>Ga0105046_10000005_pt1 | contig 198117 bp, 142 predicted proteins | sample MAT03_FD_78385 | JGI IMG/M metagenome (GOLD analysis project Ga0105046, IMG submission 78385) | Freshwater microbial communities from Lake Fryxell liftoff mats and glacier meltwater in Antarctica - MAT-03 (megahit assembly) | ecosystem: Environmental > Aquatic > Freshwater > Ice > Liftoff... | reverse complement strand
CGGTTGGCGGATCACCTGGGCGAGTCAGCTGGGCCGCCTGTACCGGTTGCAGCGCTGGGATGGAGTGCGGCTGGAGCCGGGTGGGATCGTCGGTTGGCTCGATGTGGCGACCGTCCGGGCGGAGGGGGCCGTGACAACGGCGGCGGATTCCACAGGGGTAGTCAGTCCGAAAGGATTCTACCGGGTGGCATTGCTTCAGGAGACGGGACGCGATGTGGAAGGGCCCGAGTTGTCGGCGATCGCTGCCCGCTTTGCACCGGTGGATGGACGTCCGGGAGCCACCTTGACGGTGCAGGCGTCTGATCCGAGTGGCGTGACGCGGGTGGTGTTTTTGAATGGCTCGGTGGAATTGGGCGACGCTGAACCGGGCGAGGGATCGGCTTGGACCTTTCGTCTTCCCCTGAACGTGCGGGAATTGGGTGCACGGTTTCTGGTGGCGCGCGCGGTGGACGGCCTTGGCAACGTGGCGCATTCGTCGGTGTTCCCGTTGGGTTTGGTGGATCCGGATCATTTTCTGCCGCTGGGGGCGAACGGACTGCCGATCGAGGGCGGGATTGTGCAGGCCGTGGCAGTTGGGCAGTGGGGACCAGTGGAATACCGTCCGGGCGGGCGGAACCTGCTGGGGCAGGGGCCCGGTTTCTTCGTTCGTTTTCCGCAAGGGGTACGATTGATCACCGAGGCGAACGGTCAGTCGTTGGAATTCACCGACGTCGTGGCGGGATTCGGCGGTGCCTACCCGATCCAACTGGATCGTCCGTTGTCCAAGACCGGTGGGGCGCTCAAGCGGCTGCGCGTGGGGCCGGTGTCGTTGGCGGATGTGTTCGGGATCTTTGACCGAAATCCCGCGGAGGGCGTGGCGGTCACGGTGTTCACGCGGTTTCCACTGATCTGGCGGGCGGGCGTGGTCGATGACGGGGGCATTCGGGCGGCGCGTTTTTCGTTCGTTTCGACGGGACTGCCGCTGCCGGGGACTTCCGGGGGGTACCCGGACCTGGTGATCGATTTCACGCGTGAGTTGGGTATGCGCCTGCCCTTTCACGGGGAGTTTTCCCTGCCGGACAATTCGAACAGCCCGCTGACGCTCAAGGCTGGGGCGGCGAATCCGCTGTGGTTGACCCTTCGGCCGGATGGTGCGGTTTCTCTGGTGGGGCCGGCGGAAGTGCAATTTCCGAATGGTGGCTACGCGCGGGTGGACCTGAACCTGAATGAACCGCACTACCGCCTACATTTCTCCGCCGACCGGGTGCGGTTGCAGGCTCTGGCGGGACTGGTGGACTTGCTGCCCGCGAATCCTGGGGTGTGTCTGCCGGCGGCCACCACTCCCGCCCAACTGGCCGAGGCCACCCGTTGTCTGAATGCTTTGGCTCAGGCCTATCATCGATTCAACGGTTCGGTCGCGGCCATGGTCGGTTCGGGAAACGTTGCAGGCGCCGCGATTCTTCCGGCGATGCCTCCGGCGCCGTTCGAGGCGCTGTCGAGTGTGTTGGAAGCCTGGACCTTCACTGCGCTGGCGGGGACGGCCCAGCGGTTACCGCTTGATTTGATCCGGGACGTTGCCCGGCAAACGGGTCAATCGGCGTCGAGCGCCCACGATTTGGACACAGCCGCCGTGCATCGTCTGGCCTTGATGCGGGCGCGGGCGGCTTTGGCGGCGAACGTTGCGACGGCCACGGCGGCATCGCAGGCCGAACTCGATGCGGCCCTCGCGGAAGCCGAAGCGGCGGCGCTGGCGCGCGCTGAAGATCCCGATGCCACGCTGAGTTTTGAGTCCTTGACCCGTGCGGTACGGGCGATCGCCGACACCGAGGCGTTGCGGCAGACCTTGAACCGGCCGGTGGGGCGCCTGGTGTCCACCGCGATGCCGGCGTTGCTCCAGCGGTTTGCCGGCCGTCAGGCGACTGCGTTGGGTGTGGTTGCGGGACAGTTCACGCCGTTCGGAAACCCGGTGATTCTCGGCATGAACCGTTTCGTCGCGGCGGAACGGGTGCGACAACTGGTGGACTTCCTGGCGGCGGTGCAATTGCTGGGTGTTGAACTGGCGGCGTCGACACCCATCGACGAGGCGCTTTCCCAACTCGCGGCCAGGCTCTTCGAAGTGGCCAATGCGGCGGTGGTACAAGCGGAGCAGACCGGGGACTACCCGGGGTTCTTGCTGGCCGTTCAGGACATCGTCGACGTGGTGGCCGCCCGGGAGTTGGCGATCTTCCCGGACAATGCCGCGGTGAATGCGCTACTGCCGGACGTCGGGGATCTGGGGGGATACGGGCAGCGGTTGAACACGCTGCTGCAACTTGATCTGAACAAGCCGCTGGGGGAGCGAACATTTCGCAATCTTTCGGCCGAGATTCGGGCGTTGCTGCGGGTGCTGCGGGAAATGCCCGCGGGGGTGACGTTCGCGTCGGCACCGTTTCAGCGGGCCTACGACGGTTTGGAAGCGGCGTTGGTGGCATCGACCGGTTCGGTGGCGTTGGCGTCGGAGACGAGCCTGGCGGATCTGATGCTCTTGTTGGAGGCGGGGATGCTGCATTCCGAGTTGGGAGCCCGCTTTGGGTTGACCGCGTCGGAAGATTGGGAAACGCAGCGTATGCCGCGGGTGGTGGGACGGCTGAGCGATTTGATCCTGTCACAACGGGGTTGGTCGGAAGCGGGAGCGGCGGTGCAACGGCTGTTGGCCGAAGCCGATCGCTTGGGATTGGTGAGCGATTCGCTGGGGCGGCGGGCGAACCTGGAACAAGCAGCGCGGGTGTTGTCGACGTCGCGGGAGGTGGCGCGCTTGCAGATTCAGACGTCGGGAAGCGCCTTGAGTATTGCCGACATGGTGTTGCCGGGGGAGATCCAAGTGGACGGCGTGGCGGGAGCGGCGAGCTATCATCGCCTGACGCGGCAGTTCTCCGGGAGGTTCCGGGGCCAGATCGCGTTGCCGAAGTTGGGCGGGTATCTGTCCGTCCAGAATGCATCGATCTCGAGTGGCGGTGCCTTTGACTTGAATGCGTTTGGTTCGTTGAGGGTGCCCGTGGCGCGGCCAGCAGGAACACTCAGCATTCCGGCGCGACGACCCCTCTCTATCCGGCTCCGCGAGGGGGATGTTCCGCGGTTTGCGGGTGCGATGCGGCTGGATTTGGACAACGGCATGCGCTTCGAAGGTTTCCTGGGTTTCGAAGATCCCGTGTACACCATGGGTTTTGCAGCGGATGGCCTGAACCTGGAGTTGCTGGACCGGATTGTGTTCGTGAAGCCGAGCCTGCCTGGGGCGGGGGTTTTCACGAAGGAGGTGGCGACGGTCTTTGGCGAATACCTGGGGAGTCTGAACCGCAGCTTCGAAAGTTTGTCGGGACTTGGGCAACCCGTGGAAGTGGGTGAGCCGGGAGTGCCGCCGGAATTTCGGGATCCGGTCCTCACGGTGCCGCTCGACGGACTCGAAACCTTCATCAACAGCGCCCAGGCGCGACTTGCCACCGCATCTGCGGCTTCGCACGAAGCCGTGTTCGGCTCCATCCGGGAGCTGCTGCGGGATGTGGCGCGCGGGGTGAGATCCGCGGAAGCCGATCTGGGCCGACTGGCCGGGGATCTGGACCTCCGGGCGACGGACCTCGAGCGGACGCGTCGCGCGCATGCGACCTTGAAGAAACTTGGCAAGGTGGTGAACCAGGCGGGGTTCGAGGCCTCGATCGGTCGGCGATCCGATCTGGTGAACTCAGCCGAGCTGAAGGAGACGCTGGATGTTTCGCGCACGAACACGCTGGCCCTGCTGGAGAGCCCGGCATCAGCGAGAGATCTGCGAACGCTCCGTGAGGTATTCGCCTTGGCGGACGATTTGGCGGCGGCGGAACAGTTGCTGGGGGTGGATGGCGCCAACACGGTGCTGCCCAAACTCGCCGGGTTCGTTCAAGCGGGTCTGTCGAATCACCTGGCCAGCCTGGGATTGAATCCGACCAACGGTGCGGTGGCGGCCCCGGCGGTTTTTGAGGCCATGCCGCTTCACGTGCTCGACAACCTGGCGCGAGAACTCTTCGGGCTGAGCGCGGCGGTTTCGCTCGCTGGCGATGAGAATCGGGGAAGCGACGCGCTGGTCCTGGTGCGGTCCGCGGCGCAGACCCTGGCGAACCGTCAGCGGACGCTGATCTTGCAGCGATTCTGTACGGAGCCCGACCTGCACTACCTCGAGCGCCAACAGTTGCTCCAATTGCTCGATGGCCTGAATGCGGTTGAACAGCTGGATGTGTTTCATTGGCCGGCTCAGGTGATGCGCTTCGGATGCACGACAGGTCCGTTCCAACTGGAATCGGAGTACGCCCTGATCTGGACGGGCCTCCAGCGGGTGGCGCGGGAGCGTGAATTGGATGCGCAGCGTCTGACGGCCGACCGGGTTCGTGGCGGGATCGATCCCTTCTACACGACCCTCGCGAGGGTGAAGGTGCGCTTCAATTTTAACCTCGACGCCGATGTGGTGGGACCGATCCAGCGCGAGTTGCGGGCGCAGTTGCAGCGCCTCGACACCGTGGCACTCGAAGCGTGGCCGCGGGATCGCCTGCGTGACGGCGTGGCCCTTTTGGACACACTGGCGGATCTGGCCGAAGTGCTGGAAAGCCTGGCCATGACGCCGGAAGTCGCGCGGGTGCGAGACGTGGTGCTGCCCAACCTGACCGTGCAATTCACCGGCGCGGCAGAAGCCCAGCGCGCTTGGTGGGAAATGACCGACTTCAGCCGGCGGCTGATCCAGGGCGTGGAACGTCGGATTGGCACCAACGTCACGATCCTGGCCGGGGCGATGCTGTCGTCGGCGACCGCGACCGTGCGGGCGGCGGACCGGGTGTCCCAGGCGTTTGTGGCGCTTCGGCCCCAGTTCGAGCCGGTGGAATTGCGGTTGCCGGGCGCCCTGGTGGTGCGGAAGGGATTCGGAAGCGTCTTTTATGATCGTTCGACGGAATTCCTGAGCGGGAGTTTTGGCGGACGCCTCGAACTGCCGGCGATCTCGGGGGCACTGGAAATCCGGAATGCGACGGTGGCGAACAACGGCGACTTCGACATCACCGCCTTCGGCAATGTGCAGGTGCCGGCGGAGAATCCGATCGGGTTGCTTTCGATTCCGGCACGACGACCGTTGCACGTGAGTTTTCGGGAGGGGGAGGGCCTTCGGCTTTCGGGCGGCCTTCGGTTGGACCTGACGAACGGCATGCATTTCGGCGGGTTCATCGGACTCGAAGATCCGGTCTACACCTTCGGCCTGGAGGCTGGCGGATTGAAGCTCGACCTGGTGGATAAGATCACGGTGTTAAAGCCGACACTGCCGGGAACGGGCGCGTTCAGCCGGGAAGTTCTGACGACGCTCACCGAGTATTATCAGCGTCTGAACGCGAGCTTTGAATCCCTGGCGCCGCTGACCGCGCCCCTCGAACTGGACCCGGCAGGGACACGGCCCGAGTTCCGGGCTCCGTCAGTGACCCTGGAATTTGATGCGGTCGCGGCGTTCGCGAACTCGGTGCTGGCCGCAGCGGAGCAGGGGAGACAAGTGACGCACGAAGCCGCCTATGGAGCGGTTCGCGCCACACTGAAGGCCATGGCCGACGGGGCGGGCACACTGGAAGAGGCGTTGGCGGCCAAGCTGGGTGAACTGGATGCGCGCGCCACCGACCTTCAGCGGTACGAGGACTACAATGGGGCGATGAACGATCTGGCACGGGCGCTGGACCGGATGGGGCGTTCGCAGTCGCTGGGCAATGCCCAGGTGCTGGTGGATACGCCCGAGATGCGTGCCGCCGTGGGCCGCGGACGGACGAACACGCTGGAGATTCTGGCAAGCTCCCAATCCCGAAGGGATTTGCCGACACTGCGACAGGCGGCCCGACTCGCCTTCAAGCACGTCGGCACCGAACAACTGCTCGGAATCGAGGACGACGGCGTGGTGTTCGCCGAAGTCGACAGGTTTCTGCGAACGGGTCGGACCAATCTCTTTGTGAACCTGGGCCTCAATCCGGGGACGGGCGCGGTGGCGGACATCGCGCGTTTCGAAGCCATTCCGCTCCAGATCCTCGACAACCATGCCAAGGATCTTCTGGGCTACTCGGCGGATCTGCTGGGCTCCGGCATCGACGACGATGGATCCGAGCTCGCGATCATACGAGGGGCGGTGGGCACCTTGGCCGGGCGACAGCGGTCGCTTCTGCTCCGCGAGTTGTGCGAGCAACCGGGCCTGACGTTCCTGGATCGACTCCAGTACATGCGGCAACTGGGAGAACTGGCGTCGGCGCAGCGCCTGGGCAACTTCGATTGGCCGGGTGTGGTTCGCTACTCCGACTGCACCTCGGGGCCGTTCGATTTGACGAGGGAGACGGCGAGTCTGGAACGGTTGGCCCGCCGGGTGCTTGAGGAACGGGCTCGGGAAGGGTCGAATCGACGATTGGACCGCGCCGATGAGCGTTACTTTCCGGCGTACGCGGCGCTTTCGCGGATGAAGGTGCAGTTCAACTTCAATCTGGAAGCGGACCTGCTGGCACCCTTGCGACGCGATCTTCAGGTTCGATTGGAAGGGCTGGATCGGTTGGCGCTCGAGACATGGCCTCGGGATCGGATGCGGGACGGAGTCGGGATGCTTCGGGATCTGGTGGAACTGGCGGAGACGTTGGAGAACCTCGGGTTGGCGCCGGAAGCGGCCCACATCCAAACCATCACCCTGCCCAGGCTGACCGTTGAATTCACCGCGGTGGCCGAGGCGCAGAAGGCCTGGTGGGAACTGGCGGACTTCAGTCGGCGCCTGGTTCAAGCTAGCAACCGTCGAGTGGGCGCTGCGGCGACCACGCTGGCGGGGGCCTTTTTGAGCGCGGCATCGGCGTCAGTGCGGAGCGCGGATCGTATTGCGCAGTCCTTTGTGGCACTGCGGCCGCAATTTGTGCCCCAGGATTTTGTGTTGTCGGGGGATGACCTCCTGGTGCGGCAGGTCTTCGGCAGTCTCCTGTACGATCGCCAGACGCAATTCCTGAGCGGAACGTTCGGTGGACGACTGGAGTTCCCCAGCGTGGGAACGAACGTCTTCTTCTCGATCAACGAGGCGACCCTGGCCAACGACGGAAGCTACACCCTGAGCGCATCGACCCGGACGCCGTTGCCGTTTGGGCAGGTGGGGTTGACGGCGGACCTGCAGGTGGCCTCGACGCGCGCGGGTGGCTTGGACGTGCTCGGCAGCGGTCAGTTGGCGGTGCCCTTCAACACCACGACCCAGCTTTTCGGGGTGACGGTGTTGTACGACGAGTCCGCGAATCGGCTGGCGGTCCATTCAAGCGCTCAGAACGTGAACCTCCGGTTCGGGGAGGATTTTGTGCTGTTCGATGCCGGATTTGGCTTCGACGTCAGTCTGGTCTCGCCGAGAGGACGTTTTACCGCCCAAGGGTCGGCGGGGATGTTTGCGCGCAGCCGACCACTGCCGGAGTCAATTTCAAGGACCAACTTCCAGGTGGTGGCCGACGGAATTGTCACGTCGTTCGCCTATGAGCCGGCCGGGACCACGCTCAGCCTGAACAACGGCACGCTGCGGCTGCCGGAGATCTTCACGACCTTGATTTGTCCGACCAATCCGGTGGGGGTGGTGTCAGGACCGGCGGTGGCCTTGACACCCGCAGCGCCGATCTCGGTGACCTTTCGCGAGAACCCCGAGTCGGTAAGGTTTTCCGGGGCACTGGATTTCCGAAATCTCGGTTTCGAAGTTCCGGGTCTGACCAATCTGTCGGCTGAAGTGTGTTCGGCGCGCCTGGTGTTTCCCACCAACGGGCTGCCGTTGCTGACCAATTTGAACGCGACGCTGCAGTTGCCGATTCCCGGGCGGACCAACCGGGTGGATCTGTTCGGTGCCGCGTTTCGGCTTGATGGTTTTCCGACCGGAACGATTGCGTTGCGGGACAATGTGACGGTGTTCAGCCAGGGCGGGTTTGAGTTCATTTTGTTGGGGACCGCCACGACCAACTGCAACCTGCCGACGGCGTTGACGATTGCCCGGCAGCCGAACGGACAGCCGTTCTACCGGCTGGATGGCGGCATTGAGTTCGCGATTCCGCCGGCCGCACTGGGGGCGGACGGAGGCGGGCGGCTGTTCGCGCGGTCCTGCGGTTTTGTGGCAGGGACCCGGGGCGAGCCATTGCAACTGGCGATGGAAAACTTCGCCATCGGCGGAACGATGCGGCTGGGCGGACCTCAGGGATTATTGATCGACAATGCTGTGCTCGCCTTGGACGGCCTGACCAACGCTTTCCAGCCGACCCCAAGCCGGCCGTTCTCCGTGTCGCTCGCCGGTTTTGTGAACATTCCCGGAGGGCCACGGCTCGGTTTGCAGGATGCGCGGTTCAACTTCGTCGGTGAGACGCTGCCGCGCTTCACGATCGCCGGGATGTCGGTGGCGCAGAACCCCGACTACGAGGCGGCACCGGGTCTGTTGCTCAACGTCACGGGGGCGAGCGTGGTGTTTTTGAATCCGGCCCTGCCGTTTCCGCAGGTGATCGCGCCGGGCAACATCGAACTGGGGATCAGTGCCCGGGTGAATCTTCCGCCAGGCCCCAACCCGATTCTGAGCGGGCAGGTGGACAATCTTCGGGGGCGGTTGGTCGACGGGCGGGTGCGCACAGAGATCAGCGGGTTCGGGATGAGTATTCAGAACCTGGAATTTCCACCGCTGACCCTGACGGGCGAGGTGTTCCTCGGGGGTTTGGACACGGTGAATGCCGGTGGGGGACAGCAACGCGGTTTGGCGGCGGCGGGTGGACGGCCGCCGGGACTCTTCTTTGCCGGGCGGGTGGGTGGAACGTTGAATGACGTGGGGGTCAAGGCGCTGGTGGCCTTCGACATGAACGGTCCGATCGGCGTGTGTCTCGACGCCAGTGCGGGGCCGGCCGGCATTCCTCTGGGGCCGACAGGATTCCTGCTGACGGGTGCGGCGGGCGGGGTGTCGTTCCTGAACAGCAACGGTGATCCGTGCGATTTTACTACGTTTTATCCGGTCGGGGCGGATGGCCGGCCGGTGGCGTCCCAGGCGGGGTTGCAGGGGGAGGCGGATGGTTCCGTGGCGATGCTTCACCAGGATCCTGTCGCTGATGGGAGGCCACCGGGCGAGACGCCTTCCGGTACGGCGCGAGGATTGGCCAGAAACGGTGACATCCGGCCGGGTGCGGCGATGACGTGGGAGGAGTACGATGCCTACCTGCGTCGGGCCAAGCAGGACGAAGCCACGGTCCGTCATGTCTCCGCCGCCGCTGAGCGCCGTTCGTTGATATCGAAGGTCGCGCGGTTGGACGATGGGCCGCCGGAGTTTCCGTGCCCGACCGGCGATTGTCCGCCGCCGACGGTGAACATTCTGTGTCAGCCGCACCCGGACCTGGGTCGATTTCCGAACAAGATCATCCTGAAGTTCAGCTCGCTGACAGAGGACGAACTGAATGGCTTTGGCATCACGCAGTCCTTTGTGTCCGGACTGGGTTTGACGGATGCCCAAGGGATCGGTCAGGCGGTGGCCGAGAACGTTCGGATCGGCATCGACGTTCTGATACCCCGCGCGGATCCCGCGTTGCTCGGGGCAACGACCGCGGCGGCCCTCAATGCCGACATCGCGGAGTTCCTGAACGATTTCGAGTCGACGCTGGCCCAGATCGTGCGGCAGACGATCGCGCCGTTCCTTGGCAACACGACATCGGTGTACCAAAAGATCGTGGAAGCGGCTTATGCCGGGCTTCCCTGTCCGGACGCGACCGTGAAGCTCACCGGGACGTTTTCGCACGCAGCGGTGTCGACGGCGCTCTCGGCGACGGGCGGCATCGTGCTCAGCACGACGGGTGCGGCCGGGTTGGTGGGATCGATCAACGTTATGGGTGTTCCGGTGGGGCGCACCGAGAGCTACGTGGCGGGCACAGACAACCGGGGGGACCCGAACCCATCGTTCTGCGGCGACAGCCTGTTGGCGATCGGCCCGTTGGAGTTGGGGCAGATGAAGTCGAAGTTTGAATGCCCGGGATGTGTGACGGGGGTGTTGTCGGCGTTCGGCCAACTGACCGGTTGCATGGCCGACCAGACCCTTCGAGCGGTGTTGGCGCGGGTGGCGCCGCGGGTGCTGGATCGGCCGACCCAGCAGGCATTGGCGGCGCTCAATGACTCGGAGAAACTTGCGTTTGTCGGGCAGGTTTTCTCCATGCCCCCGGTTCCAGGCCTGGGCGGTTGCTTTGCCGCGGCTGCCAGGACGGTGGCGGACAGCTTCCAGCCGTCGTTCGCCTTGTGCGGACAGGCGATTCCGAAACTGTTCGGCATACCGCTTTCGGCGGAATTGGTGGACGTGAGTGCGGCGGCGACGCGCACCAGTCTGGCGGCGGGGTTTTCATTCTCCCCGAGCTTTGTGATCAACAACCTGTTGCTGTGTGCGGGGAGCGGCGGCTTGTTCTGTCAGCCGATCTTTCCGGCCCTGGACAATGCTTCGATGGGATTCGGGCTGGGATTTCCGGATTTGGCGGAGGCGGTGGTGGGCGGTTTCGAAGGCAAGTTCAGTTCACCTCAGGCGCTGGGTGATTTCGCCCGTGAAGGATTCGATCACATGCTGGCGAACGCGACGTTCACCATCGGTTATGAGATCAATCCGTTCGGGTTCAAACTGGCGGATGCCGAGGCGCGGGTGATTTTGCCGAATCTGACGGCGCATCCAGCGCGGCCGGGCTTCCGGTATGTGCGCCCGGAGGATCGAACTCCGGCGTTGCCATCGCGCTTGACGGTGGCGTTGACGGCGTTGGAACGGGGTTTTCTGGCCCAACCCCTGTGGAAAGGGACGGCCGACGATCTGTTCCAGATCTTCCCGGAGGGCTCGCCGGAGCGCAGCCAGCTTCAACAGGCCAGAGTGAACTTTCAGACCGACTACTTTCCGCACGGCGGAATTCTGGGAGCGGCACGGTTGGCGATGCCCCGGATGATCGTGGACGCTCCGCCGCTGGCAGCGATCCGCACCGTGTCGGATCCGTCGGCGGACGTCTTCGAGAGGTTGGGAGCGGCGGCGGACCTGATCGGCAACTACGTGCTCCAGACGAGCGAGGTGGGGTCCCTGGCGTTCTATGTGCCGGCACCGAATCCGCCGTTCTTCGCCGATGCCGGCGGCAATCCGTTGTCGCCTCGGGACCTGTTGGGTTCGCTGGCGAGCTTCGATCCTAGCCAGATCCAGGTAGGAAGCGTTTATCCCTTCGAGCAGTTCTTCATGTCGGGCTACCTGGATGGCCGGTTGCTGGGCGTGCCGGTGGGACGGGCGGAGGTGGTGGCGGTGCCGGCGGGTGGCGGGAATGGACCGTTCTTCCGTGTGCGTGCGGGCGTGCCGACGGGATCTTGGCTGCGAAGCTTCCTGGACAGCGCGAATCTGTCGTTCGAGATCCGGCAATCGCCGCCGCGTCCGATCGAGGATGTCTTCACCGAGTTCCGCGATCAGATCACCCGGCTGCAACAGAATGGTGGCACCGCGGCGGAAGTGGCGACGGTGGTGAACCGGGTGGCGACGAGTTTGGCGGATGGTTTGCCGAAGGTGTCCATGGACCTTTCGGTGGATCGGTTTCGCATTCCGGATCCGCTGACCAACCTGCTGACCACGGGAAGCGCCTCGGCCCGGTTGGTGGCGTATTCGCCCCGGTTCAATCCGGCGTTCCCGGGCACGGGCCCGTTCGCGGAGGCGACGCGGTTGGGCGGGATTGCGTTCAAGGGGCAGTTTCGGTTCGCGAACCTGGTGACCATCGACAACGCGGAATTGGCGGTGTTCCCGTCGGATGTGGTGGCGCTGCCGAACTTGGCCGGGCGCTTCAGTGTACCGCAGTTGGGAATCCCGGGGCTGGCGTTGCACGACGCCACCTTCGACTTCAACACCCTCCCGGCGGCCGGCGCGCCGTTTCTGGCGGCGTCGGGGGCGATCGATCCGATCCGCATCAACAATCCGCTGAATGGCGCCCGCTTGCTCAGCGTGGTGCCGCTGTCGGCCAATGCGTCGCGCATTGCCGCGCGCTTCTCGATGGTGCGTGCGGTCAACAACTCGATCCAGGGTTCGTTCGCGGTCGATCCGTCGCGGATTGACATGCCGATGTTGGGGAACGGCTTGAGCCTGCGCATTCATGGGGCGAAGACCAACGACGCCTTTTCGTTCTCCACCACGGGACCGTGGAATGCCTCGGCGAGCCTGGCTGGCCAGCTGTCAGTTCGGGAACCGGGCGGGCGCGAACTACTTCGGATCGGTTCCACGGCGGGCGAGTTCTTCGCGAGTGTCGCTGGGAATGGGCTGGCGCTGAACAGCCTGGTGGTTTCGAACCTTCCCACGGGCCTGACGGTGACGGTGTTTCCCGGGGAAAGCTTCGCCCAGCAGTTGACCTTGGGCGCTGCTGGACGGGCGTCCCTGGCGATCCATGGGGATGGAACGTTCCAGCTCACGGCGGAACTGGGTCAGGCGCTGCAATTCTCCGGGCTTCCAACGCCCGGGTTGCGGGCGGGAGCGACTCTCAGCGTGAACCAGAACGGTCTGGTGCTCAGTGGAGCGTTTGTCGGAGGACTGCTGGGGACGGGAACGAGTGCGCAAGGAACGCTGACGGTGGGCTTGAACGGTGGTGTTTCGCTGACCGGCGAGGCGTCGATTCCGCCCCAGGCGTTTGGAGCGATCCAGTTGCGCGGGGTGAACACCGACAACCTGACGGTTCGGTTGTTCCACGACGGCTACGCCGCACCGAACGGTGCGCGTTTGCAGGTGGTGGGCGTGAATGCCGAGTTGCTGACGCTCTCACCCTTCACCAACCGGGCGAACGCGAATTTCACGGCAACGGTGACGTCGGGGAACTTCACGGTGCCGGGGCACTTCCAGATGACGAGCGGGCAGATGCGCCTGAGCCGGCTGTCGGGGGTGGTGAGCTTCGAGATCAACAGCCCGACCGTGACCCTGCTGCCGGGAAGCCAGAACGCCACCACGCTGGTGGCGCCGTTCAATCAGCTCCGGGTCGACACCGAGGGACGGTTTTACGCGGACACCGGCCTGCGCGAGTTGAACCTGCTGGGCGGGGTGAAACTGCGCGGACGCCTGGAACTCGGCAATGAGCCCAGTTCAGCGGAACCGGAGCTGGCGATCGAACCAGCGGCGCTGAACTTCGGATCGATACGTTTCGGCTCGGTGACCAACCGGACCTTGCGTCTGTCGAACGTGGGAGAGGCGCCATTGATCGTGAACCTGTTCAGTCCCACGCCGGCATTCGTTCCTGCCCAGACCGACCTTTCGATTCCCGTGGGTGAGTTTCGGGACGTGCTGGTGCAGTACCGTCCGGTCGCCGCGGGGATCGCCAACAGTCAGATCCAAGTGTTGATGATGCCCGGGGGAACTCAGCCGGGGATTCCGGTGACGGGTGAGGCACGACCGGTGCCGATTTTCGACGCCAGCGTGGAGGCGGTGTCGTTTGGCGAAGTGCCGTTGGGCAGTCGGGCCACCCGAACCGTGGTGATCCGCAATCTGGGGGTTGCGACGCTGGTGTTGACCAACGCGACGTTGAGCGGGCCGTTCACACTCTCGCCGACCCTCAGCAATCGCACGCTGCAGCCGGGCGAACGCCTGGATCTGACGCTGACGTTTACCCCGGCGGCTTTGGGAAGCGCGACGGGCACCCTCACGCTCCGTGCGAACGATTCACCCGTGCCGCATGCGATCCCGATTCAAACGTTGAACGCCTACGCGGAACGCATGGTGCGGCTGCGCGAGGGTGGTTCGACCCTGCGTGGCATCAGCATGCTGACGGCGAATATCGGCTGGGCGGTGGGTGACGAAGGGGCGTTTCTGAGGACCGACAATGGGGGGCGCAGCTGGACCTCTGAACGAGCCGGTTTCTCGGGCTCATTCCGCGCGGTGGCCAGTCGCAACAACCTGGTGGTGGTGGCGGGATTGGAAGGTATGGCGGGCGTGTCAACCGATGGTGGCGCGACCTGGCGTCGGATCGTGGATCCGATCGTCACCAGCTCCAGCAATCACTGGACCGCGGTGACGCTGATGCCGTTGTCGGTGTCCGCGGTGAACAACATGGACCCGGGGGTGAGCGTGGTTTTTGCCGGGTTCCGAGACGGCGGTGGGTTGGTGGCACGGGAGAATAATGGGCCGTTTGTGCAGGCGGTGACGACCGCTGCTCCCCTCAATGCGATCGCCTCGATTCGGCCATCGCCCACCGTGACGCCGCGCCTCGTCGCTGTTGGGGATGCCGGAACGGTCGTTCGTTCCACCGATGGCGGGAGCACTTGGAGTCCGGTCACCTTGTCGGGAGGTTTTCTCAACCTCCGGGGAGTTGCCTTTGGCGCGGTGGGCGCGATCGACACCGACGCGGATGTCTGGGTGGTCGGCGACACCGGCAGTTTGTTTACCGCGCCGGGCATTGGCGGGAGCTTGAGCCGGGTTTTCGGACCCACATTGGAGAACTTCACGGCGGTCCAGTCGGGATACATCGTGGGTGAAAACGGTTCGGCGTACACCCGGCTGCCATTCCTCCAGAATGCTCCCTTTGTTCGCGAGAACCCTTCGGGCGCCTACCATTTCACGGCCCAGACGTCCAATGCGGGAGGCACCTGGTTGGCGGGGGAACAGGGGCAGATCCATTTCCGACCGAACAACGCGCCGACAGGTCCGATCTTTACCTTGGCGCCGGGCGAGGTGGATTTCGGTCTGTTGCCCTTGAATCGAACACGGACGGTGGACGTGACGGTCTTCAACCGAGGGTTTGCGCCGCTGAACGTGAGCGCCATCACCCGAAGTGGAAGCAGCGCGTTCGCCCTTTCGGCGACCGCCTTGACCGGCATTCCAACCAACAGCTCCCGGACCCTCCAGGTGCGCTTCACCCCGGTCAGCCAGGGAGACCATTCGGCGGTGATCGAATTCACCCACAACGAGTCGACAACCCGCTACCGGTTGCCGGTTCAGGGACGCGGCCAGGTCAACACATGGAATCTGCTGGCGAGCCCGACGCCGTCGGCGTTCCGGGATGTTCAATTCGTTTCAGACACGACGGGGTTCGCGATGACCGGAAGTCAGATCTTTCGAACGACGAATCGCGGAACCAACTGGTCGCTGTTGACCGCGTCGGCGCCGTCGGCGTTGAGTCGGCTGCACTTCTTCTCCGGTTCATTGGGCTTTGCGGTGGGCGGGGATGCGGGACGGACCTTCCCGGCGTGCACCAACACCTGCGCGAGCTTTATCCTCAGGACCGCCAATGGCGGAACGACATGGTCGGTGAGAAGCATGCCTGTCTCCACCAAGGTGCGCGATCTGCACATGGTGTCGGCGACGACTGGCTTTGCGGTGACCCGAATGACGGATCGGATTTTCGGTCTGGACACGCCTGGGGACGTGCTTCGGACGGTGGATGGTGGTCTGACCTGGACGGTGCGGACCCGTCCGACACCGCTCAGCGGAGTATTCGATGGCACGGCGATTCACGCGATCACCAGCACCACCCTGTTTGCTGCCGGGAACGGCCAGGTGTTTCGATCGACCGACGCAGGCGCGACGTGGACGAGGGTTTTGAACCTGGGAACGACCATCGAGGATCTCCAGTTCCTGGACCTCAACAACGGCTGGTTGGTCGGCGCGGATGGGGCGTTTCGTCGGACGACCACCGGCGGAGCAGTGTCGACGGCCTGGACGCCGCAACCCTCGTTTACCAGCATGGATCTGCGACGGGTCCATTTCGTCAGCCTGACCACGGGCTGGATCGCCGGCTCCGATGGGGTGGAAGGCGGGATCTTCCGAACGGACAATGGTGGAACGACCTGGGTGCAGGAATTCGCCGAGACCATCACCGCCGGTCGGACGGGACCGGGGGCCGTGTCGGGCGGCGTCGGCGGGGTGGCCTACGCGGTGAATGGGGACGGAGTTTACCGAAGCGGACCTTTTCAACCGCCGGTCCAGGGATCGGCCGTCGTGCCGGAGTTGGTGGATTTCGGTGTGATTGCGATAGGGACGAATGCGAGTCGTGCGATCGCCCTGCGCAATCCGGGATCGGCCACTATCAATGTGACGAGCCTGAGTCTGGTGACGGAGGACGATGCGAGTGCGTTTCGGCTGCTGACGGCACTGCCGATCTCGGTGGCGCCGGGTGGTTCCCGCGCGATCTCGGTTCAATACACGCCGCCGACCGTGGCGCGGCATCGTGGGTCCTTGGTGGTGGGCACGGATGGGTACGAAGGAACGGTGCGCTGCGATCTTGTGGGCGAGGCCCAGGTCTTTCCCACGACGCTGGTGTTCGAAACGGAACCTCCCGGAATGCTGATGAACCTGCGTCAATTCCCGGCGCGCGGACCGGCGTCGGTGACGGTGGTGGGCGAGAGCAAGGTGCCGAACGACGTGATCAATCCGTTCGAATGGCGCTTTGGGACGACCAACACCGTGTCGGTGCCCGCCCTTCAGGTGCGGGACGGATTCGAATACCGATTCCAACGGTGGGAACCGGCCCAGCCCGAATCGTTCACGATCGTGGCGACCAACATTCAGGCGACCTACCGGGCGATCTTCGTGCCGGTGCGGCCGGTGGCGGATGCGAAGGGCGGGGCGTTGGCGAATCTGCGCTCGGGACGAGGGGTGGCGCTGCAGGGATTGCAGGCCGCGGGCGGGCCGCCGGCGGATGTGCCCGCGGGCCCGTATGTGCGGATCTCACAGGCGTCCTTGGAACTGCCGACGTTGGGAACCGCGGCGGTGCAGGGCTCGGCATTTCTGAGCAGTGACCGCTTCTCGATGGCGCTGGCCAATGCGCCGTTGGGCAATCCGCAGGTCCTCTCGGTGGACGCCGGCTCCTGGATGGTGAGATTCACCAACAACGTGCGGTTCGTGCTGCGGGCGCAGACGCCGGGGGTGACGGTGCTCAGCCGCCCAGCCTCGGCGCCGTCGCAGGCGTTGTTGGACGTCAGCGCGACCCGGATTGTGGCGCAATTGACCCTGCCGCAGCCGACGCCGTTGATTCCGGCGGTGGTGGAGTTCGGACCCAACACGCTCTTTGCCTTCACCAATGAGGTGGCTGGCGGGATTCGGGTTTCTACGATCCGGAGCAGCGGCGAACTGCGGTTGCTGGCGAAACCGGGTGGCGGATTCGCGGTGACGCAGCCGTTCAACTTCCAGGCCTCGGACCGACCGTTCACCAACGCAATCACGACCTTTCCGGCGACCCTGCTCGACACCTCGTTGCTGAGGGTGACTCCGGGCACGGGGGCCCGGGTGGAGGTGCGGCGGGACGCGTCAGGGGTATTCGGGGTTGCGGTCAACAACTTCAACCTGTCGCTACTGGGCGGCGCGAACACGCTGGTTTCGGGTGCTCTGAGTGGCACGCGGATGGTCTTCACTGCGGGTCGAACGCTGGCGATCGGCTCGCTTCGGTACGAGGCCCAGAGCGCGACTTCGGTGGAGTGGGACTTCAACGGACCGGCGTTCAAGGCAACGGTGCCTGCCGGTACGCTGACGGCGCCGCTGATCCCTCAGGCCCTGACGTTCACGAGCGGTTTCACTATCGATACCTCGGCGAACTTCAGTCGGAAGCTCGCCCTGCCGGCGCTGACCTTCGATGGCATTGGGGTGAACGGGGGAGGGCCGCTCGACCACAACTTCATCCGGTTCTACCGGGAGAACGGTGTCACCGGCCTCGAACTGAGGGACCGGCGTTCGTTCTTCGACAGCACGATGAAGCTGTCGGTGGACATTCGATCAACCGGATTGGCCACCGGCACCTTCACCGGGAGCTTCGTAGTCCGGAACTTCCTGGGCTGTGAATCGATCGGGATTCCAAACCTGAGCCTTCAATACAACAACAGCTTCCGGGACTACCAGTTCCGCCAGGACGCCCGGCTCGAGACCTGCCTGGTGGGCACCCATGATTTCCGGATCCGTTTTGGAACGGCGGGAGCAAAGTTCTGCCACCTGGTTTGCGGGGATGGCGGTTGTACGGAGGTGCTGTGCCTGCCGTGACGGTGGGGATGGCGAGGACCAACACGGAAGGGAGGGCCCAGCACGTGCAAATCAGGTTGGGGCGTCGTCATCGCCCTGCTCGCCAATGATCCTGTCCAGATCGCGCATCCCGTGGAGTACGCGGATGACTTCAATGCCGTCCGGCAGAGCACGGTAGAAGATCAGGTACCGTTCGAATCCTGGGATCGCCCACGAGCGGAGTTCTCCCACCTCGGCATGCGGGAATCGTCGAAGCCGGCCCATTCCCGGCATTTTTGCGAACGTGGTAAACGCCCTCTCGGAGGCATCCAAGAAACGAAGGGCGACTTGTGAGCCAGCTTCGACGGTCAAATAGAGCGCCTGTCGGCGAAGATCTTGATAAGCTGGTGAACGCTTTTCGATCCGCGCTTCACTCATGGGAGCTTCATTTTTGAGAGCGCCTCGACTTCTGCACGAAGTCCCTCCCAATCGGCTTTCGTCATCGTTGTCGCAGGTTCGCTCCGAACTCCCACCAGCAAAGCATTTTGCAGTTCCTCGAAGGTCGACACCGCTCCGCGTTGGGCGAGAAGATCGCGTTGTTCGATCATCCTCAAGCCATCGCACACAAGCTCGCTCGCGGACTGGTAATCTCCTGTCCTGAGCTTTTCTTCGATAAACTGCTCCCACCTTGGGCCAAGCGATACATTCATAACGTCGGACGAGCCATCCACCGAATGATTGGTTGAAGCCAGAATGCGAGCAAAAACAGGCAATGCGCAACCGCGGGTTTATTTCATCCTGAAAATGGCAGATGCAACCACGGAAGGATCGGAACAGACGGATTGGGAGTGGGTTACAGTCGCGAGTCGAGTTGTCCGACGAGTAAAGCGCGCCTCGCTTATCAATCCCTCTTCTTCCGTGTGTTCCGGATTTGTCTCGGAAGAGCGGTTTGAGGATGTGACGCGAGGGGTCAAGGACCGTGGGGCGCGTTCGACGGGTTCCTATCTGCTGTGGCCGGTGATCGCGCAGGAAGAGGCCGAGAAGGGCGAGATTGCCCAGACACTGCCGGAGGCGGGTGATGCGGAGGAGGAGTTGCGGTACCTGGTCAACGTGTTGTCGGGGAGGTGATCGACAACCTCGGAACTTTGGCAACGGTCCTCGAGGAACCCCTGAAAGCTGCCGACTCATCATGCCCAAGTGACGCCTCTCCTGCACCACCGCCGACCGGACTCAGCGGATGCCCTGGAAAAAGGCGAGGGCTTCGAGGTCAGCCTTAAGCTGGCGGACCTGATCGGCGTTCAGGGTGGCGTGTGGCAGGCGAGCGGGGCCGACGTCGACACCGAGCATGGCCATGGTGGCCTTGGCGGCGCCCATGAAACCATGGCGGGAGAGGACGCGCACGAGTTGGGCGGAGCGCAGTTGCTCGCGGCGAGCGGCAGCGATGTCGCCGGCGGCAAGGTGCTTCATCAGGCGCAGGTACAACGGTGCTGCGAAATTGTAGGTGCTGCCGACGCCGCCTTTTCCACCAAGGACCAGCGCGGCCATGAGCCATTCATCGCAGCCGAACGCGACGTCGAAGCGACCGCCTTCGATGGCCAGGCAAAGCTGGTAGGCCATGAGGTCGGGGTTGGAGAACTTGAGGCCGACGAGGGTGGGGATACGGGCGGGGGCGCGCTCGAAGTAATCGGGCATGGAGAGCGCGACGTTGGTGAAGACGGGGATGTCGTAGAAATAGAACGGGGTATTGGGGGCGGCGGCGGCCACTTCAGCGGACCAGGTGATGAGCTGGTCGAGATCGCGGGGTCTGAAGTAACTGGGCGCGAAGGCGGAGATCGAGATGGCGCCGAGTTGTTCGGCCTGGGCAGCGAGCGCCCGGGAGTCGGGGAGGCAGTTCGATCCGACGTGGACGGAGATCTTCATGGCCGTACCGCGGGCGACCTCGAACCATCGCTGGGCCGTGGCGCGGCGTTCCTCGAGGGTGAGCGAGGTGCATTCGCCGGTGGTGCCGTTGATGAAGACGGTGGAGACACCGTCCTTCAGCAGCAGAGCGGCCTGTTCTTCGATCACTCCGAGGTTCAACGATCCGTCGGCATGGAAGGGGGTGTGGGTGGCGGCCACGAGGCCGTGGAGCGGTTGGATGGGTCGCATATCAGTGAATCAGGGCGAACCGGGAGTCGCCGGGGCGTCAGTGTTGCGCGGTCGAATGTTCAGTTCCAGCCGGGTTTTACTTCATCCCGAGGAGATTGAGTTCGACTTCACGGGTGCCCTCGACGAGGTGCTCGAAATTGGATCGCACGGATTCCGAGCCACTGAAGGAATCCCGGATGGTGTCGTCGGTCCCGAGGCTTGACACATCCAGCGTCCCGCGAGGTGATGGGAGTGCGCCTTGCGGCACGCTTCGCAAGGCATCGATTGAAGGGTGCGAGGACGAGGTGCATCGAAGGTGAACGCAGATGGTCGGGCCGCCATCTGCCCGACGTTCGGCGTTGCCGTAGGAGAGAATTTGAACTGGATTCCATGAAGACTCATCACAGGATTCATTGCTTCGCTGTCGATCGGGGGGGTGGCGGTCGGTTTGACGGCGCAGGATACCCTGGCCAATCTCTTCGGAGCGGTGGCGGTGTTGGTGGATAAGCCGTTCAAGGTCGGTGACCGCATCCAGCTCGATACCCTCGATGGCGTGGTGGAATACATCGGCTTCCGGAGCACGCGGGTGCGGAATCTTGACGGGCATTTGGTGACCGTTCCGAACAAGACTATGGGCAATGCCACCATCACGAACATCTCGGCGCGGCCGAACATCAAGACGGTGATGAACATCGGCCTCACCTACGACACGCCGCCAGACCGCATCCGGCGAGCTCTGGAGATTCTCGAAGAGGTCTACCAGCGGCATCCCAGGACGAGCGACTTCATGATGAGCTTCAACAAGTTCGAGAGCTCCGCACTCAACATCCTCGTCATTCATTGGTGGGGCGACACCCAGTACAAGGACTACCTCGCCGGCATCCAGGACATGAATCTGCAACTCAAGGAACGGTTTGATGCCGAGAAGATCGAGTTCGCGTTTCCGACCCAGACGCATCACGTCAACCAGGCGCTACTTCCGGCGGTGGCTGGGGCCGACGCCGGGAGCGCGTTGACGGGGCAACACCCTTGAGCCTCGCGGGTGATCGGGCGTCGAGGAGGGCGGGAACAGTCTCCAGCACCGCCCAGGGTGCGCCCGGCGTGGGACGGGAACTCATTCCCAGAAAGCCGGTCACCTTTTGGGCTTTCGCGACCACCCGTGGCTGATGACGATTCCAGCCGATTTCCCCATCGTGATGACGGACGACCAGTTGTGGCGACTGTCCTGCGAGGGTGACCGCGAGGCCTTTGGTCAGCTGGTGGAGCGCTACCAATCCCTGCTCTGTTCGCTGGCATACAGTCATTGTGGTGACCTCGCCCGCTCCGAAGACCTGGCTCAGGACACGTTTGTCATCGCGTGGAGACGGCTGGGCGAGTTGCGCGAGCCGGCTAAACTTCGGGCCTGGCTGTGTGGCATTGTCCGGAATCTCGCGGCCAACGCGTCGCGCCGCGAATGGCGACGCGGAGGGCCTGCAGAACCCCTGGAGGCGATTCCGGAACAGACGACGCCCGAGGAGGATCCCGCGGCGCAGGCCGTCACACACGAAGAGGCCGCATTGTTGTGGCGTTCCCTGGCGGGACTTTCGGCGACCTATCGCGAGCCGATGGTGCTGTTTTACCGTCAGGGAAGATCCGTCGCGGAGGTGGCCCAGGCCATGGAACTGACCGAGGAAGCCGTGAAGCAGAGGCTCACGCGTGGCCGGGCGATGCTGCGAGACGAACTGGCCACCCTGGTGGAAACAACTCTGGTCCGCACCAAACCGGGCAGCGCGTTCACCCTTGGCGTCCTGGTGGCGTTGCCTGTGATTGCGGGTTCAGCGACCCCTTCCACACTTGCCGCAGGGGTTGTGATGGGAGGAGGTGCGGGTGCTGCTGGGAAGGGAATCCTGGCCAAAATGGGTCTGAGTCTGTTGGTGGGTCCAGTGATTGGCATGGCGTGCGCCTATCTCGGAATCATGGCGGCGGCTTCCACCACCCGGTCACAGGAGGAACGCCACTGTGTCCTTCGTTATGCACGGTGGATCATCGCCTTCTGCATGGCGTTGAGCCTTGGACTGGCGGGCGTTCTGGTCCTGGCCGGCACACTGTACGAAGCCTCGGCAGCGTGGATTGTCTTGGGTGTCAGCCTTTGGACCGTCGTACTCGTCGGCGGCATTCTCCTGATCTGCCGGCGGCTGGATCAGGACGTGCGACGTATTCGCGTTGAGACGAACACGGGTGACGCCGCCTATTCTCTGGAACTGGCGGCGCGAGGGAAGTCCCTGCGAGGACCGCGGTATTTCGAATCCAAAACGCGTTGGCTCGGACTGCCGCTGGTGGCGCTGGCCTGGGGAGGAGCCAGTTCCGATGCGTACCGGTATCGCCCGGTGTGGGGTTGGATCGCCATGGGCGACACGGCCATCAGCCCGTTCTTGGCGTTTGGAGGCATTGCAATCGCTCCGGTCGCTGTGGGAGCCATCACGGTGGGGGTCGTGAGCCTGAGTCTCTGGGGGGTTGCTTTTGGGGTTCTGGCGGTCGGGAGTTTGGCCTTCGGATGGTGGGCGCTCGGCTTTGCCGCCGTCGGGGTGAAGGCTGCGGTGGGATTCGCCGCGGTAGCGCGTGACTATGCGGTGGGTCCGGCGGTGAGCGCGACGGAGGCTGGGACGGTGGCGGCGATGGAGTGGGTCACGCACCAGTGGTTGGGGGAGTTGGTTGCAACGCTGGTGCAGCCGTGGCCCTGGTGGTTGTTGGGCTGCGTGACCATGGCGGGGATCCTCGGGGCATGGCGTGCCCGGACGGGTGGCCCCGGTGTGGGGCGTGTCCGTTGAACGGTCCAGCCGGTCAGATTCACGCCGTTGAACAGAGGGAACGAGCCGGTGAGGTTGCAACGTGACGAGGCGCAGGCGGCGAAGCTGACCGCGATTCCTACGAGTACGACGCTCACGAGACCCTGGCGGAGGGCAATCACGGAGCGAGCCTGTGCACCGGCGGGAGGATGTCCCGAGTTCGGGACCGCGCGTTGGTTGGCTCGGGTCGTTCAAGCGAGCACGCGCTTGACGATGGTGCCGTGGATGTCGGTGAGGCGGTAGTCGCGGCCCAGGTGCCGGAAAGTGAGGCGTTCGTGCTCGATTCCCAGGCAGTGGAGGACCGTGGCGTTGAGGTCGTGGATGTGAACCGGGTCCCGCACGATGTTGTACGAATAGTCGTCAGTTTCGCCGTACACCATCCCGCCGCGCACGCCGCCTCCCGCCATCCAGAGGCTGAAACAGCGGGGATGATGGTCACGGCCGAAGTTCGTCTCGGTAAGGGTTCCCTGGCTGAATACGGTGCGGCCAAACTCACCGCCCCAGATCACCAGCGTGTCGTCCAACAGGCCGCGTTGGCGGAGGTCGGCGACCAGGGCTGCGCTGGGTTGGTCGGTGTCGTAGCACTGGCTGCGGATGCCGGAGGGCAGGTCGCCATGCTGATCCCATCCGCGATGGTAAAGCTGGATGAAGCGGACCCCGCGTTCGGCGAGACGCCGAGCCAGGATGCAGTTGGCCGCGAAAGTTCCCGGCTTGGTCGATTCGGGTCCGTAGGCTTCGAACGTTGCTTTCGGTTCGCGTGCGAGATCGGTGAGTTCGGGCACCGACGACTGCATGCGGAAGGCGAGTTCATACTGGGCGATGCGAGTCTGGATTTCGGGGTCCTGGTAGTCATCGAACTTTGCCTGATTGAGCTGGGCGAGGTCGTCGAGCATGCCGCGTCGGCGTTGGCGGGTGATGCCGGGCGGATTGGAGAGGAAGAGGACGGGGTCGCGTCCCGGGCTGAAACGGACACCCTGATGGATGGACGGCAGGAATCCTGAACCCCACATGCGTTCGTGGAGGGGTTGGGCGTTGGTGGGCCCGCTGGGTCGGGAGATCATCACGACGAACGCGGGCAGATTTTCGTTCTCGGTGCCGAGACCGTAGGATAACCAGGCGCCCATCGACGGACGTCCCGCGTTTTGGTGGCCCGTCTGGAGAAGGGTCATCGCGGGATCATGGTTGATGGCTTCGGTGTGCATGGACCGGACTAGGCACATGTCGTCGGCCACCTGACCAAGATACGGCAGGAGTTCGCTCAGGCGGGTTCCGCTGCGGCCGCAGGATTTGAACGCGAACGGCGAGGGCGCGATGGGAAACGTCTTTTGCCCGGAGGTCATGCCGGTGAGTCGTTGGTCCCCGCGAACGGACTCTGGGAGGTCCTGTTGGAAGCGCTTCCGCAGGTCGGGTTTTTCGTCGAACAGATCCAGTTGTGACGGTGCGCCGGCCTGGGTGAGCCAGATCACACGCCGGGCCCGGGGCGCGATGTGAGGCGACGCCATGGGGTCGTTCGATCGGCCGTGCTCCCGGCCTGCGGCATTCAACAACAGGGACAACGCAGCGGTGCCGAGGCCCAAGGCGGATCGGCTGAGGAACTGCCGGCGTGCGATGGGGTGCTGGGGTTCCGGTGCGGGGGGCGTCATGGGGGCATTCACTCCCGGGTGATGACTTCGTCGAGGTTGAGCAGGGTGCTGGCCGAGGTCGTGTACGCGGCGAATTCCGAGGGATCACGGCTCATGTCGGCCTTGGAATCACCCACGGAAAGCAGACCCGCCGCGGCGGCCGGGTCGGTTCGGAAGCTGCGTTCAGCGCGGGCCCAGCCCGTGACAAGAACCCCCAGTTCGAACGGGCGCGGTTCGCGGCTGGTAACCCATCGGAATCCGGAGCGCAACCGGGCCTCCACGGTGTCGCCGCCTTCTCGCATCATCCGGCCTGCCAACCAGCGCGAGGCTTCGACGTACGTGGGGTCGTTCATCAGGTTCAACGCCTGCAATGGCGTGGATGTGCGGGCGCGGCGGACGGTGCAGGTTTCGCGAAACGGGGAATCGAACACCAACATCGCCGGGTTGGGTACGGAGCGTTTCCAGTAGGTGTACAAGGTTCGACGATAGACGCTGGAGCCAGTGTCCTGGACGTAGGTTGAGGCGGAGGATCCTGCGACGACCTGTTCGTAGAGATCGGGCGGGTGGTACGGCTTGACCGACGGACCGCCGGGTTGATCCACCAGCAACCCACTGATCCAGAGCGCCTGGTCCCGGATTGTCTCGGATGACAATCGATGTCGCGATCCGCGTCCAAGAAGGCGGTTGTCGGGATCCACGGCGCGTGATTCGGGGGTGGCGCGGGAGTCTTGCCGGTAGGTGGAACTGGTCACCAGGAGGCGCATCAGGCGTTTCACGTCCCAGCCCGTCCGGACGAATTCGGTGGCGAGCCAGTCGAGGAGTTCAGGATGACTGGGCGGTTCTCCCTGGGTTCCAAAGTCCTCCGAGGTTCGGACCAGACCAATGCCGAACACGGATTGCCAGAACCGGTTCACCGTCACCCGCGCGGTCAGCGGGTTGGCAGGATCGACCAGCCAACGGGCCAGCCCGAGGCGATTGGTTGGCACCCCAGCGGACAGACTGTGGAGTCGGCTCGGCGTGGTGGCCGTCACCGCCTCGCCCTGTTTGTCGTAGGCGCCACGCAGGAGGATGTGGGTGGGCCGTGGCGTTTCCAATTCGGCCATGACCAGCGTGACCGGAATCGAGAGCTCAGCGTCGTTGATCTGCTTCTTCAGGTGTGCGACGCGCTGCGTCCGGGCCTCGTGGGCTGCCCCATTGGTGATCGCCTGGGCGACAAGGTTCTTCAGGGAGTCCTGGGCTGCGGTCAGCTCGATGTTCCAGGAGACCAGGCGGGCTTCGATATCGGGCGCTGGAAGTTTCAAGAACGGCGGGGTGTTCCTTCGAATCGATGCCCCGTAATCGCCGACCCCATTCTCCGGGACGTTGTGGAAGAAGGCGAACAGACCGTAGTAATCGCGCTGGGTGAGGGGATCGTATTTGTGATCGTGGCAGCGCGCGCAATTCATCGTAAGCCCGAGCCAAACCGTGGCCGTCGTCTCCACCCGATCGGCACAGTATTCGGTGAGGAATTCCTCGGGAATGATCCCGCCTTCCTCGTTGATCATGTGGTTGCGGTGGAATCCGGTCGCAATGCGCTGTTCCAGGGTGGGATCGGGGAGCAGGTCGCCGGCGAATTGTTCGATGGTGAATTGGTCGAAGGGAAGGTTCCGATTGAACGCGTCGATCACCCAGTCGCGCCAGGCCCACATTTCGCGGTCGCGATCGACCTGGTAGCCGTTGCTGTCGGCGAACCGGGCGGCATCCAGCCAGTCCTGCGCCATGCGCTCGCCGTAGCGCGATGAGGCGAGCAGGCGGTCGACCAGACGATCGTACGCGCTTGGCGAGGGGTCGTTGAGGAACGCTTCCGTGTCGGCCGGCGACGGCGGCAATCCGGTGAGGTCCAAGGTGACGCGACGAATCAGGGTGGTGCGGTCTGCTTCACGGGACGGCTTCATCCCTTGCTGTTCGAGCCGGGCGAGCACGAGGCGGTCGAGGTCCGATCGTGGCCACGTCGAATCCCGAACGCGGGGAGGGACGGGGCGTCGGGGAGGAAGGAAGGACCAGTGTTCCCGGTACTCGGCTCCTTCGGCGATCCAGCGGCGCAACAGCTCCGTCTGCGCCGGGGAGATGGCCTTGTGACTGTTGGCCGGCGGCATGCGGTCGTCGGCGTCGTGGGTGATGAGGCGTTGGTAGAGTTCGCTCTCTTCGGGCGATCCTGGAACGACAGGCGGTTTTCCGGATTTCGCCGGTTTCAGGGCGTTCTCGCGGACATCCAGGCGAAGCCCGGCCTTGCGAGCGGAGGCATCAAAGCCGTGACACGGGAAGCATGCGTCGGCCAGCACGGGCCGGATGTCGCGGGTGAAATCCAGCGGAGCGGCCTGGACCCATGGTGGTCCCCACAGGATCCAGGAGGTGATCCAGAAGAGCAGGGCAGCGCATTTCCCATGGGGTGTTGGCACAGGCGGTCGGGCGTTCAAGGCGGAGTGTGGCGGTTCGTTCGGGTGGCGTCGACGTTGCGGTGGATCAGGGGTGAAACCGAAGGACACCCCGATACCGATTCATGAAAAGGTCGATGGCGTCGCCGTCTGCCATCCTATCTGGATGGGTGCGACATCCAGGGGAAAGCGGAGGTTGCCCGGCGTCGAGACTCGTGACTAGCGTTCGAGCCACGATGTCTACCGACCTCACGGTCCGTGCCACCCCTGGTCGACCCGGATTCGGACCCTGGCGCGGTTTCCTGGGCGCGGTTCTGCTTGGCCTTTCCGGCGGAATCGCATCGGCGCAAACGAACCCGATCGCCTTCACAGGCGGGTTGATTCTACCCATCACCGGTCCTCCGATCACCAACGGGGTGTTGGTGGTTCAAGCGGGGAAGATCGTTGCGATCGGGCCCGCGGGAACGCCGATTCCCTCGGGAGCCACGACGCGCGGCATTTCCGGGACGGTGCTGATGCCCGGGTTGGTGGACACCCACAGTCACGTCGGATCGGTGGCGGGCGGCGATGGATCGTCGCCGATTCAGCCAGAGGTGCGGGTGATCGACGCTTTGGATGTTCGTGATCCGAGCCTGCACCGGGCTCGGGCGGGTGGGATCACCACGGTCAATGTCATGCCGGGTTCCGGACACCTGGTGAGCGGACAGACCCTTTACATCAAGCTGCGGGAAGGACGGCGAGTCGAGGACCTGTTGATGACCAACCGGCAGGGAGGTGTGGCGGGAGGCCTCAAGATGGCGAACGGAACGAATTCGCGGCGCGATCCGCCGTTTCCAGGGACACGGGGGAAGTCGGCGGCCCTGGTGCGGGAGAAGTTTGTCGCGGCTCAGGATTACCTCGCGAAGATCGAGCGGGCGAAAGGGGACGCCTCGAAATTGCCGGCTCGCGATCTCACCTTGGAAGCGCTGGCGGAAGTGTTGGCCGGTCATCGGGTGGTTCAACACCACACCCATCGGCACGACGACATCCTCACGGTGCTGCGGCTCCAGAAGGAGTTTGGTTTCAAGGTGGTGCTGCACCACGTGAGCGATGGCTGGAAGGTGGCAGACGAGATCGCAACCGCCCAAGCGCCATGCTCGTTGATTTTGATCGATAGTCCGGGCGGCAAACTCGAGGCCCGAGATGTCGATTGGAAGACTGGCGGGGTGCTGGAGAAGGCGGGTGTGCTGGTGGGATTTCACACCGACGATCCCGTGACGGACTCGCGGTGGTTCCTGAGATCGGCGGCGTTGGCGGTGCGGTCGGGGATGTCCCGGGACGGAGCGCTGCGCGGGGTGACGCTGGCGGGTGCGACCATGCTGGATCTTCAGGATCGGGTAGGGTCGTTGGAGGCGGGCAAGGACGCGGACTTCGTGATGTTGTCGGGGGATCCGTTGAGTGTTTACACCCACGTGCTGGAAACATGGGTCGACGGGTTGAAGGTGTTTGATCGGGTCGACCCGAAGGATCGGTTGATCGCGACGGGCGGTTATGGGGCTGGGGATCCGCGGTCGGCGCATCTGTGCTGCTTTGGGACGTGGGGAGGTGCCGAATGAAGCTGCGAATCTGGCTGGTGGGTTGGCTGCTTACGGTGACGAGTCTGGTCCCCGTCGTGGCGGGTGACCTGGCGGTGTTCGGGGACGTGGTTCACACGGTTTCAGGAGAATCGCTCGCGCCCGGCGTGGTGTTGATCCGCGGATCGAAGATCGCGGCGGTGGGGCGTCCCGGGACGGTGGCGATTCCTGCGGGAACGCCCGAAATTCGCGCGCGGGTGGTGACCCCGGGCTTGGTGGATGCGCACTCGGTGGTGGGGGTGTCGGGTATGCTCAATCAGAACCATGACCAGGAACAGTTGGAGAAGTCGTCGCCCATCCAGCCGGAGTTGCGCGCGATCGACGCCTTCAACCCGCGGGATGAACTGGTGGCGTTCGTGCGCTCGCTGGGGGTGACGACCCTGCACACCGGGCACGCGCCGGGCGCGTTGATTTCAGGGCAGACCATGGTGGTGAAGACGCATCCGCCGAGCCTGGACGAGGCTGTGGTGCTGCCGTTGGCGATGATTGCGGCGACGCTGGGGGACGGGAGTTTGAGCGGTAAATCGGACAAGTCACCGGGCACCCGGGCCAAGGCGGTGGCATTGCTCAGGGCCGAGTTTGTGAAGGCGTCGGAGTACGCGAGGAAGCGGGAAATGACGGACGTGGATAAACGACCGGCGCGCGATCTGAAGCTGGAAGCGCTGGCGAAGGTGTTGGATCGGAGTGTGCCGTTGTTGGTGACGGTTCATCGGCATCAGGATGTGTTGGGAGCGCTTCGCCTGGCCGAGGAATTCAAGATTCGGCTGGTCCTGGATGGGGTGAGTGACGCGTCGTTGGTCCTGGAGGAGGTGCAACGGAGCGGGTTCCCGATCCTGCTGCATCCGAGCATGTGGCGGCCGTTCAACGAGGCGCAGAATCTGAGTCTGGAGACGGCCTCGCGGGTTCAGGCAGCGGGCATTCCGTTCGCGTTGCAGAGCGGGTTTGAGTCGTACGTGCCAAAGACGCGGATCGTCTTGTTCGAGGCGGCGGTGGCGGCGGCCAACGGCCTGTCGTTCCAGCAGGCGCTGTCGAGCGTGACGCTGGGTGCGGCGCGCATCCTGGGTGTCGCGGATCGGGTGGGGTCGTTGGAAGCGGGCAAGGATGCGGATCTGGCCCTCTACGATGGCGATCCGTTCGAGTACACGACGCACTGTGTGGGCGTGGTGGTGAACGGGGTGGTGACGGATTCGTTGCCGAGATGAGGCGGTTTTCGCTTGCGCTGCGGGGTATGGGCTCGGCTGATTCGGGACGTGGCTTGTCCGCGAATCAGCCTGGTGACACCGGCCTTGAACTGCGCGTCCTGCATCGAACGCAACCTGGCGTCGGTGCGGGCGCAGGGTCTTGCGGATGACACATGGGAGCAATGGGTGATCGACGGGGGATCGAAGGACGGGACGATGGCGATTCTGGAGCGGACACCGCATCTGCGGTTCCTCTCGGAGAAGGACCGCGGCTTGAGCGACGCGGTGAACAAGGGGCTGAAGCGCGCCGAGGGCGAGTGGCTGATCTGGCTCAACGCCGATGATGCGCTGGAGCCGGGGGCGTTGCGCCGGTTCCTGGACGAACAGCCGAAGTATCCGGATGCCAGGATGTTTTGCGGCCAGGAGAAGATCTTTCGGTACGACGGCAGCTTGGAGACGGTGGAGCCGGCGAGGAGCTATCGGTTCGAGGAATTGATCGGGCCGCAGACGGCGGTGAACCAGGCGTCGACGGTCGTGCATCGGAGCGTGTACGACCGGGTGGGGTTGATGGACGAACAGTACCGGTACGCGATGGACTACGAATGGACGGTGCGGGCGTCGAGGGATTTTCAATGCCAGACGCTGGATTTCGTGATCGCGCATTACCATCGGCGGCCGGGGTCGATCATGGACAAGGGGATTGCAGCGCAGCACCGGGAGTTCTTGCGGGTGCGTCGTCGGTATGGGTGTTCGCGATGGAACCGGCACGAACTGAGGTTGCACTGGTATCTTTGGACGGAGCCGTTGCGGCGGATGGGGTGGCTGCGCCGGGCAGTGCGACGGGTTAAGACCCTGGCGGGGCGGGAGCCGCTGCATCCGATTTCTCCATGAGCGATCGCGGTGTGTCGGTCCTGCATGTAGTCAGCGGACTTGCCTCTCAAGGCGGGGTGATGGCGTTTGCGGAAACGGCGGCCGGATTGGATATCCATGGGGTGACGCAGGCGGTGTGGAAGCATCGCAACTACGTCGGGCGGGAAGGAGTGACGTGGGTCCGGGAAGGGGTGGCGACAGCGACGGATCTGGGAATGCGGCATGACTGGGCGGCGGGATTGCAGGAAGGCAGGGTGTTGAGGCGTTGGTTGAGGGCCCGCCAAGCGGCGGGGGAACGATGGATCCTTCACGCGCACAGTCGGGTGGGGACGTTGGCGGCTGTGGTGGCCGGGCGGGGTGCCGGATGTTCGACACTGGTTCATTTGCACAAGCTGTCGGGGCAGCCGTGGATTTATCGGATGCTGGTGAGATGGGGGCGGGCGGGGTGGGTGTTCAACTCCCACCGCACGCGGCGGCATCATGGGATTCCGGAGGGGAAGGCGACCGTGGTTTATCCGCCGGTGCGTTGGCCTGGGTCGCCGGCCGGTGCGGGTTCGGGGCGGTTGTTCGCGGCGGGGGCGTATGTGCGGGTGAAGCAATTCGACCGCTTAATTCGTGCGGTTGGGTTGTTGCGACGTGAAGGATTCGATTGGCCGCTGGAGGTTTATGGCCGCAGCCGACCTGCGGTTGACTCAGTCCACGATGCCGAATTGGAGCGGTTGGCGGCGGACACGAGCGGGGTGGAGTTGAGGGGGTACGCAGGGGATTGGGCGTCGGCGTTGCGGGGCGAGGATATCTTTGTGCATCCGGCGGACCTGGAGGCCTACGGAATAGTTGTCTTGGAGGCATTTGCGCGAGGGTGCCGGGTGGTGGTGCCGCCGGAGAGCATTCTGGACGAGATCGTGGGCGACGCGCGGCAGGACGGGGGATGGGTGGCGGCGGTATCGACGGAGCCCGAGGGTCTGGCGTCGGCGATCCGGGCGGTTTTGGCGGAGGGTGTGAATGGGGAGGAACGGTGGCGTCGGCGCCAGGGGGTGGCCCGGCGGGTGTCGGTCGAGGAATGCGTTTGCCAGTTGAGCGGGTTGTATCGTTCACTGACGGCCACGAACCGATGCTTCCGCAACAGCTCAAAGCCCTGATTGTCGGGGCGATTTCCTTGGGGATGGCGTTGTTCCTGGGTTACGCCGTCGCCAAAGAGAACTACTACCTTCTGGTGTCCGGGGTCTTGGGGGCGGCGATTGTCTATGCGTTGGTGATGCCGGGGTATTCGCTGATGCTGGCCTTGGCGATGCTGAGTCCGCTCAACCTGCCGTTGCCCTTCGTCTGGAACTTCCCGTTTGTGTTGCTGATGTTGGGTTTGTGTTTCGTGAAGTACGCGCTCCAGCGCGCGGTGGCGCCGCACACGGTCCCTCGATTTCGGCCGGCGATGACGTGGTTGGTGGTGATTTTCTTTGGGTGGGTGGTGATTCGATACCTGATGGATCCGGTGTTGCCGGGCGTGGCGGTGGGGCGTGGCAACGACGTGACAGGATTCCGGGCGTACCTGAACTTTGCGACCTGTCTGTTCCTGCTGCTGACGGTGGGCTTGTACCTGGGATCGGAGGGCCAGGCGGCGGCGTTGGTGCGGTCGTTGGTGGGGGTGGCGCTGGTGTTTGTGTTGGTTCTGGTGCCTTTGACACTGACGAAAAGCATGCTGGTGGCGGACGTGCTGACGGCGTTCGGCATGTATGTGGCGATGTACGACAACGGGTGGTTGCGCTTTGTCGTGCTGGGTTTGTACGGGCAGATGCTTGTGGCGGGTGCGATGTTACCGGCTCTGGTTCCGATCGAGCGGAAGTGGGTGCGGGTGGCCCTGTTTGGGTTGGGCATGGTGGGCGTACTGCTTTCGGGCAATCGAACCTCGGTCGTCATGGTGGCGATGCTGGTGGTGTCGATTGCCTACCTGCGCCGGCAACGGAAGCTGCTGACCGCCTGTATCGCGGGGGTGGTGATCTTCCTGTCGGGTTCCTGGTACGTCGGAGAGCACTTTCGATTCTCGGGCGGCGTGGGTTTGTACCGCTTTGTGACGCTGGTCAGCGGGCGTGCGGCGGAGATGACCGATGCCGCGCAGAACGTGCAATGGCGGCGGGCACGCTGGGAGCGAGCCTGGTATGATATCCAGCGGGAGCCGTGGGTGGGGTTGGGGTATGGAGGGTTGCAGCGTGCGTTCGTGTATTCCAACCGGGCGGAGTACGAAGCAGCAGCCATCGAAATCGATGTGGCGGCCGGTTCGATTCACAACGGCTATCTGGCTTCGGCCCGCGCTCTGGGGATTCCGGCGGCGCTCCTCTTCGTGTTGATCGTGATCGTGCAGGGTTTGCGGGAGTTTCGGGAGATTCGTCGTTGGGAGGGGGCGGACACCCTGCGCGCGCAACTGCACATGTTCGCCCTAGCCAACCTCATGACGATGCTGCTGGAGAGCTATGTCGGTCACGGGTTGAACAACCATATGGTGTGGCTGCTCGTCGGCATGGGCATCGCGATACGTCGTTGTCCCTGGCGCCAACCGGTGGAGACCCGGTCGACGCCGGATTCCCAGCCGGGAACCGGTCCGGTTCGCGGAATGAGCCCGCAACCCCTGCCCGCTTGAAACCGGGTCGAAACAGGGCGTGGGTGGTTCGATGCGCTGAGGTGCGGTAACGGATCGCCTAGACCCGGGTCGTCATGCGTTTTCTCCCTTCGAAACTGGTGCCGGTGTTGGACCTGCTGGCGTGGCCGCTGGTGTATCCGGCGGCATTCCTGCTCAAAGTGGTGCGTTGTGCGGGTGTCGCGCGGATGCCTTGGTGTCGGCGCGCCTTGATGCAGGTGGGGGTGTTTCCAATCCACCGGCACTACTACGAACCCCAGTTTGATCATCGGTCACTTCGCCGGCCGCTCTCGGACGAGCGTCCGTTGCCGGGCATCGACTGGAATGAAGCGGGCCAGTTGGCGTTGTTGGAGTCGTTCCGGTTTGCATCGGAGTTGGACGACGTGGTGTCGGAGCGTCGGGAACCGCCGGAATTCCATTTCAACAACGGCACCTTCGAGAGCGGTGACGCGGAGTTTTTGTACCATTGGATCCGACTGCGGAAACCGCGTCGGATCATCGAGATCGGGAGCGGGTATTCGACGCTGATGGCGGCTCGGGCGGTACGGAAGAACATGTCGGAGGATGCGGGGTACCGCTGCCGGCACGTGTGCATTGAGCCCTACGAGATGCCGTGGTTGGAGCGGGTCGGGGTGGAAGTGATCCGGCGTCGAGTGGAGGACGTGGGGTTGGGGGTGTTCGGGGAATTGGAACGAGGCGACCTGTTGTTCATCGATTCGTCGCACATGATCCGGCCCCAGGGGGATGTGCTGTTCGAATTTCTGGAACTGCTGCCGACGCTGCGACCGGGCGTTGTGGTCCATGTTCATGACATTCTTTCGCCCCGGGATTATCTGCCGGCGTGGGTGTTGGAGGAGGTTCGATTCTGGAATGAGCAGTACCTGTTGGAGGCATTTCTGACGGGCAACCGGGACTGGCGGGTGATCGGGGCGGTGAACTGGCTGAAACACCGTCATTACGACGCCTTGAAGAATCGCTGCCCGTTCCTGACTCCGGACCGGGAGCCGGGGTCGTTCTACATGGAACGGGTCGGGGGCTAGCCCCTGTCATGGAACCCGAGTCATCGAGTGTATGGCGGCGCCGGATCGGCCTGATCTCGGGGCGGATTGTCGGGGGGCGTTCGGCGGATCGATATCGCCGGGCGATTTGGACCGTCCTGGCGTCCGGGGTTTCGAAGGCGGGTGCCTTGGTGTCCATGTTGATCCTCGTGCGGTTGGTGATACGGGATCTGGGGAATGAGCGAGCGGGGGTATGGATTGCGGTGAGTTCATTGACGGTGCTGGTGGGGTTTGCGGACCTGGGGATGGGAACGGGCCTGATGACGAAAGTGGCCCAGGCGATGGGGGCACAGCGGGAGGATCTGGCGCGGCGGGCGATCAGCAGTTGTTTCTTCGTGTTGCTGGGAGTGGCGACGGTTCTTGGGGTGACGTTCGCGATGTTGAATCCCTGGTTGCCCTGGGACCGGATTCTGCGGACCACCGGAGAACTGACGCGGGAGGAACTGCCGGCGTCGATGATGGCGTTTGTGTTGGCGACGCTGGCCGGCCTTCCGTTTTCCTTGGTGGAACGGGTTCAGTCGGGGCAGCAGGAGGGATTTTCGAGCCATCTGTGGCAGGGGGCGGCGACGCTGCTGTCGTTGGGGGGGGTGTTGGTGGCCTTGGAAAAGGGATGGGGTTTGCCGGGGGTGTTGTGGGTGGGACTGGGCACCCGTTCCTTGATGCTGGTGGCGAACTGGACAGTGTATTTTCGGTGGCAACGCCCGTCGCTGTGCCCGCGATGGGCCGAGTGCAGCCGTGAGACCGCTGGGGAGATGATGCGGATAGGGTTGGTGTTCCTCTGGTTGAACGTGCTGGCGTTCAATTGGTGGCTGGTGGACCCGATCATCATCATGCGGACGTTGGGGGCGGATGAGGTGGCGAGCTACGGGGCGATGCAACGGTTGTTTGCGGTGGCCCTGGTGGCGCAGTACCTGGTCATGCCGCTCTGGCCTGCGTTCGGCGAGGCGCTGGCTCGAGGGGACTATCCCTGGGTGCGCGTGACCTTGTATCGGGCGCTGGCTGGCACCGTGGGGTTGACGGCGCTGCTCGGGTTGGTCCTGGTGGTCCTGGGTCCGTGGATCACCCGCCACTGGCTGGACACGGAGTATGTGCCGCCGACGAGTCTGCTGATGGGGATGGCTGCCTTGAACGTGTTGTTGATCGTGGCGTGGAACCTCTCGGGGGTGTTGGTGCATGGCAGCTTTCTGCGCCGGCAGGCGGGCTTGTACACCGTCGCCGCGCTGCTGGCATTCGGGCTGAAATTGGGGTTGGTGCATGCTTGGGGATTGCCCGGAGTGGTCTGGGCGTCGGTGCTCGCGTTTGGGTCGGTTTACACCCCCATGGCATTTCGGCTGGCCCGGGAGGCGGTCCATGGACCGGTCTCCGCCGGGTCGGCGGCGAGGGCGCCCTGAGTTAAGTGGTTGTAAACGCCTTTTCCGGGATGAGACTTTTCGAACACACATGATGGCATCGCGACTTCCATGGTGGCGGGGCCTGCCGGCGTGGCCGTTCCTTTGGTACACACGGTGGGAAGGGGCGCGGTTGGGGCGGCGCTTTCTGGGAATCTCGGTGGTGCCGCGATTGCTACCCAAGAGCGGCCGGTTTGAATTCCGGCACCGCAACGGAGTCACCCTGGATCTGGAGTATGGGGATTCCCTCGGTTTCCTCGCCTATATCTTCGGGGGATTTGAGCCGGCGGAACTCTCGGCTCTGATGGCGCGTCTGAGCCCCGGCGATGTGGTGTTCGACGTCGGGGCGAACATTGGATTTCACACCACCGCCCTGGCCGCGGCGGTGGGGCCGTCCGGGCGGGTGCTGGCGGTGGAGCCGGTTCCGGACAATGCGGCTCGTTTGCGGGCCAATCTGGCGCGGAACGGCTTGAGCAATGTTCAGATTTTCGAGGTCGCTTCCGGGGCTTCGACAGGCGAGATCGAACTCGAATTGACCCGCGATCCGGCGTTCGTCTCCGCGCATGGGGCGGTGGGCGGCGGTCCGGTGGGGCGGCGTTTGAAGGTGCCGTTGGCGCGCCTGGACGATCTCTGGCGTGGGGCGGGGTCGCCGAGGGTGAAGGTGATGAAACTGGACACCGAAGGCGCGGAACTCGAAGGGCTGAATGGAGCGGAGGAGATGATCCGGTCGAGCCGGCCCGCAATCTTGCTGGAGGCGAACGATGACGCGCGCCTGGCGGTGTTGGACCGTTGGTTGCTGCCCCGGGGATATCGACGGACCCAGCCCAGGGGATTCGAAGTCTGGAACTACTTTTACGAAGCGGCCGAGCCCGACCTTCCTGGAGCCTGATATGAGCTTGCGTCTTCGGGTCCGGGATTGGCTGCGGCGTCGGGGATACGACCTGCATCGGTACGCGCTGGAATTGGACCCGGCAGAGCGCCGACGCCGAATGATGGCGGCGGCGCAGATTGATCTGGTGCTCGACATCGGCGCCAACGAGGGCCAGTACGCGATGGAACTGCGGAAGCTCGGATTTACGGGCCATATCGTTTCTTTCGAACCGATCCAGGAAGTGGGTGTGCGGCTGCGGGCGCACCTCGGGGCGGATCCGAAATGGGAGTACCGAGGGATGGCTTTGGGCTCTAAGGACGGGACCTCGACCATTCAGGTGGGCGCGGAGTCCGCGACCAGCTCGTTGTTGAAGCCGTCGGAGTATCTGGTGGAGCAGGCGGCCCATGCCCGATCGGTCCGAAGCGAGGAAGTTCGGGTAGCCCGCCTGGACACGGTTTTTGAGGCGAGTTGGGGGCAGCGACGGATCTGGCTGAAACTCGACACCCAGGGTTTCGAAATGGAAGTGCTGCGCGGGGCGACCTCGACGCTGACGCGCGTTCAAATGCTTCAATTGGAACTTTCCCTGCGCCCGCTGTACGAGGGCGAGCCAGGATTTCTCGAGGTGTCGAACTGGTTGGCCGAACGGGGCCTGGAGTTGGTCGGGCTGGAGCCAGGGTTCGTCGAGGCGTCGACCGGGCGCCTGTTGCAGTCGGATGTTTTTTTTGCCCGACGCGGCGTTTTTGGCGGCGAGGACGATCGGTTGCCGGCCGGGCTGGCGACGGTATGATCGGGTCGTGGCTGATCATGTGTCGGTGGCATTGTTGGTGGCGTTGATGACCTTGACGCAGGCGCCTCCCGGAGGAGCACCCGGGTCAGGGCCAGCCGCCTCACCCTCCGGGCTGGATCGGGCGACGGGTTTTGCAGTGGGCGCTCCCGATGTGGGCGATCCGGTCGAGGCGGAGTATGAGCGCCTTCTGGCGTTCGACGATGAGGCGCAGGAGGAAATGGATCGCTGGATTCGGGAGGCGGATGCCCTGGGGCCGAATGCCGACACCACCGGCTTGCAGCGGAGGATTGAGGATCGGATTTCGGCGCTCACCCGGGCCTACGCTGCGTTTCTGGAGAAACATGCGACCCATGCGCGCGCCCGAATCGCGTTTGGCAGTTTCTTGAACGACACCGGTCAGGAATCAGGCGCCAAGGCGCAGTGGGAGAAGGCGCTGGAGTTGGATCCCAAGAATCCGGCGATCTACAACAACCTCGCTGGTCTGTATGGGCACCAAGGACCCATCACCAACGCGTTCACCTTTTTCGAAAAGGCCATCGAGCTGGATCCGAAGGAATCGGTCTACTACCAGAATCTTGCCACCACGGTGTTTCTCTTCCGGAAAGACGTGATGGAACATTATGCGATCACGGAAGAGCAGAAGGTGTTCGACAAGGCGTTGGCGTTGTATCGCAAGGCCATGGAACTCGACCCGGGCAACTTCGTGTTGGCGGCCGACACCGCGCAGACGTACTACGGGATCAAGCCGTCCCGTCACGAGGAGGCACTGGCGGCCTGGCACAAGGCCTATGAACTCGCCTCGGATGAACTCGAACGGGAGGGTGTGCGGGTCCACTTCGCCCGGATTCAGATCCAGGCCGGCCGGTTTGCGGAGGCGCGGACCAACCTGACCTTGATTACCAACTCCCACTTCCAGGTGGTGAAAGAGCGCATCGAGAAGACGCTCGAAGCCCGCCTCAGGGGTGCGAAGGCGGACGAGCCGGGGACTGTCGAGGGTGTGCCGGCGGTTTCGCTGGAAAGGAAGCGTGTCCAATCGACCCCCTGACCCGCCGGCGATTCCGGCTTGGGGTGATCTGCTTCGGGCAGCCCAAGGCGAGGTGCAGGAGACGCTGTCGGAACTGCCGCAAACCGTCCGAGGAGCGGCATCGAAGGTGCCGGTGATCTACGAACGCCGTCCTGGTGATGCGTTGGTGGAGGATGGGCTTGATGCCGATTTGCTGGGACTGTTTGTCGGAGATCCCATGGCGGAGGAAGGGCAGGGCTCTTCCTTGCCGGCGCAGATTCTCCTCTTCCTCGAGAACCTTTGGGAGTTCGTGGAGGGCGATCCGGAGGCGTACGCCGAGGAGGTTCAGACCACCTACCTGCACGAATTGGGACACTACCTGGGTTTGGACGAGATCGATCTGGAAGAACGAGGGCTGGAGTGATCTGCCTTACCACGCGGCCGCGTAGGCGCGGCTGTCGGTCCAGCGGTCAACGCCGAGATCGGCGCCTGTCGAACGTCCCAGTTGTCCGCGGGTGACTCCGAGCTGGTTAATCAGCCTGAACTCGCGCCAGAGGGTTTCGCCGGAGATTTCGCCCCGCAGCAACCGTTGATACCCGTGGACTAGCCGGGTGAGGTCGTCGGGCGATTCGTCGAGGAACTCGAGGCGGAATCGACGCACCCCGGCCGCCAGCAGTCGCCCCGCGTGTTCAGCCCCGGTCTGGGCGCGCGCGTTGAAGACGGTGTTGCGACATCCGGCATCGGCCTTCAGCGGGTGATCCGCTCCCACCCGGTCACGGAGGCGGACTTCATGCTTGTCACAAGGCCGGCCGCAATCCCGGTAGTCCTTGCCGGTCGATAGGAAGGCGCAGAACACGCAGTGCTCCATGTGAAACATGGGCATGTGTTGGTGGAGGGTGATCTCAAACCAGCTCGGTGGCGCGGCATGCACCAGATCCTCCAGTTGTTCGGCGTTGAGATCGTAGCTCGCGGTGACCCGTTCCAGGCCGAAGTCCCGGATGAAGTACTCCGCGGTCAGCGGGTTCGCCACGTTGAGGGAGAAGTCCCCAATGCGGCGGGTGTCGGCGAAAGCCGACAAGTGCTCATGGTTCCGGACAAGCACACCGTCGGCCTGCGCGGAGCGGACTTGGGCGAGAATCCACTCTTCGCCGGGTTTGAAGATCCGGGGAGGTGCGACATAGATGGGCAGGCCCGACGGACCTTTGTCCCGGGCGATTTGAACCGCCTCCCGATAGCGCTTGGGATCTTCAAATTCGCAGTAAAGGGCGGCGGGATGGGTGGCCAGCGCGGCTTCGAGTTGTGGCAGGGTCCGTACCAGAAGGGCCAGTTCAGCATCGGCCGACGCCAGGCTGGAGGCTCCGGGGGCCATGGCTTCTTGGGCGATCTGGCACGGGTTGGCCGGATCCAGGATCTGCCAGCGGGGGGGAAGGGCGCGCTGTTCCTCAAGCTGGCGCACCACCTCGCGACGGAGGCGATTGAGCTCGCTGATTGGAAGAAGCGCGGGATCGGCGAGGTGATTGTCGAGGCGTCCCAGCCGAAAGGGGGTGCCTCCGAGACGTCCGAACTGCTGGGAGAGGCGGGCGGCGTCGAGCGGTTGCTGGCGGGCGACCTCCAGGGGCATCAAGGATTCGACACGGGCAATAGGGCCGGCCTCGTCGCGAGCGATGACGGTCAGGGGTTGGCCGGCGCGCCCATGGACCTCGAGATGGATCGGGCGCTGATGGGACGGCGTTTCACCGGCGAAGGTTTGGCGCAGTTGCTTTTCCAGCTGGGGATCGCTGGTCTTCCAGACCCGATGCCCGGGTTTGATGTTCAGGAAACTGACGGCTCCACGGAGGAAGGTTAGCGCCGTTTCGCGTCCGTGCGGATGCACCTCAAAGACACGGCCTCCTTCTTCGTCCAGATCCGGGCGGCCCCTATCGAAGACGACACCGTCACCGGCGGCGATGGGGGCGACCGGTTGGAGCCAGACCCGGTCGCGATCGACGCGAGTGATTTCGCCCAAAAAAACACCCCGTTTCTTGCCGAAACGACCGTGCACAAGCTGTTGGTTGTCGATGCCGGTAAGCCAACCCGGGGAGAGTCCCCGGCTGAAGGCCATTTCCATTTGATAGCGGGCCGTGGCGGCGTCGAGGGCCGGGGCGGGCGGAGACCCGGGCGCGCCGTCGGAAGACGCCGCGGGCGCGAGTTGGTCGAGGGCGCTCCGGTAGAGACGGGTGATGCTGGCGACATACTCGGCTGATTTCAGCCGACCCTCGATCTTGAGCGAATCAATGCCGGCACGGACAAGCTCGGGGAGCACTTCCAGACCGGCGAGGTCCTGGGGGCTGAGCAGGTAGCGCCGGTCGCCCAGATCCAGCTTCCGGCCGTCGGACAGCAGGTCGTAGGGCATCCGGCAGGCCTGGGCACATTCGCCCCGATTGGCGGATCGTCCACCGAGGGCCTCGCTGGTGAGGCATTGTCCGGAGTACGCGACGCAAAGGGCGCCGTGGACGAAGATCTCGAGTGAGGGCGGGGAGGGTTCTGGCGGCAGGCTGGACCTGATGCGGGCGATCTCGGCGATCGAGTTTTCCCGGGCAAGGACGACCACGTTGCAGCCGAGTTGGCCGGCGAAAGTGACCCCGGCCACGCTGGTGACCGTCATCTGGGTGGAGGCGTGGATGGGGAAGTCGGGTGAGAGCCGACGAATGAGCCTGCAGATCCCGACATCCTGAACAATGGCGGCATCGACGCCGGCGGCGATTAGGGTTCGCAGGTAGTCAGCCGCTTCGGAGAGTTCCCGGGTGAAGACCAGTGTGTTGAAGGTGACGTAGCCTTTGACTCCGCGTGCGTGGAGCCATTGCATCAGCTTGGGCAGATCGGATTCCGAGAAGTTGTTGGCCCGCAACCGGGCATTGAAGCGGGTGAGGCCGAAATAGACGGCGTCGGCACCATTCTCGACGGCGGCCTTCGCGCATTCCCAGTCGCCCGCCGGCGCGAGCAACTCCGGGAGGCGGGAGTGTGGGCGGACCGTGGACTGGAGGGCGGTGGTGGTATCAGGTTGGGACATCATTCCGGCGACCTGAGGTTAGCGGGGATTTGGTGTCAGGCGAGCCTGGGAAACGAAAGAGCGGGACGCCGGGCTAATCCCGGGCGTCCCGCTGGTGCGTTCTCGGACCTTGGCAGGTGCCGGAAATTATTCGCGCAGGACGATTCGGAAGAACATCAGGGTTTCCGAATGTTCGCAGGGGACGACGCACGTGACGGGTCCGCCTGCCCATGAACTGAACCCGCCACCGAGGTTCATGGACTGCTGGGGGAGGGTGGCGAACACCGACGGGATCCCGTTGGTGCAGTGAACCCTATAGATGGTTCCGGCAGCGGCGAGGTTCGTGGGTCCTACGCCCAGGTTGCCGTACCGCTGATGGTATCCGTACGGCTCGTTGTAGAGACCGTGGGCGGCAAGGTAGATGTCGCCGCGCGCGTCAAGGGTGATTCCGTAGACGTTGCCGATGGTCTCGACCGTCCATGAAGGGTGGTGGTAGCCGGGTGGGTTCCAGAGTGGGGCGAGCGTTCCGAAGGGGCCAAACATGGCGGGTGGTGGCATCCGGAAATCCATCACTCCAAAGACCCAGGCATTGCTGAGCGGGAGGCTGATGGGCGCGGCGCAGGTCACCGCGGCAATGCCCGGCTGGATCAGGTGGGTCCCCCACGGAGCCGCGGCCTGGACGGGGCTGCGCAACTGCATGGCGATTGCCGTAAGGAGGAGGCCATACGCCAGGAAAACGGCGTGGCCTCGTGGTGGAAATGACAACGTCTTCGACCCGGTAAGGGATGGGGCAGGCATAGGTACGAAACGCTTGGATAACGCAGACTTTCAAATGCACACCATGAATCAACTTTATTCATGGAATGGTTGAAAAATGTGTGAATCAATTGATGGAAACCGACTAGGGAAATCGTGCTTCGTAAAGTGGTTGGGCAGAATTCGAATAGGAAACTCCGGGTAAGCAGATGCCGGTGGTGCTGCGTTCATTAGGGGTTTCCAGAAGGAGGCATCACAGGAAACGGGTTGGGGAACTGACGCGGCTACACCATGGCGTGCGGTGCGCGGGGTGTGGGCCGGCGCTTGCCCCGGCGGCCCGATTGACCTCAGGTTCTCGCCGTTGCCAATGGCTTTGAATCTGTTCAATACACTAACGCGACGGGTGGAACCGTTCGCGCCCATCGATATTCACGGGCGCAGTGTCGGCATGTACTGCTGTGGTCCGACGGTCCACGACTTCGCCCATATCGGAAACTTCAAGACCTTCGTGCTGGCGGACCTGGTTCGACGGTACCTGGAATTCAAGGGGTACAACGTGAATCACGTCATGAATGTCACGGACGTCGAGGACAAGATCATCCGCCGGGTCCGCGAATCCGGTACGACCCTTGAAGCGTACACCCGTCGTTACGAGTCGGCGTTTTTCGAGGACCACCAGGCGTTGAACTGTTTGGCGCCTGGATCGACGCCGCGAGCCACAGAGTACATCGGCGAGATCATCACGCTGATTGAGCGCTTGCAGGAACGGAAACTTGCGTATGTGGCGGGCGATGGCTCGGTGTATTTCAGCATCGACAAGTACCGGGGATGCGGGTGCCGGTATGGGCAATTGCTCAATCTGAATTTCGACCAGATGCGTCCGGGGGAAAGGGTGGCGAACGACGAGTATGGCAAGGAAGCCATTGCGGACTTCGCCCTCTGGAAGGCCCGGGTTCCCGAGGATGGCGAGGTTTATTGGTCGAGCCCTTGGGGTGAGGGGCGACCGGGTTGGCACATCGAGTGCAGTGCGATGAGCATGAAGTTACTCGGGCCCAGTTTCGACCTTCACCTGGGTGGGGAGGATCTGATCTTCCCGCATCACGAGGACGAGATCGCTCAAAGCGAAGGGGCCGGCTTGCAGGCCAGCGGTCTGCCGTTCGTCCGACACTGGGTCCATGCCGCCTTCTTGCTCGTGGAAGGGAAGAAGATGAGCAAGTCGCTGGGGAACTTTTTCACGCTGCGTGACCTGCTGGCGAAAGGGTATGTCGGACGCGAGGTCCGGTACTTGTTGCTGTCGGCGCGCTACCGGGAGTCCTTCAATTTCACCTTGGAGGGCTTGCAGAGCGCACGGGTGGCATTGGCGCGCCTCGATGAATGCGGTGCCAAGCTTCGGGACCTCGCTGCCGGTGTCCCGGCTGGAGAAGCCGGGGGCGCCCTGCTGAATGGGGTGACCGCGGCATTGGACGACGATCTCAACGTCTCGCAGGCTTGGGGCGGAATTTTCGAGTGGGTGCGGGACCACAACCGAAAGATTTCGGAGGGCAAGCTGTCGTCGGAGGAGGCTTCGTCCGCTTTGGCGGCCTGGGAGCGCGTCCTGGGCATCTTTGGGTTGTTGGCGTCGGGTGAGCCGCAGGCACCGGAGGCGGTGCGGGCACTGGCAGATGCGCGGCAGGCGGCGCGCAAGGCCAGGGATTTTCGCCGGGCAGATGCGCTGCGGGATGAGCTGAACACCTTGGGTTGGGTGGTGGAGGACACGGCCAAGGGCCCCAAACTCAAGCGTCTTTAAGCGGGTGCGGCGCTTCTTGGGAAGTCGACGTCCCGGGAGACGGGACCATTTGGGCTTTTTTGAGCACCTGGGGGTGGCTACGCTCACCGGCCATGTCGCAGGCGTATTCGATCGGATTCCTGGGGGCGGGTCGGATGGCGACCGCCCTGGCGCAGGGCTTTGTGCGCGCCGGACTCGTCCGGGCGGATGAATTGGTGGCGAGCGACGTTGAAGCGGCTGCCCGGGATGCCTTTTCGAAGACAACCGGGGGGGCGTCGACGGATGCCAATCGGACCGTGGCCTCGGCGTCGACGATTCTGATCGCCGTAAAGCCCCATCAGGTTGGCGATGTTCTTAGCGAGCTCCGGGACGTTCTGACGCCGCAGCACTTGGTGATCTCGATTGCGGCGGGCGTGACCTTGGCGCAGTTGCAGAGCCATCTGTCGGAAGGCATGCGGGTGGTGCGGGTAATGCCGAACACCCCGGCGGTGGTCGGGGCATCGGCGACCGCGTTTGCTTTGGGTTCCGGCTGCCGCATTGAGGATGCGTCCTGGGTGTGCAAGCTGTTTGCATCCGTGGGCGTCGCCTTTCACGTGCGGGAAGCCCTGCTGGACGCGGTCACCGGATTGAGCGGAAGCGGGCCGGCTTACGGCTATCTGATGATCGAAGCTTTGAGTGACGGGGGAGTGGCGGCCGGATTACCCCGCGAAATGGCGACGCGTCTGGCCGCCCAAACACTTCTGGGAGCCGCTCGGATGGTGCTGGAGACGGGAATTCATCCGGGTGCGTTGAAGGATCAGGTGACGAGCCCTGGCGGGACCACCATCGAAGGTCTGCACGAACTTGAGAAGGCGGGAGTTCGCGCGGGTTTGATGAACGCCGTGCGGGCGGCGGCTGAAAAATCGCGCCGCCTGGCGCATAGCTCGACATGAATTTTCCTCCACCCACGTCGCGTCAGGCCCAGGTCATCTGGTTCGCCGTCACTGCTCTCGCGGTGGCATCGACGCTTGGCATTATTGGCGCGGTGATCTGGGGGGTGGGTCGGGTGTTGCTGGTATTGTCGCCGGTGCTTTGGCCGCTGGCGGTGGCTGCCATCATTGCGATGATTCTGGACCCCGTGGTGGATTGGCTGGTGGGACGCCATGTGCCGCGGTTGCGAGCGATTCTTTTGGTGTTCGGCGTCGCGGCGGTTTTGGTCTTGGGGGTGGTCGGGAGCATCGTGCCGCGTTTGGTGGTGGAGGCCCGGGATCTGGCCGGGCGGATTCCTGGATACGTGATGACGGCCCAGACGAAGCTTCAAAAGTGGATCAATGAACCACCTGCTTCGCTCATTCCTCTACTGCCCAAATCGATACAAGACAGGCTTCCCAGCCGGCTGCGGGGCGAATCGGATGGCCTGGCCACCAATGCGACGTTGGATGGGGCGGCGGTTGGGACGAATCGTTACGACGCACCGGAAACCGTTCTGCAGGTTTCGAACACTGCGAGGCCAACCCCGGCGACGCCTATCGGTGTTTCGACGAATGCGCCGTCCCAGAGTGGGGCGGCGAATGGCGTGGCCGTGGCTCCTTGGTGGGCCAAGGCCATGAATCCGGAGGCTTTGAAAACTGCCGGGGATTGGCTGGCGGCGGTCGTCCCGGAATTGGGGGGGTGGTTTGTGGGGCAGCTCGGACGGGTTGCGTCGTGGTTCGGCGTGGTGGCGGGATTGGCGCTGATCCCGATCTACGCATTTTACTTTCTGCTGGAGAAGCAGGGCATTGAGACCCGTTGGACCGACTACCTGCCTGTTTCCGATTCCCGATTGAAAGATGAAATGGTCTGGCTGCTGAAGAACATCAATGACGCCTTGATCGTGTTCTTTCGTGGGCAGGTGTTGGTGGCGATTTGTGACGGAGTGCTCTACGCCATTGGTTTTCTCCTGATTGGGTTGCCCTATGCGATGCTGTTGGGAATGGCGGCGGCCGTTTTGACGATCGTGCCGTTCCTTGGTGCGATCGTTACGTGCGGGGCGGCATTGGTGATCGCCATGGTTCAATTCGGCGACTGGCAGCATCCGCTGTGGGTGTTGGGCGTCTTTGCGATGGTGCAAGGAATTGAAGGATGGGTGATTCAGCCCAAGATCATCGGAGATCGGGTGGGATTGCACCCGCTCACTATCATCATTGCGCTGTTGGTGGGTACGACGCTGATGGGGGGAATTCTGGGGGGCTTGCTGGCGATCCCGACGACGGCGGTGATTCGGGCTCTGATGTTTCGGTATATCTGGCATGCCCGGGAGGTGCGGGCGTGAAGCCCGAATAAGTTGTGGGGTGGGGAAGGAACAGCACTCCAAATTGCTCGGATGAAACCAGTTGACATCTCACAGCTCACGGTGAAATCTGCCGGCGCTAGGTAGGTGCGTGATTGGACCGATAGACAACGACCTTTGAACCCATGAAGAAAGCGTTTCTTATTGCATTATTCGCAGCGCTCGGACTTGGAACTGCGTCAGCGCAGGCCAAGGACGTGGCGTCCGAGCGAGTCGCCGTCAAGGCGCTCTCGACTGTGGCGACCGCTGAACTGCCGGCAACGGCGGCGAAGTTGGTGATGGAAGCTCCGAAAGAAGCACGTGCGCAGCGCGTGGCTTCGGTGATCCAAAAGGTGGCTCGTACAAACCCCTCGGCTTTGCGCCATGTGGTAGCGAGCATTTCCAAGGCTGATGCGAGCTTGGCTCCTTTGGCAGCCGGCTTCGCGGCTAAGGCCCAGCGTGAGTTGACTGGTGAGATCGCGGCAGCCGCTTGCAGTGCGGCTCCCGAAAAAGCAGCGGAAGTGTTGGCGGTGTGTTCCGTCGCGACGGACCTGTCCAATGTCACCCTTGCCCAAATGGTTGCAACCATTGACCCTGTTTTCTCGGCGGAAGTCCTCTCTCAAGAGGCGGCCGCCGTTGATGTCACTGCCAGCGCCGCGACGGTGCGAGGCGGTACCGTGATTCGCCCGCTCCCGATTCCTGGTGCGCTCGGATCGACGATCTCAGGCGACGTGGTGACCGAGCGTCCGACACCAATTGGGCCTGGACGTCCCGGTTTTGACCCGGATCGATACGGGCGTGGCGGCCGGTAGTCTCCCGGTTTACCGGTGGGATTCCCAGAGCTCGAACGACGCGCCATTTAGCGACCCATCCCTTGCTAGGGGTGGGTCTTTTTTTTCCCGCTGCGCCATTTTTTCGCACTGTCCCTCCTGGACTGGGACAGATCATCGCGGACGAAGGCTGTTCGAGGCGTTGTTCGACTCTTATTGAGAGGGTCACCTCCCGAAATCGCCCGTTGTCTCTGGCACGCCTTGCGCTATGGGTGAGGAGGCAGGTGCTCAGCGACCGGATGTAATCAAGACACCATGAATCTATTCAGTCTTTTCGTTTTCTTCGGAACCATGGCGCTGGCATTGCTGGCGCAGATGTACGTGAAGTCGATGTTTCACCGGTACAGTCGTGTGTCCGGTTCCAGTGGCTATACCGGCGCGGAGGCTGCTGCTGAAATTTTGAGGAGGAACGGGATCCAGAATGTGGGGATCCTCGAGCATCAGGGGTTTCTGGGAGATCACTATGATCCCATCCATCGACGGTTGGTGCTTTCATCGGACGTCTTTCATGGAAGCTCGCTGGCGGCTCTGGGGGTGGCGGCCCATGAGGCGGGGCATGCGATTCAGCACAAGAATGCCTATTTTCCCCTGCACCTTCGGATGGCTGCGGTAGGAGCGACCCATTTTGCCAGTCAGGTGGTGATGTGGCTGCCGTTGCTCGGGATGGTCTCGGGGTTTGGGACATCGACGTTTTGGCTCACGCTGATGGCCTTGGGGTGGGGTGTGATCATGGCCTTCAATCTGGTAACGCTGCCGGTCGAATACGATGCGTCACGGCGGGCGAAAGAAATGTTGTCGAGGCTGGGGTTGGTGCGGACGGCCGAGGAGGGCGCAGGTGTGGCGCGCGTGCTCAACGCGGCGGCGCTGACCTATGTGGCGGCATTCATCACCTCGCTGGCGTACATGCTGATGTACCTGCTCCCGCTTCTGACCGGGCGGTCGAGGGACTGACCCAATCGACACGGGATCCTCAACGGGATTGCGGGCCAAACGGGTTGCCAAGGGAGGGGTCCGGGTGGCATGGGTGGGAGGTGATTCCGCCGCGTGTGATTCGAAATCTGGCCCTCGTGGGATTCATGGGGTCGGGGAAGAGCACGGTGGGAAGGATCGTGGCCCGCGAACTCGGGATGTCGTTTATCGACACCGACGAAGCGGTCGAGGCACGGACCGGGCGTCGGATTGCCGAAATCTTTGCCGCGAGTGGCGAAGCGGCGTTTCGGGAGCAGGAGCGGGAGGTGGTGGCGGAATTGGTCCAGCGGGAAGGTCTCGTGATGGCTACGGGCGGTGGATTGGTTTGCCAACCGGGAAACATGGCGCTTCTGAAATCGGGTTCCCTGGTCGTGTGCCTCTGGGCGGCACCGGACACCATTTGGGAGAGAGTGCGCACGCAGACCCATCGCCCACTGCTTCAGGTGGCGGAACCCCGCGCAGAAGTGTCCCGGCTCATGGGTCTGAGGGAGCCCTTCTATCGGGAATCCGACGTTCTGATCAATTCAGGCCTGCGAAGCCTGCGGGAGGTCGCCGTCCAGGTGGCACATCACTTCCGGAGCGTGTGCCGAGGGGCGGCCGAATCGTGAAGGAGTTGGTGCAGGCCCGGGCAGAGGACCTGGGGTTCGATGCGTGTCGGGTAACCGATGCGCGCCGTCCGGAGCACGCTGCCGCGTTTCGGCAATGGCTGGCTGAGGGAAAGCACGGGGGCATGGCGTATCTGGAGCGAACCTTGGAACGGCGACTGAACCCGGAAATCGTGCTGCCCGGCGCGAGGTCGATCCTGCTTCTGGCGATTTCCTATCATCGGAAGGAGAGGGGCGACGCTATCGGGCCCAATCCGGAAGCGCGCGGTGTGGTCGCACGCTATGCACGGCATCGGGACTATCATGTTGTCCTTGGGCCCCCTTTGGCCGCGTTGAGACGTTTTGTGGACGACTTGGGCGGGGCGGGAACACGGTCGCTGGAGTACATCGATACAGGCCCCATTCTTGAGCGTGACCTAGCGCAGAGGGCAGGTGTCGGCTTTGTCGGCAAGCACACCAACCTGATTAGCAGGGAATTGGGGAACTGGTTCTTTCTTGGGGCGATTCTGACGACGTTGCCGCTGCAACCGGATGAGGGGGCGGTGAATCGGTGTGGAACGTGCACGCGGTGCCTGACGGCATGTCCGACCCAGGCTATCACCGAGCCGTTCCGCTTGGACGCGAGGCGGTGCATCTCCTATCTCACGATCGAACATCGCGGTTCAATTCCGCTGGAATTTAGGTCAGCCATTGGTGACCGGATCTTCGGGTGCGACGATTGCCTTGCTGCGTGTCCCTGGAACCGTTTCGCGCGTGAAGGCCGACTGATGCGGGAAGCGTACCTTCCAGAGTTAAATCAGCCCTCGCTCGTAGGACTCGTGGAGATGGACGATGCGGGATTCCGGGCGCGTTTTCGCGGCACGCCGTTCGAGCGAGCCAAGCGTCGGGGGCTTGTTCGAAACGCTGCGGTCGCCCTGGGAAACATTGGGGACCGAGCGGTGCTGGGGGCGCTTGAACGGGTGGGGCGGGATCCCGATCCTTTGATTGTCGAGCATGCCCAGTGGGCGATCGAGCGGATCGAATCGCGGCATGGAACCTCGTGAACGCAAGGAACGGTGCGGGAATCTGCTTGTTTGAAGGATAAACGCGACGCCAAGTTGCCGACCGGTGACCGAGGTAAAAATCACTCCTGAGAACATCCGGGCCTTGAAGCGTTCCGGCCGAAAAATCGCGGCATTGACGGCCTACGATTATCCGATGGCGCGGATGCTGGATGAGGTGGGTGTACCGCTTTTATTGGTAGGGGATTCCCTGGGGATGGTGGTTTTGGGGTATCCCGACACCACGCATGTGACGATGGCTGAAATGGAGCACCACGTGGCTGCGGTGGCCCGGGCGAAGCCGAAAGCGTTGATTGCCGCCGATCTTCCGTACCGCAGCTATGACGATGCGACGAGCGCTCGGGAGAACGCCCGACGGCTTGTGGCGTCCGGTGCGGAGGCTGTGAAGGCGGAAGGTGGTTTGGAGATTCTGTCGCAAGTGGAGGCCATCGTCGGGGACGGTATTCCGTTTTTGGGGCATCTGGGCATGTTGCCGCAGCAGGTGGTGGTGGAGGGAGGGTATAGAATCAAGGGTCGTGACGCACAGCAGCGGGCGGCTTTGCTGGAGGGTGCAAAGGCGCTGGAGGCGGCAGGCGCCTTTGCGATCGTCCTGGAGTTGGTGACCCCGCCGGTGGCTGCGGAGATTTCGGCAGCGATTGGGATTCCAACGATCGGCATCGGGTCAGGCCCGGACTGTGATGGCCAGATCCTGGTCACGCCGGATTTGATCGGCACCTTTCCCTGGTTCACGCCGGGTTTCGTCCGTCGGCACGCGGACGGGGCGGGTTTGATTCGCCAGGCGGTGCAGGGATGGATGACGACGATCGGCGGTTGAGCCGGGACCGAGGAAGGATTCGGGTGAGGGATGGGCGCCAAAACGGCGCCGCGCGGGTGGTGACCGCAGGGCGCCCTTGACGGGGAGTATCGGATTTTTGGCTTGGCTCAGGCGATCGAGATGTCGCCGTCGAGGTACACGTCCTGGACGAGGTTCAGGAGCTTGATGCCTTCCTTCATCGGCCGCTGGAAGGCCTTGCGTCCTGAGATGAGTCCACTGCCGCCAGCGCGTTTGTTGACCACGGCGGTTTTCACCGCTTCGGCGAAGTCGTTGTCGCCGGAGGCGCCACCGCTGTTGATGAGGCCGATTCGGCCCATGTAGCAATTCATGACCTGGTAGCGGCAAAGGTCGATTAGGTGATCGGTCGAGAGGTCAGAGTAGACCCGTTTGTCCGTCTTTCCATAGCCGGATCCCATGGCGGTGTAGCCGCCATTATTCTCGGAGAGCTTCTGCTTGATGATGTCGGCCTGGATCGTCACGCCGAGGTGGTTGGCCTGGCCGGAAAGGTCGGCGGAGACATGGTAATCCTTGTCCTTCTTGAATCCCGGATTTCGCAGGTAGCACCAGAGGACCGTGGCCATGCCCAATTCGTGGGCCATGGCGAAGGCCTGGCTGACTTCGACGATCTGGCGTGCGCTTTCGGGGGAGCCGAAATAGATCGTGGCTCCGACGGCAGCGGCACCCATCTCCTGAGCTTCCTTGAGTGTGCCGAACATCACCTGGTCGAACTTGTTCGGGAGAGTGAGCAGTTCGTTGTGGTTGATCTTGACCAGGAAGGGGATCCGGTGAGCCCACTTGCGGGAGAGCATACCGAGCACGCCGAAGGTGGAGCAGACGGCGTTGCAGCCACCTTCCGCCGCGAGGCGGATAATATTCTCGGGGTCGAAATACACCGGGTTCTTGGCGAAACTGGCGCCGGCCGAGTGCTCAATCCCCTGGTCAACGGGAAGAATCGAAACGTAGCCACTGCCGCCGAGCCGGCCATGGCCATAGATGCGCTGGAGATTGGCCAGGACGCGATTGCTGCGATCGGATTGGGTGAAGATGCGATCGATGAAATCGGGTCCGGGCAGGTGAAGCTGGTCTTTGGAGACCTTGGCGGTATGGCGGAGGAGCGAATCGGCTTCAGTGCCGAGGAGATTGAGAAGTTCAGCGTTCATGGCGTTGGAAGCGTGCCTGAGCTGGGCTCGCCTTGGCAACAAATTAAAAGTATTGCTTATGCAACTGTAGTTGCAGCATTAGGTTTGCATTCTTTTCGGCGGAATGATGGCGGATTGAGGGTCGGGGCATGTTCTTTCGTGACGTTGGGCGAGATTGTATTCTATAGAGTGTTTTTTCCGGCGCAGAGGGTGCCGGTAGTCTGAAGCTGGTCATGAAGCACCTGTTGAGTCTGGAGTCGCTGACGCGGGACGAGATGATCGCGATCCTGTCGCGTGTCCCGGAGTTCAAGGAGAATCGCCAGGGACATGCGCGTCCTTTGGCGGGGCAGACGTGGGCGATGATTTTTTCGAAGGCCTCGACGCGAACGCGGGTGAGCTTCGAGGTGGGCATTCATGAATTAGGTGGCCGGCCGCTGTTCCTAAATGCGGTCGATATCCAGCTAGGCCGGGGGGAACCGATCCGGGATACGGCGAGGGTATTGGGGAGAATGGTCCATGGGGCGGTCATTCGGACCTATGCGCAGCAGGATGTGGTGGATTTTGCGACGTATTCCGGGGTTCCAACGGTGAACGCACTGACCGACGAGGAGCATCCCTGTCAGATTTTGGCGGATATCTACACCTTCGAAGAGCGGCGGGGACCCATCGCCGGGAAGGTGGTGACGTTCGTGGGGGATGGGGCGTGCAACGTTCCAGTCAGTTGGATTTGGGCGGCGGCGCGGCTTGGGTTTGAATTGAGGATTGCGGCACCCGTGGCCTATCAGCCGGCTCGATCGATCTTGGAGCGTGCCGGTGGGCGGGTGTTGTGCATGGAAGATCCGCGGGAGGCGGCGAGGGGTGCGGACATGCTTTACACGGATGTCTGGGTCTCGATGGGGCGGGAAGCTGAATCGGCGGAGCGGATTGCGGCGCTCGGGCGGTATCAGATAAACGCCGCCTTGGTTCGTGCGGCAAAGCCGGATGCGCTGGTGATGCATTGTTTGCCGGCGTATCGCGGGAAGGAGATCGACGAAGAAACCTTGGAGCGGCATGCCGACACGATTTTTTCCCAGGCTGAGAATCGTCTTCATGCCCAGAAGGCGGTCATGGCTTGGCTGGTGGGGTGACGGAGGCCCGCTTCCGGCGTAATCGCGTCGCCCCACTGGTTTTTTCGGAGCTGGCACATTGGCTTTACGGAAGCGGGCGGGGTTTGACACAACGGGGCATGCAATCGCGTCAGCGTCTCTTTGGGTGGGCGATCCGACTTCTTGGGGGCGGCTGGGTGCTCTGGCAGGGGATGTTGGCTTCTGGGGCGCAGGGGGACTTGTTTCCGGATGCGGGATTGGAGGCGGCGGTCCGCAGCCAGGTGTTCGCGAAGCGCGACAACCGGGATCCCCTGGTGGAGGCCGATGTCGCTCAGGTTTCGACGATCGTGGCTCGGGGGCGGGGGATTCGGAGCCTGGCTGGACTGGAGAAGTGCCGGAGCCTTGCCATGCTGGATTTAGCGGCCAACCAGGTGATGGACCTTGGGCCCCTGACCGGGTTGGCGCGCCTTCAATTCTTGGATCTTCAGAGCAACCGCGTCACGGAATTGGGTCCCCTGGCGACGATGACGGCCCTTCAGTATCTGCATCTGGGGGAAAATGTGGTGGGGGATGTATCGCCTTTGGCGGGGCTGACCAACCTTTCGACCCTTCACCTGAGCGGCAACCGCGTGGCTGAATTGGGGCCTTTGCTCGGATTGCGCCGGTTGACCTCGCTCTATTTGAACGACAACTGGTTGCCGTCGATCGACGGCATTGGGACGTTGCGATCGCTTTCAAGTCTCGCGCTGAGCGGAAATCGGATCTCGGACTTGAAGCCTCTCCGCGGGCTGAACGGGCTGCAGTACCTTTTTCTGGAGCGCAACCAAATCCGAGACGTGGCAGATCTTCGAGCCTGGCTGGAGAGCGACGAGGCGGATCGATTTGCCCCGTATGTGCAGATCCATCTGGCTGGCAATCCCCTGGGCTCGGTGGCGCGGCGCAAGTCGGTTCCGGCATTGAAGGCGGCCGGCATGCGGATCTGGCCGTAGGGCGGCGGTGGGAGGAGGTCATGGAACCTTATTTGAAAGGCATTCGGTTCGCCGCGATCGGGATGGCGGTGAATCTGGCGTTGGCGATCGTGAAGATCTTCACGGGAGTGGTGGGGAATTCCTACGCATTGATCGCGGATGGCATTGAGTCGACGGCGGATCTGGTCAGTTCGTTGGTGGTGATCAGCGGGCTCAAACTCTCGGCGCGACCCGCCGACGACGACCATCCGTTCGGGCATGGGAAGGCCGAGTCCATCGCGGGCATGATTGTGGCGGCGTTGTTGTTGACGGCGGCCCTTTGGATTGGATGGAGCAGCTTGCGGGAGATTCGCAATCCCCACCATGCACCGGAGTGGTACACGCTGGTGGTGTTGGCGCTGGTGATCGTGGTGAAGGAGGCGTTGTCGCGAAAAGTCCTTCAGGTTGGGGAAGAACTCGGAAGCACGGCGGTTCGCGGCGACGCCTGGCACCATCGATCGGACGCTCTAACGTCGCTGGCTGCGTTTATCGGGATCGGGATCGCGTTGGTGGGTGGGGAGGGGTACGCGCCGGCGGACGATTGGGCCGCCTTGGTCGCGTGCGGCGTGATGGGGTTCAATGGTGTGCGCCTCTTGCAGGGGGCGATCGACGATCTGATGGATCACGCGGTATCGCCCGACCAACTGGCGGACGTGCGCGCCATGGCGGAGAGGGTGGAAGGGGTGGTGGCGATCGAGAAATGTCGCATGCGCCGGGTAGGTTTGGGACACAGCATGGACATCCACGTCACGGTGGACGGGCAGGCGTCGGTACGACGCGGTCATGAAATCGCCCATGCGGTCAAGGACCGGTTGACGGCGTCGGACTACCGGATCACGGATGTCACGGTACACATCGAACCCGACGACCTCGGTCGGACCAGCTGACGGCCCGTGCTAGGCCTCGGATCGGATAAAGTCCTGTTCCTGAAGTCGCACGACGAGGACGGGGCACGGGGCGTACCGCACGACGTGTTCGGCGATGCTTCCCATCAGGACGTGCTTGAGGCCGGTGTATCCGTGTGTGGATATGACAAGGAGATCGGATTGGAGTTCCCGGGCGACGTCGGCGATAATTTTTGGCGGACTTCCTTCACGGACAATCGACTCGGCCTTGATCCCGATGCTGGCGGTGGCGGCGAGAAGTCCGGCGAGTTCCTTTTCGGCGCCGGCGCGCATCTCGCGCTCAAGCGCGGTGAAGTCGATGGCGCCAAATTCACCGTAGGCGTAGTTCACTTGAACCACGTGGAGGAACGTGAGGCTTGCGCCGAACTGTTTGGCGAACGCGGTGGCGTAATCGACGGCCTTCCGGGAGTTGGCCGAAAAATCGACAGGCACGAGGATGCGCCGGATTCGTCCGAGCTCGGTGGCTTGTTCGGCCTTCTCCATCAGCGGCCCGTCGCTCGGTTGGATTTCAACCAGGACATTTCCGGATCGAGTGGGTTTGACTTTCATGGCGTATCCTCCGCTTCGGGGTTCGCCTCCACGCTCGGCCCGGGACGCGGAGTCGGCAACGGAAAATTGGCGGAATGCCTGGGTCTAATGGCGGCGTCCGAAGAGGAGTCGAAGGCTGTTGAGGACGACCAGAACCGTGCTGCCTTCGTGGCCGAGGACGCCGAGAGTCAGAGGAATGCGGCCATTGAGGGCGAGGGCCACGAGGACGACGACGGTTCCAAGGGAGAGCAGGAGGTTCTGTCGAATGATTCGGCGTGCGCGCCGGCTCAGCTGGTGGGCCGCGAGGAAGTTCTCGAGGCGATCGTGCATGAGGACGACGTCGGCTTGTTCGAGGGCGGCATCCGAACCCCGGGCGCCCATGGCCACACCGACATGGGCCGCGGCGAGAGCGGGGGCGTCGTTCACGCCGTCTCCGATCATGGCGACCCGTCGTCCGGAACGGGTGAGTGCGGTGATTGCGGCGACTTTCTGTTCGGGCTTCAATTCAGCCCTCACTTCGTCGAGTTCGAGTTCCTTTTGGAGATGCCGGCCGGTGGATTCGCGGTCACCGGTGAGTGCGATCGTCGTCAACCCCAGGGTTCGGAGTTGAGCGACGACGTCCCGTGCCTGGGTGCGGATGTCATCTCGCAGCAGGATTCGGCCGAGGCATGAGCCGTGGCGGACCCAGACTTCTGAGATGCCGGGTTCCGCAGGAGGTTCCAGGACAACTCTTTCGGCGAATTCCTGAGTGACCACGAATTCCCGTCGACCGAGCCATGCGGGGTGGCCGTCGAGGGTTCCGCGAAGTCCGAGTCCGGTGACGGATTCGAAGTTCTGAACCTCAGTGGATGTGAGTCGTTCCTGTTTGCCGTAGCGCGCGATCGCTCGGGCGAGGGGGTGCAGGGAATGTTTTTCGAGGGCGAACGCGAGGGTGGCGACCTGGGATTCCTGGCCTGGGGGGAAGCTTTGGACCTTGGCGACGCGGAGTTCCCCAGTCGTGAGGGTACCGGTCTTGTCCATAGCGACCACGTCGATCTCGGCGAGTTTTTCGACGGCCGCGCCCCCGCGAAACAGGATACCCTGGCGGGCGCCTCGGGCGATGGCAGCCAGGATGGCAGAAGGGATCGAGAGGACGAGAGCGCAGGGGGACGCCACCACAAGGAGCGTCATGGCGAGGTAGAAGGCGCTTTTTTGTTCCGCAGTGGAGGCGAAAGGGGAACGTCCGAGGGACCACCAGACAAAGAACATGGCGACCGTGAGTCCGAGCGCCGCCAAGGTGTAACCTGTTCCAAAGCGGTCGGTAAACCGCTGGGAGGGAGCCTTCAGCTTTTGGGATTCATGGATGAGATGAATGATCCGTTGGAGGGCGCTTTGAGTCGCGGGACGGGTGACAATGCCCTGGACGGAACCCCAAAGATTCAGGGTGCCACCGAGGACGGTATCGCCGATCTGCTTGTCGACGGGGATCGCTTCCCCGGTGAGGTTGGATTCATCGGCGGCCGTGGAGCCCTGGGAGATCTCGGCATCGACGGGGAAAAGTTCGCCCGGTTTGACGACAAGGCGCATGCCGGCGGTGAGGGATTCGACGGGAACGCGGTGTTCGAGCCCCTGATCGTCGACGATGCCGGCGTCTTTGGGGGCACTGCGGATGAGTGACCGGATCTCCCGGTGAGTTCGACCGAGGGCGTAATGTTCGAGTGCGCCGGAGAATGAGAAGAGGAAGAGGAGCGTGGCGCCTTCTTCCCAGGCGCCGATGGCGCCGGCACCCGCGGCGACAGCGATCATGAGAAAGTGAACATCCAAACGACGCTCTTGGAGTCGTTCCCAGACTTCGATGGCGGGGAACCACGCTCCGGCCAGGTAACTGAGCAGGAAAAGGGCCACGGCTGACGGGGCCGTACCGAGACTCCAGCCCACCATGCCCGCGGCGAGGCACAGGAGGGCGGCGACGAGTTGAGCCTTCCATTCGTTCTCCTCGTGTTCGTCCTCGGGGAGTCGGACTTCCCGGGGCACGAACAGGGGCAGAGGATGAACACGCCAGCGCCAGAAGGTCGGTGCGGTGGGGCAGGTGACCCGCGCGATGGTGGTGATGCCAGGTTGGTGTTCGACCGTGAATCGCCGTCCGTCCGGTAGTCCGCCTGAATGCGGGCATTGCGCGCAGTCCACCTCTCCGGTGAGCAAGGCACAATGGGAGCCAGGGATGGCTCCGTCGATGGTTCGCAGGCGGGCGGCCAGGCGATCAGCGACGGAGCCGTCGCGCGGCGCACCCAGGGTGGCGACGGAGAGGGCGCCTGCGGCGCGATCGACCCTGACGGCTTCGAGCGTCGGGTCTTCGTTCATCTCGTCGGTGACGAGATGAACGAGGCACCCTTGAAGGGCAGGATCGCCTGAGCTCATGCGGATTTCCGGCAGGAACGGAAGCCCCCGACGGACGACCGAGCATTGTCCTCCGGGGCGGCAAGCGCAACTCGCGTGAAGGGAGCGTAGTCTATTGCCCGGTCGGACCGGGGGCCTTAATTTGCGTCACGATGATGTGTCGTGGATTTTTTGCCTGGGTGATGGTGGTGGCGGTTTTCGCGGGTTGGGCCAGGGGCGCGACGACGGTTTTTGGTCCGGAATCGGAATGGCGCTGGATGAAAGGGACGCAGGAACCGTCGCCGGCGGATCTGGCCGCCTGGCGTGAGGTGCGGTTCAACGATGCTGGATGGGCGGTTGGGCCGGCGCCCTTTTCGTATGGGGAGGGTTTATCGGGGACGGATTTGGGGGACATGCGCGGTGGGTACACCTGCGTGTACCTGAGGAAGACATTTTCGGTGGGGGCCCCTGCGGTGTTTGGAGCGGTGCGGCTGAAAGCGCGGTCGGATGACGGATTTGTCGCATGGATCAATGGGAAGCCGGTGGCACGGTTCAACATGCCCGAAGTCGAGCTGAGGTACGACGCGACGGCTTTGGGCACCTTCAACGAACCGCTGCCCACCGAAACGTACGAGGTGGCGGATTTCGCCACGGTACTGGTGTCCGGGACCAACGTGGTGGCCGTGCTGGCGTGCAACGCGTCGTTGTCGAACAGCAGCGATTTTCTTTTTGAAGCGTCCTTGGAGACCGAAATCGATGACGTTCCGCCGGTGGCGGTCCGGATTGTGCCGGCACCGGGTTCCCGGATGCGGGAACTGACGCAAGTGACGGTCACCTTGAGCGAGCCTGTCGAGGGTGTGGATGCCGGCGACCTGAGGATCAACGGTATTGGGGCGACGGTGGTGACCGGTTTTGGTGGGGACCAGTACGTCTTTGATTTTCCACCGGCATTGGCGGGGAATGTGTTGGTGGGGTGGGCTACGGATGCCGGGATTCGGGACCTGTCGCCGCGTCGCAATCCATTCGCGGGCGGCAATTGGCAGTACACGGTGGACCCCGATCTTCCGCCGCCGGGGGTGACCCTCAGCGAATTCATGGCGGACAACGAGGACACGCTGAACGACGAGGACGGGGACGCCTCGGACTGGATCGAGATCGAGAATGGGTCTGAACAGGTGGTGAATCTATCGGGTTGGGGATTGACCGACGACGCTTCGAATCCCATGAAGTGGCGGTTCCCGGGAGTGTCGCTGGGAGCGCGGAGCCGGCTCGTGGTGTTTGCGTCGGGAAAGGATCGGAAAGCGCCAACGCGGCCGTTGCACACGAATTTCCGGCTTGGTCGGACCGGTGGATATCTTGGACTGGCCCGACCCGATGGAAGCGTTGCGTCAGATTTTGGCGCGGCGTATCCGGCGCAATCGGAAGATGTTTCCTATGGTCGCCTGCCGACGGATTCCATGAAGACGGGCTTTTTTGTCGAACCTACACCAGGGGCTCCGAATGCAGAAGGCGGGCCTGGGTTTGCACCCGAGGTTGAATTTTCAAGGATTGGCGGGACGTTTGTGGAGCCGTTTTTGTTGACGCTGCGGCCGGCGACCGGGGGTGCGGTGATTCGGTACACCCTGGATGGGTCGGTGCCGACGGAGGCTTCGCCGGAAGCGACCGGGCCAGTTCCTATCGCCACGTCGGCGCCGGTCCGGGCGCGGGCGTTTCAGGCGGGCTTGTTGCCGGGGCGTTTGGCCGCCGAATACTACGTTCAATTGAATCCGACGGCGGCGAGTGTGACGTCGTCGCTGCCCCTGGTGCTCATTCATACCTACGGGGGCGGGGCGGTGCCTGCGGACGGAGAGTACCCGGCATTTCTCTCGATGTACGAACCTCGGGGAGGGATGGCGTCGATGACGCAGGCGCCGGACCTCCGCTCCCGGGCGCGGTTGAACATCCGTGGGTCGAGCACGTTGTTTCAGGCGAAACGGAACTACAGCGTGGAATTCCGTGATGAGCGGGAAGCGAACCGGGATTTGTCGCCGCTGGGGCTGCCCGAAGAATCCGATTGGATTCTCTACGCGCCGAACAACTACGAGCCGGTGCTGATTCACAATCCCTTCATCTACCGTCTCAGCAACGAAATCGGCCGTTATGCGCCACGGACACGTTTCGTGGAAGTGTATGTGCAGACGGGGATGGGGAGTGTGGCCGCGTCGCACTATGTCGGGATTTACGTCCTGATGGATAAGATCAAAGTGGGTCCCGACCGGGTGGATGTGGATGAACTTGAGCCTGAGCACACGACGCCACCCAACGTTACAGGAGGCTATCTGCTGAAGATCGATCGCCTGGACCCGGGGGATTCCGGGATGGTAGCGGGTGGGCAGTTCATGGGGTTTGTGGAGCCGAAGGAGGAGGAGATCCACCTTCCCCAGCGGGCGCCTCAATTCAGCTACATCCAGAACTACATCGATCAATTTGGACAGGCGCTCTATGCGGCGAACTGGAGGGATCCCGTGATGGGTTGGCGGCGGTACGTGGATGAGGCCGCTTGGATCGATCACCACCTGCTGAACGTCATGGCGTTCAACGTGGATGCCCTCCGACTCAGCGCCTACTTCTATAAACCGCGTGATGGCAAACTGGTGTTTGGACCGATCTGGGACTTCGATCGGGCGTTGAATTCGACGGATGGCCGCGACTCGAATCCTCGGGTATGGCGGGCGCCGAACGGGGATCAGGGCACGGATTTCTTCAACTACTCCTGGTGGGAACGCCTGTTTCAGGACCCGGACTTTTGGCAGAAGTGGATCGACCGTTACCAGCAGTTGCGACGCGGAGCGTTTGAAACCAACGCCCTGTTTCGATCGGTCGATGAATTGGCCGGCCAGGTACGATCGGCCCAAGCGCGCGAGGTCGCCCGATGGCCGGGATTCACCACGCCGAGGGTCAGTTATTCGAACGAGGTCAACACCATGAAATCCTGGCTGGGACGGAGGATTCATTTCATGGACACGAATTTCCTCGCAGCCCCCAAGGCTCTGGCCACGGCGGTTGGCGGTGAGTTGGAGGTGACGTTGTCGGGTCCGACGGGTGCCACGATTCGCTACACCACGGACGGTTCCGATCCACGCGCTCCGGGCGGGGCGATATCGCCAATGGCGCGGACCTATGCGGGACCGGTTCCCGTGACGGAGACGGGGGTGATTCGGGCGCGGTCGCACAACGTGCAGCATCGGAACCTGACCGGACCCAACAATCCGCCGATCTCGAGTCCGTGGTCCGGACCGATCGAAGTGCGGCGAGCGACGTTGCCGGAGTCCGAAGTGCGCGTCCTGGTGATCAGCGAAATCCACGCACACCCCGCGCCGCCCACCCCGCGTGAACTGGCGAGCAATCCCCTGCTGACGTCGGAGGACTTCGAGTTCCTCGAGATGGCGAATCCGGGCGAGACGGGGGTGAATCTGGGCGACCTTCGGTTGGATGGAGGTGTGCGCCTGGCATTCTCGAGTGCTGGGCTGACGGTGCTGGCTCCGGGGGCAAGGCTGGTCCTGGTTCGGAACCGCGCGGCGTTCGTGCTGCGCTATGGGGTTGTGGAGTCCGTGGGCGGGGAGTTTCAGGGGGGCTTGAGCGCGGCGGGGGAGACCCTACGGGTGTGGGATGGGGTGGGCCGGTTGGTGGCCTCCGCCACCTATCGGACCACGGCCTACCCAGCGGCTGACGGTCTGGGATTCTCGCTGGTGGTGCCGAGTGACGGTCGGGCATCGGTGCCGATGCTGGAAGGCGACTGGCGAGTCAGCCGGGAGATCGGCGGCTCCCCGGGGGTTGCCGATCCGGCGCCGTTGGAGTTTCCGCAGGTGGTGATCCATGAAGTCCTGACACACACGGATCCGCCGATGCAGGACGGCATCGAACTCCGCAACCTTGGCAACACTTCGGTGGACGTCGGTAGTTGGTGGCTTACGGACGATCGCGAGGAGCCGTTTAAATACCGCATTCCCGTCGGCACGGTGATCGCCCCCGGCGGTTATCGTTGGTTCGATGAGAGTGACTTCAATGCCGGCACCCATCCGTCCATGAACTTTCAGCTGAATTCGACGGGAGATCAGGCGTGGGTGTTTGGCGCAGACAGCGCGGGGCGGCTGACCGGGTATGTCCATGGATTTGACTTCGGGGCAGCGCCGAACGGCGTGAGTTTTGGCCGGGAGGTGGACTGTATGGGCCGGGAGTCGTTTCTGACCCAGATCACGCCGACGCCCGGCGCGGCCAATTCCGGTGCACGACCGGTGCCCTTGCTGATTGCGGAGGTGCACTACCGGCCGCCGGACATTCGAGTCGGGGAGGAAACTTGGAATGATTCGGCACTGGAATTTATCGAGCTCACGAATGGATCCGACACGCCGGTGGAACTGTTTGATCCAATGCATCCGACCAACACGTGGCGACTTAAGGATGCCGTCGAGTTTGTCTTTCCGCAGAGCCTCACGGTGCCGCCCCGAGGGACTGTGGTGGTGGTGAACTTCGATCCGATCGCCAACCCCCAGGCTGCCGGGCGTTTTCGGTCGGTCTATGGGGTGGGTGCGGAGGTCATGCTGCTCGGGCCTTACGCCGGATCGCTCCCCAATAGTCGTGGGAAGATTGAATTGGCGCGTCCCGATGCACCACAGCAAGCGCCGTCGCCGGATGCGGGAGAAGTTCCGTACATCGTCGTGGACCGGGTGAACTACGCCGACTCGATTCCATGGACGCCGCTGGCGGACGGTACTGGACGGTCGTTATCCCGGGTGGGTTGGGGGCGCGCGGATTCGGGCCCACGGGAATGGGTGGCGGCGGTGCCGTCACCGGGGGTGGTAACGGGTGGTGACGGTGATGCCGACGGGGATGGAATGCCGGACGGATGGGAAGCCGCGGCGTGTTTGGATCCGAATGACAGTACGGACGCCCTGCGCGACGCCGATGGGGACGGGGCGTTGAATCGGGACGAATTCAAGGCGCAGACGGATCCGGCCAACCCTGGTGACTTCCTGGGTTGGATGGAAGTGGGCGTGGACGATGCCGGACGGGTGCGCTTCGCTTTCGTGGCCAAGGCGGGGTTGGCATACGTGGTGGAGGCTGCCGACGTCCTGGCGCCCGGGGGATGGCGCAAACTCCAGGAGGTGTCGTCCTCGGGAGAGACGAAAACGGTGGTGGTGCAGGACTTCGTCGGGTCAGGTGCGCGATTTTATCGGGTGTCGTTACCGGAAGGTTTGTGAGGCTGGATCGCGCGCTTCCGACACTGATGGAGTCACACCTGGAGCCGGGTGGCCGGGTGGTCCATAGGCTGCGAAGCAGGACTTCGCGGCGGTGGCAAGGGCTTGGACCCGTACCTCGAGCGGGAAGTCCGAGGGCGACTCCAGGGTGTAGCAGAGCCGGGTCTTGTTCTGGAGCAGGTACAAGGCTTCAGGCCACTCCGGTCGTCCGGCGGGGTCGAGGGTGGGGCAGATCAGGCCCTGCCTGGCTTCGCGGCCATCGATGAGTTGGGAGTGATCGATGGGGCAGACGGTGGCGACAGCTTGGAGCGTGGGTGGGGCGAGCGAGGGCCGGGCGTCGGGATTGAGTTCATAGAGGTAGAATCCGGTGGCCTCCCAATCTTCGTGGAGACATAACGTGACGTCGAAGAGGGGTTGTTGTTCGAGCCAGGCAACGTGGGCTCGGATCTCTGCCGAGCGTGGTTGGCGGTAGTCACGATTGAGATCATAGCCGCTGGCGGCTTCGCGGGTATTGCGCAGAAAGCCTGTGGGATTGAGGCAGGGACACACCCAAAGCCAGGCGTGGGAGGGGAAGGCGTTAGCGGCGATGAGGCGGTGGATCGCCAGTGGGCCTGCGGGTTCGTCGCCATGGATGCCGGCGGAGGCGTAGAGACGCGGGGCCCAGTCCGACGGGGTGAGGGGCGCACGAGTCAGAATAGGGATTTGGAGACCGGGTTCGGCGTCGAGAAAAGAGAGGGTCCATCCGAGTCGATGGGCCTCTGCGAGCGTGTCGCGAAGGAGGTCGTCGATGGAGACGATTTCGCCCAGGTATCCGTTCTGGTTGCGACCGAGCCGTTGCATGGAGGGGAGGATAGGGATGGAACGGGCGGAAGGCTATGGGAGCCGCTTCGAGGGGGCGGTAAGGGGTGAGGGGTGTGGTGGGCGGACCCCTTTAGCGTTGCTTTGATGTGCCGGGGGCCTAGCGTGCTGGCGATTCCCAAAGAAAGGCGCCTCCTATGTGGTTTGGTGTCGATTATCATCCTGAGCACTGGGTGTACCCTTACGACGGAACGGCGGACGACCCGGAAGGGCGGTGGAAACACGACGTGGTGTTGATGCTGCGAGCCGGAGTGAATGTGGTGCGCATGGGTGAGTTCTGCTGGGGGCTGTATGAGCCGGAGGAAGGGCGTTACGATTTTGGATGGATGCGTCGAGTGATGGACCTGTTGCATGCGGCAGGAATTCAGGTGGTGCTCGGGACGCCGACGGCCGCGCCGCCCTTGTGGCTGACGAAGAAGCATCCGGAGATCCTTCCGAAGAACGAGCATGGGCAGGTACTGAATCCCGGAACGCGACACGCGTACTGCTTGAACAGTGACCTTTACTGGACGTTCAGCCGGACGATCCTGGCGCGACTGGCGCAGGAACTCGGAGGGCATCCGAGCCTGCTGGGGTGGCAGATCGACAATGGGATCGGGGGCCACGGAACGGAATTCTCGTTCAACGAGGAGACCGAACACGACTGGCATCTCTGGTTGAAGGCGAAGCACGGGACGGTCGATCAGTTGAACGATCGGATGGGGCTGAGATTCTGGAGTCAAACCGTGACCGATTGGAATCAGGTGCCGATGCCGAGGGTGGCGCCCACGGTTCACAATCCGGCACTGATGATGGAGTGGATGCGGTTTTCGAGCGATTCGTGCATCGCATTTGTGCGGATGCAGCGGGATCTCCTGCACCAACTGACGCCGGGGAAACGGGTCACGACCAACCTGCGATCGCTGACGCGGCATTTCGACCATTTTGACATGGCCGAGACCCTGGATTTCGTCTCGCTGGATTCGTTTGCGACGGTCAAGACGGAGTTCGCCGAGCACGCGATGGAGCATGATATGATGCGGTCGCTGAAGAAGGAGGCGGCGAGCACGCCGGGCGGGGGCAAAGGTTTCTGGGTGATTGAGCAGAAGGCGGGCAACGTGAACTGGCAGGAGGTGAACTCGGTACTGCGGCCCGGGGTGGTGCGGTTGTTCACGTATCAGGCAATCTCGCGCGGGGCCGATGGGATTCTCTATTTCTTTTGGCGGCAGCCGCGGATCGGACCTGAGAAGTTTTATGGCGGCGTGTTGACGCACGACGGGCGTGGGGAGAATCGGGCATATAAGGAGGTCAGCCAGGTGGGCGAGGAACTTCGGTTGCTGGCGCCGGCTCTAGAAGGTACCCAGGTGCAGGCGGAGGTCTGCATCCTGTTCAGCCACGAAAACGAGTGGACCCTGAAATTGCCGCAGCAACCGACGAAGCTGTTCAAGCAACGGGAACACACGCTGCTGTTCCACCAGGCGTTGCACGACCGCAACATCGCGGTGGATTTCGCACGCCCTTCGGAGGACCTCTCCAAGTACAAGCTGGTGATCGCGCCCTCGCTGCATCTACTGGCGGCCGGGGAGACGGACCTGTTAAAACTGTACGTGCAGAACGGGGGCACCCTTGTGTCGACGTTCAACACGGGACTCGTGGATGAACATTCCAGCGTGCCGACTACGGGGTTCCCTCTGTTCATGACGGACCTCTTCGGGTTGGAAGTGCTGGAGTTCGATCCGCTGCCGGCGGACGTGGACAACCACATGAACGCCAAGGGCAACTTCCACATCAACCATCTGCATCCGGTACGGGTGTGGGCCGACGTGATTGAGCCTCGGGACTGTCAGATCCTGGCGACCTATGCGAAGGACTTCTATGCGGGGCGTCCGGTGCTGACGATGAATCCGTTCGGACTGGGGCGCGCGATCTACTTGGGAACCATGAGTCAACCGTCGTTCTATGCGGACCTGATCGACTGGCTCCGAGGCCTTTGCAACCTGGATCCGTTGCTGAAGGTGCCGGCAGGGGTGGAGGTGAGCCTGCGGCAGAAGGAAGGATCGCGCGTCTATTTTCTGCTGAATCATCAGGCGATTCCGGTTCGTTTGCACCTGCTCAAGCCCATGCATGATTTCTTGACGGGCTCGGTGGTGAGCGGAGCCTACGACCTGCCGCCGCATGGCGTGCTCGTACTTGATGAACACTCCGTCCGCGCCAGTCCCGGTCCCGCCACGGCCGAAGTTTCCGTCGCCTGAGGAACGTCTCCGTGCGATGGCCCGGCGCGGTGTGCTGGCGGAATGGCGCCGGGTGGATCTGGATTCTTGGGAGCGGGAGTGGGCGAATCGAACGCGGTCGGCGGCGGGGTTGGTATCCGGGGTGCTGAAAGGCTTGCGGTTGGATCAACGCAAGGCGGAAACCGAGGTGGTCAAGGTGTGGAACCGCCTGCTGGATTCAAACATTGCCGCGCATGCCCAACCGGTGGGGCTGCGCAAGGGGACGCTCTTCGTGCACGTCGACAATAGCGTCTGGCTCAGCGAAATCGTCCGGTACCGGCAACGGGAGATCTTGACTCGGCTGCAAGCGAGTTTTGGCAGCCAGGCGATCCAGCGCATCTCCTTCCGACTGGGCTGATCCCTTCCGTGTCCCATGGCTTACACGGGTCTTTGCTGCACTTGATGCGGTTGCACGGCGTGAGGGTCAAGGGTCAGTTCGAATTCACCTAGCAATCCTGGGCCAATAGCCCGCACGTCAACGGGGTCACTGGGAATCGGGATGGAATCATTGGGGCTGGCGATGGCTCCGATTCGGAAAGCACGTGCGCACTCCTGGTGCCTTGAAAGGGTTGGACCTTCGCACGGCGGGGTTGCCGCGCCAGCGGGAGGCGGAGGAGTCGGCGGACCGACCGTGAATACGGCTTAGGGAACCCGCAGACGGAAGAACTGAGGTTCGTCGTTCGGTCCGGATGGGATCGGCACAATGACCTGGGTCGCTTGTGGGCTGGCGGGAACTGTCCGGGTGGTGGTCCAACCGCCACCGTCGATGGCCGGCCGGGTTTCCACCTGGTAAGTTTTGCGGGCAACCGCCTGGAAGCTGAATTCCATCGGCCCCGATGCGGAGCGGGAGATGCCGCGGATACGCAGGACACTTTCGGCATCGCGGGGATTCGTGCCCGCCACGTACTCGGAGGCGTTGGTGGAGCTGTCGCCATCGGCGTCGAGGGCCGCGTCGGCAGGGTTGGTGGGATCGAGTCCGAACTGGATCTCCCAGGCATCAGGCATGGTGTCCGCGTCGGTATCGAGGTTGCTGGCGGGGATGCCGGCACCGGGGCTGGGTGCCGCCGCCGCCCACTGGGATGGATCACTTCCGGCGCCGGTGGCTGAACGACGCTGGTAACTGAGGCCGGAGCCGTCAGCGCCGCCGGGCCAGGGTGCCGAGTCGTGGTAGTAGACTGCGTCGATGATGACCCAGGTGATGGGATCGCCGGGCAGATCGGGGGCTTGGGGACGTTCCAGAGCGACGCGATCGGTGTTGTTGTTCAGGCGGCCGATAGACGGGCCGAAGATCCGGACGGAATTGGGGATGCCGAAAAGTTTTCGGAATTCCGCGAGCAGAGTGGGATTGAGCGTGGGGTTCCAGGAGACAATCAGGAGGCGTTCGCCCGCACCCAGGCTCACGAACTCGGTGAACGGGTAGTCCACGCCGCCCGCCAGACGACAGGTTCCAGTCACGTTGAAGAGGTCGGCTCGAACATTGGCCGAATTGTGGAGTTCGATGAACTCGAGGAATTCGGCAGGGACGGTGTTCGTGGGGATGCCGCCTTCGTGATAGAGCAGTTCCGAGATCACGATGCGTCCGAGGGGTGCGGCGTTGGCCGAACCACGGGTTTGCGGCTGGACCGGGTCCCAGTAGGCGCCTCCGTCCGGGACGCGTGCGGTGGACCAGTCGTTTTCCTGGGCTTTGAAGGCGAGGGCGTCGACCACCCGGGTTGGAGAGTTGGCGGGGAAATGGCTCAGGAAGATGGATTCGCCTGCCTTGTTGATGCTGAAGCCGGTGCCGCGGGGATTGTTGAAGCCGGTGACTTCGTCGAAAACCAGGAATCCGTTGGCCGGAAGCACCGTTCCGGCGGGAATGCGCCACCGTTGAAGGTTGTCGGCGGAATCGCTGAGGTACCATCCGTCGCCGATGGCGATTGGGGACCCGGTACGATTGAACAATTCGACCCAGTCATTGGAGTCGAACTCGCTCAGGAAATCGGTATGGGCGACGATTTCGTTGAGGACCACGGAGGTGTCGGGTTCAGAGTCGGCGCGTCCTGGTGAGCCGCGCAGGAAGGAGCTGGCGCGCCAGTTACCGCCGAAATCCAGATCACCTGGTCCGATGGTGGCGGGGTGCTTTGGCACCATGGAGTGTCCGGTGCCGTCGGCGGCTTCGGGCCAACCGCGCCCGTCCGAGTAGATGACGCTCAAGAGAACATCGGCCCCGGCGGCCGTGCTCAGAGCGATCTCTTCGCCGGCATCGGAAAGATTCCCGGCGTAGGGACCCAGAACGGTGACGTCGGTGCCAAGGCTGTAGAAGGCTCGGAATGTGCTGAAATTGCCGGTGGCTGGAGCCTTGGTGAGAACGAGGAACTGGCCTGGGGCGAGGGTGGTGCCGCCAGGGAAAACGTAATCGATACCCCGAGTGAACTGGAGGCCGCCCAGACTGAGAGGAGCGGTGCCGGCGTTGTGGAATTCGAGGAAGTCGTTGTTGGAGCCCCCCGCAGCGTTGTACATGAGTTCCGTGAGTTGCAGCGACGAGGCGACGTCGGGCGACTGGGCTGGGGCGCCGGCGACAAATTCGACAGGCTCCGACCAACGGCTGGTGCGGCCGATGGCATCCTCGACCTGAACGCGGGCCCGGTAGGTCGTGGCGACGCGTAGGCTGCCGGCCGGAATGGCGATCTCGGGATCAAACGTGGCGAGATCGCCGCTTTGCCAGACCGGCGTGATTTCATAGCTCCACGGCTCCGTGGCGGAGGCGCTGGCATTGGGGGAGGCTGGCTTGGTGACCTCACCGATTCGCCAGCGCAGTTTGGCGAACGGCGTGGAGCCCTGGTACGGCGAGCAACGAAACCGGAGGCTGTTGACGGGGAAGGAGGCAGGGCCGGTGAAGGCGAGCGTCGGGTGGTTGGGAATGCCGGGGTCCTCGGCCAGCCGATCAAGGGCCTGGGCCCGCGCGGCGGAATTCGTGGAACGGAAACCCACGTAATTCTTTAGGAGCTGGACACCGCCCTGGAAGTCACGGGATGCGGCGGAGACGGGGTAGGCGGGCCACCGGTAGAAACGGCCTTGGCCCGCTTTGCTGGACCCGGCCGAGGAATAGGCTGGGTCGATCATCTTGGGGTTGAAGTCCCATTGAGCGCGGTCGGCGTCGAGCAGGGTCGCGCCGGTGGCGGGGCCGCGAAGGCGGCCCGCCTGTTCGTCGATCAAGCGTCCGGCCTCATCGCTGTTCCAGAACAGGTCTCGGAACTCGCGGATTCGGTTTTGCCAGGCGCGCGAGATGGCGGGGAACCGGGTGGACGACGGTAGAAGCCGCTGTTTGATGCGGTCCACGCCGCCGCAGCCCGCGTCGTACATGTTCTCAGCCCAGGTCAGGTCGAGGTCCCAAGGGATTACCTGCCAGCGCGCCGTGTCGGGGTTGCGGTAATAGAAGAAGTTCTTGTCGTAGCAGATGTCGTAGTGGTGGATGGCTTGGACCACGGTCTGGTAGCTCAGGTAGTTGGCGATGTCGAAATGGGTGCGCCACCACGACTCGGACGCGCCGGTGTAGTTCTGGAGGAAGTCGCCGAGATCGCTGCCATCCGCAGGTCCTGCAGAGCCGATGTTATTCGCTTCACCTCCGCCGCCTTCCATTTTGTAGAGGTTCCCGTCCGGCAGACCGTGTTGGTCGAGAAACCGACCGTCCGGTTGCTCCAGCAAGAGGTAAACTCCCCAGAAATCACCGGCATACGGATCGTCGGGGGCTGTTTCGGCCGGATCGGCGATGACGCGGAACTGGGCGTACGACGAGTGCATGGCGGGGACACCGGCGAGCTGGAATACGCGGAAACCGATGGATTCAAACAGGCCTTGTTCGCCGCGATGATTGAAATCGCCCTGCTGGATCGAGGCGCCGAGGTTGAGTTTGGTCCAGCGCACCTCCAGGGGGTGACCCCAGTCGTCGACCGCCTCAAAGTCGTGCCCGCGGTTGAAGTCGAACTTCCACATGTTCTTGGTCATGGCGTAGCGCCAGACCCCGCCACGAGCCCGGTAGTGGATGTGGTCGTAGACTCGGCCCCGGAAGACCAGTGTCCCAGACCACGGGTAGGCATCACCGCCATACCGACTGAACCAGGTGCAGTCTTCAACGGCACTGCGCTTCGCGATGAGATGCAGCACGGGCAGGCGATTCATTTCATCGCGAGCCACGGTGAAGGCCTGACCCAACGGTCCGGAGTCGCCGGGCTTGATCGCGCCGGTCCATGCGGGGACGCCGTCGTACACGAAATAGGCGAAATTTGGCTGGGGATCGTCGGGGTAGGGGACGCGGACGGTGGTGTTGCCCGTGTCGGAGGCGGTGATGCGGTAACGGATCAGGCGCCGATGCTGTTGGATGGACGCGGGGAGCGTGACGGTGTAGGTGCCATCCCCAGAGAAGGAGTCGCCGCCGGTACCGTCGTCGCGCATGCCGATGGCGATCCATTGGGTTTCGTAGGCGGGATCCGCTAGCTCAATGTACGCCCCCGGTTCAACGATCTGATACGCGAGGGTGACCAGGGAGACACCTTGAGGGTCGGAAACACGGGCCGAGATCTGAACCGCCTCGCCGGATCGCGGCGATTCCGGCGAATGCACGACCTGTCGGATGGCTGGGGGCGCCTGGTTGGCGAAGGCAATATTGAGGCGTCCGGGGGATGGACCGCGTCCGGTGGGGCCGCTGATGCCGGCGAGTTGGGCGTCGAAATAGAAATCGCTGCTCGCGGAAACGGAACTGTTGAAGGCTTGGATGGCGATTACGTTGTCGCCGGCGATCAGGAGCCCGGGAGAGATGTCGGCGGTGAAGGTCTCGTACGTTGCGGATTCGCGAGCGGAGCCGGCGGTTCCGGTGAACGGCAGTTCATCGCTGGCGACGTTCGCCTGAAGCACAAACCGGCCGTTGATCCAAACCTTGAAGCCATCGTCGAAGAGCGCGTTAAGTTCGATCGAGGTGATTTCGGAAGGGTTCGGCACCGTGAAATTCCTGCGGAGGTAGACAGACGAGTACTTGTTGCGCATGTCGTCGAGCAGCGTCCCCATGGGAAGGCTGGGATCATACCCGATGGGAAGCGGTCCGACCTCCCAGGCGCCGGTGTCGAATTCCGGTTCCCTCCAGGCGATGGGCGGTGACGACGGCTCGGCTTGGCCCCGGAAAAACTGCCAGGGGCTTTCCGGGCGGATCCAGACGGTGCTGGATGGCTCGAAGGCTCCGCCCACGACCGAGGCCCGCCAGTTGCCTCCTAGGTCGTTGTCGAGGGAAGGGTGGATCAGTTCGATCGAGTAGCCAGGCGGGGTACCGACAGTGGGCCAGGGAAAACCGAGCTGAAATCCGACGCGATCCACCAGCACTCCCCCGGCGTCGCGGAGGTCGATGCGTTCGTCTCCGTTGCGGAGCCGCCCGGTCCAGGGTCCGAGCGCGGGGACGCCGAACAGCCGCTGCAGTGTGGCGGGGTCCTGGGCCACCACCAGGTACCCCTGGGCGGGGACGCTGGTTTGGGGTGGAAAGGTGAACTTGATGCCACCGCGGAGTTGCCAGCCGTCCAGGGAGAATGGGGCGTCGGCGGGGTTGAAGAGCTCGATGAACTCGCCAGGTTGGGTTTTATCGGGGGGATCGAAGTGGATTTCATTGATGACGGGTTGGCCGAGCAAGGCCGAGGTCATCCACCTCAGCAGGCTGACCCGGAATACCGATGGTAGTAACCTCCTGAGATTCATGCGTCTTGGACAGCCACGTTACGTGAAGGTGACGGGTCCGGCAAGGTACCTGGGTGGTTGAGGCTGCCATCGAGAACTGGAAGCCGGAGGCGACCCTCAGGCACGATCTCGGCATTCTGATGAGGATCCTGGACCGAACCTGGCCATCCCACGCTGAGAATCTGGCCTGTGATGAGGCCCTGCTGGAGGCTTGCGAGGAGGGGGTGGAAGGGACCGAAAAAGGGGCTCTGCGCTTCTACGAAACCCCAACCCCGTGCGTGGTGGTGGGGTACGGCAACCGGGTCGCGACGGAGGTTGACGTCGCGGCGTGCGATGCGGCCGGGATCCCGATCCTCCGCCGCTCGAGTGGCGGAGGGACGGTGGTGCTGGGGCCGGGGTGCCTCGCGTACGCCGTTGTTCTGCCGGTGGATGCGGCGCCCGAGTTGGCCACGGTGACCGGGACCAATCGCTGGGTGATGGAACGAAACAGGTCGGCGATTGAATCCCTGCTGGGGCGGTCCGTCAGCATCCGGGGCTATACGGACTTGGCGGTCGACAACCTGAAATTCTCCGGAAATGCCCAGCGCCGACGACGAAGGTCCGTTCTTTTTCACGGGACCTTCCTGTTGTCGATGGACTTGGCGGTAGTTTCGGGACTTTTACCCCGGCCGTCGTGGGAACCCGACTACCGACAAGGGCGTCGGCATACGGAATTTTTGATCAACCTGGGGCTGACCGGGGAAGCCGTGCGTCGTGTGTTGGCCCGGGAGTGGGGGGCGGCGGGAGCCTGGGAACCCACGCTGGAAGGGGCGATTATGCGTTTGGTGGGCGAACGTTACGGACGGCCGGAGTGGAATCGGCGTCTGTGAGAGCTCTCTAAGGGATATAGCAAGTTTCGTGCGAGCTTGAGCCCGCGTCTTCCGTTGCTCATTGTAGGCGGGTCATGGCAGTGGGCATGCAACTCGGTCAGGGGATGGCGCTTCAGCAAGTGCTATCGCCCCAGATGCAACAATCGTTGGCATTGTTGCAGGCGCCGGTCATGGAATTGCGGGCGTTGGTGGAACAGGAAATGTCCGTCAATCCGGTGCTTGAAGAGATTTCGCTCACCGATCGCGCCGCCTCCGCGGAGGCTGAATCGGGGGGGGCACCGGATCGGAATCCGTTGGACCCCAGCGAGCCGCCAGCGGATGTCCTGTTTGATCCTGCCACCGAGAAGCCCAATGGGGAGGCGGTGGATGATTTTCAGGTCACGCTCGATCGGTTGGTCCAAATGGACCAGGAATGGCGGGATCATTTCTCGCAGACCAACGCTCCGCTGCGGCATTCGGACGAGGACGAGGAGAAGCGGCAATTCCTGATGGACAGCCTGACCCAGCCGATCTCGCTGCGCGGGAATCTCGGGGCTCAACTCCAATTGGCTGAGATCCCGCCGGAACTGAGGGCGGCGGCCGAACTGATCATCGGAAACCTTAACGACGAGGGATATCTCGCCACGCCCCTCAGCGCGCTGATGCACACCAGCGAGGTGTCCCAGGAACTGCTGGAGGCGGCGCTGGCCTGGGTCCAGACGCTCGAGCCGGCCGGCATCGCCGCCCGGGACCTTCGGGAGTGTTTGCTTCTGCAACTGGAACGTCGCGGGCAGAAGGAGTCCTTGGAGTACGCGGTGGTACGGGATCATCTGGATGCCCTGGGACGTCGCCGTTACCACGACATCGCCTCAAAACTGGGGATCTACTGGGATGAAGTTCAGGATGCGGCTGAGAACATCGCAAAATTGCGCCCGCGACCCGGAACTGAATTGTCGTCGGTGGAACCCGAGTACGTGGTTCCGGAAGTGACTGTGGCCCGTGCGGAAGGTGGTGGATATCGGGTGACGCTCAACGACGAGCCGTTGCCGAAGCTTCGGATCAGTCACGCTTACAAGGACTTGCTTACACAGGCGGCTTCAAACCAGGAAGTTCGTGACTACCTGCGCGACAAGATACGGGCGGGGAAGTTCCTGATCCGCTGCCTGGATCAGCGGGAGCAGACGATCAAGCGCATTGCCGAGGAAATTGTGCGGCGGCAGAGCGAGTTTTTTGATCAGGGGCGTGCGAGTCTGAAGCCCATGACCATGGCTCAGGTGGCCGAGGCCGTGGGGGTGCATGAAACGACCGTGAGCCGGGCTGTAGCGGCCAAGTACCTGGATTCGCCCCAGGGATTGATCGAGATGCGCTCGTTGTTCACGAGCGGCGTGGCGACGTCGGATGGTGGGTCGGTGGCAAGCACCGGGGTGAAAGAGTTGATCGGGGAGTTGGTGCGGAACGAAGACCCAAACCATCCGCTGACCGACGATCAGATCGAGGCGAAGCTCAAGGCTCAGGGCATCAAGATCGCGCGCCGCACGGTGGCCAAGTACCGGGGCGAGATGAGAATCCTGCCGGTGGCGATGCGACGCAACGGGTGAGATCGGGATCGCTTCCAAATTCTCCCAGGATCCATGCTCTCCGTGCCGCGTCCTATCCCGGTCCCCTCCCCCGGGTCACGCGAAGTTCAAAGGCGAATTCCACAAGAAACTTCCGTGAACCAGATCGGGGGCGTCAATTAGCTCATCCACACGCCGACTCGCTCCAGGATAAGATTATGAAATCTCCATTCAAGCTCCTCCATCGCTCCGAGCCGCCCCGGGCATTCACCTTGATTAAACTGCTGGTCGTGATCGCGGTTATCGCCATCCTGGCCAGCATGCTTCTGCCGGCGCTGGCCCAAGCCAAGTCGAAGGCTCAAGGCATCCAGTGCCTCAGCAACACCAAGCAGTTGATTTTGGCGGTGCATCTCTACGCCGGGGACAACGACGAGAAGTACCCGATGAACGTCCATGGCGGCGAAGCCCAGTCCGGGAACAGGATTTCTTAGACAGCCAGCGGTTATTATCCGTGGGTCATGGGCTGGCTGACCTAGTGAGGCGTTGAGTTCGGCTCGGGGACGCGATCGAGCGGCTTGCGCGCGGCCGGGAGCCATCGCAGGGTGCAGGCCATGTTTTTCGGAACCGCATGGGTGTGCCGTTGGGTTATCGTGCTGGCCGGAATTGGCGTGTTGGCACGTGGAGCTGAACCCTCAGCGCCCTCGAGCACCTACCTCCTCGAGGCGCAACGGGCGCAGGCGAAGGGGTTGCTGCTGAAAGCGATGGAATTAGCGGGCAGGGCGGTCGAGGACACACCGAAGGATCCCCGGGTCTGGTACTTCCGGGCGTCCCTTCTGGAGCGTTCCCAGTTGTGGCCGGCGGCCGAAGCCGACCTGACCAAGGTTCTTGAGTTGAACCCGAACGATACGGCGGTGACCCGCCAGCGCGGCGTTGTTCGCCTTCGGTTGTCGCGGTTTTCGGGCGCGGTGACGGATTTTGATCGCTTCGCGGAGCTTCGCCCGGAGCGGTTGCCGGAGCTTTGGGAGCGTGGGATCGCCTTGTTTTACGCGCGGCGCTTCGATGATGCCCGCAGGCAGTTCGAACTTCATCGGACGGTCAATCCGCACGATGTGGAGAATGCCGCGTGGCATTTTGCCTGCGTGGCGCAGTCCGAAGGTTTCGATCGGGCCCGGGCGCTGCTCATCCCAGTGGAGGGGGATTCCCGGGTCCCGATGAAGGAGATCCAAGGGTTGTTGGGAGGGAAGGCGACTGCGGACGACGTTTTGGCCGCGGCGGAGGCGGAGGCACCCGGGCCTCGACAGGACGCGGCACGGTTTTACGCCCGCCTCTACCTGGGAATGTACGAAGAGGCCCGCGGTAAACGGGACTTGGCTGCGAAGCACTTGGCGGAGGCGACAAAGAATTCGGAGCAGTTCGGACTCATGGGGGATGTGGGGAGGCTGCATGCGGAATGGTTGGCCGGTGAGATTCGTCGGGCACGATAGCAGGGCTTGGCGCGGGGCGTTTCCTGTGGTCAGGTAGGTCAGCTTCGAGGCAAGGAGGATCGTTTTGATGAAGGCGCACTGTTGTATTCGTTTGACGTGCGCGTCCGCGCGGACGTGTTGGGAAGTTCCATGGCCTGCGCTCGGGGCCTTGCTGGCGCTGGTGTTGGGGACCGCGGGCGCCTTGGGGTCGGAGGTACCGCGGATTTTGGGCATGGAACATCGTGGAAGCGAATGGGTTATTCGGGTGAGCGTTCCCCCCGGGGTGGCCCGGGTGGTGATCGAAGCGTGTCGGCGGGACGACCTGCTCGCCTGGATTCCAAGGGCAACAGCCCGAGTGACGCCTCACGAGACTGAAGTGACGTTCTCGCTGGAACCGGACCCGAGAATGGAGTTTTTTAGGGTCCGGGCGGACACTTCGGATCCCCTACCTGCCGAGTGGTACACCGGGTTGACCCGGTTCCTGGCGGAATCGGCCACCGACCCCGTCGTTTCGCGTCGAAACGACGACGAGAGAGGGACGTTGAGAGCGGCCCGGAGCGAGCTCGGCGCCACGGTGGAATCGGACATCACCAGGGTCCGCGGCGACACACTCTATTTCTTTAATGAACTCCGCGGGTTGCAGGTGATTGACCTCGCTCATCCGGGCGGACCCAAGCTCCAGGGAACGCTTCCGTTGCCGGGTTCCGGTGAACAACTCTATCTGGCCGGGAAAGATCATGCGGTGGTGTTGATGCATGACCCCTGCCGTCAATGGAGCGTGGAAGCGGAGTCCGCGGTGTCGGTGATCGACACTCAGGCGATGCCCCCGGTGGAGACGGTTCGGATACCTCTGAAGGGGCGAATCGTTGAAAGCCGCTGGGTCGGTGAAGCCCTCTACGTCGCCACTGAGACTTGGGAAACGGTGAATGATGGCTCGGGTTCCTGGCGTGCTGGAACGCAGGTGGCTTCCTTCGATTTTACCTCACCCGAAGCGCCGATCGCGAGGGGCACACTCTGGTTTCCGGGGGCGGGCAACGTGGTGACGGCCACTGACCAGTTTCTGTTTGTAGCGGTGACGGATTATTCCCGGGGTTGGCCTTGGGAGAGCGTCCTGGAGGTGCTGGACATCGCCGCACCGGACGGGACGGTCGCCACCTGGGTCCAGATTCCTTTGTCGGGACGAGTGCCGGATCCATTCAAGATCGACCTGTTGGACGACACTTTAAGGATGGTGGTCGAGGCAGTCGAAACACCGGGTGCCCAGAGGTGGGTGACGGTGCTGGAAACCTATCGGCTTTCGGATCCCCGGTCGGCTTCACCCCTGCCGGTCGCGCTGCTGGACCGCCTGGAATTGGCGCGTGGGGAACGATTGTTGGCCACCCGCTTCGACGGTACGCGCGGGTACGTCGTCACGTCTGACCGCGCGGATCCACTCTGGTTGATCGACCTTTCCGATCCGACCGACCTGCGGGTCGCCGGCGAGGTCGAGATTCCGGGGTTGTCGAACTCGCTGCGCCCCATGGGGGATCGCTTGCTCACCTTCGGGTTGGACGACGCCCAAGGAACACAGGTCGCGGTGCAACTCTTCGATGTTTCCAATCCAAGGGGTCCGGCGCTACTGGCCAAGGTGCCGCTGGGTGACAATGCCTCATGGAACGAAGCGACTTCGGACGAGAAGGCTTTCGGGATGTTCCAGGAGTCGTGTCTTGTAGTGGTGCCGGTGTCGGAATGGAAGGATTCCGGGATCGAACGGGGCGTTCAGCTCCTGGATTTCGGGCGCGATACGCTCACCCGGCGGGGCCTCCTGAAGTCCGCTGCTTGGGTCCCGCGGCGGGCAATTCTCCACCGAGACAGTCTTCTGACGATCTCAGGGCGGGCCCTGGTCCGCTCCGACATCGAAAACCGCGACCAACCCGGCCTGGTTGCAGCGATCGAACTGGCCTATCCGGTAGAACGCGTCCTGTTGGTGGGGGAACACCTGCTGGAGTTCCACGCAAACTCGGTCCGAGTCCGGCGTCACGGAGGTATCGATGCGGGCGTTTCGGTTGATCTCGGTGATCTTTCGGTGTTGGGGGCACGGGAGAAGGGCGGTCGCATCCATCTGTTGCAGGGACGAGGTGCCAAGGTGTCTTGGAACTATGACGAGGCAACGGCGACGTGGACGGGGCGGACCAATCAATCGGGCGTCCTGCTGGCGTCGGTTTGGGATGCCTCGCACCTGCCGGCACTGACCAAGATCGGTGAAGGTCTCCATTCGACGGATTTGACCTCGGTTGGGGATGCTGAGGGTTTCTGGCTTCGAGACGATTTGTTGCTATGGGCGTCGACCACCCCGCTTCGAGGCCGGTGGGAGTTGGAGGGAGTCGGGGCGGAAGACGCTTCGATGGATAGTTTGGCCGTGGTGGGCGGGGGCTTTTGGCAACCATGGCAGGGGAATCTGGCGCGACACCTCACCGCGGTGGACGTCTCGGACGCTGCGGCCCCGGTGATTCGTTCCGAGTTGATCCTGGGAGGAAATGGCCGGGCTGATGGAACGATCGCGCATGCGGGAACTCTGGTTTTTTCGAGTCGGCGGAGGATGGAATCCGAGATGGTGGGAACACAGCACGTGGTTGAGATGGCTCAGTTTCCAGGGGTGCCGCATCTGCTGACCCATACAATGGTTGAAGCCGATGGCACGGTGTGGCCGGAGGTCCTGGTTCGAAACGAGGGGGAGTGGTGGTCGGTGACCCATGGCTATCCGATCGTGCGCTGGTGGACTCATCATGAGTTGGACGTGGTGGATTATGGGGCGGGCGGAGCGCGGCCGGTGATCCGGCCGCCGGTGCTGGTTCCCGGTGAATTGGAGGGTATAGCCCGGGACGGCGCCCTGGTATTCACGACCGGGTGGGTGACGGTCGAGGACGGAAGCCCGATTGCCACGCTGGATGCGAGTGCCTACGATGGAGTCGCGGCTCACCAGATCGATCGGGTTCGCATCGCCAATGGAGCCAAGGCGGAGACTTATGCGGTCGCGGTTCGTGGCGAAGTGGCTTATGTGGCACGAGGGGGGTGGGGTGGGGAGGCGAATCAACGCCTTGAGGCGTGGTCGTTGGGGAGCAACGGGAAGTGGCTGCCGGGTGCCGTTACTGGATTGGGGATGGTTCCGAATGAGCTGAGATGGTTTGGGTCGCTGCTCCTGGCTCGGAACGGCGGGGAGTTTGATTTTTTCCGGTCAGGGGCACGAGGTGAGATCGAGTCGGTGCCGGTGGCGCAGGTGCCTGGGTGTTTTTCGGGGGATCTTGGGCGTGCCGATGGCGACGCAGCACGCGGGGTGTGGTTGCCCTTCGGAGAGCATGGAGCGATTCGGATCGGGCCATGAGGTCGCGACCAAGTGGGTGGTTTGGGAAGGGAATTGAGGAGACTACGGGACCCTCTTGCGCTCCCGACGAGTTTTGAACAAATAATATCCGCACGCGGTCCTAGGCAAACGCTGTTCTAGGACGCTGAATGATCGTCCCGCCGTTGCCGTCTTCGGACAGTCCGGCGGAATGGATGTTCCAGGAATTGGAATTTTGGCAAGAAACCATGATCACGGTTGAGAATCTGACGCGGTCTTTCGGCCCGAAGGTCGCCGTCAACAATGTGTCGTTTACGGTGGGCCGGGGCGAAGTGCTGGGATTTCTTGGGCCCAACGGAGCGGGGAAGTCCACGACGATGCGCATGATCACAGGATTCATCCCGCCCAGTGCGGGACGGATCACCGTGGGCGGGCACGACGTGGCGGACAGTCCGATCGATGCCAAGCGGTTGATCGGATATCTCCCTGAGAACGCTCCGTCCTACGCGGACATGACCGTGTGGCAGTTCCTCAATTTTGCGGCGGAACTTCGCGGGTTACATGCGTCGGCGCGTAAGACCGCGGTGGCGGGAGTCATCGATACCTGCTTCCTGGGGAGTGTGGTGCACCAAAGTGTGGATACTCTGTCGAAGGGATATCGCCATCGCCTCTGTTTCGCGCAATCGATCGTTCATGACCCGGAAGTTCTGATCATGGATGAGCCGACCGACGGCCTGGATCCGAACCAGAAGCACGAGGTCCGGAACCTGATCCGCCGGATGGGTGAGAAGAAGGCGATCATTTTTTCGACGCACATTCTCGAGGAAGTAGAGGCGGTGTGCACCCGGGCCATCATCATCGACCGCGGTTCGATCGTGGCGAGCGGCACGCCGAGCCAACTGAAGTCGCGTGCCGAAGGGGCGGGTGTGTTGACGTTGCGGGTGGCCGGGCAGTCACCGGACGGGGTGCGTCAGAAGGTCGAGGAGCTTTCCACGGTCAAGCGGGCCGCGGTGCTCTCCACCGAGGCATCCTCCATCGGGCTTCGGGTGTACCCCAAGTCACGAGAGCAGAATGGCGAATTGCGGGCGTCGGTGGCGGATCTCGCCGCACGCGAACACTGGCGGGTTGAAGAACTGCATGTGGAAGAAGGCCGCCTCGACGAGGTGTTCCGCAGCATCACGATGCCTGACGTCAAGGGTGGAGGCGCCCGGTAGAAGCCTGACCGGGGCTCAAGGTTCCGATCTTCATCGGCACGGCCCCGGTGCAACGAGTCACCTACGGATTTCAATCTCCCGATCGCACTATGAATCAAGCTCTGGCCAATATCCGAGCCATCGGAAAACGCGAACTGGTCGCCTATTTCTCCTCGCCGGTGGCCTATGTGTTCCTGGTGATCTTCCTGCTCATGAACGGCTTCTTCACGTTCATGGCGGGGGGCTTCTTCGCGAGGGGTGAAGCGTCCCTGATCTCCTTCTTCATCTGGCATCCCTGGCTTTATCTCTTCCTGGTGCCGGCGGTGGGGATGCGCCTCTGGGCCGAGGAGCGGCGGCTCGGAGCGATGGAACTGCTCTTCACGATGCCCATTGCTCCCTGGCATGCCCTGGTGGGCAAGTTCGTGGCGTCCTGGCTCTTCCTTGGGCTCGCCCTGATCCTGACCTTCCCGGTCTGGATCACGGTGAACTACCTCGGCGACCCCGACAATGGCGTCATCCTGAGCGGGTACATCGGAAGTTTCCTGATGGCCGGCGCGTATCTCGCCATCACCTGCATGACGTCGGCGATGACCCGCAACCAGGTGATCAGCTTCATTGTGTCGGTGGTCATCTGTCTCTTCCTGATCCTGTGCGGTTGGCCGCCGGTGACCGATCTGCTGGATTCCAGTCCCATTCCGCAGCTCCGCGAGTTGGTGGCGTCCTTCAGTGTGATGACCCACTTCGACGGCTTCGGAAAGGGAGCCGTGTTCCTCCGAAGCCTGGTCTACTTCGGGTCGGTGATCGGCTTCTGCCTGTTTACGACCGGTGTAATTCTCCGAACCCATCGAGCGGGTTGATTGCCGCCAGCCCGAAACCTTTGACCTCCTGAGCCGACATGAAAAACCAGAAGCAGCTCGAGACATTCCTCTACTCGACCCTAGGGGTGGTGGTGCTCCTCTTCATCGCCATCGCGGTGAATCTCATCTTCGGTCGGATGGCGACCCGCGTCGACCTCACCGCCGACAAGCTCTACACGCTCTCGGATGGGACCAAGTCCATCCTGGGCAGGCTCGATACCCCGGTGCAGATCCGGTATTACTTCAGTAAGAGCATTCCCGAACTCGACCAGGGCCTTCGCACGTATGCTCAGCGGGTTGAAGACCTGCTTGCGGAGTACCGGCTGCATTCCAAGGGCCAGCTCGAGGTCAAAAAACTCGATCCGAAGCCTGACTCGGACGCCGAAGAGTCGGCGAATCTGGACGGCGTCGAAGGGCAGATGGCCCAGGCGGGTGGTGACAAAATCTACTTTGGCCTCTCGATCAGCTGTCTGGACGCCAAGGTCGCGATTCCGTTCATTTCCCCACAGCGGGAGCGTCTCCTGGAATACGACCTCACCCGTGCCATTTCCCAGGTGATGAAGCCCACCAAGGCGAATCTGGGTGTCATGAGCGGCCTGCCGATCTTTGGAGCCATGGATCCAATGGCCATGATGCGCGGTGGCGGGGGCCAAAAGGAGCCCTGGGTGTTCATCAATGAATTGAAGGCGGACTTCAACGTGAAGGAGATCGCTCTGACGGCGGACAAGATCGACGACGACATCAACGTTCTCGTCGTTGTTTATCCCAAGGGAATTTCGGAAACGGCTCAGTACGCGATCGACCAATTCGTCATGCGCGGCGGAAAGCTGGTCGCCTTCCTCGACCCTCTGAGTGTGCTCGATTCCCGCAGCAACGCCCAGAATCCCCTGCAAGCGGCAGCCGGCAGCGGGGCGTCCCTGGACAAGTTGCTGAAGGCCTGGGGGCTCGAGTTCGACCTCCAGAAGGTCGTCTCGGACAAGCGCTTTTTGACCGAGCTCCAGGACCCGAAAACCGGCCGGCCCCAGGCCAATCCCTCATTCCTGTCGCTGACGGGTGCGGCCATGGACACCAATGACGTGGCGACCACCCAATTGGGTCGGATGATTCTGCCCTTCGCGGGTCACTTCACGGGAACCCCGGCGGACGGCCTCAAACAGACGGTCATCTTCCACAGCAGCACGGACTCCCAGCTCACCGACAAGATGATGGCGCAATTCGGCGCCACCGAAGAATTCAAGGCGTCGGGCACGGAGTACAAACTGGGTGTCCGCCTGACCGGGAAGTTCAAGTCCGCGTTCTCCGATGGTAAACCTGCGGCGGACGCGAAGGACGAGCCGCCGAAGGACGGGGATGCCGCAAAAACCGAAGGGACCCACCTGAAGGAATCGAAAGACGACGGAGTTGTGGTGTTGCTGGGTGATTCCGACCTGCTCTACGAACAGTTTTTCGCCCAGGTTCGCGAACTCTTTGGTCAGAAAATCATGATGCCGTTCGCGGCGAACCTGACCTTCCTTCAGAACCTTCTGGAACAGATGGGCGGTGACAAGGACCTCATTGGCATTCGCAGCCGGGCCACGCTGAACCGGCCGTTCACCCGGGTTCGCGAGATGCAGGCCAAAGCCGAGATCGCGTACGAGAGCAAGATCAAGGTTCTCGAGAAGGACCTCGCCGACGCCCAACAGAAGATCAATGAGCTTCAGCGCGCCAAGGGGGATGGACAACAGGCGATCCTCTCGGAGGAGCAGAAGAAGGAAATCACCCAGTTCCAGCGCCGCCGCTCCGAAGTGAATCGTGAACTGAAGGAAGTCCGCAAAAATCTCCGCCGCGACGTCGATTCCCTCGAGACTTCGACGAAGTGGGCGAACATCCTGGTGATGCCGTTTGCCGTGACCCTCACGGGAATCGTCATTGCCGTCCTTAAACGCAAGCGCACGGCCGCCAAATGAACCGCAAGCAGCTGATCCTCCTTATCGTCGTCGGGCTCGTGCTCGGGGGCCTGGCCCTGGTTTTCCGCAATTCACGCGACCAGGAGTTCCAACGCCGCGATGTCGGCATCGGTGAGAAACTTCTGGGCGATTTCCCGTCCCAGGACGTTGTCGAGGTGACCATCAAGTCACGAGATGGCGAGGTCAACCTGGTCAAGCAGGACGTCTGGGTCGTCAAGGAACGTTCTTCGTATCCCGCAGCGTTCGCCCAGATCTCCGAATTGGTCCGGAAATTGTGGGAATTGAAGCCCGCCCAAAGCCAGAACGTGGGCCAATCCCAGTGGGGTCGCCTCGAGTTGCTGCCTCCGGGAACCAAGGACGCTGGGACCAACACCGCCACGCTGGTTGAACTCAAGGCCAAGGACGGCAAGGTCGTGGGCGCCGTTCTCCTGGGTAAGAAACAGATGCGGGAGTCCGGAGGACCCGGAGGTGGATTCCCGGTCGGCCGCTGGATCGCGCTGCCCGGAAAGACCGACACCGTCTTCGTGGCGAGCGAGACTTTCAGCGAGATCGAACCTAAGCCCGAGGCGTGGCTGAACAAGGAATCGTTCCTGAAGGTGGAAAAGCTGAAGAGCATCTCACTGGTCTCCACCCAGGCGACGAATTCCTGGAGCCTCAGCCGTACCAACGAGACCTCCGACTGGACCCTGGCCGACCCTCGGGAAGGTGAGGTGCTCGATAAGAGCAAGGTCAGCAGCCTGAACTGGGCTTTCTCATCGCCGAGTTTCACCGACGTCCTGCCCAAAGACGCCGAGACCGTGAAGGGCTCCTTCACCACTCCGACGATCATCAAGATGGACACCTTCGAAGGCTTCTCCTACGAGGTGTCGGTGGGGAGTCCGTCGGACACGGAGAATTTCTGGATCGCCGTGGCTGCCAGCGCGGAGTTGCCGAAGGAGCGGGTCGTTCAGGCTGAGGAAAAGGCTGAGGACAAGGAGAAGAACGAGAAGTCCTGGAAAGAGCAGCAGGACAAGCTGAAGGAGAAGCTCAAGAAGGAACAAGCCCTGGCCGGCTGGGTCTATCAGGTGGCCAAGTGGACCGTTGACTCCGTGTTGAAGGATCGATCCGCGCTTCTGACCGACACGAAAGCCTCCGGTGGAGACGGTGCGGCGGGAGTTGGCGGACTGCCACCGCTGCCGGGCGCCGGTGCCCCCACCGAGGTTCCGCCGTTTCTGGCGCCGCCCGATGCCGGGCCGGAGAAGTAACCGTTCGGACGTCCGTTCGAACATCTGGTCAAACAACAAGCCCTGGAACATCGTTCCAGGGCTTGTTGTTTGGACGAGGATGACCCGCACCGTCACGCCCGAGCGCACTGACGCCGTCGGGCCTGAAGAACGACTCCTGAATCAAATCGGAGGGGGGATTTTTCCGGGCGAGACGCAAGGCTCGAGAGCAGGCGGGATGTCTGGGCCGCTACGGCACCGTCAGTTCAAGGGTATCCGTCGATACGACGGCGCGGTTTGGGTGGATGGTGTCGCGGGATATCTTCAAAGACCGCATTAATATTTTGACTTCAAGGGATGCCCTTGCTGAATTGCGAGTGTTCCTCCGCTCGATGCGCCCCCGCTCGGGGCATTTGCGTGCCTTGATCGTTACGACGACGTGACAAATAGGTGACGCATTGGCGGTCGCCATGGGCTGGAGGATGTTGCACGCAACTCAACCCGAATACCCCCATGTCCAAGATTCCACGACTTTCAGCACTTGCTTTCGCCACCGCGGCGGTAGCGGCGAGTGCTGGAACCTTCACCTCAGATTTCAGCAATCCCAACCAGACCGGGTTTACCCTGACCGGCGGCGCGCGTGCGGATGGCGTGACGCCGTATCCGGCGATTGAAAATGGTTACCTGGTACTGACTTACAACGAAAACAGCCTTCAGGCGGCGATCGCCATCGACGACTTGGACGGCGGTGAGGCCATTCAGGCATTCACGGTCAGCTTCAAGCTCCAGATCGGTCCGGGATCAGGCAACGCGGCGGACGGCTTTTCCTTCTCCTTTGGGCCCGATGTGACCGCAGGAGCCTCGATTGGCGAGGAAGGTGTCGGGAACGGCGTCATTGTGGCGTTCGACATTTACGACAATGGGGGCGCTGAAGCTCCCGCCATCGATGTGAAGTATGGCGGCAACGTGATCGCCCACACCTTGTTCACCAAGGCTGACATGCTCACCAGCAAGTTCGAGGATGTGTCGATCCAGGTCACCCGCAGCGGCACGTTGAACCTCAGCTGGAAAGGGCAGCCGGTGTACCGGAATGTGATTCTGCCCGATTTCGCGCCTTCGGCCGGACTGTTTGCTTTGGGTGCCCGGACGGGGGGCGAGAACGCCAATCAATGGATCGATGACCTGAGCATCACCACCACCAAGGCCGGGGCGGTGGCTTCGCCGACGATCACGACCCAGCCTCAGAGCGCGACCGTGGCGGAGCGTGGTTCCGTCTCGTTCTCAGTCGACTTTGACGGATCGGCGCCGCTCACGTTCAAGTGGACGAAGAATGGCGGCGTAATCACCGGAGCAACGGGCCCCACACTGACGCTGGATCGGGTGCCCTTCGCGGACAATGGCGCCAAGATCAAATGCGAGATCAGCAACAGTGCAGGTTCCATCCCCTCAACCGAAGCGACGCTGACCGTGACCCAGGACACTGTGGCGCCCAGGCTGGCTTCCGTGGAAGGATCGGGAGATTTCACCCATGTCACGGTCGTCTTCTCCGAGCCCGTGGAGGAAACCTCCGCTGAACGCGTGGCCGCCTATGGCATTGCAGGGCTCACCATCTCGTCAGCCGTCCGGGGAGACGCCCCAAATGACCACAAGGTGGTGCTCTCGACCAGTCGTCACACCGAAGGAGCGGAGTACACGCTGACCGTCGACGGTGTTCGCGACACGGCGACCACCGGGAATCCTGTCGCGGCAGGAACCAAGGGAACCTTCACCGCGTTCGCCCTGGTGCGGGGCGGGGTGAAATTCGAGGCGTTCCTGGGCATCGAGACGACGGCGGTCCAGAGCCTGCTTGATTCTGAGAAGTACCAAAACAACCAGCCAGACATCGTTGGGTACGTGACCGAATTCAGCTCGCGGAAGATCTTCACGGACGCTAGCAACGAAAACTACGGAGGCCGGCTCTCGGGCTGGATCGTGGCGCCGGAGACCGCCAGCTATGAATTCTTCATTCGTTCCGACGATTCCTCCCAGTTGTATCTGAGCACGGACGACAAGGTGGAGAAGGCGCAGGTGATCGCGGAAGAAACCGGATGCTGCGGCGCTTTTGAAGAGCCGGGAGCCACTGAGACGAGCGCGCCTCAGGCTCTGGTCGCTGGCCGGAAATACGCCATCTACGCTCTTTGGAAGGAAGGCGGGGGTGGAGACTACTGCGATGTGGCGTGGCGGAAGGTGGGTGACACCGCGGTTCCCCGAGCGCTCCCGTACATTCAGGGATCGGTGCTCGAGACCTATGCCCAGCCGACCACATTTGTGGCGCCGACCTTGGCGATCAGCAGCCCAGCCGATGGGACCACGTTTGAGACCGGGGCGTCGGTGACCCTGACGGCGACGGCATCGTCGGCGGCCGGCAAGCAGATCACCCGTGTGGAATTCCTCGAGCAGGGCAGGGTGATCGGGACAGCCACGGCGAGTCCGTACACGGTGACGGTTTCGGGATTGGCTGAAGGCCCGCATCAGATCGTCGCGCGCGCGGTCGACACAGCGGGTATCTCGGCCAGTTCAGCGGTCATCCAGGTGAACATCGGCAAGCAGTTCCTGGAAGTGTACTTCGCCAAGATCGACGATGAGACCCTCTGGCGCTACGACCGGAGCGGTTCGGATCTGGGAACCGCCTGGCGCGAGAAGTCCTTCAACGACAGTGCCTGGCCGCAGGGCAAGGCGCTGATCGCGGATGAGACGACGACGACGGTGGAGCCGATCCGCACGGCCATCAACCGGCTGAATGATGCGGGCGAGTACGTGAAGACCTTCTATTTCCGACGCAAGTTCATCTTCGATTATGAGGTGAACTCCGGGGTGAAACTGCAACTGCGCCACGTGGTGGATGACGGCGTGGTGGTCTATCTGAACGGGAGGGAGATTCATCGACTTGGGATTACGGCGGACCCGGTGGACTACCAGTCCGACGCCGCCGGACATGAGAATGTCTGGGAAGGACCGATCGAAATCCCGAGTTCGTTCCTGGTTCCGGGAGAGAACATTCTTGCGGCGGAGGTCCATCAGGCGGGCGGCAGCAGCTCGGACATGGTCTTCGGTGCCGAACTCAAGGCAGTGATCCCGCTGGTTCCGAAGCAGCTCGATGTGGTGAGGCTCGATGCCGTCACCGCATGGCGCTACGACCGGAGCGGTTCGGATCTGGGCACAGCCTGGCGCGAGAAGAACTTCAACGACAGTTCATGGCCGCAGGGTCCGGCGCTGATCGCGGATGAGACGACGACGACGGTGGAGCCGATCCGTACGGCGATCAGTCGGCTGAACGATGCGGGCGAGTACGTCAAGACGTTCTACTTCCGCAACAAGTTCAACCTCCCGATCGCGACCACGTCCGGTGCGAAACTGAAGCTCCGCCACGTCGTGGACGACGGGGCGGTCTTCTACCTGAACGGGCAGGAAATCCACCGGTTTGGAATCACGGCGGGTCCGGTCGATTACCTGTCGGATGCCGCGGGCCATGAGAACGCATGGGAAGGTCCCTATGACATTCCGATCACGGCCCTGGTCCCTGGCGAGAACGTGCTCGCCGTCGAACTGCATCAGGCGGGCGGCAGCAGCTCCGACATGGTGTTCGGCGCGGAGTTGGTGGCGATCGTTCTGGCCCAGGACACCGGCGGAGGTGGTCCGGTGACCCCTAAGATCGTCAGGGTCACGCGGGACGGGAGCGACATGGTGATCGAGTACAAGGACGGTGTCCTGCAATCGGCAGGTCAGGCTCGCGGCCCGTACCAGGATGTGCCCGGAGCCAGCGCGAGTTCTTATCGGGCCAGCACCACGGCGGGCAGCGCGTCGTTCTTCCGGGTGCGATCGAACTGAACCCTCGTCCAAGGGCCAATGGGCCGCGGACATCAAAAAGCCGGTCACCCTCGAGGGGGCCGGCTTTTTCGTGGCTGAATCAGAACGAGGATCAGAGTTCGGCGACTTCCCAGCCTTTGCGGTAGGGGCGGCGGACGAAGGCATTCGCTTCCTTCACGTTGGTGAATTCGAGCTTGGCGGCATTCCACTCAAGGGTGGTCTTCGGGAAGCGACTCGCGACGCTGCCGAGCAGGATCGATTCAGTGAGCGGGCCGGAATAGTCGAAGCCGGCCGAGGTCTTGCCCTCTCCCCGCACGGCGTCGATGAACTGTTTCCAGTGGTCGGCTCCTTGCACGGTGGGAAGTTTAAAGTCGGCGAATTTGGACTCCGGCAGCAGGGCGGGCAGCGCGATGTGGGGAATGACCATAACGCCGTCGGTACCGATGAGGATCGAACCCTGGTCAGGGAAGGGGTGGTCACCGAGCAGTTTTTGGATGGGTTCCGGAGGCAATTGTTTGCCGTCGTACCATGTGATCGGGATGGACCCAGGGACGGTGTAAGGGGTGGCGGGGAAGATGTATCGGACGATGGCGTTGGTGGCCCAGGAATGCTCGTTGGGGGCGGCGCCTTCGCTGCGGACCGAGGTCGGAGCGGTGAGGGCCAGCGCCTTGAAGACGGGGTCGAAGATATGGCAGCCCATGTCCCCGAATGTCCCGGTGCCGAAATCGAGGCGTTTCCGCCAGTTGCCCGGGTGGTACCAGCCCTCGCCGATGAACGGGCGGTCGGCCGAGACGCCGAGCCAGAGGTCCCAGTTCAGGCCGTTGGGAACCGGGTCCTGACGTTGGGGCATGGGGCCGTTATCGCCCCATTCCTTGCTGCTCCAGGTGTGGACCTCCTTGACCTTGCCGATCCGGCCTTCCTGCACGAGTTGGACTGCCATGCGGTACTCGCGGCTGGAATGGATCTGGATGCCCATCTGGGTCACCCGTTTCTTCTCCCGGGCCACTTCGGTGAGGCGCCGGGTTTCGTAGATGTCGTGGGTCAGCGGTTTCTGGCCATAGACATGCAGACCATGCTGCAAGGCCGCCATTCCAATCGGGCCATGCATGTGGTCCGGGGTCGAAACGTTGACGGAGTCGAGTTCCTTCTCCTTCTCGAGCAGGATCCGGTAGTCCTCGTAGACTCGGGCGTCCGGGAACTTCTTCTTGAAGTCGGCGAGCCGGTTGGAATCGACGTCGCAAACGGCGACCACCTTGACGGCTGGATGGGCCGCGATGGAGGTGACATCGGCGAAAGCCATTCCGGAGGCGCCGAAGCTGGCGTGGCGGACCTGTCCCGAGGGGGCGGCAGCGAGGAGATTGCGGGTGACGAATGGCGCTGTGAGGGCCACGGCGCCACCGAATTTCAGAAAGCCACGTCGAGACGTGGGTGGTGGGCGATTCATCGGCGCTGAGCGTGGCTGGATCGCCACGGGAGCGCAAACGCCAAGACAAAGGAGGCCCCCCGCGAAAGGAGTCAGGATCAGGCCACTGGCGAGGGCTCGGCCGTCACCGGAGGGTCGGTGGAAGCGGAGGCTTGGAGGGCCTCAAGTCGACGTTCCAGTTGGTCGACCTGCCGGGTGAGTTCGGGCAGCCGGTAGATGGCGATGTACTGGCGCTTGGCCTGCTTTTCAGGAACGGCCGGTGCGCCGAGCCATTTTTCACCATCGGGGATGGAATGCATGGCGCCCGATTGGGCTCCAATGGAGACGCGGGAGCCGATTTTGAGATGCCCGGCGATGCCCACTTGTCCAGCAAGGGTGACGAAATTGCCGAGGCGCGTGCTGCCGGCAATGCCCACCTGGGCGACGATCAGGCAATGTTCACCAATCACGACGTTGTGGGCGATCTGGACGAGGTTATCGATCTTGGTGCCCTTGCCGATGACGGTGGCGCCCAGGGCTCCGCGGTCGATCGAGGTGTTTGCACCGATTTCCACGTCGTCGTGGATGATGACGGTGCCGACCTGCGGGACCTTCAGGTGCGCTCCGCGGTCGAAGACATAACCGTAACCGTCAGAACCGATGACGCAGCAGGCGTGGAGCCGGACGCGGTTCCCCATCTGAGTTCGCGAGTAGATGACGGCATTCGGAAAAAGAACGCAGTCCTCGCCCAGAGCGCAGTCGGCGGCGACGTGATTGCCCCCGAGCAGTGCGGTGCGGGCTCCGATGCGGGTGCGTTCGCCGACGACGCAATGGGGTCCGATATGGGCGGAGAGATCGATGACCGCGGAGGGCGCGACGACGGCTGATGGGTGGATGCCGGCGGGATGGTGGGGCTCGGGGAAGAACAGGGGGAGAACTTTGGCGAACGCGATTCTGGGTTGGGCGACGCGGATCAGGGTTTTCTGGGAGGTCTGGAGATCCGGGCCGACGAGGATGGCGGTGGCCGCGCTGTTTTCAGCGGCAGCCAGATAGGTGTCGTTCTCGGCGAAGGTGAGGTCGCCAGCGCGTGCGGTGTGGGCGGGAGCGAAGCCGGCGAGTTCGAGATTCGGATCGCCTTCGACCCTGCCGCCGAGGATTTCGGCGATGTGGGAAGTGGTCATGGGTGGGAGGCTTGAGGGGGGCGCGAGGTGGCAATGCGGTTGCGATGTCCGAGAATGGCGACACGGGGCTGCCACTGGGCCGCCTCATGTTCGTCAATCTCCGTGAATGCCATGAGGGTGATACGATCGCCGATTTTGCCGAGGTGCGCGACAGCGCCGTTGAGTTCGATGGCGCCGGATCCGCGGGGTCCTTTGATGACGTAGGTTTCCCAGCGGGCGCCGTTGGCGAGGTTGCTACAGAGAATCCGCTCGTACGGGAACAGTCCGACCGCTTCCATCAAGTCTTCGGCGATGGTCAGGCTGCCTTCGTAATCGACGCTGGCTGCGGTGACGGCGGCTCGGTGGATTTTAGACTTCAGGAGGTGGATCAGCATCGGGAGGCAAGTCCATGGAGGATCCAGCCATCCGGCGCGGAAGCCGCTGGCGGCTAGTGGATTGACCCCAAAAACGGTCGCGAATATAAGGTGCCCTCCACCGAACACAACGCTTAGTTCCCAACCCCCCAAATCAACGACTTCATCCTATGGCAGAAAAAGTCCTCCGCGTCGGCATGGTCGGCTACAACTTCATGGGCAAGGCCCATTCGAATGCTTGGCGCCAAGTGAACCATTTTTTCCCGGATCTCCCGGCCAAGGTCGAGATGCACACGTTGTGCGGGCGCAATGTCGAAGCCACCAAGAAGCATGCCGCCATCTACGGCTGGAACCGGGTCGAGAACGATTTCGCGGCATTGTTGGACAATCCCGAAATCGACCTCGTTGACATCACCAGCCCCAACAACCAGCACGCCGAGATGGCGATAGCGGCCTGCAATGCCGGTAAAGCCGTGCTCTGCGAAAAACCGCTGGCCATGAACCTCGCCGAGGCGCGGGCGGTGGTCGCTGCCGCCAAAAAGAACAAGACCATCAACATGGTCTGCCACAATTACCGACGCGCTCCCGCCATCGCCTTCGCCAAGCAGATGATCGAGAACGGTGATCTGGGAGACCGGTTCTTCCACTTCCGTGCCCGGTACGCCCAGGATTGGATTGTTGATCCCGAGTTCCCGCTGGTCTGGCGCCTGCAAAAGAGCGTGGCGGGTTCCGGGTCGCACGGTGACCTCGCAGCCCATCTGATCGACGTGGCCCATTACCTCATCGGCGGCATGAAAGAGGTCTGCGGCATGATGGAGACCTTCGTGAAGGATCGCCCTGTGCTGGCCGAAGTGAAGGCAGGGTTGAGCGCTACCGCAGGAACGAAGCGAGGCAAAGTCACCGTGGATGATGCGGTCAGTTTCATCGGCCGATTTAAGAACGGCGCCGTTGGCAACATCGAGGCGACCCGGTTCGCGACCGGTCACAAGAACGGCATGGAGTTCGAGATCAACGGCAACAAGGGCTCCATCATGTTTGCGTTCGAGGACATGAACCGGCTGAAGTACTTCAGCGCCAACGATCCCGTCGGAAAACAGGGCTTCCGCGACATCCTGGTGAGCGAAGGCGGTGTGCACCCCTACTGGAAGGCCTGGTGGCCCCCCGGACACATCATCGGGTACGAACACACCTTCATTCATACCGTCGCCGATCTCATCACCAACGTCTGCGAAGGGCGCAACACCCATCCCACGTTCGTCGATGGTCTCGAGTGCCAGAAAGTCCTCGACGCGGTCGATGAATCGGCCAAGACCCGCGCCTGGGTTAAGATCTGATCCCAGCATCGACCTCGGGTGGCGGGGTTGACTCCCAAGGAACTCAACCCCGCCGCGCCGGGACGGGATCAGGGATCGTGGTCCCTTGCATTCCGAGGTCTCGCATCACCCGTGGCGAATGCATATTGCATTATCGCCCGCGAGCTCGAATCGATCGATCTTCCGTAACCACCTCCATTGGAAGGGTCTCGACCGGGATGGGCCCCGGCTTGGTTCGTGCTGATTCATCTCGTCGTAGAACCATCACCCAACCAATCGATTCCAATGAAATTGAAAGTCACCCGACTGGGGGCGGAGGCGGGCAAGATCGGCAAAATCGCACTGCTGTGGCTCATCGGGATCCCGCTCCCCATCGCGATCATCGCCATCTATCTCGGAGGTTGTAGTTAGCGCTGAGAACCACGGACTCCACCACGTCCGCCGCGTGGCGTCAGGCTTCAAAGGACTTGCCGCAGCCGCAGGACTGGCTTGCGTTCGGATTCAGGATCTTGAATCCCCCGCCGGAGAGTGCATCCGAGAAATCGACGACGGCGCCTTTGAGGTAACTGGAGCTGAATTCATCGACCAGGATGGGCACTCCGAAGAACTCGCGCTGGATGTCACCGGGGCGGGATTCGTCGAATACCATGCCGTATTGGAGGCCTGAGCAGCCACCGGCTTCCACAAAGACACGGAGATGCTTGCCAGCTTGGGAGGGATCGCGCTGCCCCATGGCTTGAATCTCCTTGGCGGCGCTTTCGGTGAGCTGGACAACGGCTTCGGCTTCGATGGTTTCGTTCATAATCCGGCAGGGCAAAGACTAGCACCCCGGGGGTGGAGGGTCAAACGGAGCTCCAGGGGTCACATCCGTTCAAGCGTCTGGATGCCGAGCAGTTCGAGGCCCAGACGGAGCACTCGGGAAGTCACTTCGCACAAGGCCGCCCGGCTGGCGCGGACCGCTGGATCCTCGGCTTTGAGCACCGGACAGTTCTCCCAGAACTGGGAAAACCGACCCGCCAGTTCGTAGAGGTAATTGCAGAGGAAATTGGGACGATAATCACCCGCTACGCCTTCGAGCGTGTACCCGAAATTGAGCAGGTGCCGAGCCAGGGAGAGTTCCTCCGGTGCGGACAGCGGCAGGGCCGGGGGGAGGTGGGCGGGAGGTCCGATGTCGGCGCCCTTCCGCTGCAGGCTGCGGGTGCGTGTGTACGCGTATTGAAGGTACGGCGCGGTGTTTCCGTTCAGGGCAAGCAGTTTGTCCCAGCTGAACACGTAGTCGCTCTGCCGGTTGGGAACGAGATCGGCGTACTTGATTGCGCCCAGACCAATCAGGCGCGCCATGGCACGCTGTTCGTCGACCGGCAGTTCCGGGTTCTTGGCTGCAATGGTCTTGAGGGCTCGTTCTTCGGCCTCATCGAGCAGGTCGGTGAGTTTGACTGTGTCGCCGGAGCGAGTTTTGAACGGCTTGCCGTCCTCGCCGAGAATGGAGCCGAACCAGACGTGTTCGAGCCGGACGGGATGCCCGGGATGGATGCGGCGGAAGGTGGCGAACAACTGACGGAAGTGGAGTTGTTGGCGGCCATCGGTGACGTAGAGGATTTCGGCCGGATTCCACGTCTCCAGGCGATACGCAAGGGTGGCGAGGTCGGTGGTGGCGTAGTTGAAGCCGCCGTCGGACTTGCGGATAAGGAAGGGATTGGGCTGCCACTCGCCGTCTTTCTGGATCAGGAACGGATCCTCCTTGGGCGCTTGGGTGCCATCGCTGAAGACCCCGATGGCGCCTTCGCTGGTTTTGGCGATGCCCTGGTTGAGGAGCGACTCCACCACGCCGGCCAGGCGGGGATTGTAAAAGCTCTCGCCCAGGGTGTGATCGAAACGGATACCGAGGCGGGAGTAGATTCGGTCGAATTGGGCTTGGGAGAGCCGCTGCATCTCCTGCCAGATCTCGAGGTTCGTGGCATCGCCGGCCTGGAGTCGCACCAACTCGGCACGGGCGGTTTCCCGAATGGCCGTATCCTCCTTGCAGGCGGCGCTGACCGTTTTGTAGAGGCGCTCCATTTCGGCGATCGGGTCGGCTTCCAGGGCGGCTCGATCGAGTTGGGATTTCCAGCCGACGAGGAGCATGCCGAACTGGGTGCCCCAGTCGCCGATATGATTATCGGTGACGACCCGATGGCCGAGGGTGCGGAAGACGCGGGCGAGGCAGTCGCCGAGGAACGTGGACCGGATGTGGCCGACGTGAAGGGGTTTGGCGACGTTGGGGGAGCTGAAGTCGATGACGACGGTGCGGGGGTTCGGGGCTGGAGTGAAGAAGAGATGTTCACCACGCGCGGCCCCGGCGACGGCGGCACCGAGGGCTTCGTTTCGAAGGCGGAAATTAAGAAAACCGCCGCCGGAGATCGTGACCGACTCGCAAAGCTCCTGGACGTTGAGTTGTGCCAGGACATCCGTGGCGAGCTGGCGCGGATTCATTTTGCGCTCCTTCGCGAGGCCCATCAGGGCGGTGGTTTCGTAATCGCCGTGTTGGGGATTGGAACAGGGGCGCAGGAGAACCCGGCTAAGATCTGCGTCGGGGAGGATTGGAGCGACGGCCTGATGGAGCGCGTGCTGAAGTTGGGCGATGAGCATCGGCGAATGGGAAATGGCCGGTGCGCGGGCATGCGCTCGGCCCGTGAGAGGGGGACGGGCTACTTGCCGGTACGGATCGAGGCGATGACCTGATAGATGCTGGCGGCGTCCGGTGCGGTGGCCAGAGCGTTGCGGAAATCGGCGTTGTGCAGATTTTTCGCGATATTGGACAGCGTATGGAGGTGTTTTTGGAACTGGCCCTGGGGGACGAGGAAGAGGATGACCAGTTTGACTGGTTGATTGTCCAGGGACTCGAACTGCATGCCCTGGGTGGAGCGTCCCAGCACGCCAACGACTTCGGAGACGAGGTCCGAGACGGCGTGGGGGATGCCAACACCGAAGCCGATGCCGGTGCTCATCGACTGCTCGCGCTTTTTCACGACGCCGGCGATGTCCTGGCGGTGCTCAGGCGCAATGCGCCCCGCGATGACGAGTTGCTGAACGAGTTCGTCGATCGCCTCCCAGCGGTCGGTCGCCCGCATTTCGGGGATGATCTGCGCTGCGCTGAGAATATCCGCCAGGTGCATAAACGGAAACGTGGTTGGATTTCGACGGAGCGCTCCCTGTGATTCAAGCTGGAACTGGAACAAGTAAATGGACGCTCACGGGCCGGCGGGGGGCGGGAAGGGGCGAAAGGTGGTCCATTCCAAGCCCGCGGACGTGATTCGCGCGGTGGTGATGCGGGTGCCAAAATGCGATTCCACCTGGGAAAATGGCGGGACGGTCCCGGGTTCAATCCAGGCTTCGATGCCCGCAACGAATCGGGTGGCTGTCGGGGAGAAGGCGATCCAGGGGACATGTTCGGAAAGCGTGTGGGAGGATTGGGCTAAGGCGGCAAAGAACCGGGCGGCTGTAGTCCGTTCGTCCGCGTAGGCGAAATAGCCGCCGCTGCTTCCACCCGCCCGGAGCGCGTTTTCACGCAGGCCCGCCTGTTGGGCCAGGGCGGGCGGAGGGTTGGTGCCCAGGAAACCGGCCAGCGCTCCCAGGTCAGTCGCGAGCGCGAGGTAACCGTGCCGTTGGGCAAAGTGTACCGCGCCGGTCGAGCCATCGAGCCACGGCATCGGTGGGAGGGACAAGGTCGTGACGCGTTGGCCGTGGACCCAATGGTCGGTACGCAGCGGCGCCGGGCTGTCCGGTGGGAAAAAGGTGGCGAGATAGGTCGGCGATACAACCCGATGAAATCCCTCGAGCAGTTCCAAGGGCTTCGGCGATCCCACCAGAAGCAGGCTTTTGAAGGTGCCGGGAACACCGGACGGGACACTCGCGGAGACCCAATCATCGCCCAGGAGATCGATGACACCCTTCTGGAAGTCGAAATCCGCATCCTCCGTTTTTCCGGCGTAGCCGGTGAAGAGTTGGAGGACGCCGAGAAACGCCGGGTCGATGTCCCGAACGATCTTCTCGAAGCTGGTCCAGGACCCGGGTCCGGAGAAGCGGGCTCGGGCAAAACTTTGGACATCCGCTGGGATGAAGGGAGGTGGACCGGAATTCAGCGGTGACAGTGAAAACAGCGCGAACAGCCCGCTGCGCGCGGATGGCGGCACGGCCAGGCGGAAGTCCACAGACCAACCTTCCGGACCGGACCGAATTGAAAAGGTGGCCTGGCGAATCTGATTCAGTCCCAGGGCCGACGCAATGCGCGCCAGGGAGGGGCCGTCGTCGGGACTCGCGAACCCGCCGAGAGCCAGCGGGGTGAGGGACAGCGACTTCAGGAACGGGGGCACGATCAGGCTGCCGTGCATGAGGGATCCGTGGTTGCTGAGATTCGTCGTCGAAACGGGCTGGGGCGGTTCGGCCAGTCGCTGGAGCACATGCGTTAGGGCATTGCTGGAGGTCGATGCCAGCAGCACGGCATCCGTGCGCCCCACAAACAGCGGGAGAGATTTCGAGGCCGGTTCGCGCTGCGCGGGGAGGGCGTCGATTTCCGGCAGAATGCTTCGAAGCGCTTCGTCCACCACTTCCGCCGCCAAGGGAATGTGCAGGAAGTCGACGCCTTGGAGGCTGACGGAGGAGCCGGGGTTTTTTGGATCGCGTCGGCCGAGCCATGCTTCCAGCTCCGCTGTGCGTCCGGCGGCTTCCAGCAACAGGACTTGTTTCAGCTCCAGCGCGCCACCTCGCGGTCCGGACTCATCAACGAGCGCCATCGTGACCTGGCCTTCCGCAAGCTCGACCAGGGCCGAAGCCTGCCATCCGGTGAGGCGGGCGATCGGCCCCCAGAAGAGTCGGCGGGCCTCGGTTTCCGCGTGGGCCCGAAAGGGTCGCATGGCTGGATCCGACCAGAGACGGCCGGATGCCTGGGTCGTCCAGGCGGTTCGGACGGCCCGGGCGTCGGGCACGGTCACGAAGGCGACCGTGTTGGTGGGAAGCCAACGTTCGGCCGGCGGCAACTCGGCGGCCGTTGCCGCGGTTACGAGGGCGAAAAGGCAGGCGACACGGAACAGGGAAAGTGCGGTGACAAACATGGAAGAATGGGAGAGGTCAAGCGCATCTCGGCTTGGAAACGACACGTGGGCGAAGGGCGGCTGCATAGGTGCTCCAGGCTTCGGGAGTGTTGACGTTGAGGAGTTGGTCCCGGCTGGCGGCCCCCACCCGCAGTCGGGCGGCATGGAGGTGGTCGGCGACGGATTGCAGGGAATAGCGTCCCTCGTCATGGAGGCGCCAAACCGCCTCACGGGCACCTGCCCGGATGGCGAATGGAAAACCCACCCAGCCATCCGCCTCGACGAACGCCGCCTCGCGTTGTGGGGTCATGCGGGAAAGCAGGCGCTTCAGAAGCTTGGGGCCCACGGAAGGCATGTCGCAGGAGAGAAACAGGAGGACGTCCGCCGGCGTCCGATTCAGGGCGGTACAAATGCCGCCCAGGGGTCCGCACCGGGGCACCTGATCGCGGCGAATCACCCGCACGGGAATGCCCAGCGCACGTGCCGCGTCCCCGGACCGTCGAAGCAGGGATTGTCCACCGACGCGCAAACCGGCTTTGTCCCGCCCCATCCGACGGCTCAATCCGCCCGCCAGAATGACGGCCTCGACGACGGGCGGGACGGGACGTGCTCCACGCGCTGCTGGGGGATGAGTTGAGTTGGGGTCGTGAGGCACGCCGGAGGAACCTTAGGACACCCCGGACCTGGTGAGAACTCCCCGAAACAAGAAATCCGGTGGGGCCTGAGACCGGGGTTATCAGCCGGCCTGGAACCTTGGGTAGCCGCCCTGCACGTGGGTGTGGAAGTGCGGCCAGAAGTCCTCCTGGAAAAAGAGAGCTTCGTCGGAGAGGCACTCGCATCCCCTAAGCCAGTCACAGACCTCCTGGAGCGACGAGGCGGCCACGCGACTGATCCCTTGGAAGTAGTCGGAGACTCGTCGCGTGCTCCCGGCTCCTAACGCGGGCGGCGCGCATTGGAGATGCAAACGAACCCAGGGATCGGAGGTTGCTGCGAAGAACTCAACCCGACGTTCCAGTCCGGACGTGTTATGGACCAAGGATTCGACGCGGCGTGGCGTGGGCGTCCGATGTGCTTGAAATCCGGCGCAGCGTGCGCCTCGTCCGCTAGCGGTTGGCCAGGAGATCCTCGCTGGCGAGCCGGCGGGTGATGAACTGACGCAGGATTGGGATCTGGGCGCGTTCCAGCAATACGAGGCCGGTGGCGGCGTCGGAGCCCACGACTGGTTCGAGGGCGAACCAGTACATCAGGGGCAGGTTGTGATCGGTGGCGTCCGCCGCGCGGGCGATCAACGGTTCCAGGATGGCGCGCCGCTGTTCAATCGGGGTCCGTTGGAGTCCGGCGGCCAGGTACAGCCGGACGAACGCCGAAGCGTCTTCCCTCGCCATTTTCTCGAAGGCGGCGAGTGCGGCGGCCGATGGATTGCGCCCCTCGCAGAGCAATTGGATCGACCAGGCGCGAAGGTATTCATCGTGATCGTTCAGGAGGCCGAGCAAGGTGGCTTCGTCCGCGCCTCCGGTCACCTGCAAGGCCCACAGGGCGCGGAGTCGGACCCGGGTGGCGGGATCGGTGGTCAGGCGTTGGCGCAAGGCGGCGTGGACGCCGGGATCCAGCTTGCCGGTGGAAGCCCGTTCCTGGAGGACGCGCCGGCTGTGGCGCACCCGAAATTCGTTCATCGAACCGAGGTTCTGGACGAGGTCCTCGTCGGACAGGGTCGCGAAATCGACCCGGGTTACAGGCTGCTGGTTGTAAACGATCTTGTAGATGCGCCCGTTGCTGCGGTCGTGGCCGTCGTCGCGGTTGTGGTGGCACTGGTTCTTGTCGTACCAATCGATCACCAGCACCGAACCGTCCTGATCGTACATCTGATTCAGGGACTGGCTCCAGGTGTCGTTGAAGTTGAGGAAATCGGGGGCGTGCTTTCCGGAATACCCCGAGCCGCGGCGGGTGGGGATATCCACGTTGAATCGTTGGCCGTGGATGTTCCCGATGAAGAGCTGGTTGCGATAGGTCTCGGGCCAGGAACCTCCGAGGTAGACCATCAACCCCGCGTGGGCGTGGCCGCCGCCGACGGAGTCGCTGCGGGCATTGGCGGCGTGGGGGCCTTTGGCGCCCGCCCAGTGGACGTGGTCGCCGTGAGTTCGGATGTGATCGTAGATGAACGGGTTGATGTGGCGGGGCGCTTCCCTGGCGAGGTGTTTTTGGCAACGGTCCTTCTCGTCGAGGGTGATCGCGAAGTGCTGTCCTCCCTGACGCTCGTAGCGGGCGCCCTGGATCATGTGCCAGAAATGTGGGATGACGCAGGCTTCCAGGAAGGCTTGGCCGTGCTCGTCGAAGTCCATTCCCCAGGGGTTGCTGGTGCCTTCTGCAAAGACTTCGAACGTGTGACGCGACGGATGATAACGCCAAATGCCGCAGTCCATACGCTGGCGCCGTTCCTTCGGCGTGCCCGGCTTGCCGACGTGCGAGGGGCAGAACACGCCGTGACAGCCGTAGAGCCAGCCGTCCGGTCCCCAGTTGAAGGTGTTCAACGTCTCATGCGTGTCCGCGGCATAGTCCCAGCCATCCAACAGGATTCGGGGTCGCCCGGCGGGTTTAGGATCCTTCCAGTCGGTGACCGGGACAAAAAGCAGGTAGGGGGCCGCGCCTATCCAAACACCGCCGAAGCCTACTTCCAGGCCGCTGATGAGATTCACGTTCTCCAGGAAGACCGTGCGTTTGTCGAAGGTGTGGTCGCCGTCGGTGTCTTCGAGCACCAGGATGCGGTCCATGCCGCCGACGATGTCCTGGAACTGGGGGTCGGACGGGGCCGTGAGATCCGAGCCGGCTGGCCGCGCTTCAGTGGGCGGGTGGCCCCGGCGTTTGGGGTAACTCAGGCCTTCGGCGACCCAGACCCGTCCACGATCATCGAGGCAGAAGGCGATGGGTTGGCGGACGTCGGGTTCTGCGGCGAACACATGGGCTGAAAAACCGGGCGGGAGGCTCATGGCCTTAACCGCCTCGGCAGGTTTCAAGCCGGCGAAGCGTACCACGTCGGCCGGCGGATCCTCCGCGGCGCGGGCGGTGAGGGCGGCGACCAGAAAGGCAGCGGCGACCCATCGAATGCCAGGGAACATGGGCGGAGTGTGGGCGGACAGCGGAAGGCACGGAAGTTCGTTTTTCGACGGGGCAGATCCTTTCGGAAGGGAGGCGAAACATACCTCGGGCCGTGGCTGGCGGGTAGCCCGTGGGAAGGGCCAATCGGAGTTCGGACCCGGGCGGCGGCTATCCGGAAACCGTGATGGGCGAATTCCATGGCGAACGCTTTGCGCAGAAGCTGGACGCCATAATGGTGGCTCCATTGGCGATCGTCATGAGTGGATCCAGCGCTTACGGATCACCGACGCCTTTGTAACAGGCGGTGTCGCTGGCCCGATTGCTGTCCTCGGCCTTCCCGGAGGTGCCATTCAGAAGGCCAAAATGCTTCGCACGCAGAAGCGATGCTTTGCGAAATTCGGCGTGCCCGTCGGCGAAAGTGAGGTTTCCACCCCGGGAATGGATGTCCGAGTACCAGTCGATGCCGGGCCTGAGATTCACATGCCAGTAGGTGTATTGCCCCGGGCAGGCGCCAAAATCGGGTCCCCATGCGGGGCGAAGCGCGGTGTAGCTCACCAGTCGAATGGTCTCCTGGTTGATCGCGACGGAGCTGGGTTCGGAAATCGCGGTCAACGGCTTCTCCATAATCACCGCGTTAGGCAGGTAGCTGGTGGAACTTAAGAGTGTCGCGTCGCTACCGTCCCCGGGTTTCTTGGCCGAGGGACACGAATAAACCTTCGAACTTGGCGTGTTGGAACTGGTGCCCTGCAGATAGGGCGCAATGAGGTAGAGGCAGTTGGGGCGCCAACCGGCGGATCTCGGATTCATGAAATCCGCGATCTGCGAAAACTTGGGTGGCATGCGCTGGAAGTCGCCTTCGTACAACACGAGGGCGAGTCCCACCTGCCGCATGTTGTTCAGGCAAAGGGTTTGACGCGCGCGCGCTTTCGCGCTGGCCAGCGCCGGCAGGAGCATCGACGCCAGGATGGCGATGATGGCGATCACCACGAGAAGCTCGATCAGGGTGAAGCCTCGACTCCTGGAACCGGCGAGGCGGCGGTATAAGGCGCGCTGCTGCATGTGTTGGCCGCAGCTTACGGTCTGGCGCCGGGGATCTCCAAGCGTTATTCGGACGGTTCCGGATTGGTCGCGGGTGATGGATTGAATGGCGGTTCTGTCGGCGACGCGTTGAAGACTGACGTGGCGGAGGAACTGGAATTGGGCGTTTGACCGGATCGGGATCGCCCGCTTCCATTCTGGAACGCGGACGGCTGGGTCGTTGGCGTCGGCATGCTTCGAACCACGTCATGAGTTCATTTACGGTCACTCTCGAGCGCGAAACCCGCCTAGCGGAGCGCATGGCGTTGTTGGGCATTCTGGAAGCCGAACTGGACGAGTCCTTCGTTCGTTCGGGAGGGCACGGGGGCCAGAACGTCAACAAGGTGTCGACCTGCGTTCAACTCGTTCACAGGCCTACCGGAACCTCGGTGAAGTGCCAGACCACCCGTCAGCAGGGCATGAACCGATTCCTGGCGCGCCAGATGTTACTCGACAAGATCGAGGAGGCGCGTCGTGCGGTGGCCGCGGCGGAACGGGCGCGGATTGAAAAGGCCCGTCGTCAGAAGCGTCCGCGCAGTCGTGGTGCCAAGGAACGTATTCTGGCCTCTAAGTCCCATCAATCGGTCAAGAAGCGGCTGCGATCGCGCTCGGACCGGGACGGCGGCTAGGGACGTTTCCGTGGATCAGAACCGTGATTCGAATCGATAGGTGCCGGAGACAGCGGAGAAGACGGCGTCGGCGCCTTCGGCCCGCAGGATCTGGAGGCCCGGGGCGGAGGATGCGAACCAGGTTGTCGAGCACGGCGGCCCGATGTCGTACCAATCGCCGAGTCCGCTGGAGACGATGTGGGCTTTGGCCGTGCCGGTGAGGTGGGCGGCGTAACGCTTCATGCCATCGTCGTGTTCCTAGAGAATTCGGCGGTCGCCGTACATGCGATACGTCCGCCATAGAGATAGGATTCGGATACTGCCCCATTCCGATTCGAGCAGGTCTATGTCCAGAAGTCGGGGAGGCTCCAGGGACTGGGGGTGTTCGCGGAGTCGAATCGCCCGCTGCCGCCGGGCGACGTCTCATGGTGTGATGACAATGGCTTCGTGGATGGCGACCTGGGGGACCTCGACCAGGATCTTCCCGTCGCGATGCTCAAAGATCAGGGTCTGGCCGGAGGGTTCGAGGGTGACTTTGGCCGGTTTGTTCGGCTGACGAATGGCGACCTTCAATGGGCCGATGGGCGGGATGGCGTCGAGGATGGGCTCGGTCCGATGGGGGCCCGCGGTGTTGACCAGGTTGACGAGCAGTTGACCGCGCTGACGGGCAAGGACGACGTCGACGTCGTGGGTGCCGGAGACTTCCACCATGGGATTGGGAAAGAGTTGGCGGACGAGGGCATTGAGAAACTCGCGGATGGCTTCGGAGGGAGCGCTTCGATACGTCGGTCCCATGGTGAAGTACGTAGCCGCGATCTTCCCTCGGCCGAGGGTTCGGATCGTCGAGGCGGGATGAGGCTGACGCGGGGAATTGACTGCTGGGAGGCGTCCGAGGGTGGTGGTTTCGGGTGCCTGGACGACTTCATGCAACGGGCCGCTGAGGGCGGTTCGCGTGCCTTGGTAGTCGAGGGAAAACTTGGCGGATGGACGCTGGTCCTCGTCCTTGAGCCACGCGACGCCCAATTCATCCCGGAACAGGCTGGCCGTTTGCGGCCCGAGAAGGAGCAGGTTGCCGCCCGCTTTCACGTAGGCAACAAGGTCGGCTTTGAATGCGGGTTCGAGGTAGTCCCATTCCGGAATCGCGATGATGGGGTACTCGGCGAGACGGCCGGTGAGTTGATGTTCGCCGACCACCTCCACGGAGAACTGGCTTTCGAGCAGGGCGTGGAGAATGCCCTGAAGGGGTCCGAGGTCACGATTGAAGAGGCCGTTGATCTTGCGGTAGTGGCCGGCGGTGGAGAGGAGCAGGGCCACTTGGGGAACGGGTTCCGAGTGGTGACAGAGCGCCTGGCGTTCGCGACAAAACTTGGCGACCTCACCCATCACGATCATTTGTTCGTCGAAGATCGAGCCGTCGCGCTTTTGTTTGTGGTAGGCCTGGAAACCCCCACCCAGGGCAATGACCACCGCGGCTTCCCGCTGCAATTGAACGGCGGATTTCTGGCTGCGCCCGGGTTGGGTGGTGAAACTCCAGGCCATCAGGTCCCAAGGTTTGCCCTGACGAACCAGGTATCTCGCCGAGATGCGCGCGGAATTGACACTGTCCTCGGGGGAGTAGTCGCCGGACAGGAAATCGACGGGGGCATTGACCAGTTCGGCCATGTGATCGGTGTAGGCCCAGTTGCTGCACATCTGGAAGTCGGGATGCGTCTTCTTCACCTCGGTGATGTAGTGGCGAAGGTAGGTGCGGAAGGCCTCCCGATGGAACTGGAGGAACTCGAACCAGTTGGTTTCACCGCGTTTTCGGGGAATCTCCTGGATGCCGGTTGCCTTCTGAAAGGCGGCCACCGCGGCGGGACTGTAGTCCGGGACGGACGCCCAGCACTCACCGTCGACCCAGACGCCGTCGACGCCGTAGACCCCGGCGAGTTCGCGCAGTTGGGGGATAAGAAGTTGGTCGGCGTACGGGCCGAAGAAGGAGGTGGCCTGGGTGTTGGGTTTGCCATCCGCGTTGAGGCGGCCCAGCCAGGTTGTTGCACGGCGTGGGAATCGAAGACGCCGGAATAGTGGAGGTAAAGACCGACCCCGTGACGAGCGGTGACGTCGCGCCAGACGCGGAGGGGATCCCCGACAAATCCCGGCACGGGTTGGCCGACCTTGGTGGGGTAGCTGGAGTAGCCGGGGTGGCCTTTGCAGTCGATTTGCACGTAGTCGGGCCGGACCCGACGGATGATGTTCTCGATCATCTCGGTTGTGGTGTTTTTCCCTACCTCGGTGCAGTCAGGGCCGGCGTGGAAATCGAAATGAATACCGAGGTAACTGTCCGCGCGTCGCAGGCGTTGGGTAACGGCGTCGGCGGAGGATGCCGGGGGAGGGAGGACAACCAGTAGCGCAATCGCCACGGTCAGAGAGGCGGCGAGCCAGGGAGGGAGTTGGGGCGTGCGGTTCATGGAGGGATTTTTCTTCTCAGAAGCCTCGGATCCTTCCCGCGCGCAATCAGATTGTGGGCAACGACAGGCACGCGGGCCTCGTGGCAAGGCCTGGAGAACGATGGGAAGGATTCGAATGCAAACCTCACGACCGCCTGCGTCTTCGGTGCACGCTCATGCAACACCGAAGACTCCAGGCGTGCCTGGTTTCGGCTTCCTGGCGTGAGGGCTGCCAGAATCGTTCCGTAGCGGGTCTCCTCGGAAACCACTACCCAGCTTCGGGAGGGTCGGTGTGGCGAACGCCGCGGATCACTTTGCGATACCAAAGGACGGCGAGCAGGGCGCCGACGGCGCTGCCGGCGACGAGGGGGATGTCGGCGTAGAGGAAGGCCCAGCTGATTTTTGATTCACCACTGATGACCGTGGCCAGATAGCCGAAGACGATGCTGAGCAGGGTGATGATGACGATGCGGCCCCGGACGGATCGGACGCGTGAACACACGAGGCCGACCAGAACTCCGACGGACACGGGGAATATTTCATTCATGAATTTGGTCTCCATCGAAGGACGCGAATTGCTGCGTTGTTGGCGGCTGAACCTTCCAGAAAGAAGCGCCAGAAGGTGTCGAGGCTGGAGATGGTGGCGAGATTGGGCGGGGCATCGCCGGTGCGGGAAATGACCGCGACCAGAAGGTGGGCCTTGTAAGGGGTGCCCGGGGTTGGGGCGGGGTCGGGAGGATTGTCCCACTCGATGACAGGTGCGAATTTCCAGCCTTTTCCAGGGATGTCGGCCACGGTGACCTTGGGCGCGATGGCCTGCCAGGTTCCGGACTGGTGGAGGGTGGCGTAGGGGACCTGAAACAATTCGACGTCCGCGGACAGGGGCACGTTCTTTCGGTTGAACACCCGGACGTAGAGATGGTTTTTTTTACCGCCAACCAACCGATCGCCGGGGCGCTGATCGGCGATGTCCTTGAATGTGACGTCGGGGGTGGCGACGGGATTTTCGCTGGGGATGATGTCGACCGCGCGAGCACCCCAGGCGACGGCGCCGGGAAGGCCGGAATCGTCCACGCCGTCCCGGACGAAGACCTCAGGGGCGAAGGCCTGGACGGTGATCAGGCGGAGGGCGACGCGACGGTCGCTGACGGCGTTGGGTGACGTGGCGGGATCGAGAGTCAAGGGCAGGGGGACGGCCTTGACGTTGTCATTGAGGGTGTGGGTGGCGACAGCCAGGAGGGCGACCTGGGCGGTGGCATTTGCGGGCGGGGTCCAGTCGAAGCGAAGGACGGCGGGCTGGGCGGGCCCGAGGTTGCGGGTGGATTGGGCTGGGGCGGGCCGTTGCCAGGCGCCGGCGGGTGGATCGCCTGGGAACGAATCCCAGAATCCGGCCTGGAGCGGGGGCGGCGTGCCCGGTGAATTGGCGAAGTACAGATGGACTTGCGCGTCGTGGACGCGATTGCGGGCGCCGAGTTGATGAACCTGGACGTAGACGAGATTTCGTTCCCCGGCGACGGCCACGTCATGGACGAGGTCCTCGTCGAATTCGACTCCGTCCATGGTTTCGTCAAAGAACGAGAACGGCGGTGCATCGACGCGGATGTCGAAGGCGCGGTCGAAGACGAGTGGGGCCGCGGGGGTCTGGCGCGGGTCATTCGCCAGCAGTGGCGCCGGTCGGGTTTGGCCGTCGTCGATGGGGGTGTCGCGGATGAGCAGTTGGACGTCGGGGAAGCCCGCGAGGTCGCATTCGAAAATGCCGCGGCCGAAGGTGGCACAGCGGAGTGCGGTGCGGATGATGGGGGCGGCGGGGATGCCGACGGTGTCGCGGACGGTGGCGAGGTCGGAGATCAGCACGAGGGGCATGCCCTGGTTGAAGGTACGCCACACTGGGGCAGGTGACGGGCCGGGCGGGGGGGTGACGGGGGGTATGACGTTTCGAACAACATAGATCCCGGCCAGAGTGCCAACGAACAGGGTGATCGGGGTACCGGGGGCCGGGGCGGCAGGGGCGGCAGCAGCGGAGGGTTCGAAGGCCACGCAGGTGATCGGTGAAGGCGAGAGTTGGTCGGCGGCGGGTGCCGTGGGGCCCGGAGGGACCGCAGGGCTGGGGGAAGAGCGGCCGGAGATTTCCTCCCAGGTGGTGCCAGCGTCTCCGGACAGGAAAAGCATGCCTGGGTTGCGGGCGACGGCGACGGCGACGATCTGGTCGGTGAGTGGATGGACGGCGATCTTGCCGATCCAATCGGCGCCGATGCCGGGGAGGGCGATGGTGGTCCAAGCGCCGCCCGCGTTGGTGGTGCGGAAGAGTTGTCCCTGGGAGGTGCCGATCCACCAGATCTGGTTGGTGGCACTGGAAAGGGCATAGGCCACGGCGGAGACCTCCGGTGAGGTTCCTGTGAATGCCGGTGTGGTCAGGGGGGAAAAGGTGGTGCCGTTGGTGCTGACGTACCCAGCCCCGACGCGGCCGACGAGGATGTGGTTGGCGACCGTCGGATGATGTTCGACGATCCCGGCGAAGAGTTGGGTATGCGCGAAGCCGGTGAGGAGGGGTGTTGGATTGGACCAGAGCAGGGGAATGGCGGCGGGCGAGGTGGCGAGGTCGGGGAGTCGGTTGAGGTAATCGGCGCCGGCGGGCACGGGGCCGGCGCCGGGGATCATCTGGAGATTGCTTTGCTCGACGCCGTGCATGTGAGGCGGGGAAGCCGACGGCTGCCAGCCCTGCCAGTTCGAATAGAGGATCTGGGGGTTGCCCGGCACGAAGGCGACCGTGCCGCCGTCCCCACCCATGATGTGGAACCAGGAGGGCCCGCCGAACCCGACCCAGGATCCATTGTCCTGGAGTCCGCCACCGGTCATGAACGGGAAGGTTGGGTGGACCGTGACGTCGTTGAACATGCCCGCCAGAATTCCGTGGCTGCGTTTGCGCCACGTCGTGCCGAGGTCCCGGCTGAGGGAGATGCCGCCGTCGTTCCCGATCCATACCTTGCGCGGATCCAGGGCGTCGAAGAGCAGGGCGTGTTGGTCCGCGTGCTGGGCGCGATCCCCTTCATCGTACTTCGTCCAGTCGAGGATTTTTTCCCAGGAGTCGCCCGCGTTGCGGGTACGGAATAATTCGACGGAACCTGTTATGATGATTTCGGGTCGCTGCGGATGAATCTCCAGGACGAGATCGTAACTGGCCTGGGCGCCGTCGTCGCCGGGACGGTCGGCGGTTTTCTTCCAGTGATCGCCGCCATCGCTGGAGCGCCAAACCGGCGAGGCGGAATCGTCGGCAACGCGACCGTAGACGGCACAGAGGAACTGGGGGCGGCTCTCGCAGAGGGCGATCTTGATCCTCTGGAAGCCGGCTTCATTGATATCGCCGCTGATGAGGGTCCAGGCAGTGCCGCCCGCCGGCGTCACGTACGTGCGGGTGGGTCGGTGGAAGGTCGCGCGGAAGATGCCGATGTTGCGGAGGGCGACGTAGACCTTGAAATGGATGGGTGGGGCGGGTGCCTTGCGGTCGCCGAAATCGATGGCGACATCGCTGACGTTCTGGTTGGCAGGAAGCCCCGCCGCGGGCGAATCGAGGGCGTCCTGTTGAAGGAGCGGTGCCACCGGTTCGCGGCGCCAGAGTCCCTTGGGACAAGCGATCCAGACGCGGTTTTCATCCCAGGGATCCACCAAAATGCGCTCAAAGCGGCGGGCGCTGATGATCCCGGTGTCGACGTCATCCAAGAGGTTGAAGGTGGCACCCCCGTCGGCGGATCGGTACAGACCTGTTCCCGGGGTTTCGTAGTCAAATCCGTTGGGGGCAAGGGTGGGTTCGCCGCTACCGACATAGAGCACCAGGGGGTTGCTCTGGGAAACACCGATGGCACCGATGGGAAGTGCCTGGCGGACGTTGTTGGGCGCCGCCGGTGGGCGGAAGTCGTCGAGGGGCACCCAGCTGTCCCCGGCATCGAGGGTTTTCCAAAGGCCGCCATGGCCGCTGCCGGCGTACAGAGTCGAGGCGTTGAGCGGGTCTTGGGCGAGAGCCGCGATCCGTCCGCCGATGTTGCGTGGGCCCAGGGAAATCCAGGGACGGACGGAGGGGTCAACGCGGGCGGGCGGAGCAGCGTGTTGGATGGCGTCATCGAGGAGTCCCTGAAAGGCGAGGGGATTCAGGATCCCCAGGGTTTTCAGATGGCGGGTGCCCCGCAGTTCGGGATCGTCTTCGCGGTTGCCTTCAAATTGGATGGGCATAGTTGGAGGACGTCGGAATCAGCCGCGGGAGACGTAAAACCAGCTTTCGAAGACGCCGCCCGGGAGGGGCACGGTTTCCCATTCAACAAGGGCTCTCGGGCTGCCGGAGAAGACGCGCTTGTCGACGTCGCCCAGGAGCCCGCAGTGGACCCGGATCAGAATGCGGCCGCCCAGGATGAGGACCCGGAGCATGCCGTTTTCGGTGTTGGTGGTTCGCCACGTCAGCACGGTTGTCCCGTACTCGACCTGGCCGTGCAGCGTGAGGATCCGGCCCGGCTCAGGGCCGGCAGCGCCGGTGGGGTCGGCAGGGTTTCCAACCAGGGGTTCGATCCAGACCTGAAGCGCCAAGGGGGCCGCTCGCCTCGTTTCGGCATGGAACCGCTTGGAGAAGGTGACCTTGAGTTCTTTGAGAAGGGCCAAGGCATCCGGGACCGTGACTCGGGCATCGTGGGTCCAGCTGAAGTCGCGGATGACCCCCCACTCGGTATCGAGACCGGGGCCGGGGGGACCTGTGGGACCTATGGGACCTATGAGACCTATGGGACCTATGGGACCTATGAGACCTATGGGACCTATGGGACCTATGGGACCTATGGGACCTATGGGACCTATGGGACCTATGGGACCTATGGGACCTATGGGACCTATGGGACCTATGGGACCTATGAGACCTATGGGACCTATGGGACCTATGAGACCTATGTCTCCGGCAGGCCCCGTCTGGCCTATGGGTCCTATAGGTCCTATAGGTCCTATAGGTCCTATGCCACCCGCAGCACCCGCAGCACCCTCTTGTCCCTGGTTGCCAGTGAGCTCTGGGCCATCGAAGTGCCAGCGGCCGTCGGCATCCTGGAAAAAGTCACCGGAATGGCTGTGGTGACCAGCGGCCACGAAGAGTCGCGGGTCCTGGGTGACGGTGGTTTCGGTGGCGGACGCTGTGATCTCGGCGATGGCGATGGCGTCGGGCCCAGGGACCGGTTCGGTGGTGAGCTCGATCCTGGCGGTTGAGACGAGGGTGAAGACCGTGGGAGTGGTGCCGTGCCGGAGTTCAACGCGATCGCCTTGGGTGGCTTGGATGACAATCCGCCACGGGCCGGCGCCGGTCGGGAGGGGCAACTGGACCGGAGCATCCAGATTGAGTCGGACGCCGCTCGGGGAGAATGCGACGCCTGCTTCGATCCGGACCTGGGTGCCGTCCTTCAGGGTGCGCAACCCCCAGCCGATGCGGCCGAGCCCGAGGGTTCTGCGGACGTCCAGGACGGCTTCGCGCAGGCGGTCTTGCAGATGCTGAAGATGATCCGCGCTGACGCGGAGTCCGTCGACGAACTCGGTTCTGGGATCGTTGGCCATAAGGTCAGGGGATGAAGCGCAGCGTCAGGACGACGAGATCACGTCCACGTCGCGCAAGGTGAGGGTGCCGGCAAGGTGACTGATGACGCGGAGGCCGGCATCGGCCGCGGGTAAGGAGGGCAACTCCAGTCGGAAAGCCACGCCTTTGGGAGTCGGCAGGACGGGGAAGAGTGGGGTGGAGGCCCCGATCTGGAGGAGCCATGGAGCGAGCGGCTTCTCCTTGGGCGTGGTGCCTGCGACCCGGATGCGACCTCGCGCACCACTGAGTCCGCTGGCGACGTCGAAGAAAGGCGGTGGCAGGACCTTCCAGGGACCGGCGGGCGGTCCGAGCCGAATCACGTTGGCCATGGTGGCGTCCAAGCCGCTTGATTCACCGAGCGGCCACACCACCTCGCCGCGGGAGACGACCAAGGCGGCCCACGGCGGATTCTTGGGATCGAATTTCACTGCTTGTCGGAACGGGAAGGTGACCCAGTTCTCGGTGTCGGATTCCGCGAGAGTCACCGGTTCGCTCGTGCCCTCGGCGCCGAAAGCCGCGTCGGGTTCCTGGGTTTCCGTTAGCCGGTTGTGCCAGAGGACGATTCTGGCTTCCGCGCCCGCCGGGCCGGTGCGCAACGGGAGGCGGACGCCGAGAATGTCGGAGAGTGACTCCCCAGGGGCGATGCGGACGAGGGCCGACCGGTGGGAATCCAGGATGAGGTCGGCTTTTTGGGCGAACGCCGGTCCGATGGGGGGCAGCACCCGTTCGAGGGTCGGTTTGCCGAGGGCGGTGAATCGAATCTCCCTGAGCAGGCGTGGACTTGAACCGGCCGGTGGGGGCAGGTCGATGGGAAGATCAAAGCTGCCTTCGGAATCGAAGGTGATCTCCCGGCTGGTTTCGGTGCCAAACCGGAGTCTGCGAATCACGTCGTACTCGGCGGGGTTGGGTTCAACCTTGAGCACCCCTGGTACGCGGCTGGTAAGGACCAGATCAAAGGTCACGTTGTCGGTGGCGGCAGGGTCGCCGGTCAACGCGGCGAAGGCGGGCCCCAGGTTGACGAGACGCTGGTTGTCCTCGTTCCAATCCTGCTCGGACAAGGCCTTCCCGGTTCCTTGTTGCGCGGGCCCCGGGGCCTTCCAGACAGGGGCTCCTCCGTCGATCCGGATCTCGAGATCGTTGGGGGATTCGGGCAGCACGACCGCGACTTGGGCGAGTTGGGCTTCGGTGGGATTGCCGACGATTTCCACGAGCAACCGCTCGGTGCGGATTTCGGAACGTAGAAAGGCAAACTCGACGGTGGAGGGGCTCGGCGGGTTGACGATGAGGGCGCCGGACGGAATGGACGAGGCCACGCTGGCGGCGTAGGCGGCGCTGGGGGCAAAGCCGGCACCAATCCACGGGGTGACACGGACGACGGAAAGCCCGTGGGGAACCTGGACGGCGCTGACCGTGCGGGGCATGCCGAAGTCGACGACGATCGACTTGCCCCTCCCGACGAGATCGGTGGAGGCGGAATCGCTGACCCGGTATTGGGCGACGGTTTCGATGGCGGTGGCGCCGGCCCGTTTGGCGGTCACCACGAAGGAAGCACGTCGAACGACCGCGTTGCGCGGGAGGGTCACGGGCAGCGCGAAGGACGAAAGTCCGTTCACCACCCGTTGGGGGCCGGCGACGACGCTGAGCAGGATCGCCGTATGAGCCTCGGAGACCAGAAAGCCGACGCTTTCGAAACTGCCGCTGGCGAGAGGAACTGCCACGGTGTTGGATCAGCGGAAAGCCAGGGCACCCCGGGCGCCGGCAAAGGCTTTGGTGAAGGTTCTGCCGGCATCGGCTTCGTCCACGCGGACGCCGCTCCTGCCCAGTTCAACGGTGAGAAACTCCTTGTCGGCCGGAGGAATGTCTTCGGGATTTTCGTGGTTGAGCAGGATCTGCCGGGCCTTGGAGTTCTCCAGCAGCGTTTCGGTGAGGCTGTCGACGTTCTTGCCGGCGAGGTCGGCATGCACGACCTCGAACATGTCGAAGGGGATGCTCGATTTGGGAACGAGGACGAGGTCGACGACAGTGCCTTGGGTGACCTTGGTGCCGGCCTTGACGCTTTGGGAAATGACGCGGGGTAGAACTCTGGGAGCGATGATCTCGAGATTTTCGAGGACGAAGTTGGCGCGGACCGCGTCGACCTTGGGGGTGGGGACCTGGTAGCCTTCGCGGACGATTTTGGCCTGGGCAGCCTTCTGGCTGAGGTCGACGAACAACAATTCCTTGGGTGCCTTAATGGAGCCGAATTTGGTTGCCATAGGATTTGATTCTGTGGGACGGGGTTAAGCGACGGACTTCTGTTTGACGACAATTTTGCCGAGGACGAGACCGATGCCTTCGAGGGCCTTTTGCGCTTCGGACTGGGTGAGGCCGACGAGGGACGGCATCTCGATGGCGGACTCGGTTTGGAGCGCGGCAGCGACCACGAGTTGGACGGTTTCCCCCGGGGGGACGACGACACCGGCGGCTGGCAACTGGACGAGGACGGGTGCGCCGGCGTATTCGGGATCGGGATTGGCGGGGGCGACGTCGCGACCGACGACATCGAGGACTCGGGAGACGTTGATGCCGGCGCTTTTGAGGGTGGCGAGTGCTGTGGACAAGGTCGCGCCGAACACGAGGGGCATTCGCGCTCCACGTTTGGCCATGGTGAGGCTGACGGAGGTGCCGGAGGGAATGGTGACGGACGCAATGGCGGGGTCGAATCCGTCCGCTTCGGCGCGGAGGGCGTACGAGCCGGGAGGAAGTGCGCCGAAGATGTGCTCGGTGCGCGGTGGGACGGGGGCGACCGCTTCGGCGGTGAAGCCATCCTCGCGGCTGGCTGTGACACGCGTCTGGCGTGGGTCGGCGTCGCTGTTGGTGACCCGGACGCGCAGGCTGGTCGCCTCGCTGGTCTCCAGGTACTGGGTCAGCGCGCCGATGGCTTTGACGATGACGTTCCAGGCTTGAGCCGTGACGGGCTCGCCGGCTTTGACTTCCTTCGGGGTGAACGGATTGATGGCCATAGGAGATTCCTTCCTGGTCGCTAGCTGTCTTGCGGCGGCACAGACCAGAGAGCGGTGCCGGCGCGAAGTTGGTTCAAGGCGTCCTGGGATAGTTCGGACGGGAGTGTGCTTTGGCCCAGGACCCAGCGGTCTTCGATGAATTCGACGACTAACTCGACCCCGGCTGGCCGGAAGCGTCGGAGCGCCTGGGTCACGCGCTGGAGCGTCTCGGCTCCATCCGGGTCGAGGGGCGTCAGCTTGCGGAAGCGGGGAGGGATCAGGACGCGGGCGCAGAACGCGCGCCGTTCGAGCCAGGAAAAGCGAACCAGCGCGGAGACCGGCGTCGTTTCACCTTCGCCGGCGTTCAGTACGGATCCGTCGAATAGCCCCAAGCCGGTGCGCGGAGTCACACGGTGGATGATGGTTCCGTCGTCGCCCGAGAAGTGGGCGACCTGTTCGAAGAAGGCGAACCGTGTTTCACCGACCGCGATGCCCGGCACAGGCAGGCTGGCGCCGCCATGCGGGAACTCGAAATCGGCGTCGAGGGCTCCCTCCGGGTGGGCGACGGCGAACACGCAACGCGGGTTGTCGAAGACGAAATCGGTGGGACGCGAATCGGTGCCGGCGAAACAGGCGCCCTGCCAGGCGAACGCCAGGGAAGTGACATCGGCGCCGTCGAGGAAGACACGGCCAGCTTCGTCGAAGCGAAGCAGTTGGCCGGCGGGCACGGCGCCGGAGAAACCGATGCCGTGGCCTTCGTCGCGATTCACGACGTGCGGTCCGACTGTCAGGTTTTCCTTCCCCACAATCCGCACTTGCAGCAGGGCGCGATCAAAGCCACGGCGTATCAGACTGAAGAGTTCGCCGTCGAAGCGCCCGGCCGGTTCGGTTTCGACGCGTTCGAGGGGATTCTCTTCGATGCCGAGCCATTCCCGAGCGGGGGCGAGGTTGGGACGGAGACGCAGGCGATCCCGAACCTCGGCGATATGGACGTAGCGGTCGTGGCTGTGGGTCAGCTTTTCGAGGTCGACGTCGAGATCGAGGGCGTTGGCGGCTCCGGCGATGACGGCGCGGATCGAGCCATTGCCCCGGACATGGCGGCGGCAGATTTCGGCGACGCGCTGGCGGACGCCGTCGAGCAGGTGATCGGTGTTGATCAGGGCGTGGACCGCGCGTTGGAGAATGAGGCTGGCGGCGGCGAGGTCGGGTGGGGATCCGCCCGGGATGGGAGGCGCGAAGAGTGGAAGTCGTGGCCGCGCCACGGCGAGGCTCCAGAGGTCACAAAGAACCTCGGCGGCGACGTCGCGGGCTGTGGCGTTGGGAGCGTCGGCGAGCGCTTGCAGTGCTTCACGGGTGCGCTCGAAACGGGCGAACAGGATGGCGAACTCGGATCGGGCGATGCCGTGACGGGCGGCGATTCGCCAGAGATCACGGGCTTCGTCCGCGTCGTCGAGTCGGTGGGATCGGCGGATGGCGGCGAGATCAGCGGATTGGACTTCGAGATCGCGGGCGAGGGCGTCGGTGACCTCGCCCAGTTGTTTGCCGGGCGAGGGCGCCTCGAGGTGGGCCGGAAAGCGGCCGAGAATCTTGCGGGCGCGACCGGTCATGCGGCGTTTCCTTCGCTGAGGGTGATGCGACGCACCCACAATCGTTCAAGCCCTCCGAGGGCCAATTGTACGTCCTGCAGATGGATGCGGACGCCGGCATCGCTGTACTCGGCTTTGTATTGGAGACCGATGACGTTGTAATTGTCGGAACCCTTGAGCAGACCCTTGATCGCGTCGCGGGTCAGGGTGGCGCCGTCGAACTTGGCGAGGCCGTCGCGGATTTCCTCTTCGATCTGGGCCTTGGCGGTGGCCCGGGCGGTGGTGGGGTCGCCCAGCAATCCAGCGCCCTTGAGCGCGATCGAGACCGTCAGGTCGAGCATGACCAGCACCCCGCCAACGGTGATCTCGATGTTGCCGGCGACGGGGCGTACGCCGGGATTGTCGGGCACGAGGTTCTTGCGCTTGCTCGCGGTGGGGTCGTTCTGAGGCCAGATCTCGAGCACCACATCGAGGGCGCCGTCGATCGTCATCAATTGGCTGATGAGCCGGTTGTAGACCAGGATTTCGCCGATGCCAGCCTCGGCGAGGAACGATTCGACGACGTGACGCGCGGCGGATTCGAGGTCGGCGCGTTCCTGCGGGGTGAGGGAGAGGGAAGCCGGTGCGATCTGGGCTTTGACATCCACCGGGAGGAAGAGTTCCTCGGCATTGGAAGTGACGCCGATCGTGGCGGGAGCGTCGCCTTCGTCGGGAACGGCACCGGAGCCAGGCAGTGCGAGGCCTGTGGGCCGTGGGGCGTCGATGTTGTGGAGGATGCGGACTCCGAGGGGGCGGACCTCCTCGATGAGACTGACCACGCGCTCGATGGTGCGCTGCTTTTCGTCGTCGGGCATGGCCGGGAGGGCCACGTTGAGTTTCACGACGCCGGGGTGGGCGAGAGGATCTTCGCTCACGCGGACGTCCTTCTCGCGCAGACCGGGAATGGTGGTGAGAGCGGAGAGGACCGCCCCGGTGGTGGCGCGCCCGGCTCCTTCGAGGGCCCGGCGGGCGCGGCTTCGAAGGGCTTCGTCGGATTCGTCACCTCCGGCGAAGCGGGTGGGGAGCGGGTTCGAAACCGATTCAACACCAAGGATGGGGCGATGGATGGCCTGGATGGTGTCGGCAGCCACCACGCCGGGTGTGCCGGAGGTGTCGGACTGAACCGGGACTTCGACGCTCAGATTGCCGCGACGGAGATTCTGATCCTCGGTGGTCTGGAAGACGGCCGCGGGCGGAACGACGGTGGAGAGGCGGGCTCCGGCGGGGATGAAGATGTCGGCGGGCGACGGCGTGGACCGGCTGAAGATAACGCTGCCGACGGCGAAGGTGGTTTGGCGGCGGGCGACGCCGACGAGGGCGCACAACTGGTCGAGGTCACGCCCGGTGGCGGTGTCGAGAAAGGCGGACTGATAGACGGTTTCGAGTTGGCGCGAAAGGACCGCGTATTCGCGCGCGAAGCTTTCGGCCAGGAGCCGGACGATGCTGCCGGGATTGCGGTCTGTGAGCGGGGGGGCGGCGCCTGCTTCGGTCAGGGACTCGAAATTGGCGTAGAAGGTGGTGCCTTCGTCCGGCCACACGGCACCTGCGGTGGGGGCGCCCTGCGGGGTGGCGAGCCAGACGACGCCCAGGTCGGGGTCGAGCCGGTAATCGGTGCCGGGGATGAAACGGCGGAACGCTTCGGCGGCCTGGCCGAAGACCCGGACGGTACTGGGAATGAGGGCTCCGGGGCTCGTGAGGCGGAACGGGGCCTCCTCGGGAACGAAGCGGAACTGTTGGCGGACGATGCCCCCGGTGAGGGACGTGAGCAGGTCGTCGACGAACTGGGCGTAGGGTTCTGCGGCGTAGCTCATACGGACACCTGCAGCGAGAAGGGAAGGACGAGATTGAGCGGTGTGGATTCGCCGATGACCCGGAGGCGCAGTTCGACACGGACGGTGTCGCGGGGCGGTTCGTGTTCGGCCCGGACGGTGACGTCGAGCACGCGTTCGATGCGCGGCTCGTCGCGGAGCGCCTGAAGGATGTAGAGCTTGATGAGATCGCGGGTGCGTTCGACGTTGGGTTCTCCGATCAGTTCGTGATGCCGCGAGCCGTAGGTGGGGTGGCCGAGGGCCGTGAGTTCACCTTTCCGGGTCTTGAGCCGGTTCGCGATGGCCTGGGTGAGATTCTCGATGCCTTCGACGGCGCCCAGGTCGCGTTCCGGCCGGGCGCTGCCCGTGGCCTTCCTGGTGGCGAGGTCGGCGTCCTCGTAGGAACCGCCGTGCTGCCGGAAATCGAGGCGGAGATCACGGCCCATCAGGCGTTCGATCAGGGGAAGGTCGCGTCGTGGCATGGAACGTGGAGTGGCTTGGGGGTTGGGGACGCGTGGTTCAACCTTGGTCTAGAATGAAGGGTGCGGCGGGCGGGCCGAGAATCATGAGCACCCCGCTGCCGGAGGGAATTTGATCGCCGACGCGGACCAGAGCCTGGCCGCTGACGCTGACACCTGTGGAACCTCCCTGGCCGATGGGCAGGGGGTAAGGGGCGCCTGAAACGGAGTTGATCATCTGGCATAGGCTGCCGGTTACGGCGAGCGGGAGGCCGTTGGCGGTGGCCACGGATTGGAAGATGCTCGTGATGAATCCGCTATCCGGCGGTCCTGCCGCTCCGGGGCTGAGAACTACCGCGCATCCGAGACTGACGGGGGGGCCGGGCATGGTGGGTGAGTGGATTCGGGTTAGGACGGGCTGAAGCTGGTGTTTCCCGCGAGCGTGACGGCGGCAGCCTTCACTTTGGCTTCGCCGCTGCCTTCGACGGTGGTGGCGACACCTTTGAGAGTGGCGTTCGAGGTGGCTTTGATCTCGATGTTGCCGCCCGCCTCAATGACCACGTCGCCCTGTGCTTTCAGGGTGAGCTTGCCGGCGGATTCGATGGTGGCGTCGCCGTCCCGCAGAATCTCGACCTTGGTCCCACCGGACTCGAGCAGGACGGAGTCGTCGCCGACCGTCAGCCGAGTGCCGCCGGGTAGTTCGAGATGAAACCGGCGGATGTCTGCATTTTCCTCGTCGGGAGGCTGATAGACGACGTCGAGCGGATCGCCTTCCGGAGGCTGCATTTGGTCCGTGTAGACGGAGCCCAAAATCACCGGCGTATTGAGATCGCCGCTGATGAACGCGACGACGACCAGGTCGCCGACGCGGGGAAGGAGGGACAGGCCTGGGCGCGCGACGGCGACGGCGGCGCGTTGGAGTTCGACACCGGTGGAGCGGAGTCGGACGTTGGCCTGATGATTGTTTGGGCTGTCGGAGCCGGTCTTGGCGAAAACTTCGGTTACAATTCCCAACTCGGTGGAACGGTGGCGCGCGAGTTCCTCCCGTACGATGGCCCGGAGCATTGGGATAAGATCGCTCATGGCCCAAAACCTCCCGGACTCCCGGCACCCTCGACCGTGGCTTCGGTTACGAAACCGGCGTGTGGATTGAAGATGTGGCGAAGTGTCAGGATGCGAAACGAGCCGGACGCGTCTCCCGGAAGATCCTTGAGCTCGACCACATCGCCAGGTCGCAACGTGGGTTCGCCCACGAGTCGGATGGAACCTCGAGTCGTCGCACGTTTCGCCGCGTCGCCGAGTGTCTTCGCGAGGGCGTCAGCGGCGTCGCGGGTGTGGAACGATCCGATCAACCTCGCGGGTTCAGTGCCTTCACCGACGGGATCCCGAGCGAGCCAATGCCAGCGTTCGGCGCCCTGTTCACTGGCGGCTCCGCTGGCAAAGACTTTTGGAACGTGCGGAGAGGCGATGGTTTGGATGTCCCACGACAGCAGCGTCGCGCCGTAGCGAAGGGTATGGGTCACCGGGCTGGTGCCCGCCGGCACGAAACGAATCGTTCCCGAGGCGCTGACCCCGGCCTCGGCACCGGCAAGGGTCGCCAGTTCCAGAATGTGCGCCCATACCGTGCGCCGGTCGTCGATGCTGTACGCGGACAGTTTGAGATCGGCGGTCACGTCGTCGGTGCCGACGAAACTGGCGAGATCGTTGACGATGTCGGCGATGGTTTGGTCGAGGTAGGTCCTTGATTGGCGGAGTCGGCTGAGGGCAATGGTTGCCGAAAGGGCTTCGAGCCGTAGGGCAGCGGGGGTCCGGCGGACGGCGATGATCTCGCCGGTGAAGACGTCCTCGTTGTCCGTATCGGTGCCAAGGGCGACCGTCAGGGTGGCACCGGGGGCGGCGCTGGCAAACTTCGAGCGCGGCCAAAGGCTCAGTTCCACTGCGTCATGAGCCCCGTGGGACTGCCGGACGGAGAGTGCGAGGAGGCCGGCCTCCGTGGCGGTCAGGCTTTGGCCGTCCAGGGTCAACGTGGCGGTGGGTCGTCCGGGTTTCATGCGAAGCCCTGTCGGGTCTCAATGCCGTGTCGGAGCGCTTCCTGACGGAGGAGTTCAGACAACACAATGGCCACTTCGTGCGGCTCGGGGGGAAGAGACGGAGTGGACGACTTCGGGGCGTTTGTGATCGCTCGGAATGGGGTGGTTGGAATCGGTGCGTTGCTCAGGGGATGGATCCCTTGGGAAGGCTCGGATTCGAGGCGTTCCCCGAGGGCCGCCAGGGCGCGAAGGCCGGTGAGGGGTGGTTCACTGGCGGGCTGGGCGCCGAAGGCGGGCTTCGACAGGGCGGTGCCTTTCGGCGCTGGAACCGGTCGGGCGCTGGGAGCGGAGGTCGTCGAACGGAGCGCCCGGCCCGCCGGAGCGTACCGGGTCCGGTCGGCGCCGTTGGAATCCAAACGATGGAGGGCTCGGAGGAGCGGATCGGTTGCCGGATCGAGAGGTTGGCTTCCGATGATCGAGGCGGGGGGGGCGGCTTCGGTCGAGGCGGAGTTGCCGAATGTTCTCAGGGCGGTGGAGCCGTGAAACTTTTTCTGAGAGGGAGCCGGGCGAGCGGTGGATGATTCCGCGGGAGTGCGGTGCACCGACTCGGAGAAGGCTTGGGGAGAGTCGAGCGTTGTCCCCGAAGGCGCCTTGGAGGAGACGAGAGACGTCCACCCGACCCGCGCTAGGGGAGTGGTCTCAATTCTTGAACGGAGCGCCTGAGCGGCCGCTTGGCGCGTGATGGCGATGGCGGGCGGAAACGCGTCGGTGGATGGCGCCGTGGAATGGCCAGGTCGAGGCAAGGCGACCGCGGCGCGGAAACCGGGCGGGCTGGAGTCCGCGGGATTGGCGGTGCCCAATGCCTCAAGGCTTTGGACAGCTTCGGCAATCCGGGCGGCGGCGAGCGGTCGGGGACCGAGGGTTGTCACCACGGATCGCGTTGGAATCTGCGGGCCGATCGGCCGGCGACGAGTAACGAGCTCGTTCGGGGGAGGCGCTGCGGTAGGCGGAGTTTCGATGGCCGACAATGTACGGGCGAGAGCGGTTTCGCCGATCGGGGAGTGGGCGAGTGCGGCGATCCGGGCGGATTGAGAAACGACGAGCAGATCGTCGAGGGACGACTCGAACCGGCGGCGGGGTGGATCGGCGGGTTCCAGACGACGGGCGGCCGCGGAGGCAGCTTCGGCGGCGCGGTAGAGTCGGCGGATCAGGGGATGAACGGGTGCGTCCATTTCGGGTCAGGTCAGGTCAGGTCAGGCGGTTTCAGGAGGCGGGCCCGAAGGTGTGTCGCCACGGGCGAGCATCTCGAGGTAGACGAGGATTTGGCCGAGGGTGAGTTCGGAACATTGGGCGGGGGTCCAGCCGAACTCACGGGCGAGAATGAAGCAGGCCCGGGTGACGGGGGCGCGGACGGCGCGATCGAGATCATCGCCGTCGAGGTGGAGGCCGCTGATGGTATTGATGCGGCCGAGGAGGAACTCGACGAGGCCGGCGGAGAGGGATCCCACCTGTTCGATGGACAGGCGGGGTTCGACGAGGGCCTGATGAACCAGGAGGATGCTGGTGAGCACGCGCTGCTCCTTGGCGGCCTGGGTGACCCGTTGGATATCACGGACGGTTAACGGGCGGAGGACGACGGAGCCGTTGTTGCCGGTCGCGGATTCGGGGCTGCCGAGGAGCGCGGCGGGAACCGCGACCGTGTGGGTGGCGGTGGCGCCGGCGAGCAGGTCCTCGGCAGTGAGGGTGTGGGTCATCCGTTGGAGGGGTTCAGCTGGAGGCGTCTTCGACCTTGATCCAGAGGGCGCGGAAGCTGGCCTGCTCGATGGCGAAATCGTCTTCGGGCAGCTGGTAGTTCCATTCGTTCAACTTCACGCCCATGATAGTGACGGTGGAACTTACGCCGGGGAGCGAGGGGTTCTCCAGGCGCACGCTGAGGTTGAAGGATGGACTGACGAAGGTGCCGGCGGGTCGACTGTTTGCGGCATCACCGAGCATGAGTTTGAGCAGGGCACCATTGATGTACGCGCGATCGATGGTGCCGTAAACATCGATGTTGCCAGGACGCAACTCGGTAGCGAACCGCTGACCGAGTTCATGGAACGGCTTCACATCGTTGACGACGCGCAGTGTGACTCCGGTGACCCGGCCGATGGGGGTGAGGGAATAGGCATCGGCGACGGCCTTGGCTTGATCGCCTTCGGCTCCTGCTTCGACGGCGACGGAGATCGTGCCGTCGCTTCCGCGATAGACGGTGGTTGGCATCTGGTATGTTCCTTCCTGAGTTGGGTCTCGACTACTCGAGGTTCATGATGACTTTCACGAAATCGATGGAGAACGTGGGTCGCAGGACCATCATGACGATGGCCTGGCCGTTGATCTCCTGGGAGCGGGTGGCGGAGACATCCAGCTCGTAGCTGATCAGCATCTCGTCCAGGACCATGCCGGAGAGGAAGCCGTCGAGGGTGGCTTTCAACGCGGACCGGACCCGCGAGTTGTTGAGTCGTCCGATGTAGGGATTCGAGCCGATCCGGACGCCGGCCTTGGCGTAGTCGACGATCCGGCGGACGGAGATCTGCCTGAAGGGGCCGGTGTCGGTGGTGATGCCTTTGACGGCGCGGATGCCGAGGTTTTTGGCGAGCACGCAGGCGCGTTTGCCGAGCAGTTGTTTCTGTTCGGCCCGGGTGTAGTCGCGGGTCAGGTCATCGGCGGCGACGTCCTTGTTGGTCAGGCTGACGTGGGGCGCGAGGGTGGCGAGGCGGCCGGCGACTAGAGCGGCGGCGTAGGCGGGCGGGAGCTTGACCGCCTTATTGGCCTCGGTGCGGGCGGAGTCATCGGCGACAATGCCGGGTGCGACGAGAATGACGCGGGGATTGCTGAGGGCGTTGGAGTCGGTATCGATCAGGGTGAGGCTGTCGCCGGTGGCACCGAGGACGGCGATGCGTTCGCGGCCGTCGTTTTCGGTGGCCTCGAGGTGGGCGAGCACGGTCCCGGCGATCGCGTTGGCGCCCATGCCGCCGATGGCGAGGAGGTTGACGGGTTGATTGGCGAGCGCGGCGAGTCCTGCGGCGATCTCGGTGGTGGTGGCCGCGGCGCCGTCGGGGCCGCCGATGGCGTCATTGCCGGCGGGGGTGAGGGTCCGGGGGGCGACGCCTGCCTTTCCCTCAGCGATGGCGGAAGCCCTGACAAGGCGGCTGCCATCGGCGATTTCGCGGGTCAGATCGGCGGCGGTGGCGCCGACGAAGCTTTCCTTGAGTCGTTTGTAGGTGAGCTCGAGGACGGCGGGTTTATCGGTGGCGGTGGTGAGTTTGGCGACGATGGCATTGGCCCAGGTGCCAGGGGAGGCGGCGGTGAGGGTGAACAGAGTGCCGTCGGCGCCTTCGCCCGCGATGGTCCAGGACATGGAGCGCATCGCGGTGTCGGCGGGCAGATTGGCGACACGGACGGCGTAAACGGTGGAAGCGCCGCCTTTGAAGACCTGTTCGAGGGTGCGAACGAGGGTGAGGGCCGGGGCTGCTTCGGTACCGGGGAAGCGGTCCTGGCTGCCGAAGGTTTCCAGGGCCTCGCTGTAGCTGCCGAGGATCTGGACCTGGCCGACGGGGCCTTTGTTGGCGGTGCCGACGATTCCGAGGTTGCCAGTGGTGATGCCACCAACACCGATCAGGCCTTCCGCGCGCACTTCGATGTAGGTGCCTGGAAGGATCATTTCACCGATGGTCTCGCTCATATGTAGTCTCCCGTACGCTGCAATGTTTTCCCGATGACTAGTCGCCTGGGCTCAGGTTCGTGGTGACCGGAATTCTCTGAATGATGCCGCCCGACGAGTCGGGCCGGTTGAGGATCGATTCGAACTCGAACTCAAATAGAAGGGTGCGCGAGCGGGCATTGCCCAGCTGGGTATCCGGTCTTCCCACGGCGCCGAACTCGGCCAGGGTGATTCGGTGGAGACCTGGCAGGGCACCGGATCGACCCCGTTCCAGCGCTCGAATAACACCTTCGCTCAACGTCTCCGTGCCGGCGGCACTGTCGGCGCGCACGTTCAGGCGCAGCGCGCCAGCGACGCGTCCAACGCGCTGCTCCCACTGACCAATGAAATATCGGGCGACCACGTTGCCGGTGGCGGGCAACGGGGCGCCGAAGACCAGTCGCCCCACCTGGGGATCGCAGCGCACCTGATCCGCGGCCGGTGCCGCGTCCACGACCGTTCGGGAAGCATCCGCCACGGTGACGGTGAGGTCGGCGGGGCCGAGGGGATGGAGTCCGGCATCGGCTCCGACGAGTCCGCCGTGGGGGAGGACCAGTTGGAGGCGGGTGTCGCTGATCAGTCGGAAGGTGGGTTCCTCAGGTAGAAAGGGATTCGCGAGGTCGATGGTGGCGACGCAAGCGAGGGCGCCGTCGGTGATGGTGGTGGTGCGTTCACCGAGCCCCGAGCCGAGTCGTTGGGCGCGTTCGAGGGACAAGACGACGGCGGGCAGGTCGTCGGCGGACGCCGGTTCGGTGCTCCCGAAGTTCGCCGGGGTGGCGGACAACTCCGCGGCGAGGAAGCTTCGCAGGGTGTTGAGGCAGTCTTGCTCGATCATGTGGAGGATCAGGGCGCGCCTGCGGGTTCGGCCAGGTCGAGCAGAAAGGCCATGGCTTGGGTGAGGGCTTTGTTGGGAGGATTTGCGGCCTTGAACCGTTCTGCGGCGAGGGAATCAAGGGTGGGTCGGCGGGCGACGTCGAACCATTCGCGGAAGAGCGGCACCCAGCCCATGTCGCGGGCTGCTTGTTCGCCGGCTTCGAGACTGGCTCCGGAAAGTTTCGACCGCCACGCCGCTGGGTTGGCAGGACGGAGCATCGCGGGATCGAAGGTGGCGGGATCGGCGCCTTTTTCACTGACCGCGCCGCCGGCGACGAGCATGCGCCATTCGTTCACGCGGCGCCGGTCGAGGCTCCAATTGCGGAAGACCTGGTGGATGCGGTCGGCCTCCGGGGCGGCATCGAGGTGGGGGACGGCGCCCAGGCAGAGCAGGGCGCCGAAGTCGGCGGCGAAGCCCATGAGGGAGTCGTGGTGATTGGGCGAAAGTTCGTCGTAGACGTAGGGGTATCCGGTGCGGTCCTCCTCGGTGCGGAGCGCGGGCTCGGTGGTGTCGAACGGATTGGCGACGGGGCCGGTGGTTCCGAAGCGGACGGACTGCGCGGCCTTGGGCGCGTGATAGAGGATGTAATCGGTGTTGTCCTGGCTGGTTCCGAGTTTCTTGAACTTCGCCGCCTCGAGGGCGTGTTTTGCCAGGGTCGCTTCAGCGTCGCCGTGATCGGCGAAGGTGGCGCCGGGAGGCAGTTCGTAGTCGGTGTCGCGCGGATGAAGGAGGGCGACCTTCAATTTCCCGGTCTGATTGGCCGCGTCCTGGATGGTGTCGGTCAGGAATTGCCCGAACTCGGTGAGGGTCATGGGCCCGATCGGGGCGGGCACGATCTGGGCACCGGCCGAGGTCTCGGTGAAATTGAAGACCAACTGATACCGGTCCACCCGGACGAAAAGATCGCCGCTTCCCTCCCACCAAAGCTTCACAAGTTCGCGTCGGCCCGACGGAAAGAAGCGACCGGCAAGGTTGGGGTTGGGGCCGCCGGGGTTTTGGGCGGGGTCAAAGAAGCTGGGATCGAACGCGAGGGAGGCGTCGTCGAAGAGTCGGACGTGGTGGGGATTCTCGGCCGGGAAGAGGGGGGCTTCGGGAATCTTGATGTCTCGGAGTTTGAAACGGCAAAGTAGGATGGAAACGGCGAACCAGAACAGGGACCAGAGGACGGCGGCGAGAATGAAAAAGCCGGGTTCGAGCTGGTGATCATCACCTTGGCAGGCTTCAAAGATGAGGGCGGAGAGCAACGCGCTGACGAGCAGGACGAGGGGCGGGGCGATGTAGATCCAGGCGAGGCCGGCGACCTTTTCGCGGCCGTCACGCGCGGAGTCGACAATCGCGCGGATGAGTTGGACGAGGATAAAGGTGGCGGGCACACCGACGAAGAGGATGTAGCGCAGTTCCACGGACATCTTGTCGACGCCGAGGGTGACGAGGTGGGCGAGTCCGAGGCCGGCGGCGATGGCATTCAGGACGAGGCCGACGATGGATTCGGCGCGGATGCCGTGGGTGGTGATGGAGGCGATCCAGATGAGGTAGAACAGGGAGCCGAACGAACCCAGGGCGAGGGCGAAGGAAAGCAGGTCGACCCAGGCGCGTTCGACGGTGACGTCGGATTCACGTTGGAGGAAGAACCACCGTGTGGTGGGAGGGGCGGCGGCGAGCAGCGGAAACGCCATGAGGGGCAGGGTCACCGGCAGGAGGAAGGCGAACCACTTCCAGGTTCCGAAACCGTATCCGAAACGGAGGATGCCCTGGCGGTACATCCTGTAGCCGTCACGCACGAAATCGGGCGTGGCGGTCGGAGCTTTGAGGTCCTCGAAGCGCTTCTCGAACTGGCTGAGGCCGGTCCGCCGTCGGCTGCTGACGCCGTAGACATCGTTCAGGGCATCGGCGTAAGCATCGAAGAACTGGCCGGGAATATCATCGACCTCGGGCCACCAGGCATCCCACCCGGCGCCCTCGCGGGTGCTGCCCCGGAGAAAGACCTTCCGGGCAACGAGGGCGTCGTGGGAGACCTCGCCGTCGGCGTGGTCTAGTCGGGGCTTGAGGGTGTTTGACTCGTGCCATTCGAGGTCGTTGATGAGCGGATGAGAGATGATGTCACCGGCGAGATGGCACAGGTGGCCGAGAACATAGGCCCTCATCTTGTCGAGGCCGGCGGTCCGTTCCGCTTCCTTCCCGGCTCCAGCGAGTTCGGTGGTGATCCGGCTGGAGACACGGCGCCAGAGGGCGAAGGGAAGCTCGCAGGTGCCGGCGACGACAGCCTCGCGTTGGGAGTCCGGGGTGCCTTTGTGGATGGTGTCGAAGACCCAGGCCTGGCCGGGAGCCAGGAGGGCCGAGAACCCGGTGATGTCGGGTCCCATGCAGCCCATGACGGCGAACTTGGAAACCTCCTGGCCAAGCGGTCGAACGTACGGTTCTTCGGGGAGGTCGGTGTTGGGATGGGGAGGGGTGCTGAGGATTTCGTGGGCGCGTGTAGCGAGAGCCAGAATGCGGCGGTCGACGGACGTGATGTTTTGGCCTGACCGGACCTTGGCCTTCAGGGCATCCCGCAATTCGGCGAGGCGTTCACGCGCGAGAAGCAGAATCGCTTTATGAGTCAGGACGGCGGGCATGGTGGTTTCCTCAGGCGACGGAGGCGGAGGCCGAGAGCGAGGTGGACCCAATCTGGTCGGGCAGGGCGTCCTGCAGGCCGTGGAAGGCGACGACGGTGATGTCCAGGCCTTGGTCCACCTGTTGGGCGATCGTGTCGAGTTGATCCAGGACGGGTGTCAGCAACTGCGACACGTTCAACGCGCCGAGCGCGCCCACGATATCGTCGTAGATGGACAAGGGTGTCGCGAGAATGTCGGACGGGACCAATTTGCCGAGCACGCGGGAGGTGGTGTCGCGCATTTCAGTGAGGGCCGATTGGACGGCGGCCAGTGGGTTGAACGCGGCGACCTCCTGTTGGAGGGCGGTGAACGAGGCGAGCACATCGCCGAGCAGTTGTTCCGGCGACAACGCGGCGACCTGGGCGCGAACCTCCTGGTAGACGCCATCGACGGCCTCGCGCAGGGGAGTGAGATCGATGGCTTCAAGAACCGCCAGCAGGTCCTGCACACCTTTCTTGAAAGGGCGGAGGACCGCTTCGAGCAGGGCGATGGCGCGGCCTCGAAGCGCGGTCAGGAGCGGCATCACCAGATGGGTCAACCGGGCGGGACCCGCCACGGCGAACAAGCGACGGAGGATGTCACGCGGTCCCTGGCCGGAATCGGCAAGTCCCGCCAAAGCGAGACATTCACGAATCTTCGCGAGCGCCGCTTGGAACGGGGTGGCTGCGGTTCGCAGTCGGCCGGTAGTGACATCGACTTCCGAAAAACCGGTGCGACGGATCACTTCGGTGGCGGCGCTGGCGGCGTCCAGAAGACCCAGGTACCGGGTTCGGTTGGCGAGCAGGGGACCGAGCAGGGCCGATGGATCCAGACGTTCGATCCGGGCCAGAACCTCGGCGCGTTCCGCTCCGGCAGGCCACCCCTGGACGCTTTGCTTGAGCACCTGGTAGGGGATGGCCCACTGGGAGGAAAGAGCCTGAGGATCGATGCCTTGCACCGCAATTTTGGTGCTTTGCACGGCGTCGGCGATTCGCCGGGCCCGTCCAACCAGGGCGGCCGTTCCCGAACGGCCGGTCAACCAGGCGAGCACTTCGTCAAAGGCGGGCGCATGGACCCGCAGTCCGGACCCGGAAAGCATGGCGACGACGAAATCACCGAAGGCTCCGAAGGGCTGCATGGTCGGCAGGCGGTCGAGCAATCCGGACGCCTCGCCGAGTGCGGCGGAAACTTCGGGTTCGAGTTGGACCGGATCGAGCCGGTTGATGAGGGCGCGGGCCTGGGTTTCGAGGGTGTCGAGGTGGGCGGCCAAGTCGCGGAGATGAGTGGCGTCGATCACCTGTTCGCGGACCTCGTCAATGCGGGACTCGATCGGTTCGATGAGGGCGGCGGGCGAATAGGCATCGATGGCGGTGAGAATGCGCTGAAAACCTTCGGTCAGGGGTCGCAAGGCGGCGTTCAAGTCGAATGAACCCAGCGTGGATCGAACGCGATCTAGCGCTTCCTGGACGGGAGCAAGTTCGACTTGGGGACTGATGGCGCGGATACGGTCGATCAAGGACTGAAGGCCGGCGTCGAGTTGGGCCACGGCGCCCCTGGGGTCGAGCCGGCGGATCTCCGCGATCAACTCGTCGTATTTGTCCTGCACCGTTTTCACGGAGGCCTCGATCTCGGGGCGCAACTGGAATTTGCCGTCGGGACCCAACTGCAGCAGGGCTTCGATCTCCGCCTGGAAAGCATCGACGTCGGCCGTCTTGATCGGGCGGAGCGCGTCGACGACCTCCTGCTCCATGGAATCAGGGATCAGGCTGAACGGGACGTTCTCGACAACGCCGGTGGCCGTGCCGAGGGCATCGGCGGCGGTGTCGAAGTAAGGCTTCAACTGGGCTTTGGCGAGAATGTCAGCGAGTTGGCGGACGTTGTCGGTGACCTGACCCACGACCCCTTCGAGATTCAGGCCCTCGACGAAGGCGGCGGCGTCCCGGAAGAGGGCTTCGACGGCGGCTTTGAATTCGTCGACGGCGGTTTCGGCCTTGCCGAGCGTGGTGCGTACGGCGGTGAGGGCGGCCTGGAGAGCCTCCATCAACGAGCCGAGCAGGTTGGTGAGAAACTCGAGAAGTTGGCGGACGGGATCGAGCGCCTGGCGGACGGCCGATCCAATGGAGTCGAGGGGGAGACGTTCGATGACCGACCGCACCGTCTCGAGCGCGCCGCGGATGCGGGTGGTGACGTCAGAGATGGCGCCGTTCAGGCGGGATGGGAGATCGGTGGCGGTTTCGATGAAGGACGTGAGCGGGGTGGAAATACGGGTGATGTCGAAGGCGGCGATACCGGCGGCGACGCTGGCGACGCGGGCTTCGAGCAGCGTGACGACCTCTTCGAAACCCCGGGCGGGGGCGCCGGTCAGGTCGAGTTGGGCCAAGGGGGCGAGTCGGGAGCCGAGGCTGGCGATGGTTCGTTCCAACGGCCCCAGATCGGTTTCATGGACCAGGCGGGAGGCGATTGCCAATTCGGTTTGAGCGCGGGCGAAGTCGAGGAAGACGAGGGTGGCTTCGCCGTAGCCCATGCCTTCGGCGAGTTGGTCGCGGAACTGGAAGAGTTGGGCCTCGAATTGGGTGATGGCGGATCGGGCGGCTTCGAGTTGGGCGGGATTCGAGGGCTGGGTCCCGGCCAGAAAAGCGGCCAGGGAACCGGGTCCGGTGGTGAGGAAGGCGTCGACCCGTTGGCGTTGGGCCTCAATTTGAGAAGGATCGAGCTGACTGGCCATAACGCCGGTCAGGCGTTCGGCTTCGGATAGAATGGTTTCGAGGCTGGTCAGGCCACCCAAAACACGGACGGCGGCCACGATGGCTTGGGCAATCTCCGGGGGTTTGAAGGCGTCGGCGGGCATGTCGACGCCCGCGGCACGGGTGAGAGCAGCGACGAGGTCGCGCAGGAGTTGGGTCAGGCGCGAACTGCCGAAGAGGTCCGACAGGCGAAGTAGGATGTCGGCAAACCCACCCTGGCTGGCCCCGCCGAGTTCCTCGGACAACAGGCGGGTGAGTTCGGTGAAGTCGTTGGGGAGATCACCGGAGGCGAGGCGTTCGACCCATTCGAGGGTTTCTCGGAGGGTTTGGATGGTGTCGCCGGCGGAAGGCAAACCCTCCAGCAACGGCGTGAGTTCCCCGACGACCTGGGTGACACTGCGAGTGATCGTGGAAAGGTCGATCTGGCTGGCCAGCGTCCCGGCTTCGGTTCCGCCATCTCCGGCGTCAGGCAGGGTGATGCCGTCGAGCTCGGTCGTGAGCGATGCGGTCCGGCCGAGCAGGGTGGTGACCAGGCTTCCCGCATCCAACTTGGTGCTTAGCTGATCGCGCAGTGCCATGGCGTCATCCGAGCAGATCCTTGAGCGGGTTGAGAACGGCTCCGGCCTGGCTGACGGCGTTCTTGAGTTCCTCGGCCGCGGGCTTGATGGGGGCGAGCATGTCCCCCAACTCGGGCACGCTCGGCATCAGGTTCGGCAGATCCAGCAGGTCGAGGCCAAGATCGACGTCCAGACCCAGATCGGCGTCGACCTCCAGACCGAAATCATCAGCGATTCCGGGCGGTTCCGGAGGTTCGGTGTATTCGCGGAGCACGATCCGGTAGCGGAACATGTCGGGTTCGCCGGCGAGTTCCTCGAACTCGAGAGCGTCGATGAGGACCTGCTCGAGTTCAGATTCCTTGACGATGTCGGCGACAAAATCAACGGGTTCGCCGGCGAGGAATTTTTCCCGGAGATCCTTGAGGAACGTGTCCCGCAATTGATCGGTGCCGAGGGAACCTTCGATTTGGACCACCAAAGCCGCCCGGCCGAGATCCTGATGGAGATCGCCGGACAATCCGGGCGAGGGGAGCACGGCGCGCCGCCGACTTTCCCATGAGGCGATTCGTTCGATATTCCTCGGTTCCCAGCCGTCGATGAGGGGGCGGACAATCATGAACAACGCAAGGATTTCATGGCGCGTTCGGGTGCAGGATCAGGACAAGCAATCTCCGGCCGGGGGCATGAATCCCTCCCCATGAATTTGGAAACTCGGGAACTGCCCGAAGTCAGACCGATGGCTCCCCATGTGGTTCCTTGCGCCGACAGCCCATCATCTTCCCCATTTTCGTTCTCCACGGCGCGACCCGACCGCCAAGACAAGTACGCCCTAACCCGGATAGGATGATTGAAAAGTACGGTGGGCTTATACTTTTCAGTTATTCGGCTTGTCAAGCATGGGGCACCCGAGTGGGCCGAAAGGCTTAGTCGACACTGCCCCTTAATACTTCCGTCGGGGCTGGGATGGATCATTGTCTGCCCGTTCCCACGGCCATGAAAACACCAGAGACTCGATTGAACCGGCGGCAATTTCTGAAGCGCGGCGCGAAGGCAGTGGGAGTTGGGGTGGGGGTTCCGCTGTTCATTCCGGGCTCGTCGCTGGGTCGTACGGGGATGCTTCCGCCGAGCGAGCGGATTCAAATGGGGTTCGTCGGGCTGGGCGGTCAGGGGACGGGGCACCTGATGGGGGGAGCATGGACGTATGTGCCCGGCGGGTACGTGGCACGGAAGGATGTGCAGGTGGTGGCGGTTTGCGATGTGCGCCAGGAGCGACGCGAGAGTGCTCAGCATCGGGCCAACCAGATGTATGCCCAGACCCGCGGGGTTCCCAACTACAACGGGGTGCAGGCGTACCAGGATTTCCGAGAGGTGCTGGCCCGGCCGGACATCGATGCGGTGCTCCTGGCGTTGCCGTATCACTGGGCGGCGCCGATGGCCACGATGGCCGCGCGGGCGGGCAAGGACGTTTATTGTGAGAAACCGATGGCGATCACCGTTCGGGAGGGACGGCATTTGGTGGAGACTTTCCGGCGCCATGGCCGCGTCTATCAGGCGGGCACCCAGCAACGTTCCGAGTACGGGGGCAAGTTTCGCCTCGCCTGCGAACTCGTGCGCAATGGGCGGTTGGGGCAGTTGAAGGAAGTTTACGCCTACCGCCAGCCCGGCGCGTTTCATCCCGCCGCATGGACCTCCGACCAAAGCCGGCCGGTGCCGGCGGGATTCGACTGGGACCTATGGCTGGGGCCGCATCCGTGGAGGCCTTACAATGGCGAGGCCGGACACGCCCTGTCGGGAGATTTCGTGGGCGACGTCAATTGGAGTCCCCACCACTACGACGTGGTCCAATGGACCCTCAACCCGGACCCTGCAGCGCCGATCGAGGTGTGGTGTGAACCCGGTGGGGCGCGCGTCGAAGACCAGGCGGTCCACTACCGTTATGCCAATGGAGTGGTGGTGCATTCCAACGGGTACCCGGGGGAGCCGGTGGGCCAGGAAGGCGGCGCCTGCTTTGTCGGTACGGAAGGCCGGATCGCCGTGGATCGCTCGAAACTCGTGGCGTATCCGTCGTCGATTCTTCAGTCGCCGCCGCGCCCGGAGGAATCGAAGGTTTACCGGACGAACAGTCTTTCGGGGAACTTTCTCGAATGTGTGCGGACGCGGCAGGCAACCCTGTGCAATCCGGACACGGCGGTTTACACGATGAACGCGGTGCTGATCGGTGGCATTGCCCTGATTCTGAGGCGTTCGCTCCGATGGGATCCGCTGAAGTGGAAGTTCCAGGGCGATGACGAAGCCAATCGCCTGTTGTCGTATGCCGCCCGTTCCCCGTGGCGACTGGGAGCCTGAGACCGTGAACCCGATAACCTTCCGCGCCATGAACATTTTCCGATCAAAGTGCCTTCTCCTCGCTTCTCTCATGATCCTCGGATCGCCCGTCGTTAAGGCGGGAGAAGAACAGGATCTCATCGCGGTCCTGCGTTCCGACGCCGACGCCGTCGGCAAGGCGCAAGCCTGCCAGCGATTGCGAATTGTCGGAACGGCAGTCTGTGCGCCGGCGCTCAGGGAGCTGTTGGCGGACGAGCGCCTGGGTCATGCGGCGCGTCACGCGCTGGAGGGCTTGCCGTTTCCAGAGGCGACGGTGGCGTTGCGTGAGGCGTTGGGTGGGACTTCCGGTCTTGCGAAGCTGGGGGTGATCGATTCCCTGGGTTGGCGCGGCGATGCGCAGGCGGTGCCCCAATTGACGCCGCTGCTGGCGGATCCTGATCCTGCCGTCGCCTCGGCAGTCGCGTCGGCTCTCGGCCGGATCGGCGGTGAACCCGCCATCAAAGCCCTGCTGGGCGCGCGGAACACGGTGAACGTGGCGGCGCGGCCGGCGGTGATCGATGGGTTGCTCGCGGTGGCGGATCGTCTCGAGGCCACGGGCGATACTGCCAAGGCGGAGTTGACGTACCCGATTTATCAGGCCCTTCTGGCGCCCTCCGAGGATGAAAGCATTCGGATCGCTGCGTTCATGGGGTCGACTCGTGGCATGATGGGCAAGAACTGGGATGATGCGTTGGCTCCGATCCGAGCGGCGCTGAGAAGCCAGGTGTCGGCGGCGCAGGTGGCAGGATTGACGCTGGCGGCGAGGGTGCCCGATCCGGAGGCGACCTCCCTGTACGCCGGAATGCTGGCGGAAGCACCGGTGGCGATGCAGATCGGACTGCTGGCGGTGCTTCAGCAACGCGGAGACCCCGGAGCGCTGCCGAAGGTTCGAGCCCTTGCCGGCAGCGGCGATGCGGACGTTCGACGGGCGGTCTGGAATACCTTGGGCACGGTGGGTGATGCGACGGTGGTTCCGGTGCTGGCGAAGGCCGCGGCGAGCCTGGACCCCATGGAACAAATGGCGGCGCAGCAATCCTTGTTGCTGCTCCACCGCGGCGACGTGACGAGTGCGTTGCTCTCGGGGCTGAAGCAGGCGACGCCGGCGGAGCGGCGCGAGTTGTTCCGGGCGATGAGCGGTCGGGCGGAGGCCGGAGCGGTGCCTGAATTGCTGAAACTGGCCAGAGGCGACGATGAATCGCTCCAGCCTGGAGCGTTGCAGGCCCTGGGCAACCTGGCGGACGGGCGTCATCTACGGTCGGTGGTCGAGTGGTTCGTGGCTGCGAAGGAGCCGTCGCAGCGGGAAGATGTCCGTGGCGTGCTGGAGTCAATGGCGGAGCGGTTGAGTAGTTCCACCCCAGCCGAGGTGGCATCGGTTGCCGGGGGAACACCGACGAAAGTTCAGGATTCGGAAACAGAAGCGGTTCGGGCGGCTTTGTCGCGATTGGCCGCAGGTGCGGCGGAGCGACGGGTGCGGGATGAGGCAATGGAGCTGCTTCGAACCTTGCCGGCAGGGAAGGAATGAGGCAGGTGGCAAGCGGTTGGATGTCGTGTACGAGGGCACGCAGGTCAAACTGCGTGTCGTGGGGCCGTTACCGTTTTAAAGGTCGTGGAGGTGGGAGCCGAAGGGGATGCGCCTCCGAACCTGGAAAGGCTCCCGTGCTGGAACCGGAATGCTGAGAATAAGAAGAAAGTTTGCCGCGGATGTCCTGAAATGGCTCTTTCGTTCGTCGCGTCCTCGGTGCACTTGAGCTGAAATTCAACAATTGACGACTAAAGCATGAGCACGATCCGAGTGCTGGTAGGAACGAAGAAGGGTGCCTTTATACTTACGGCCGACGGCAAGCGTGAGACGTGAGAGGTCAGCGGACCGCATTTCGCGGGTTGGGAGATGTATCACCTGAAGGGTTCGCCGGTGGACCCGAACCGGATTTACGCATCGCAGTCGAGCGGTTGGTTTGGGCAGTTGATCCAGCGTTCCGACGATGGTGGGAAGACGTGGAGCACTCCGGGCGGCGAGACGTTGCCGGCACCGGGCGAGTTCCCGAAGGGTGAGAGCAATCGTTTCGTGTACGACGGCGAGGTGGGGACGCATAAGTGGTACGACGGCACGCAGCATCCGTGGGAGTTCAAGCGCATCGGGCACATCGAACCGTCCCTGACCGATCCTGACACGGTCTACGCAGAGGCCGAGGATGCGGCCCTCTTCAAAACTGTCGACGGCGGCAAGACCTGGAAGGAACTCCCCGGTTTGCGTGCCGCCAAAGGGCACCTCTGGCAGCCCGGGGCGGGAGGGATGGGGCTGCACACGATTGTGCTCGATCCCACCAATCCCGGCCGCATCTACATCGCGATTTCGGCGGCGGGCGCCTTTCGGACCGATGACGGCGGCACGACGTGGCTGCCCATCAATCAGGGCCTGAAATCGCAGCACGAGCTGCCGGATCCCGATGCGGACGTGGGGCATTGCGTCCATCGGATCGCGATGCATCCGTCGCGTCCCGGGGTGTTGTTCATGCAGAAGCACTGGGACGTGATGCGCACGGACAATGCGGGTGCGCTTTGGACCGAGGTCAGTGGCAACCTTCCAAGTGACTTCGGCTTTCCTATCGACGTGCCGGAACCGGTCACGATGCGTGCAGTTCTGGACGCGTTGGAAGCGGCGTATCCGATGCTTCGCGGGACCATCCGAGACCATGGCACGCTGAAGCGCCGTGCCTTCATCCGGTTCTTTGCCTGCAAAGAGGACTTGTCTCTGGAAACGCCGGACACGGTGCTCCCGGAGGCGGTGCTCCTGGGCAAGGAACCGTTCGTGGTGGTTGGCGCGATGGCCGGTGGGTGAGTAGGCTCCAGCCACCTTCAATGCAATCGATCACCGCAATGGGAGCTCAACGGCGTTGTCTGGAAACAACTGACTGCGGTTGGACGCGTCGGATATTCCTGAAGTCCAGCGTGCTGTCGGCGGCAGGGTGCGTCCTGGCGACCGGCTCTGCGCGTGCAGCGGAACCTCCAGTCAACCCTGCCGACCAGTGGATGACGGTCACCGGGAGCGTTCGGAGTCTGTCGGCTCGGACGATCCTGTCTCACGAGCATGTGACGACGGATTTTCTGGGTGCCGAGAAGCTCCCGGTGCCGCGTTACGATCGCGGGAAGGCCTTCGATTTGATTGCGCCGCATTTCGATAAACTGGCTCAACGGGGTGTGGGATTGCTGGTTGAGTGCACACCCGCGCATATCGGTCGTGACGTGCTTCTGCTGCGGAGGTTGAGCGAGGCGAGCGGGGTTCGGATTCTGACCAACACGGGGTATTACGGGGCGGTGGACAACAAGTTTCTGCCGCGCCACGCGTTCACGGAGTCGGCTGATGCACTGGCCGAACGTTGGCGCAAGGAATGGGAGGAAGGCATCGAGGGCACGGGGGTCCGACCGGGCTTCATCAAGCTGGGCACCGGGAACGGACGGCTGTCGGATCTTCACGCCAAGCTTTTACGGGCGGCCTGTCGGGTTCATCGCGAGACCGGACTGACGATCGCCGTGCATACGGGGGATGGCGAGGCGGCCAAGGACGAAGTGCGCATTCTGGGCGAAGAAGGTGTGGCTCCCTCGGCGCTCGTCTGGGTGCACGCCCAGAATGATCCGGGGCCGGTCCAGATCGAACTCGCGAAGCGCGGTGTCTGGATCAGCCTGGATGGCTACTCCCTGGCGACGCGGAATCCCGAACGCTATCGGAACTTTCTGGTGGCGCATCGGGAGGCTGGAACCCTGGGGCGGGTGCTTGTGTCGCATGACGACGGATGGGCGGTGGAAGGCGATGCGCCGGCAGGCTCTGAACTGAAGCTGTTTGGGAATGGGAATCCAGCGCCGTACAGCGCGATCTTTGAGCGGTTATTGATGGATTTGCGCGATGCCGGATTTGGGGAAGCGAACCTGAACCGGTTGACCCGGTCCAACCCGGCCGACGCATGGCGAGTGCGTCGGCGCGGTTGAGCGGAAGCTTTCGCGGCCGGGGCAGTCGGCGTAGAGTTCGGCATGCGCGGGCGACGTGAATCCAACCGTGAAGACGGCATGCGACGGCGGGCCTTTCTGGGGAAGGCGGGAGCGGGTCTGGGAGCGGCGGCGTGGACGGGCATGATTCTTCGCGGCCTGGGAGCGGACGTGTTGGGGGCTGGCCGAGGTCGGGAATTTTCAGCGGACGTGGTGATCTGCGGGGGTGGACTGGGTGGACTGGCTGCGGCATTGGCGGCGTGTCGGAACGGGTTGAGGGTGATCCTGACGGAAGAGACGGATTGGGTGGGTGGGCAGTTGACCGCGCAGGGCGTGCCCCCGGACGAGCATCGGTGGATCGAGCAGTTTGGTTGCACCCGGAGTTATCGAGCCCTGCGGGACGGCATTCGGGAGTATTACCGGAGACATTTTCCACTGACCGAGACGGCGCGGGCTCAGCCGTTTCTGAATCCTGGCGGAGGGATGGTTTCGCGACTGTGCCATGAACCGCGGGTGGCCCTGGCGGTGTTGGAAGGGATGTTGGCGCCGTCCGTGGGCGGGGGGCGTCTGACGCTGTTGCGCGAACATCGGGCCATCGCGGTGGAAGTGGATGGCGACCGGGTGCGATCGGTGGCGGTACGCAGCCTGCGAAGCGGGAGGGAGAAAGTGCTCCGTGCTCCGTGGATTCTGGATGCGACGGAATTGGGGGAACTGCTTCCTCTGGCGAGGGTGGAACATCGGATGGGCGCCGAGGGCCGGGCTGCGACGGGTGAGCCGCATGCGCCGGAGAAGGCCGATGAGGGCAATCAGCAGGCGTTCACGATGTGTTTCGCGGTCGATCACGTGGCGGGGGAGGACCACACGATCGAACGTCCGCGGGAATACGCCTTCTGGCGTGAGTATGTTCCGGCATTGAAGCCAGCCTGGCCGGGACGGTTGCTGAGCTTGGAATATTCCAATCCGCAGACTTTGGAACGTCGGGCGCTGGGTTTTCATCCGGCAGACGAGAAGGCCGGGCCGCATTTGAACCTTTGGGTCTATCGTCGAATTGCGGCAGCCGGGAATTTTCAATCGGGCACGTATCCCGGAGACATTTCGCTGATCAATTGGCCACAAAACGACTATTTGCTGGGGCCTTTGGTCGGGGTGGAAGACGCGGAGCGCGAGCGGCACGTCGATCGGGCCAAGCAATTGAGCCTTTCGTTGCTGTATTGGATGCAGACCGAGATGCCGCGGGCGGATGGGAAGACGGGTTGGCCTGGGTTGCGGCTGCGGCCGGATATGATGGGGACGGAGGATGGGTTGGCGAAGGCACCGTATGTGCGAGAGTCCCGCCGCATCCGCGCGCTGTTCACGATTCGTGAACAGGACCTGGGGACCCAGGCGCGGGCGGAGGCGTTGGGCAACAAGGAGTCCGAAGTCCGAAGTGAGGCCTACTTCGACTCGGTGGGGATTGGTCAGTACCCGATCGATCTGCATCCCAGCACATCGGGGGACAACTACATCGACTTCGACGCCTTGCCGTTTCAAATCCCGCTGGGAGCGTTGCTGCCCGAGCGGGTGGAGAACCTGTTGCCTGCGAACAAGAACATTGGCACGACGCATGTGACCAACGGGGCGTACCGCCTGCATCCCGTCGAATGGTCGATCGGCGAAGCAGTGGGTTCCCTGGTGGCGTTCGCGATGCACAAGAAGGTTAGCGCCCGGGCCGTCCGGGAGACCCCGGCGTTGTTGGGTGAGTTTCAGGGGTGGATTCGTGAACAGGGTCTGGAAACGCACTGGCCATGGGAGGGGACGGGACGATGAGCGACGTGCCTTAAACCCCGTCCGCGTCGTTGTCGACGTTTCGCGTCGATGGGATGACGTGCCAGAATTGCGTCCGGCATGCGCGGGAGGCGGCAGAAGGCGTTCCTGGAGTTTCCAGAGCCACTGAGGATCTAGGGCGCGGACGACTGACCCTGCGTTGGGACTCCAACGGCAACCAGGATGTGTCGGCCGTCGTTGAAGCGGTCGGCAAGGCCGGGTTTCACGCGAGCCCTGTTCAAGAGCCGGCGGGGGGTTCCGAGTCGGAGAAACCGGTTTCCGCGGGGCATGGTTGGTGGAGGAACGTGGCAGGGGGTGGTGCGGTGACGCTGTTCCTGATGGTGGCGGAGTGGGGGTTCGGATGGGCGCATGAGCGATGGTTCGGGTGGGTGGCATTCATCGTGACGTTGCCGGTTCAGGTGATTTGCGGGGCACGATTCTACCGCGGGGCCTGGGCTCAACTCCATCGGGGCGCATCGAGCATGGACACGCTGGTGTCACTGGGCTCGTCGGCGGCGTTCGGGTTCAGTGTGTGGGTGGTTCTCAGCGGTACGGGAGGACACGTCTACTTCATGGAGTCGGCGGCGATCATCACCCTGATCAGCGTCGGCCATTGGCTGGAAGCGTTGGCATCGTAACGGGCGACGGGCGCGATTCGTGCGCTGGTGGGATTGGCGCCGTCGACGGCCCGGCGGCTGGGGGTGGGCGGCGAGGAATCGAGCATCGCGGTTTCGGCGTTGCTTCCCGTGGATCGGATTGTCTTGCGGCCTGGAGAGCGGGTGCCCACCGACGGTGAAGTGATCGAGGGTGGGTCGGCGGTGGACGAAGCGATGCTGACGGGTGAAGCGAAGGCGGTGGAAAAGTCGGCAGGATCGAAGGTGTTTGCCGGGACGTCGAATGTCGATGGACGCCTGGTGGTGCGGGTGGAGTCGACCGGGGAGTCGACGGCATTGGCGCAGATCGTTGCGGCGGTGGAACGGGCCCAGAACAGTCGGGCCGGGATTCAGCGCCTGGCGGATGCTGTCAGTGCGGTATACGTGCCGGTGGTCATCGTGCTGGCAGTGTTGACGGGGTTGATGTGGGGATTGGCGCGGGGGGCGGTGGTTCCTCGTGATTCGAGGGGTGTTCGCCTCCCGGAACCTTGACTCATCGGCGAGGGTCCGCACGATGGCTGGGCTGTGGCGCTTTTCACGATCGAACATGCATTTCGGTACGAGGTAGTCCGTCAGATTGCTGAGGGCGGGATGGGCATTGTGTACGAGGCAGAGCAGTTGGGGGCGCACGGATTCCGAAAGCGCGTCGCGATGAAGGTGATTCGATCGCAGTTCGCGAGCCAGGGGAGCTTTGTCGAGAACTTCATTGGGGAAGCGAAGCTGGTGGCGGATCTGATCCATACCAACATCGTTCAGACCTATCATCTTGGGGAATCGGGCGGGCAGGTGTTCATCGCAATGGAATTGATCAACGGGGTGAACCTGGACGCGCTGATGGATCAGCAGGACAGCAAGAAGCGACCGTTGCCGGTGGATCTGGCGGTGTTCATCGTGAGCCGGGTGGCTCGCGGCCTCTCCTACGCGCATGCGAAGAAGGGTGGTGACGGCCGGTCGCTGGGGATCGTGCATCGGGACGTCAGCTTCAAGAACGTCATGATCGCGTTCGAAGGCGATGTGAAGCTGACGGATTTCGGCATCGCGAAAGCCCGCGGCTTCCTGCAACATGAAGAAGGGGAGGTCGTGGTCGGCAAGGCAGACTACATGAGCCCGGAACAGGCGGACTTCCAGGTCACCGACGGGCGGTCGGACATTTTTTCATCGGGGGTGGTGTTGGCGCATCTGCTGTTGGGCACGAACATCTTTCATGGCGAAACCCCGGAGGCATCCCGGGAGCGCATCCTGACGCAGCCCATTCCCCGGTTCTCGGACGTCGACGGAAGGATCGATGGGCGTCTCAACGGGATTCTTCAGCGCATGCTGGAGCGGGATGCGAAGCAGCGGTACCAGACCGCGGAAGAGCTGCTGGGCGAACTAGAGCGGTACCTATACGAGCCCGGGTTTGGACCGACCAACGAAAAGTTGGGTCTTTATGTCCGGGAATTGTTCGGGCAGGACGTTCCCCGTCATCCGAGCGAGGTTCGGCGCGGGTCGACGATCGTGCTGAATCCCGGCAAGAAATAGGGCGGGGTGGAATCAAGGACTCTTCATGAAAAGCATCCGGACTCGGCGTTCATCCTCCGAAGTGACCCTGGGTTTGCTGCAGCACGCGTGCTCGGCGGACCCTCGCGAGAATCTCAAGTGGACCCTGGATGCGGCCGAACGGGCGGCCAAGGCCGGCGCCCAGATCATCTGCACCCAGGAACTGTTTCGGTCGCAGTACTTTTGCCAGAACGAAGACCACGCAAACTTCGAGCTGGCCGAACCCATCCCGGGCCCAAGCACGGAGGCGTTTTGCCGGTTGGCCAAGCGGCGGGGGGTGGTGGTGGTGGTGTCGCTGTTCGAAAAGCGTGCTAGCGGGGTCTATCACAACACGGCGGCGATCATCGACGCGGACGGTTCGTTGCTGGGCATCTACCGGAAGATGCACATTCCCGACGACCCGCTGTTTTACGAGAAGTTCTACTTCACCCCAGGTGACCTCGGGTTTCGGGCGTGGACGACCCGGTTTGGCCGGATCGGGGTGCTGATTTGCTGGGACCAATGGTATCCGGAAGGCGCCCGGCTGACGGCGATGCAAGGGGCCGAGATCCTGTTCTACCCGACGGCGATCGGCTGGCATCCGAAGGAAAAATCGGAATACGGCGAACACCAGCACGGGGCTTGGGAGATCATCCAGCGGAGCCACGCGGTGGCGAATGGGTGCTATGTCGCGGTGGCGAACCGGATCGGGCTGGAGCAACCGATCGGCGGTGATGGGATCGAGTTCTGGGGCCAGAGCTTCGTGGCGGGCACGAGCGGGCAGATTCTGGGGAAGGCGTCGGTGGACCGGCCTGAGAATCTCCTGGTGCCGGTGGATCTCGGGAAGGTGGACGTGACCCGAACCCATTGGCCGTTCCTGCGGGATCGGCGGATTGACGCCTACGGCGATCTGACGCGGCGATTGATCGACTGAAATGGGCGCTTCGCGCCGGAGACCGGGACGACACGGAGTTCCGATGGGGTCTTTGAGTGGGGATGGGCTTCTCCTTCCCGGTGGAGGCGAAGCTTGTCCCGTGCCTGCGTCGTGCCTAATGTCAGTCATGGTTGGGAACGAGAAGAACGATCAACCGCGGTCTCGCGACGTTCAGGGGCCAAGCGAAAACCACCGAAACGGGCAGCTCACACTGGGGCGCGTTCGGTTCACCGAGCTGCACGAAGTTCCAGGGCATTCGCACCGTTGCCCGGCCTTCCGCGTTCCCATTCAAGCGTGAATGCGTCTGTCTCCATGGATCGATTGGCGAAGGAGGTCTGGGTGACAGGGGCCGGAGGTCTCATCGGGGCCGAACTGGTGCATCAGGCGCCCCTTCGAGCCCCCGAATGGAGAGTGATCCCGCTGAAAAGGCGGGAGCTGGACCTCACGGACGCAGCCTCGGTGACGCGGCGGTTCGAGCAGGAAAAACCCCTGGTGATCATCCATTGTGCGGGTCTGACGCGGGGGCCGCTCTGCGAGGTGGAGCCGGTACTTGCCCGGCAGTTGAATGTGGAGGTGACACGGCGGTTGGCCCAGTTGGCGGCGGATGCATTCTTTGTCTTTTTTTCAACCGACCTGCTTTTCGACGGACAGCGCGGTTGGTACACGGAGCACGACGAGCCGCGTCCGCGCGGTGTGTATGCCGAGACGAAGCGGGAGGGTGAACTCGTCACGCTGGAGAACCCTCGTCACATCGTATTGAGGACCACCTTGAACTATGGGAGGTCACCGACCGGGGATCGGTCGTTCAACGAGGACATGTTGAGGGCTGCGGCGGAAGGTCGGCGGCTGAAGCTGTTCACCGACGAGTATCGCAGTCCGATTCCGTGGGTCGAGACGGCCCGGGCGACGTGGGATTTGGTCAATGGCCTGTTGGAACGTGACTGCCTCGAGCCGCCGGCCGGGATCTTTCATGTGGCGGGATCCGAGAAACTTTCACGTTGGGAGATTGGAAATCTGGTGGCTGAACTGCACCCGGAACTGCGGGGTTTACTGGAACCATCCTCGATCCGGGATTACCAGGGACCGCCGCGGCCGATGGATTCGTCGATGCGCTGTGAGCGAATTCGGCCGTGGCTGACGTCCCGGCTGCCGGGCTTTCGGGAATGGGTGAAGGGGGCAAGGACAACGGGCATGGAGTGAGCGTTGTCCGTGGCCTACGCCTTCCAAATCATGTCGGCGACGGTGCGGCCGGCCGGGATGAAGGGGAGTACGTGTTCCGTGTAGGGCGTGACGACGTCGAGCACGTAAGGCGTCTTGGCGTCAAGCATGCGCTGGAGCGCTGCGCGGAGGTCTTTGCGGTACACAACGCGTTCGCAGGGAACGTTGAAGCTGTTACAGACTTTGACGTAGTCCGGGTAGACCTGGGTGCGGTCGGCGGGATTACCAAGGTAGGTGTGCCCGCGATTGCCGTCGTAGAAGTTGTCTTCCCACTGCATGACCATGCCGAGGTGCTGGTTGTTCAGAATGACCGCCTTGGCGGCGATCTTTTCGACGTGGGCCGTGGCGAGTTCCTGGATGTTCATCAGGAAGGAGCCATCGCCGTCGATGTCGACGACTTCCTTGTCGGGATGGGCGACCTTGATGCCAAGGGCGGAGGGGTAGCCGAAGCCCATGGAGCCGAGGCCGGCGGACGTGATGAACTGGCGGGGGAATTTGTATTTGTACCACTGAGCAGCCCACATCTGGTGCTGGCCGACGCCGGTGGTGATGTAGGCATCGCCCTTGGTGATCTTGTAGAGCTCTTCGATGACCATCTGGGGGAGGATGTATTCCTCACCTTCCTTGGCAAAAGGCTTGATGTGGGGGGAGTCCACGATTTCGGCCTTGGTGGTGTACTGGAACGGGGCCTTGGCCTTCCACTCACGGATTTGGGCATGCCAGGGATCGAAACGCTTCTTGATCCCGCCGCGGGCAGCGAGCAGTTGGTTCAGCCGCGACAGGGTATTGAGCAGGTCGCTATGGACGGTGAGGTGGGCGCGCTTGTTCTTGTTGTGCTCCGAGGCGTCGATGTCGACGTGGACGATGGTGGCCTCTTTGGCGAACTCGCCGAAATGCCCGGTGACGCGGTCGTCGAAGCGAACGCCGAAGGCGAGCAGGAGGTCAGCGCCGTTCTTGAGTCTGACGAGCGGTTCGGAGGGGGACTTGCGCTGGACGAACTCGCCGGAGACGGCCCAGTTGGCGAACGCGGCGCCGTGCATGCCGAGCCAGCGGAGGGAGAGGTCACTTTCCTCGGGGAACCCGCCGATGCCCATGATGGTGGTGGTGACCGGAATGCCAGCGGCTTCGGCGAACTTGCGGAGTTCGTCGGAGGCGCCGGAGGTGATGATGCCTCCGCCGGTATAGAAGACCGGACGTTCGGACTGCTCGATGAGGTCGAGAATGCGATTGAGCGTGTCGTTATCGGTGAAGATGTCGGGCGTGTAGCCGCGGAGCTTGGATTTGACGTCTTCGAGGGACGGCCAGACGGGGACGGTCTTGAGTTGCTGGACGTTCTTGGGGAAGTCGATGACGACGGGGCCTGGGCGGCCGGTCTGGGCAATGTAGAAGGCCTCCTTGACGATCCGGGGGATGTCATTGATGTCGGTGATCAGGTAGGAGTGCTTCACGATCGGGAGGGTGACGCCGATCATGTCGGTTTCCTGGAAGGCGCCGCGGCCGATCATCGCCTGGGGCACCTGCCCGGTGATGGCAATCAGGGGGCAGGAATCCATGAAGGCATCGGCGATGGCGGTGACCAGGTTGGTGGCGCCGGGTCCACTGGTCGCCATGCAGACGCCTGCTTTGCCGGTGGAGCGGGCGTAACCTTCGGCGGCGAAGCTGCCGCCTTGTTCGTGCCGGGGGAGGATGGTGCGGATCCGGGATTTGGTGAGCGCCTGGTGCAGTTCCATGCTGGCGCCGCCCGGGTACGCGAAGATGACATCGACGCCTTCGCGTTCGAGGGCTTCGACGAAGATGTCGCGTCCGAACATGGATTCGGACTTGGAAGCTGCGCCTGGGGACTTGGAGGCCGGCTTGGCGATGGTTGTGGCGGACGGTTTGGCAGTGGCCGCCGGTTTGTGGGCGGGCGTGGCTTTAACTTTGCTCATCGGTGCTATTCAGGTTTGGCCGGGCCGGTCGAGGGACAACAAAAAACCCACGACCGGTGCCGGCCGTGGGTTGGGGTCGCAAAAGGAACTAACCGCGACATGAACCTTCGGCTCGGCTGGGGAGGACTACCCCTACGAGCGCTACGAAGAGTGCATGCCGCAGTACGATCAACATGGGCGGGCATCGTAGAAGCAGCGCGCGCAGGGGTCAAGATTGGTGTCGAGAGCTTGGTGTTGTGAACTCAAGCCGCGGTCACGAGTCTCCGATGTTGAGCGAACGCGGGGCGCAGGGCAGTGCTGATCGTGTCCTGCAGGGCCTGGAGTTCCTGATACACCGCCACGGCCGTGGGATCGGGCCGGGTGGTTTCCCTGGTATTCAATTTCACGAAGGCGTCCGTGATGTCGTGGATGGCGAGTTTTTCGCCCTGGGTCAGGCGCCAGCACCAGAGGGCTTGAAGGGCGGCCCCGAAGGCGGCGCCTTCCGCGACTTGGAGGGTTACGACTTCGGCATTGAAAACATCCGCCATGATTTGGCGCCACAGTTTGGAGTTGGCGCCGCCACCGGTGGCGCGGACCTGGGTGGCCGTCACTCCGAGTTCGCCGAGGCGACGGAGACCGTAGTTCATGCCGAGGGTGACGCCTTCCATCGCCGCCCGGGCGAAGTGAGGCGCGGTGAAAGTGGCCGGGCGGGCGCCGAAGAACACGCCGGTGCCCTCGGGTACGTTTGGAGTGCGTTCGCCTTCGAGGTAGGGGAGGAGGATCAAGCCATCGGAGCCGGGGGGGGCCTTGGCCGCGGTTTTCTCGAAGGCGGCGTGATCCAGGCCAAAATCGCGCCGAACCATCTCGGTGGCCACGGTCACGTTCATGGTGCAGAGCAGCGGCAACCAGCGATTGGCGGAATCGCAGAAGGCGGCAATTTCGCCCCGGGGATCGGTGACGGGCTTGGCGGTGGAGGCGTAGATGGTGCCGCTGGTGCCAAAGCTGGCGGTGACGACGCCGTCCCGGGTGTTTCCGGTGCCGATGGCGCCCATCATGTTGTCGCCGCCGCCGGCGCTGACGACGACGCCGGGTTGGAGTCCGAGAGCTTTAGCGGCAGCGGCGGTGAGGGTGCCGGCCGGTTGATCGCTGGGCGCCAAGGCGGGAAGCTTGCCGGCGAGGTCAGGGTCGATGGCCTGAAGAGCGGCGTCGTTCCAGCGGCGTTTGCGCACGTCCATGAGGGCGGTGCCGGAGGCGTCGCCGTACTCCATGAAAGCGTTTCCGGTCAGCCACCAGTTCAGGTAGTCGTGCGGGAGAAGGACGGTAGCGAGGCGGGCGAAGTTCTTGGGCTCGTGTTTCTTGAGCCAGAGGATCTTGCCGGCGGTAAAACCGGGGAGCACGGCATTGCCGAGGGCGCGGAGGGTGGCTTTCGGGCCGCCGAGGGTGGCGGTGATCTCGTCGCATTCGGCTGCGGTGCTGGTGTCGCACCAGAGTTTGGCAGGCCGGATCACCTCGCCTTGGCGATCCAGGGGGACAAACCCGTGTTGCTGTCCGGAAACGCCAATGGCCAACACTTCGGAGGCTTGGGCTTTGGCTTCCTTGAGGGCTGCCTTGACGGCCTTGGAAGTGGCTTGAACCCAGGTCTGGGGATGCTGTTCCTTGTGGCCGGCCGGGAGGCCCGGAATGAGATCGTAAGAGGCGGCTCCCATTCCGACGACGCGACCGTTGGAAGCGTCCACGACCAGCGCTTTGGTGGATTGGGTGCCGGAATCGATGCCAAGGACGAGTGTTCTCATGAGGCGGCGGAGACGATTGTTTTCGGATACCAAGCCGGATGCCAGCGTTTCGTTGCCTTTAGTGGGGCCCTTTTGATTCGCCCGGGAACCCGAGCTGTCGGAGGGCTTCGAAGAGGACGAGGGCGGCGCAATTCGAAAGGTTCAGGGACCGCGCATGAGGGTTGGGCATGGGGATGCGAAGCCACTGGTGGGGATGGGCTTCGAGCAGGGCTTTGGGGATGCCGGCGGTTTCGCGACCGAGCACGAGAAAATCTCCAGGAGCAAATGAAGCGTCCGAGTAGCGGCGGGAGCCACCATCTTCAATGAACCAAAGTCGGCTCTGGGGCGGGCGGGCGGCATCGAAGTCCCTCCAATTCGGCCATCGATGCCAGGTGACGTGCTGCCAGTAGTCCATGCCGGCGCGGCGGAGGGTGGTGTCGTCGATGCGAAAGCCGAGAGGTTCGATCAGGTGCAGTTGGGTGTCGGTGGCGGCGCAGAGGCGGGCGATGTTGCCGGTATTGGGCGGGATTTCAGGTTCCAGGAGGACGATATGGAGCATCGTGGAGGGGCCTAGCGGGACTTGGGCTGGGAGGCGCGTTCCTGGAGCCAGGCGAGGTCGGGATTCTTGGGGTACTGGAGGGAAATGTGGTCGGGGATCCAGCGTTCGCGGGACAGGGCGGTGGTGGTGGGGTCCTGCCAGCGATGGGTATCCACATGTCCGTCGCCATAGCTGAGGTTGCCGCGGCCCCGGTGCTGCGCCGACGGGAGATGGTAGTAGAGCCCCTTAAAACCCGAACCTGGAGTCTGCGAGTCATACCCGACCACAAAGGCGGAATGACACACGTTGCCCGGGGCGGTGTCCACGAACTGGAGGAGACTGGACGGCGACCCGGCGCCGAGGTCGCTGGTCTTGAGGTAAAGCTGATGATTCTGGGACAGGAACGAGGCCTGGAAGTTCGGACTATGCCAGCCGAGGTATCCGTTCAGGGAGTAGGACCTTGTTTTTAGGGCGGCCCGGCCGTCGATCTCGATGGTGACGCGATCCGAGGGGCAACGGTAGATGGGGGCGCTCTTCAAGTATTCGGCGAACCCGGCGTAGCGTGGGTCGAGCAGGTAACTTTCGTTGGTGAAGGAAGGTCGATTCTGGTGGGTGTCTCCGAGCACCCACAGTTTCGTGCCGCCGAGGGTTTCGGGTGTGCCATAACCGTTGAGGGCCATCCGGTCGCCGTGATCCCCGGCGTAGACCTCCCAGGCGATGGCGAGTTGCCGGAGGTTACTGATGCATTGGACGCGGCGGGCGGATTCCTTGGCGGTCGACAGTCCCGGAAGGAGGATGGAAGCGAGCAAGACAATGATGGCGATCACCACCAGCAATTCAACCAGGGTAAAGCCACGCACCCAGCGCTCGCGCCCGGACGAGGCGGGATTCGGTGGGTTACGTATCAGCATGACCGGCAGATCCTAACACGCTCCACTCCATCCCGAAAGAGCGAGGCCCAAACTTGCCTAATCCGGCGGGGTGACGCAACGATGCCAACGCCATGATGACTTTGGCGATTCGTGGTTTGGCGGCGCTTGGAATCCATCTCGGAAAAGAGGGGGTCTATCTCGATGAACTCACCCCGCCTCCGAGGCTCCAGGTCCGCCAGGGAATGCTGACGCTTCAGACGGGGCCGAGTCTGCGCAACTCGGGCAAGGCCATTTACCGCGTCGAAGTCATGGCGGAAGCAGGGGCCTTTGTGGTGCGCGCCTTCCAGCGCCGGGCCGCGGGGCGGGCCGTATCCAAGGGGTTCCGGCACCAGCAGGGTTTGGGGCGAACCCCGTCGGGAGGCGATCCGAGGACGGCAGCCTTCTATTGGGCCGATCCCGATGGGAGGAGGCATCTCTTGGAGGTGGAAGGCTGGAAAGGTGGGTCCGGATCCGAGGCGGAATCGCACGCGAGCTGAGGCGAAATGACGGGCGCGGGTCTTCGCGCTTTTCGGCGACTGGGTGGCTCGATCAGGCTGGTCCGATGGGCATCACGTTTGCTGCAAAACCGGCGTCTCGAAGGAAAGTTCCCGTGGTTGGGAGCGTCTTGGGGTTGCTGGTTTTGCGGACGGGATCTTCGGTCGATCCGTTGGTGACGATATCTAGGTCCGAGATTGTGGTGCGCCGACGCTCGGCGGTGTCGAACATGCCGATGGGCATGGTGAACGAGCTTCAGAAGGAGCAAATCCTGGATCTGTTGGCGTTCCTGGCGTGGGGCGAGTGAGGGAGATTTTCTCTGTCCCGGGGGAGAGTGGCGGCGGCAGTTTGTTCTGTGGAAGACCTGATTCATGGACGACGCCGAACTGCCCCACGACTTCTCGAGGCACCACTCGGAAGCGGCACTTCCTGGGACGCCCACAAACCTTGGCCAGGCGGTCGAGGTCCAAAACGAGAACCTCGTTGGGCAGGTCGATCGGGCCGATTTGAGCGGCCCAGGGTGTGGGGCCGACGCCGGTGGTGGTGCCGACGCCGGTGACGGTTGCCTGGGGGCCCAGCTTGAGGCCGAGTCGATCGGCGGTGCATCGGAGGAGCACGCTGATGCTGGCGCCGCTATCGATGAGGAAATGAAGTGGTCGGGGGGAATTGTGAGCTTGGACCTCGACCCAAAGGAGTCCGTCTTGGAACTGAAGGGGGACGGTTTGGGCGTTCGCCCGAGCGGTCAGGGTTGCCCACAGGCAAGCGCACATGACGATCCAAGACAGGGGCCTGGCCTGCATGCGGGGAGGGAGGCACCGCGTGTGCCAAACCGCCGTCCCTGACAGGCCCCGGTCGGGTCTTTGGGCCATCCAGGGAGAATAGTGATGTGTGGGTGTGCTTCTAGGATCTTGGTATTCAAATGGTTCGATTTGTCTCCTGTTTGGGTGAGGTGCCCTAGTCAACCTGGGAAGCGGCATCGGCTGAAAGGCTGTTGGGTTGGACGGTGGTGTTGCGACTTGATCGAGCTGGTCGGCATTCACCAGGGGTTGAAGTCGGGAAATGACGCACGACTGGCGCGGAGGGGTGGCCGGCGTATGGTGACGGCACGATGTCGAGCGTGCGTCTTTCCGGTCCATTGCCTCCCGAGGAATTGCAGAAGCGTTTGGAGGAGTTTCTTCGACAGAACATGCCGGGAGCGGGTTCGTTTGGTTTCGCGGCTCCACCGGCGGGGGGTGGGAGTGCCTCGAACACGGCAACACCCGCACCGGAGCCTCCGAAGGTGGAGGAGGACCTCGAGCGGTTCCGTCGAAAACCTCGGGAAGTGAAGGCGCACCTCGACCGTTTCGTGATCCGGCAGGAAGAGGCCAAGAAGGTGCTGAGCGTGGCCTTATGCGACCACTACAATGCCGTGCGCCAGGCGCTGGCGGGCCGCGAACAAGCCAACTACGCGAAGCAGAACGTGATTCTTCTGGGGCCCACTGGGGTGGGAAAGACCTACCTGATCCGGAGCATTGCGGACTTGATCGGCGTCCCGTTCGTGAAGGCGGACGCCACCAAATTCTCCGAGACCGGGTACGTGGGGGGGGATGTCGAGGACCTTGTTCGGGATCTGATCCGGAGAGCGGATGGCGACGTGGAGCGCGCCCAGTACGGGATTATTTACATCGACGAAATTGACAAGATCGCCGCGGCCACCCATGCCACCGGGCGCGACGTCAGCGGGCGGGGGGTACAGACGAACCTGCTGAAACTCATGGAAGAGACCGAGGTTTCGGTCCGGGCACCCAACGATATGGCGGGTCAGTTCCAGGCGATGATGGAGTTGCAGCGGGGCGGCAAGAAGCAGCCGTCGATGATCAACACGAAACACATACTCTTCATCGTGAGCGGGGCATTTCCGGGGTTGGAAAAGCTGGTTCAAAAGCGGGTCCGGGACACAACGATCGGTTTTGGGGCAGGGGCGGTTGGGTCAGGAACGGCGTCGGATGACGGCACTCTGGCGCTGGCGGAGACGAAGGATTTTGTGGAGTTCGGGTTCGAACCCGAATTCATCGGACGGCTTCCCGTGCGGGTGGTCTGTCACACGCTGAGCGAGGACGATTTGTTTGAGATCTTGAAGTCGTCGGAGGGAAGCATTGTCCGGCAGGTGGAGCAGGGCTTTGGAGCGTACGGGATCGAGGTATTGTTTCAGGAGGATGGTCTGAAGGCGATTGCCAAGGCGGCAGCGAAGGAAAACACAGGAGCCCGCGGGTTGATGACGGTGTGCGAGCGGGCTTTCCGTGAGTTGAAGTACGAACTGCCATCCACCTCGGTCAAGCGTTTCGTCGTGACGTCGACGTTGGTGTCGGATCCGAAGACGACCTTGGCCACGCTTTTGGCCGAACAGGCCCGCGAAGAACGCGCCACGTTGACCAGCATCGTGCATGAGTTTGGCGATCGTTTCCGTCAATCCCACGGGCTGAACCTGAGGTTCACGGAAGGGGCGGCCGTGGCTCTGGTGGAGGAGGCTCAAGCTGTCGGAACACCCGTGCGGGATCTCTGTGCGGAGAAGTTCAAGGACTACCAGTTCGGCCTGAAACTGATCGCCCAGAATTCGGGCCAGCAGGATTTCCTCCTCGATGTCGAAGACGTGAAACGTCCAGACAAGGTGATTAGCGAATGGGTGGTCGCGAGCTACCGTGGAGCGGCGACGCCAGACGACACCACGAAAACCGAAGGAACCTGAATTTTCCGAGGGCTGTTTTATCCGTGGTTACCCCTTCGCTCGGCGTTTCAGGAGTTCAGCGCGCTACTGAAGCGGCGGTAGTGCTTGTCTGCGATGGGGTGGCGGATGCCCAGGTAGCGAAAGATGGCTTTGCCGGCGTCGGTGGCCAGGCCGTCGGCGTAGGTACGGCGGCGTTCGACGACGTCGACGAAGCCCGCGAGTGCAGCGTCCCAGTCCCGGTTGCGAATAGCGACGAGACCTTCCACGAGACGGGCCTTGGACGGGTCATCGGGCAACGACTCGGCGGTGCGCATGGAAGCCCGGGCCAGGACCAAGAGGGCCTGAGCGTGCGGTGCTTCGTCGGCGTCTTCCGGGACCTGGGAGAGGAGTTCGACCGCTTTTGACGGATCTTCCCCGAGGAGAACTTCGGCGAGCAGGAGTTTGGCGGGCACGCGCTGGGGATCCTTGACCAGGGTTTGCTCGAGCAGGGTCCGGGCTTCAGCGAGTTGACCGTTGTCGATGAACTCGGCGGCACGTTCCATTTCCTCCTGAGCCGGGGAGGGCAGGTGATTTTCGATCCAGTGGCGGATCTGGTCCTCGGGGAGGAAGCCAACGAACTCATCGGCGACGACGCCGTCTTTGAACAGTTTGACGGCGGGGATGCTGGAGATGTTGTAGGCCATGGCGAGGGCCTGCTGCTCCTCAGTGTTGACTTTAATGAGGTCCCAACGGCCGCCGGAGGCGGCGGCGAGTCCTTCGATGACGGGGCCGAGCATCTTGCACGGGCCGCACCAGGGAGCCCAGAAGTCGACCACGACGGGCACTTGACGGCTGCGTTGGAGGACTTGCTGCTCGAAATCTTGGACTTCGTGGTTCATGGGAGAAGAAGGGTTACGGATCGTGACGTGACGGCTCGGACGGTTGGGACCCCTGCCACGACGGACCGATACTTCAGGCGACGGCGACGACGGCGACGTCGGTGGCCGGGGAGTTCTTGTGGCAGTCGCAAGGTGAGTCGGATTCACAGGCGGCGGCGTCCTGATCCTCGAAGTTATGCTCCCAGGAAGGGGTGAGCCCGAGATCGGCGAGCATTTTGAGGTCTTCCTCGACCGGTCGGTTGAGGGTGGTTAGGTAGTTGCCGACCATGAGGGCGCTGGCGCCGGCGGCGAAGATGAGGCTTTGCAGGTCGCGGAGGTTCTTGGTGCGACCGCCGGCCACCATGATTTCCTGGCGGGGGAGGAGGAATCGGAAGCAGGCGATGGTCTTGAGGGCCTCGAGCGGAGCGATGGGTGAGATCTTTTCGAACGGCGTGCCTTCGATCGGGTTGAGGAAATTGATGGGGACCACGTTGGCGCCGATTTCGCGGAGCTCCAGGGCGAGATCGCAGCGATCTTCACGGGTTTCGCCCATGCCGATAATGCCGCCGGAGCAGATGCGGATGCCAGCGTTCTTGAGCAGGCGGATGGTATGGAGGCGGTCCTCGAACTCGTGCGACGTGCAGTGTTCGGGGAAGAAGCGGCGGGAACTTTCGAGGTTGTGGCCGTAGCACTCGACGCCGGCGTCCTTGAGGCGTTCGGCGACGGACTGGCTTTTGATGATGCCGAGCGAGACATCGACCCGGACCTGGCCCTGCGCCTTGAGTTCGCGGACACGGTCACAAACCTCATCGAGCATGGGGCCCTCATTGAGGCCCTTCCAGGCGGCGACGAGTCCGATGGCGGTGACCTGGTTCCGTCCCGCTTCGGCGGCGGCTTCGAGGGCGGGTTCGGGATCGACAAATCCGTAGCGCGGGGAGTCGGTCTGGTAGGCGGCTGACTGCGAGCAGAACTTGCAGTTCTCGGAACAGCCGCCGGCCTTGGCGTTGACGATGGAACAGAGGTGGACCTGGTTGCCCTTGAACTGTTCGCGGATGCGGTTGGCCCACGCGAGCAGGTCAAAAATGTCCCCGGTGGATTCTAGGTTGAAAAGGAAGAGCGCCTCGTCCTTCGAGATTCGTCCACCTTCCAAAACGCGCTGCCCCAGGGTTCGAATCCTCTCTGAAACAGTGCCGTCAAACGCAGTCCTCATAGCGGTTGACAGACTACTTCAAGAGGCGCCCCGGGGGGAAGTCCTAGGATTTTGGCTCAGAGCATGAGGGCGGAGACGCCACCGACGACTGCGGCGAGCCAGAGTAGGGCGACGGCTTGTGGCTTGGAAAGGCCGGCGCGGACCAGGCGGTGGGAGAAGTGATTGGTGTCGCCGATCCAGGGAGGGCGACCGAGTCGAGCCCGAATCCAGACGACGCTGGCGAGGTCGGCGAGGGGCACCAAGAGGACCAGGAGTGGGCTGATGACCGCGAAGGTGTGGGGTCGATCGGCGGAGTAGAAGCTTGGAAGAATGGCGAGGACGGCGAGAAGGAACCCGGCGACGTGGCTGCCGGCATCGCCGAGGAAAGCGTTGGCACGGGGGTAATTCCAGGGGAGGAACCCGAGCAGGGCGCCGCAGCCGAGGAGGGCGATGGAGGCCACGAGGTATTGCCCATGACGCGCGGCGGCGACGGCGAAGAAGGCGGCTGCGATGGCGCCGATGCCGGAGCAGAGGCCGTTCATGTTATCCAGGAAATTGAGGGCGTTGGTGACCCCGACGATCCAGAGGATGGTGACGGTGTAGCTGAAGACGAGGCTGGGTACGAACAGGGTGATGCGAACGCCTCCCGCGGCAACGAGCAGGGCCACAAGGAATTGGCCGGCGAACTTGGCGGAGGGGGCGAGTTCATGGCGATCGTCGAGCCATCCGAGGATCATCATGCCGACGACCCCGACGAGGATGACGGCGAGTTCGACGCGTCGGGCGCCAAAGCCGTACTCCAGTCGGCTGAAGGCCTCGGCGTCGAGGCCGGGGAACTGGCCAGAGGAACGGGCAGCAAGCAGGAGGGCCGTTCCGGCGACGATGGGGGCGAGGAATCCGGTGATGACAGCCAGGCCTCCGGCGAGAGGCACCGGTTCGGTGTGAATCTTGCGGGCGCCGGGATCGTCGACGTGACCCGTGCGCAGGCACCACCGGCGCCAGACGGGAAGGGAAAGGAACGACGCAACGAAGGCGCCGGTGAGGGACGCCAGGTAGAGGGAGAAGGGAAAGGTCACGTCGCGTCAGGGCTTGGTGGCGGATGGGGAGGCGGCGCGGCGTGGCGATCGGGCGAGCATGAGGCGTTGGTACAGGGCATGCAGGTCATCGATCATGCGCTGGAGCGGGAAAAGGTCACGCACCAGGTCGCGACCCTGGGTGCCCAGTTGAATCCGCAGGGACGGGTCGTGGGCGAGAAGTTTGAGGCGTTCCCGGAGGGCGTGGAGGTTGCCGGTGGGAACCAGGTACCCGGTACGGCCGTTGATGCAGACCTCGTTGGCGCCATCGGAGTCGTAGGCGACGACGGGTCGGCCGGCCGCGAGCGCTTGGGGGAGGGTCCGGGCGAGGCCTTCCCGGCGGGAGAGGTGGACGAGGATATCCATGATGCCGACGTAACGGGCAACGTCCGAGGGCGGGACGAGGCCGGTGAAGATGAAGTGGCGGGAGAGCTGGCGGCGGGCGATCTTGGCTTCGAGCGCGGCCCGACGTTCGCCGTCACCGACGATGAGGAACCGGAGGTGCGGGAGATCCCGGACGAGGTCGGGCGCAGCGGCGACGAGATCTTCATGGCCCTTGTTTTCGAAGAGTCGTGCGACCTTACCGACGACGAAATCCTCAGGTGCTATGCCGAGGCGTCCGCGGAGGGCGGGGTCGTTGCGGGCGGCGAGGAACGGTTGGAGATCGAAGCCGCTGACGATGCGGGTGAACTGGTCGGGGCGACCGATGCCGGCGGCGCGGTATTGGCGGGCCATGGCATGGGCGACGACGACGAAATGGGTGGTCAGTGGGCCAGTGAGACGTTCGGCGGTGCGGAAGAGAGTGTTGGCAACAGGGCCCTGGAACGGGCCGAACGACGGGCCGTGGATGGTGTGGAGAACGATGGGGATGCCGGCAGTGCGGGCGGCGAGGCGACCTAGAATGCCGGCTTTGCCGCTATGCGTATGGACGATATCCGGTGAGTTCCGGCGCAGTTGGGAAGAGAGGGAGAGCCAGGCTCGGACATCGAGCAGTGGGTGGACGGGGCGGACGAGCGAAGGGAGGAGAGTGAGGGCTGAGGGGGTTTCGGCGAATTGGGATTCGATGGAGCCCTCGGGGCCGGTGGTGATCCCGCTGATCAGGTGGGTTTCAACGTCGGGCAGTCGGCGGAGGCCGAGGACGGAGGCGACCGTGTTTTCCTGGGCGCCCCCCACGACCAGGCGGGTGATGATGTGGGTGATCCGCATGAAGCGGCGAGCCCGGTGCGGAGGGTGGGTGGGAGGTCAGCCGCCTACCTTGCCGGCGGCGATGTCATTGAGGCGTTGCTGAACGGTGAGGGCTTCCGGGGTGCCGGGGGTGGTGTTTTCGAGGAAGCGCCGGTAGTGACGGCGTGCCTCGGAGCCCTTACCCCGCTGGAAGTCGATTTCGCCCAAGTGATAATAGACGGTCTGCATTTTGGGGGCGAGTTCGAGCAACTTGAGGTAGTCGCGTTCCGCTTCGTCGAGCCGGCCGAGTTGGGTAAGGGCGAGGGCACGGTTGACGAGCGCGGGGAAGAAGGCGGGGTCTTCGGTCAGGATCGACGTGAGAGTCTGGACGGCGTCGTTGACGGCACCGATCTGCATTTGGATGGCGCTCTTGGTGATGCGAGGTCGGGGATCGCCTGGGAGCTTGGCCATGAGCTTCTCGATATAGGCGAGGGCTTGATTGGTCTTGGCGGCGGCGGCGTAAATGTCGCTCAGGGTTTGGATGGGTTCGACTCGGTCGGGGAAGCGTCGTTCCGATTCGAGGAGGATGCCCTCGGCTTTCTCGAAGTCGCCCTGGCGCGCGTGGGCCCAGGCTTCAAGGCCGGTGAGGTCGTTGGACTGCGAGGGCGTGAGTTCCTTACCGAGCTTGCGGGTTTCGTCGACGATGCGGAGGACGTCGGTGGTGAATCTGGCGTTGAGGGAAGCGTTGGCGAGCCACATCCGGGTTTCGATGGAATCCGGCTGGAGTTCAGCGGCGCGGGCGAACTGCTGGGCGGCCTGGCGGTGAAGATTGCCGTCGGCGAAGATCCTGCCGAGTTTGAAGCAGAAGGACGGTTCGTCGACGGGTCCGCAGATCATGAGGAAGGTGGGCAGATCTCGAAAACGGCCCAACCGATCGGAGATATCATCGGTGAGGGTGACGGATTCCGGGCGGTTGGCGCGGAGGTTCTCGTTGAAACGGGCGTTGATGGTGGCGGAGATGTTGTCGGGATTCAGCTCGCTGGCCGCGGTGAAGAACGGCTTCGCATCGTCGATGCGGTTTCGCCGTTGGAGGGCGACGCCCCACGTGTTGAGGGCGCGGGCGAAGTGGGCGCCGACGAAGGTTGCGCTGGCGACCCGTTGTTCGCGCAGGCGGGCGATCACGGGATTGTCGACATATTGCTCGCGGATGCGAGTCCAGTGTTGGTGGACGGCCTCGAACTGCTCATCGGAGAGAGGCGTTGGCAGGAAGCTGTTGGTGGTCTGGCGGGTGTACGCGTAGAGGGTGTTGGTGGGCACGAGGTGGAAGACCTCGAAATAGTAACCGAAGCTGGGGTGGAGGTAGAAGATCTGGTTGGAGACGGTCAGGGCGCCCAACTGGTGGAGCAGGACGTCGTCGCCGAGGGGGTCGCTGAGGCGTTCGATGGCAAGAGCGGGCCAGCGGGATCCGTAGCGGCGTTCGTGATGACGCTGGTAGACGTGGCGGCGGAGGTTGCCGGTATTGATGGGGATGACCTGTTCGTCGGCGTTGCGGTCCCTCAAAGCGCCGACGGCGAGCATGAGCAGGTCGTTGTCGTCGCTGGTGATGACGGTGGGACCTGGCGGGATGGCGGCGAGAGTATTGGCGAGGTCGCGGATGAGGGATCCGTTTTGGCCGTGGATGGCGGGCAAGTTTCGCACGGCGAGGCTGGCGACCGCGCCGAGGGTGACGATCACGACGAGGGCGGCGACGAGGCGGGCCAGGGCCTGGAGGCCTTCGGAGATCCGTTTTATTTTCCGTTCAGGTTCCTGGCCGAAGACCAGGAGCATGTAACCGGCGAAATAGCCGAAGGCGAGGGCGGTGAGGAAGTAGAGGTGCAGGAAAGGGTAGCCGAAGCCGAGTTGGCGTGGGCTGAAGGGCGGGTCGAACATGGCCCAGGCGCAGAACGCGAAGAACGCGGTGTGCACGAGCCGGAACATGAAATTTGTGATGGCAGCGCCCGCGGCGCTCAAGTCGCCGAAGGTGGTGGGCCAGCGGATGGCGATGATGAAGAGGGGCAGAATCGAGGACAGGCTGCTGAACAAGAGGGTCGCGCGGGGGAAGGCGAAGAGGAACGTGCGCTGAAAAGCGAGTTGGGTGCGGACCAGTTCCAGGAGGGAGCCATCGGCCTGGTCCGTCATTTTCAGGGCGATTGGGGGGATCAGGTAGAAGAGGGTTCCCGCGAGGCCGGCAAGGGTGGTTCGGATCAGGAACGAGGCCTCGAAGAAAGCGACGCCCTTGGCCCACAGGATGGCGCCGAAAAAGAGGGGGCAGAAGCCGATGATGCCCCAGTCATTCGCGGCGGCGGCGCCAAAAGTGAAGGACAGCAGGGCGAGGAAGCGATCTTCCTGAAGGATTCGGGCACGGAGAAAACAAAAGACGCAGAACGCGAACAGGGTGAGATTCACCATGTGGCCGGTCATGGCGGTGGCGCTTTCCCAGAAGGTGAGCTGGAGGGCGAGCAGGAGGGAGGCGCCGAGAGGCGGCACCCAGGCCTGGGGAATGGTGAGGAAGCTGAAATCGCTCCGTTCGCGCTGGCGTTGTTCGCGGGTCCTGTCGTGAGGGAGGAGGGCAACGGATTTGGCGAGGAGGGCGAGCGTTGTTCCGGCGAGGAGGGTGCTCAGAACATTGAGAGCGAGGGCTTGGCTGCCGCTGGGCAGCCAACGGATGGGCCAGGTCAGCAGAAGGGTCACGGGCCCGAGCTGCATCGTGTTCCAATCCCAACCGGCGACTTTGGACACGACGTCGAGGCCGGCGAGAGCCACCCAGCGGTTCAAAGTGGCGGCGTAAAGCGCCACGCCCCCGAGGGCAATGAGCCATGGGAGCACGAAGTGGACAAAGCGAGAGTGTTCCCTAGGCGCCATAGTGGGTCGGTCCCCCAGTGTGAAGAGCCGGTTCACGGCTTGGCAAGCAGCCTGTGGCCAGCCATGGGATTGAAATCATGCGGCAAGCTGGGCGAAGTTCCGGAGGAGAGCCAGCCCGACGGCCTGGCTTTTCTCGGGATGAAACTGGGTGGCAAAGACGTTCTCCTTCCAAACAGACGATGCGAACTCCCCGCCGTACTCGGTCCATGTCGCGACACAGGACGGGTCTTCCGGACGCGGGAAGAAGCTGTGGACGAAGTACACATGGCTGCCGTCGGGAATGCCCTGATAGAGCGGGCATTCGGGCCGGGCTATCCGGAGCTGGTTCCAGCCGATCTGGGGGATCTTCAGACCTGCCTGAGCTGAGAAACGCACCACCGGGCCCTTCAGAATACCCAGGCCTTGGGCGCAAGATTGAAACTCGTCGCTCCGGTCGAAGAGGGCCTGGAAGCCGACGCAAATGCCAAGGAACGGCCGGCCCCCACGGATGAATTCGCGGGTGGCTTCCAACAGTTCCTGCTTCCGCAGCGCGTGGAGGCAGTCGTCGAAAGCCCCAACGCCCGGGAGGACCACGGCGCTCGCCTCCGCGATTTCCTCCCCGTGGCGGACGATCCGTACAGGGGCGCCGACCCGCAGCAGCGCATTGTGCACGCTGCGAAGGTTGCCGGAGCCATAATCGATCAAGGCGATCACGCGCCCAGTGTGGGGTGATCGGGGGTTTGGGCCAATCCCGAAGCTCTCGTTCGTCTCAGTCGAGTGCGGCCCGTTCGGCGTTGGCCTTGCGCAGGCGGCTGCTGAAGCCGATGCAAAGGTTGCGCAGCACTCCGAGAAGGACCTCCGGATGCTCCCGGCCCAGTTGATCGAAATCGTGGCGCGTCAGGATTCGGCAGGCGCCGTCCGAATCCGCCACCACGCGGGCGGAGCGCGGGGCGCGATCGAGCAGCGCCATTTCGCCGAAATGCATGCCGGGCGAGAAGGTGGCAAGCCGGCTCTCGGAGTCGGTGGCGGCGCCGAGCAGGACGCTCACCTGGCCTTCCTCAAGCAGGAACAGTTCGTCCGCCGAGGCTCCAGTCTCGACGAGGATTTCGCCCTTATGGAAGGGACGGTGCCGGAGTTTGGATTGCACCAGATCGATGTGGGGTTCCGTGAGGCCCCGAAACAGTTCGAACTCGGTTGCCGCGATGCTGTCGGGTGTGGTTCGCGGGATGGCATCGAGCTGGAGGAGTTGGTCCTCGCACCATTCGAGAGCGCGGTCATTGTCCAAGCAGGCTTGGAACCACAGGGAGGTGTTGTCGCCAAACTTCCGACGCAGATACCGGCCGAGCAGGGGGAGGTGTTGGGAGTGCGTGAAAATGATGGAGACGCCTCGTTCGCGGAAACGGAGAAGCAGTTGATGGATGAGGTAGCAGGTGCTTTCGTCGACCGAAAGGACGCGTTTGAAATCGAAGATCATCTGGCGAAGGGAGGCGACGCGCTCGAGAAGGTCGCCGATGACGACTTCGCAGGTGGAGAAGGTGAGGTGGCCTTGGAGTTGGTACAACTGGAGGGCATCGCCCCGTTCGCGGAGGAGAGTGCGTTCCTGCGGTGTGCGGACGCGGTTGGACCCGAACTCGGAGCCGGCGAGTCGCCGCCGGATGGCCTGGCGTCCCACGGGCGGATGGTTCAGCAAGTGGAGGTCTAGGTAACGGGAGAGATCGCTGCAGGTGCGGATGCCTCGGACGCTGTTGCCTTGTGCATCCAGGGGCGGCGAGAAGACCCCGATGCCGACCTGCCCGGGGAGGACGGCGAGGATTCCGCCGGCGACGCCGCTTTTGGCGGGCATGCCGATTTCATACACCCAACGGCCCGCCGAGTCGTACATTCCGCACGTCTCCATGACGCTCAGGACGCTTTCGACGTATTCACCGCGAAGCGCCTGTCTGCCCGTGACCGGATGGACGCCGCGGTTGGCGAGGGTGGCGGCCATGATGGCGAGGTCGCGGCAGGTGACCGAGATCGAACACTGACGGAAGTAGGTTTCGACGACTGCGGTCGGGTTGGATTCCAGGATGCCGAAGTTCCGGAGCATGTGGCCGATGGCGCGGTTGCGGTGGCCGGTCTCGTTCTCGGACTGGAAGACGGCTTCATCAAAGCTGAGTTCGCGTCCGGCGAAGCGTCCCAGGCATTCCCGGATGCGCTGGGCGCGGTGAGTGGGGGAGTTGGCCCCGACAAGGCCGGTGGTGGCGATGGCCCCGGCGTTGATCATGGGGTTGCGGGGGCGACCGGAGCCAGGTTCGAGGCTGATGGAATTGAAAGCGTCCCCCGTAGGTTCGACTCCGACCTTTTCCAGGACGGACGCGCGACCATTGTCCTCGAGGGCGATGCCGTAGACGAAGGGTTTGGAGATGGATTGGATCGTGAACGGGATGGCGGTGTCACCCACCTCGTAGATGGAGCCGCCGGGCGTGGCGAGGCAGATGCCAAACCAATCCGGGTTCGCCTTGGCCAACTCCGGGATGTAAGTGGCAACGCGTCCTTCGGACATCTGGGACACTTCACGGTGGAGATCGGTGAGGGAGGTGAGGATGGGGGACGTCATGGATGGGTTGCGAGCGGCCGCGATGGGGAATCAGGCGCCAAGCTGGTCGCGGACCTGTCGGATGCCGGAGACCATGTTCGCGAGCTTCCGTTTCGCAGCCCAGCGGGCGGTTTGGCTAAGGCCGCAATCCGGCGCGAAGACGAGGCGGTCGGCGGGCGCGAATTCGAGGCAACGCTTTACCCGGCGCGCAATGTCCTCGGGTGTCTCGATGTAATAACTTTTGACGTCGATGATGCCGACCGCGACGTCGGTGCGTTGGGCAATGGGGCGGATGAGTTCGAGTTCGGCGAACTCGCGGCTGGCCATCTCGACGTGCATTTCGTCGCAGTGAAAGTCGAGGAACGCGGGGAACATCGGTGCGATGAGGCGGGGTCCGACCGCCCGGGCCTTGTAATTGCCGAAGCAAAGATGGGTGCAGACCCGGGTTCTGCCGGTGACGGCCTCGACGGTGCGGTTGAAGATATCGACGAACCGGCGCGTGTCTTCGCGGTAGGCGTAGCAGCTCATGCTGGGCTCATCGACGCTGATTTCCGTGCAACCGGCGGCGACGAGGTCCGCCAGTTCTTCGCGGACGAGGGGCAGGAGGGCTTCCGTGAGGGCCCAGCGATCGGGATAGCCGAGAGCGGGGTTGGGGAGCAGGCGACCGGAGAGAGTGTAAGGACCCGGGACCGAGGCCTTGAGGGTAGGGGTGCGCGGGAGGTGGGCGGTCAGCCGTTGGAGCCGCTTGAACTCTTCGACGGCTCCAAGGCCGCGGGGTGCGCTCAAGGGGCCGGTGACGGCATGCTTGCCGCGCTGATCGTGGGCTGGCGGGCCGAAGCGCCTGGGCGGGGCGGACTCGAGGTCAATGCCCTGGATGTAGCCGTAGAACGACAGGTTGAAATCGAGTCGCGTTTGCTCGCCGTCGGTGACGACATCCAGTCCGGCCGCCAGTTGATCGTGGAGCGCGGCGATGACGGCGTCATCCTGGAGTTCGGCTAGGTCGTCGGGGCCAAACCGGTCGAGTTGTTGGGACGCGAACTCCAGCCAGCCTGGGAAGGGGTAGGAGCCGATGACCGACGATCGGAGAGGATTCGAGTTCAGGGGAGGTAAGCGTTGAGGGTTGGGAGGAAGAAAGAGTTCAGTCGAGAATGACGGTTCGGTTGCCGCACAGAAAGACGCGATCTTCAAACACGACCCGGAGCGCCCGGGCGAGAACGAATTGTTCCACGTCCCGGCCCGATTGCTGGAGGTCTTCGGCAGTGTGCGTGTGGTCCACGGGGATCACCTGCTGGACGATGATGGGGCCCTGATCCAGTTGTTCGGTGACGAAATGCGCGGTGGCGCCGATGACTTTGACGCCGCGTTCGAAGGCCTGGTGGTAGGGGCGGGCGCCGATGAAGGCGGGCAGGAACGAGTGGTGGATATTGATGAGACGGCGGGGGAACCGGGCGACGAACTCGGCGCTGAGAATGCGCATGTATTTCGCGAGCACGACGTAATCTGGCGCATAGGACTCGATCAGGGCGGCGAGTTGCGACTCATGAACGGACCGATCGAGATCCTGGTGGGAGAGGTGGTGAAAGGGGAGATCGAATCGGCGGACCAGAGGTTCCAACTGGCGGTGGTTGCTGATCACGGCGAGCAACTGGGCATTCAGCTCGGCGTACTCGTGGCGGATGAGGATGTCGGCCAGACAGTGGTGTTCCCGGGTGGCGAGCACCACGATGCGCTTGGGGGCCAGTCGTGAGAGCTGCACGCCTGCCTCCGCAGGGAGGACGGCCCGGAGTTCCGTAAGCAGACCCGGTTCGTCGTCGATGCCTTCGAACTCCGTTCGCATGAAAAAACGGGAAGTCGGCCGGTCAACGAATTCCTGGTTGCCGGTGACATTGGCGCCGTGCCGGAAAAGGACACCGGTGATGCCATGGACAAGGCCAGGTCGATCCTCGCACTCGACCAGGAGGATGCGTGACGACGACGGAGCGGTGGGCATCGGCTGGGGCACCCTTCAGGGTGGCGGCAATTGACTCAGATCGGGGCGTTGGTGGTGCCAGGTGGTCGCCCGCTGGAACGTCGTGGCGACCGTGAGCGCGTCGCATTCGCGGAAGAGGCCGCCCAGGAAGCAAATGCTGGCCGGGGCGCCCTCGGTTTTATCCCCGTTGGGCACGACGACGCAGGGGTGTCCGGTCATGTTGCTGAAGAGCAGGGTGCGACCGGTCCAGGCGGGAGCGATGAGAACGTCGATGTCCTGGAAGAAACCCTGCATCGCTTCGATCAATTCCTGGCGCAGGCGGTTCGCCTGGATGAATTCGACAGCAGGGATGAGCCGGGCGGAGCGGAATAGATTGGGCCAGCTGCCGGGGCCTTGTTGGACGAGTCGGTCGTCGAGGTTCTCACGGGTGAAGGCATCGAAGGCCGCGGCGGCTTCGGCGTTCAGGATCAGCCAGAGCGGACTCGACGGGATGTCGGGAAGTCGGACTGGGCGCAGGGTGGCGCCGAGCTTGCGCAGTTGTTCCAGGGTGGCGAGGTGGTTGGACGCGTTGACGTTGTCCTGTGCCAAATCCGTTTCCAGGAAACCAATCCTGAGTTGGGCAAGGGCTCGCGACGAAGAGGCCTCGAAGGGCACGTCGATGCATGAGGGATCCTGTCGATCAGGTCCTTGGATCGCCTGGAGTACGAGGGCGCAGTCCTCGGCGGTGCGCGCCAACGGGCCGAGTTTGTCCAACGACCAGCAGAGAGTCATGGCCCCGGTACGTGGGACGCGGCCGAAAGTGGGGCGGAGCCCGGTGACACCGCAGATTGTCGCGGGGGACACAATGGACCCGAGGGTTTCGGAGCCCAGTGCAAACGGGACGAGGCCGGCGGCGACCGCGGCGGCGGAACCCGCAGAGGAACCGGAGGAGCCCTGGTCCGGTTTCCAGGGGTTGCGGGTCAATCCCCCGAACCAGGTGTCTCCCATCGCGAGTTCGCCAAGGGAAAGCTTGGCGACCAGAATGGCGCCGGCTTGGTCCAGTCGATGGATGACGGTGGCATCGAGGTCGATGATCCGATTGGTGAAGGGGGGTGCGCCCCAGGTGGTGGGAACGCCGCGCGTGGCGATCAGATCCTTAGCCCCGTAAGGGATGCCGTGCAGCGGGCCGCGCCAACGTCCCGACTGGATCTCGGCGTCGGCGCGGCGTGCGGCAGCCAGGGCACGTTCCTCGGTCAGAGTTACCACGCAGTGCAAGCCGGGGCCGTACCTGCGGAGTCGGTCGAGAGACAAGCGGGTCAGATCCTCGGAAGTGACCTGCCGGGATTGAAGCAGGGCGGCGAGATCGGTTACGGGAAGAAACGCCAGGTCCTCCGCTGAGGCGGGGCGTTGAATCCGGGGCAAGGCCGGCGGCGGATTCGTGGGAACCGGCTGGGGTGGAATCCATCCGTGGGGGCGCGGATCGAATCGGAGTGCCGGCGGGGTGGAGTCAGAGAACTGGCGGAGGCGAAGGGCTTCAAACGCTTGGAGGGAGTGTTGAACGGAGCCGAGCATCTGGCTCTGCTCCGCATCCGTGAAGGGCAGGCCAACGATGCGTAAGGCGCCCGCGAGGTCGGACGCGGCAGGAGGCTCGTTGGTGGTCGCGGCGGCGGCGGCGGCGGCGGATGGGGGAAGGCACGCGAGCCAACTGACCCACACGCACGCCAGGAGCAACCCTGTGCCAAGGCGATGTGGCCACGAATGATTAGGAAGGGGCATGGACGGGTTGGCTTAAGATGGAGATGCGTTGCCTGGCTCAAATCCTCCGCGGGGCTGAAAACCTGGGGTGATTCTTGCCGTGTTCTTCAGCAGCGACGAGAGCTCGCGATGGCATTTGTCAAAGGAGGGGCTTGCCCTGAGACCTGTTTGTCGTCGAGCAGGTCTGGGCTATGGCTGGTCACCAGCACCTGGGCCGATTGCGAAGCCTCGAAGAGCGCTGACCGAAGGACGGCTGCCGCGCCGGGATGCAGGGCGGTTTCGGGCTCTTCAATGCCCACGACCCGGACGTTGCGTCCGTCGGACGCGGTCGGTTGAAACAAAGCCACCAACACACCCAAGGTGCGGAGCGTTCCATCCGACATGTTCTCCGCATCGAATCGCCATGAATCTTTACTGCCAGCCACGGCTTGTCGGAATTCGAGCGTCTCTTTTTTCCCGGCTGGCTTGTGTTCAACCCCCGATAAACCCGGGACCACTTTACCCAAAAGCTCGGCGACCCGCGTCAGACGTTCGGGTTGAGACGAATCGGACATTCGTTTGACAACGGAGGCTAGGTTTCTCCCGTCCGAGGCGAGCACCTCGCCCGGATCGGGAGACTGAAGCTCACGGATCACTCTGGCATTCCTCCTGTTGCACCTCATAGGCCCCCTTGGGTTTGGCGCCGATTCGAAACGAATAAGTCCCGTGATGGCCCGAGGGGAGCACCCAGTCGAGGCGGACCCCGAAATGAGTGGGGTGACCAGACGACCTGCGCCGAACCTCCCCAATGCCGCCTCGGTCCCTCAGTGCATGCTCAACGGACGTGTTGAGGGAATCGGAGACGAACCGAAGCGCATCCAGGAAATTGCTTTTGCCGGATCCGTTTTGCCCCACCAGGAAGTTGAGGGCGTGCAGGTCGACGGCGCATCGTCCGATGCTCATGTAATTCTGCAGAATGACCCGACGCAGGAAGACAGGTGATGTCGTCATAGGGGGAATCGGGTTCGCAGCAACCGGGCTGCTTTCGGGGAGCCTGCGGGGTGTTTCCAGAAGTGCGCCACTCCGATTCTCCGAGAATCTGGCCGCGCGCCCGACCCTGGTACCGATGGATTTGGGTTCTTGAGCATCTTCGTTAGTAGGAAAAAAGGGTGGGCCGCTTCACGTTAAACCAGGCGCGGCTCGAGTCCCATCCTCTCGTAGAGCTTTGCCAGCCGCCGGGCATGTTCGTCATAGGCGGCTTCGAAGAGGGCGGTGGCCCGCTCCTTGCCGACGACCGCACCGGCGGAAAGCACTTTGGGGGGATGGCCGGCCGCGGTGAGGCGTTGGGCAATCTCCGCTTTGAGGCAGTTGACCAGCATGCAGCCACCGACCGTGGACCCCGGCGCCACCGGAGTGTCGAGGCCTTGAATGCGGACCATGGCGTCGCCGACCGGTGCGCCGGTATCGAGAACGAGATCGGCGAAGTCCTGGAGTTTCCGGCCGTCCGGACGCTGGCTGGAACTGGCGAGGGAATGATCGCGGGAGATGATGGCGACGACCCGAATGCCACGCTGACGGAAGCCTTCCGCGATCTCGATCGGAACCACGTTGCATCCGCTCGACGAGATCACGAGGGCGGAATCGGCCGGTTGAAGGTCGAAGTTCCGGAGAATGCGGGCCGCCAGCCCGGAGACATTCTCCAGGAACATGGCCTGACGCTGGCCGTTGGCGCCCACCACGAGGTTGTGGAAGCTGAGCGACAGTTCGACGATGGGATTGAAGCCAGGAAAGGAACCATACCGAGGCCACATTTCCTCGACCAAGATGCGGCTATGGCCGGAGCCAAAAAGGTGGACCATTCGGCCGGCAAGAATGGTGGAGGCGAACCAATCGGCGGCTTGGCGTATGGGATCGACTTGGGCGGTGACGGTGGCGAGGAGGTCGCGGCAACGGTCGAGGTAGGCAAGACTGGGCAGCACGGCCACAATCTAGGGGAGCCACCGAGCGGGCGGAAGTCGGGAGGCGAGATCCCAGTCCGCGACGGGACACATAGGAAGGTCAATGGAGGGCATCACAGCGCTGGAAGCGGCTAATGGGTAGATGTTTGGGAAGTGTGAGCGGATTTTCTTAAGTCGGCTATTAGGCGGGGCGTGAATATCCCCCCTAGGGCGCGAGTCCATTGGACCGGGCAGCAACGCTCGAAAAGACCGAAAAATCAGGGGTTGCCTGCCCAAATAAAAGGACTACAACCGTAGTGAAACTATGAAAACCCCGTTGAACAGAACCGTCGCTTGGATGGCTGCGATGATGACCGTGCTGACGGGCGGGTGCGCCGAGCCGAAAGGTTCGAGTACCGATCTATCGACCAACGCGCCGACGGGGGTGGCTGCGGCGGGGTCGATCGCCGTCACCAATGCGAGCGGGGTGGCTGCGGCGACATCTGAGCCACCCACGTTGCGATTGGGCCGGGCGAACCGGACGGTCTCTGACGAAGTCGCCATGGTGATTGAGTTGGTGGAAGCCGGTACGGGGGAGGAGGTGGTTCGCGCCTTCGTGTCGCGATCCTCCGTTCCGTATGATCTGGCGCTGGAGGATGTTCTTTATCTGCGGGATATAGGGATTCCGGACGGTGTGGTGGCGGCGATGATGCGGCGTGGGGCGGAATTGCGTCAGGAGCAGGCGGAAGTCGTTGCCCTGCAAACGAACCTCGTGGGAGCGGTGGCCGAAATCAAAGCGGCCTTGGCGGCGCGGGATGCAGCGGTCCCCGTGGCTGAAGGGCCGGGCGCGGTGGACGTGGGAGGCCCACCCGGAACGAATCTGGCCGCGGTAGCTGGATCGCCGGAGGCACCGGGTCCTGCGCCACTTCCGCAACCGACGGCCTTCGTTCCTCCAGATGCCCCGACCGAAGTGCAACCCTTCTACCAAACCTTGTCGCCTTATGGCTCCTGGTATCAGGTCCCCAGCTACGGGTGGGTTTGGCAGCCAAGCGTGGTCACGGTGAACGCGGGTTGGTCGCCCTATTGCCAAGGCGGGCGCTGGGTCTGGTCGGACTGGGGTTGGTATTGGTCGTCGGAATATTCGTGGGGCTGGGCTCCGTTTCACTACGGACGCTGGTCCACCTATCCGGGGCTGGGTTGGTGTTGGCTGCCCGGCACGGTGTGGGGCCCGAGTTGGGTCACCTGGCGGAACCACGGATCCTACGTGGGCTGGGCTCCGTTGCCCCCGTATTGCGGGTGGTCCTCGAGCGTGGGGTTGACCTGGTACGGCAGCGGTGTGTCCGTGGGCTTTGGTTTCGGGCTGGCCTCGAGTTGCTACACATTCGTTTCGTACGGCAATTTCGGTCACCTCAACGTCTCCCATCACGCCCTCCGGCACGACCACGCGGCCACCGTCTACAACAACTCGACCGTGGTGAACAACGTGATCAACGGGAACAACAACACGATCATCAACCATGGCGTCGGCTACGACATCGTGGCGGCCAATTCCCGGTCGGAGATTCCCAAGGCTCGAATCGAGCCCCTGCCAACCTCGGTGGATCAACCCGTCCGGGTGGATCGGATGGAACGTTCGAAGGACGGCTTGGTGGTTTATCGCCCGACGACGGTCGCGGAAGCCGGCGGGCGGCCGACCGCCTTTCGTGCCGAAGCTCGTCCCAGTTCAGTCAGTTCGGGGCTGTCGGGCGCGGGAACATCGGCTCGTGGCGCCTCGGTTGTGCCGTCGCGACCCGGTTATGATTCGCGCTTTGCCAACTCCCCAACGGCTCCGTCGGCCAAGCCCCTGGAATCTCGTGGGGTCTCGCGCAGCGACCTGCCCCGATCGGTGACCTCTCCGAGCACGGCGTCCGGCCGACCCATGGCTGGCCCGACCCGTACACCCGCCGTGACGCGGACCCCGACGGCGAACTCGTTCGGGACGCCCGCCCCCAAGTCAGTGGACGGCCGGTCGTCTCAACCGCAATCCCGTACGGCCGCGCCGTATCCCACGCCGACGCAGTCCCCTGGGACGGTGTTGGGACCCTCGCGACAAACCACTCCGGTTCCGCTGTCGGACCCGTCCCGCTATCTGCCGAGGTCGGCAACCCCGGCTCCCCGGACGGCGTCGCCATCGACTCCATTGAAACCCACCGTGGAAAGTCGGGGTTCGGCCATCGCTCCGACCGCTCCGGCGAATCCCGGATATTCACCGGCAGCGAGGCCAGCGGCGCCGCGAACGTCCGTGCCTCAAGCCGCGCCCAAAGTGGATTACTCGCGTCCGTCGTCGTCCACCTACTCGCCCGGAACCGTGCGGGCTCCGATGTCCACGCCGTCGCCGGCCTCCCGGCCTTCGTACTCCACGCCGTCGCCGGCTTCTCGGCCCTCGTATTCCACGCCGGCCCCTGCTTCGCGACCGACCTACTCGGCGCCGTCTCCGGTGATGAGTGCTCCCAGCGCGCCGCGCCAGTCGTTTTCGGCGCCGTCTCCGGTGATGAGTGCGCCGAGTGCGCCGCGGCCGAGTGTTTCGGCGCCCTCATCGGCCGGGCCGAGTCCCGCGGGTCGTAGCGCAGGTGGGGGTGGTGGAAGGACTCAGGCGAATTGATTCTGGGGACACGGCTTGAATCGGGGTGCGGTTGGATTTCAATCACGTCATGCGCGCTACATGGTGGATGCGGTGGGGATGCTGGTGGGCTTGGTGGGTGGTGGGAGCTCTGACCGTTGGGGCGGCGACCCGGGTCCTGTACGAGACACGTTTCGAAAAATCCGAGGGTTTCGACGAGACCCTTACCTTGATTGGGCAGGCCGGCTGGGTTGGGTTCGGATCGGGCGGCAACGGGCTGGTGAGCGATTTTTTTGCCGGGGAAGGCCAGAACGCGTTCGTGGGTTTTGTGGCGCCGACGAACAATGGCGATTTCCTGAATGTCTGGCGGCCGTTGAACTACGCACCAGGACCGACCAATCCGCCTCAGGTCCGTTTCACCGTGCTCCTGTCGATCGAAGATTCGTCGGCCCGGGCCAATCGGGATGACTTCCGCTGGAGCGTTTACAACGTGAAGGGGGACCGGCTTTTCTCGGTCGATTTCGACAACGACTCGCTCGGGGTGAACTATCTGCTGGACGATGGAAATTTCGTCTCCACCGGGCGGAGTTTCACCAATTCACAGCCTTACCTTCTCGATGTCCGAATCGACTTCGCCACCAATCGATGGTCGGCGTCCCTGGGCGGGATCGGGTTGGTGACTAATCGCCCCGTCACCACCAAGAGTGCCATCCTGGATTTCGGGGATGTGGATGCGGTTTGGGCGATCCGAACTCCGGGAAGTCCGGGTGACAACTTCATGGTCTTCGACAACTACCGGGTGGAAGCGGAAACGTCCGTTGCGCAGCCGCCTCGGATCGAGGCGTTGGGGAAATTGCCGCCGAACGGGTTTGTCATCCGATGCCGGGGCACGATCGGCGTGACCTATGTCCTGCAAGGCTCGGGGGATCTGAAACTCTGGCAGCCCTTGAAGACCAACTCGATTCCGGTCGACGGCTATTTTGATCACGTCGACCAGATCGGCGCGCCGCTGCGATTCTACCGGATGTTGGAGCGGTAGGCAGGCATGGAGCGGTTGGGTCGGGATCTGCCGCGGGGTAGGCTGGTTTTTTTTGTCCAGGTTTTCGTCGCCGAGTCCCTGGGGCCTTCCCAGCCGATTTGACGGCTATTCCTGCGGTGAACCTGTGCGGACGCCTTGAACTCGCACTTGGTCCTGTTGCCGGGAAACCAGCGCGCGCAGGCCGGATCGGAGGTGGTTGCCGAAATTCCTGGGGCTGGCCAAGGGAGAGGAAGCGTTGATAGCGGCATTTCCGGCGACCAGAATCCGATTCTCGAAGCCGTCGAAATGGATGACGACTCCGGTTTTGTAGTTCGAGCAAACCTGTTGGACTCCGCGAATCCAACCGCCCCGGGCGGGTCGAAGGAGGTTGAAAAGGGCGCGACCTTCTGGCTTTAGGTGATGCACGAACAGGTCGGGAAGGATGTTCCAAGTGGCGTCCGGCTTCACCACATCGCCATGCCGCGGGATTGAAAGGTCATCCACGATCACATCGAACTGGCCTGCCGAGCGGAGCCAATCGACGGCTTCCCTAGGGTGCCAGTGGAACGGCTCGAGCCACGAGGCGCCGGCCTGGTGGAGGAGGTTCCGGCCAGTGGGATCGAGGTCCACCGCATGAACGCGCGCGGAGCAGCCGAGGGCCCGGAGGGCGGCCACGACGCTTCCACCTCCGAATCCGAGCAGCGCGATGTCGTGGGCGGTTGGGCCGATGAGACATGCCGCCGCGAGCACGTCGAAGACGCTGTGAGTGGGTCCGGGTTGAAGGAGAACCTCGCTGAGGACGGTTCCGTGTTGGGAGAGCCGCCAGCCTCGCCGGGTGCGACGGAGTGAGGTGGTTGAGTCGGGAGGGGTCACGCCAGCAAGGGCTGGATGACCTTGCCGTGGACGTCGGTCAGCCGAAAGCGGCGGCCCTGGAAGAAGTAGGTGAGGCGTTCGTGATCCACGCCCAGGAGATGAAGCATGGTGGCGTGGAGATCGTGAACGTGGACCCCGTTTTCGGCGACGTTGTAGCCGAACTCATCGGTACTGCCGTAGACCGTGCCGGGTTTGGCGCCGCCTCCGGCCATCCAGATCGAGAAACAACGGGGATGATGGTCGCGGCCGTAGTCGGTGGCGGTGAGTTTGCCCTGGGAATAGTTGGTACGCCCGAATTCGCCGCCCCAGACGACGAGAGTGTCGTCGAGCAGACCTCGCTGTTTGAGATCGGACAGGAGGGCATGGCATGGCTGGTCGGTTTCCTTGCACTGCTGTTTGATGCCGTTGGGCAGGCCACCGTGCTGATCCCAGCCTTGGTGATACAACTGGATGAACTTGACCCCGCGTTCGGCGAGCCGACGGGCGAGCAGGCAGTTGGCGGCGAAAGTCCCCGGTTTCTTGGCATCGGGCCCGTAGAGTTCGTAGACACTCTCGGGTTCGCCCGCGACGTCGGTGGCTTCGGGGACGCTGGTTTGCATCCGGTACGCCATTTCGTACTGGGCGATGCGGCCATCGATCTCGGTATCCCCGGTGCGTTCCGCGGCGTGGGCGTGCAATTCGCGGAGTCGGTCGAGCATCAGACGCCGGCTTTCCGGGGAAGTGCCGTCGGGATTGTTCAAATAGAGAACGGGTTCCTTGCCTGCACGGAACTGGACGCCCTGGTGTTGAGATGGCAGGAAGCCGCTGCCCCAGAGACGGGAGTACAGCGGCTGATCCACCTTGCCGCGGGTGACGAGGACGACGAAGGCGGGGAGGTTGTCGTTGTCGCTGCCCAGACCGTAATGAACCCAGGCGCCGATGCTGGGGCGGCCGGAGATCTGGGAGCCGGTCTGGAGAAAGGTGATGGCCGGGTCGTGGTTGATCGCCTCGGTGTGCATCGAACGTACGATGCAGAGTTGGTCGGCGACCTTGGCGGTGTAGGGGAGTAATTCGCTGATCCAGGCGCCGGACTCGCCGTGCTGCCCGAATTTGAAGGCCGAACCCGCCATGGGCAGGGTCGCCTGGTTTCCGGACATGCCGGTGAGGCGTTGGCCCATGCGGACGGATGCCGGCAGTTCCTGGCCGTTGCGTTCGTTGAGCAGCGGCTTGTAGTCGAAGGTTTCGAGCTGGGACGGACCTCCAGCCATGAACAAATAGATCACCCGTTTGGCCTTGGGAGCGTGATGGAGCGCTCCGCCCAGGATGCCCAGGTCGTGACTTCCGGTCACGGCGGTCGCGGCGGCGCGCGCGGGATTCAGAAGGTGGGCCAGTGCGATGCCACCGAGGCCCATGCCGAAGCGGTTCAGAAAGCCCCGGCGGGAGAGATCGGCAACGGAGAGAGGGCCGGAACAGGAAGGGTTCATCGGGATTTTCGAGCGGGGAGATCTTCGACGGAGACGATGTGGAGGGAGTCGAGGACGCTGGACGAGTCGTCGGGATGGACAACCACCACGACGCCTCTGCCGACGTCGACTAATTCGGGGTGCGGAACCGGAAACTTGCGGCCGTCCGTCGTGACCAGCGCGAACGGGCGAAAGCCGTCTCGCAGGCGTTTTCTCAGGATGTTGAGGTTGAGCATAGTCAGTGAACGGATCGAGGGAGTGGAACCTTACGAGATCAACAGCAAATCACCGTATCATGATGAAAGCGTCGTGGTTCATCAGGGTACTGGCGAGCACCGCGGTGGCGGCGACATCCGGGGCGGCGAGGTCCTCCTGGCGTGGTTTCGAGCCGACGCTCAGGTAGCGGGTGGCGGCGTCGGGGTTGGCTTGGAAGAACGACCATTGTTCATCGAACAACCGGTCCAGGATTTCCGATTCCCGGTCATCGGGAGCGCGGCCCGTCAGTCGACGAAATGCGGCCTGAGCGCGGAGGCGAGGTGATTCGGGATGAGCTGCGACCAGTTGCTCGGCGAGCACGCGAGCCGCCTCGAGGAACTGGGGATCATTGAGCAGCACCAGGGCTTGGAGCGGGGTGGAGGTGGTTTCGCGCTTGGCGGTGCACACCTCACGGGTGGTGGCGTCGAAGGTGAGCATGTTGGGCGGCGGTGCCGTGCGGCGCCAGAACGTGTAGAGGCTGCGACGGTAGAGTTTATCGCCCTTGTCGGGAGTGTAGGATTTGCCGGTGCCGGCGTCTTCCCAGACCCCCGCAGGTTGGTGGGGTTTGACGCTGGGACCGCCCACGGTGGGAACCAGGAGTCCGCTGGCGGCGAGGGCGCTGTCGCGGATCTGTTCGGCGTCGAGTCGATGCTTGGGGCCGCGGGCGAGCAGGCGGTTCTCGGGATCGCGCGCGGTGAGTTCAGCAGGTGCCTGCGACGACTGGCGGTAGGTGGCCGAGAGCACGACCTGTTTGTGGAGCGCTTTTCGGTTCCAGCCCGACTCGACAAATGTCTGGGCGAGCCCGTCGAGCAGTTCGGGGTGGGAGGGAAGCTGGCCTTGGGCCCCGAAGTCCCACGAGGTGGCGACCAGACCGCGGCCGAAGTGGAGTTTCCAGACCCGGTTCACGGCGACGCGGGCAGTCAGCGGGTGTTTCGAGTCGGTCATCCAGCGGGCGAGGCCCAGCCGATTCTTGGGAAGGCTGGTGTCGAAGGGGGCGATACGTTCCGGGACGCCCGGGCTGACAGAATCGGTGGGGGCGTCATAGGCGCCGCGGCGAAGAACATAGGTGGGTCGCTGCTGGGGTAGTTCCTGCATCACCATGATTTCGCGGACCGGATTGACGAGTTGGTTCTCGGTGACCCGGGCGGCGTGAAGGGCCACGGCGGCTTCCCGGTAGGCCGGGTTGTCGCGGGCAAGCATATGCGAGGCATGCCACTCGGGGCCTTGTAGGGCGAGGGAAGGCGGCAAAGGAAGGTTCCGGCCGGCTTCCGTGGCCCGCGAGAGAGCGACCACCTCCAGGGTGGTCAACTCGGTGTCGAAGACCTGGAATTCGTCGATGGACCCACTCTTGAATCCGTTGTCGCGGAAACGGCCTGCCAGCTTGAGCTGCGCACCGCCGCCGTCGGAGTCGCCCCATTCGCCACGGTGCAGGATCTCCTTGTACAGATGATCCCGAACCATCTCGACCGCGAGGGGTTCGCCATTGTGGTAGAGGTGGATGCCGCTGGCGCGGCTGGATCCGTCATAGGTGACGGTGAGGTGAGACCACTGGTGGAGGGGAAGGGGTTGGCGTGCCCGGACCGCGACGGCGTTGCCCGGCCAGAAATGGATCAGGGCGAAGAACGGCCGGCCTTCATCCAGGATGAACTCATAACCGCGGCTGCCGGAATCCGTCCAAGCGATGGAGGCATGGAAGACGATGGCGCGGTCCTGCTTCTCGGTGGGCTTGAGCCAGAGGGCGAACGAGAAGGGATCGGTTCGCCCGAACTTTCCGGCGTGCGGGATGGTGGCTGTGTTGTCGCCGCTGAAGAGCATGGCCATTCCAACCGCACCGGGCGCGAGAGTTGGGCTGTCTTGCAGCGAGACCAGGTTGGTTGTGACCGAGTCGGGCGTTCGGTTGGTGACGATCTGTTCGAACGCGAGGTGGACGATGGGCGCGGGAGGCTTGGGGAGCGGCGGGTGGACCGGGGGTGGCGCCTTCGGGGCGCCATTCTGAAGCGCACGCAGGGATTGCTCAGCACGATCGATCGCTTCCACGGCAGCGGCGTGTTTCGTCTTGGCGTCGTCTTCCCAAAGGAGCAGGACCGGGGTCGGGGTGGCCCGAGTGAAGTGGGAATAGAGCCCGGACTCGTCGATGGAATTGAAGAATCCCGCGAGGCCATAGTAGTCCCGCGTCGAGATCGGGTCGTATTTGTGATCGTGGCAACGAGCGCATTCGAGCGTCAGACCGAGAAACGCCGTGCCCATGGTGTGGATACGGTCCGCGACGTATTCCGTGCGGAATTCCTCCTCGATGCTGCCGCCTTCGTTGGTCTGTCGGTGGAGTCGGTTGAACGCCGTGGCAAGGACTTGATCCTCGGACGGGTCGGGCAGGAGATCGCCAGCCAGTTGCCAGGTAATGAACTGATCCCACGGAAGGTTGTCGTTGAAGGCGCGGATCACCCAATCGCGCCAGGGCGAAAGGTCGCGGTCGACGTCCGCCTGGTAACCGTAGGTGTCGGCGTACCGGGCCAGGTCCATCCATTCCTGGGCCATGCGTTCGCCGTAATGCGGCGATGCCAGGAGGCGGTCGACGAGGGATTCGTAGGCGTCGGGTGACGTGTCGGCAAGGAAGGTGTCGATGTCGGCGGGCGTGGGTGGCAGCCCGGTGAGATCCAGGCTCAGGCGGCGGATCAGGGTTTCCCGTGGGGCTTCGGGTTGAGGAGCGAGCCCCTCCGTGGTCAGGCGCGACCGAACCCAGGCGTCGATGGGATGGGTGGACTGCCCGGAGTTCCCGTTGTCTGTGGTGTGTGGCGGTTCGTGCCGGGCCGGGGGGATCCAGGCCCAGTGTTCTTTGAATTCGGCGCCTTGGGCGATCCAGCGTCGGATAAGTTCGGCTTCCTCCTGAGTCAGCGCGGGCAGTTTCGAATCCGGGGGTGGCATCACTTCATCCGCGTCCGTGGTGGTAATGCGCTTGTAGATCTCAGAACCGTTGGGGTCTCCGGGCAGGAGGCTGGTGGTACCCGATTTTCCGCCCTTGAGGGCACCCGGACGGGTGTGAAGGTCGAGTTTGGCTTTGCGGGCCTGGTCGTCCGGTCCGTGGCATGCGAAGCAGCGGTCCGAGAGGAGGGGGCGGATGTGGAAATTGAAATCGACGCGCTCGGGAACGCTGGCGGCGAACGGACGTGGCGAACTGTGTGCGGCGCCGACGAGAGCGAGAACGGCGACCGCGAGGGCTCGGGCTGGATGACGGGACTTCGTCTTCAACGAGACCAAGCTAGCGGGACGTTGGGTCCCACTCAAGCGGCGGTGCGTTCGGTCTCACTCGCCGTTGCCGCCGACGTCGGGCTTCAGCCAGCTGGTGCCGGCCCAGTACCAGTCGGAGGCGCGCTTGGCTTCGACGTGGGAATCGGCGAACAGGATGTTGCTGCGTTGATTGTGACGGAGATGGGGGCCGCCCCAGTTGGGGTCGCCGGTGGCCGTGACGCAACCGCTGCAGGGGGCATCGTTGGCGGGGTCATGGACGATCCAACAGCCAGGTTTCTCGACCGACGCGACCGTGACGCATTTGAAGCGGTCCTTGGAGTTGAGCGGGCGGGTTCCGCCGTCGGTGATGTGGACGGTGGCGGATGGGCTGCGGACGGCGGAATCCTTGACGGCGGGCCAGTTTCGGGTGTCCCAGACGTTGGGCCAATCGCAGCCGCCGAGGCTGAAGTTCATGGCGTAATTGGAGACAGCTTTGTCCTGCTGATCGCTGGGATAAAGGGCGACGGTCTCCTTGAACTTCCGGGTCTTGTTGGGGCAGAGGAGGAGGTTGGTGGTTTGCTGGTAGGGCTGGAGGAAGTTGAACCAGCCTTTGCGAATCACGTTGTCGCCGCGCACCTGGAAGGTGAACGCGAAGCGCCCGTCGAAGTCGTCGGAGTAGACCTTCTGGGCGATTCCCATCTGGCGGAGGTTGTTGATGCAGGCGGTGGATTTGGCCTTTTCTTTGGCTTTGGCGAGTGCGGGGAGGAGCATGCTGGCCAGGATCGCGATGATGGCGATCACCACCAGGAGTTCGATCAAAGTGAAGCCCGGGGCTCGGGAGGCGCGGGTGGCTGGGCAGTGCATCGGCCGGTGATAGCCGGGCGGTGAATTCCAGACAAGGAGACAAGCTAACGATGTAAGCAAGGAGTTGAAGCCGCGCCGAACGGACGCGGCCATGGGTCGGGCAAGAAATGGCAAGCAATGGGCAACCGGCAGGTGGCGGAGACGACGGTGCGCGGTGCGGAATGGGGGTACATCCATGGGCAAGATCAAGATTGGCATCAACCTCGAGTTCGTGCGGCACGACGACAAGAACTTCGAATGGGGCGTCCGCAAGGCAGCGGAACTCGGCTACGACTATGTCGAGCCGATGGTGCACTGGGGGCGCGAGTTGTTGAGCGAGGCGGGATACTTTCACAGCGTTTCGATGCTGGACGATCCGATGCGTTTGAAGAGGGCTTGCGAGCAGTACGGGGTCCGGTTGTCCGGATTGTCCACGCACACGCCGATCACCAAACCGGAGATCGGGACGGAGTACTTGAAGCAGGCGATCCGGTTTGCGGCGGAGGCGGGCGCGCCCGTGGTGAACACCGACGAGGGGCCGAAGCAAGACTGGACCACGGAGGAGGAGGATTTTGTGCTCATGCGTTACACGCTGATGGAAGCGGCAAAGGTGGCGGAGTCGCGCTCGATCCGGATCGGTTTGGAATGTCACCAGCAGTACAGCCGGACCCCTGAGGGGTTGGATCGGATTTCGAAGCTCGTGAAGAGCCCGTCGATCGGAATCAACTTTGATACCGGCAACGCGTTCCTGTGCGGGGCTGACCCGTATAAATGGCTGCGCCGGGTGGCGAAGCGGTTGGTCCATCTGCATGCGAAGGACATTTCGGTCGGACAAGGCCAAACGGAGCGGGGCAAGGTGACGGGAACGCCGGTGGGGTGTGCCTGTGGCGATGGCGTGATTGATTGGGCGCGGGTGATCCGCTTGGTTCGGTCGGAGTGTCCGCGGGATATCGTGTTGTCGGTGGAATGCGGCACGGTGGAGCAGGCGGAGCGTTCGATCGCGCATCTGAAGAAGCTGGTCTGAGTGGGTACGAATCAGGGGAACCAAAGAATCTCACAGGCATGGGAGTCGAGGCAGGCCAGGAAAAGATCTGGAAAAGGCGTTGACCGTCTCAGTGAGTTTCTTTACAAGACAGGAAGGTTCGATGCGGACGACACCTTCCATGACCATGAATACTGAACGCGGAACGGGGCTTATGCCCTGTGCCGTGTCGGGTGGAGTGGTCGTAGGTCGGACTGTCTCGTACGCATGGCAGTGGGCCTCTCAAGCCATCCGCCATACCGTCACCCAGTCCCAGGCCTCCCAGAAATTCATCGTTGATTCTGAAATTCAGGAAGGGGCAAGCAGGTAGAGATCGAATCCAAGTTTTCTCACCCTGCTTGCCGAAAGGTAAGCAGGGTTTTTTGTATGACCAAGGACCCCATTCCATCTCTTCGTGAAACCAGGGAACCGAGTGAGTGCCATGGGTCGACACGAGCCGGAGAATCCGCCGCGTGGTTCGCCCGTGATTGTCACGCGATTGTCGCTGACAGGCGATGGACCCTGAACGGGATACGGGATGGGATGAAATGGGTCGGGTTGAATCGGATTTGGCGGCGAGCCGAAGACCTCGCGTGCGCGGTGATGCAAACGCGGCGTGCGCTGGAGGTGAGACGTATTCTTGTTCGCCGTTTGAACGTCCCGGGTCGATCCGGGGTCGACAACAGAAGATTTTGCGGGCCGAGAGGCTCCGGGAGTACGCCGTCGAGGCCCTCCCGGGGGTCGGGTTTGCCCGCGTTATTTCGGTTCTGATGAGAGAATGCAGGTGGGGAACGAGAGAGAGAGAGAGGAGGTTCAGGTTATGATCATCGATGTGGAACGGAGGAATCCGAGGCGGCGCCGGTCGGCCGAGGGCATTCGACCGGGTCGCCCCCGGGTAGGGACGCCCGTGAACCTTGAGCCCGCGGGTGTCGGAGATTGGGCACGACTCGATCGGTATCTGACCCTGGGCGCCGAGAGCGGGGCGTACCACGTGTCGGATTCTGGACTAGAAACGGAGATGTTGGAGTCGTCAGCCACCGTGCGGTGCATTTGCCAGGATGCGGTGCGGGTGGTGCATCGCGTGATCGAGAACCTCGAAAGCGGACAGGCGACGTCGACCGGGGCGGGCATCCGGGTTTTGGCGTGGGTCACGGCGTTGGGGGACGACGATGGCCGATCGGCGGCGTGTGCCGGCGTTCCGCAGGTGTGTCGGACCGCTGACGAACTGTTCCTCTTTGCCGAGTGCGTGACGGCTCTACGCGGTTGGGGCCGAGGGTTGCGACGGGCGGTCGGGAACTGGTATCGGGCACGCTTTGCGGACGACCTGGCGTATCAGGTGGTGAAGTGTCCGCGTCGTGACGGGTGGTCACATCGCGATTTGCTGAGGCTGGCGCATCCCACTCCGGCCACCCGGGAGCAGGCGGCTGTGTTCCGCTGGATTCTGGGAGGTTCCGAGTCGCTGGGTCGACGGACGGTGGTGAGAGAGGTCTCGAAGCCGGAGGTGGACGAGGCTGGCGAGGGCGTCGTGGAATCGGGGGATGGGGCACCGCGGATGTTTCGTGCGGTGACCTATCCGGGGGTGGGAGAACTCCCGCGATTGCTGCGGGGTTTGGAAGAGGCCAAGCGGGCGGTCTCGGCCGCTGAAGTGGTCCGATTGATCTCGGAACATAACCTTCCGAGGGAAGCGATTCCGGCGACGTGGCTGGGTGACGTCGCGGTCTGGGAGGCGTTGCTGCATCGGATGCCGCTGAGGTCCATCATCCGGGATTTAGGGCGGCTTTCGGCGGTGGGTTTGGTGAAGTCGGGCAGCGAGGCGGCCTGGTGGATCGAGACCCGTCTTCGGGATCCGGGCGTGTTGCGAGCCTCCGGGCTTCATCCACTGTCGTTTCTCCTGGCCCGTCGCGCCTATGAATCGGGTCAGGCCGATTCGGGCGGTGTTCGGTGGGCGGTTGTGCCCGCCGTGGTGCATGCGTTGTCGGATGCCTTCTATGCCGCGTTCCGAAACGTGCGGGCGACAGGGCGTTCGCTGTTGGTGAGTCTGGATCTGAGTGGGTCCACGCGGCGGTCGTATGTGCCGGGGACCACGGTGACGGTGCGCGAGGCGTCCGCGGCGATGGCCCTGGTGATGGTCTCTACGGAGCCGTCGTGTCTGACCGCTGGTCTGGCTTCCTCGATGAAGGATCGACTGGCGGGCGTGCCGGTGGCTGCACCGGGGCTGACGCTTCTCGATATTCACCCCGGAATGCGACTCGACGCCGTGCTGGAACAACTGGACGCGATTCCAGCAGGCATCCCGGATTGCGCACTGCCCGTCGAGTGGGCAAGGCGCCATAGGATTCCGGTGGATTCGTTCGTGACCTACACGGATGGCGACGTCTGGGCGCGCGACGTTTCGCCGGTGGAGGCTTTGGGACGGTTTCGGGCAGACTCAGGCATTCCGGCCAAATCGGTGGTGGTGGGCATGGCCGGTTGTGACTTCCAACTGGCCAGCGCAACGGACCCTTGGACTCTCGATGTCGTGGGGTTTGACGGCGAGACGCCGGGAGTCATCGACGGCTTCTTCCGTAGCTGAACGGGGGAGACGTCGGTGACGGCCAGCGAATCCGCGCCGCCTACTTCAAGAGCAGGCGGTAATTCTTGGCTGGGACAGTCAGCGACGAGGGGTCGATGTAGAGGTAAGTGCTGGCGGTCGACTGGAATTCGATGACCTTCGTCCACTGAATCAAGTCGGTCGAACCCTGCAATTCGTAGGTCACCCCGACATCGCCTGTGGCGCTGACCTGGATCAGTCCCCCCGCCAGGGTGCTGATGGAGAGTCTCGCTCCCTCGCCGGTGACCGTGACGGTGAACGACTGGCTCGCACTGAGGGCGGGCACCCCGTTGTCCAAGACCTGAACGGTGACGGGGTGGGAGCCGACCTGGGATTGTGATGGGGTCCAGGTGATGGAGCCGCTGCTGGCGTCGACGGTCATGCCGGCCGGCGCCGGATCCAGCGAGTACATGAGGGTGTTCGCCGGGAGGTCACGATCCGACGCCGACGCCTGGATCGCGAGGGGCACGCCGTAGTGAAGGGACACATCGTCGATGGGCTGAAGGGAGGGCGCGACGTTTTCCTCGGTCACGATCCATTGGAAACTGTTGGTGATGCTGAACCGTGGGGCCTGGGGATCGCCGAAGCCGGTCTCGCTCACCACGACCGTAATTCGATTGGTGGAGGGGCCATCCGCCTCGGTCGTCGTCCACGCGATGACGCCGCTATCGGGATGGATGGTCATTCCGGTGCGAGGGGAGAGCAGTTGGAAGGTCAGTTTGTCGGCTGGCAGATCGGCATCGGTCGCTGTGACGGTGGCTGTCGAGGCGACGAGTTCGACGGTCGAGCGATCCCCGGGCAAGACCAGGACGGGAGGGGCGTTGACTTCTCGGACGACGATCTCAAAGGCGTTGGTCACGCTCCATTGGGGGGTACTGGCGGCCGCGGGGCTGTTATCTGTGACGACCACGGTGACGAGTTGGGTCGTGGGGCCCTGGGCTTCCGAGGGCGTCCAGAGGATGGCGCCGGAGCCGGGACCAATGACCATGCCGGGCGGGGCGGTGAGAAGGCGGAACGCGATTGGATTCGGCGGCAGGTCAGCGTCGGTGGCGACCACCAGCGTGGTGAAGAGGGTCAACTCGTCGATCGAACGGTTCGCGATCGGTGCGAGAACGGGGGGCACGTTGACTTCGCGCACGACCACTTGGAACTCGTTGGTGGTGCTGAGCGATGGTTCATTGATTGCCGACGGGCTGTCGTCGGTGACGACGACGACGATTCGTTGGGAGGAGGGGCCCTGGACCTCGGTGGGGGTCCAGGTGATGCCACCCGAAACGGGGTCGATGGCCATGCCGTCCGGCGGTGAGAGGAGCGAGAATCGGAGGGGGTTGGCGGGCAGATCGGCGTCGGTGGCGGTGACCGAGAGGTTGAGCGAGGTGAGTTCGTCAATCGTTTGATCCGCCGGCACCGTCAGCACGGGGGGCGTGTTCACCTCGTGGATGACGAGGAAGAAACTGTTGGTGCGGGTGAAGGATTTCCCGTTCACGACGTCGGTGACGCTGGCGACGACGGTGTTGGTGCTGGGACCGTCGGCTTCGGTGGTCGACCACGACAGGAGGGCATTGGTGGCGCTGGCGAGGGTCAAGGTGACGCCGGGTGGCGCCGAGAGCAGGCTGAAGGTCAGGGGTTTGATAGGCTCATCGGGGTCCTGGGCGGAGATGGGGACGCTCATGACGGCCGATTCGTCGAGAGCCAGCGAATCCGGCATTTCGAGGTCCGGGGGCACCCGGGATTGTTTGAAAGTGTAGGTGCCGGACTGACCCGGATAGGTTGCGGCGACGATCACCGTGTAGAGGCCTTGGTTGGTGATGTTGAGGCTGACGGCACCGGAACGGGCGAGGGAGTTGCCTGAAATGGTTTCGCCCGCCAAGGAGCCGTAGGGGCTGTGAACGCGAATCCAAGGTGTGAATCCGGTGGCTGTGACACGGAAGACATTGCTGTCGCCGGGGGTGCCGAAAAAGGACCAGGCATCCAAGTCACCCAGGTGCAGGTTGGCGACGTTGGTGAGTCCGTTTACCAAGGGACCGCCTTCGTCTCCGGGTGGCGGCGTGACATCGCCCGGGGTGCGCACGAATTGGAGGGCGTAGGTGCCGGACTGGCCGGAGTAGGCGGCGCTTGAGACGAGGGTGTAAGGCCCGGCGTTGGTCGCTTGGAGGGCGAGATGCCCATCGCGGGCCAGCGTGTTTCCCGAAATGGTTTCACCGACGAGGTCACCGGTGGGACCGTAAAGCCGGAGCCAGGGCGTGAAATTGGTACCGCCCATGCGGATGAACAGCCCGTTGCCGGCTGTTGCGGTGAACCGCCACATTTCCAGGTCGCCCAAATGGATGACGCCCGTCTGGGTGGTGCCGTTGACCAACTCGCCGCCGTCATCGCCCGGAGAAACCGTGATGGGAGCCAACGACTGCGCCAGGTGGATGCCATAGCCTCCCGTTTGACCCGCATAAGCGGCAGCAGCGACAACGAGATAGGTTCCGGCGTTGGTGGCCTGTAAGGTGAGGAACCCGTCTCGGGCGAGGGTGTTGCCGGCCACGGATTCCGCGATCAGCGCTCCGGTTGGGCCGAACATTCGGAGCCAGGGGGTGGCGTTGGTGGCGCCCGTGCGCACGAACAGCCCCTCGCCAGCCTGCGCGGTGAAGCTCCAGACATCCAGATCGCCCAGTTGTACGAAGCCGGTATGCTCGGTGCCGTTTTGCAGTTCGCCGCCGTCATCGGCGGGAGAAACCGTGATGGGAGCCAACGACTGCGCCAGGTGGATGCCGTAGCCTCCCGTTTGACCCGCATAAGCGGCAGCAGCGACGACAAGGTAAGTTCCGGCGTTGGTGGCTTGTAGGGTCAGGTATCCGTCTCGGGCGAGGGTGTTTCCGGCGACGGATTCCGCGATCAGAGCTCCGGTTGGGCCGAACATTCGGAGCCAAGGGGTGGCGTTGGTGGCGCCCATGCGGATGAACAGTTCTTCTCCGGACTGTGCAGACAAGCTCCAGGCATCGAGGTCTCCGAGGTTGAGGGTGCCGGTTTGGATCGCTCCGTTCACCAACTCGCCGCCTTGATCGCCGGGCGAGACCACGAACGAACCAGGCGCCCGCACGAAATGCAGGTTGTACGCCCCGACCTGTCCGGCATACACGGCGCTAGCGACGAGGGTGTAGGGTCCGGCGTTGGTGGCCTGCACGTTCAGGTATCCATCTCGCGCCAGGGTGTTGCCGGACGTCGTCTGCCCGACCAGAGCACCGTTGGGGCCGTAGAGGTGGAGCCAAGGCGTTACCGTGAGGCTGCCCATCCGGATGGAGATGCTTTCACCGGCAGCGGCCTCGAACGTCCATGTGTCGAGATCTCCGAGCGTTAGATTCGCCAGGTTGTCGGCTCCACTCGCCAACGGTCCACCCTCGTCGTTTCCAGGAACACTGATCGTGCCCGGTGCCACCGCCAGGTGGAGACCGTAGCTCCCCGTTTGAGCCGTATAGGTCGCACTGACGATGACCGTGTAGTTGCCGGCGTTGGTGGTGGTGGTGGTCAGGGCCCCGTCCCGGATCAGCGTGTTCCCGGAGGTCTCCTCGGCGATCAGTTCGTTGGATGGCCCGAACAGCCTAATCCGCGGTGTGATGTTGGTGCCACCGACCCGGAGCATGACCGAGCCGCCAGCCGGCGCGGTGAAGACCCAACTGTCCGAGTCGCCGGCGGGGGAGATCACTCCCGTGTGGATGCCGCCGTTGGTCAGCGCTTCTTGGGCTTCGACCTGGCTGCCTGACACCACGACGAGCAGCAGGACGGCGAACACCTTCCATACGCTTTTGAGCGCGTGAACGCGGGGAGGCGTGCAGCGGTTCCCGGATGGGGCGGATGCAACATCGCGCGTGTGCTGTGGACGGCACGAGGGGCAAGAACTCGGGGTGGGGTGATTCAACATCGAGCTAGGAAGACAAGTGGTTGCGCGTACGAAAGCCCAGCAATCGAGGGTGATTCTCAAATAGCCCGTGTAATGTCAATGCATCGCTTTCCAAATGACCGGCGTTGGTTAGTGGGTAGTTCCAAAAGGGGCAGGTTCCTGGGATCGATGGCAGGGGACGTGTTCGCGGGAGGTTCAATCAGCGAGAGTCTTCGTGAACCTGCGTTGAAGGCACCATGCTTCGAGGCTGGGCCAGGTCAGTACCTGGGTTGTGCCAGACCGTGTCTTGATCGTTTCGAAATCGCCGAGTGACGAGCGGAACTGCCACTCCGCCAGGTCGGGCACCCGGTCCAGGGCGCCGAGCATGCGAAGGGACTCGAACGCGAACCACGTGTTGGGGGCGTCGCCACGGACGAGGTTGACGAGGTTGGTTCCGGGGAGGGTGTCTGGAATGAAGAGCCCTTTGCCCCGGTGGAAGCGCAGTATCCCGGCGATGCAGGCTTCGCGGTCGATTCGATCCAGGGCATGGGCGGCATCGAGGAGGTAAAGGACATCCCGGGTGTCGCGGAGGAATTCAGCGATGCGGGATTGGAAGAGTCCATGAACCGACTCCGGCGGTGTCATCTGGCAGCGGCCCGTGGGCATGTTGGACGAGAGGATCTGGCAAGCGAGCAGGGTGGGGACGATGGGGGACAGGTCGACGAGATCCATGCATCCGGATCGGGTGAGAAAGCGAATCCGAAGGGCGAGTTCGCCCGTGGTGAGACCCGAACACGGGTGACCGAGCACTTGAGATTCCTGAAGACCCAAGAGCGACATCTTGAGGTCAGCGGGGAGTCGTGGGACGGCTGCCCGGACGGACGTCGGGTCGAGTCGATGGGGACGCAAGTCTTCGGCCGTGAGGAACCCCGAGCCGGCGGCCTGAAGAAAGGCGGACGCCCCAAGAGCCCAACCGAGTTGGATCTCAGGCGGAGTGTTGGCGGGGGTATTGGAGGCCAGGTACCCGAGTATACCCGCCTTGATTGAGGGGAGCCGTTCCTGGGGGAAAAGATCGGCAGGCGGCAAGCAGATGCCGACGAAGAGACCGTGTTGCCACCAACCGAGGGCCGCCTGGTTGTTGGTGTGGGTTGGGTCGAGTTGGGCAAGGAACGTGCGAACGTCCAATTCGGTGATGGCGACGGGCTTAAAGAATGAGGTGTCGAAGCGGCGCGTGGTCTTCGGGAATGAAAGCATGCAGAGGCCTGCGACGGCCATCAGGATGGCGGCGACGCGGAGGAGCCACACCCGCCCGCGCATGACCGCCGTTGTTTCGGGCGCTTGTCGGAAGATGGACTCGGTCGACTGTTCGCCGAGGTAACCCGCCGCGGCGGCGGTGTCGCCGCGATGGAATGCCGTGCGGCAGTCCTTGAGTGCGGTGGCGACCCGGGTCTCCAGGGTGGAGGACGACGGAAGCTCGGCGGATTGGCTGAGGGAGAGTTCCCGACGATCGACCTCGCCGAGGCGGGCTTCGACGCGTCCATCGTGCCGCAGGATGAGCCCGGATGTCGGCCCCCAGTAGAACGGGAGAGTGGTGGCAAGAACGTGGGGCACCGCCCGAACCAGTCGTAGTTCGATTCCGTCGGACGTTCGCCGCCAATCGTCGATCAACATGCGTTGGCCAAGAAACCGCGCGAACTCCAGCGTCTCTTGGTGGCTGAAGGGTCCGGACGCCGACGAGGACGGTGCGGTTTTAGACTGAAGGAAAAGCCCGTGCGCCGCGCGGGTGAAGAGGGAGTAGTCCATGCGGGGCACGAAACGTGGGACTGCGAACGACATGATGCCGAAGAAGGCCCCTTGAGCCAGCAACAGGACGGTGACGTTCCAATTCCAGAGCCCCATGCCGAGCAGGGGAATCGCGAGGATGAGGACTCCAACGGTTCCGGCGAGGAAGCCGACGTTCCGGACGACATGGAGCTTTCGCACCATATCGAGACCCGAGAGGACGAAGAAGGCGCCGAATAGGGTGCTGTAGGTGCGAAGTCCCAGTCCGGCGGTAGCGAGATAGACCGAGACGAACATGAGGCCGACGGCGATCGTCACGCCTCGGAGGAATCGGCGGTAGAGCCGGCTGCGGAAGCCGGCCGGATCGCGGAAATTCGCGAGTTCTTTATGTCCCATCCAGCGGGCGAGCAGCAGGCCTGGGATCGCCGAGACGATCTGAAGGGCCAGCATGACGAAGCTGAAGGGGATCGCCTTGGCCAAGCCGGAGGCAATGCCACCCAGGGCCAAAAGTCCGCTGGAGTGCGCTGGAAGCGCGAGCATGACGGCGTGGGTGAGCCGGGATGGGGCGCGCAATTGAACCAGATCGGCTTCCAGGCGTACTTCAAGAGCTTCCCTCAGGACCGCACGGGCCCGGTGGAGCCGGACCTTGAAGGCGTTCTCCGAGATACCGAGGGTTTCCGCGGCCTCGGCGATCGACTGGTTCTCGAGGTAAAAGAGTACGAGGCACTCGCGATGGATGGGGGGGAGACCTTCCAGGGTCGCGCGCAGGGTTTCGCGGGTGGCTCCGGGATCGTCGCAACCGGCGGCCGTGGAGGGTTCCTGTTCGAGCGCCCAACGGGCGCGTTTGCGCAGTTCACCACGACGCCGCAGGCCGAGGTTGATGGAGGCATTGCGCGCGATGGCACTGATCCAGGCTCCGAACTTCTCGGCGTGTCCAAGGAGCGCAAGCCGTCGGTAGCCGGAGATAAACGCTTCCTGGGCGGCTTCCTCGGCGAGGTCGCGGTCGCCGAGACGGCACCAGGCAATGGCGAAGACTTTGTCGGCGTGGCGTTCGACGAGTTCGCGGTAACGGTCTCGGTCGCCAGCGCGGATGGCTTGGACGGCGATGGCGTCCGCGAGGGGCTCAGTAGAAGAAGGAATCAGATTCATCCTGCCCGCCAAGACAAGGCAGGCGCCTCAAGGTTACCGGGGAGCGCCGGGTTAATTGCGCTTGGCCTTCTTGAGCAGATCGTAGGCGCGTTGGGCGCCGGCGTCGCCGTTGGCGGCCGCATGGATGAGATGTTGCTCGAGGGAGATCATGGAATTGTGGACAGCCATGCCCTGATCGAGGGTGAGATTCGTGGTGTTTCGGGTGACCTGAAGGGCGACGACGGCTTGTTCGAACTTGCCTTCGCGCAGGGCTTCACTGGCGACGTTGATGTTCTGTTGAAGCTCGGGTTCGGCGGTGGTGAACGCTTCGTCGATCTGGGCGGCGGCCTGGGTTGGGGTGGCGACGTCGGCGGAGTCGTCGCCGTTACCACCGCAACCGCTGAGGAGGAGGGCGAGGGCGGCGGCGAGAAGAGGGACAGGGTTCATAGGTGGAACGATTTCCAAGGAACGGACACGCATGGGGACCATGAACCGACCAGCGAGGAAGACCGCAAGCGGCCCTCATCCCGGCCTTCTCCCGGGGGGAGAAGGAGAACGTGATCCGTGGGTGATGATGGCTGGGGTTGGAGCGTGGGAAAACGCAGGTTGAGTCGGAACGACGGCCCGGAGGGCCGAGGGAGCCGTAGGCCAGAGCGTGAGCCACGGGATGCTGCAGGAATTGGAATTAGCCCCGGAGGGGCGGGCAGAGGAATGGAATTCTGATCGCCCCTCCGGGGCTTGGAATACTTTTGGACGGCGAACCCATGGCTGACGCCATGGGCTAGAGTCTGGGCGCCCCTACCGGGGCTTGGGAACGGGACAGCGAGCCGCTTCATGGGCGGTACCTTCATTCCCCGGTGGGGGTACCGGGGTTGCACCAGAAGCGGCCGGCGCGCATGCCGCGGAATCCGCCGATGCCGGCTTCGCGCACGTAATTGCGGTACTTCATGTACTCCGTTTGGCCGCCGAACATACCCATCATGACGCCGGTGTTGTGGCGTTGAGTGACGCCTTCGTTGGGTTGACTGGTGGCGTTGTCGTAATTGGAGGGAAGTTTCTCATCGGCCTCCCAGAAGAGCATGGAGTCGGGTTTGAAGGCATCGACCTTGTAAGTGGAGTACTGGGGGGCGCCTGAGGGACCGGTGGTGTAGGCGGAGACGGCACCGTTCATCATGTAGCTGGAGACCTGCATTTCGCGCTGTTTGAAGCCCGGGGTGTTGGTGCGTTCGAGGGGGCACCAGACGAGTTGGCGGGTCTGGTGGTACTGCCAGAGCTGGCTGCGGGTGACATCGTGTTGGGGGCGGTTGGTGGCAACCCGGGTGTAACACCAGTTGGGAACATTGTACGCGCCGGAGCTCCAGGACGTGTAGGGCATGTAATCCTGATTGTCGCCGGTGTAGAGCGCGGTGCTCAGGAGCATCTGCTTGAAGTTGTTCAGGCACTTGGTGCGTTGGGCCTGTTCCTTGGCCTTGCCCAGCGCCGGCAACAGCATGCTGGCCAGGATCGCGATGATGGCGATGACGACCAGCAGTTCGATCAGGGTGAAGGCATCCCGGCCCGGACGGGCACAGCGGTTCATGAAGGACCGGAAGGGATTCATGGAGTTCATCTACCGGAATCCCCTGGAGCGGTCCAACCTCGATTTGGTGAGGAAATCTACCAGGGAAGACTGAACGTCTTCACGTACGAGTAGGCTTTGATGGCGTCGATGACGCCTTCCTTGACGCCAAGGCCGCTGTCCTTTATTCCGCCGAAGGGGCTGCTTTCGATGCGGAATCCGGGCACATCGTTGATGTTCACCGTGCCGCAGCGGAGGGTGCGGATGGCCTTGAAGGCGGCGGGAAGACTCCGGGTGACCACACCCGAGCTGAGGCCGTAGGCGGTGGAGTTCGCCAGGGTTATGGCGTCATCCAGATCGCGCACGGTGAGGATCGGTGCGAGGGGGCCGAAACTCTCGGACACGACCATGCGACAGTCGCGCGGGACATCGGCGATCACCGTGGGTTGGAGCAGGGCGCCGCGGCGTTGGCCACCGATGAGAACGCGTGCGCCGGCGCTGACCGCCTCCTGAACCACGGTTTCCAGATGCACGGCGGAGGGTTCATCAATGACGGTGCCGACCCGGGTGGCTTCGTGGAAGGGATCGTCGCAGACGTACTCCCTGGTTTTCTCGACGAGTCGTCGGGTGAACTCGGGGGCAATGCCATCCTGGACGAGAATGCGTTTGACCGCGGTGCAACGTTGGCCGCTGTTCCGGTAGCTGCCTTCGGCCGCGAGGGTGACAGCGAGGTCGAGATCGGCGTCATCCAGGATGATGAGGGGATCGTTGCCGCCGAGCTCGAGAACGAGCTTTTTGTAGCCGGCGGTGGAGGCGATGCGTTTGCCGACAGGAACCGAGCCGGTGAACGCGACGAGTTCGACATCGGGATGCTGGACGAGGCGTTCGGCGACATCGGCGGTGGCTCCCAGGAGAACGCTGAGCATGGGGCCGGGCAATCCGGCGGCGTGAAGCAGACTGGCGAACGAGAGTGCGGTGAGGGGTGCCTTCTCAGAAGGCTTGAGAATGATTGGCGTGCCGGCGGCGATGGCGGGGGCAAGCTTGTGGGAGACCTGGTTCAACGGGTGATTGAACGGCGTGATGGCGGCGGCGCAGCGCAAGGGTTCACGGGTGGTGAAGATCTTGCGGGCCTTTCCCTGGGCGGAAATGTCGCACGAGAAGATCTGACCGTCGTCGCGCAGTGCCTCCATGGCGGCGAAACGCAGGACGTCGAGTGTGCGGCCCACCTCATAGCGGGCTTCGCACAGGGCGAGGCCGGTTTCGGAGGTGATAATTCCGGCGAACTCCTCGTGACGCGCGGCGAGCGCGGTACGGGTTTTCTCGAGTATCTCGGAACGTTCAAATCGCGAAGGCGTGTCTCGAAACGAGACCGCGGCGGCGATGGCGGCATCGGTATCGGCGCGGGATGCCAGGGAGACGGTTCCGGTGACGGAGCCGTCATAGGGAAACCGAACGGTGAGCGTGGAGGTGGAGGCAACGGGTTTACCGGCGACGATGGAAGGGAGGTTCATGGTGAGCGGGGTTCTCAAAAATCAGGACACGAATTGCGGCCATGAACCGGGGCGCGAGAAGGATTCAAGGCGGCCCTCACCCCGGCCCTCTCCCGGTGGGAGATGGGGAATTGGCGCAGCGGGTTTGGGAGGGTGGAACATGAGGTTGGCTGGATCAGGCGGTAATGGAACGAGCGGTCTGGGGTTGGCCGTTCGAGCAGGGTGATACGCCGCTCCCTCTCCCCCCGGGAGAGGGTTGGGGTGAGGGGGCTCGCGGATGGCACCATGAAAGGCTACGGTACGGGTTCATGGTGAGCGGCGTGGCTTCGGGACGAAGCCCATGGAGGTTTGAATGGGGTGGGTGCAGGAGCAACCAGCGCTGCTCTCGGGAGCCAGGAGCAGTCCTCCGGCGGGGATGAGGGTCAGCCAGCAGCCGGAGCGGACGCCTTCGAACTGAGTGCGTTGGTTCGATTCGAGATCCCACATGCTGTGATAGTGGTGCCGGAAGAAGAGGGCATAACGTGCGGCGGACATGGTGCCGCAGCCGCGGCGTTCGGGCAGATCCTTGCGCACGGTTTCGCCCGTGGTGAGGTTGAAGGCGCGTTGGTCGGAGTAGAAGACGTTGTCGATAACCACCGGATGCTGGAGATGTCCGCTGTGATGGCCTTTGTCTTCCTTGTGGAACTCAGACCAAAGCACCTGTCCGCCGGAAGCCATGAGATTGACGTCGCCCTGGGTTCCCGCCGCCGGGGCGTTGAAGGCGAATGTATGGAAGGTCTTGTCCTTGTCGGTGCCGGTGACCACGACGGTGTTACGGCTGTAAACGAGGTATGTCATGAACTGGCACGGGCTGAAATCCTGGGCCTTGGACCAGAGCTTGCGGCCCGTGCGCAGGTCGAGCGCGACGAGGTGGGTGTCGGTGAGGGCCTCGGGCGGGAGGCGGGTGCCGGCGGCGGCAACCGCGTTGGAGGCGCGGCTCTCGATGAGGAAGATCATCTCGTCGCCGACCGTAAGGGTGGAGTTAAGGATGGCTCCGCCGCGGTATTCCCAGCGGCCTTTTCCGGTGTCCGGGTCCACCCCGAACAGCCGGTCGCTGGTGACGCGGCTGACCTGTTCGGCGGCATAATCTTCGTACCACTCGCCTTCATCACCCAGATAGCCGGTGCTGGATTGAACGCGGCTGCCAACGATCAGGTTGGGGAGAAGCGCGAGGTAACCCCAGTCGTGGGCGGTGGGGTCGGGATCATTCGGGATGGAGTAGCGTTCGACCCGGCGGCCGGTGTCACCGTCGAGGGCGATGCAATACCGGCCGTGGGCGAGGAAGAGGCGATTGCCGGCGGCGGCCATGTTGCTGGAGTCGCGGGGCACGTTAGCGCGCCGAAGTTCGGGGGCGGAACGGCTCCATAGAATGGTTCCGTTGTAGGCGTCGAGACCGAACAGTACGCGGTCGCCCTGAATGAAGAGGCGTCCGCCGCGGCTGACGGGCGCCGGATTGCGGGGCCCGCGGTCGGGCATGGGACGTGGGCCGGGATCGCCCCACCAGGAGACCTGAAGTTCGCCGCGAACGAGTTCGTCCTGGCTGCAGGAGGTGTTGTCCGGGTTGCCGTATTGATGGCTCCATTCGCCTGCACCGGCGAGGGCGCCACGGCGGTGGAACAGCCACGAACCATGGTCCGAGGTGAAGCGCACTCCCGGGAGGGCTTCGCCCACCCAGGCGCGCCAGAGGTCCGCCTTCAGACTCGGCGCCGGGGTGCCTCCGCTCGAGGGCACGCCCAGCAGCACAACGCCACCCGAGGGACGCAGGACCCGGGCAATTTCGGAGGCGGCAAAGCGAGGTGGCTGTCCATCCGCCAAGGTCCGCTCCGAGATGATCAGGTTGGCGATGTAATCGCCGAAGGGAAGTCGACCAGGTTCCACCTGGTGAACGGCGGCGCGGACGCCTTGGATGCCGGCTTGATCGAAGAGTCGACGAAGGGCCTGCACGCGGGCGGGATCCGATTCGACGACGACGATTTCCAGATCGCTTTGGCGGACCAGTTCGACGGCAACGGCACCGTCGGTGGCGCCCAGGACGAGGCAGTAGCCGTGCTGGACCGAGGACTGAAGCAGGAGTTGTTCGGCGATTCTGGCAGCGTCCGGCCGGGCCGGGGTGCTGGTCGACGCGCGAGAAGGCGTTGCCGCGTAGTAGAACGATGTGTCGAAAAGGTAGCGCTGGGTTTGCACGGCGCGGCCGTCGCGTTCGGGGGCGCGGAGGCGGTAAAAATATTCCGCGTTAGGTGCGAGCTTTTCGAGAGTGACGACGTGTTGGGTGGATGCCGTGGCGCTTTCGAGGCGTTGGCGGGAGCCGTCCGGGGCGTGGATTTCGAGCACGGATGGCATGGGGACATCGGTTTCCCAGGAGACGATGGCCGTGGTGCGATCCTTCCAATCGACGAACGGTCCGTAGGCTGGGGTGAAACGGAACGGTTCGGGGGCGGGCTGTGGGAAGAGGGCGGACTTGGCCGAGTGGCGTTCGCTGATTTCGGCCGGGGTCAGGACCCGGCGAAGGATGAGCGCCTCGTGCAGTGCGCCCGTGAGAGGGTAGTTTTCGTCGTCGTCACGGTAGGCGCCGACGACGAGCGAGGCATGGTCGGGGTAGCGGATGGGCCCGGATTGGACCGCGTCCCGGGCGGCGAGGGTACCATTGACGTAAAGGCGTTGTTCCTGGCCGTCGTAGGTGCCGACGACGTGGTACCAGTGACCGGCGGCGAAGGCTTCCCGGGCCTGGAGGTAGGTCAGGCGGTTGTCGCCTTTCTCGGAGGCCAGAGCGAAGCAGAAGGTGTCGTTGCGATAGCCCAGCAGCCAGCCCCACTCAGAATCGCCGTTGTCCTGGATGGCGCCGACGATGCCGCCCCATTCGAGCGGGCGATCGACGCGGACCCAGGCTTCGACGCTGATGTCCTGTTTGGGCAGATTGATTTTAGAGAGATCGGTGGCGGCGACGACCGACTGATTCTTCCCGGGCAACTCGATGCGTGCGGGAGCAGGATCGTCGACGAGGCGGATGCCTTGGGGGGTGATGTCGGGGCCGCCGGCGACGGGTTTGATGCTGGAACCTTGGAGGCGATCGGGGCTGAAGAGCCAGTGGACGACGGTGCCGGGGGGTGTGGGAGAAGGAGCGGGGGCAGCGGCGCTGCTGGGAAGGGCGGAGAGGAGAAGAACGATGGCGGCAACTAGATTGAGAACGACGGTGGGATTCATGGGAAGGAGCGTTCTCCGAGGTTCGAGAATGGAGGGGGACCATGAACCTAGACGCGAGGAGTGGAGCAGGCGGCCCTCACCCCGGCCCTCCCCCGGTGGGAGAGGGTGAACATGCGCCGCGGGTTTCGTCGGACTGGATGGGTTGTGGTTCATGGGGCTCAGCGGGAGGCGCGAAGGGTGGTGTTGGCGAAGCAATGGAGCGTCCCTTGGTCCGTGGCGATCCAGAGCTGTCCGTTGGCGGCGGCGAGGCCATAGGCGCGACCTTGGACGGGTTGTGTCCAGAGGCGTTGGCCGGTGGACACCGCGAACGCCGCTGCGGTGTCGGCTCCCCCGACGACGAGCGTGTCGCCCGCGAGGATCATGGCGTCCGGCCATTGGCACGGAACGGTCCAGAGCCGGCAGTCCTCCATGCCGGTGGTCGTCTTGTCGACTTGTTGGCCGAGATCAGCGACCTGCTCACGAAGCGGGACCATCTCCGCGGCGGTCGCCTTCTTTTTTTCGAGATTGCGCAGCTTCTTCACGAGGCCGCTTTGCTGACTGGACAACTCCTTGCGCTGGCGGGCGAGGGCGAGATAACGCCCGCGGTCGAGGGCGGTGATTTCAGTGTCGGAATGCAGGTAGGAACGATTGCCTTTGACGATGAGGTGATGGCCTTGGAAGGAAGCGAGTTGGTCGGACTGATCCTCATCGACGACGCCCAACTGGCCGGTTTTGCCGGGGCCGAAAATGAGGGTATTGCCGGTCAGCAGGGCGTAGGTGCCTCCGGCGCCTTCAACGATGCGTTGGCGTTTCCCGGTGGCTAGGTCGCAGACAACGGGGTTGTTGCGTCCGGCCGGGACGTACAGGCGGGACTTGGAAGCGAGCAGATAACCTTGGGCGGGAAGATCGATCTGGGTTTGGCGCCAGCGTTCCTCGCCGGTCGCCGCGTCGAGGGCGACGAGATACACGGTTTCGGAGGGGAACATGCCGGCCGTGGCGTAGACCCGACCCTCCTGGAGGATCACGGACGTGCGGACCGGCCAGGCGGAGATGATCCGGCCGTTGCCGGGAATGCGCCGATCTTCGGGGGCGATCCGGCGGGACCAGACGAGTTGACCCTCGGCGGCCGTGACGCAGTAGACTTTGCCGTCGTCGGAGCCGAAGTAGACCCGATCGCCAGCGACGATGGGGGCAAAGCGAACGGGGCCCTCGGTGTAGAAGGCCCAGACCGGTGCACCGGTTTTGGCGTCGAGGCAATGGACCTTGTCGTCGGCGGACGAACCAAAAAGGACACGGCCGTTGGCGACGACGGGGTGGAACGCGCGGTCGAAGATCTGTCGGGGTTTGAGGTCATAGACCTTGTTCCATCCGTCCCATTTGGCCTCACCCTGCCAGGCGGGTTGCGGCGGGTGGGGAGACTGCCAGGACCAGAGGAGCGCGAGTTGGGTTGGGAGCGGGTCCGGGGAGATGCCGGAGCGGGCGAGGTCGGATTGGTAGGTGGGCCAATCGGTGGCGAGCGCCGGGAAGGCGGCGGCTCCTAGCAAAAAGAGGGTGAGTCGACGGAGGATCAGGTGCATGAGAGACGTCCTTTTTCGAGGTGAAAGGCGCGGGAAGCGAAGCGGTCGGCGTCGGTGCCGTGGGTGACGACCACGACGGTGCCGCCGGCTTGATTGTACCGGGCAAGATGTTGGAAGACGGTGATGGCGTTGTCGGGATCGAGGTTGCCGGTGGGTTCGTCGGCGAGGATGACGGGTGGATTCTTCAGGAGAGCACGGGCGAGGGCGACCCTTTGGCGTTCGCCGGCGCTGAGCGTGGCGGGTTTGTGCCGGGCGCGATCGGCGAGGCCCAGTTGTTCCAGCAGAGCGACAGCAGCTTTGCGTCCGGTGACGGCATCGGAGCCTGGTGGAAGTCCAGTGAGGGTGTTTTCGAGCGTGTCCAGGTAAGGGAGCAGATGGAAGAGCTGGAACACAAAGCCGATGCTTCGGGCTCGGAACTGGGCGCGCTCGGCTGGGGACAGGGCGTACACATCGGAACCGTCGAGGTTCACAGTGCCTCGGGTGGGGCGCTGCATGCCGCCCAGGGTCAGCAGAAGGGTGGACTTGCCTGAGCCGCTGGCGCCTTTGATGGTGACGAATTCGCCCCGGGTCACGGTGAGGCGAACCTGGTCAAGCCCTCGGACCATCCCGTGGCGGGTGGGGAACTCTCTGGAAACGTCGTCGCAGGTGATCATGGGCATCAGTCGGCGCGGAGGGTTTCGACCGGGTCCTGATTCAGGGCGATCATGGCCGGGACAAAGGACACGAACGCAGCGAAGGCAGGGGTGAGGGCGATGGCGGCCAGGACGAGCTGAGGGTTCCAGGTGATGGAAGCTGCGGTCACGTGGAAGATGGTGGGTCCGAACGCGAGGGCGAGGGCCGTGCCGGCGATCGCGCCGAGCAGGCCGCAGAACACACCAAGAAGGACGGCCTTGCCGAGAAAGAGACTGGCAAGGCGGCCGGAGCCGTGTCCAAGGGCGCGCCAGAGACCGATTTCCGGGCGGCGCTGGCGGACATTGAGAATGGCCAGCGACCCGACCCACAGGGCGGCGATGGCCAAGGTGAGTGGCACGGAAAACGCGGCGTATTTCTCCGCCATCTGGCGCTGTCGGGCACGGGCGTCGGCGAGGGCGCGCACGTGGAGGACCTGGGTGTCGGGGAGCAGTTTGGCGAGTGCGGTTCGAATCTGGCCGAGCGGGTCCTGGTCGGAGGTGACGCAGAGGCAGTCGATGGCCTGGATTTCGTTGATGCGTCCGGGGAGGTTGAGCATCGACTGGACATCGGAGAGATGGCCGTAGACCCGGATATCGTCCTCGGTGCCGGATTCGGTCAGGACCTTTTCAACCGCGAAGGACTTGCCGCCGAGGGTGACGTGGGCGCCGCGCGGGGCTTGGAGCAGTCGGGCGGCGGAACTGCCGAGGTAGAGTTGACCCTTGGGAATGGAGTAGCCCATCGGCTTCTTGCCTTCATCGGAGATCGAGGGAGAGACGCCTTCGAGGATGACTTCGCCTTGGGCGAGCGGGTAACGCTGGCGAAGCGTGGCCGTGAGGTGGTTGAACGTCATGAACACGCCCTTCTGCGCGGCGAGAGTCCGGATGAACTCCTCGGGCATCGTGACGTCCGAATGGCCTTTGGCCCAGAGGTAGGCGGTGTCGGTGGCGGCGGGGATGATGCGTAGATTGAAACCGAGATCGCGCATGATGCGGGTGGTCTCACGCTCGGCGGCCTTGGCGGTGAGTCGGACCGCAACGAGCAGGGTGACGGCGGCGGTGAGGGCGCCAGCGGTCCAGAGCGAGTTCCAGCGGTGGTGCCACAACTCTTTGAGGATAAGCAGGAGTGGACTCATGAGCGGTCCCTTCGGGAGCGGTTCAACAGCCAGGCACCGGCGAGAGCGATGACCAAACCAAAGCCAGAGAGGGTGGTCCAGAGCGCCAGGACGCCGGCGGTCACTGGCAACCCAGCCGCCGGTGCGGGAGGCTTGGGGAAAGGCTTGGACGTTAAGGCAGCCGTCGGTTCCTCCGCGACGGGCTCCTCGGTCGTGTCGGCGGGAATCGTGGCCGCCGCTTCGATGGGTTCCTCGGAATAACCCAAGGCGAGAGCGTCGAAGGCGCCGGATGTGGTTCGACTGGCGCCGGGTTTGGCAGGGCCTTTGAGGACGATGCGGGAGATTTCGGCGCGAATCAGCGGATTCTCCGGGTCAAAGCCCAGGGCGTTGGCGGCGGCGCGCTGGCGCGCGGTATCCCAGCGGGCGGGAATGACGGGTCCCTGGAGAGAACTGCGATCGAGATCGCATTCGCAGTCCTGGCCGATGATGGCGAGACGATCCTGAAGCACGGTGCGGGTGATGAGACCGCCTTCCAAGGGTTCGCCCACGCGCCGGCCGCGGCCGAAGACCACGGCGACACGCGGGTCCTGGGTGGGTTGCGGGTTCATGCCGAGACCCCAGATCAGCACGGACTCCGCGGCGATGGACGGGGCGGGGATGGCAAGGATCCGCGGAGGAACATTCACGGGCTTGGGCATCTCCGGAAGGAGCCGTGTGATGGCGGCGATGGCTTCGTCGAGGGTTTGCCGGGCGCGTCGGTTGGCGGATAAGTCCTGCCCTTCGACGAATACAAGCACGGCGTAGGCCCGCAGAAGGTCGTCATGGAGTTGGGTGCGAGCCGGGGATGAGACGGCCCGTTCCAGAAGCTCGACGATGCTCGCCCGTGAGGAGGGAAGGGATGGGGCGGTCGCGCCGGCGAGAGCGAGTTCCCGTTGGTCGGGGCTTCGGAGAACGAGACGCGAGGGGCTGCCGTCTTCGCTCGCCGACGCGGAGAAAGTGATATTGGCGTCGAGCAGCACGGCGGCGGCGCTTTGCTCGAAGTCGGCGCGCCGTAGCGGCAAGGCGTCCGGGGCAAGGTGGAGGATGAGGCGATAAGGATCGGCGCCGAGATCGACGAAGCCGGTATCGCGGACGGAGTAGCGGCAAGCGAGGGCCGCGGAAGAGGCGACGAGGAAGATCGATAGGAGCGAGACGTTCCAAACGAAACGGGTCACGGACCATGAACCGGGGCGTACAGAACTGAGTGAGGCGTTGAGTAAGGAAGGCTGTTGGAGCGGAAACCTGCCGCCTGTGGTAGCGCAGGTTGCCCAACCTGCTGTCTCGCAGGCTGCCAGCCTGCGCGGGTGGTTTCGATACTGCGCCCCGTTGACTGGCAGTCGGCGATACGGCCGACTGGCAGTCGGCCCCACGGACGGAGGATTCATGGAAACCGGTGGCATCGTTCGCCATTCGCCATTCGCAGTGGGCGCCTTCATGGGGTGGAAAGATGGCCGCAGTCGGGGCAATCCGACAGTCGGCGGGTGCGGAGTTTTCGCCAGGACATGGTTCGCAGGTTGGCGACCAACAATTGATGGGTGAGCGGGCGTGAGAGGCCGGTGATGAGTTTGACGACTTCCAGGGCGGCGAGGGTGCCGGCGAACCCGGAGACGGCGCCAAGGACGGGAAATCGCCGCTGCCAGGTGGTGGAGGGTTCCGGGTAGAGGCACCGGAGGCAGGCGGTGGTTCCGGGCTGGATCGTGGTGAGATGAAGCTCGAGATCGTAGACGGCGCTTTCGACGACGGGCCGGCGGGCGGCCATGGCAGCACGGTTGATCGCGTAGCGCTCGGTGAACAGCGGGGCGGCGTCGACGACGACATCGGCCTGGGCCACGAGGGCGTCGGCGTTGGCGGGGGAGATGTTTTCCGGAACGGCGATGATCTCGAGGCGGGGGTTCAGGTCGCGAAGGCGGCGGCTGGCGGAATCGATCCGGCTATGGCCGATGCCCGCGTGGGTCATGAGGATCTGGCGATTGAGGTCGCTGGGCTGGATGGCGCCGGCGTGGGCGAGAATGAGGCGGCCGATGCCAGCGGCGGCGAGGTATTGAGCGACGGCACCGCCGAGGCCACCGACGCGGGAGATGAGGACCGTGGCGCCTTTGAGCCGGCGTTGGCCCGCTTCGCCGAAGCCGTCGAGATCGATCTGCCAGCCGTAGGTATCGCGCTCGACGTTGTCGAGGGGCTGGGAGGAGAACCGTCCGCCGGGCGGGACATTTGGATCAAGGTCGGGCGGAACGTCAGTCGCCACGAGGGAAGGCAAAGGGTTCATGGGGAGGCAAGTTTTCCAAAGCATGGACACGCATTGGGACCATGAACCGGGGAGGGGAGCCCTCACCCCGACCCTCTCCCACCTTCGCTTTGCTGCGGAGGGAGAGGGAGGAAGAGAT
>Ga0105046_10000004_pt1 | contig 217521 bp, 155 predicted proteins | sample MAT03_FD_78385 | JGI IMG/M metagenome (GOLD analysis project Ga0105046, IMG submission 78385) | Freshwater microbial communities from Lake Fryxell liftoff mats and glacier meltwater in Antarctica - MAT-03 (megahit assembly) | ecosystem: Environmental > Aquatic > Freshwater > Ice > Liftoff... | reverse complement strand
TGCGAGCGACCAGCAACGATAGCTTGAACTTCGTTGGACAAGAAGATTTGATCGAAGAAAGGATCGACTACATTAACAATAACGTTCTTTGCGATGCCTATGACAATGTTGGCATCATCAACTATCTGACTAGTAGCATCATCAACCTTTCCGCGCCTATTCAACCGTATGATATTCCCATGCGGGTCATATTTGTACGCGCTACTCCAGCCCCCTGCCGCCTCTGCAACTAGCGTTCCCTGATCGTCCTTATGTGTTGTTACAGATCGCAGTCGTCCCAGCACATCGTAGCGGTATGTTTCGCCGATGAGCTGGCCTTCTCGTACGATGTCCGCTAGTGGATCACTATGCGTCCGCATAGTCCACGCGCCTATCTGTCCAGAATAGAGATCGTATGCGGGCTTGCCAAGCGGCGTTGCTACACCCAAGCCAAGGGCGTCATTGACAACATTAGCATTAGGGTTTGGATTGTTTGTTGTTGAACCCACTTGCAGCATTTTCCAATCTAACAACTATGGCCGGTGCAACCATATATGGGCGCGCTAGACAATACAACGGCATTGTGTAACGAGATGACGGAATGACGAGATGACGCCAGTAACTCGTACTTCGTAATTCGTACTTCGTAATTCGTAATTTCTTCCTCTTTGGGGTATTGATTGACTTCAACTCGACCGCAACTGCGCATGTTCGATGTGATCATGCTGGTTATCTCACTCGTGATTGGCATGGGCATCTTCCGGGCACCAGCTACGGTAGCATTGCGCTCTGGCAGCGTTGAGATATTCTATCTTGCATGGATGATAGGGGGCATTGTTGCGGTTAGCGGCGCATTGCTGTTTGCCGAAGCTGGACGGCGTATGCCGGTTACAGGGGCGTATTACCGAATATTTGCCAAGGCATACCACCCGGTGGTTGCATTTGCTGTGAACATCATTATCCTAGTTTCCAATGCTGCGTCAGCCGCAGGTGTTGCGATAATAGGGGCGGAATATGTCGCGTCTTGGCTGCCCGGTGTACCAACAAGTTTTACGGCAACAGCAATGATCGGTGTGCTCTATGGACTGAACATGCTTGGCCTTCGTACAAGTGCTAATGTGCAAAATGTACTCATGGGTATCAAGCTGCTGATGTTGCTGTGTATCATTGCGGGATTGGTACTTGTTGACGCACCAACCACCCAGTATGTTCTCTACAACCCCCATACCGCGGGCTTCTGGGAATCTTTAGGGCTTGCATTGATACCCGTTGCATTTACGTTTGGTGGCTATCAGTCTACAATAAACTTTGGCGGCGAAATTGTTAACAGTAAACGTACCATGCCCATCGGCATTGTTACAGGCGTTGTGATTATCACCATCATCTACCTTCTTGCAAATGCTGCCTACGTTCATGTGTTGGGCTTTGATACGTTGGCTCATTCTTCGTCTATTGCAGCAATGGTTGTAGATAGAATCTTTGGTGCAGTTGGTTCCAATGCACTCTCTGCCGTCCTCGTGATATCTGTGTTTGGCTACATCAATGTGGCAATGCTCTCTAACCCTCGTGTGATACATGCAATGAGTGAGGACGGCGTGCTGCCAGCACGTCTTACCTCGCACACCTCTGCGTTGGGCGTACAACACGGTTCGTTAGTTGCCTTTACGGCGCTTAGTATACTCTGCATTTTTGTTGGCAAAACATTTGAAGTTATTCTTAACTACACGATCTTTGTTGATGCCATCGGCTTGGCCTGCGGTGCAGCTACTATCTATTGGTTGAGTAGCAAACGCATTGCCCCCTGGCTCCATGTTGCTGCTGCTATCTTCATCGGTTCATGTGTCTATACGGCAATCAATATCTTGTTGTTCGATACGGTAGCGGCATTGTCTGGATTAGCGTTGTTTGCTGGTGTTGCTGGAATCGGCTATCTCACGTTTCGAAGAAAGAAACTCGCATGAAAGGTACACTCAGCCTACTGACCTCAGGCCAAGGGCTCTTTACTTCTACACAAGCGCTTCCATAACATGCGCTTGGTAGTAGCTGTGTTTTGCGTTGCTTCCATTGGCGCGGTGTTACACAAACAAGGTCATACAAATGGATTGGCCCCTGCCTTTGGTTGGGGATTTGAGCTCAGCGCTGACGATCTTGACGTGCCTCGTTCATATGGATTCGACAATATTCACGCGCCGCTATGATGTACTCCATCGCACCAGAAAGATTCTTTCTAGTTGGTGGCATCGGCTCCGAGTTTGGCCTTTAAGAAGAGCAATGGGCACGCATCCCTGGAATACAGATTCTAGACACAATTTCTTGGTAATCATTGATTACCAAGAATCAATGGCAATCCATCTTTGTTACCTACAACAACTACTTTAGCATTTGGTGAACGAGCAAGCTCGAGAGTTGCCTCGATGCCCTTCTCTCGCAAAATCATATCCGTGAGTGATGCGCTTAGAATTCGGTTAGCACGTGCTTTACCTTCAGCATCAATGAGCTGACGTTCTGCTTCCTTTTGTGCCTTGGAAAGTTTGAACTCATATTCGAGCGACTCTTGTTCTTGCTTAAGCTTATTCTCAATAGCAGTCTTGAGTGTTGTTGGCAACGTTATGTCCCGCACAAGCACTTCATTGAGTTGCACAAATTGTTTATCAAGAATCTTCTTGGACTCAACGAAGATCTCATCCTGAATAGCGTCGCGTTTTGACGAATAGATTTCCTCAGGTGTGTAGCGTCCGATAACACTGCGTGTAGCAGATCTCAGTGCAGGCCGCACTACACGATCAAGATATTCTTGGCCCTTCTCTTGATGAAGCCGAGGAAGTTGTTTGTAAAGGGGCTGAAACCATCCCGATACGTCAAGTGAGATCTCCAAGCCGTTGGAGGATAACACGGCCATAGATTCCTTGGCTTCTTGCTGGCGTGCTTCATAAATAACCATGGTATTCCATGGCGCAACAATATGAAAACCTTCGCCATACGTTGTTTCAAGTTCTATACCACCACTGAAGGTGCGGAACAGAACACCAGCTTCGCCACCCCTAATGGTAACGGACATGTTCAGAACTACGATAAAGAGGAAGAGTCCAATAAAAACAATTGCAATCCAACGCAAGATCTTGCGAGGATTTGCAGGCGGGTTAATGTGAAGTTTGAAGTCGTTGATGTTGGTCACGGGAGCCCCCTATGTGTATAGTGAAATGGCAAGATACGTGCATAATGGTAACCTTTTGCTCCCATTCGACTTATTATCCGGTTGGAGTGCTCAATACACTGCAGAAATGATCTTATGTTTTTAGGAGAGCTTATGTTTCGCTTGCTCACAATACTTCTTGTAGCTTCAATAACCGCCACTGCTGGCCTTGTACCAACTCCACGCGTATTCGTCAAGAACGCGGGCCAATGGCCTTCTCAGGTGCTGTACGGCGCAACCACGCCTGCAATGTCGGTTTGGATCACCCAAACGGGCATGATCCTAGACCAGCTGGGTACCGACGCATCGGGTGTTTCTAGGCATCATGCTGTTACGCTAAACGTGGTGGGCTCGCGGGGATCGATGGTAACAGACGTTGTCTCTACCCCAGCTACCACACCGGTGTATTACCCGTCAGCACATAACCCCAACCTTGAGTCTCACAGCGCAGATGCTGTAACTGTTCGCAACATGCTGCCCGGCCTTCATATCGAATATGTGTGGGATGGCAACCTGGTTCGTTATAACATCTTGGTTGACAAAGGGGCTACTCTTCCAACACCGTTGTTTCGTGTTAGTGGGGCTCAAGATTTGCAGCAGACACACGATGGATTTTCATATCGGACATCACTCGGCTCTGTTTCTATGAGTGGGCTTGCGGCGTATTCTGGGTCATCCGATAAAATGCGCCAGGTGAAGCCCCTTGCCACAAAGAATGGGATAGGTTTTGTTGTTAGTGATCGCGCTCTTGACGAGTCGGTAGTTGTTGACCCAATTGTTTCGGCAACATCTATCCGTGGATCCAAGACAGAAGAAATCACTTCTATGAAAATCGACGGACAAGGTAACGTTGTGATTGCAGGCTGGACTACGTCCTTTGATATCACCATCCCAAGTGGTGGTGCCAATACAACGGGTAAAACCGGCACAGATGGATTTGTTGCGTGCCTCACAAAAGATCTCAAGACAATCATTGCATGGACGTATATCGCAGGTGATAGCAACGAGACCGTGCGTGGCCTCTCCATCAGTACAACAGGAGATATCTGGGTAACTGGCGAAACAAACTCAAATAATCTCCCGGTAACCGTCCTCAAGGGTGGAGCATATTCTGGCACCATTGATGGATTTGTATTCAAACTTTCGTCTGACCTCAAGAAGATTCTTGCCGGCCGATACATCCCTGGGAATCGTGAAGATCGTCCACGAGGTATTGTGTGCACATCACAAGGTGGAGCAGTTATCTGTGGTCAGACATTGTCCACATCAGGCATGTCTACGGCGTTAGGACATGACGCAACACACAATGGCGGATGGGATGGATTTGTTCTCGTCCTTGCCCCAAACGGTACTGATGCCGAGAACTTTTCATACTTCGGCGGTACTCTCAATGATGGCTTTGTTTCTGCAACTTTCGATAATAGCGGCAACATCTATTTTGCTGGATGGACCACATCACCAGATGTTGAAATGTTGCCTAAGAAAACACGCGAATGGGTGCCAGACTCGAATATCTATCCTGACTATGGATATTGGAAAGAAGTTGGCACAAATTCATACGATATCGATTTCGCCGGCGGAACGTCAGACGTTCTCGTGGTGAAATTCACATACGATCTAAACCTCTCGTTCTCAACCTATTATGGCGGCAAAGGGGATGATATGCCTGCCGCTATTCTCATGGATAACGATGGAAGAGTATTTGTAATAGGATCTACAACGTCATCTGACCTGCCGATTCCAACGGAAGGTTCTTCTACGTACGGTGGCAAGTCTGATGCTTTTGTCTGCGCTATCAGCAGTGATGGCGTCCGGCTTCGTAGTAGCATGTATTATGGTGGCAACGGCGATGAATTTGCAGCCGACGGACAGTTCACACCAACAAAAGACATTGCAATTACGGGCAACACAACTTCTTCAAACATTCTTCAGTTAGGCGAAGGTACAACATCTGAGATCAGAGGCAAGGAAGATGGATTTTTTGCAATACTCGCCTCTACCGAACTCAAATATTCATCAACCTACGGATGGAATGGTAGTGACATTCCAAATGCACTGGTGCGCGATGCTCAGGGCAGCTACTTTATAGCCGGCCGCACAACATCGGATCTGCCTAGTAGCTCTGCTAGTGGTGCATCTGATGGATTCATCGTGAAGTGGGCGTTTGGAACTCTAACCTTCCGCACGCCAGCTTCAGGTACGTTGATGTGTACAGGCACCGCGTACACCATTACATGGACAACAAGTGATCTTGCATCAGACGTTACGTATAACGTAGGCTATTCTGTTGACAATGGAGTTACGTGGAATACCGTTGCCAAAGACCTACGAAGCAAAACGTATACATGGAATATTCCTGCAGACCTGCCTACGTCACCAAATCTACTACTACGTGTAGTTTCGTCGTTGGGTCACACAGCATCTGGTTCAACTCCATACGTATTAGAGTCAGCCCCTTCCTTTGTTACGCAACCATCATCGGGAACATTCTGCACGGGCAGGAGTATCGTTTTAGATCCTAACGTGGCTGGTGGCAGCCTAACGTATCAGTGGTACAAGAATGGCAATGTATTGAATGGGGCTACGCAGCGCACACTCACAATCCCAACTGCCACCGCATCTGACGCTGGGCAGTATCATCTAACGGCAACCACCCAGTGTTCAATGGTGCAAAGCACCGACGCTGCCGTTGCCGTTGTTGCGCAACCTCAAATCACAACTCAGCCTATTTCACGTTCAGTTGCGCCAAACTCAACAGCAACTCTAGAAGTTGTTGCCGTTGGTGAGGCTCTAACGTATCAATGGGAGAAAGATGCAGTTGCAATCGGTGGCGCCACAATGTCTGCCTATGTGATCAATGGTATTACTCCAGCTCAAGCTGGAGTGTATCGCTGTCTAGTTGGTTCTGCTTGTGGCAATACCACTTCAAACGAAGCAATACTTACCGTTGGTCCAACATCTGTAGACGATGGTGTATCACCAACGAGCGTCTTCAATGCTACACCTCAACCTGCTACTGACGTATTGCGGTTAACGTTTGGAACCGAACTAGCTACATCGGCCGTTGCAACTATTCGCGCGATGAGCGGCGTGGAGGTACTGCGGATTTCGTTGCCGGCCAATACAACAACGGTTGAGACTCGTCTTACGTCCATCCCCGCTGGCGTATACACAGTTATTGTTACCAACGGGAATACAACAATGAGGGCAATGATTACGATTCTCAAGTAGTCGCTCATTGGCGCTTAGTCTTTGACGAATACGCGCGCATATACAAACGTTGGTGTTGCAACTCTAACGATGTACGTTGATGCGTTGAGGCCAGCCAAATCTATTTGAAGCATCCCCGCCGATGGGTTCACAACGTCGCGCACTTTTTCACCAAGGATTGTAAATACCGCGATGTGTGTAGCGTTCTCGGGCACGCCGCCAAGAACTACGCTGCCCCTTGCTGGGTTTGGATATACAGAAAGGGTGCCGGCTGACCCCTCTTCTTCAACATCACTCAGCAATGGAAAGAACACGTCGAGTTCGCCTATCTTAATGATATCGGGGTTGTAACCACCGATGAGATAGAACTTATCGCCAACCGTTGCAGAGCGGGGATCGATGCGGCCAGTGTACGATCCACTATTTACAGCAATGCGAACCTTTGACGTTGATGGTTCAAATATTTTCACTTCTTTGATAAGGTTATCGGCATCTAAGGACCCACCCATCATATAGATCTTACCATCTAGCTGTTCGCATGTGGGATAACGGGCAGGACCCATCAAGCCCCCTTTTGTTGTTAACACAGTCCACACGTTTGTTGCAGGGTCAAACATTCGAACATCTAGTTCGTTGCCTGCCGCAGTAAAGCCACCCATCACGTAGATCTTTCCGTCCACCACGGCCGACGTTGCACCAACTGCATTATCGTAGGAGCCTGTTGTATTGGGCTGGCTCCACGTATTCGTTGAAATGTCAAACGCATCCATCCCACTAGGGACTGAATAGTTAGCTGTACCACCGATTACATAGATCTTGTTACCAACAATCTGTGCCGAAAAGTCAAACCGTGGAGTCCATGAACCCAACGTTGTAAGAGTACTCCACGTGCGACTTGAGGCATCGAACACCCATACGGAACTATCGAGGTCGCCCGTTTCATTAACACCACCGAAGCAATAGATCTTTTTTCCAACCAATATTGCGTGATGTGCGGCCCGTTTGAATTCTGGACCATACACGATAGGATTCGACCATTTGTCGTAATCAGAATCGTACACTTGTATCTCACTGCCGGCTGCTCCGCTCGTGTCTCTACCACCGATGATGTAGCTCAGGTTAGAAACCGCCGTTGCCGAAAATGACTCACGAGCTCTGAACCCATCAGACGAACGAACATCCCATTTACCTTGCGCGTACACGGTTGAAGGAAGAGCGAAAACCACTATCATAAAGGCCAAAGTCAGCCAGATGAACGAGCGTACAATTGAAATCACGAGAGTCCTTAGGAATGCAAATACATGCTTGTGACCCCTAACTTAATACATCGGCTCTAAACTACGGCTAGCTCCGCTTAAAGGGCTATGGAGCTGTTGAGCCATTCTTGGCGATCTACGGACTTTAGGCCTATAGTAAACATTATTCCAAGGATTCCTGCTAGTTCGTCTAAGAGTGCGCCAGGGTTGGCCAAGCGCCGATCGATCACCATCACGCCATGAGAAATGGATTGGCGTAGATCTTTTACACTATGCTAATATCTGTGTATTCTGACGTTACAAGTAGCCAAGGCATCGGGCCGATTAGTTCCCATACGGTGCTTAGATAGTTCAAGAGCACGAATGTCTGAGATACTGATGGAACCCACTTCTTTTTAATACGTACCCATGAACATTGAGTGGTCAAACAACAATTTTTCTCCACCTAGGCTCAAAACAACGAGACCTTTTGTCTGCCAAGAAAGAGATCTAAGAGTGTTAGGTGCGCGGTGCCACGCCCCTTTTTCAACAATTAGCTGAGTGGTTTCGGTATTTGGCATGGGGAAAAAAGATAAACAATTCGGAACAGCTACTTCCTTACCACTACACCTGCACTTAGCTTCGACTCTGCACCACCACCACATACAACTTTTACAGCATAGGTGGCATCGGCTGAGGCTTCCTTCGCATCAACATATTCATGGGTGCGCTGGTCTTTTACAAGTGCGTAAGATCCCATTGCGCCACCCACTGGCTGTTTGTAAATCAAATAGCTATGCGGCTCACCAATATCTGGGTAGTCCCATTGAATGCGAACAGTCCTTGCAACGGAATCATACGTGGCGCGCAGGTTTGTGACCGACGCGCGGATACCGTTGTCATATCGAACAATTGATATGATGTTGGATAGGGGGCTTTGATTACCCGCACTATCAAAGGCAACTACTGCATATTGGTATTGGGCTGAGAGAACACCTGTAGTGTCTACCAAGACACTATCACGAACGCCCCCTCTAGCAAGTGAGTCCCATGGTGTTGGTTGCACCCCAACCACATCGTGAGGTCTGCGCTGAATAATGTGATGGCTAACGTCCCTACTCGTACTCGAATTGTAGAAGACTACTACGCTGGTGTCGGCCACTACATAGTCTGTGATTACAGGCGCCACGGGTGCAATGATATCTGGACGTGGAAGAGCGAGCATGTTGCTTACGGCCGATTCATTGTAATGATAGTCGAGGCACACTACTTGGTAAAACACGTACTTGGTGAGCGATCGCAGTTCGATTGTATCTAAGAGTACAGTATCTGTCCGAACAAAGACCGAATCCTCGTCGAAGATTTCTCTCTTCACTGTGAACTCATGTGTTGAGTCGTTTGCCATCAACAGGCGATATCCCATCACGTCTGCTTCAACGGGATGTTGAACGATGATTCGTACTACTCCTGCTGTGTCTATCGAGCCCCGTACAAGAACTGCAGGAGAAGGCGGCATACTATCGGCAAAGGCCACATACACGGGGAATGAGATGCTGCCGTTCTTTGCAGTATCAACGGCAACTACTTGATAATACAGTGTGTGCCCGAGTACCGCCGATGTGTCCAAGAATGTGCGTGCATCAGTTGCAAGGAGTTGTGTGTAGACTAATGTGAATGGACCATCCTCTGACCGTGAACGCTGCACAAAGAACCCATTGAGATCGGGCGTTGATATCTCTGGCATCTCCCATGATATTACTACGTGGTTTACTCCAACGTGCTGTGTACGAACGCCACTTGGTGTTGGTGGTGGCGTCAAGTCTAGCGGCATTACATCAACCGTGCCGATTACTTCTTCTTCGGCAAAAGAGTTATGACCAATGATACGATAGGTATACACGATGTAGTTCGTGAGGTTTGAATCGGCGTAGCCGTTTGACTCAGAATCTCGTGTCCCCTGACGTAACGTAACAATGGGAGTCTCGTTGAGTTTTGCAAAGCCCCCTCCATTGCGGGATCTATACACATCAAATGTTGTGTGGCCACTCATATTTCCCCATGCCAAAACTGCCTTTGTATCAAGACCTGTGGCAACAATCTCTACGCTGGACTTTTTTGCATCACGTGTAAATGATGTAACTGTTATGGTGGACGGCAATACGATGTACGGCGCCGTTGTACCTGCCATGGATACACGGTACGAATACTCCTTGCTGGCAACGGCAGTACGGTCAACAAAACGCATGGCTAAACCATTTGCCGCCACTCTGCTTCGCTCAGCTACAATGATTGCAAACGTGTAGGCAGATTCTAAGCGGTTCTTGTTCTCGCGTAACGCATCAAGGTCCGATAGGTCCTTGATGACCATGTCTGTAGGCGCTCCCGCTTGCTCAGCAAGGGTGCTTGCAACGGCAATGAGTTGCTCTTCTGTACTGTCGGCATATTGATATTGCTGAAGGAGCGTTGACCATTCTTGTTCGGTCCATTGAATAAGGGGCTTGCTGGTTAACAAACTATACGAACCAATACTTCCGCCGCTTATCTCTGCACGCTCGATGAGGAAGCCCTGCGTACGAGAGATTCTCCACACCGCGGCATTGTTTGGAACCCATCTAAGCACAACCGAATCTTGGTACCGCTTAGCGATTGCCTTCATTTGTAGTCGGAGTGCTCCATTGAGCGATTCATTTGATTGCGCCTGCACCTCAGTTCCAAGAACATGTGCTACGCAGATTAGAGACACAAGGTAGATGATATATTTCCACATAACGGTAGCTCCTGGTTGCCGAATTTACTTGACGGTATTCTTTGGCGCAGACTTGATTACTGCCACCAATGGCATTGGCGTGCTAAAGACACACACCACCGTTTGTGTGATGTTCTGATTGTTGCTCTTGGACTTCGCAACTACCCACTGGCTGTTTGCAGAAAGTTCCCAGAGTGTACCAACAACAGTTGCGCGGTACTTCTTGGCGTTTTCCCAATTCAATGTTGCTTTGGTAAAGCTCTCAACACCTGAATTATCAAATGCATACGAGTCGTTGTCCGTAGGCACTGGCGTAGGCTCGATCGGATTAAATGTGTTGTTGTTGAACGCCGATGAGCTACTCGGTGGAGGCTTTACGGACGTGGTCTTTGGAGGTTTGTATGCACTAACAGGAATGGTGTTTGCCGCCATAGGAGAGACCACACTCAGACTCAGGTCATTGGCGTTGAAGATCACGCTCGATTTGCGGCGGAACAAATACGCTCCTAATGCATCTTTGGTAGAAGACATAGAAACTGGAGCCCACGTGCTCTCGTTCAATTGTTCTACCGCAACGGAATATTTCACTTGAAATGTTCTGTTTACGGTATTGCCGCCAGCACCACCTTGTTGTTCTACAAGTTCAAACGCTGAGTTTGGCTCAAAGGCGTACATCACCATGAGTGGTTCAGATAGTGCAACGTTCATCGAATTGTGCGCTGGCGTTACCGAAGTGATCAGCTTTGTTGATTGTTCGGCAGCAACGTCTTGTGCCGCAACGGTGGCACTAACCGGAGGCGCTGGCTTGCACGCATTACCTACGTTGAATTCTGCGTTGAAGCTTCCTTTGAATGCTCCACCAAGTACGTCGAACGAACCGGTTGCCTGACCCTGGATCCACGAATTATTTGGGAATCCGGCTTCAGCCCATGCACCAAATTTTATCGTTGCAATGTTGTACGTACATCCATTGGGGTGATTCTTTGTGCAGCACACAAGGCAACCATCAGAAATCTTCTTTGGTGTGATGTAGACACTTGCACTTGCAATGGCATATGCTGCAACATTTGCCTGCACGTACCACCAGTTCATACCATCACCACCACACAACGAACCATTGGGGTAACGCAACAACGATGCGTTAAACTCAAAGCCCCCTGAAAAACGCCACTTCGCTTTGAGTCGGGCAATGATGTCTCTCGTGCGCTCGCCAGAATCAAATCCCACATCAAATCCTCCGGCAAAACCACTGCCCGATATCGCACCTGTAGTACCAGATGTAGACGGCGTCATGCCATAACACCCAACACTCGCAAGGCCGTTGTAGGTGCGCTGCGTAAACCCTGTAGGGGGCGTGATGGTTTTGCCAAACATGAAATACGAGTTGGCGGATATTCCTGTACCAAGGAAGTTCAAGGACAGTGTATTTCTATTGGTTGGCTCGCCCAGTTTTACGTACCAGATACCAGACTTGCCTTCAAGATGAACCTTGAGGTTGCCACTGCCTGATACTGGTGGTTTGTTTACCGTCATCGTTGCGTTGAGGTCAAATATCTGTGTGGTAAAGTCATAGTTGATGTTTAACGTTCCCTTTACCGGAGCAGATGCACGCTCAAGAAGCTTGGCCTTCATCCAGAGCTCTCCTATGAAGCCAATGTTTACCATTCCGCCCGCGTTTGAGAACTGCCCTGTAAGCGCAACGTCTGCATTAAGCTTTGATGGATCTGGCGATGTACCTAACACACCAAGCACTTTGAACCCAAAGCCAATGCTTTTGTTAGGCGCCATTGTTGCACCACTTCCGGCAGCAGTTGTTGTGGTTGTTGCACCAGCTACAGCCGACGCGTTTGGTTTTGCACCAGACATGTCAACAAAGATGCGCTGCCATGCAGTTGCGCCAAATCCATAGAACGCATATCCTGGAAGGAATACAATGCCGGGTGGTGGAAGGATTGCTTTTGCATCAACATACCAATAGCGAAAACGCGTATTGGTGTTGTCCACCTTTGATCCAAATCTACCTGCCGCATCAATCTGAAGCTGTAACGCCTTGAACTTTGCTTTGATTGATGCCGCAAAACCATTGCCCCATATTGGATCATCGTTATAGAAATTGAGCTCACCATTCATTTCTACAGCAGGGAGCTTAGCATGTACGGCTACCTTATTTACGTTGAAGTCAACAAACTTTGGTCGGAACTTGAATGTCGACGAAGGATTGCTCTTCTCAACAGCAACGGTCATATCAAACGATCCGCGTCCGCCAATGCGATTAGAGTCGAGCGCAAGAATGATGTCGAGGTTTACCTTCCCCCGCATCAGCTCGTTGCCCACAGGTGTAAGCTTGGCAAACTTTACCTTGTCTATCGTTATCGGGAACTTGGCAATCTTCTTCTGTTTGCTGGCAAAGGCCCAGTCGCCAATCGAATAGTCAAACGTATGTTTTACAGAATCGGTATACGATGCTCTCATGTTCTCGAAGTCTGGAGAGAGATCTATTGTCACTTTTTTCTGACCTACTTGAAGATCGATGGCATTAAAACCAAGTCCACCGTTGAGGACCATGGCAAACTTCCTTCTCGACTTTGATATCGCCATCGAAAGTGATGATGAAGGCAGCAATGTGAGCTTGGCGCCAGCAAATAATTTTATGTCAAGGGGCACCGTTGGAGACAACGAGAAATCAAACGACTTAGCCGTGTTGTTAAACAGCGCCTTGTATGTAATTGCGTTCTGCGGTGTTGTGTCGGTAATCGGCAAGAGCAGCCGGCCCCGCATGTAGGCCGAGGTGAGATTGGTGTTGAGCAACACTACCTTAACGGTGTCTACACTCGCACTCAAGCGATTGAGATTGGCGTTTGGGAATTGAATAACATTTACACCGAGCAGCGTTCCCGTGATGCCCGTTTTGTTGATGATGAGTGAATTAGCAATAAACTCTGGCGCGGTTACAGAATCGGCAAACGTGCGCCATCCATCTGGCATCCAGATGCGCACTTGTTTGGCATAGAAGCCATTGAACGTTGCGTCCGTTGAACCGCTATAGTTGGTGGGAAAGGTTATACCAGGTGGATTTTCTACATCACTAAAGTCGTACGCCAGCGTATCAACACGGAGCCCCATACCATTAGTGCCAACAAATGTGCTTGCTGGTAGGTTGCCATACAGAACCCACTCCTTCCATGCTACTGCCTTGCCACGAAGCGTAGCGATGGATTGTTGTGTTGAATCGGCATCTGGACGAGGCGTTATCCAATCGCGCGGGAATGCTACGTCGATATCGACAGACAACGTATCGCTGTTGTTGTTGCAGCCAAACACAACGTAACAGCCCGGACGGCTTGCAGAAGGCGCCCTAGCCGTTATAGTAAACGTTGGTTGCGAAGCAGTTAGACCGCGTACATCAATGTCTGCAAGGAGTCCCAATCGAGCGGTTTTACCAACGCCTTCTGGACATATTGGAATTTCTGTGAGGCCCAAGCTAAGTGTGTCATCGAATTTCGTAAGTGGGATGGTTGCAACCATTGCCATTTGTGCATCATCTTTCTTGAACCGAAACTCAGAGATACAAACTGTAAAGCCACTGATGTTGTTGAAGCCCATTGGTACTTTGAGCGGCGTGTTCATGCTGTTGACAGACTTTACAAGTGCGCCTTTCTGCTTCACAAAGTCATCTACCCACGCAACCATCTGCTTTGTCCAGTTCCAACTCGAGACCTGATTGATGGCCCATTGTTGTGGATACTGAGGAGCCGACGCATCTACTTCTGCAGTTGCTTCACCAGCTATCACTTGTTTTGTTGTGTTAACGTTGAGACTGTCAAACACAACCAACACTCGTGCGAGGAGCCAAGGTATAGTGATCTCACCCTTACCTGTACATTTTGTCCAGGGCGCATGAGTGAGGGCAGTGATCTTGAGCTTGAACCGTCCGATAGAAATAGTGTCGCCAACTGTTGCGTTTCCGGCTGCAGACGCAGTGTCGGTTATGGTTACTGCATAACTACATTGACCACATGGTAGGCTAGGGGGCGTAACATACGCCGCCTTCTTAGCCACTTGCGCCATCTCTGCATCAACAATGGGTTGTGAGGTTGTGGGTTTTCGACTTCCCCCACTTAAAGAATTCGACCCAGCAACAACCACATCTGTGCGTTTGGCTCGCTCGTCTCCCCCAGCCCTCCCAATTCCCACACCAGTTGCAATGTCTGTTGCTGTAACGATTGGTGCTGGTTTTAGAACAAATGGAGTTGCATAGCCATTAGGTTCACCAATAGGATTGTTATTGTCATCTATTGCTCGCACCGTCCACACCAGGTTTTTCTCACGGCTCACGAGATCAACATCTGGAGGCCATAGTAGCTGTGTGGTTTGCAGATCTTGCACATCAAGGATTGGTTGGTTCACGCGGAACGCCGTAATGGGGGTTTGACCCGCCATCACTTCGAAAACTTGCAGGCGGTAGCGCAAAGTGAACTGAGGTTTTGGAGAGACTGCTGTCCAACGGAAGAGGGGGCGTTGTCCAACACGCAGGCTATCTCCGTCCAGCGGAAGAAGAAGCACGGGTGCCTGGTAACTCTGAATCGTGAAGTTCTTGCACACCGGCTTGGTTAGTTCATTACCCGTTGATGGTTCGATGAGACGTACACAAAACTCATACGTCCCTGAAGCCAACATGCCAGTCTTTACAGCCGTCTGTTCTGCATTACCGATGATCTTCATAGCAGCAAGTGGAACAAGATCTTCGCCGAAGAACATTGATGCACCGGGTTGGATGGAGAGCACCTGCATGTTCTCTCGTTTCGTGTTTGCTAGGAGCGCCCCATCCTTATTCACTGTACAATCAAACTTTGCATCAATAACATTTGGTGACGTGTTGGTAACACTTACAACAACGATTTCTTTACGTTGTGCCCAATTGGAGAGGTACGGATCTGGACGTGACGAGAGATTCAGAGACAACCGTAGCTGTGCACTGACGTCGGCATTGTTTACCAGGAGCATTGCGCAGAGTATCCACACAAAGGAAGCGTATCTAGGCATCGTAGATCTCATGAAACGTGATCAGAATGTAGTGCTAAGTGCGAATTGGAGCAACCGTTCCGAGAAGGAAACAACGCGTGATGCGGAATTACCGTATGTGTAATTGTTATTGCCATAACTCGCAGTGAAGTTCGTGGTTTTTGTAGCGCGCCATCTCACAGACGCTTTAAAGAACAGCTGCTGGTCTGATGGTGATGGGCCAAAAGTAGTGCTACTATTGGTAATCGAGATCGAGGGCACCACATCGCCCCCTACCAAGCGATAGGCAAGCATGCCCCCAATGGACCGAACGATGAAGAGTCCCGTGTTCAAGGAATTCTCAAGGTACGAGGCACTGGCACCAAAACTCAGGGGGATGGGCTTGATGGCTGCCATGTAGTTTATCGCTGTGCTGCGAACCTTGTTTGAACTTTCCACTCCCGATACAACATTATAATCGTCGTACGTATCAAGGCCAGCACTTGCATTGAACACATGCGTCATTGTTTCTCCGTCGAGCATGAGAGATGGGTCGATCCCAAACGACTGGCTCACATTCTCAACCCGCAACGTGTCTTGATCACGCTTGTTGCGGATTCCAAAGTTTGAATACCGAAACATCGTTGAGAACTCTTCTGTGAACTGAGCGTTCACATTAGCGTTGTAGATGGCTTGTGAAAGAGTTTCGCCCTTTGTTCCAGACAGATTATTGATGCGATGGCCTACCGCTCCATTAATACTCAAGTCGCCACCAAAAAACTGTGCTGAGGGGGCTATGCGCCATTCGAATCTATCGGACTGTTGATATGGCTGAGCGATGGGGACGTAGCCCGCGCCCATGTACAGCCCCGTAACAGAGATGCCCCACCAATCCTGTTTCACATTAAAACTTGCCGTAGCCGCAAAGTCTACGCGTGTAGAAACGCGCGAGGTAGTTACAAGATCGAGAGGATTGCCATCGATGTTTTTTATGTCTGACGATTGATCGCGGGTGAAGCTTGAGACTGCGCCTTCGGCCATGATGTTCATCCCTTTTGCGAGACCAAACGTCATGTCGACTGATGCCATCATGCCTTCTTCAGCACGCAGGCGCAGCGTATCGGGTGGGAGCGTTAGTGTGGAATCGCCTTCTACGGAACGTTCCGGAACGATTGCAACGATATTGTTTTGGAGTGAGGAAGCATCATCGAGCGTATAGACAACATTTACGCCGAATGTTAATGAGTCGTTTTTTGCCGTGCCCAGGCGTCCCACATACATATCGCGGCGGTACGTTGCTGGGGTTCCACGCAAACTATCGGGTTCTACTGCACGTTGCACCACGCCCCCTGACGCTGCTATTCTCATACCTAGTGGCTGAAAGTCTATACCAGCACCAAACAGCGGCAGGTCCGAATTTGAAAGTGTGGAATATTGCGGCGTATGCGAGCCAAGATAGAACTGTGCCCAGCCGATACGCGGTGCAAAGCTTGAGAAGCCAAACGCATTTGCCGGGTTTGTGATATACTGACCAAACGAAGGGTTTTGGATGGTTGGTGTGGTAGTGTTGGTCTCTGGCAGCGTTAGCATAATGTTGAAGGGCAGCGAGATGAGGCCCCCAAACGTGATTGTTGGATTAAATACAAGGCGGTAGAGTTGCGCTGGGCGGCGCCCGCTCTGGGCTCCTAACGGATCCGAGGTGAATTGGTAAAAGTCTGCCGTAAGAGACGCATTGCCAGACACCACCGCCCACGGCGTGGTTTGTGCGGTATCTGCCACGCGCTCCTGCTGTGCAACGGACAGGCAGGTGGCTAGAGGCAAGAGCAGAATACACGCGAATCGGCATAATGTGATGCTGTGCAGAATCCCCCCAAAAGGTTCTTACGGCAATATATCAGTCCATCCAGTGTTTTCGGGTGCCTACACCCGCAAGGTATTGGAAAGCAGGGAACTTTTGTTGCCGCAACAAGTCTAAATTGGGAATACACACCGGCAGATGAAGTTGTCAGCCGATTTTTGACGCATGCGTCTAATTTTTCATTCTCCAGCAAAGTGCCACTTTATGAGTAATCTCCTTTATTATGTTGCTGTAATTCTCGTAATCCTATGGGTAATTGGATATGCTGGCTTTCACCTTGGTGGACTCTTACACATCCTGTTAGTGATTGCGCTGGTTTCTGTAGTTTTTCGGGTGATAAGTGGCCGGCGGGCCTTGTAGTGCCTTGACACTCGGATTTTTGGCACGCCCGTTGCAATAACTAACGAGGTATGTTCGAAAAATTCTATTGTTTTCTCGCCTCCCTTGCACTCGTTGGCACCCTGTCCTTAACAGGGTGTGGCGAAGCCGTTGTTGAGCCAGCTCCCCCGGTTCCGGATAGGATTGGCTTTGTAGTTCGTGACCCAGTAACACGTATATCATCACTCTACGTGGGTGAACTCAGTGGGAAGAAACTCACGAAGATCTCTAATGTGGCCGCCCCAACATCGAGTATCATCGCCATCTCTAACGACGGACGATACCTATTCTACACAGGCAAGAATGGATCGGAACTTCCGCTGATGATGGTGGATACGCGCACGGCAACGTTTGTGCAGTTGAGTGAACGTTCTGCTGCGTATCCAACCCTTTCAGCTGACAGACAAAGGGTTGCGTGGTTTGAATCCAAAAGTGCCGGTTACGTTCTCATGATGTGTTATCTCGACGGCACATCGCGCACGATGTTGGTCTCTTCTGTAGACGCTCCCATAGTTGTGCAAGGGGCTCCTGCATGGTCACCCGATGGATCACAGATTGCCTATAATATCCGCGATACTACCGCTACCACTTCTGTAGTTATTATACCTTGCGTGATAGATGTTCAAACCCGCAACGTTGTTCGTTATCCCGTGCGTTCAAGCATTGGCCCTCCGCAATTCCTCACGTCTGATACGCTTGTCTACCTCGTTGCAGAAGGTTCGCAATCATCTCTGCGACGTCTAGCATTGGATTCTCTTCGTGAATCAGTGGTGAACCGCTTGCCCCTTCCACAATTCAGCTCGTTTGCCATTTCTGTATCGCCCGACCATTCAACAGTAGTTTGCTCAAACCCGCTTGTGGTAATTAATCTAGCAGAAGGCACACACCAAACCGTTCCTTCGATGAATGCTTCAGTTCACAGTTCGATGTGGGCCCGTGATGGCGCGTCGTTTGTTGTGGGAGACAAAACAACGGCAGCGCTATATTCCGACCGGCTCTTTCGATACTCCAAGATCGGAGCACCCCTCTCGCTACCTTCATGGGACTCGCTCGGCAGCAGTGCATGTGCGGTGTGGCTTCGGTAGGCTAACCTTTTGCGCCAACGAGCGTCGAGCACAAACCAATTCTCACGACTTGCTTGAGTTTACGTTAAAAACGTAGCACAATCACGTTCTTCAAACTCATACGTGGGCATTATTGACTTAGGTAGTTATGCCGCAGTAGGTACGGCATTAACCAATCAGCAACAACGCCGTTACCAGTTGGTTAGTGGGTAAATTGCCGTATGCAAACTGAACAGCATTCTTGTAGCACGTGCGGCTCGCACGTCTCGTCGGCATTTGTCACCTTGACGATAGGCGAGGTTGAAGAAATGTCCGATATCAAGCAGTGCCTCCAGTATGATCGTAATGCCGTGGTACTCCATGCCGGCCAGTACCCGCGGGGTGTGCTTTGCATTCACCACGGCCACGTAAAGCTTACAAGAAATGGCATGGATGGGCGCGAGCAGATACTTCGTTTTGCTGGGCCAGGAGATATGGTTGGGTATGCCAGTATGGTCTCTGGTCAGCCCTATACCTCAAACTGTATTGCCGTAGAAGAGTCCGCAATTTGTTTCGTTCCAAGCGAGACACTCTTCCGAATGGTTCGCGAAAATCCGCATCTAGCTATTCGAATCATGCAGAGTCTATCACATGAGCTCGAGGATGCAGAAAGACGAGTTGTAGAAATCGCTCAAAAATCGGTTCGGGAGCGCGTTGCCGAAGCCCTCCTGATTTTGAAAGAAACGTTTGGTGTTGATCAGGATGGCGAAACGCTCAACAGCCGCCTAACCCGTGATGAGATTGCCTCAATCGTTGGAACCGCCCCCGAAAGTGTCATCCGCACGTTGTCGGAATTCAAGACCGACAAACTCATTGAGACAGACGGGCGGATAATTAGACTGAAAAATATTAAGGGGCTCCTTCGAACTGCCAATATCGAAGACTAAGCTGACAAAAGTCATAGTCTAGTGGCTCCTCATCTAACGAAGTTTGGTAGTGTAGATGAATTCCACTGCCTCATATTTTCGGCCTTCTTCGTGGGAACGAATCTTTCCTGAGAAATCACGTCGCGTTATCCCTAAGGAGGCCGATGTCTTTTCCGCTGGAGACATTTTAGAAACAGTATTCTTAGTGGAACGTGGTGCAGTTGTAGAAATCCGTACCGATGAATTCGGTGCATCACATGCCGTGGGATTATCAGGACCGGGAACACTGCTTGGAGGCCGCCTAACCTCTTCAAGTTTTGCAAGACACACAACGCGAGCTACAGCACTAGTGGAAAGCACGTTGCGAGAGATTAGCCGAAGTGATTTTCTACATGCTCTCATCCAAGACCCCGAGCTTTCAGATGCCTTTATGAAGCAACTCTCACAACGTTTAGAAACTGCTCAAGCTCTCTCTGCAACATGCGAGTCTGCCACGTCTTGTGAACATGTGCTCGGAGTCCTTCATGAGGTTGCAACAATATTTGATACAAACAATGATGGCAAATCAACAATTGGTATCGATGAGGCTCTGCTCGAGCGAATGACTGGTATGCCACATGGACTGCTCGTAGCTACCGTTGAAGAACTTCGCTCAAAGGATCTTGTGTTTCTCGAAAAGGACACCATACGATGGAAACCATGACACGTGATAGAAGTACATTTATGCCAACTCCAACAGAACAGTTGCAGTTGCTACGCGCCTGTATGCTTCGCGAAATCCGATATTCATCTGTGCTTAAACATGTTGCAGAAAGTCTTCACTCAATGGAGATTTTACTCCCTGAGAAGCAACGAAACCACACGCATCATCTCATTAGGGAGATCCACGATGCACTTGATGTGGACGCGGCGTCGCACTTTGAGCACATTTTTGAAATGATGCACGGTGGATATCTTCAGCGCTTAGCACATGACTACCCTGAGCTCACTCCTACGGAGTTGCGGCTTTCAGCATTCTTACGCCTGCCAATGCCGTCAAAGGAAGTTGCGCGGCTCTTTTCCTGCTCCGTGCGGAGTGTTGAGAAACATCGGGAGCGTATGCGCAAGAAGTTTAAACTCTGCCCGGCGGACAACCTCACAACCTTCCTTGCGGCCCGCCTTTAGTAGCCAGTGCTGCATGCACTTTTTCGTACCTTTGCCAGTCTGTTGAAGCCCACAGACAAACGATGTAACGCAAAGGAGCGGTCTCATGGCCAAAAAAATCGTACGCCCAACTCTTGGGAAAGCAACAAAAACCTCGTGGACCAACCCTTGGTCTCGCCAGCACTACATCTACCTTGCCGCTGGCGTAGGCGTAATCATCCTCGGATTCGTCCTACTCTCCACGGGATTGAATCAATGGGACAATCCACTTGCCGTTAGTGTAGCACCCGTTGTGCTCGTACTAGGGTACTGTGTTGCTATCCCATTTGCAATCATGTGGACAGGCCGAGCAAAGTCTGACGCCTAGTTCGGTGGCCTCAACAGCAATGTCCACCCGATCTACCTCACCAGCACGCAGGCTCCGCGCACTAACAGAATCCATTCGTCCCAAAGACGAAGACGTTATTCTTGAGCGAACGAAAGCCATACTTGGTTCAAAATCCGCTGTTCAGGCAGCTTCTGCCCTCCTGAAAAATGTAGGCACACTGTATCGTATGCTAACGGACCGGCGATTCTCCATGCAATGGTCCACCCGTGCTATGATACTTGGCGCTCTTGTGTATTTTATTCTCCCAACAGATGCCACGCCGGACTTTATTCCGGTGGTTGGATATATCGACGATACCTTGATAGTTGGCTGGGTAATAAAACGCCTTGCCCGAGAGATTGATCGTTACAAGGTTGGCTCGCGAGCACTGTAAAGGTTTTGTAAAGGTATCTAGAGCTGCTTAGTCAGCTAGATTCTCACTATGGGTCTACTCAGCCCTATTGCTTCGAACGAATTTGATGAGGCCGCTGCTTCGCATTTATTACGCAGATGAGTCATTGGCGCTCGGGGAGACGAAATCGCGTATCCGCACGCCATGGGCCTAGATGCAGCTTTGGATCTGCTCTTTACAGAGGTCGAGCCCGATATGAGTAGCATATCTCACCTTCTTGCAAATGAGATCTGGGCAGAATCACGACCTCATGTCTGCCCGCGTTGGTATGAATATTTCAGAGATAAAAACATACGATATGCTGAATTCCGAAGGTGGCTATGCTCAACGATCATAAAGAGTCCTCCGTCGCTCCAGGAACGAATGATGATGGTGTGGCATATGCACTTCCCAACTTCCTGCAATGGGAGCGAGTACGCCGAACATAGTATCGATCAAAATATTGCGATTAGAAAGCACTGTCTTGGAGATCTCAAGGAACTGGTGAGTTCCGTTACCTATAGCATGGCGATGCAGACCTATCTCAACGGACTGGCTAACTTTTGGTTTGACTACCGCAATGGAGTGAACGAAAACCATGCTCGTGAGTTTCTTGAGATCCATGTGTTAGGTCATTCCCGTGGTTCGGCTGTTGACCACTACACTCAGGCCGATGTGGTTGCAATCGCGCATGCATTTGCTGGGCACCAGGACGTTGTTAACTGGGAACCACATGGTGATGGATCCGATACGTTGTTACGTCAAAGAGACGTTTCGTGGACAGGTTGTGGAGCAGTCTTGCGCGAAAAATCGATCTTTGGCCAGGTAGGGCCGTGGGGTCCACACGATGTACTCGACTTGGTCTTTACAAATCGTACGCTAGTAGTTGCTCAATGGTTTGCTCGGCATCTTTGCGGAGAGTTTGTTGCAGACGTTGGCCAACTTTCTGAGTCGGAAATTGGCGCTGTTGCGCAACTTCTGATTGATACCAACTTTCATATCGGCACCACGATGCAAACGCGCCTTGCTAGCAGATTGTTCTATGATCCCCGGTTTCGAATGGCGTTGATTCGCTCTCCCGCCCACATGTGGCTTGGGACCATGCGCCTGCTAGAGGCCGAGAGCATTGACGAGAAAGAGTTGCCACGCAATTTTCCTACCACCGTACTCTTGATGCAACTAGGCCGATTTGGGCATTTGCCTTATGACCCACCTAATGTGTCAGGATGGCGCCGGGATAGGGAGTGGCTTACCTCCAGCGACGTATCTCGGAGGCTAGCTGAATGCAAGAGAATCGGTCTTGGGGAAAAGAGTGTCCACGATCAAGAGTCCACACGAAACGTAAACGCCTATGATCCAATCGCCGTCGCTTCCCAATTTGCATCTGTAGACAATCCATTGGAGCTAGCCCGATCCATGAGTATCAGAATACTTGGCACAGACTCCCCCAGATTTATTTCTCAGATTGAACAGGCACTTCTTTCCAGTAATGACCAATCGACATCGATTCGGGCCGGGATTACGTTGGCCATCGCTAGCCCTAGGTACCAACTATTCTAAACGCAATGAAACGACGCAACTTTCTCAGGACATTAGCCACTAGTGGCGTAATATCAACTATCAATGGTCTTCCAGGAATGGCTCGTATGATGCCGATTCCCGATGCCGGGTTAGGATGGATTGCATCTCCCTTTAATGGCGAAGGCAATGTCCTTGTTGTACTAAGGCTCTGTGGTGGAAACGACGGTTTGAACACTCTTGTACCTGTGCATGATGACGAATATTACCGACTGCGCCGAGACACTTCCGATACGGATCTTTCAATAGATGCAGACAAAGGAATTACCATCAGGGATGATCCATTCCATTGTTTTCATCCTTCCTTGGCACCGCTTTCAGAGTTATACAAGGAAGGGAAAGTAGCAGTTGTGCGCGGCGTAGGCTATCCGAACATGGATCTATCCCACTTTAGAGGGACCAATATCTGATTGTCTGCTTCCGATAGCAATGTATTCGAAGAATCCGGCTGGCTGGGTAGATTCATAATGGAGCGGCAGAAACACTTTCCAAACACCACAGGCGATGCATTTGCACTAGAAATGGGTAATCGGATGGGAAACGCCTTTAGGAGCGATCACAGGCTTATGGGCATTCCATATGCCCAAGGCACCCCGTACATTGAAGACTTTTCACAATCTGAACTACTGTCAGATTCAACTGATCTTGAGAACCTTCTGATTGAGTATGCTAAAGAAGGAAGACAGTACACCTCAAGAATAGATCAGGTGGTTGATAAGACCCCTACAGGAGTTGGAAAATACTACGAGGGTAACGGAGCCTTTGCAACGTCCTTGAGCACTGTTTCAAGATGCATCCGAGGGGGCCTCCATACACAAGTCTACATCATTCATGCAGGTGCTTTTGACACACATTCTGATCAGCAAATTGACCATAGTATCGAACTCGAACAGCTAGCTACCAACATTCTTGCGTTTCAACGAGAAATGGAATCGTCTAGAATGGCTGACCGTGTGACAATCCTTGCGATGAGTGAATTCGGCCGCAGGCCGCAGCCACGCGGTACTGGTACTGATCATGGAACGGCCGCCCCAGTCTTCTTAATTGGTAATCGCGTACATGGAGGTATGCACGGCGTTTCTCCATCCATATCTGATCTTGACCAAGACGGTAATCTCTTTTGGCATATTGATTTCAGAAGCATCTATAGTTCAATCTTGGAGTAATGGTTCTGTACCCAGCCCGAAACATATCTTCCTACAGTCCTTCAAAGAGCATATCCAACTCTTCCTCTTTTCCAAACGTGGAGTAAGGGAGACCTACTCCTTGATACGCAGAGGCTACATACCACCACTTGGCCCAACCCGTGTACAGATGAGGTGAAAATTCAGGTAACAAGATGCCTATCATCAACTGTGCGTGCAACAATTGCTACTCTCGATGGGCGATCTGTTCGTGTGTTTGATGCAGATGCTACCTCAGGCACAATACGCCTAAACGTATCTAACCCCTCTCAAGGTGCGTACGTGGTTCATCTAGCGTCAGGAATGTTGACTGGAACGATATCAATCATCGTCCAACGATAAACACTTTTGCTCCAACTCTGTGGTTTGTAGCTTTGCTTCTCTCTGGAGTTACAAATGACTTTTGCAAATGGACAGTGTTCAATCGGTGGCATATCAATTGACGAGCTCTGCAAAATTGCAGGTGCGCCTGTATATGTGTATGACACGGCAGTTATGGCCCGCCAGGTTAACCGCCTAACGGATGCGTTTCCAAACGTGAGCTTACGCATTATGTATGCCTGTAAAGCTCTCACAAACGTGAACGTTCTGCGCGTGATGAAGCGGCTTGGCACTGGCCTTGATACCGTTTCTCTGCAGGAAGTAGAGCTCGGTCTCTACGCTGGCTTTGCACCTAGCGAGATATTATTTACGCCAAACATGGTATCGTTTGAAGAACTCCGAGCCGCGGTTGCGTATGGTGTACATATAAACATCGACACCATTTCCGTGCTCGAACGTTTTGGACATGAGTTTGGCTCGTCAGTACCCGTATGCGTTAGGGTGAATCCGCACATCATGGCTGGTGGAAACGAACGCATTAGCACTGGCCATATCGATTCTAAATTTGGGATTTCCATTCATCAAATGCGTCACGTGCAACGAATTGTTCAATCACATGGTATGCATGTAAATGGACTGCATATGCATACCGGAAGCGATATCGTAGATGCGGATGTGTTCCTCCAAGGGGCAGAAATCCTGTTCGATACCGCGCAGATGTTTCCCGAGCTAACGTTTGTAGACTTCGGTAGTGGCTTTAAAGTACCCTATAAGCCCGATGACATTTCAACCGACATTGAAGATCTGGGCGCAAAACTTTCTGTGCGTATTGCGGAATTCAATGCAACTCGTGCAACACCAATCGAAGTATGGTTTGAACCAGGAAAGTTCCTCGTTAGCGAATCCGGAACGTTTCTTACGCGTGTAAATGTGATTAAACAAACCACGGCTACAGTATTCGCTGGCGTTGATTCAGGATTGAATCATCTGATTCGCCCCATGCTTTACAACTCGTATCACCATATCGTAAATACAAGCAACCCAACCGGCACACCACGTATCTACACGATAGTTGGGTACATCTGCGAAACCGATACGTTTGGTTGGGATAGGAAACTCAACGAAGTGCGAGAGGGAGACATATTAGCATTCCTCAACGCCGGTGCCTACGGTTATACTATGTCCAGCAACTACAACAGTCGATATCGCCCCGCAGAGATCTTAATCGATAAGGGGCAGGCCCACGTCATCCGCCGACGCGAAACGATGGACGATTTGTTGGGAACGCAGGTGGAAGTCAGTAACTCCGTAATTCAGTAACTGTATTCTCTAGAAGTGGATATTCACTCCGATGTTCCACTGATACACGTTCAATGGGGCTTCGGTTGTGAAAGGCCAGTTCATCTGATTCATGCGCAGTGCTTTAAATCCTGCAGCAACGCCGTTCCTGAGAAGGAAATAGACAATTGGCATCGCACCCGGTGAAGACTTGCCAATCTCCTTTGCGAACCACGTTGCACCGGCGTCAGCAATACCTTCAATCGTCTGGCTTAGTGCCCAATACCAGAACATGTGGCGTGGGTAAATCTGCGACCATTCAAAACCTGCGCGCAGGCTAACGGCTTGGGCAATTCGCCAATCAATTGCTGGGCGCATTGCCTCGCCAAAACGGAGGCCCCCTTCAAAATCGCGAAGTGCCTGTGTTGAAGTCGGATCGGCCGTAGTTGCCTGCGGAGTTACAACGGTCCACGAGAGCACTCCACTTGATGCGAGGAATGTAATGTTTGAGCTCGGGCCCATTGAATAGCCAAAGCCCGACTCGTCTAGAAATCCAACACGGAAAAGATTTGTAGCACTAGTTGTTGCAACTGCCGGCACATCACCATTCATTGGAGTAGTGATGCCTTGTGCATTAGCTGCCTTACCGTACCACATGTAGAGATTGTTGGCATGGCGAATCACGATGTTCTCGTCTCGCCACCAAGCTAGCTCACGCTCCATACCAAGCGTGCCGCCCAGGACCATGTTGTTCTCAATCGTTCCAGCTATTCCCTCTCGCGATAACATCGCAGAACCATAGAACAGTGAAATCGCTGGCGAGCGGTCGTTAAACTCAACACTCATCACTATATCATTGGTAGAGTCTGTAGACCTTTTCCGCCCACTCGACGTAGGCGATTGAGAAAAAGCTTCTACACATATGATGGCCAACGCTAGCAAGCAAACAACAAATCGCATATGGACTCCAGATGAATTATCGCGAGTACGTATTGATAAATCTAATCTTTTGATCCTGAATCTCCGGATGAACGCACACGCCTACTCCGCATCTTACGTTCCGTTGGTTTCTTCTCGTCAAGATTTTCTTTATAGAAAAACGTCTCAGATGTATAGACCTTGCTTCGGCCCGCTTCCTTCGTGTTACGCCGTGCACCGCCCTGCCCAGATCCGCCGCTGTACCCCGCACCTGCGCCTCGTTGTGGGCGGCCCGGTCCTCCACTGCGTTGTGGGCCACCGTTTCCAGCGCCTCTTCCTCTACCACCTCGCGCTCCAGAGCCTGCGCGAGGAGCTCTATTTGCTGGGTTCTCACTTGTAAGGGGCTGGCGTCCGTCGTCAAAACGACGTCCCTCCGGACGTGGGCCTCCCTGATTTGCACCGCGCGGCGGACCGCTAGGGCGTCCATCACGCCTTGGGCCACCCTGACCACCTCCACTATATCCGCCTTCGCGCCGTGGGCCGCCTTCATGACGTGGGCCGCCTTCGCGCCGTGGGCCGCCTTCATGACGTGGGCCGCCTTCATGACGTGGGCCGCCTTCATGACGTGGGCCGCCTTCGCGCCGTGGGCCGCCTTCGCGCCGTGGGCCGCCTTCGCGCCGTGGGCCGCCTTCATGACGTGGGCCGCCTGGTCCTCCACGATGGTTGCGGCCTCCACCAGTGCGTGGCGGTGGTCCGTCACCTCGCCCACGCTGCGGGTTTGCATACGCCGGGTTTTCACTCGTGGGTGGTTGTCTGTCATCACCATACTGTGGGTTGCGCCGTGGCTGGGGGCCTTGGTTTCCACGGCTTGGGCGCCTAGGGCGCGGGCGGTCAGACGCCGACTCATTTGTTAAAGGCTGCCGTTCTGGATCGCCATCTTCTCGTCTTCTTCTATTCTCCATAGTCTCTCGTTATCCTTTCTTCCACTTGATAGAACACCCAATGGCCTTCGTTACAGCCGTAGTGGGTTTGTTGCCCTTGATGAGCTCATTAACAGCATCCTCTACGAATTTCGTGTCGGCCTTGTCTGCATAATCCGGGTTATCGTCGATTGCTCCAATGTATTCAACCGTCCACCCCGTTCGGGTGCGAAGTAGCACAAATACATGAGGCGTTCTTCTTGCTCCATACATACGAGCTACGGACTGGGTTTCGTCTATAACGTATGGGAATTCGAATTTTTTTTCTTTTGCTCGTTCTTGCATTCTACTGAAGCCATCCTCAGGCACCGCTACGGTATCATTGGGGTTTACGGCTATAACTGGAAATCCTTGCTTGGCAAATTGACCGTGTAGTGCGATGATTCGGTCCTCGTATTTCACTGAATACGGGCAGTGGTTACAGGTAAAAACAAGAATCACACCCTTAGCTTCTGTGAAGCTTCTGAGACCCACGAGTTTCTCGTCCACGTTCTTGAGCGTGAAATCTGGAGCAAAATCTCCCACCTTCAATCCGTCTGGTGAAAGACGGTTTTGAGCGAGAACGGGGCTCACTGTAACAAGGAGTAGTGCATAGCAAACTGCAAGTACAGCCGCGCTGAAGCGTTTAATCATAGTTTTTTTTGAATGTTCAACATTTATTTAAAATCTCTAAACGAGACAAACACGGAGTCGAGCGTTGTTGCGGTGAACTCCTGTTCATACAGTCTCCGTCGCCCCTTTGTTACAAACCACGTGGCCGGTATCGAGCCGCTCCACGATGGATCTACCTTGTCTATCCAGACGTGAGCCTTCGTCTCTGTTAAAATCGAAGCCTCACAAGCATATCCCTTTTTCCTAAGAAAGGGCTCCACTGTAGTTGTCTTCTTTGAAATTGGATCAAGACTCACAAGAAGGACAACAACCGGAGCCTTAGCCTGATCTCTCAACAGCTTATCAAACGATGGAAGTTCCTCAACACATGGCCTGCACCATGTTGCCCAAAAATTCACCACAAATATCGTATCTCTGCCTTGGTCAAATCTCTGCTCAAGATCTGCCAACGAAACCTCAGGTAGGGCCGGCATCATGAAGAATAGAAGAAGCGAAACCAAACTCACCGTATCACATCACCAATTGGTTCAAGATATTCCACGTCTGTATCATTGAGTTTAATTCGAGAAACCTCCCGTGTAACCGGATATGCTTCCAAGAATCCATCTTCGAGCGGACGAAAGAGAGGTTCAACTATCCCACGATCATCGGCATGTAACCATGCTTCGCGATCTGTGTCAGGAATAATTACCGGCATTCGCTGTTTAACGTTATGTACATACGACATTAGCATGTTTGCTTCGGTGGTAACGATGGAAAAGGTCCTTCGTCTCTCACCGCTGGTTTTGTTTGTCCATTCTTCCCAGATACATCCGATTGTAAAAATCTCGGAACCTTGCATCTTAACCAAATACGGCTGCTTTACTTTTTCTTCACGTCGCCATTCCACAAAGCCGTTCAAAGGAAGAAGGCCTCTACGTTTGACGATAGCATCTCTAAATGAAGGTTTATCGTAAACTGTTTCGCTACGAGCGTTTAACGTCATTCCCTGGATTTCTGCCGCTTTCTCTTCGTCCTTAGTCCACCTTGGAATGAGACCCCATTCTGCAAACGTTATTCGTTCTGGATCTTCACCTGTTATAAAGGGAAGATTGGGATGGATAAACCCAGAGACGTGAAAGTACGGCCGATATTCTTCAGGATCATCAAATAATGACCCAATTGCCCCCTCAATAACATGCGTTTTCGCAATGATGGAAACGGTAAAACACACGTTATAGGAGCAATGGGAGTACCACCATAGCCAAAAGTACAACGATTCCAGCCATCATGATAAGCGCATAATTTTGAGCAACTCCCGATTGGACCTTGCGCAAAACACTACTGGTTACTCCAATAACACGCGCAGAACCGTTCACTGCACCATCGATCACTATAACGTCTACGATCTTCCACAGGGCGTCGCGAGACAAAGCTACAATAGGACCTGCGATGAGCATGTGATAAACTTCGTCCACATAATATTTGTTCGATAGTAGTGCATACACACCTTTGAATCGTGACGCGATTGCCGATGCTGTATCAAGTCCATTTGCATAAATCTTCCGCGCAAACAGAATTCCAAAGATGGCAAGGGTCGTTGATGCCGCCATAAGAATCACCTCGGTAGACGTGTGATCTCCACCGTGCACCGGCAACATGGACATACCAGTTGCAAAAATTGGCTCAAGCCAGTTTTCGAGAAGATTTGGGATGTGAACTACGTGACCAATAATGTGCGGTACGCCAAGGAAGCCACCAAAGATAGACAATACGGCTAGGATGATAAGGGGCACAGTCATCGTTGCAGGAGACTCGTGCGGGTGTATGTGGTGATGGTCGAATCTCTCTGTGCCGTTAAACGTGAGCGTGGTAACACGCCACATATAAAACGCCGTAGTATACGCTGCTAGTGCACCAATGGCCCATAGAACGGGGCTACCGTTGAGAAAGGCAAACCAAAGAATCTCATCCTTGGAAAAGAACCCTGATAGAAATGGAATTCCAGAAATGGCTAACGTGCCAATAAAAAACGTGCGATATGTTATGGGCATGTATTTCTTAAGCCCACCCATCTTGATAATGTTCTGCTCTCCATGCATACCATGGATTACCGAACCCGAACCAAGGAATAAGAGTGCTTTGAAGAACGCATGCGTCATCACGTGAAAAACGCCGGCGGTAAAAGCACCAACACCAAGTGCGGTGAACATAAAACCAAGCTGGGAGACGGTAGAATACGCAAGGACCTTCTTAATGTCGTTCTGCGCAAGGCCAACCGTACCCGCGATGAATGCTGTTGTAATGCCTATACCGGTAACAACGGCCATTGTTGTAGGAGACATAGCAAAGAGAACATTTGTTCGGGCAATAAGGAAGATACCCGAGGTTACCATTGTAGCGGCATGGATAAGTGCCGAAACTGGCGTTGGACCTGCCATAGCGTCTGGCAACCATATCCCCAGTGGTATTTGAGCACTCTTACCAGCACAACCTAAAAAGAGGAGTAGCGTGATAATCGTAACGGCCGTTCCACCTTGTGTGAATACACCCGGCGCTTGCGCATTGATCGTAGCGTAGTCCAGTGTGCCAAATGTGTTGAACAACATGAACATAGCAAGCAACACACCAAAGTCGCCAATTCGGTTAACAACAAAGGCCTTCATCGCTGCATCACCCGTCCACGTAATACGGGTACCATCAAATTTCCGGTCGTACCAAAAGCCAATCAAAAGGTATGAGGCAAGTCCCACACCTTCCCAACCAAGGAATGTCACGAGAAAATTAGATGCGAGCACGAGGTTCAGCATCATGAATACAAACAGGTTTAGGTAGGCAAAGAAACGCGGGAACCCTCTGTCGCCATGCATATAGCCAATGGAATACACATGGATGAGGAAACCCACCCCGGTAATGATGAGTGCAAAGAGTATTGAAAGCTGATCAAATTGATAGGCGATGTCTACGCTGAACGTCCCCGTGGAAATCCACGAGTACACGTTTACCAGTACAGACCGTTCTTCTGGAGGAAGGCCAGCAAGCCCCATAAAGACCATAACGGCCGTAATGAAGCTGGCGAGGATGGCCGAGCTTGCTATGGCTCCCACTACCTTTTCGTTATTGATTCGTTTGCCAAAGAAGGCAACGATCACGAAACCGATAAGTGGGAAAAGGGGGATAAGTGCTGCGTAGTTCATCCGATTTCCGGGGCGATTGTCTCGAAGTCCAGTTTCTCTACATCCATCTCAACATGATGGAAGTTAATACGCATCGTCTCGTCTACAACCATCATGGAATTTCGCTCTACTTTCATCCAGTCTGCACGGCGCGAGGTAAATGGCTCAGAAGCCACAACAATAGCGCTTGGCTTGCCGTACGATGCATCCATCACACACACGTCTCCAACACACCGATACTCGCGCCCATGCATGTAGTATAGCGATGCTGGCTGCACATTTGAGTTTGTTGTATACCTAACCGCTATCATACACGTGCCGTTTGTAACCGCTAGGTTCAGGTATGAATGCTGGCGCACATTTGACTCCATCAGCAAAGCATTCAGATCCGCAAACATCGCCTGAAGCGCGTTTACCATTTCTTCACAGGTTACACTGCCGTACGGGTCGGAAATATGATTGAGGAACAAACCAAACATATGTTCGGAATCCGTACTCCCCAATATCGCATCATATGCAGTGTCTGTAAGTGTTCTCAAGAGCTGCCGACGAATCTGTTTAAACCCGCCGAGCACGCCGTTGTGCATAAACATCAACTGTCCGCATGAAAACGGATGTGAGTTCATTTCCTCTACAGGCATGCCTGGAGAGGCCGCACGAACATGAGCGAACATACATGGCGAGTTGATTTTCCTCGCTATATTTTTGAGGTTAAAATCGCTCCATGCCGGTTTAATGCTACGGAAGACACACGGCTCGTTGTCGAGTTCAGGCGCATAGAATCCAATTCCAAACCCATCGCCGTTAACGGATACAGACATTTCACCCGCGTTCATCGTCTGGGCTGTTACCAGGGAGAACTTAGGTTTATACAGCAAGTCATCCGCTAGGATCGACGGACCGATATATGCGATAAAACGACACATGTTTGGTCAGGGGGCTCAGTTCAGCGATGCCTTCTCGGTGCACCATGTGTTATAAACGCCATCGAGCAGCAAGTTAAATGCATCTGCTGCTTCGCGCGCAGAATCAAGAGCTGCTTCTTTTTGATCGTCGTTTATACACATCCTAACAAGTGCTTCACGTGTTACAGCCCTGTGAATCTCGTCTGCATGTTCGTGCACGGTAAAGAATGTTAGCGCCTTTTCCGTGTCAAGATTGTACCACTTCTTTAGGCCGGCAATCTTTGTTGTTGAGATTTCAGGGATCTGCGACTCGTACGCATATAGCGCAGCTAGGCCTTCGGAGCCGTTCTTTCGTCCGGCAAGTTCCTTCAGAATACGAACCGAAGCACGAGTGTGCGGCAGGAACCTACGCGTTTTGAGTTCAGCACGATCAACACCCAATTCTTCAGCAAAACGAAGCCATAGTTCTGGGTGATTGTCTGGGCCATGCTCTTCTTCGATGAGGTTCTCAAGCAGCATCTGACGCACTTCCATGTCTTCGCAGTTTGAGTGCGTTGCGCTCACATACGTTGGGAATGCATGCACCTGCATGTAGTATTCCTTAGCGTATTCGGCAAGCATATCCTTCGTAAGAGTGCCTTCGTTCCACATGATGTAGAACGGGTGCTGAAGCATATGGCGTTCGGTAACGATTTCGTCGAGCTTGATCAGGAATTCTTCGGTCGTCATGAGGACATCCTCGAGCTATGTGAAGTGCAGTTGAATGAAGCACAAAGATAGGTCTTTTCGTAGATTTGCCCCGTACCATGAATACATTGAATTTAGAATATCACTCCGGCCCTATGGAATGGGCGGATCCAGAAAACGACACGTTGGTGGACGTAGGGCTAGCCACACGGGTAATCCTCTATAACGACGAGGAACACACGTTTGACGAGGTGATTTCGCAGATCATCGTGGCAACAGGGTGTTCCTATGACCACGCCGAAGGACTTACGTACGAGGTACACCTAGTTGGTAAGGCCATGGTTTTTGAAGGCCAAATCCCGGAATGCCTACGTGTTTCGGGTATTCTGGAAGAAATTGCCCTCCAAACCCAGGTGGAGTTCTAACCCTAGGGCTTCTTAATCGGGGCAGTATACGTCCCAGTTGTGTCTGTGGCGCTACCAGGGAGCTTTGGCGCCAAATCCTTGATCTGCCTCTGCAAAGCATCGTTGAGTGAACCGCCGCTAGGAGACAGACCCGGAATGTCTGGCATCTGCATACCATTTGGTCCAGTAACCTGCAAGGCGTCCTGGTTATTCCTTATCAGCTGTTGTAGAACGTTCTGTTCTCCGGCTTTTGCCTTTTTAAGTAGATCCTCATCCAGATCTCGCAGGAGAGTTGAGTCCGACACTTCAACGCCGTTTAATTTTGCCAAGGCATATTCAACACTGGCATGAATGTCTTTGGCATACTGAGATCTAGGATATCGTTCTAAGAGCAAACCGTAATAATACAGCGCACTATCGTTCATCTTGCGATCTCGCTCGTACATCCAGCCCATTGCATAGAGTGCCTTTGGTGCATAGTCGTTGTCTGGGAACTTCTCAACAATGGTCATGTATTGCCTAGCAGCATAGCCATAGTCTTTTACGATACGGAAACTGTTTCCGCTTCTGTATAACTCAGCAGCGTCGTCTATGCCCCCTTCAGCAGTAAAGCCAAGATTTGCCGAGGCCTCCTTCGCAAATTCTGACTTTGGCCAACGTTCGGCCACTACTTCGAAGATTGAATCGGCAGCGTCGGGATCTGTAGTCCGAAGAATTCGTGCTTGCGAGAAGAGATATCGTCCCGCCTCGGGGTCAGTATGGTGGACATTTGCAAACGCCTGTTTGTAATAAATCAGGGCAGAATCGGGACTGTCTAACTGCTCGTGAACACGTCCAAGCAAGAACTCCTCGGCCGCCTTTCGGGTCAGCAAAGAGTCCTTGTACGTGGTGTCTATTCCAAGTGATTGATCAATGCTTCGGATCTTCTTCCGCTGATCATCCCATTGTTTCAGCAATGTGAAATACTTATTCGCTACGTCGTAGACCGGAGTGCGGATAACCTTTGCCTTAGCAAAATATTTCATGGCTTCGTGATAGTCGCCTTTTTTGTAGAGCCCCATGCCTTTTTGAAAAGACTGAGCCATAAGCTCGGGCCTGCCCACAAAGGCGGTATCGGCGTTGCGTTCGCGTGCGATTAGGTTTGGATCTTTAGGGCTCTCACTCCGCAATCGGTCCAATGATATGCGCTCAGCTTCGATAAAAGAATTCCACTCGGTAAAGTTTTTGTTCGCATCAAGTCCGTCAAAGATTTTTTGCGCTTCATCAAATCTTCCAAGTTGGCTAAGCGATGCACCACGATAGAGCAACGCTTCAAATTCAGCCAACGCATCTGGAGTTTCGTCAAAGACCTTAACAAAGGCCTGCTCTGCCAATGCATATTGCCCTAGGCGATAATAGATGGAACCAACGTCTACCTGCCAACGAGCACGTTGCTCTCCATCTTCACATTGAGCAACGGCCTGTTTATAGGGATTTACGGCTCTTTCCATCAAGCCATCTTCAATTGCCATTTCGGCTTGAATGCGATATGCCTCGCTTAACACGTCGTACCTATCCTTGTACCATGCAACATCGATTGCGCGTGACAATGCTTGTTTTCCCTGCGACATCTTGCGCTGCATCAGATAATCCTTGGCAAGCAATAGGTGGGCATCCGGAGAAAAGTCGCCGTCAGCATAACGCTCTACAAGCTCAACACACTTCTGTTGTGAAGGCACCCATTCTGAACGAACGAAATACGCCTCGGCCATGAGATACAACGAACCTTCGATGTATTTCGACTTAGGATGATTTGCAACAACCTTCGAGCCTTTGATGAGGATGGAGTCTACCTTGGTTGCCACAGGTTGCAGCTTTGCTCTCTCGATAACAAATGTTTTCAGAAAGTGATACGACGCATGCTTCGGTGGCGCCGCAACTAGCCGTAAGCTATCCATCGCCGGTATGAGTACGCGAGGTTTGTTTCGTTTGTTCTCATCCTGGAAAGCGAACTCTTCTTTTACTTCCGTCATTATCCGCTTCATGTTGTAATACGTATTGAAGTACGTGGTCTGGTTATCAAACCACGCACACCCTTGCGCACCCATCAAAATTGCGAGCAGAAGAAGACCTGATATGGTACGTGTACGGATCACAATTCTCGATGAAGCCAGCGTTTGCGTATGTGCTTCTGACGGGTGCTTGGCGTGTCTATTTCAACCAATCGAATATCAGGGGGCACAATAGGTCTAATTTCCGTAGAATAAAGTTGGCCGTCGCAATGGGCGGTAAGGATAGCCCCCTTCCCGATGCGTGCCCCACAATATTGCTCTACCTGGGTAATGGTAGCAACACGCATGCCGTCGATTGCTAGGATCTCATCGTCTATCCCAACCCCCGCGAGAGCCGCAGGCGACCCATCAAGTATGGACTTTACTACGATTTTACCTGTCACGTCGGCAATATTCCATCCCATAAAGGAAGCGGGAGGCGTTTTGGCATAGGCAATACCCTCACCAATCTTCATAGGAGCCACTGAGGCAGGCGTGGTATCAGTTCGGAGGCCTACGGCCTGGAGTATGTTGTTGTACGGCAATTCCGAAGTTCCATTTAACCACTCGAGAAGTAGTTCACGTACGTCAACGCCAGTTGATTGTTCGATAAGCCCAATACATTCGTCCTCAGTCATTCCAACCGAAGGGTTCTTTTTATACCGCTGCCAAAATGCCCGCATTGCATCGTCAAGTGAATGTTTACCATCGCTGTGTTCAATGATGTAAACGTCAAGCAACAAGATTACAACACCACCCTTGAGATAGTACGATGGAAATCTGTTGGTTCCATCCGGACTAGCCATGTAGAGTTTGAGCCAGGCAAGAGACGAGCTATCCCGAGTAGACATTACGAAGCGTCCTGGCACGGATGCTAGTCTTGCTATGTGTTCCTTGGACAACGTATCGAGGTATTCCTTCTCTGTTGTAAACCCACACCTGTAGGTCAATAAGTCATCATAATACGATGTGAGGCCTTCAGCCAACCACAACATAGGTGTGTAGTTTTCTTTGGTGTAATCAAATGGGCCAAGTTCAGCAGGACGGATACGTTTTACGTTCCATAGATGAAAGTACTCGTGACATAGAAGTGATAGTAGGTCAATCGCCTTACCCTTGTCCCTCATGGCATCCGGATCTACCGCATTCACGCTTGATCTTGCATGCTCTAGCCCGCCGCGCACTCCAGGGTAGAACTGTATCATAAATACATATCGGTCATACGGCACGCCATCAAACATGGCAGTTTCTACGCGAACAATTCGTTCGAGTTGTTTGGTTAGCCAGTCTACATCCACCTCGTAGTTTGTGGATACGGCAACCTCGTGCCTTGCACCCGCCACATCAAACACACGCACGTGATGGTTCCCGATCTCTATCGGAGAGTCTACCAAAATGTCGTAATTCAACGCGCCATAAACTGCACCTTGTAATGAATGGGCTCCCACAGGTGAGAGAGCCGTAGAGATGTTGAGCCACGATGCGGAGTCATGTGTAAGCACCACATGATGAATCTCATTTGTGCGGTGTTCTACATACATACAAATGCTCGAAAGCATGAGAAATGCATGGAAGCGGTTAACGTGGCTGGTGCGCACCGTTCGTTCGTGTGCATACACTACATATTCAACCTCAATTGTAGTAGCCCCTTGCGTATCAATCACGAGCGAAGACTTGTCCCTCCACTGAGATGCTGTGGGGCTTCTGCTACCCTCTGTTACTAACCAGGCCACAACATTGCCTTGATATCCAGCATAGTTGCGGATCATGTAGCTGCCCGGAGACCATGCAGGGAAAACTACAACTACGTGTCGGCCAGATACAGATTCGATACGCATGCGAACTGTAACCAGATGTTGTGGCGCTCGATCAAATCCAACGTAATACGTGATGGCCGCATTGGTCCCTACAAGTTGTTCATCGCGTTGTTCAATAGAAAACATCAGCGCCGTCCAAAATATGTGTTCTTCATGAAGTCCTCATCGAATGATGCTTCGTCTTCCGTTTTTACCGCATGTGTTCCCAATGGTACGGTACCTCCGGTAAGCTCTTGATAACGAGTTGTGTTTTCCGCGATCTCTTTATCCTTTGCTGCAATGGATGCACGAAGCTCGTCAAAGTGCCGCACTCTCCATAGTTCATCGTCAATGACGTTTTCGAGATTGAACGGTTCTTCTCCACGCAGTCTCGCAAGTTTGCGTTCCTCAACACGCAGCCGCGCTTCCAACGTTTGCACTTCGCGCTGGAATCGTTGAATATCCCATGATTGCGACTCTACAGAAGGAACTTCTACAGCGCCAAGTACGGCCAATAATGAACGCATCTGGCTTGCATTGCGTTCGCGATAGGCATTCTGCACTGCATGCCACACGTCACCATGCTCAGCACCTTCTCCTACTGCGTCTGGATGAAGCTTCTTAACCAGTGTGCGATACATGTTTACTAGCTCGGCGTCTTCATGAGTATCAAGACTACCAAGTGCTGATCGTTCTCGATGTTCTTCACTAACATCAAATGCCTCACGAACGCGACGGCGGAAGCGTGAATATTCCTTGGTGACCACTTGATTAACAAGGTCAATGATCTCAGCGGTTAATCGCTCGCCCCTTGCAACTTTGATACTCAGAAGTTCTACACGTCTAAAGAGTTCCGCATTGTCAACTGCCTTGTGCTGGAGTTCACGCTCGAGTTCGCCAAAGACTGCATGATATGCCGCATTGATGCGTGGGCGAACATCTGTTGACAGATGGTGCCACTCGTCCAACGCAGCACGCAGACCAGCTTTTGCGTCTGCAACACGTTGCCTCAGCGATACAATCTCCGGATGAATAGTAGGCTGATTCATACTTCAAAGTTACGCAGTGACTGGAGCTGCAGAATCCTGAGCCATAAAGCGAGAAACCAGCATCTCAGCCACGGCACACGCCAATGCAAGGAGCACAAACAAAGGCCATAGCTCGGAACCAGTGCGTGCTGCCCCAACCACGGCGCTCATTGATCTGTCTGCACTAACCTCAACCACGTGGGATGGATTTGGCACTAAAGGGTCTACGCCCGCCTTCCATTGATTGCCCGTGTGATACAGCAATCTCGACTCTGTAACGGGACCGTTTGCAGTAATCGCCATTACAGGAATAGAATCCAACGTCATAACTTTTACTACTCCACTACGATATTGTGGTGGTATTGGCACAATCGTAGACGTAGGGAGCCTAACAGGCATGGTAGTGGTTCGCACACGTTGCACGTCTTCAACCACAAAACTCCCTCTTCCGGAAAGTTTCGCAGGAACCGGAACGCGCGCGGATTCACCAAGCGATATTTGCAATCCTTGATTACGTGGCGCAACCAGATACAAGATGCTTCGCACCAAGAATGCCGCAAATAGGCCTGTGCTCGGATAGGTGCTCCAAGACATTGTTGGAGCTACGGCTGTATATACAATCCTACCTTGCCCAATCTGCTGCTCGGTGATGAGTGCGCCTGCGCCTGTCTGTACAATATCAACTCCACCAGATGCCGGACGCAATTTGTTGATACGTGGAGACTCTACGTTACGCGACTTGTCTTGATCATTCCGAAAGACACCCGCAAGGAGAGGATGTGTTCTGTCTGTATAGGTAACACTGAACGGGGCCTCCTCCGGAGCATTTCGAGTTTCCGCGATCTTTAGTCCGCACGCTGTACCTAGCTCAGAAATTCCCGGCTGATCAGATGCAAAAACAAGCAATCCCCCACCGCCCCCTACAAACTGCCGCACAAGTGCTATTTCCGTTTGTGATATGGCACTGCCGCAGTGTATCATCACGTCTAACTCGCTCATGAACGACGATGCTTCTGCCACACTTTGAAAGTTGCGAATCAACGGCGAACTGCGCTCAATACCTGGCAAGGAGAGAACCGTGCTTACGAATACCGCATCGGATGGAGAACCAACGATGCCTACGCGTGCACGTTCTGGCACCATCAATCCGGCCCATCGCACGTTGTCTCTATCAATTGCATCGTTCTCCAGCTCTATCGACGCTGCAATCATACCAGTTCGTTGGGGAGGCGCAGCAAGTGTAACAGATCGTGTCTGTCCTGCTGGGATGTCCACGGCACGTTGTGCCACACGCGTACCATCAAACGCCAAGGATACGAGAACGCCCGTTGCGTCGCGCTCACTTCCATTTCGAACAAACGCTTCTATCTCCATCGGCTTGTCTGCTTGCAAGAGCGTTGTTGCAAGATCAACAGAATCAACGGATAGGTTTTGTTCAAGTCCACGCAATCCTTCGCCAACGCGTACAAGAAATACTGACGCATCTTGTTCCAACACACGCGCAGAATCCTCGGCAGCCCTAACAGTTATTGTTTGTTGGGCGTCACTTACGATGAAGATTTCTCGATGTGCATGTAATGCATCAGCTAGTAGGGGGCGGATGAGCTGCAATGATTGTGCAACGTTAGCCCACCCCTCCGTGAGTGTGATTGCGTCTATCTGATCTAGTGCAACATTAAATGTTCGAGAGAAGTCTACCACTCTACTAGGGTCGAGCCCCGTCATCGGAAGCACTGCAACTTCATCTCCGTCTTGTAGGCCAGCCACAATCTGACGTGCAGCTAGCTGTGCCTGGCGAAGCCGCGAACCACGCACATCCGCAGCTTCCATGCTACCCGAATTGTCGATCATGATAACAACACTTGAACGAGACGTTGAACGAAGCAATGGAAGAGAACCAGTAATTGTAGGACGTGCAATAGCCACAATGGCAGATACAACAAGAAGTGTCCTCAAGATGAGCAGAAGGATCTGTTGAAGCTTGAGTTTCCGAACTCGTGTCTGTTGCAATTCAAGGAGAAATCGAAGCGACGAGAATTCCACAACCCTCAGCTTGCGCAGGTTGAGTAAGTGCAGAAGGACGGGAATACTTGCCGCCGCAAGGCCAATCAGGGCAAACGGATTTAGAAAGTTCATTCAACCATGTTCACTAGACGTTGCAGTTCGTACACTTCCTCGCGAGTGAGATGGCGATATTCTCCACGTGCTAAGCCACGAGTGCTAATACTGCCATACTCTTTCCGATCCAGTCTTTTTACTTCGTACTCAAAACTTTCAAAAATCCGTCTGACTTCGCGATTGCGGCCTTCTTTGATGCCAAGCATAATTGACGTACGGTCCGATGGATCGATCGTCACGAGGCATGGTTGCGTAGGGCCGTCCTCTAGTTCAATACCGGCAGCTATCTTTCGTGCGTGATCTGGACGTAGGGGCCTATCGAGTACAGCCTTATATACGCGCATGATACCGTAGCGCGGGTGCATGAGCTTGTTTGCAAGGTCACCATCATTGGTCAACAACAATACACCCGTTGTGTTCCTGTCCAACCGCCCAACAGTAAACAGTCGGCTTTTTATACGAACGATGTCGAACACTGTAGTGCGCCCCTTTTCATCATTCGATGTTGCTATCACATCTTTGGGCTTATTCAGCACAACATACGTGAGGTGTTTATATCTGGTGATTGGTTCGCCATTAACGGTTACCATATCGTCGATAGCAACCTTGGTGCCCAACTCCTTCACAATGGCGCCATTGATGCGCACTCGGCCTTCGCGGATGAGATCGTCGGCATGTCTGCGTGAAGAAACTCCGGCATCTGCGATTGCCTTGTTGAGTCGAACGGATTCTTGTGGTCCCTCAAAATTCTGATCATTTATCAGTCGGGGACCCTTAGAAGCAGGCGTCTGCTTGGGTTGGTCCGAGCGTGATCGAGTAGGTTTAGTGGGGCGTTGTGGTTTTTGCTGACGCATTGCGATTCTCATCGTGAGCGTGAAGAAGAGTGCGGACGGCCTGCATGACCGTATCCGCTGTAATTTCTGCTAAACAGGCATGTGTTCCAAGGGGGCACGTCCGTGTTCCATGAACGCTACAAGGTCTACAGGCCAAGTCATGTCTCTGAACAACTACCGTACGTTCACCGATTGGACCAAATCCGAACTCTGGCACAGTTGGGCCGAACAACGCCACCACGGGTGTCTGCTGCAGGGATGCAAGATGCACGGGAGCGCTGTCGTTTGCAACTACTAGCTGCGAACTAGCAATCACCGCCGCGGCTTGGCGAAGCGTAGTTAACCCCGACAGATCAGTCAAACCAGGCACACCTTTGAGCCACAGACCCGTTGAAGCGTCACCTAGGACGACTACCCGAGCTCCGAAGTGTAGCAGTTTTTCAGCCAATTCTCGATAACGTACCGCCGGCCATTGCTTAGTTGCCCATGCAGACCCTGGTGCAAGCACCACAAGGGGTCCAGCACCGGCAGGAAGCAGCTGTAGAACAACATCCATGTCGTCATTAGTAAATAGGCTGATTGGTAAAAGATCCTCGAGAGCCGGCCTGCCCCCTTCAAGTGGATCGAGCAGCGTCAGATGACGTAGGGCATCATGAAGGCCTCTTGGGTACGGGACCACATCGGTTGCTACCCAACGCGATGCCGCGTCTTGATAGGTTACAACGCGGCTGGTATGCAAGGCACGGACGAGCATCATCGTCCTCATACTTTTATGCGGAACAAGCGCTACGGCTCCATTGGAGTCTTGTATGCTCAAAAGAAGCGCAGCTCTTGCATTGTGCGACCGGTGTTCTCCACGTTTATCAAACGATACAACTTCATCAACAACATCAAGCCCCTTAACAAATGACGCCGCCTGTGGAGTGGTAATCAGCACAACGCGCGCATCGGCATGCCTACGTTTTATAGCAGCACAGAGAGGCAACGTCAATAAGACGTCACCCAAGAAAGCCGTTTGTACTACGAAGTATGTCATTTATACAGTGTCATTTCGTCATTTCGTCATCTCGTCTTTATATATTCACCTCTCCACCGCCGATGTTGCCACGACCATAGATCAGGCCGGCGCATGATGGCTTCTTCAAGAACTGCTACATGTCTGCGTGTGAGTTCAATGATGCCTTCGCGGTTGTTCGATAGGTCGCTCATTGGCAACTCCCGTATCGGAGCATGGTACCGTCCGTCTTCCATTCGTTCGGCAAAGGCATAATAGATGGACGCATTGTACTTCAATGCCAGTGCCGCAGGTGCCTCATAGGTAGCAGTTGGTCTGCCAAAAAAGTCGACCCACGGGTCTTTCTCCGGCTGACCGAACTGATCGACGAGAAAAGCAACAACACCACCCGAAGATAGAGCTCGAACCAAGGGGCGAGCGGCCTCCCCCATTGGCACAACGATGTTGCCGAAACGCGTGCGGTAGTTGTTGAGGAGTTTGTCTGCAGACCGATTTGACTGAGGATGCACAACGATAGTTACCGGTGCATCGAGGAGTACGCCTGCAGTCATTGCGAGGTATTCCCAGTTACCGTAATGAGCCGAAAGAAAAATCGTGGGCTTTCCCAAGCGATGGCGCTCAAGCACATTTTCAAATCCAAGGATACTTACGCGCTCTGTCAATATTTTGGATGTAAGAGATGGTGTGGCAAGAAGTTCAGCCAGTACCATGCCGAGGTTCTCATATGAACCTCGCATGACTCCTACGTGCTCGTCGTTTGTCATCTGCGGCAATGCGCATTGGATATTCTCAAACGTTATCGTTCTTCGTTTGGCAGACAACCACATCATTTGTCTGCCGAGCAAGGCACCCAAACGTTGGCGAGTGGACACGGACAATCGACATGAAATTGCACCGATGGCTAGCAGCACATTCGTTGCAAGACGGTCTGTCAATGCCATATCATCGTTGGTTTGGTAGTGAATTCTTCACCGGATTCGGGTCGGGTGAAAACGCCTTGGCATAGAGCTTATACCAATTGGGTTCTTTCACATTGCCGATCATCGTTGAGTGCACAAGGCGATGATTTTGCTGAAGCTGCCAGTCTACAAAGTAGAAATAGACGCCCCCTTGAATGTCTGAATAAAACCAAATCTCATACGGCTTGGCGTCCATGGTTTGAATAAACTGTTCAATCTGGTTTGGAATGCCGTAGCCCAAGAGAATCATCCCTCTATCCGTCTTCCAACCTTCACGGAAAGACGGGTTTGTGTAGAATGCTTGAGCACGTTTATACATCTTCCTGAAATCATCGAGTCGTTCATTGGCAGCGGTGGAAGGATCTGTATCCCTCGATCCCCAAAAACGAAAAAGGAACCGTTGTTTGGCGCGTTCTTCTGTGCATTGCTCTCGGATAGTTTTTTCAGCGTTTGAGGCAAGGATGTTCGTGAGTTCGAGTTCAAGTTCCAATCTATCACCTGTAGTTACTGCCCATTCCGACGTCTGAAATGCTTCGTCTTCCGTAAGGAATATCCTACCCTCTGGAGGGAGCTCAGGATTTAGCACGTAAAATCTCTCTTCACCCGTTTCGTACGTCGTCAATAAATCTCGTGAGAGCAATCTGGTCCTAAGTGCATACACGCCAGATCTAAGGGCACCAACTGGAATCTCCTCGCGCACCACCACACCGTTGCTGCCACCTAAAACCGGCAGGTATGTAGTTAGCTGTTCTTCTCTTATGTTATTGAGCACCTGAAACTCTAAGGCAAACGTATCAACCTTTGAGCGTAGGCCATTGTATATCTCAGCATACACACCGATGGAAGGGTCTCTGCCTACAATTTCATGACGGGGATTCGGGATTGCAGCCTGTCCATTCCTCATGAAGTTCGCATTTGTGCCACCAACTAATGGCATCACAAACATCATGTCGCTCATTGCCGGGCGTAGACTGAACGCACGAACGGTTGACGAAAAGGAACTTGTTGTAACAGCCGACGGATCGTTCAAATCAACAGCGCGAAAATGAACGTTGTACGTACCAGGAGTCAACATCATGTTACGCACACCTGAGTAAAATTTCAGGTTCGTAGTTTTGGCATCTTTGCTTTGAACAGTTGATATCCACTCATCTCTCGTTGTATCACCAAGTGTTGCGGAGACCACTTCGAGGGAGCAATGCAGCTCACCTACAAACCCCTCAGGGGCTATCACGTACCGAACCGCCGTATCTGCAAACGAGTATTGAAATTCCCAGCGTGTGCGTGCTCCATCACCCCGAAACTGCACAACATCGGCAACAATATCAATAAGATGTTGAGCTCGTGTTTCAAGTACAAGACTCAGTAGTACGAGGCAGACAACACAGGTGATGTGTAAGGGGCTTCGCATGGCCTATGCTCGTTAGAATGAAAATGCCGCCGACCCGAAGGATCGACGGCATTGAAAGATTCTTGGTGTTGAACCGCCGCAGATCAATTGAATCGCATTGCTACACTAAACCGATTGATCAAACCGAGGTTAATCGTTGGATTGATAGAATAGTCTATTTGACCTTCAAAACCGCCACCGTTATATCTTAGTCCGATACCACCGGCAAGTCCAAACTGGTCCGAACCAAAACGATAACCAGCTCGGATGCTAACGAACTCGCGCCACGTGTATTCTGTACCTAGAGAGAACTGCTCAGGTACGTCAGAGAACGTTTCAAAGTCGAATGCAGCAAGCCATGAGTGTTCGAGAACACCATCCGCGTCTACCTCGGGTTCAAACAGAGCCCCCTTGCAGAGATCTGCACCTATACCTGCACGGAATGAAAGGGGCAAACTAAATGGAGATGTATGGATCTGCATGTCTAAAGGGCTGGTATTGACACCGTCGAAAGGTAGGCCCTGCCGTGTTACGTTAGAGCCGTCATACGTTTGCTGACCACCAAGTGAATTGATCGAAAAGCCCAGCATCACGCCATGGAAACCTGTGTTGTACTTTGTACCTACATCAAACACAAGCCCAGAAGCATCCATGTTTGTAAACGCATGTTGAACATACTTTGCTGTAACACCAAACGAGAATTGCTCTGTTAGGTAGCCCGCTAACGTGAAGCCGATTGCGATGTCACTTACATTGTATATACCACCCGTACCATCCTGATCGAGAGTGGTGGTAACATTGATGTTGCCACTATTAAAGCTTGTAAAACTTGTGGCAAGCCGAAATTTTTCACCAATAGGGATTGCAATAGCAGCGAAGCTGTGAGACATGCCACCGAACCAAAACGTCTGGCTGAAGTCGGCTGCATAACGCTTCACATCCGCCAAACCAGCGGGGTTCCAGAAAATAGACGTAACGTCGTTCGTTATTGACGACATCGCACCCGCCATACCAGTTCCGCGAGCACCAACACCAATCTTCAGAAACTGGCCACCAGACAAGCCCACCTTTGTGAACTCTCCAGCAGTAACAGAGATGATCTGAGCCGATGCGATCACGGACGATACGCAGACGAGGAGGGTTGTTAGAGTGAGACGCATTTTAATATTCATGATGTTCATGTATGTCCTCCTTACTGTCAGTCGCCAATTACACGAGCCGGGCCAACAACAATCGAGAACTTGCGTATAACGCTTGCCCCTTCAGGAGTCTCGATCTTCGCAATGAGTAACTGGCTCACTGCGCGTTGGCGGTTCGTTGAAAGAAGGTCCCAAACATCAGCGCCCGCCTTGTCCGGCGTAACGCCGTTTGTTTCATTGTGCTCGAATTTCTTAATGAGGGCGCCGTTTGTCGAGAAGATGCTTATGGTACAGATACGAGGTAGCCGCGTGAAGTAGATGATGCTCTGAAACGGCGACTGCATACCTTCATGTGTAACGTAGAAGGGATTAGGTACAACCTGAACCTGTTCAAGATCTGAATCAGAATATGACTGCGATGAACTAGCAAGGTCAAACTTGTCGTAGTTCGCCACTTTGATATACGCCTTCGCACTGTCTGCCGGGAAACCAAAGACACCACCAAATGTTGAGAGTCTAATTTTATCACCTGGCTTAAAATCTTGGGTAGCATAGATTTTGGGAAGATTCGTACCAGACGGTGGTCTTGCAACAACCGTTCTATTGGACCGAATGCGGCCCATGGTTGCAAAATCCAGCACGAACTGTGCGCCAGCAAAGGCAATCACATGTGTGAAGTCTAGCGTGTCGCCACCACCCGTGGATAAAGTGCGCGAGAGATAATATCGATTCTCCGAGCCGATCGGCTTCCCTCCATTTGATTCGGCTGCTAGTTTCGACATTGTTGTGATCCTGAAGTCAGACGTCCTTGAGTTTCTCCATCCATACGCAGCACTTGTATAATTGCCTACACGAATCGGCTGAGGATTAGGGAATTGCAGCTGAACGGCCGGAGGAATGCTATTGTAGCCAAGAATTTGTGGAACCAGTGGAAGATCATACCTAACCGGTACTGACCCAACTGTACCATCAGGACGAGGATCGGCACGATCAAATGAATACACGTTCTTAATCTCGTAGGTTAAATACGGCACGTCTCTGAAGGTGATTGTTGAGTCTCTTGTTGTGCCAACCTCAAATTCGGTTTCAATCGTTTCCGTTGCGCCATCTTTGAATGTTACCTCATAGATACCCGGACCATTGTTGTAGGAGGTGGACCAAGGAAAATTAGAAATAAATCCTGGAGGCAAATCGATATATGGTGGCGGAGGATTCAAGAAATTGCTATTGTCAAAAACAGCCGCGCTCAAGTTGCTTGGAGACAGTACATAGTTTTCTGGGCCAACAACAACTTTGGCAGAATCTGAACGATACACGCCACCCCATTGCTCCATTGCATAGTCAAAAGCGAGGCCAATGGTGCCAAAGGCGTACTTGTTAGTGAAACATGCCGCATCAGACGTCCAGCCACCCGAGCGAATCACTTTTTCGCGAGAGTCTGGTAGACCGAATGTTGTTGTATCAATACGAACTACCTGCCCAGAATTCGAGAAAACTGTGTCGTACAAGACACCACTCGAGTCAACGTATACAGCCGAGTTCTCAGAAAAGTATCCTGAGAATCCTGGCACATTCGTAAAAGGACAAATTTCAGGTGGCAAAAAGCTTGACCACGTATTTAGAACATTTCTTGTTGCTGAGTCTCGAAGGAAAAAGATAGTACCATAGAGGCCCACACCAGGCTGAGTTGAATTTTGAACTTCATTAAGTCCCGTCCATTGTCGGAAAAATTCTAGTTCCAGCGTTCGGCCACCAAACATTTGATTAAATCGCTGTTGATCGTTTACAAGAAGGCGGACATTGTAAATCCCACCAAGTCTAGCACGATTCTTTTCGTCCGTTGTAAGCGAGAACGAAGCCGCGTCACCTGGCCGTGCCGCCAATGGAGTTGCTGTAACAGTATTGGAGAGACCAGCCGATCTGTTATTCAACTTCTGTGTTGTAGGCAAAAGATAGTCACCTTCATCGTAAGCTCTAATCGCATAGAAATAATCCATATTGTTGACCAGCTTCTCGCTTGTAGCCGGGTCACTCGTGGCGGTAACTGCGCCATTCCCATTGTCATCTCCATAGTCAAAGAACACACGGCCATTCGTTATTTGGCGCATGTAGCCTGCGATAAATCCCTTGCGAACTTCATTGGTTTCTTCCCACGGACGTTTTGAAGACACAAACGACTTTGTGCCATTTTCACCTTCAATGGTATCAACATCATTAAACTTAACTGGATCCATCTTTACCCGGCGGGCAAGGATGAGTTTTACAAGCGAGTCCTTGGCCACTTTTGCAGCCACCGTATCAAGTGTCAATCGGGCTCCAGTACGTCCTACAGTTGGGAGCGTTTCAATCACGGTAGTGAAATACGTAAAGCGAATTGAGTCGAGCTTGTCGAAAAATGGAATTCCAATGCCAGGTCTTGTTCCGCTTGTGATGATCGTTGAGTCGGTCGGATTAATCACCAAGCCATAACTCGCATTGCGTGAATTCACGAGCGATGTGAAATAATTACCCCAAGGAGGGGCATTCGAAGGTAGGCGGAGTACCATGAATCGCTTTTGACCGGGCTTAATCACGTCAGCAATTGTAAAAGACTCTAACCTGACGCCAGTTGTCCCAATTGTCGCACCTTCTTTGACAAACGGAGCATTCATTTGGAATTGCCCGATCTGTTTCCAGCCAAGCGGTCCCTTGCGAGCGTTCTTCTGAAAATCCACATTAAAAGTATCTAGATCCGTACGCCGAGCACGATAGATTCGATATCCAAAGAAGTCGAGACCACGCTCTAAAGTATCAACACTCATTTCTGAAGTACTATCCCACTGAATTACAATAGCGTTGTTGAGTGGCAGAAATCCTTCTGGTGGTACTACTAAGAAATTATTAAGTCCTGAAGTACTGCCCCTAGGAGCACCTTTGATCACGGTAAGATCTGGTGCTCGAGGCGCACGGAACTGATTGTCATATACGAACTGAGCAAATTTTACTTTACGAATAAGCTCCGTTAGATCCGCTGTGGTGCCGGTAGCTTCTGTACCAACGGGTGGAGCAAGAATAATACCAACCACGATGCGTGCTGAATCACCTGGTCTGAAATTAAAAGGACCTGTAGCCATCATCAAACGGCGATCTCCAGGACCTAGATCATTGTCCAATCTTGTACTTGAGATGAAGTTATAACGATCTTCATTTTCTATTGGATCTTCTGTGATTGGCCAGTTTCTCATTGTCCGAAGGCCAAGTTGGTCAGTGTTTGCGAATTGATTCTTGTCCGTCCGGATGTAGCCGGTTGTATCGTCACGTTGAAGGCTCCATGAATCACCACCATCAACGCTTGAGTAGATGCGCCCAAAATCAGAAACGATTGAGCCAGCCATACTTGTTGCGAAATACAGCGAATTCAAATTCGATGTAACCTTAATATCAACTGGCGTCCAAGAGTTGCCTCCGTCAGCAGTTTTATGAATAAAGCCGTTTCGTCCCACTATGTATCCGCGTTGAGAATCAATCATGCGGACGTCTAGCGATGGGAATATGTCAGCATCAGAGAGCGCTGTTGAGGTCCATGTTGCACCACCATCAACGGTGCGAAGCACCCTAGCTGGCAATTGGATGAGCGTGTCCCTGTTGTCTGGTGTTTTGGACCAAAACGCTGGATTATCACCAACTGCGAAAGCATTCGTTTGGCTAACCGCATGAACTGCACGAAGAGTCGTCGTATCTGGGTTTGCCTGCACAGTCCAAGTTGTCCCACCATCAACTGTTGCAAGAATTGTACTTCCTTTACCAACAGCCCATCCACGCAAATCATCCGCAAACGAAACCGAATACAATGGCAACACAGTTCCGGTGTTTTGAGGGGTCCATACAGAACCACCATCTACGGTCTTTAGAATTACGCCGCCTGTTGTGTCTCCACCGGCAACCCATGCGGTTGATGAATTGGCTACATGAATACCGCGATATTCAGCAACAGAAGCAGACATTTGTCTTGACCAAGACAGACCGCGGTCAGTAGTTTTAGCAATCGTAGCGTTATCCCCCACTACCCAACCAACATTAGCATCAGCAAAGGCAACATCAAATAGGTTGTCTTTGATGGAGGCATTCGTGCGGGATATCCATTGCTTTCCAGCATTTGAGGTTTCCAGAATTCTACCTCTATTCCCAACAACGAATCCATTAGAACCGTCCGAAAAGTGTACCGCATTTAGAGACGTATCTCTCGAAACCGCTGGGGACTCAAGGAAACTAAAACCGAGATATCCGAAACCTTGGCCCGCCTCAAGGCGATCCGTATTTGACCATTGAACGGCAAGGTTTAGTTGCGGATCTTCATCATAATAACGAGCACGGTCATTCCCGGCGCCAAATGCAGCATTTGTAATGAGTGCTATGTCAACGTCCTGAACTGCGGCCATCCAGCAATCAAACAACGTATCTTTATACTGGTTCGGATGGATGATCATATACTTCAAAAAGAGGAAGTCTGCATAGTCACCAAAGCCCCATGAATAAATCATTTGTTCAACCTGAATGCCAAGTGGGAAACCTTCCGATTTTCGTTTGGAAGTACCCCCTTCATAATAGTTGAGGTCTGTGTCTTTATAAACACAAAAGATGTCTTCCTCAGAGATAAATGCTGGGCCCTTTGGATACGTGGTTTTATACCTTGAAGTTGGATCGTTTACGTAGTAGCCGTAATAATTATTAAAACGCACTGTGTCGTTGGGGGAAGAATCCCAGATAGGCCAACGAGGAAATGTAGGATTTGCGAACTCTGTGCCGTCTGTTGTATTAAAATCGGGCGAGAAATACGTGCGGAATTTATTGATACCGTCCGATGTTGTATTGATACTAAGCCCATCCTCAATAGTACCAGGCACCATCCAGCTCAGTCCGGAGTTTGGATTATAGCCAATCATCACACGCTTTCGGATCTCATTGCCGATCTTCTTTCGAACTCCCAACCACATGCCTCCAGCAAAGATGTATTGATTGTTCCTTCCGCTAGGCCAGAATGTTCCACCTCGGCCGTTGCGAACGTCAAATCCAAAGATGCCATAATTGGTTGTCTGGAAACTGATGCTAGAAACCACGTTGCCTTTTTGGTCAAATAGGCCGGGCGTCCCTCGTTGAACACTTTCACTGCCAGTATCCTTGCGTTTTATTGCTTCACCATTTGTGCCAGCATGGACGCCCAATGCCGAGCAAGCCAAGATCACAAATATGGCGGTTGCGAATGTCATTCGCTGATTCATGCTGTCTCCAATGTTCTTCTTCATGGTCATAGTGGTGAGCTTTCGATCAGAACCTGAAAGCGATGGCGAAATACGCCGTGCGTGGAAACTGATAATTTTGTCTACGAGCAATCACGTCGGCAACATAGTCTTGGTAACCTCTGTAGGTTTCTTGCGCCGTTACTCGGCCGTCACCATTGAAGTCCACTCGCGGCTGATAGAGTCTCTTGCCAATACGATCGTACTGACTAGGGGAGATAGTTACCTTATTACCAGGATCAGCCACTTTGTAATAAGTTACTTGCGAGAAATCACCTGGTTGCATGTTTAACCGATTGCCATCTTGGTCTGGACTACCGGTGGTCGGGAAGAATGTAACTGCATTTGTGAAGTTAAACAGGTTAGTCACATCAAGAGTTAGGTCAATGGCCGTATTACCGCCGAGGAAATCACCAAGTGGGATAGTACGCACAATGCGAATTTCAGTGTTGTAGTTGGAAGGGAATCTGGCCGAGTTGATTGGTCCAATTGCTTGATTGCGATTATCAACAGGTGTGTATGGTGTTCCTGACTGCCACGAACCTGAAAGATTAATCGTGAAGTACTCAAGGAACGTGACTCCACCAATAGATGGACCTTCGTCATTGCCCCAACCTAAGGCCGTTGAGAGGTTCACGCGATTGCGTTGATCAAAGTCAAGAGGGAAGTCCGTAACAGAAAAGGCGGGCTCACCTGAGATCGGGACAAGACCTACTGCCACCGTGCTCGAATTTGCCGTTCCCGATGCGTATGACAACGTATAATTGACATTCAAACTCCAATTATTCGTCATTCTTTTGAAAAGCGTGAGCTCAACGCCACGGGAACTACCATAATCAGCAAGTACACGCTGGTAGAACGGTATTGGTGCAACTCTGACATAGGAAAGACCTGCTTGGTTATAAATGTCCTTGTAATAACCAACAATGCTAAAAGCAAGATCATCAGTCAACTGTTGATTGAACGAAACTTGGTATTGGTTGGTCCGCTGCATTTCCATATTCGGATTTCCGAGAAGTTGTGTCCCACGAAGTTGAAACGAATTGAACGAGTCATAAAAGTCAGCCCAAGGCGGAGCTTGGTAATAGATACCATAGGAGAACTGAAAGTTCTGGCGTTCAGTAAGTGGGAACGTGATCGACAAACGAGGGCTGAAATAGAGCTTTGCTTCCACTGTGGCAAATCCGGTAGGATTTCCGAACGGATAGAAAGCGTCATACGTAGTACGATAGAGTGCATCAGCGTTCAGATAGTCTACCCTTAAACCTGGCGTAAATACGAGCCCCTTAAACATGATCTGGTCTTGCACAAAGATGGCGCCTGTTGTAGGCGCATAGGGCTTTTCTGATGCCGCCTTCGCTGCAACTCTAGCTGGGTCCTCGAGCCCAAGATCATTTCCAGTGTCGAAGTATATGTTCCCACCATGCAAACCACCGTATATATCGTAGGAGGGAGTACCATCCCAAGGCGAAGAATTCTGGTGACGAGACAAATTGAGAGAGCGGAACTCAAAGCCGGTCTTGAGCACGTGGCGTGTTTCACCAATTTCAAGATTGTGGGTGATGTTACCATCTACTTGGAAGAACTTTGCTACGCGGAAGTCAACTCCACCAGATTCATTACCACGAGCAGCAAACTGACCGATATAACCATAAGGATTGGCCGTTGATTGAAAATCTGGTGGGCCCTCTATGTAACCGGTTATTGGATTTCGCCCCGTTGTTTCAATACCGATGTATCCATCTTCTGAACGTCCGTTTTCGCGGATGTAGTCGTATGAATCAAGAATTTTGTTTGAGGCGCCTCTAATATATCCTGTGTCATTAAACGAGAGTTGGTCTTCTGGGTAATACAGGTCAAACCCAGCGAAGATCGCTGGTGCCTCATAGGTCTTTCTCTTTCCTGTTTCGGTTGTTTTCCCATTGTACGAACCACGAATCTCGTACACAGTGTTCTCACCAAGAGTATGATTGATTTGCGCAAAGGCGTTTGTACTAAAGTCCTGAACTACGATCTGCTTCGCGTTGCGTTCTGGAACTCCGTTTGCCTGCGCGCCGGGTTTGATATTGCCGCTCATATCAGTAGCATATCCCTGATCGTTAGCATACAACCAACCCCAACTATTACGCTCTCCATTTGTTAGTCCGTATAATCCACCAACTAATAGAGAGATGGAATTGTCTAGTTGGAACTTCATACGTGCCGTGATATTGCGAGACCACGTACGGTTGTTTGGCTGCATACCAAGATTGTTTCCGATAGGGTCAAGTACCTGCAAACCAAAATTGCGGTGAGTCTGGAATGTATTTCGAACGGCTATGAAGAAGGTAGATCGGCTGAATCCAAGTGGACCGCCGAGGGTTACGTCAACGACGTCTTCCAGTGGATATCCTGCTTCAATACCATTGCCTGCCGTACCGAATAAGAAGGGAACATCCTTGCGCCACCGTACGAGACCTTCATAACGGTCTGTCCTTCCTGTCTTAACCACGGTGTTAACAATACCACCAATGGCGTTACCATATTCAGCACCGAAACCACCAGTTTGTGCCTGAACTTGTTCAGTAGCAAAGGGGCTAGGCATAGTAGCAGAAATTGTAGAACCGGTGGCACCAAGGCCACCCGTGAACTGGTCAGTTACCGTAAGGCCGTCAACGAGCACCTGCGTTTCTGTTGTTCTTGAGCCACGTACAACAAAGTTGTTACCCGACGCACGAATACCGGCATTGAGGGAAATGGCCGAGGCCACGTTGTCTCGGGCAATCTTCGTCATGTCATCGCCCGACATCACACGTGCAGTTCCAATGTCCGTTGAACGAACCATTTCGCGCTCTGCTGAGACGTCGATGATCTTCATACGAACACCACCTTGGGTGACTACGAAGTTCAACGACAGAGTTTGATCAGCATTTAGGTACACCTCTTTGTTAGCAGTATCATAGCCTACCGCCGTTACGCGGACGGAATATTTACCTGCTGTAACGTTCAAGACGGTGTATTTACCGTCGAGTTTGGTTACGGCACCACGGGTTGTACCAATAACGCGAACAGTTGCTCCCGGAACGGGCTTGCCGTCTTTGTCTGTAACCTTACCAGCGATGATACCGGTGATGCCGGCAAACGAAGCCGTTGTGGCTGCAGCAACTAGGATGGCAACAAGGAGGTACTGACGTACCATGAATCTACTCCTGAAGGACTCGATGTACAGTGTTTCGTTCTAAAGTTTAGCGGACCACGACGAGAGGAAGAATAGAACGAGCGCCATTCTGTTCAATGATACAATGATACGTTCCAACAGCTAACGTCTGCGTGATGATGTTGAGATCCCATTCACTCTGCGAACTCGGACTCTGTGATGTCATGATTATCTCTCCTAGTGTTGAGACAAGAGACACGCTCATTGGTCCAGCAGTTACAGTTACTATATGCATTCTAGCGATGTCGCGTGCCGGATTAGGGCTAATGGAGATCGACGCGTTTAGATCATGATACTCCTGAACGCTATTAACAGGTGTAAGGAGTGCGGCATCATATGCAACCATCATAACCTTGGCAGCATTTGCAGGCAGCTCAACGTTTGTTACACAGTCACCTGGTTGCGAACTGGCACTATATCCAATGTACAACCTATTGTTAACCACGTCATCGGCCAATGTGCCATATTGGCAGTTCATACCTATTGGCGTGAGGTCTGTTGGAGGAGACCATGTTAACGTTCCGGCGCTCAAATACGTTGCCCAAACATGGCCGTTAAGAGCATCTACTTGAACAAGGGTGTCAACTTCATTTTGTTGAATGCCCCCTGTAGTATCAGCAAGAATGTTCTTCGTATCGCCATTGTTGAATGATCCGTATAAACAATACAAATCGTTTTTGGCACTAACACCAAGCTGCGGCCATCTGCTCAAACCATCGAAGAATCGTTGATTCATCAAGAATCCGGATCCATCCCACTTTGATCCGCACGGTGGAGCCATAAAGTACAGGTTGGTCTCGCCATCCTTGGTATAGGCCATTCCAACTTCGCGGCTGTAGATACGCGGGTCCACAACTGATATTATTCCCGATCGCATTCCATTCGTGTCCTTGCGTGTAACGAACGAGAAAACAACTCCAACAACAAGATGCGTTACCCCGTTGCTGTCGATGATTACATCAATATGGCCATTGGGCGTAGGAACGGTATCTGAGCGCACCTCAAACGTTCCATCTGCATTGAAGCCCGAATCGATATCGGTGTATTGAGGAGAAAAGACAACTCTTGCGAGGTCAGAAGGCCATGTGGCGCCACCATCGGTAGATGTGCGTGTAAACAGCCGAAGAGATCCGTCCGTATAGGCGATTACCGCTTTACCGCCACGTGCTGTTACAGCATATGTGTCTCCGCCCAAGCCGGACTGCATACTGCCCTCAGGAGCAGTTGCACCAGTGAAAAGTATCTCAGTACCCCACGTGAAACCTCCGTCAACAGATCTACGATACGCGAGCTGATTAGCAGCTCCGCCAGTCCCTACTATTGTTCTATTATAGATGAGGTGCGTATTGCCTTGTCCATCTGCAGCGGCCCTTGCCCAAACTGCGGAGTCGGCCGCTGTTGTTACTTCTTTGTGGAGGTCCGGAGGATCGCCAACACCAGTGTTTCCATAAAAACGAACGGGAGTGTGAGACGGCGTGCCTATCAAACCGTCAGCATACTTTACTATACAAGGCCACCCTGCACGCAGCGTTTCGATTTTTTCCCACGTTTCCATTCCAAGCACTGGAGAATCGGGGGTGCCAACTTCAAGATACGTGTAATGGGTACCCCGTGCATTTCCGGCGAAACCAGGAATCCGAGTAGCACCATCACGTGTTGAATCTTTTGACGTCATCCACAACATTTGGATGTAATGGTCGGCCCCATCTGTATAATAAGCCAAACGGTTTGGCATAGAACCATTGGTTTGGAAATCATAATACGTGTAGCCAACTTCGACACCTGGAAGGGCTGCCTGCACTGCATCGACGCTCTTTGGTGTTCTGGTGCGAAACAACGGCAACTCAGTTGAAACACGTGTTTCTTCAGCATCAACTGCTGAATAAACTTTGTCTAGAGTGTTGCGTTGGATGGGTGCAAGTGCCTCTGTAGAACGAGGAATGGACGTTCTGTTCATCCAAGCAGTTTGCTTGGCTTGCATAGCTACGCTCGCCCCCATGAGGACAAACAAAGCACCAGCCACATGTAAAAGCGTTGAGAAACGGTTCATTATAAATCCTACATTAAATTTAGGTGGTGCTTGGGCTTCACCCGTGTTGTGGCGCAATATACAATGGTTTGCAAACCAATTTTCGGAGAGTTTCACGCAATCATTTTGTTTCTAGGGTCGAATCTGAATACCGGCAACTGCACTAACAAGCACACCGTAGGCCGTCCCACTAGCACTCCCAGGGCTTGCGCCCTGCCTAAATGATGAAGTTCTTGCCTCGCACCCTATGGAAAATGATATCCAAGGTTGGAGCTTTATCTGACCCTGAAGCCGGCCAAATCCTAGTAGACCACCGCCATCAACCCCACCGCCTGCTCGCACGTTTACCTCTCCCAAAGAATATCGAAAAACGGTCTGTTGGACAAATGCCGCTCCCCAATATCCTGTGTTGGATGATGCAGAAACGGTTGAATATTGACCGTACACCACGTCGGAAGCTGCATGATCGCTGCCCAACAATTTGCCCCCGCCAGGCGGCCGACGTTCGTTTGAGGATACTGCTGGACCCGACAGCCGCACGTTAGCCGTTGTTGTTACATCTGCTTGATAGGTGATAGTGCCAAATTCAAGGCCCACTACGGTGTTTTCAGTTACCGTATAACCAAGACTTTGTGAGATAATTGTTGCTTTGGACACATTCTGATTGGTTCCTGTAAGTCCGGAACCAACAAACGTAGTAAGCACCACGGCTATGGATGTGTTTGGAACAGGCGATGCTATGTCAGCACTAGAATTGTGAGAGGTTTCAGCAAGATCGGTTTCTGAGGAATCCAATGAGAGGAATCTAGAGGGATGGTACGCTGTGTCTGTTACAACGGATTCTACGCTTACATCTGCCATTTTTGGCGGATATGCCTGTATTTGCTGTTGAGGTTCTGATGTATCTAAGGTAAACATTGCTTGTTGGTGATGTCTTTTGCCTTGGGCAGCAAGTAGAACTGTTGCTCCCATTGCTGCACTAGCTGGCTTGTAGAAGCCCCGTGGCAGAGGAAGGTTAAGGTCGGCAACCGGAACGTTCAAGAATAGGAAAATCGTTGCAAGAGTTGCGAGAACGCTGCCAACGCGCCGTGGGGATCTCGCGGCAGAGCGCATCGGTGCAGCAGTTGCCTTGTCTATTACGGCAAATACGGCTTCAAGAGTTGAATCTTCTACATCCTTGGGGACGGTACATTCTTCCGAGCAAGACATTGCGATATGGATCAGAATGGCAGCATCAAATTCTTCTCGAGCGCCGGCTTCGTTGGAAAGGCGCTTACGCAATTCCACATCTTCGTGGGGCGAAAGGTCGGCGTCTAAATATTTCGAGATCAAGATGTCTGGTATCATCGTTCGTTCAGCACGATGGCTGATAGAAGTTTGCGCATTGTGAGGCGTGCACGATGTACTCGGACTTTTGCTAGTGATACGTCAATTGAGCAGATATCAGCAATTTCTTGGTAGGAATGCCCTTCGTATTCTCGAAGAATGAGCGCTTCACGCAAAGCAACAGGCAACGCTTTCATTGCGATGTCAATTTGGTCGCGGAGTGCTACGTCAGATTCGGCGTCCTGCCTCCATGCATGAGCCCCTTCATCAAAAGTTTCATGTAATGTTCTCCTAGAGCGAATCATATTGAGACACGTACGTCTGGCAATCACAAAGAGCCATGACCGAACATTGTCTCCCATGAGTTCTGTTCTGTGCTCATAGAACCTGATGAACGTGTCTTGAAACGCATCCTTTGCTGAGGGATCATCGCCCAACATGTGCCTGCAGAAGCGGTAAACCGAGCCACTGTACGTATCGTACAAAAACCTAAACGCATCACGATCACCAGCGCGGAACGCTACAACCGTTGCTGCTAGCAATTCGGATGTAAGGGTTGCTCCTATATGGGATCTTCGCTCGCGCATCATGGTGGCCCAGTGTTACTGGGTGGACACTGTGCACAAGGAAAGAGTTACAGGGGAGACACAATCCAGCCCACAAACGTGAGGCCACCCAAAATCAATCGGGTTACACACCATACTATCACGCCAATCACATAGCCGTAGTTACGATGAAGCCCGTTCCATGCTGACAGTGCAACGGCAATCGCTAGGTATTGCCACAACGAAAAGACGCTGCATAGCTGAAGCCATGTAAATACCATTGGGGAATCTAGGGGGCTTACAAATACCCCTGCATGCAGGCCGGCCTGAGAGGTATGAAACAGCAAATGTGCAATGGTCGTTACGAGCAGATCAAGACAGACGATAAGCCCCGTTGATGAAACGGCTACAATTGCCTGTGAATATGCCACTGGGGAGTTGGTCATGAATCTCATGAGAACAAGGAACAACCCTGCCAATCCTGCAATCGTAAAGATCGTAACCATGAGAGCGCCGCCAAGCGCAGCGGTAAACTGTCTCTGAGGCAATGCAAGGTCGATGTCGGTTTTAGATACGGGACTCATCATTCTGCTCTGTGAGAGTACGCGAGACTCTTCAACCAGCCGTGGGTCTGAACTCTCAGTTAACGCACTCCATGTACTCATTGCGCCTACGAGCAGAACGGCCACAGCGAAGATCGCTGCGGCCGTTTGTGTAGTTGCTTCTTGAACTCTTGTTGGCGCCACAATTCCGTGCCAGAGTGCTTTGCCCGCGGCTACTATCCTCATGCCATAGACCTCTATTTAGTTGGAGGTGTAAACATTGCATCGCTCAAAACTTCGTTTACGGTAACCGTGTTACGCAGCGTCAATGAATAGATGCTGTTCTGACTCATTGTAATTGTGGGGAATTTCACACCACCAACTGAAGTGTATGCATCGTACTTATCAATTGTTGTAAGCACTCCTTGAGGCGTCTGTTCATCCTTCTCAAGACGAACAACAAGCATGGAACTCTCATCAAGGTAGAACCTGTCTTGCCTGCCAGACGGATTTGTTGCTTCAACCATGATCTGACCGTTTCTTTTACCTTTCACCACAACCTTATACCCATCCTCTACAAGTGTGATGAACGGGAAAATTCGGGCCTCTCGGATGAGCTGAGCGGATTCCTCGGCAGACTGTTCTCCGGCCGGACCATCGGAAATGGAAACCCAAGCGTTGCGTCCGTCTACCCACTGAGATTGCTTCATCATGCCAAGGTCAAATCGAGATACTTCCTTATTGGGCGCCAAAAGTGTCCGCTCAAAACTACCAGCGTATTCACGCCCTTGCATTACCATCATGGCAATACCTTTGAACGAAACGCTTTTGATTGCATCAACTGCTGGTTTGCCACCAAGGGCTTCAACATGTTTGGCAACTAGTTGCTCAACAGTCATATCTACTTGTTCCAATGGGTCCAGCTTGGCTGGCTCAAGATCAAGCGTAAAATCTTTAACGGGACCAAACTGCTCAAGTACATTTCGGATATCAGGACTGCCAACAACCACTACCCGAAGATTAAACATGTTCAGATACCTACTTGCGGCCTCTTGAATATCTCCAGCACCAAGTTGTTCAAGACGAGACGTGTAGTTAATCACTTCGTCGATTGGCACGTCATTGATCCACGAATTCTGCAGGACTGCCGCAACTGTTGAAGCACGCTCAAATGCAATACGATATTGGCCAACTTCACTTGCTATGCGACGGCTCAGAGCAGCGTCGTCTGGACCTTCAGCAGCGAGTTTTCGAATCTCACGAAACATCACCGTGAGTGCCGAATCCGTTACTGTATTGCGAACCTCTGCACCACACGCGATGCGGTTGTACCTGCGCCCGCGTGTAAGCAAAGAGAATGGCGAATAGGTATATGAATATGTTTCTCGAAGTGTATTGAAGAACATACTTCCAAATCCGCCACCGATGTAATCGGTCATCACACTCGCTGCTTCGTAATCACGATCTCGAACGGCTGGGCCTGCTGCGCACACAATGATTGAACTTTGAACTGAACCTTTGCGTGGAACAAAATAGACGCCCGCGGGCTCGGTCTTCATTGGTGGAAATTCCGTTACAGGGCGAGTTCCTTTTTCCCATGGCTCAAAATATTTCCTAAGCAGGTCCTTAGACTCCTTCTCCGATATATCGCCTACGATGGCGATTGAAGCCGAGTTTGGACGGATGTATGCACTGTGGAAGGCAACCACATCTTCGCGCGTGACGGAACCAATGGTCTTTTCGGAGGTTCTGCGAGCGAGAGGATTGTCCATTCCGTACACCACCTTGCGCGAGAGAGCTTGCGCGATTTCGAGTGCTCGAGAACGCCTCGACTTAACGCTAGACTGATATTGCTGTTTAAGTTTTTCTAGTTCTTCTTCGTTGAACGTAGGCTCACGTAATTCATCTCCTAGAATTCCGAGTAAGATTGGCATGTGCCTCTTGATACACGAAGCAGTTATCGTCATTGTCTCTCCGGTGGAGGCCACCGAGATATAAGCCCCTACGCCATCAAGTGCATCTGCAATCTGTTTAGCCGTGCGTTTTGCAGTGCCCTTGCCTAGCATGTCCCCTGTAATAGCCGCCACACCTTCCTTACCAACAGGATCATAAGCCTCTCCTCCACGCAAAACGATAGAGAAGGTAACCACGGGTTGTTCGTGGTTCTCAATCACGTACACGTGCAGACCGTTCTGCAAGGTGGATTCAGTGTACGATGGAAATTCGAAGCCGGTTGCGGGCAATGCCTTTGGGCGTACGTGTATATCCGGCTTGTCTATATCAGACGCCTTGATTTCTTCAAATGGAGTTACAGCTGGCTTCGTTGCCTGTTTTGTTGTTGATTTCTTAGACGACTTCTTCTTCGTTTTTGAGGTCTGACCAGTAGATTCATAGCTGAAGGCCATGAGCAAACAGACAATTCCAACTAGGATACGGTACATAGCGGTGGTGGTTGAGTTCTTAATCATGGTTCACCCTTTCACTGGCATATAGGTGAGCACCACACGTTGGTTGGTTCCGAAAATGCGCTTTGCAACACGCTGAATGTCTGCCTTGGTTACATTCATATAGAGCGAGAGCTGTTCATTAACGGCGGCCGTGGATTTTTCGAAACGATACGCGTTCGACAACGCAAGCGCTTTATCATACACTCCCATGAGCCCCTCGATACCACCGGCCTCTCTTATATTTTTTGCCTTCGTTAGTTCTTCGTCAGTAACCCCATCTCGCACAATCCGAGCTACCTCTGCGTCGAGCGAACGCTCCACTTCTTCTGCAGTTTTTCCTGGTGCAACAACGCCAACACAGAATGCCATTCCAACATACTCGCGGAGAAACATTGATACGTTGGCTTGTACAGCTACTTGCTGACTATCAACCAGCGCCCTATACATGCGAGAGGACTCGCCATTGGACATAATCGTTGCCAGCAGGTTGGCCGCATATGAGTCCGTATCTGTTTGTGGCATCGCTCGATATGCCATAAAAATCGCAGCAAGTTGCGCCTTCGGGTCGTTGATTGACTCTCGAACCTCACCACTCATCGGTTGCATCTGGCTTACCACAGGCCGTTTTGGCTCGGACGCTTTTGGATATGCTCCAAAATACGCCACGATGGTTTCGCGTACGAGTGTCTCATCAAAATCACCGCTTACAACCAGGATGGCATTGTTTGGCTGATAGAACGAATCATAGAACGCTGTGAACTCAGCAATCGATGCACTGTCTATGTGTTGTGCGGAGCCAATGGGCGACCATTGATATGGGGTACCTTCAAACAATGCAGCCTGAACTTTTTCCATCCAACCACCATACGGTGCATTGTCATACCGATTCTTTCGTTCTTCTTTCACAACGCCACGCTGTGTTTCTACACCAATGCGGTTTACCTGAAGTTTGCGCATTCGTTGTGCCTCTATCCACAGACCAAGCCGAATCTGATTTGATGGCAACACAAAATGATAGACGGTTTGGTCATTACTGGTAAACGCATTTAGTTGCCCTCCAGCCCCATTCACCATCTTGTCAATTGTTGATCGTTCGATTTCATCTGTTGATTCAAACATCAGATGTTCAAAAAAATGTGCAAACCCCGTACGAGCAGGGTCTTCATCACGCGAGCCCACCTTGTAGTGCACAACCGTGGCCACCACGGGTGCGGTATGATCCTCGTGGAGAATAACATGGAGACCATTGGGTAGGTCATATTCTATAAAGGCAAGGGGCTTCTGTTGCCCCGATGCGCTAACGATGAGACCCAGAGTGGCAACTGCCAGAGTCGCAATCCGGGAGATCTTGCGGTTCATACGTGTGTTTGCTCAAGCGAAGTGGAACGAAACGGTAGATTACGAAGGACGGGGCTAATTCTTGCACAACAAAGCGCAAGCAATGTGATGATTAGGCCTGCGATGGGCAAGGGATCTCCAACGAGAGCATAGGTTGTTCTCTGCTGAATCGGGCGCACAGATGAGCGCGCAAACCCCGTAGTCATTGGAGCGATTGCCGGATGGGGGTTATCAGAGCCGTCTGGAGCGATAAAGCCACTCACACCCGAGTTAGCACATCTAAGAACTGGCCTTCGTTGTTCAATGGCACGCATCCGTGCTATGTCGAAGTGTTGCTCGGGACCCCACGTTCCATTATACCACGCGTCGTTTGTGATTACACACAAAACGTCGGCACCGTTGTTTACTAAATCCCGAGCTACCTCAGGATAAATCGACTCGATACAAATGATGGTTCCAACTTTTGCCAATGTATCACTACCTCGCGCTACCACCAAAGGTTCTCGCGTACGCCCCTTACCCCAAGCAGAAATGCCAACGCCCCATTCTATCCAACTCATGGCAAACGTCAATTGATCTGCAAAGGGAAGTCGCTCGGCAAAAGGTGTAAGCATTGTCTTACGGTGCACGCCAATACTGGGTTGGGACGGATTGATCATCATGGCTGCATTGAAGATGTCAAAACGCACTTCTGGGTCAGCTTTTGACTGTCTAGCAGATGGGGGTGCCTCACCCGCACCGTACACCATGATATCCGCATAACCAGTCAGGAGCGAAACCCGTGAACTATCAACCCAATTCTTGAGATCATTCCATTCTGGAAGAAATCGTGGATCGCGTATGGTGTATGGAATGGCTGTTTCGCTCCAAACGTAGAGATCGGCCTGCCCAAATGTCATTCGAGAACTGTCTACAAGTGCACGATGAACACCCACTTGCCCACGCGTATCGCCCCACTTGTCCCATGGGTCTTCATTTGGTTGAACCACAACCACTCCTAAGGTGCCTGCAGCACCCTGAGAGCTCCAGGACCACTGTTTAGCTAGTCCAACAGCAAGCCATACCACTAACCCAGCAAGAAGTACCGCAACGGGAATTTTCACTTGCTGATTGGATCTACGTAAAAGTATAATCAAGACTATGAGGGCATTAACCACCCCAATGAGAAGGGAAAGTCCGTATACGCCCACTGTATCTGCCACTTGAGCAAATGGCGTATGGATCAAGGAATATCCTGTTGTCAGCCAAGGGTATGATGCGTCTGTTTGCCCGTGAAGCCACTCAAAACCAGCGATTGCAAATGGGGTACACAATAACATCCAGAACAATCCCAATCTGCGTCGGATAGAAGCAAGTGCCACAACGGGCATCATCAGGAAGAAGGGATGGAAGAGCCATAGTGCGAGACCACTTGCAAATAGGTACGGGTCGGTTTTGTCTTGCCATGAACAAACCCACCAGTTCGATATCCCGTGGTATACAACAAAGGTCAGGTAAAACCAGCTAATGAGCGACCATCGAGACGCATTTGCCCCTTTATCGGCAAGCGCAACTAACAAGGGTACCCACGCTAAAAACACGAGAAAGCCCCCATTACTCAGTGTCCGAGGAAATGCGAGTCCAAGCAGCAGTCCAGTTGCAAATGCGTACAAATATGGTGGTTTTGATAAGGGGCTCATTGTACTCCAAAATACGAACCGCTCCTGTGCCAATCGGCACAGGAGCGGTTCGGTAACAGACTATACCGTTCGCGAATTATTTCGCGATAGTTAGGTTCTTTGAAACCATCTTTCCGTTACTACGAAGTACGAGCGAATATGAGCCCGAAGCTAGCGTAGCAGCGTCGATGGAAGCTTGATGCGTACCAGCTGTAAATGAACCGTTAACAAGCGTAAGAACTTCTTGACCCGCAGTATTAACAAGTACGAGCTGCACGTTAGAGGCCGTTGAGAGCGTAAACGCAACAGTAGCACTATTAGAAACCGGGTTCGGCATCACGTCAGCAAGCAATAGGCCATTGCCTTCACCATCGATAGTCACGTTTACTTCTTGCGAAGCAGAACGTGCACCATCTTTGTCAATTGCCGTTAGACGATACGCATATGTTCCAGCTACGAGACCATTGTCTGAGATCGAATAGTCACGGTTCAACATTGAACTACCAGCGGCTGGTACTGTACGTACTGCGGCAAACTCAATGGAAGTTGCTACATCTCCCGCTTTCCCAGTTACAAGCGAAGCACGATCTACGATAAAGTGATCTGTGTTCTTTTCAGAAGCTGTTGTCCAGAACACATCCACATTTTTTCCACGAGCTTTTGCATCGAATGACGTGAGTTCTACAGGAACAAGACCGCCACCGTTGGACTCAAAGAAGTCAATGATACCACGAACTACACGTTCGCCACCTGTGCGTATGCCTGTGCGAGCAAAGTGACGCCAAGACACACCAAGGTATACCGTGTTGCTCGTTATACCCGCAGTTGCCGTTCCCATGATCGAATCCGTTGTGCTACGGTCCCCCTTTACGTACGTATATGCAGGGTTGGCTATTCCAGCAGTTGTCGGATCAGAATATATGCGAACAAGAGCAGGCGTTGGTTCTGCATCGCCTGTAAAACCAGTACGTGTAACAAGTTCAGTTGTGCCACGAGCAATAGCACCGCCGGCAATCCGCTTACCGCTATAGTTAGGCAAGAATGGTGTGCCTGGTGCCTGATTGATAGAACGAAGCACGTACTGAACAAAGTTCAGATCACTTACAACCGTCGAACCAATGTGCTGTGCTGGGAAGTTCTGACCTGAGATTGCAAGATTTTTCTTGTTACCAGGAATACCTGCACCGATATAGTTACGAATGTCATCACGTTCTGTACGTGTTAGCGGACTCTGATCGTGAGACCAGAAGAGTGTGCGGTACAAACTATAGTCTACCGATCGCGAAGCCCATGCGTTGCGCTCAAAAACATCATAGTCATAACGATTGTTCGATGGATCGTTGATGTAGCCAAGCTTGCCAAGTGCGGCCTGAAGACTGTCGCTGTTAAGTCTGCCTACGATGTCGTTCATTGTTGGTGTACCACTTTGAATGTCCGTTGCAGAGCCACGAGTAGAAATCGCAACACGCTGCGTTGACTTACGAAGGTAGAAACGAACTTCCTTAGCAAACGTGTTATTGGGATTGAATTCGTCGGAATTTGTTGTTACCTCAACGCGGTAGCGAGGAGTAACATTAATACTCATCGTTGCAAAACGTGTAGGAACAGTGTAGCCTGGAAGACCAAAATATGTCTGTGGCGTCCACGAAGGGATGTTGAAGACAACATCTTTTGACTGTCCAGAACTCAACGCAGTAGATACTACCCGGTCTACAACCGGAGTTGTATTCCACATTGGAACCACGGCACTTGAATTGTTCGACGCAAATGTTTCGAGGTATACACGCACGCGGACGCTTGAGTTTGTTGTTGCCAACGCACCATTATTGCGAATACGTGTTGTTACATCAACCGGTGGCGTTGTCATGATGTACTCAGCGTCATTTGTTACACCAAGAGCATCACGATATGCCGCAGGACTGAGAATGTCCACTACTTCGAGATCACTCACGAAGAGGCGGCCATCAAATTCATCGGCCCCAATATCGTAACCCAGACCTGCTGCACCACGCACGCCTCCATCGATATCAGCCTTTGTTCCACTAAGACGCTCACCGCGATTATTCAGGATTGAGCCCACAGGCGGAGCGGGAAGGACGTTAATCCGCAGCCTTTGATTTGGAGCAACACCGAGATATGTCAAGTTGGATGTAAAGTCACCAACAACCGAGTTGATGTCTTGTGCCGTCCAGTTACGCCACTGTGAAATATTTGTGAACTCTGTTTGCGACCCAGGAGAAACGAGTTCACTCGTGTGCGAAATCTCGATTACTCGTGCGATACTCGCATTAGGTGCCCAGAATGCATTACGATTAGAAATAAGAGCTCCCGGTGCAGTTGTTGGCAAATACCATGTATTTACACGACCATTACGGAAGATTGTTCCCTCGTACAAAATTGCTGAGTGTGTTATAACTGCTGCATTGGCATTGCCCATGAGAGCAATTGCGTTGTTCATAATTACAGGCGTGTTGGCATTTTGGATACCAATACCAGCAATTGCACCTGTACCAACAACATTGTCATTGCTTAGCAGAATAGTGTTGTTTACAACGGAGTCTGCTACGGTAAAATATGCAGGAATGACTGGTGTTACCAGCGCAGTTAGAGGAACTGCAGACGCTGCGCGACGAGTCCACAAGTGGATACCGGCCATATTTGCAGTGGATGTATTTCTCGACAGGCCCCAAATAACATTGCTAGTCACATAGGTATGCTCTGGCTTGTTCGGGAAGCTTACCGTGCCTGCTTGTGTACGTGGACCAAAACCCTTGTTTGTGCTATTGATTGATTGGAAGTCATTGCGAGCTTGCTCAACTACAACACCACGGCTCCAAGCATTACCACGAACACCACTGATCTCGTTTTGAGCGATCATCAGGTTCATGTTGTTGTATCGCAGTTCACCACCACCAATAATACCTGCAACGTCGGCTTCAGAACCGCCAGTAATTGCACCAATGTTATAGATACGGTTGCCAATAACCCTGGCGCCGTCTTCGTATCCAAGGAAGATACCAGCTCTACGAACGTTAAAGATCAAGTTGTTCGTAATCTGAGTTCCGAGATTGTAGTAAGGTCTGAAATCGTTGATTCCTGCCTTGATAAGAGATCCGACACCAATCGAAACAACGCCATAGCCAAAACCACTTATTTCGTTACCGATAAACTGGTTGTTAGTGTTGATGAGTGTGTCGAGGTTACCAAGATTATCAGGATTGATCGTGTCACGCTGTGTAATACCAGCCGTATAGCTGATGTTGGTGCTACGTGTGTTTGCTTCAAAGCGGTACTGATTAGAGCCCGAGTTGAATTGCACCTGTGGTAGCGAAGTAGCATAACTAGGCGTTACACCGTCTGCCATACCGATGATACAGTTGCGAATAGACGTGTTAGACGAGCCAGATGACAAATAGAACACGGAAACGAACGGCGAGGGGAAGCTAGGAACCAAATTCTTTCTCATCGTAAAACGAAGAGCCTTTTGCTGTCCACCATCGAATGTTATGTACCCAGCAGAATTCGCGTTTTGAGCATTGCCAAAATAGACCTGACGCTGAATTGCATTAAGGTTTGCAGGCGCGATATTCTGACCAAGAAGTACACCTACACCTGATTCAGTTACCATGTTAATAGTGACTGACGATTTATTAATTGAACGCTCAATGTTTGGCTTAAACGTAATCGTGTTTGTTGAGCTAGAGCCGATGATGCGTGACGAGAGGTCAATAGCAGCCGTATTCACACCAACTACGGTCTGCGTATACATTGCATCTGTGAACTCGAACGTTACAGCGCAACCAATGCCCCTAAGGTACAAATCATCTAGGGCTGCGCCAATTGTTAGATAGTTTCGTGTTCCAGGTGCCGATGTACCAATTGTGTACACACCACAAAGATTTCCTTCCACATTTCGGTCAACACATATCTCGTTGTTTGTTAGAACAGGATCTCCCGGATATTCAACGCGGAAGCAATAGCGGTACATACCACCTTCTGTTGGCGTGAATGCAGGGAATGTAAAGATTGCCTTGTTAAACTGACCAGCCGCGATATCTGGAACCACTCCCGTTTGATTGTACACAGGTGAGTTGTCACGCAGTCGGGTGATTATGAGACGAACTGGCACATTGGAAAGATCCTGAATTCCATTATTCTCGTAGATCGCCTCAGGGCGGAAAGGCCGGTTCGCAAACAAAACCTGAGTAACGCCAGGCACTGTTACTGAGCTCACAGCAGGCTCTTCGTTGTAGCCAATTTCTGAAATCCAAGAAGGAAGTCCTGGACGCGGAATACAATCATTAAACGCGTTTTGATCAGGGAATGGGTCTACAAGCTCCGTGCAGATCACAGTTGAGTAAAGACCAACGGCATGCCCACCAGCGGTTGCGCTCCAGTTCCTCATGGCCTGCGTGACGCGTCCGCCAGGTGCTACCACCTCAGTGCTACGGAGAGTGTCTGTGTATGCAATACCATTAGGACCAGTGATACGCGCATAGGCATTCCAGGCCTTTACCGTGTCGAGACCTACGTTTTGGAATATGGCTTCAACAGGGATTGTGGTTGTGTTGGGATATTTGTATCGACGCGGTAGATCATTTGTCTGAGGCGAACGAATCTGGCGAGTACTCATATCCCTATTAACCGCAATGGTAAACGCAATTGCCCAAACATTGGCACAACTACCTACCGTACCAACCGTTTGGGCGATCAATGTGTATTCACCACCGATGGCATTGGTGGTATTGAGAGCGGGGCCAGGACCAGCAAGGAGGCCAGATGCCGTGGGTGGTAAGGAAACAAAACTTTGTGGGAATGTTCCTGTAACAGGAGCAGTTGCAGTCCAGTCTGCCCGATAAACCGTATCGGTAAGTGGGAGTGGTCCAAAGATTCGATACCTAACCGTGAAGATCTGGCCAGGAACACCGGCACGCAGAGATACACTGGGGAGTGGACGGTTTGCCGTTGCACCATCATAGATGTTGCCGCGTGATAAGATTGCAGAGCTGTCAGGAACTGCGTTCGGGAACGAAGACACAAAATCACCGATGATGTCGATGTTGTAGTCTTCACACTCACCCTGCACAAATCCAGGGAATACGCAAGGGTCCGCTGGGCACACACCTGCATTTGTCATAAAGAATACACGCAGCCGGGTTACACCTGTGCGAGCAGAACATGGAATGGTAACAACGGCATTAAAGGGAGCCGTTCCGAAGTTGTTATCAACAGCACACAACAGACGCTCCGCCGTAGTAAAGATACCGTCTTGATCAAGGTCGATCCAGAGTGAATATCCTTTATTCGAAAAGCCATTCGTGGTAATCGTAACGTCCTGTGGTGTACCCCGAGGCGCCGTCAGCGTGGTAGCTGTAAAATAATCGTAACCACTCTGGTTGGCATAGTCTCCACCAGTTGAGTTTCGGGAAAAAGCTCCGAATCTAAAAAACGTGATGCCCTGTCCCCAAAAGCCAGGCATGAGCGTTGGCCTGCAGTACTGGGCATTGGCTTCCATAGAGAAGCTGAGTGAACCAGCGATAACAACCAAGCTTAAGAGAAAAGAGTAGAACTTTTTCATAGGTATACCACCAAAAAAATTGAACGTATTCGTGTAGTTTAATTTCAACGTTAATACTGGCACGATGCATCACCTAGGGTGAAGTCACCACACCAAAAGATCGGATTTACCCGACCTTCACTATGTAAAATATACACAATCCGCATTCTGCGCAACCAAATACGTGATTGTTTTCACTATAAGCGTCTATTTCTATTTCAGCTTTGGCACGACTATAGCGCCAGTCTTCTTTTTACCTATAAAAAGCGATCCTCCAGACGATCCTGGAGGGATAAGAAGATTGCAGCTTGTTTGGCTTCTATAGCCCGAACCACAATAGATTTCCGACCTACGGTTGCCTCCAGCTACCTCAAAAAGGGCAGAAGTTGTCTTCATTGGATCAATCTTCAGCACACGCAAAGTAGGCACCGTAGGAACGTATGTCATTGCTATTCCTTGATTTACGGCAGAAATCAATACGTATGGCACGCTGCTACTCCCTGGATTTCGCACCGACACTAACCCGCGAGCGTCAAACTGAGATACAAATCCAGCATCAGGAATGGAAAGAGGCCTAAACGTGCCGTCTCCATTGCCCATCAGAACTAGCCCCTTACCTGCATCATAGCGTACTACGTCGTCTTCTGCGCCATACATATTCCCGGCAATTACGAGATCTATATATTGATCAGAATTGAGATCTAAGGCCTCGATCCCCAAAACCGGGGAAACTTGTGCTTCTGACGGAAGGGGCGTAATCGTAAAGCGACCATTGCCGTCATTTATCAGTACCACAGAATTCATCATCGTAGCAACCACGTGATAACTCGAATCTAGCAGCTCTTGTCCAACAACAGTCTCAACACTTGCAAATGCAAAGTCTAAGAATTCGTTGAACTTGCGGTTGAGCGTTGGCATCTGAGAAAAAATCTTGCCTCGATCTCGAATGATATGTCGTTTGCCCTCAAACCACCACGTGATGAGTGGATCGATACTTCCATTATCGTCAAAGTCTGCTGCAAACAATTCGATAGGCAATTCAGGAGAAGCATTGTATCGCGAGTTGCGACCGAAATTTCCAGCAACGTAGTCCACGTCTCCGTCATTGTCTACGTCTGCACCCATGAGGCTATACCACCAGCCAACGGTTTTCTGAAGACCCGCTCTTTCTGTAGTGTTTGAAAATGTTGAGCCGTTGTTGTGAAAAATGGTAAGGGGCATCCATTCTCCACAGAGCAATAAATCAAATCGTCCGTCGGTATCTACATCTGACCAGAGCGCAGCACGAACAATACCAATTGTTCTGAGGCCAGGAATAATCTTTTCTGTTTCATCAGTGTACACACCCTTACCTGCGTTCACAAGTAGGTAGCTCTTCGAGGCAAATGGATACTGGTCTGTTTCCACACCCCCGCCAATAAACACGTCGATGTCTCCATCGGCATCAAAGTCGCAAGCATTAATTGTAGTAGCATTCGTGCTGATCCGTGGCACATCAATGGTTGTGCGGGTGAATCGCCCCTTGCCGTCGTTTAAATATATCCGCAGCCCTCGCTCAACATCGTCTTCAACAAACTCAGCACCACCGCCAGCAACGAGCAGGTCTCTATCTCCATCATTGTCTATGTCTATCAAAACCATTGCCTGAGACTCATAGGTTGTATCTACTCCATCAAGTCCAACATTGACTTTAGAGAACGTCCCTGGTTTGGTTTGAAGGAATGTAGCGATGCTTTCACCCTTGGAGTTTCCAAACACCACGTCGTCTAGTCCGTCCTTATTAACGTCGCCTACTGCTATTGCTGGACCGCTCCACGTAACCCGAGTGGGCATCAAACGGTACCGTTTGAAATCGTCGAAATAGTTCTCTCTGTGCGTATAGACTAGACCAGAAGTCGACGTAGCGTCTGTGAATATTGGATGACTACTTTCTGGACTCTGAAACATCGAGAAGGGGGCTATTGTTGCGTTCGTTTGATCAAATGTAACTGTAGAGTTCACTGCAAGATCTGTCATCACCTGAACCGTTCCATCTGGCCATTGCACGATAGCAGAATCTATGCTCGACGCGTTGCCAAGTCCAATAATCATTTTATCGTCCATCCGAGATTGATATCCACGAACGAGGTAATGCTCTCTATAATATGCCTTGCCGCCTGCAACAACGCGGACTTTGGCACCAAGACCACCAGTATTGCCTGCTGAACCCTTGAAGTTAGCTGCAAAAAATGCGCCCCGTTGCTGCTCAACAGCATTGTTGCGGTACACATACTGTTCGGTGTCCATGTTGGCTACCACCAGATCCAAATCGCCATCGTTATCAAGGTCTCCATATGCCGCGCCAAATGTTGTGCTTGTATCACCAACTCCCCATTCTTTTGCAACATCTTCAAACTCGAGGTACGAACGCTGACGGAACATTACATTAGGTTCGGTAAGAAACCCAACGGTAGGTGTAAGTCCGGCCTGGCGCGCATCAATGTTGTAAAGGTAATCTTGATTTGTAATGTCAGCCGTGTATCCGTTTCCGATGAATACATCAACGAGTCCATCAAGATCGAAGTCTTGCATCAGGCACGCCCAACTCCAGTCCGTTGCGGCCATGCCCGTCATGTAACCGATGTCGGAAAATTGGTTGTAGCCACGATTCAACTGCACCATGTTTCGTGAAACTTGATTCGAGTCGTACAGAGGATTATGGATGGACATGTCTCCGTTACCACCCGCATTGAGGATTCGACGGTAATGGTTGTTAGGCAACATGTCGGTTGTGATGATATCAGGCATCCCGTCACCGTTGAGATCTGCCACATCACTACCCATGCTAAATACCGATGCACGACGCGTCATACGCATCATACTTTCGGCAAACATACCGTCACCATTATTCAAATAGATGAGATCGGTTGAGTTGAAGTCGTTGGCAACGTAGATGTCTGGCCATCCATCCAAATTTATATCAGCCACGGTTGCAGACAATCCCATACCCTTATCACGTATCCAGGATTCGTATGAAACATCTCTGAACGTACCATTGCCAAGATTGCGATAGAGTTTATCGGTATGGCCCGAGTGTCTAAGTTCAGTTGTAGACATTTCGCGAAGGCGTTGCAACTGTTCTTCACGCGCCGACCCTTCTCTAGCTTGAAACTTAGGGATAGCAGTACCATTGCGCTGACGTTTTTCAGATTCTGCTCCAACCATACTATCGGCAAGAACATTCTGTGTGATGAGTGTATAGTAGTTGGAGTACACAACCAGGTAACAGTCGAGTAAACCGTCTTTATCATAGTCAAAGAATGCACTGTTTACGGTTTCGTCAAGAAAGTTCAAGCCATATTCCGCGGCATGTTCTGTAAAGCGGCCCGTGCCATCGTTGATTAAGAGTCGGCATGTATTCTGCCACCGAGACATAAACAGGTCGAGATCGCCATCCCCATCAATGTCTACCAAATTCGGTCCTGTTGAAAACTGCAGTGAGTCAATCGGGTATCCGATGCTATCACTTATGTCCGTGAACTTCCAGTTTCCGTCGTTCCGATAAAATGCAGCTCCAGAAAAACTTGAGAATACAATATCCGGACGCCCATCGTTTGTGAAGTCGCCTATAGCAACGCCACAACCAGGAACCATCGAATTCAACCGACCTACGGAATCCTTTGAGATTTTGATATTCTCAAAACGGGGCCTAAACGATACGCCAGACTCAGAGGACGGAATCTTACGAAAAAGGGGCGCCTGTTGGGCCCAACTATCACACACGCCAAAAGAACCCGCTAGGATCGTTATGATCACGGCGGGTAAGAATCGGAAGACATACATAGTCACGAACCTTCTACGGTAGAGAATTTGTGCTTGGAGCGGGGCTTGAACCCGCACGTCCCTTACGGGACACGAGATTTTAAGTCTCGTGCGTCTGCCAGTTTCGCCATCCAAGCAGAACGGCAATTTACAATTCCTTTCGGCTGCGTACTAGTTCCCATACAGCCGGAAGTATGCTAATGACAATTATTGCACCGATAACAAGGGTAAAATTCTTCTTCACAAAGGGCTGGTTGCCAAAGAAATAACCAATCATGACGAACGACGAAACCCAAACAACTGCACCAACGATATTATACGCAAGAAACTCTTTGTACCTCATCAAACCAACACCAGCAACAAATGGGGCAAATGTTCTGATAATGGGCATGAATCGTGCAAGAATGATGGTCTTACCTCCATGTTTCTCATAAAACGCATGCGTTTTGTTGAGATGTTGTCTATTGAGAAGCTTAGATGTGGTACTAGAAAACAGGCGTGGACCCACACCCTTTCCGATAGCGTAGTTCACTCCGTCGCCTACAATTGCTGCAACGATGAGAAGCCCGATGAGGATGGAAACGTCAAGCGTACCCAACGAACAAATGGCTCCAGCAGCAAACAGCAGTGAGTCCCCTGGCAGAAATGGAGTTACCACAAGTCCCGTTTCTGCAAACACTACGATAAACAATATCGCGTATGTCCAAATGCCATACTGCAAGGTTAATGCGGCCAAGTGCACGTCGATATGCAACACAGCGTCAACAAGCGCAGTCAAAAATTCCATAGGTACATCACTATTCGTAATTCGTCATTCGCAATTCGTCATTACTCCTCAACTGCCTTCCTCACAAACCCGCCAGCGGATGCGAGACGTTCTTCGGCTTCTTTTCGTGAACATGATCGGGCGGCCATTATGAGCGCTGTTTTCACATGTCCGTTGGCTTCGCTAAGCAAGTGGGTAGCCCCTTGATAGTCTACATTTCCGAGGGTGATCACAATCCGTTTGGCGCGCTCACGGAGTTTTTCGTTCGCTAGCTGGAGATCTACCATCACGTTGCCATAGGTTTTCCCGATGCGCACCATCGACGCTGTGGTGATCATGTTGAGCACCATTTTTTGAGCTGTGCCCGATTTCATGCGTGTAGAGCCGGTGATTGGCTCGGCCCCTACTACAGGACAGATGAAAATATCGGCCGGTGGGCAGGCCCTTTGCACCGTTTCTAGAGGATTGGTGCTTACCAAGATTGTTTTGCAGCCAACGGAGTTTGCATATGAAACGGCTCCAACCACATATGGTGTTCTGCCCGACGCTGTGATACCGCAGACTACGTCGTTCGGCGTTAGGTTCACACGCGATAGGTCTGCCACGGCTCCTTCTGACGAGTCTTCTGCCCCCTCCACCGATTGAAAAACAGCTCCTGCCCCCCCTGCAATGAGCCCGATTACCATTTCGGGAGGGGTTCCATAGGTAGGGGGCATTTCAGATGCGTCTACAACGCCTAGCCTACCTGACGTACCCGCGCCTACATATATAAGGCGCCCCCCAGCTTGGAATGCTGCAACCACCATGTCTACGGCCTGTGAAATCTCTCCAAGCACCATTCCCACGGCATCTGCCACAGTTAGGTCCTCATTCCAGAGCATTTCAACAATGTCTCGCGTCTCAGCCAGATCAATTTCCACTGTGTGGGGATTGATCGCTTCAGTTTGAAGTGCAGCGAGTTGTTCAAATAACGTCATGCGGCAAATTTAAGGGTAGGAGCAACCAAATCGGGCTTCTATTTGTCAGGTTCCCGAGTTTCCCCTATCTTTGTGGCCCTGTCATTCAACCGATATAAGTATTCATGGCACATCATAAGTCAGCCCTCAAGCGCATTCGTCAAACGCGCAAGCTCAAGATCTACAACCGTGGCAACAAGAAGCAGCTCCGCGAGGCCATCAAGGCCGTTCGTACAGCTACTACGTTTGATGTTGCAAAAGAGGCCCTCAAAAAGGCGTTTAGTTTGCTCGATCGTGTAGCTTCACGTGGCATCATCAAGAAGAACAACGCTTCGAACAAGAAGAGTCGCCTTAGTAAAGTCGTCAGCAAGCTCGAAGCCCAAGCCTAGTCCTACGCCGGACTCGTAGCTCAACTGGATAGAGCATCTGACTACGAATCAGAAGGTTCGGGGTTCGAACCCCTGCGAGTCCACACCTATACACAAGCCCTTAGCCCCGTGGTTGAGGGCTTGTGGTGTTTTAAAGGAGAACTATTTGGGTTGCAATGCAGACCTTACAAATTAATCGGCGTCTCAACCACGAGTGTTACCGTGCGGTTGTAGAACCTACCCTCAGGTAGGTCATTCGTATGGACGGGGGCAGACTCGCCAACGGCATCTACATTAATGGAAGAACTATTCAAAGCTTTTGCAACTGCACGTGCGCGACGCTGTGAAAGATCCATGTTCAGTTGTTCATCACCCATTCTATCGGTGGAACCAACAATGTTGATGGTACTTGCGATGGCAATCTTCTGGCGAATGCGTTCAATGAATCGTGCATTGCCGTCCTGAATCTTATCGCTACTGAAATCAAACCCGATAATTGCATATCGGTCAATCACCTTGTCCTTCACACGCTCAGCACGTTTTTTGGTGATGGTTCGTAAGTTCACACCTATATGGCCTACATCACTCTGCGCATTTACACCATCAACGTCCCGGGCAATAAGACGGTAGTCTACAACGCTGGCTAACCTTGGGATATGCGCTTGATCATCTTGTAAGTTCCAGTCTACTCTGTTAGGGGGCTGACCGTTTCCATCGAGTTGTTTGATCTGCCTACCGTCTTGTTCGGCAAGCACGGTCCAGCTTGCCATGCCACGCTCCGCCGTTGCTGATGGGTAAAATCGTAATGCGGGTGGCGTAACAGTTCGTATTGTGTCCGTAGTCCACACTGGATCGAGTATTCTTGGATCTGACGATGTAATCTCAACGCGGCGGTTTTCTTCTATACCATCACCATCTCGAACGTTGGAAGCAACAGCGGGAAGACCACGATTCTGCATCACAATACGTGATGCATCTATTCCCCATGCCGATACGAGGTAGTTGCGTAGTACCAACGCTCGCTGTTGTGCAAGGTCAGTACCTGTTGTTTCTACCTTGTCCTCACTTATGCAACCAGTAAGTGTAAGTGATGATGCGGGGAACTCGCGCATGCGGGAACCTACGATGTCGAGAATCTGATGATACGTGTCCAACATCGATGCTTGATGCAAACTGTTCTCGGTGAAGGTTCCGATGGTTCCGGGTGAACGTTGTACATATCGCGTTGGGAGTACGTATGATCCAGCATCGAAGAATACGTATGGAAGAAGAGGCTTACAACTCGAACCAAGAAATTCTTCAACACGTATCACTACCGTAGGGATCTCTCTGCCATCACGTTCGAGACCAACGGCGTTGATTCGTGCAGTTACAGCACCTGGCATAGTAGAGGCGTAAACGGGTGACGGTTCATCCGAACCCATTGCATATAGCAACGTAACTCCACCGCGCAACGGTTGCACAGTCCAAGAAACTGCGCTTGTAATGTCGCTAAAATTAAACGAGGCAACAATCTCCGGACTTAACGTCCACCGCTCTTTTTTGTCGAGCGGGATGTCATATGACATTCCAAACGTCGCCATCGGCAGAAATGTTGCTCTATCTGGCAATGGTACATTAGCGGCGAGTCTCTCACGAGTACCATTCTCAAATGTTCCCTCCGATGGTGCAACGAGCGTCTCGCGTTGTTCTACATCGCCCCCTATCAGGATACCAAACGTTGGCCCAAACATGAGGCTAAAGCGCTGCGTAATTCGATACCCAGCCAAGAGGTCTATTCGAACGCTAGGAAGTGTAGCCGAGAGCGAATGCTGAATCGTTCCTGAAACAGCTTCGCCGTTCAAATTCACAGTACGTGCTTCATCGGTTGTCATCGTTCCAGAGAGCGCCATATAGCCAACACGCAGGTCTGCGTACCAGGTGTTACTTAGTGGCAAACGTGCCATGATACCAACGTCCCATCCTAACCCACCGCCACCATCAAAACCTGGACTGCAACAAGGGATGTTAGGAAGCGCGGTGAACGATGCACTGTGGATATTATAGCCGGCATGACCGTAGAGTCCAAGCTGAACATCGTCTCCGCTAGAAGCGACGGAGATTTGCATCAACATCACTGCGAACATTGCAAGGGGCTTCATGAAGTGTTTCATCGTATCACCTCCATAAGGCATGCGGTTCTATTGGTGGCCGACTCAAGGACAAGTAGATATCGTCCAGACGGAAGCCCTCGCACATCTATCGGTATATCTTGTGTGGATGCCACACTTGATACTGAACCTTGTGCAACGGTTTTTATAGGTCTGCCCAGAATGTCTTCTATGTGAATTGTCCAGGAAGTGGCCACAGTGGTTTCGATTCTAACGGTTGCATTATCTTGAACTGGGTTAGGCATGATGGCTAGTATTGAAGCTGCGTTGTTTGGCGATACAAATCGTCTGGCAACGTTCCCTGCTTTACATATCTCGTCAAGTGCAAACGTTGCAGCGGAATCCACACCAGCAACGGTACACCCATTACTGCCAAAAATGCCCGTGATGTTAATTGATGTTGAGTCATCAACACCTAACGTAGAAATGTATGTGAGCTGCGCGCGATATGTACCGTTCGACAAAACAAGTGGTACTTGCACAGTACGATTTCCAGTGGCGTCTATCGTTCCGCGAGACGTGGCATTAGAAGGTGCGAGTATACTCGAGCGCAACTGAATGATTGCAACTGCACTATTGCCCAAGCATGACGGGCTACCTTGTAATGGAGTTACGGCAACGTCTAGTTTAATTGTTTCTCCATCACGTGCTATGGATTTACTTATTGACGCTGATTGAATTTCGGTCGAAATCACCGTGTCAATTCTAAATGAAATTGGTGTAACAGCACAACCATTTACATCTGTTCCAGATATTGTGCGTGTTTGTGAACCACGTAGCGTGCGAGTGCGCGCGGCCGAACCATCATCCCATGTAAACGTGATCAGCGCACTCGGCACTGCTACGGCAACGGAATCGCATGGACATATCGTGGTATCTGCGAACCCAACCCCAGATGATATTGGTGTTCTTACCACAACGTTAACAGATGTAGTATCACTGCATCCATTTACATCAGTGCCTACAACGGTGTACGTGGTATTTGCTGTTGGCGTTGCTGTAACTGTAGGTCCTATAGTTGTTGACAACCCGGAGCCAGTCCACCTATAGTTTATTGCCCCACTAACTCGAAGTGTTGCCGTACCATTTGCGCAAATTGTTGTGTCTGCAGACGTTGTAACGCTTGGTGGTGTAAGCTCTCGTACAGTTACCGAGTCTGTTCCAACACAACCATTCAGATCTGTATGAACTACCCGATATCCGCCTGCTCTAAACGTAACGAGTACGCTATCCGTTGAACCATCACTCCAAAGAAACAAACCTGTGTTGAGCCCCGTACCTATCCGCGTATTCTGTCCCCTACAAACATCAATCGTACCATTGGCAGAAAGTCGGGGTGGAACAACCGTTCGTACTGTTATCACTACGGACTGAGTGTTAACGCAGGTATTGGGACCTGTTACCGTAAGCGTGTAGGTGGTTGTAGCTGTTGGTTGGGCAATTGTTGAAGCGTTGGTTGTAGAACTCAGACCAGTGGGTGGACTCCACTGGACAACGCTACCAGCAGGGACAACGGCTGTTAACGTGGCGTCGGCTCCTGGACAGATTGCAGTATCAAGGAGCCCCGTAATTGTTGGAAGGGGCATAGCGATTATCGTAACGTCCTGCCCAACAATACAACCACGGTCGTCTGTGGCCTGCACCGTGTAGGTCTGCGTCTGAGTTACTGTTACAACAGGATTTGCCAAGGTTGCATCTGATAGGCCAGTTGGCGGACTCCACAGATACGTGAACCCTGGCTTAGACGCTAGTCCGAGTGTCAGTTGGTTGCCAATACAAACAGACGTATCCGCCCGTGTGAACCTCGGAATGAACACATCTTGCGGAAAGTTAGCAAGACCATATATACAGTTAGAGCCAGCGGCAAGTGCTAGGCCTGCATGTGTATACCCACAGGCAGCACCCAATAAATTTGGATTTGCGACGAAACTCACTGCCGGCTGGCTCACAAGTGCTATATAGAGTCGCCCGTCTGGGGCTATCTGCATGTGGCCCGGCTGAGTTCCAGCAGGCAATGTTCCAACGATAACTTTACTTGCTGCAATATTGGCTGCCGAAAGATCAAACTGAAAAATGCGGCTAGGCTGATTACCCTCAAGCGCAGCCCAACCATTATTTGTATACAAGAGTTTACTATCAGCAGAGAAACAAACGCCGTATTGCATTGTTCCAAGGTCAAACGTTACACCACTCGACACTTGTCCGGTAGCATTATTGAACCTATAGAGTTCTGTTCCTAATGACTCATTTACAGCAGCCAGCCATCTTCCATCGGGAGAGACCTTCATCTCTCCTCGTATTTGGTTGGGCGTAACCAGTGGAAGAAGAGCGGCAATAGACGTAACAGGTGCGGCACTCACAAGTCCCGTTTCATTTAGTGGCATGGCCCTGATACGCCCATCTTTGAGTTTATAGATTACCCAATAATCACGGCCATTACATTGACGAACTGCCGTGAGTTTTTCAGTAACCAATCCATCAATCACGCGCGTTGGTCCAACGGTAAGGGAGCCATTTGCATTGAAGATAACATCGCGGGCTAACGCGCGAGCAAGCGCTGATGTCTCATCTTCTACCGATAACACAACAAAACGATTGCCACTGTTTGGTATCCGAATTACAAGTGCACCTTGTGTTGAGGAGAAGTTCCTAATGTTCGCATCGGTTGATGCTAACGTACCATTTCTATCGAAGATGCGCTGACCATCCGTAAAAAAGAGCAGAGCTCCTGTAACGGAATCGCAAACTGTGGCTGAACCTTCAAAAGCTGAAAACCCAGTTTGCAAGCCAACAAGGGGCGGCGTTCGTCTAAAGTCGATTGACGCTTGGTTCCCAAACAGCCACAAAGAGGATGAAAGATCCTGAGCGAGCAAAGTACATGTTATGCAAAGCGTACAGGCAACAACGGCGAGACTACGGTTTCCCATATATCCTCTGGAGTGGGTGGCTTAGATGTTTACCAAGCTACAGAAATTGAGACCCGTATCAACCACCTCTACGTGTGTACCCGCTGAAAAAGCAAAGGCCACACTTCCTTGCAGAAAGTGTGGCCTTGTGAGTTGTAAATCGTAGTCTAGCGGACTATGAAAGGGATGTGGCGTACCGAATTGGCGGTATGAACTTCAACGAAGTAGGTACCAGCGGTAAGGTTGGCTGCGTCGAACTGAAGTAAGCCATTGTTGTTAAGAACTTCAACAGTGGCGGCTTGGCCCAAAACATTTATGATTCTTGAAGAGGTTGCTGGTTCAAGCGCATCAACGTTTTCAACGTAGGTCATACCATTAGATGGATTTGGAACAACACGCGGCGTCTCAGAAATCTCTGCGTTACCAAATTGGCCAACAGGAACTTCTCCCTCCGTGATTTGAGCACCTTCCGTATAAGCGGCCCCATTTTCGCACTTCATTACTGCCCTAGTCCTTGGTACAAACGTGAGCTTGCCACATTCGACGCGCCTCCATACTCCAAGTGTACCACAGTTGTATCCAGGACAAGGGTTTAAAAAGAAGTCTTGGGAGATATTAACGCGCGTGCCCGCAATCACTGGGAACTCCTTGCTATACGGTGCGGCTGTTGAGCCTCTTTCATTGAACGCAAAAGCGTTAATCTTTCCCCAACCCGTTCTATCGTTGTAAAAAGATGTGGTACCAGGGTCGATTCTATACGTCCAGCCATTCCTTCTGCTAAGAACATTTGAGAATTCGCGCATTTGCTCTGAATTACTGTTAAGAGCTAGTGACTCTAATCGAATTGTATTTGCAGTGCGATCGTGGCGTATTTGCCACATTCCGATCTCGCCATTTCGTGCAACACCTACCGCGATACCTACTGCGTATTGTCCACAATTTCCCAGTACTCTTTTGGGGCCAAACATTGTTGTTTCCAATACCTGCGTAAGATACTGGCAAGTGGTTGGTTCAGCTCCCTGAACATTATACATACGTCTGTCCCAGACGTTTCCCGCCTGCGTGTAAAAGACATAGTTGCCGCCACTTGTATTTTCTACAAGATATTTCATGCCTGCGTTTGTAACGATGTAATCTCCATGCGCGTCATTAATAACAGCAGTTGGACAGAAGGCTGCGCTAGAACTAGTAACGATTACCCCACCACCAATTGCGGGTGCTTGTTTTTGGTCACCAAGATACTCGGCACCAAACACGTCTACTCTCCCTTGAGCATCTGGACGAACATTCCAGCGCAATGCAACTGTAGTTCCGTTAGGTATGTCTATAGTCGCTAGTGACGTTGCATTGTTGGAGGTATTTCGGAACCCATTGGCATTGCCATCCAAGGCATTCGTGTTATTCATGGTTGCGCAACCAACAATCCACTTCCCATCTTTAGAAACATCCGTTATTGAATAGTTCCAACCATACGAGCGTGGAAGATTTGTGGCTTCAGGAAATGGGAAGCCCCCTACCATATCATCAACATCTTGCAGCTTGCAATCTGGTGTAAGTTCCCAGATGCCGGGGAGCCCGTCCGTACGAAGGCCCACCACGTAGGATTGTATACCACTAAACGGTGCAAATGTAGGAGACACTATGTTTTGATGAGAGGCGTACGAAGCAGTAGGAATTACGCTTGGACATCCACCGATGCGAACGGGTTTTCTTACTGTAGTGGTATCTATGACTGCATTAGTGTCCCTTACTCCAACCATTATTTCTATAAAGCATGATTCTGCATTGTCAGAGAAAGTTCCATCAATAAAAACATTTCCCTCTAAGCTCCAGCCGCCCGCGAACGAAAATTGTGAGAATGACCACGTTTTACTACCAGCAGTGTTATTAAAAGGGCCAACTCGTATTCCGCCAATCTTAACGTCTCGCAGCCCAACCGTAACTCCGGGGTCTGTGGCCTTCACCGTGATGTTAAGAACATCGCCTTTGAATACTGGGTTCGTCTTCTTACTTGCAACAAAACTTTTAAACCTAAAGTATTCAAGAAGGAACGTCGAGTCATTGCCATTCGTTACAAACATATAAATATTGTCCGATGGGGGATCGTAGACCATTTCAAATTTGTTGTTACCCGCCGTCCACACCATGTCCAATGCCTGACGATTATCAACAACGTCAAAACTTGGCACTCCACCGAACATCCCATTTGGAGACGTGTTTTTAAACGCCCTGAACTTAAAGCCGTAGAGATCCTCCGTAGTGGCAATGGCGGAAGTACCTACAACTAAACTCTGTGCCATAACACCTGTTGCGTATAGCACCAATACGAAAATGGCTACGAGCCAACGAGCACTCTTTGAATTTACCATGACAATTACCTCCAAAGTGTATAGTTTATACTACGTATGTAATTACACGCATGGGAACATACGAGAAACTGCGAAGGTATCCAAACATATTCGGCTCGTTATGTGGATACCATGATTCGCCTTATACGTATCGTAGAAGAATTCTACGCATAAATCTTTACTAGCCGCATAGATAGCAATAGCACAACTGGTTGCAAGAACGCTCACGTTTGTCTTTTAAATGGCTCAAGTAGTTGTTGGAAGAAGCCCCTTGGATAGGACTCAATCCCATCAAAGCCAAGTGTAACGTCACGTCCATTCTCGGGTATGTAGGCCTGACCAAAAATCCAGTCCCACAAACTCAATGTGATTCCATAGTTGACGCTCGTGCGTCCCGCAGGCAAATCTTTTGCGTGATGCCATATATGCATCTGCGGAGAATTGAATAGATAACGAAGGGGTCCGATAGGAAGCGTAACGTTGGCATGGTTAAGATGTCCAACCATCAGGGCAAAAATGTGTACGGCAAAAAAGTCTTGCAGACCAAATCCAAAAAAAGCTAGTGGCAGGTACTCAAAACTGCGGTACACAATTGTTTCCATCCAGTGATACCGCAGGTGGGCTGCAAATCCCATTTGTTCCACGCTATGATGAACCTTATGAAACTCCCAGAGCCTAGGCGATGCATGAAGGAGTCGGTGCACATTCCACTGAATAAAATCACGCACAACAAACAGAATCAATAGCTGCGACCAACCAGGCAGCCCCCTAACGTCGATCCATTCAAAAGAACTGATTCCGGTAAGTGCAGTAAATCCACCACGTAGAAAGTTTACCGCAACGTCACTAACCGCTGCATAACCAATCAGCGAGAACACAAAGAAGTTGAAAAACATATACCACGCATCTATCCAGAAGTCTCTGCGGACGATTGGTTGGCCTTTACGCCACGGCACCACAATCTCGAAGGTCCAGACAACAACGGAAAGTCCGATAAGCCACCAGAAGTAGTTGTGCCAGCTTGGGTGCAGTATCTCGTTCAGCAGATACCTTGCATAGCCCTGATAGGCATTGATGACAATCGTAAATACGTTATCCATGGTGCAAATCTACGACGTAACTTTCTGCCACATAAAGGGTCGGAATCGATGTGCGCCAACGGTTGATTATAGTCCTCGCTTTTTTTTATGTACTTACCCCCTGGGCGAGCGGTCAGTCCGTTGATCTATATGGACTGCAGGTAGGACCTTGGCCCGCGATGAAGGCCAATATCCTCACCACTGGCGCTAATGGGACCCCCGTGCGCCCAATTGCATCTGATATCTCGTTGTGGGAAGATGGAGTTCCGATAACGCCGTTTACGTTTAGCTGCAACTCATCTCCATGGAAGCAGCCGGCCTCTGTTGTTCTGAGTATTGATGTTTCGAATTCTATGTCGCGCAGCATTCCTCCCGAGGTTATGGCCCTTGCAAAACGGTTTGGGACACAACTGGTGAGTAGGCTAACATTACCCCCTTCAGCAGTTGCCCTTCAAGTATGCGATGATGCGCCTCAGATTCTACTCGACTTTACTTCCAATGCACAACGTCTAGCTGCGTCCATCGCCCAGGTAAAGGCTCGCGGGGGAAATGACTTTGTGGAACATTTGTTCGACCAAGACAATGGCGTTCTCCCTGTAGCGCAACGAGGCACTAGCCAACGTTCCGTTGTTCTCGTGACAGATGCCTTCTGGGAAGCCCTAGCGGAATCAGACATACAGAATGCAATCTCTATTTGCACTTCTTCTAATATTAGATTCTTTGTTGTGATCCTTACGGAACGTGAACGCGCATCAACTGGAATCGTTGAGTCTTTCCGGCGTATTGCCGATGCATCAGGTGGTGGAATGTTTGCGGGAATTGTTACCGACTCACTTTCAGATGCACTGGCAGCCACGCTTGCCACGCGATCGGAGGGGGCTGAGCCATGCACGATAACATGGGATGGCAGGTACCTTTGTCCACGTGCAACTGAACGAACAATTACCGTTGGTGTGCGTGGAGTTGATACGGCGTCTTTCACATTCCCGCCTCAATATTTTGAGAAGAAGGACCTTGTTGTACGTCCCGAAGTAGTGCAGTTCACGGCTCTTCCCAGTGGACAACAAGCAAGCTCAATACTTCGTGTTACGGCTCGAACATCATCAGCTTTGGTAACATCCATTGTGGCAGATGATCCCGCATTCACTATTGTACCGTCTTCGTTTGTCCTTGCTGAGGGAGACTCAACTACTCTCACCGTTACCTATACGTCTGACGGTAGAACCACAGTTGGGAGCGAGATATCAATTGTGGACCCCACATGTACGTGGACCAAACCCGTGATACGTGTAACACGTCCAGTATCAGTAGGCACTTTCGATATCGACATTGTAGATCCTAATGGCAAGGAACAAATACTTGCCGGTTCAGACACAATAATTACTTGGAAGAGTGGCGATAGTACGCGCCCTGTAGACGTAGACGTTACAATCAACTATGGTGCAACGTGGATTCCCATTGCTCGTGGTATACGGGGCACGAGTCTATTGTGGGCGCCAGTACCGAGGGTAGAGAGCAACACCTGTTTAGCACGAGTGACATCAACGATGCCTCCGCTTCCAGATTCTCTTCTTGCATTCGGCTTTGAGTGTTCGGCACTTGATGTAATGCCAGAAATCTCTGACTCAGCATGGAGTGGTTCCATGTTTGTAGGCACTGCGTATGGCTTTGTTGCTCGCGGTGAAAGAGGATACTCCCTACTTACTGCCGTATGGCAACCACACGCAGACACAGTAACCGATGTAGCTGGCCATCTAACGAAGCCATCTCTTGTGCTTACAGGATCGGTTGATGGAACTTGTGCCCTACACTCTGGAACAACAACTGTTAGGACAATCAACCACGGCGCCCCTGTAAGAGCCGTGCAGTTTGGCGTTAACGGATCCGAGTGTTTTACAGCAGGCGACGACGGTAGGGTTGTGCAATGGGACTACAACTCAGGAGCGTTACTCTCTATAGTAGCACAACGCGCGTCGCCCATTATTGCAATGAGATTAGTAGGCGCTGACACTATCGTAATTGTGATGCAAACTGGAGACGTTGAATGCCGACTATTATCTAATTCCACAGCACTACTTTGGACAGTAAACCTTGGTGCATCGGCTGTCCGCTCCATAGACGTTCATACACTACATCATCGAATTGCAATAGGCACGATTGACGGCAAAGTCTATACAATTGATCAGAAAACAGGAATTCCACTTTCAGCCTCTTTACAAGTCAGCCCAAGTGCTTCACCGATTGTGGATGTTGCGTTTGGAAACGACAACCCACTCGTAAGCATCGTTCTTGCGGTATGTGAAAATGGTGAGATGTATTCTTCGATTCCATTTTCTGCAAGTAACACGCCACTAACACATTACGGGCGCCCGGCACGTTGTGCTGCAAGACGCGATGGATTTATTGGTCTTGGTTGGAGTGGGTCAGTAACGTCATCGTTTGTTTCTCCCGATCCGGTATCTGCTTCGTTCACAAACGACATCGACGTTGTAATCACATCAATGCTCGATCGTTCGGCTCGGAAACTTGTAACCGTTAGTGCAGGGGGCTGGGTGTGGATGTGGGATGTAAATAGTCGCCGACCAACACGAGTCTTTAAGATTGGGCATATAGATCCACTAGTAATACCCGTTATGAGTTCGAGTGGTCAGTACCTAGTCTCGGCCGATGATAACGCAACGATCACGTGTACTGATATTTTTGACAGCCTAGCCGTACCGAGAAAGACCACAGTTGGTGCTGGTATCTACGTGTTAAAGTTCGATCAAGGTAACGATGCACTGCTTGGTGTTGGAACTGGCGTAGGTGTTACACGAATCAACATTCCTGGTTTGTCTGAGGGGTCCACATATCCATCATCCATTGGAGAGGTTATAGATTTTGCTTGGAATGCTGATGGTACAATGCTGGCCATGGTAGAACCAAACTCAGACATTCGCACCATTGATATGGTTACAGGAGATGCGCCGCCACCAATACCCGTTCCCAATATTATTGATCGATCAATCACAAGCATTTCATGGCATCCTAACGGAACACAGATTTTTGCTGGAAGCGGCAATAACCTCTCACTCATCGACGTACCTACAAGGAGAACCGTTCTTCAGGTAGACATCGATGCTCCAGCTCTCGAGGTTTCCGTTTCGCCTACAGGAACACAGGTAGTTGTTGTACATGACAATCGTCCGGAATGTATACAAGTTTTTGACGCCGTGGCGCTCACGCCCATGTCTGCATACGGAAGTTCTCTTGGTTCCAAGTACGCACCACTGAATGGACGATTTGCCTATGCGACGTTGGTACATACAACATCGTCGTCTTTTGGTGCTGGCGTACTGCGGAGTCTTGGCCCAAGTGGCAGCACTACGATTAGTGATGTGTCCGACACATTATTCTCGATAGTGTGGCCGCGCCTCTCAACCTCGAACGTAGACATGGGTAGTGTGCGTGTTGCACAGAGGCGAGACTCTACAGTTGATAATCTTGTTCGCAATGCCACAATGTTTTCCCTACGTGCCGATTCTATTCGCTTGCGAGGTGTAAACGCGGCGGAATATCGAATCACAGTTGCCAACATCCCGGGCGCACTTAGCCCCCTATCGCAGTTTGATGTAGAGGTAACATTTATTCCTGCCGCACTTGGCCTTCGATCTGCAACGTGTTTCGTTTTTGTAGGTCGTGATACCGCATTGATAGAACTTACTGGAACCGGTGTTGAACCATCGTTGGTTTCCGTAACTCAGCGGATTGATATGGGGTCAAGACTTATTGGCTCAAGCTTCGACACTGTTGTAGCAGTGCTTCGCAATGTTGCTCCTGGCCCAACATCTATTAAACGTATGTGCTTACTCAACAACCCAGCGATGCCCTTTCGTATTGTTGAGGGTGCTGAGAATATCTGCGGAATACCGAGGGTTATTGCCAAGGACGACACATTATTCATCTCCCTGAGATTTACCGCGCAATTGATTGGACGGGTATCAACGCTCCTTGAGGTTGAGACGGATGATCAACTGGGTCCGTACACCATCACCGTTCTTGGGGCCGGTATTGGCCCCACTGTAGTGGTACGGAGCGACTCTGGTTTCCCTGGTGACATGCGCCCCATTGTTATGGAAATGCGCGGGGTTCAAGGCGCACTGGTAGGAGGTGTTGCGCTGAAATACCAAGCCGACTTGTTGTTTGATCGAAGCGTTGTTGTGGCAGGGACCTCAATAAATGCCAATGGTTCTATCTCTACCAATGGCACTTGGAATGGCACAGACAGCGTGATTGGAAGTTTGCCTGCAACAATCGTCCTTGGTACGTCAGACACCAGCTTGATATCCATTACACGATTTGTATGGTTGGATGAACAAGGGGCTCCTCTCGATAGAGACATCCGCCTAGAGAATGGCGTATACCGCGTACTTGGAATCTGCACAGATAACGGCAAACGGTTCTTTGACCCTAACACGAGTGGTAAGACTTCAAGCGTTGCAATCGTGACTGAACGGAATGGCATTGGCGTTCACCTTACGCTCAAGAGCGACCAAGACATCACGATCGACGTGTTAACACTTCAGGGCAGGTCCGTTCACCAACAACAAGTACGAGGGAAGTCAGGACAATTGACTATTCCCGTAGACCTTGTTGGTTGTGCGCACGGAACATACATAGTCCGTGTGATGCTAGCATCAAGCCAGTACACTCAATTCGTTTTGTGGTAAAGTTTACAAAGCCGCCTTCACCCCAACAAAATAACTCCTGGGCTCGGCTGGTATAATGCCGGGCCCAGGGTACGAGTCTGCGCGACGGGTGAAATAGGTGCTTCCCAAGAGATTATTGCAACTTGCTTCTACGGTAACTGCGCCAATTGCGTAGGACGCGGTAAGGTCTGCAACTGAATACGCAGGCACAATTCCAGATACCGCCGATGCTGTATAACGAGCGTTGGTAGCATCGGTGAACTGCTCGCCAACGAATGACCAAAGGAATGAAAGTTTAGCATTGCCCTGACGGAAATTTAGCCCCGTACGTACGATGTAGGCTGGCACATATTCAATCTTGTTGCCGTCAATTGAAGCATCTGCAGAAGAGATGTATCTGCTATTAATGAGCGACCCATTTACGATCCAATGAATGTCTGGCAAGTCCTGCGATATGCCACATAGGGCGGATACGTCAAGTTCAGTGAGTGCTTCGATACCGGCAGTGTAAGCATCCGCAATGTTTGTTCGATAACGATACGGCAGAAAGAGCGGACCCTGGTCGCTTTTCAAGACTTCGCCGATCTTGTTGTTATAACGGAGGTAGAAAGCTGATGCATCCCATGTTATGATTGAGCCAGCATTACCACGAACACCAACATCAAGCGTGTAGCCGCGTTCGTCTGAAATATTCTTGTCTATCACGAGGTTGGGATTGTTGATACGCAGATCACTAAATGTAATGGAACGATAGTTCTGTGTGGCATTACCATACACCTCAATCGCGTCGTCGTCTGTACGATAACTTGCGCCTAGTCCGAAGAGGAGGATTGTGCGTGCCCTGTTCTGTTGTTCATAGATCAAACTGTCTACGATGAGATTGCCCGCAAAGTCATTTACACGTAATGCATAATATCCATCAGCACGCGTTACGATATGCTCTGCGCGTACACCAGGAACAAGCCGAAGGTTCCTTGTTACGGTGATGAGAGCTTCGGCAAAACCAGCAACGTTATCATTTGGGAAACGATAATCAGACCCCTCAAGATGGCTAGGGTTGGTATAGACAAAATCTGGTCCGCTACCATCAGAAGCATCGCCCTGCTGCTGCGTAGTAGTTCCATGGAACAACCTGATGCCTGCAAGGAGGGACCAAGGGAGACCGCCTACTTCTACATCGTGCTGGATGGTTGTCTCGTTTCCAATGTTACTAAACGATCCATCAATCATTGTGCGAGCACCTCCCATGTCTGCTGTGTTGATTCGATCTAGGTTGCCAAGCGCTTGGCGAGAGCTGAGATTTCCGAACATCAGAGACGTAAGTGAGGTATGGTTGGAGATGATCCAATCGAGTTTTAACGAAACGAGATTCCAATTAACAGAAAACCAATTCCTGGCCCGAACCGACTGAGATGGATCTGTTTCGAACATCTTATCTGTTAATCCCCCTGGCTGATGCGCCAGATATGTCATAAACGTATAGTCTGCTCGAAGCCGGATCTTGTCTGATACATCTGTTGTTACGGCTGCATATGCGAGGTGCTGATGCATATCACTGTTTGGTCTCCAGCCGTCAGATCTTCTGAACTGGTACAGCGCAACGTAGTTTGTGCTGCCAGCAGTACCACCAACGCGAGCAAACGCTCCAACAAAACCAAACGAACCTCCCGTTAGTGATGCGTCGGCAGCGATTGGTGCCTTGCGGTTCCCGTCTTTGAAGACGAAGTTCACAACACCGCCAAACTGCGTACCAAAACGTAGTGCCCCAGCGCCTCGCACGATGTCTATTCGGTCGAGCGCCATCATCGGCGGCACGTAGTAGCTCTCAGGATATCCAAGTGGGTCAGCGGAAATGTCGTAACCGTTTTGTCTGGTCGTAAAATTAGATGTGCGGTTAGGGTTTAGCCCCCTACCGCCAATTCCTAGTTGCAATCCAGCAGCGTCGCTCTCCCAGATGTTAAGTCCAGCAACAGTGGCAAGTACCTGACGGGAATTGTTCGTTGCGGTGTTCGCAACCACATTCTCAAGTTTGATACGTTCAGCTTTTTTTGCGGCATAGATTACACCGGCTTCAACATCATCAACCCGCACGATGAGGAAGGGGCTCTCGCGCCTTTCGTTTACCTCAACCTCTCTAAGCTGGAATGTGTCCGTCCGCGTACGTGTACTATCGAGCAACCAACGCTGCTGTGCTGATGATACAAGCACCGTACAAAGAAGAACAGTGATGAAATGAAATAGCCTCATCTTGCTCGCACCCAGTTATACCGATGAAAACCAAGTTCTTCACGAGAGAGGTCTGTGTTCGGATCCACAAGCAATGCACTTGGAGCCCCATTCAACGTAACCCATACTTCTGCCGTTACACGTGGATCCTTCATGCCCAGCGATTCATAATGATCATGAAGCTTGTGTGCATACTGCACGATCATGTCAGGCTGCATGGACATCTGCTTCTCTTGATGTGCATTGAGGAACGTAGCATTATCTACATGTCCACGTCTACCAGTAGCTCTGTCCTCTACTACGAACGAAGACGTACCAGCCTTCTCCATCAGCATCACACGCCAAGAGAAACGGTAGCCCTCCTCCGTCCATAACAGCTCGCCCGGATACACGAGATACCTCATCGGCACCAGAACCTGCACCACAAAAAATAACAGTAACGCGAGGGCATGCCCTCGAGCCTCCCTCAACACTCGCGCCTCCCTCAACCCACTACGGGGCTGCACCATGTCCGAGAAGAACACCAATGTCATGCCGATCATCAAAAGCGGAAACACACCAATCTGGAACATCATGCCGGTTACAACATGGAAGCCGATCACTGCTAGGTAGGCTACAAGTCGAGTACGTTTCCATGAGAGGAGAAACGGTACGCTCACGTCATAGATCATGCCAATCCATGTAAATGCCCACGGAAGCCACCAAAGAGTCATGAGTGGACCGATGAGAGGAAGATCCGTTTGCGCCGGAAGCCAAATGCGAAGGGGCATTGCGTCGATCAGCCACGAGGGAGTGATCTTCGCAATTCCGGCAAAGAAATAGACGAAACCAATCTGGAGTTTGAAGATATCAATCGTCCACTGCGGGATGGCATCCACGCCTAGTGTAGGTCTGCGCCACACATCTACAGACAATGACCGATGCGCTGGAACCCAACAGAACAAGAATGCTACAAGACTCACAAAGTAATAGTGGTTCAAGTAGTAGGTCTTGTCAATTAGCTCTACATAGGTGAAACACAGAAAGAACACCACAGCACATACGCGGTACCAGGCACCAAGCATGATGCCAACAGCTGCTGCCGTCATCACGCCGAATACGATGTACATCCCTGGTGAACCAAGACTGACTACCCATTCAAATCCGTGATACGGGAAGTGCATCGTAGGACGGATGTATTGCTCATCCACCCAGCCCAGGAGGATGAATCGGACGCATGAGATCGTCATCACACAACCAAACAGCACCCGTAGCAAGGCTAGAGGTGCTGGTGAGATTGTTCGATGCAGGTACGTTGCGATGGTGCCGCGGAGACTAATCGCCATCTCCACTACTGTAGGTTATAGAGATGCCAAGCAGTGAGGACATCTCACTCTTCCAGAAACGCGTAAGCTTCTGCAACTCTTTGTAAAGGGGCTCAACGGCAGCAGGATTTGTACTAACCAATGTAGACAAGGGTACAGACTCACCAAGAGCCGTATACGCATTCTCGACAGCGGCTATTTGCGTCTCTGTGTCAGCGATGAGTCGTTCACCATTTGTAACGGTCTTCAAGTATGATCGGAATGACGCAAAGGTGTCGCCCTCCACCGTACGTCCAAACCACATATTAACGGCAGCATCAAATTGCGCACGCGCCAACAGCAGAGATGCCCCGCTATAGAACGCTTCTACCTTTGTTGGTTCTGCTGCAATTTGTCCGGCGCGTTTGCCCAAAGGCAATGCGATCTTAAAGTTCTTCAAGAGTTCAAATCCGATATTCAGGCTGTTGAAAAGCAAACTCACAGAGCTTCCGGCATCCGTTCCTGAACGGTCTATGAATTGCTGACGGTACGGACCTGTCCAAGCAATGTATACCGCATGTATATCGGCATAGATGGCGTTTGCTAAGGCCTTGGCGTAGTTTCTTCGGTTCCGATTGGCCTGTCCATCAAAGCGTAGCCGTATCTCTTCTGCCGTTCCGTTGTTCAGGAGATAGTCTAGAGAGGCAAGCCCCCTTGTGTCTCGTTGAAAACTCTGGAACGACGTATCGTTCAACGCGATGAAGGCTTCGATCTGTGCGGCATTTGCCGGAAATGTGGAAACGTTGGCCACCAAGGATCCCAACGGGCCTTCTGCCGGACCAAAGTCATAGGTGATCACAGCTTGCCAATGCAGCGTTAGTGTTCGAACTGCCGATCGCAGTGTATCGAGTGTGAAGAGCGAAACTGTATTGTTGTCAACAAATGTTACTGATAGTTGTGTTAAACCCAGTGCTTCATCATCCACCGTTCTGTAGGCAGGGATGATGAGGTTATCAGCAACACCACGAAGCATAGCCGAACGGTCGAACGTATCAATAGCGGTGCCGTTGCCTGCGTCATGGCACGACGACGCAGTGAGAAGCACTACAACTGCGATCAATGCTACGCCTACGGTTCTCATTTTCTGTCCTGTGCGTTTACCCAGTTCGTTTTGAAGGATTCCATTTCAGCCGAACTAAAACCATAGGTAGTTGCTATAATATTCGTGCATTCTATGAGCAACGGCAAGGACGTGAATGGGTCTTGCCATACCTTCCAACATGATGGACTGCCGCCTAAGGGAAGACCCATTTTGGCGAGGATAGTTTGTAGAGTTTCCGATGGTATGATGCGCTGATTTTGAGGGACTGTTGTTAGTCCCATGAGGTATCCCGCAGCTTCTCCAAACGAGTGAATCGCAGAAGAGCGCGTAGCGTCGTCTACAGTTGTTTGACTCAACTTGGACACAACCGTAAAGAGATAGTTAGCAGTAGTGGCCATCAATGCACGTTCCCACTGCCTACGGTACTCTTTTATTGCGTCATTGAGATCAGTTGAGAACGCAGTGCCTGCTTTTGCCGCTGCCTGGGCTTTGCGCAGCGAGGCAAAGATCTTCGTGTACATTCCTGTGCCATCATTTTTGTCACGTCTGGCCGCATAGGCTGCTACAAACCTGTCCGGATGAGACGTTGCCTTATCTGAGTTTGAAAATTTTGGATGGGCACCAATTGTTGCCACTAGTTTATCGATGGTAGCTGGTGTAGTTGTACCCAAAAGGAGTTGATTTACATGGTACTGCAGCATTACGGAGAATAGTTGCTTCTCAACAACTTCGGTAGCATCAAGCCCTTCTGCTGTAAAAAGATAGGCACCATAAACGCCCCCTTCTCCATTACCTGCTGCGTCTTTTGACCAGTCATAGGTACCACCAGAAGCACGTATGGTGCTTAGCACTCGGGACGTAACCTCGTTTACGGCTAGCGGATCCATAAAGGGAAGGAGCACGTCTAGTTTTAACAGTATCTCGGATTCGTTGAGTCGGACGCTACTGGCTCGTCCCTTTTCGAGTGCCTCAATAAGGTCCTCAAACTGACCGATCATCGCTATTTCCGTTGCCGCATTCAGTGTGTATGATGCCGAATCATACCTAGTGGGAATTGCCAAACTAGGTTGCGGGTCTGTTGATCCACAGGACCCCAACATTAGGCAAATAGCACAAGTGGCTATGAAAAACATAAGACGTGACATTTCGGACCCTTACAACTGCGACTATAATGGTCCTAATTTAAAGCTTATTTGGACTTAGTCCAAATAAAGAAAAGAAAACTTAAGTTTTATAGCCCTGAGGCCACTTTGAGCCCAGATCTCACGGGGAACCAGATTGTCTGCATAAATGCGGCATCGCGAGGAAGCGTATAACGGATAGGACCATCACGGTAGTCTTCACCCTCGTTATCGTTCTTTATCACCAGCCAATTTACCAAAGCCGAAACGATGCCCTTTAGGAACCCGCCAGACTTTTTATCCGTGTCTCCAACTAGCAAGAGCGACAGATTACTGTAGTGGGGCCTAACCACGCCTCTACATCTGCGTCCAGTGATAGTGAAGGAAAACGAAGCAGATGATGCTATCCCACTCTCAATACGAGCATTATCTGCAATAGGAAGGAAACTGTTTAGCGCCGTAATATCAAACCGAGTCAGACTGCCTTCTGCAGCCATTTTGTAAACCGGGTCAGTAAGTGGAAATGAGAATGTGGCCTTCATCGTTGGGCCCCCCATAAACGTCCCTGATGCTGAGACCGTAAAGGGCCGCTTGATTTTGTTGGCACCACTTCGTAGATCTGTTGCAATTGCACTAATGCCCTTCCAGGTCAACAAAGCAGGAGCTGCACTGTGGGCCCATCGTTCGCCGTAACGGAGCGATGCATTGGATATCACAATACTATCTACGTCAAGAACAAATGGCAAGCTCCGAACGATGTGATTAGGCATTGTTGGCAATCCCGATTTTGGGTCTGCTCGTAAGCGTTTATTGCTAAGAATATCTAACTCGAGAGACGCCAAACTGATTTTCTTTACGCGCAAGGCCTTTCCTGCATTTAGAGCACTAAAGTCAATGTCTTCAAAATGCAATTGAGTGCCGTGTATCCTAAACCTGTCACTGTCATATTTTTGCAACTGCCAATATTGCTCATCGTCCATTGAAGGTTCAAGCGTGAATCCGCTGAGCCGTAGTACCCGTGTACGATACGAAAACACCACTGCACTTGCAGAATAGGTGTAGGCCGCCGGTAAATGGTACTGTACGGAATCAACCGTGAGCGAAGAGTCTGCGTCGCTTACAGCGATATGTAGCCCATCGACAAAAATTGACCGCTTGTTGCTGTATTGACGTTTCCACTGTTGTAAGAAAACAGTCATTGAAGCTATAGGCCTCACCTTGCTCTTCGCTGCATCAACCGTGATCTTTCCAACGTCAATTGCTATCCCGTTCATATTGCCTTCGTACGACTCAGCAGGCGATCTATGCGAGTTCGTAAATGAGCCCCCAATAATCTTTACACCACTAATATTAAGGGGCTGAGCGTATGAAGGCACAAGGCCCACAAAGGCGATGTGTAGAATCGAATCCACGTTGGGCAACTTTGGCAATTGTACATCGGACTGCTGCGCTGTATCCATAGTGCTGGGCGCAGTTATCCCCCATGAACGGATGGCACAACTCGGCTGGAATACATTGATACTCCCAATCGACAATCCTGCTCCAGTAAGAATGTCCCAAGGAAGTACACCCGAAACTGTTACACGTGGGATGGCCACCTCAATGGTAGAGCCAACAGAATCAGATCCAGTAAGCAGCTTCACCTTTATGTCTTTTACTTCAAGCAATCCGGTATAGTAGGTATATGAGATGGCGCCCAGTTCGATATTGAGCGCACCATCAGACTCTGCCAATGCAATGGCTTTAACTCGACTTCGCAAGTATTGCTCGATGGCGTCACGAATCTTGCCATGAATTGAATCAGAGAAATAGAGATAGACTGGGAAAGTCATGAGTGCAATACCAATCACAATTCCAACCACTAAGGCAAACCGTCGTCTGTTGCTCATTGTTCCTACCTTCAATTGACGTAGGTCACACGGATGTTACCAATTGTCACGATTTATTGATGTATTGACACTACGTATTGAAGACCTTGTTCAATATAAGGTTGTTCCATATTCAATATAGGAGGTTGTAATGTTTTCACGCCCTGATACAATTGGTCTCCATCTCATTATCCTGCCAGAAGCTTCTGGCAGGATTCCCACGTCGGCACAGGCACAACTTACGGCAGCTATCGAACATGCAGCTCGTTTGGTGCGGTTTGGTGTAAAGGCCTGTAACGTCCAAGCGGACCACGCGCACATCTTGGTAACGGCAACCACAGAAGACGATGTACCAGCATTCATCAACACGGTGTTAGATGCAACGCACGAAGTGATCATAGCTCAAGGTGGACCGTTTCGGAGTTTCTTATGGAGCCCAGCAGTTCACGTAACTCTGCTGCCACCATGGCACATAGAGATACTTGCAAGCTTCGTTCGAGATCAAGATCATTATCACGAAACACGGACGTTAGAGGACGAACTAAATGAGGTATTCAGACCCAACGCCATACCAGATACATCTGAGCGCTTTGTAAATTGATCATCCTAGATCATGTACCTCACCGCTGGCAACTCGCTTCATGACGCTTGCAAAACGATTAATCTCAGTTGTGGTTGTATACACGGATGGCGCAACACGTAGCCCCTTGAACTCATCGTGCACAATTGCAACCGTAAAGATGCGGTGTTTGTCTAGCAGATATGCCGAGAGCTTCCCTGGGTCTGTTCCTTCGATATGTACAAGACGAAGTCCACATTGATTAGAATCATCTTTGATGTTCGTCAAGAATTTCACTCGATCGTTTGATTCGAGTTGATCGGTCCAAATCGTGTGGAGATATCGCAATCGGGCTGCTTTGCGTTCTATCCCAAGAGCGTGATGAAACGCGATAGACTCCACCAGTGCATTGTGCATTGCGGCTGGATGTGTTCCAATTTCTTCAAATTTTCTAATGTTATTGTCTTGCTCTTTTGGAGCAGCCATGAGTGGCCAAATAGAAGAAATGCGCTCCTTCTTTACATAGAGCATGCCAGTGCCAATTGGACCAACAAACCATTTGTGGAGAGACGTTCCGAAGAACTCGCATTCCAGATCTTTTTGGTTAAATGGGAAGTGTGCAAAGGAGTGGGCTCCATCTACAAAACATGGGATGTTGCGCGCTTTTGCCAGCCTGCAAATATCGCGCACCGGCATAATCTGTCCAGTGAGAAATACAACGTGCGAAATGTGAATCACCTTCGTACGCGGTGTGATAGCTGCTGCAATAGCATCTACAACATCCTGTGGATTCATGAGTGGGACAGGATATTTTATTTTTTTTATCACGATGCCTTCGCGACGTGCTCGTTGGTCCCACGTTGTAAGCATGCGCGGATAGTCCTGCGTGGTAGTTACTACCTCGTCTCCCCGTTCCATCACAATTCCCAACTGAAGAGACTCAAGTGATTCACTCGCATTGCGAGTTATCGCAATCTCCTCTACATCAACGGCAAAAATCGAAGCGAGCCCCTCGCGTACCGATTCTATCTGTGGTTCTTGATTTCTCCAAAGTTCATACGCAGGTATTGTGTTGGCCTGCTCAGTGTAGCGCCGCACTGCATCTTGAACAGTTCGTGGAGATGGGGAAACACCACCATTATTGAGATTCGTAATTGCTCTATCTACTGCAAATGCTTGTTGCACAGTAAGCCAAAAATCTTCGTCATGTGCCACGTCTCCAGCTGCAGAGAATGGCAATGCAGTTGGAAGCCAATGTGTTACTGCCTGCAATGCCTGCGAGCCAAAAAGTGCCGTAGGCCCAATTGCAGCAATCGAGCGAAGTATCGATCGGCGAGTTTCCATATTAGCCCCTTATCTGTCAATGATGTTTACGAATACCAATAGCTCCGATCACCGATGCAATTGCACCTGCTAGCAGAGGAACAAAAACGCTGATGATATAGAACGTTGGTGAAACAAAAATGAGTTGGGCCACATGAATCTCTTGTGCAAGAAGCATCCCCGTATGTCCTTGCGCTCTAGCCTGAGATTCGGCATACACATGCATGAGGTCAAAGTAGGCCGGGAACAATACGTTGATGAACAAGAGCCAAACAATGAGCAAGCCCATTGTAGCAGTAAACGACGTAACGAGTCCAGTTGTAAGAGCCATGCCATAACCAAAGGGTCCATTCTCGCGTATCCGCTTGTGAACCATAGATCCAACAGCCACAATGGGCGACACAATAAGCCACATAAGAATGTTGGCATGCGAAACTCCGTTGCTATGGAGCCCAATCACAGACTCTCCAACCAGCAAAAGAAGCCCTACAATTGCAGCAATACCACCCCACATGACAGAAACCATCATCTGCTCTCCCTATATTCGTGACTTCACCTACGAACATAGCACCATGAAGCATACCGCCTTTCATACCCTCCACGTTGCCGCCGGCGCAAAGATGGTTCCATTTGCCGGATTTGAGATGCCGATACAGTATCCCACAGGCATTCTCGGAGAACACCGCATCATCCGAACTGGTGTTGGTGTATTTGATGTATCCCACATGGGCGAGTTTTCTGTGAAAGGGGCTGATGCTCTGGCTCTGATCCAAGCGCTAACCGTGAACGATGCCTCGAAACTCATGCCAGGGAAAGCCCAATATTCCGCGCTCACGCGTCCAAATGGTGGAATTGTAGATGACCTGCTCGTGTATCATCTGGGTGAAAACGACTATATGTTGGTTGTAAACGGAGCCAACATAGACAAGGACTTTGCTTGGGTAACTCAGCACGCCTCGCAGTTCCCGAACGTTACAGTGGTTGACGAGAGTAATGACGTCCATCTTCTAGCCGTACAAGGCCCTCAGAGCCTTGCAACCCTGCAGGGCCTCACGGATGTAAAGCTCGAAGGGATTCCCTACTACAGCTTTGAATTAGGAACCTTGGCTGGGGAATCCATGATCATCTCGCGAACGGGCTATACAGGAGAAATGGGATTTGAATTGTATTTCCAAGGTTCCGTAGACGTGGCAACACGCGTTGGCAATGCAATATTTGCCGCTGGAGCGCAACATGGCATTGCATGGATCGGACTTGGAGCTCGAGATACACTGCGTCTAGAAAAGGGGTACTGCCTTTACGGGAATGACATCACGGATGACACGAATCCGATTGAAGCCGGACTCGGCTGGATCACAAAGTTGGCAAAGGGTGCATTTAATGGCAGCGATGTTATCGCACAAGTGAAACGCGATGGTCCAGCTCGCAAGCTTGTTGGTTTTGCGATGCGCACAGAGAAACTCATTCCTCGCACCGGCTATTCGATTTTATCAGCCGGAGAAACCGTAGGCATCGTTACAAGTGGGAATACGTCTCCAGGACTCGGCACGGGCATAGGCCTGGGTTACGTACCAACAGCGCTGAGTGCACCTGGAACAATGATTGATATTGCAGCGCGTGGCACAACGTTTCCGGCAGAAGTTGTTAAGATCCCCTTCTGCTAATCACAACGTAACTCGTCATTCTTCTACAACTACCTTTAGCTCAACACGCGTTGTGCCTGATCGGATCATATCGAGCTCCTTTGCAGCTCCTTTTGAAACGTCAATCAACCGTGTGTGTTTCCATGGACCACGGTCGTTCACGCGCACCACGCAACTACGTCCATTTGCTAGATTCGTAACCCGTATCCTGGTGTTGTATGGCAGCCAGCGATGAGCGCACGTGAGGTCGTTCATATCGTAGCGTTCACCACTCGACGTTTTGCGTCCATGAAAGGGCTCAGCATAATATGAAGCCATCCCGGTGTCGCTTTCCACCATCATTAGTGCGAACGTAGACGAATCACTAAACGTCTGGCCTGGTTTAGGCGTAGACCGTTGAGCACGCTCTAGTTGCTCTCTAAGACGTAGTTCTGCATCTATGGAAACCACGGAATCGTTGACTGGTTTTTCCAACCCGTCAGCTTTGGTAACAAGTGATTTTGCAATTCGCCGTAAACTGTCGCTGCGCATGCGTAAGAACATCGACTCAATACGTATGCTGTCGCTCCTCTTCCACTGTACGCCCCATACGCTCTTGAGACTATCTGCTTTGAGTTGCATTTCACGAGCATCGGCCCGCAGTTTGTCTGGCGTTTCTTGCGAACTACAAACAAGAACGGCAAGTGACAACAACACAACAAAACAAGAAGCCCCGTGTACCATGTTTTTCTAAAGATGGTTGGCGATATGGCGTCTACGCAATACGTCAACAAGGTCGCGAACATTCTCAGATTCTCCGCGACGGCAGATCATGATTGACGAATCAGTTTCTACAACAATCAGATTATCTACGTTTACGATTCCTATTAAACGCCCCGTAGTGCCACTGACGAGACAATTCGTGGCCTGCAGGGTAACAACATTGCCTTCGATCACATTGTTTTTACCGTCCTTCATAGAAACGCGATACAACTCATCCCATGTTCCAACATCGCTCCAGCCGAATTCGGCCTGAACTACCCCTATAGATGGGTCTTTTTCCAAGACGCCTACATCAAAAGACACCGACCGCATTTGTTTGTAGGCGCTCTCAATCATGTCCCACTCGTCGGGAGTCCCTAGATAGCGTTCAAGTTGACGGAAAAGAGGTCCATGGTCAGGCAGATTTTCATCTACTGACCGCAGAATTGCTTCAATACTGCCCACAACAATTCCGCTATTCCACAGAAAGTCTCCAGCATCAATAAACCTTTGTGCGGTTGCCACGTCCGGTTTTTCTGCAAACACGCGCACTGATCTCAGCATATTCTTTAAGACCGGATTATCTGTTGGGATATCTTCTCCCACCTGGATGTATCCAAAGCCTGTCTCTGGCCGGGTTGGCGTTACGCCAATCGTTACAATCCTACCAGTAGCCTCTGCTGCTGAACAGGCCCTGTCTAGCGTAACCTGGAACTCCCGGACGTTGTTTATCAAATGGTCAGATGGGAGCACCACCATTATGGTATCATGGCTGTGGGTGCGTCCGAGGACTGTAGCCGCAAGAGCTATCGACGGGCCTGTGTTCCGCCCAAAAGGTTCGTGCAGGACGTTCTGTTGGGGAACGATAGGCAACTGTTCAACCACATGATGTGCCAATTCAGCCGTTGCAACCACGTATATTCCGTCTCTATCCACGAATGGAAGAAGCCGGGCCACCGTATTTTGGATCATTGTTCCGTCGCCCTGGGTATGGACAAACTGCTTAGGCCGCCGCTCAGTACTACGGGGCCAAAGTCGGACCCCGAGGCCCCCTGCTAAAACTACTGCGAGTACTTTCATACTACGAAACTACGGAGCCCCGTATCTTCGTAGGCACAAATTTATCTGGAGAAAACTATGACTCGTTCGCTGATTGCCATTCTCGTTGCTCTTACACTTGTTTCTACCAGTTGGGCACAGGATGAAAAGCTGGACGATCTATCATTTGAAGAGGCGCCGCTGAAGGATGAGGCTGTTCCATACTTCGCTATCGGGGTTGGACCGGTGTTCAACTTTGCGTTTGCTAGCACAGCCGACGTTAACAGTAGAGCCGCAGCAATTGGGCTTGGTGAAGTCTCATCACCAGTCTTTCAGATAGGCGCTGAGATATTTACTGCCGTTGGAGTAATCCCTAATCTTCGCCTCGGTTTCTCGTGGACCTCAGGTTCGAATTCATCAACTGCAGATGTTACTGTGGGTTCTGTTTTTGTACAACGTTCAATGAGATACGGTATAACGTCGCGAACTTTTCACCTTGATTATGCGTGGGTTCCTGTAAAGTCGTTGGCCATATTGCCCGGTGTTGGTTTTGGCTGGGGTGATCATCGGATTGAGACATTTCAGTCTACACCTACTATGGATTGGAATTCGTTGACAGATTCGGCAACTATCGCTCCTCCACCTAACGCGTATTCGGTTATTGAACAAAACACACTTTATTTATTGCCTCGTTTAAATGTAGAATATGCTGTTACGCCCTTCCTCAATCTTCGGGCGCAGGCTGCGTACACGTGGCAGTTTACTGGTTCGGACTGGGTTGGCAACAACAACGCTACGGTCAACAACGTGCCCAGCAACATCAGCGTAAGTTGCTTTAACTTTCAATTCGGCGTGTTTGTTGGTCTTTTTAACTAACATGTCTTCTGTAGAACGGGGCTCGTAGCTCAACGGTTAGAGCAGCGGACTCATAATCCGTTGGTTGCTGGTTCAAATCCGGCCGGGCCCACATGGCATCAACAACGCACATCACGTGTCCAAACTGCGGGCATGCCATTGATATCGAAGAGCTTCTCGCTCACGATATTGAAGATCGTGTGCGTAAGGAGCAGCAAGCAACGTTTGCTGCAGAACGCGAGCGTTTAACAAAGGACGTAGCAGAGAAGACACGTGCGGAAACTGAAGCGCAAATCGTATCGCTACAACGTGAGAACGAAGAACGGAAGCTAGAGAGCCAGGCATTCAAGAAGGCGCAGGTTTACGTGCTTGAATTAGAGAGTAAGATGCGGGACCAACAAGAGGGTTTTGAACTCGTACTTCAGAAGCGACTCCTTGAAGAATCAAGTACTCTTGAATCAAAAATTCGGCGAGCTGAGACGGAACGTTTCGATGTTGAGCGCAAGCGGGAACAAGTACGTTTTGATCTAGAGCGACGCGAGATGCAAAAGAAACTCGATGATACGCAGAAGGCGATGGAAGAAGTTCGCCGTAAGTCCGAGCAGTCCTCACAACAACTTCAAGGTGAAGTTCAGGAAATGGCCATCGAAGATTTCCTGCGTCAGCGTTTTCCTCTCGATGAAGTTTCAGAAGTTGTTAAGGGGCAGAGGGGTGCAGACTGTGTGCAAACTGTGTACGACTCTGGACGGAAATGCGGACAGATTATGTATGAAAGCAAGCGCACAAAAACGTTTAGTATGGACTGGGTAGATAAGCTTAAGTCAGACATGCGCGCAAAGGGTTCTAGTGTAGGTGTAATCGTCACTGAAACAATGCCAAAAGATATGCAGGCATTTGGATCGATCAATGGTATATGGGTCTGCTCATTCGTGGAATTCAAATCTCTCAGTGTAGTATTACGAGACATGGTGATTCGTGTGTCTCTTGCCTTGGGTTCACAGGAGAACAAAGGTGATAAAATGACGATGCTCTATGATTATTTGATGAGTAGTGAATTCAGAATGTCGGTTGAAAACGTCATGGAGTCTTACGAACAGATGCGTGCCGATCTCGATCGAGAACGCACCGCCATGGAAAAGCTCTGGAAACAACGTGATCGTCAAATTGAACGGATGCGGCTGTCTATGTCTAACGTTATGGGTTCGATTCAAGGCATAGCCGGAAAAGACCTCGGCCCTATACGTTCATTCCAACTTCCAGTGTCCGACGATACACCATCTGTGTAACCGCTACGTCGCCAACATTCATGAACAGTCCCTCCGTCTTTTTTCTGATCCTCGCAACATGTGTCCACCTGATGCATGCTCAGGACGCTCTGCCATTGCGATACGTACAAAACGACGCCTTTGGATATGGTGAGCGCTTGGTATATGACGTTGGTTACAAATTTCTTACCGCTGGCACCGCTACGTTCAGTGTTGGCAAGGAGCCAGTAACTATGGGCTCAAGACAGTGTTACGACATTCGTTTTGACATGATCTCTACAAAGAGTCTTGATTATTTGTATAAAGTCCGAGACCGCTACCGCACGCTCGTTGATATTGACGGAATATTCCCGTGGAAATTCGAACAGACAATTCGTGAAGGTGGATACAGCAGAGACTTTAGCGCAACGTTTGATCAATACGCCCATAAGGCCGTTACAACGGAAGGAACATTTGATGTTCCAGCGTTTGTCCACGACGTAATATCTGCCTTCTACTACGTTCGCACGGTAGACATGCGCAAGCTCAAGAAGGGGGACGTGGTGAACTTGCAGAACTTCTTCGATCGCGAGTCACATGATTTAGTCCTTCGCATACTCGGACGTCAGACCGTAGAGGTTAAGGCCGGCACGTTTAAATGCGTAGTAGTAGAGCCCGTTATTAAATCCGGTGGACTTTTCAAATTGGAAGGCAAGCTGCTGCTTTGGCTCTCAGATGATGAGCGGCGTATACCTGTAAAGGTGAGCACGATGATTCCAATCGGTTCGGTTGATGCTGAGCTAACGGGATATTCAGGCCTTCGTGGCCCGTTGGCAGGTAGGATTAATTAGCACAACCAGGCAAGGGGCTCCAATGAACCGCCGAGATCTTTTCAAAACACTCATAGGCCCCATCGTATTTGCTACGGCACAGCGGACCTTTGCCATAGCAAACCAGGATATCCTACAAGGCTTTCAGAAGACGTACCGTGGGGCAAACAACGTATCATGTGCCTTCTCAAGTGAAACTGGTGTGGCGGGCACGTTAGTGGCCCAAAAGGGCGGCTCGTATCGAGTAGAAATGCCCGATAGGACAATCGTTTGTGATGGCAAGAGTGTATGGAGTTCCACAACCTCTGCACGCACGGTGATCATCAATAGATATTCTGCATCATCTACTGATCTATCTCTGGAAAAGATCTTTCTCGAAATCATGAATATCTACCGATGTACTATTCTTGAACAACGGTCGCAGGGTGGACGGATCCGTCTTACACCCCCAGATAGTCAAACAATTATTGCTGGTGTTACGAAGGCCGATGTTTCGCTAGACGCAGCATTCCACGCAACAAATATGACTATCACTCAGAATGGCACAACACAAACGTTTGGAATTTCCAAGACAGTGATTAACGGAAAGCTCCCCAAGGGTTGCTTTGCGTACCAACTTCCTCGTGGATGGGAAGTTGTTGACCTTCGGTAGTACAGTGAAGGTATAAAAGAAAAGAGCGGCAGGACATACGTCCTGCCGCTCTTTTTGTAGAAGCCGTATTTGAGGGCAGTTATTTTACAACAACAACCTGTTGTGATGCAACGAAGCCGGCCGTAGTAAGAGTAACGTTGTAGACGCCTGCTGTTAGGTTAAGATCAGAAGCGTTGAATGAAACGCGATGTGTTCCAGCGTTTACATTCTCGTTGATCAGGACCGACAACTCGCGACCCATAACATCTGAAAGAACCACACGAACGTTCTGTGTTGCAGGCACTGTGTAGCTAAACGATGCCATTTCCGCAGTTGGATTTGGGGTTGCTACTGTAAGCGCGTAACCAGCACGAACTACATCATCAGCAACACCAGTAGTGTTTACAGATGCGCGTGCCGAACGGGTTGTATCTGCTCCACATACATTTGTTGCGATACACGTGTACAGACCTTCGTCCGTTCGCTTTGCACGCTCAACAACGTATGATGCACCTGTTGCACCAGTGATCGCAACACCATTGAGGTACCACTGATAGCTAATTGTACTTGATCCGGACGCGACAACATTAAAGCGGATTTCAGCATTTTCCATCACAGCAACATCTGTTGGTTCCGTTGTGATTACCACACGCGTGTCTACTATTACGTCCACGATTACCGATGTGGCGCTTCCACAACTGTTTGTAGCCATAAGTGAGTAAGAGCCCGCATCATCGAGGGTAGCGTCAGATTTGCTAAATGTAGCCGTGTTGGCTCCAGGGATAGAAGTGGTACCCTTCATCCATTGATACGTGAGATTGTTGCCTGTGCTAGCACCTGTAATACGAAGAACGGAGCCTTCGCAAACACGTGAGCCTTCAGGTTGAACCGTAATCGATGGAGGAACTCCTACTACAACCGTTACAGTGTTCGAAGTAAATGTGAATCCCGTACCATCGTATGAAACTACACAGTAGTAGTCTCCATTGTTTGCCGGTGTTGCATTAACAATCGTAAGCACCTTAGATGCAGCACCGCTTGTTGTTGCGGTGTTGGAAATCCGTGCACCATTCACGAACCATTGGAACGACGCTGATGAACCAGGGATTGATGATGGGAAAGCAGCACACTCGAGACTTATGATCCCAGCAGCACAAGCCATTGGTGTAGAGTTCGAAGCAGCTACAATTGGAATAAAGAGGCGGGCAGTTTTCGATACCGCTGTACCGCAGAATCCAACAACTTCACATACGTATGTGTCCATTGTGTCTACTGCCATAACCTCACGGATTGTAAGAATCGACGATTGAGCGCCAGTGATGCGGCCGTTATCCCTAACAAGCGTGTCGTTGTACGACGTTGTGTTTGGATTCCAAAAACGCTTCTTCCACTGGAACGTTGGGATGAAGTTGGTTGGTGAACCGATTGCTTCCGCAGCAACTTCGAGGTTTGCAGATCCACCAATTGCAACTGGCTGTGAAGCCGGCTGAGTTGTGATGCTTGTGGTGCGAACAACAATAATTGTAGCACCATCTGATGTCTGCGCTATAAAGTTGGTACCGTCATTTGCCCTAACCAAGCAGGTGTATACGCCCGAAGATGCATAACCAACGTTACTGATAACAAAGATGTTCCCAGTTTGGCCAAGAAGCTCTACGCCATCCTTGAACCACTGGTACGTTGTTGTTGCACCGATTGTAACATCGGCGATACAGATAAGCGTGTCACTTCCACCAAGGCACACATAATTGCTCTCTGGCTGCCGAACGATCCGAATTTGCGGTTTAATCTCGTCTGCACCCATATACGGCTTGGTACGAGTATCGCCGTCGTAGTCTGTTGGTACAGTAGCGATCGTTGTGCTCGTGCCCCACAAGGACTGCTGTATCGAAAGGAGATGAAGGTCCGAACCACCAACAAAGCTTACAGCAACAGAAACGGAATTTTGATCTCTACCCGAGGCAGCACGCCAATTAGTAAGTGGGTTGCCTACTGTGTTACGAGTAACGAGCACGCCACCCCAGTTTGCGAGGTTGATGCCCGTTGTCATGAGATTGTTGAAGTCGCCGGTGCGAATTGGATTTGGTGTGCTTGAAGTATACCACACTGCCCATCCACCGTTGCTGCCAGTTCCAAAGTTGTGGAAGATGTTATTGATAACATCTACTTGGCCACCAGCGGACGGACAATAGAACGCAGTGTTCGTTGTTCCCGTGCCCGTCATATTCACCGTGTTGTTGATTACGCGATTTGGAGGTGTATTAGACTCAACCCATAAACCGATGGTTTGAGTTGTTCCGCCAACCGAAACCATGTTGTTTGCGATAAGCAGGTCTCGTGTTTGCTGCATAACAACACCGTTCGACAAACCAGATGTCTGAACCGCGTTTACGCGATTGTTACGGAATGTTCCACCAAGAATGTTGGTAAGAGTAATCGACTGCGATGAGGCATTGCAATCACAGCTAGTAACAGTGTTGTTGTCAATCTGCGGGCTAGATGCGTTTTGTACTGTGAAGCCCTGGATTGAATTATCAACCGTGTTGCCAGTAACAACTACTCCTGTGCCAGACGTTGAAACAACAAATGCATTACGGAACCTACGGAGCGTTGCGCCCGTTATTGTGAGATTTGAACCGCTCGTTGAAGCAAGTTGAACGCCACTTGTGGCTCCAAAGGTTGTAGCAAAGTTACTAGGTCCCTCATAGGTACCACCCTCGATACGAACATTGCTTCCAAGGTTGCTCGAGAATACTGCTGTTTGTGCTGTTGAACCATTTGCTACACTAACTACCAAGTTGCGAAGGGTAACGTTCGATGCACCGTCAGCAAAACCAACAACTGCATGAATATCTGCAGCGCCGTACGTTGTTGCTGTTGGGTAGATCATCGACGTCAGAACTACGTCGTCGCCAGTGCGACGTGATATTTGAACTCGTCCAGATGTTGCGTTGATCGACGGCACCCATACTTCTTCTGTGTACGTTCCAGCAAAAACCGTTACATCAACGTTTCCAGAGATACCAGAAACTGCTAGGTGACGGAACATGTTGCGGAAGTTCGGGAATACACTAGGGTTGCCATTCTGAGCGATTGCAAGTGCACCAGAAACACGTGGTGCAAGCCATACCGTTAGTCCATCGTTGTTTGGATTAATATCAGCAACACCGTTTGGAGAGAGTGTGTTGAATACTAATGTGTTAAACGAAAGCGGATTGAATTGGCGCGTACCGAGTGTAATCGTTGCTTCCGTACCTGGCGCAAGAGCTGGTTGCGGATAGAAACGAATCGGCACCTGAGTAGCACCGTTGATCGTCCAATTGATGATCACAGAATCAAGATTGTTTGTTCCCCAGTTGCGAACTCGAATCTGAATCGTTTGAACTGTATCAGCACTGAATTTTGCAGCAGGCGAAATGAGCGCAAGTACACCCGCATCATTTCTAAGAGTAGGCGTCGGTCCTGTTTGACGGAACCAGTATGCATGCGTCGTTCCCGAAGCTGGGACGTAATTCTCAGCCATGAGTGATGTTTGTGCTATACTATTCCACATTGGCGTGCTCCATGTGTTAGCATAGAAGTTTACCTGCGGAGACCATACAACGTCGTTTGCTCCAAGGCCAGTTTGAACAAGCACAGGGCTGTTGGCTACCATTGAACCATAAACAACATCCATACGACTACCATTCAGAGTTGCGCTTTGCTCCCAAATACGAATCTGGAAGTTGTAGGCGTCACGACCAATGTTGTCTGTATAACGACGCGTAGCATTGCGCCACTGAATTGTTGCGATACGGTTTGGCGCTACACCCGTAACGTTATACGAGACCTCGCCACCAAGTGCACCAGAAAGCTGAGCTGCCATAGCAGATACAACACCCGTTGCTGCACCCGAAGCACTCAATGGCCTAACGACGTTGGCACCAAGCCCTGCGCCAAAGGAAATCCAGCCATTGCCGTTAACAAAGACGTTCGACTGCAGAACGCCACCATAGCTGAATTGGAACGGAAGTACAATTGCCTGATCTGCCGCCGCGAACCAGTCAGGACCCGCTGCATTGAAAAGGACAATTCCACCCGTTATCTCCGAATACGTACCTGCGACGACGCCAACCGAACGGTTGGCCGGATTCGCCATGACCGAGGAAACCCCGATCAATACGAATGCCGCAAGCAACGCAACAAAGGATGTAATGTTGCGAAGCATAGCTCCTCCACTTGTGATATGAGAATGTCGATTTATTTCTATCATGTTTTAGTTCGGACGCAATTCGCCCGTGGTGTTGTGACTTGCTAAAATAGCCAACCTCGCACCACGAAACAACCTTACGGTTATTCACATAGCACAAAACCAGCTTTTCATGCTCCAAGTGTAAAGAACTCTTCACACTTCAGAGCAATCAATTCTGCCCAAAGAGGGACTAGCAACTACCGCACCAACTTTTTTACCGAATGATGGACAATATCATATCCCTTTGCCACGGAAGGAGTTGCGTCTCGTTAGAGACCTTTCTTACTACCTCACGGAGCTTGGGCTGATCAACAAGAGAGGTAACCACTCCTAGAGTAGACCCACTGAGCCTGCTGTTGGTGCTCCATATTGCATCCAAAATGTTCCGTGTTGCGTCCTCTGTAAGGGTTCCGAGCCTCTTGAAAACAGCAATGGCGTTCTGACGGGTAATAAATTCCCAACCTGGACCACATAAATCAGCCAATTCACTCACTGCTGCAGCATTCCCGTCGGACGCTTCCGCTTCGAGGCGTACAATGCGAACTCGTTCATGTGGACCACGTACGCCTCTTACCTTTGATATGTAGGTCTTCCGATCGGACGGAAATGTGCGAACAAGCTTAGAAAACGCCACCTGTATAATTGCATATGATGAGTCTTCTAGAAGGCGCTCGCAAGCCCCCTTCAATTGCTCTGGGATAACAGACAGGCCGGCGATTGAAGCCGTGCGGACCTCTACGGCGGCATCAATGAGACCCCGTTCAACGGTCTTCCATGCATGGGTAATCCCGCGCTGACCGAGTTCGATGCCCTGCCCTACTGCCTCGCTTCGCATTGCGTGAAAACGCTCTTTGTTCATAACGTCGTCTAACATGTCAAGTCGGTCCTGTACTCGGCTTGTGTCTCCTCTAAACCACTCAAATGCGTCAAATCTGTCAATCATGTGCTGCGCCCCATGCAGTTGCGCAAGCCGAGACTCCCAGGTTCTGTCATACGTAACGCGCTTGAGAATCTGCGACCCCGGATCAAAAATCACGAAGGAAGGGGTCTTCCCACTTGGATTTGGGATGTCTATCAATGTTCGCTGATCACGGATGGTAACTCGCACACAGTCTTTGGACTTGTCAGTATAATACACCTCAATGTTCACGGGCATGCGGAATACACCCGTGAGCTCATCGATGTTATGGATCTGCTCGATATCAACAAGTGTAGATGTAGACATGCCCCGTTCTGTTGTACTTGCGCCAACGCGTGTAGATATCTTGAAATGGGGCTCACCACCTTTGTACAACCATTCGTCGAAGAACCAGTCTGGTGAAATCCCCAACGTGTCCTGAAATGACAAATAGAGGTCGTTTGTTTCCACGTTTCCATAAGCATGCCTTAGCGCATAATGTTTGATAACCCTGCGAACCGCAGAATCACCGAATGTTGAACGCATCATATCAATGACGCATGCCCCCTTAGGGTAGATCCGTGCTGTTCCACTTGATGGATGCACAATGGGAAGTCTGTCCTTTTCTCCTGCAGATAACGCGCTATTCTGCATGCCACGTCTGCTCCACTCATATGCGTCCTCACCCTGTGTTAGGCGCGTAAACAGATGTGGGTAGTACGTTGCAAAGCTCTCTTGCAGCCACACCGACTTTATGCTACGCCCCGTTACGAAGTTGCCAAACCATTGATGGGTAAGCTCGTGAACGTTTACGCCCACGTACGACCTGTCTAACCAACCCCGCGAATCCGTAACGAAGAAATCGCCGAATATCGTGGCCGTGGTATTCTCCATTGCACCAAAAACAAAATCTGCAACTGGAACTTGCGAATATGATTCCCACGGATATGGAATGCCAATCTCGCGCTCTAGAAAGTCCATCGCCTCAACACTCATTCGATACGTAGGTTCTACTTTCTCTGGGTGCTCGGGATACCCATAAAGAAGCAGCGGCACACCACTTGACGAAGCTCGGCGAGTAACTGAATAGTCTCCAATAGCAATCATCAAGAGATATGATGCATGGGGCTTGGCCATGGTGTAACGCCATGTCTTAGTCCCATCGCTATTCATAATAGTGCTGGTACGTGTGCCGTTTGAAACAACTACATAGTTGGAGTCAAATGTTGTTGATGTCTCGGTTATCATCTTGTCGTTCATCTCGTCATACATCGGCATCCAATATCTATTGTCCACGGCCTGACCCTGCGTCCAGATCTGTTTACGCATTCGTTTTGAAGGGTCATTCCACCCAATAAAATAAATGCCTTTGCGAGGGTTGGCTTCGTAGATGAACGTAACGGAGTCTTGTGAATCCCAACGCAAGGATGGTTCGCAATACACCACCACAGTTGTGTCAGTATTCCTGAAACGAACGGGGCGCCCACCAAGCGTGGCCTGCAGAACACGAATCTTGATTGCGTCAAATACTATCGAGTCGGTTCTATCCTGTAGTACCTTAAACACATTTGTGACCGTACCTTTCACGAGCCCTTTTTCGGGTTCAAACCGAACGTCGAGAGACATGCGTACCATGTCAACAGGATGTTCACGTGGTTCACTACCTGGCACGTCCACATAGGTGTTTGTATGAGTAAAGGGGGCTTGCGCGCAAACAATTACAGGCGCAGCAAGTATGAGGAAGATCAATAAACGCACCATAGGTTGCAAAGATAGCTTCCACTTTTGCTATGTTGGGTCTATGCAGAATCTCATCATTGTAATGATTGGCGGAGCTACAGGAAGTGCCCTTAGGTATTGGGTAGGTATCCAGATTCCATTACGTGTTGGAGAATTTCCAACCCCCACATTTCTTGTGAATATGGTTGGTTCCTTCATACTCGGATGCCTTGTTGCCGGATCGATGACGCAAACTCCAATTCCCCGACCACTTCTACTGTTACTCGCAACGGGGTTCTGTGGCGGATTCACAACATATTCGGCTTTTGCTGTTGAAAATGTTGCGCTATTTGAAAATGGTAACATCCTTGCTGCAATGCTCTATATCGGAACAACATTGTTTGGTTGTATGTTGGCCGTCGCAGCTGGCATGGCACTCGTTCGTGCAACTGTTCAGTGACTTCATCAATAGGAACCGCTCAATGGATTTTAGTGCACTCTGGAATACATACCAACCCTCCATAGTAAACTACCTGATTCTCATCGTTAGCGCCATCTTGATGTGGACGGGCGGTAGGTGGTTGATTGGGTTTGTGATCAGTATGATCCGTCGGGCACTAATAGCACGGCATGCAGATCCAACGTTGCAAAATTACCTCACGTCGATAATTTCTGTCGGCCTCAACGTTATCCTCATAGTTGCTATTCTCGCCCGCTTTGGCGTAGAGACTACGTCGTTTGCGGCCCTCATCGCTGCTGCTGGATTGGCAATCGGTTTGGCGTGGGGCGGATTGCTCGCAAACTTTGCTGCAGGAGCATTCCTTTTAGTGCTCCGTCCTTTCAAGGTTGGCGATCTCATCAAAGCCGGTGGATCTTTGGGCGTTGTAGAAGAAATCGGGCTGTTTTCAACAACAATGATTACTCCTGACGGTATACGAGTAATGATTGGCAACGGAAAAGTCTTTAATGATAACATCGAGAACTTCTCCAACACTCCGCGACGTCGCGTAGACAGAACAATGCAGTTGCCTCATGGCGTAGATGTTGACGCTACTATTGCACGTGTTAAGGCCGATCTGATAGCATTACCAAACGTCTTGGCAACCCCAGAACCTTCTGTATGGGTATTTGACATTATGCCTGTCGGTCCACTATTGTGCGTTAGACCATTCTGCCTCCCGGAACATTATTGGAGCGTATATCAGGCAACAAATGACCTTATTCTACGAGTAGGTGGCGATCTAGGCCTCCCAATTCCATAGATACACTATAGCGTACAACAACGGAACTGAAATTTCACGACGTAATGTTCGTCATTCGGGATCGTCGATAAAACGACGATCCCGTTTCTTTTCTGCAAGGGGCCCTATGAATAGTCGAACGTCATCAATGCTCATTCTCCTCTTTGCTTCTGTTATCTCAGCATGTGCTGGCGATAGCGGAAAAATGCCGCCCCCTTCATCTCATACTTCAGGAACTAGAATGTCTAGCTCGCAACGCGATACTGCAACTCTGGCCGGTGGATGTTTCTGGTGCATCGAAGCCGTTTATCAATTGCTCGACGGCGTTGAACTAGTAGAAAGTGGTTATTGCAATGGAAGGGTGAAAGATCCCTCGTACAAGGAAGTTTGTTCCGGTACTACGGGCCACGCCGAAGTCTGCAGAATCACTTTTGACCCTTCTGCAGTTACCTATGAAGAAATTCTTCAAGTGTTTTTTGCTTCCCACGATCCAACAACACTCAACAAACAAGGCAACGATGTTGGCACTCAATATCGAAGTGCGATTTTCTTTCATGATGCCGAACAAGAACGCATCGCCAAAGAATACGTGGCTCAATTAGCTGCGTCTAAAACCTGGCCAGACCCGATTGTAACGGAGATTGCCGCAGCCGACACCTTTTACAAGGCAGAGGACTATCATCAGAATTATTACGCGCAGAATGGCTCCCAGCCGTATTGTGCGTTTGTTGTTCGTCCAAAAGTTGAAAAGTTTATGAAGCAGTTTAAAGCAAAGATGAAATCTGGCGATAAGTAACGCACCTCCCGCTATGACTGACACACGCACGATAGACATATATGGCATGCACTGCGCTGCTTGCGTCAACAGCGTAGAGAATGCACTTAAGCGCGTTCAAGGCGTTGCCACGGTTAATGTGAATCTTGTTACAAATCGCGCCAGCGTTGTACTCAACGGTTCTGTATCAGACAACGATCTTGCTCACGCAATACAATCTGCGGGGTACGTTGCAGAATCGGTGTATAGCCCCAACGCAGACGGCGATGCATCGGCAATGGCAATACGTCTTGATGCTTCTTCCAGCCAATATCGCTCGGCACTTCTGATAGCTGCGCCATTTGCTGTTGTGATTATGATCATTGCCATGTGGGCAATGATGAGCAATCAGCAACCGTGGGTGAATGAAGTGTTGTTTGTACTAACGCTTCCTGTTCTATGGGCTGGACGGACGTTTTACCAAGGGGCTGTGCGTGCCGCATTGCACAAAACTGCTACGATGGACACGCTCATATCAATCGGTACGGGCGCGGCGTTTCTCGCAAGTGTAACGGCAACGTTTGCCCCCTCCCTTCTCTTCTCGGGCATGCATCATTCGGGCGCGTATTTTGATTCAACAGCAACGATCATCACGTTGGTTCTCCTGGGCAAATGGCTAGAAGCAAGGGCAAAGAGGGGCACGGCTGAAGCACTGCAATCCCTCATGGAACTTCACCCTAAACACGTCCGAGTTAGACGCAATGAAGTGGAATCCGACGTGGCAACGTCCAACGTTGTTGTAGGAGATATTGTGATCATTCGGCCTAATGAACAAGTGCCGGTGGACGGAATTGTGGTGAGTGGCTCGTCAAGCACGGACGAGTCTTTGCTCACCGGAGAAAGTCTGCCGCGTATTCGTACCATAGGCAACCGCGTTATTGGTGGCTCTCAAAATCTAGACGGGTCTTTGGTTATCTCTGCCACGGCAATAGGGCAGCACTCGGTTCTAGCAGGAATCATTCGGTCGGTTGAACAAGCTCAGTCAAGCAAGGCCCCTGTGCAACGCCTGGCTGACCGTATCAGCGCGGTCTTTGTGCCTGTAGTGCTGTTGATCGCTATCACAACGTTTGTCTTTTGGTTTTTTACTGCACCGCCTGAAACCGCGTTTAATCAAGCTCTCACGTCTGCAATTTCTGTGCTGATTATTGCCTGCCCATGCGCGCTTGGCTTGGCAACTCCGGCTGCAATCATAGTGGGGAGCGGGCAAGGGGCTAGGCAGGGCGTGTTGTTCTCTAATGCGGAAGCTATAGAACGCCTTTGTTCTGCCGATGTTATTGTGCTTGATAAAACAGGTACCCTTACCGAGGGCGCACCACGTGTTCTTTCAATGGAGGGGGCTGTCTCGAATACTGAGGTTGTTGCTCTCGCTTTGCGCTCCACTCATCCCGCGTCAAAAGCAATTGCACAGATGTCAACGGAAAAACTCCAGCACAACGTGGAATCGGTGCTAGAAGAGCCGGGCAAAGGAATCTCAGGTATGATTAACGGTAGGCGCATTCGTATTGGTAGCGAAGACTTCATGTTATCTCAGATGTTGCTCATCCCTGCGGAACTCCGAATTGCTTCAAACAACTTTGCAAATAATGGCTGGAGTACAGTGTTTGCCAGCGTACAAGGCACCATAACCACAGCCTATGGTATTGCAGATTCACTGCGTAACACAAGTGTTGATGCCGTTGCACACATGAAACAACGTGGGCTACATGTTGTGATGATTACCGGAGACAGTAAAGCGCCTGCAGAATTTATCGCTGCTCAAGCCGGAATTGCAGACGTTGTTCATTCTGTTTCCCCACAAGGAAAGGCCAAGGCGATTGCCAAATTTCAACGTGATGGTTCTATCGTAATCATGGTTGGAGATGGGGTAAACGATGCCCCAGCTCTTGCACAGGCCGATGTTGGAATTGCTATGGGTGGCGGAACAGACGTTGCCCGCTCCACTGCTGGCGTAACACTGTTACGTGCAGATCTACATTCGGCACTTGACGCAATTGACGTTTCACGGCGTACAATGCGCACGATTCGTCAGAATCTCGTTCTTGCGTTTTCGTACAATATTTTGGGGATTCCATTGGCAGCCGGACTCCTCATTCCGCTTACTGGAACCGCCTTCTCGCCAATGATCGCTGCCGCAGCAATGGCACTTAGCTCCGTTAGCGTGGTAACAAATGCGCTGCGTTTGAGGATAACTCGCTAAGGAATATTTCTTGTCTAGCAAGAATCGTGCTATTTTTCCGCACGATGATCCTAATCGACGATCTTCTTATTCAAGAGCAAGTGCTCACGGCCACATTTGCGTGCGACGTACGCAAGTGTAAAGGGGCGTGCTGCACGCTAACAGGAGGCGCGGGAGCGCCACTACTCGCCGATGAGGTAAAGCCCCTTCAGCTAGCAACCCTAGCCGCCCTTCCTTACTTGGGAGAACGCTCTACTGCCTGGTTAGCTGAGAATGAGCCATTTGAAGGGGCTCCTGGTGAGTATTCAGTTTCCTGTTTTGATGACGCTGATTGTGTTTTTGTGTTCTACGAAAATGACGTGGCAAAATGTGCCATCGAACGTGCCCATCACAACGGTGAAACAGATTTCAGGAAGCCCCTTTCTTGTCACCTCTTTCCTATTCGTGTAGCAAATTTTGGTGGACCCTATCTTCATTACGAGCAGATAGAAGAGTGCTTGCCCGGCAGAGAGTTTGGCGAACGTGCCGGCATCCCGCTAATCGAATCTGTAAGGGATGCATTGGTTCGCGCATACGGTGAACAAACCTATGCCCGTATGCTGGCTGCCTCCCGAGGCGAGGATGGAGGAGACCCATGAAGCTTGGATTGAGTCTCCAGACGTCTCTGCAGCAATCACTCACCCCGCAGCAGATCCAGTATCTCAAGATGCTTCAGTTGCAGGTATTGCAGCTCGAGCAACACGTGCGTGTAGAGCTAGAAAATAATCCGATGCTAGAAGAGGTTCCAGAATATGAGCCACAAGCAGCCGGCGAAGATCGTGTTACTGGAGATACTGAGGGGCCAGCGGAAAGCAAGGCCTACGATGCGCCACCACCTGGCATGGACACGCCAACAAGTGAGAAGCGCACAGAATCAATTGAGCAGGCAACGGAGTTTGACCCTACAGATGCGTTTGAGTTCTATAAGCTGATATGGGGCGAGGACCCATCAAGCGGTCACACAAGCGATACACGGATGAACGATGAGGACGATGACGAACCCGTGTTTCAGTTTCGTGATGTACAGACGATGGAGGAGGACCTCCTTGAGCAAATGCGCTATTTGCCAGTGTCCCTGGAAGACCGTTTGCTGGGTGACTACATTATTGGAAACATCGACGACGACGGATACCTACGCCGGACACTCGACGAATTGGTGCAGGAAACAAACGACAGGTTTGCCGAACACAATCTTGCACTCCATTCATCTTCAGCGTCGGGTAAATCTTCTGCGTATGAGCGTGATCTCATTGATGACGTCAGCCGTGCCCTATCGCCACTAACGATGCGGCAGGCAGAGTCTGTACTTCGTAAAGTTCAGTCACTCGATCCTCCTGGCATTGCTTCGCGCAGCGTTCAAGAATGTTTGCTCGCTCAGCTGCGAGCAATAGAAAAACCCAACGCGGCGCATAAACTCGCAATGCTGATCCTGACGAAGACCTACGATGCGTTTGCGATGAAGCATTATCACGTCATCGAACGTCAGCTTGATGTAACTGAGGATTACCTGCGCGAAGCCATCGATGTGATTCGGCACCTAACGCCACGTCCAGGTGGTGGCACCATAGGCCCAGAAGTAAATACAGTAACGCCAGACTTTAGCGTAGAACCGACGGAAGATCTTAGCGACTTTTTGATAACGGTTAACGATTCGCGACTGCCTACTCTCAGAGTTAGCAAGGCGTATGAGAACCTAAAGAAAGAAGCTCGCTACAACAAGTTCAACAAAGAAACCAGGGAATGGCTCCGCAAGAAGTACGAAGACGCGAAGTTCCTCATGCAGGCAATCCGCCAGCGCAAAGGCACAATGCTTCGCGTAATGACGGCCATTGTGGGTCTTCAGACGGAGTTCTTCCGCTACGGACCTGAACACCTCAAGCCCCTTATCTACAGAGACGTTTCAGAGATAACGGGTTTGGACATAAGCACCATCTGCCGTATCGTGAACGGCAAGTATGTGCTCACAACGTTTGGCACGTTTGAACTGAAGTATTTCTTTAGTGAGGCACTTGTTACCGATGACGGCGAAGAAGTATCAACTCGAGTCATCAAACAAAGAATTAAAGAACTCATTGATGCCGAATCCAAACACAAGCCGTTGAGCGATGACAAACTTGGTAAGGACCTTAAAAAGCTAGGTTATAACGTGGCACGGCGTACCGTGGCAAAATATCGGGAGCAACTCCGTATTCCCGTTGCCAGATTGCGTCGCGAGCTTTAGGTCTGTCACGAACGGGTCAACTTGGCCTACGTAGACAATGTGGAGCAACATTCCCTCGATTTAGTACCAATTCCGCCCTCTAAACAGCCGGTTCCATCCGAATGTAACATCTACCTGTGGCTTGTAATGGCCACTATGACAGTAGATGGCATAGTGAGCGACGTAGCATCGCTGTTCCTAAGTGAACCCGGAACTGCGTACATGAAATCGGCAATGCGACCCACACTATATCGCCTCCAAGCAATCTTGGAGCGGCTAGCGCGTGGGGAGCGGGTTACGGCCAGCATGATGGCAATTGAACTTGAAGTAAGCCACCGGACAGTTGCCAGAGACTTTGACTACCTGATTAATCAGCTTCACGTGCCAATTGAGTACAGTTTTGTAAAGAAGTCGTACATACTTACGGGGGTATTACCCTCGTTATTGACGCCACCCGGACTACCCTTGCTTGGGGACAAATAACTTCATGCTTATGTCCAGTGCTGTGGCACTATGGGTAATTGCACCAACGCTGATGAAGTCAACGCCGGTTTCCGCATAGCTGCGAATGTTCTCAAAGTTTATCCCGCCTGACGCCTCAGTCTCAAGACGACGATCAACGAGGCGCACACCTTCGGCAACTAGTGCCGGCGTGAAATTGTCAAACATTACTCGATGCACACCTTTACACTGAAGGATTTCGTGCACATCATCAATTGAGCGAGCTTCAACTTCAACCTTGATGTTTGGTCTATCTCGCAAGTCTGGAACGATTCGTTCAACGGCTTCGCGAATTCCACCGCATGCAGTGATATGGTTGTCTTTAATCATCACCATATCATACAGACCCATGCGATGATTATGCGCTCCTCCAACCGTGGTGGCATATTTATCGAGAAGTCGCCAACCAGGGATTGTCTTTCGTGTATCGAGTATCCGAGCAGATGTACCAGCGATTTCGTTTACATACTCATGCGTCTTTGTAGCTACACCGCTCATACGCTGGATGAAATTTAGGGCCGTACGTTCGCCTGCAAGAAGTGCATGAGCTGGACCTTCTACGGTGGCGATAATTGTACCACTCCTTAGGTGAGCCCCTTCTTCAACCTTTAGTTCAAGATTTACATCGTCGGAAAAAGAACGAAAGACGATAGCGAGAATAGGCAGACCACATATCACACCATCCTGCTTAATCAAGAACCTAGCAGCAGCTGTGCCTTCACGAGGAATACTGAGATCACTCGTAATATCCCCTGTTCCCAGATCCTCATGGATCGCAAACTGAATCAGGCGTATGATGGAGGAGTCGATTGGAAGCATGGAAGGCAAATTACGACACGAGCAAACTAGTAAACTCAAACTTCTGGCCATCAAATAGCCCCTTATCACTCATCTTTAGCTGCGGTATTACGAGAAGGGCCATAAAAGACAGTGTCATAAACGGTGCGCGTAGGTTAGAACCCAATGCCTTTGCCCTTGCATCTATTGCTGCATAGGCCTTTGCCACCTCGTACCCGTCGGCCGTGCTCATGAGTCCACCTACAGGCAGCGCCAGCACGTCTGTAGTTCCACCTGCGGTTACACACACTCCACCGTGAAGCGCTACTATCGAATTAACAGCCGTTACGATGTCCTCGTCCGTGCAACCAACGGCCACGATGTTGTGCGAGTCATGGGCTACGCTGCTGGCAATTGCACCAGATGTGAGACCTATATTCTTGATATAGCCAATGGCAGGGGGCGCCTGCGAATAACGGTTTATCACAACAATCTTGAGGACATCATCGGTAGGAACAACATGGTGTTCTTCTGTAGTAATGAGCTGACCATCATGTGCTACGATCACTCTAACCATTTGGCTGTCCTGATCAGTTACGATCTGACGAACATCTATAGGTTGACAGGTGAAGTTGTTGATGATTCTTTCTTCAACATGGGCAATGTGAGAAACGCCGCTATCCGCCACTTTGATTCCTTTGACCCATGTTTGCCGCACATTGAAGCTCGTGAGATCGTCCACAACAATTACATCTGCTGGGCAGGCCACACGAAGAAGTCCTACAGGTAGACCATAATGTTCTACTGGATGAACACAGGCAGCTCGGAGTACATTCATCACATCGTAACCCAATGCTACCGCACGCCTGACCAGCAGATTGATGTGTCCTTGCACCAACGAGTCGGGATGCATATCGTCGGTACACAACATCAGCACATCAGGATGCGAAGCAAACAGTGAATGCAACGCATCGAAGTTGCGTGCGGCAGAGCCCTCACGGATGAGAATCTTCATGCCTGCATCAATCTTATCGCGCGCCTCGTCCAGAGTAAAACACTCATGGTCCGTACTAATCCCATGGGAGGCATAATTGGTGGCCTGCTCACCGCGTAGGCCGGGGGCATGGCCGTCGATAACTCGACCACATTCTTTAGCTATGGCAAGTTTCTCGAGAATAATTGGATCGTCAAACAATACACCAGGCCAATTCATCATCTCACTGAGATACCGTACTCGCTCATCGGCAAAAAGTGCGCGGATATCATCTGCTGTTATGGTTGCACCTGCTGTTTCAAACGAGGTAGCTGGAACACAGGATGGGGCTCCAAATGCATACGTAAACGGAACACGGGCCCCATTTTCAATCATGTACCGTACGCCCTCTAGGCCAAGAACATTTCCTATCTCGTGCGGGTCGCTAACCGTTGCAACCGTGCCGTGCACTACTGCCAAGCGCGCAAACTCGCTTGGTATGAGCATTGATGACTCCACGTGAACGTGTGCATCAATAAATCCGGGCATGATAAACTGGTCGGTCCGTGCCGTTTCATCATGCCGTATGGACACAATAACGCCATCTTCAAATTCAACAACACCAGGGAATGTTATACGCTGGTGTAGATCAACAACTATGCCTTCGAGTTTCTCCACTTCTACTTCCTAGGCAGAGCAAGTGCCGTAAAGAGGCTGGCTACTTCAGACATGCGAGACGCATCGTTGAGGGCAAAAAAGATAAAATATTCGCGCTCGCCCATATTGATATATGTCTGCATCGTTCCTTGGCTTTTATGTTCTGCAATCAGCCAATTGGCAGGGATTCGATAGTCGAGCTTATTGTTAAATCCAAACTTTTGCATTCTGTTAAACGAAAAAATTGGCGCACTGACGTTCACGCGTGTAACGGGATACCCTTTTTGCTCAACAAACGGCTTGGTAGAATCCAGTCTGCCGCCAGCCATACCTAATACAATCGGTTTGCGAATTCCCTCTGGCAGATCACGCACAGTCTCAAGCGCGATAATACCTGCAGCTTTATGATGACCATGAGTATCGTCGGTAGGGAGCATCGTAAAGATGTAGTCGTAACCACCATTGCGCAGTATCTCCGCAAGACGCTTCTTAACCCATGGCACATCCCAGACGAGTCTCAACACTGTATCAGCATCTAGCGTGTAATGTGTATCCATCTGGTCAAAAAAGAAGAAGTTCTTTATACCAACCCACCGTCCGCCAGCCATAAGCTCTTTCTTCCGTATCGCCGGCAATTCACGTCTACCAACCTCTTCATTCGTTAGCTCCATGCCGTATATCTCATTAGCAAACGTAGAATATTTATACCCTGCCTCTCCATTGGTTACAACAGCTAGGTCAGCAGCACCACCAAGTTCATGCGTGATTTTGTATACCGCCGAAGCACAACCCGATTCATCGTCAGGATGGGCAGTTACTATAAGCACGCGTTGGGCAGACGCACCCGTTGCAACAATTACGAGGACGAGGAGGAGGACGAGGAGGAATCGAAAGGCCATGTGTGTTGTCTTCTAGCTAAGATGAGATAAACTACCACACCAATAACCGGTGCAGCCAGACCAAGTTGTTGTTGAAGGGGCTTGGCACTCGAAAAAATCCAGATCCATCCTACAATCGTCAACAAAACAGGTAGTGGGTAAAGCCACATCCGCCAAGGCATTGCACCAGAACCTTGACGCTTACGCAGGATTATCAGTCCCACGGCCTGCGCCACGAACTGTGTAAACACGCGCATTGTAATGATGGCCTTAATTGCATCTCCCAATTCCAACGTCATCGTAAATACGATGGCCAACGCGCCAAGTGCCAAAAGTGCAATATGTGGGAAGTGTTTGGTAGGATGTTCCCGTGCAAAAACGCGAAAGAACAATCCGTCCTTTGCTGCAGCATAGGGTATACGTGTGTAGCCGAGCAAGACGCTAAAGAGAGATGCAACAGCTACAATTAGGACAAGCCCCGTAACTACTTGGGCTGCAACCGGACCTTGAACAACGTTGATCAAGGTGCTTACAACAAAGGGTGACGCTGCCACGTCGGCAATTGGCAAGACCGAATAGATGGCAGTTTGCATTGCTAGATATAACAGTCCGATTCCAAAAATGGACACGAACATGCTTCGCGGTATTACGCGCTCGGGATTCTGAACTTCCGCTCCCAGGTGGCACACGTTGTAATAGCCGAGGTATGAGTATATCGTTGGAATGGTAGCAATTCCAAGTGCTGCCCATACTGCGTCGTTGCCTATTGCACCGAGCAGATGTTGGCCACTTACTATCTGTGATATGTGGCCATAGAATATTCCGGTACCGATGATCCACAAGAGCGTAGCAACAACACATGTCCACAATACAACAGAGATTTTTCCTACGTCTCCGATTCTTCGATAGAGAAGCGCTACCAAGATGAGTATCAGAGCAACTCCAACCAGCTTGCTCAGCAATGGGTTAAGCGGTCCAGAAATAAATCCCAGATACTTCGCAAATCCGAGAGCGCCCGACGTAACAACAAGCGGCGCTTGAAACGAGGTTTGCCATACAAAAAGAAAGGCCATGAGTCTACCCCACGTATCACGGCCATATGTTTCGCGTAGGAAGGCATAGGAGCCCCCAGCTTCGGGCATCTTGGCTCCGAGCTCACTCCATACCGACGCGTCAACAAGCGCAAGGGACATCCCAACTACCCACGCCAGAAGAGCCATAGGTGCAGAGCCCATTGTAGCGGCAACGAGGGCAGTTGTTACAAAGGGGCCAATACCTACCATGTCAATCATGTTGATTGCCGTGGCCTGGAGGAAAGACAGCTCTCTTCGTAGCATACTGTTTACTTCTTGGCTACGTCTGCAGACCACAATAGCTTATCACGCAGCAGATCGTAATACGTGCTATCTGCCCTTTTTACGAGCTTCACAAGATGATCACTTTTTCGGATGATAACAGACTCGCCCATACGAGCTGTGCCCAGAATCTGTCCGTCGGCAACAACATGTGCAACGGCCTGGTTCCCGAGTAGCTCGCAACGAATTTCATTGCCATCATTTACGATGAGGGGGCGGAGCGTTAACATGTGTGGTGCTATCGGAGTAATACAGAATACGCTTGCAGACGGTGCAATGATTGGGCCACCTGCTGCAAGAGAATACGCAGTAGAACCCGTTGGCGTTGAGATGATTACACCATCGGCCCTATAGTCTGCAACATGGTGTTCATTCACAAACGCTCGCACAGCTATCATCTTTGCTTCGGCAGAACGTTCAATTAAGATTTCGTTGAGGGCATGAGATATAACGCCATTGAACTCCACCATCAATGTGGTACGATCAACGATTCTGTAGTTGCCCTTGATAACATCCATTATCGCTTCGTCTAGCTCGGCTACAGGGAATTCAGCGAGAAAACCAAGTTTCCCAACATTCACACCCATAATAGGAATGTCAGTCCCCATCAAGAGCCGCGCGGCTGCCAGAAGCGTGCCGTCGCCTCCAAACGTCATCACCATGTCTACGAGCTTCTCGAATTGAGCGGCTGGACGTTTAGAACATTTCGATACAAGTTCTGTTTCGAGAACATCAGAAAGCATGTCATCGATAACAACGTCTATCCCTTCCTCAAGCAGACGTGTAATTGCATGTCTTGCCCAAAAGATCGCCGCAGGGCGTGCCGTATAGGCAATAATGGCAATCCGTTGCATCAGGCAAGTTCACCATTTGATGCAGGTGCATTTGGATTGCCGTATTCATCCACAAAGTTGAGTTTTAACGAGGCTAATGTTTGTTCCAGAAATCTTGACTCTTCGTCAGACAGATTTCCCTTCGTTTTTGTCTGCAGGATATCTAGCACGTCGATCACATACCGAGCGTGCTCCATGCTCTTTGTGATCTCATTTGTTGCTGGGTTAAGCATCTTGCCAAGCGCTACCATGCCTTCGATCTGATGAACTTGGATGAGGGTAAGAAATGTTGGTTTCATACGAGGAGTGAGGCTAGTTCTGTGAGATATGCAGGTACGGGCTTTTTATCGGCCCATGTTTGTTCGAGTGGGAAACACGTGATGTTACCAGACATTTCGCCGATCATAACGTCAGTTTTACCTTCGAGGAGAGCATCTACGGCAGCCGCTCCAAGTCTGGATGCCAACACTCTATCCCGAACCGTTGGTGAGCCCCCTCGCTGGATATGCCCCAGGATAGAAATCTTGGAGGGTATTCCATACTGACTTTCCAGCATTTTGCTAATTCCCATGGCTCCTCCCAGCTCATCACCTTCTCCAACGATTACCACCGTACGTTTATCAATGCCTTGGGCCAAAATCCGTTGGTATAGCTCATCTATATCAGTGATTGTCTCGGGCACGGCCACATATTCGGCGCCGGTGGCTATCCCTACGTCCATTGCGATGAACCCAGCGTGACGCCCCATCACTTCAATAAAAAACAAGCGTCCGTGGGAATCTGCCGTGTCTCGAATCTTGTCGATTGCCTGACATGCCGTATTGATAGCCGTATCATACCCAATGGTATAATCGGTTCCAGACAGATCGTTGTCTATGGTACCCGGCGTACCTACGATAGGTATGCCATGTTCGAGCCATAAATAGTGAGCCCCATGAAACGTTCCGTCTCCCCCGCAAGCCACAACGCCATCAATTTCATGCTTGCGAAGATGTTCAGCCGCTTTTGCCCTTCCTTCCTTTTCCTCAAACTCCGGGCATCGGGAGGTTTTGAGTACAGTTCCGCCACGATCGATAACGTTGGCAGTGCGGATCCTGTCTAACACCGCAAAGTGACCCAGTATCATCCCAGAGTAGCCCCCTATGATGCCTATCACCTCAAGTCCGCGTTTCTCACCCGTGCGCTCAACGGCACGTATATGGGCGTTCATGCCTGGGGCATCACCCCCGCTTGTAAATACTGCAATGCGTTTCATGTGGTGCGAAGATACGGGGTAACGTGGGCTCATGAACCATGCCTCTATATTACCGAAAGGTAACGGAGATGTTACGTAATCGTCTTTTAATTTTGAACGATTAATACTACGGCAATGATTTCTTAACATTCGTCGGAACTCGACTTTGAAAAATTCGCTCCTCCGCTTTCTTTTGTCATTCCTTTTGTTGTTTGCAATTGCAACTACTGATGCCTTGGCTCAGGCTTCTACACAGTCCCATGGCAGTTTCGATTTTAATACCGATGGGGTGGTCTTTCAGTCGGCAGACTCGGCCACGCGTGTAGTGATGCGCTTTCGTATGCAGAACTGGGCCATCTATACCACAAAGACAATGAACGAAGAGGATGATCTCGATCTTTCGGCTGGCTCTACGGAGTTTGCCGTGCGCAGGCTTCGCCTTCGCTTTGGGGGCTCACTTGTAGACCCGCGACTGAGCTTCAACCTCCAGCTATCCTTCTCACGCTCGGATATGGATTGGGCTGATACGCAGTTCCCGAACATCATTCGCGACGCTATGATTTTCTGGAATTTCAACAAAGATCTTCAGGTAGGCTTCGGTCAAACGAAACTCCCAGGTAATCGCCAGCGCGTGATTTCCTCTGCCGACCTCGAGATAGCCGATCGTTCTATTGTGAACGGGGCGTTCAATCTCGACCGCGATTTCGGTTTCCAAGCATTCTGGCGCCCAGTAACAGGCGATCAGATCGTGAACCTCCGCGCCGCAGTCTCCAGCGGCGATGGCCGCAACCAACCCGCCATCATTGGTGGCGGTTTAGCATATACAGCCCGTGTAGAATACCTTCCTTTCGGTGCTTTCACTAATGGTGGCGACTACTTTGAAGGCGATATTGTCCGCGAACAGTCTCCCAAACTCAGCATCGGTCTCTCTGCCCAACACAACGAAAATCAAACCAAAACACGCGGCACGCTCGGCAAAGCCCTTTACCAGCAACGCACTGCCAATGTGATCTACGGAGACGTGCTGTTTAAGTATAGCGGCCTTGCACTCTACGGCGAGTATGCCCAACGCACGTCGGGTAACCCAATAACCTATAAAGACACAACAAAGAAGGACTACGCGGCTATCTTCGTTGGCTCCGGCTACATGATGCAAGCATCGTACATCTTCCCGTCCATGTGGAGCATTGCTACTCGCTACGCCGTGGTCCAAGCCGGAGATCAGCTCAAGGGGCTCGCCGAATACCAACAGCAGGTAAACATCGGTGCCAACGTTGGCTACTATATCAACAAGCATCGCATCAAGACGAACCTTGAATTCGGCACAAACCGTACAACACTTTACAACAGCAATAACGCCGTCCAGGTCAATTATTACACTCGCCTCAATGTGGAATTGGGCATCTAGACTCCTATTACCAACGCGTAACACGCTGGCCGGCATCGCCCTGTCTATGCGTGTGTCGAGTAAATTGCAATACGTTCTGTTCACCCTTATACATATCGAATACCATGAAGTACTTCCGTCAAACGGCGCCTTACGTTGCCTCCTTTCTCTTCCTAAGCTTGATTGCTTTGGCCATGCCAAAAGAGCGATTGACCATTAAGGGTTCTGATACGATGGTTATCCTTGTCCAACGATGGACTGAAGTATATCCAGACAAAACAAATGTGGAGTTTCAGGTAACTGGTGGTGGTTCAGGAACTGGGATTGCAGCGCTGATTAATGGCACAACAAATATCTGCTCGTCTTCGCGTCCGATCAAAAAAGACGAAGTAGCACAACTAGAAAAAAAATACGGGTACAAAGGCCTAGAAATCCGTGTAGCGATGGACGGACTTGCGATCTACGTCCACAACAGCAACAAGGTTAAGACTCTTACCATGGCACAGATCAAAGACATCTTTACCGGCAAGGTTACGAACTGGAAAGTTGTTGGCGGAGCTGATAAGCCAATTCTACTGTATTCCCGCGAGAATAATTCTGGCACATACGAGTTCTTTAAGGAACACGTTCTGAATAAGCAAGATTTTGCATCCACCGCTCAGCATATGGCGGGAACTGCTGCGCTGATAAATGCAGTTTCGAAAGATCCTAATTCTATCGGTTTTGGAGGCGCTGCCTATGCCAGGAACGTAAAGGAAATTGCCGTAGCATCAGAAGCTGGGAAAAAAGGCGTAGAGCCTAGTACTGCAGCCATCCACTCTGGTGAATACCCTATCTCTCGCTTCCTCTATTTCTATCTACGTGAGAAGCCATCTGGCAACGCAAAGAAGTTCATCGACTGGGTTATTTCTTCTGCCGGCCAAAAGGTTGTAACGGAAGTTGGATACTATCCACTCAAGAGGAAGTAAATTGCGATTCACGTGTTGGGACGTATGTGAGCAATCCGTTTAGGAAAAAGAAACAACATTGGGGTGAATGGATCGCTGAGTGGTCCATTCGCCTCGTTGCATCTGCCTCCATTCTTGTGATCTTCCTGATCTTCGTCTTTGTGTTTCGCGAGGCCGCGACTCTTTTTACGAGTAAGGCCATCCCAACTACAACGTCGGGCTCTTCTTCGTCCCAAAATTCCGAGATGGTCCCTGAGACGTATGGAAGTGACGTAGAAGACCCAACGGCACCGCCTGCTGAGTCGGGCGAAGAAGGAGCACCTGGTCAGTTCATCTACGCTTCAAAAAATCCCCACTATCCCGAAATCTACAATCCAGATACGGGGCTCCTCCCGGCGGATATCGACCGTATCTCTACAAACTCGTCTGACGAAGCTCAACCTGAGCAACGTCCGCTGGCCAACAACCTTCTAAGCGATACATGGCAGCCCGTTGGCGAGGTCCCAAAATTTGGCATCCTACCCTTACTAATTGGCACTGCCAAAACAACAATCATCGCCATTCTTATTGGCGCCCCTTTAGGAATACTCGCAGCCCTCTATGTTGCCTTCTTTGCAAAACGTTGGGTTCGTGAGATAGTAAAGCCAGGAATCGAATTATTGGCTGGCTTCCCTTCGGTTGTTATCGGTTTTTTCTGCCTAGTAACTCTTGCATCTTTCGTGCAGGACATAACGGGCATGCCGTACCGACTCAACGCAATCGTTGGTGGAATTGGGCTTTCGCTGGCGGTAATTCCTATTGTGTTCTCGATTGCAGAAGATGCATTGAGTGCGGTACCCCGGACGCTACACGAAGCGTCGCTTGCACTTGGATCAACGGAATGGCAAACGGCATACAGGGTGATGTTGCCAGCCGCTGCACCAGGGGTGTTTGCTGCCGTTTTGTTAGGCGTTGGCCGTGCATTTGGTGAGACGATGATTGCCATCATGGCAACGGGCAATGCACCACTAAACTCATGGTCTCCCTTTGAGCCAGCACGGACCGTTGCCGCTACCATCGGCAGTGAGATGGGCGAGGTAGTATGGGGCTCTGAGCACTACGGAGTACTGTTTTTTCTTGGTGTACTGCTCTTCGTGTTTTCCTTCGGTCTGAATGCCATAACAGAACTCTACGTGAAGAAACGTTTCATCAAACGATTCCAGGGGCAATAGTGTGATGAACTCTATCGCCAACACTATTCCTCTTCCAAAGCGCCTACTAGGTTTCTTTGCTGTATTGCTTGCGGCAACGGCTGCGTTTGCCGTTGTTGGCGTAATTCTTGGAATGGTAGGAACGTTTTTAATGAACGGTGGAACTGGAGTTACATGGACGTTCCTCTCGGAATTTCCTCGCAACAACAACACCGAAGGTGGCATTTGGCCAGCATTGGCCGGCACCACCTTCCTCGTGTTACTCATGACAATACTAGGCGTTCCGATTGGCACTGCAACAGCTATTTACCTCACGGAGTTTGCCCGTCAAGATTCATGGTTTGCCCGCAGTGTTCGTTTTGCTGTGAACACGCTGGCCGGGGTGCCTTCTATCGTGTTTGGATTGTTTGGCGTTGGCTTCTTTATCCAATTCATGGGTACTGGCATTGATGGTTTCTTGGGGACGTCATCATTTGGCGATGGGTCTCTTCTCTGGTCTTCCGCAACACTTGCCGTGCTCACACTTCCGGTTGTTATCGTCTCTGTTGAGGAGTCTCTCAAAGCCGTTCCGCGTGATCTCCGAGAGGCCTCACTTGCGCTTGGTGCTACGCGCCTGCAGACAATTGTAAAAGTGGTGTTGCCAAATTCCGTCACTGGCATTTTAACAGGTTCGATTCTAGCTGTGGGGCGTGGGGCTGGAGAAGTAGCTGCAATCCTCTTTGTGGGTGTTACGTATTCTTCCTCGTCGATTCCCTCGGCCGTAACAGAAAAGTTTATGCACCTTGGCTATCACCTCTTTGTTTTGAGCACCCAATCGCCTGATGTTGACAAGACACTTCCTTTGCAGTTTGCAACCACACTCGTATTACTCGGCTTAACATTTCTTTTGAACCTCACGGCAATCCTCATTCGTTCGCGACTTCGCAAGCGCTGAGAAGCCCCCTTTAAAAATGGCTAAGGAAACCTCCCCCACAAAGATCGAAGCGCACGGGTTCAACTTCCATTATGGAACAAAACAGGCGCTTTTTGATATCACGCTCAGCATTCCTGATAGGAAGGTAACGGCATTTATTGGACCTTCTGGTTGTGGCAAGTCTACATTCTTGCGGTCCATCAACCGCATGAACGATCTTATCGATGGTACCCGGGTAGATGGACACATGACGGTGGATGGAACGGATGTATATGACAAAGAAGTAGACGTTGTAACGCTCAGGCGTCGCATAGGAATGGTTTTCCAAAAGTCTATACCGTTCCCGAAGTCGATCTATGAGAACATCACCTATGGTCTTACCCTAAATGAACGTGTATCGAAGGCCGAGCTTGATGTAGTTGTTGAGAAGAGTCTTCGTAAATCTGCCCTCTGGGAAGAAGTCAAGGACCGCCTACACAATTCCGCTCTCAGCTTGTCTGGAGGCCAACAGCAGCGTCTCTGCATTGCTAGAGCCGTTGCCATCAATCCAGAGATTCTGCTGATGGATGAGCCGTGTTCAGCGCTCGATCCCATATCAACGGGAAAGGTGGAAGAACTCATTGCCGAACTTAAAGACTCGTACACAATTGTCCTTGTGACGCACAACATGCAACAGGCCGGACGCGTCTCCGACCTTACGGGCTTCTTTCTAATGGGCTCGCTCATCGAGTTTGATCGCACACGAACGATCTTTACAAGCCCGTCCAAGAAAGAAACTGAAGATTACATCACCGGCCGATTTGGATAACACCATGAACCGCACATTTGAAGAAGATCTCGATAAGCTCCGCACACGTCTGATTAGGATGGGCTCCCTTGTTGAAGAACAAGTGGAGTTTGCACTACGGGCGCTACGTGAAGGAAATCTTGAACTTGCTAAGATTGTTATTGACCGCGACGATAAGGTTGATAAACTAGACCTGAAGATCGACAAGCAGGTTCAACGCATCTTTGCCCTCAATCAACCAGTAGCTACAGACCTTCGTTTACTTCTCGCAGCGTTGAAGATTAACAACGAACTAGAACGTATTGGAGATATGGCTACCAATCTTGCGTCGATCGCTCTCATTTCTCCAAGTGCCGTGCAGCTTGCAAATCAGATAGACCTTCACCGCCTCGCAGGTGCGGCATTTACGATGCTAAAGTCAAGCTTGGACGCCTTTATCAATAACGACCCAGAACTTGCCGCACATATCTTGCCTTCGGACTCAAATGTAGACCAACTTTATGACAGACTCCGGTCTGACCTTGTAGAGATCATGAAAGCCGACTCCCTTCTTGTAGCAGACGGATCTTTGCTCCTTGTTGGGCTTTACACCCTAGAGCGTATGGCAGATCACGCAACCAATATCGCAGAGAACGTAATCTTCCTCACCGAATCAAAGCTTGTAAGGCATCGCTCAGTAAACGAAGGTAAGTAGTAACTTTGCAGGATGAATACTCGTGGTATCATCCTCGCCGGTGGCAGTGGCACTAGGCTCTATCCACTTACAGCTGCTTTTTCTAAGCAACTTCAGCCGGTGTATGACAAACCAATGATCTTCTACCCGCTCTCTACGCTGATGATGGCGGGAATGAGCGAAGTATTGATCATCTCAACCCCGGCAGAAACTCCCACATTCCAACGCCTCCTTGGTGATGGCTCCAGATACGGAATCTCCCTCTCGTATGCAGTGCAAGACAAACCTCGCGGAATTGCTGATGCGTTCCGTGTTGGAAAGGATTTTGTTCAAGGGGCTCCTGTCTGCCTGATCTTGGGCGATAATATTTTTTATGGCAAACTCGACTTTTTGCGCAATGCTATCCTCGAGAACAAAGGCGCTACGATCTTCGGCTATCGCGTTTCGGATCCAGAACGTTATGGCGTTGTAGAGATCGGCTCAGAAGGCCAGATACTTTCTATCGAAGAAAAACCAAAGGAGCCCCGTTCAGATCTTGCCATCCCCGGACTCTACGTATACGACGGTAGCGTAACGGATATCGCCACATCACTAACACCGGGCTCTCGCGGAGAACTAGAGATAACAGACGTTCATCGGATCTATCACGAGCAGAGCCGCCTGAGTGTTCAGCAGCTAGGGCGTGGCATTGCATGGCTCGATACAGGAACGCCAGAAAGTCTACTCGACGCTAGTACGTTCATTCATGCAATTGAAAAACGCCAAGGATTAAAGATCGGCTGCTTGGAAGAAGTTGCCCTCAATCAGGGTTTCCTTTCTGCCGACCAATACCGAGCTAGCATAGACCAACTACCACAATCGAACTACAAGCAGTACTGCGAGATGATCCTCGCCACACTATGACAAAATATCGACAGAGCCGCACGTTTGTCGATGTCCTTCAGTCGAGCTTCAATGAGTTCTTTCAGCGCTCTACCTCTACTGGCGTAACTATCCTCGTGTTTGCGGCAATTGCTCTGTTGTGGACAAATTCGCCGTTTCATTCTCTCTATGAAGCACTACTCCATCAGCCAGTTGAGATCGTAGTAGCTCAGCTTCGTCTAAACTTCACACTCGAACATTTTGTGAACGACGGGTTGATGGTGTTGTTCTTTCTTGTTGTTGGTCTCGAAATCAAACGCGAAATGTTGGTGGGAGAACTTTCTTCACGTCAAAAAGCTCTGCTTCCAATGATTGCGGCCGCTATGGGCATGGTAGCTCCAGCTGCGGTCTATTTGCTGTTCAACAGTGGCACCGATGCCGCTCGTGGTTGGGGCGTGCCTGTTGCAACAGACATTGCATATGCACTTGGAATTCTTGCCCTACTTGGCAACAGAGTTCCTCTTGGTCTCAAAGTTTTTCTCGCTGCACTTGCAATCGTTGATGACCTTCTGGCAGTGCTCGTGATTGCCTTGTTTTATTCTGGTGGACTCAACGTACAGATGTTGTTGTTTGCTGGAATCATCACTGGAGTTCTCATTCTTGGTAATCGGTTGCGGATTGGTTCTGTTTGGTTCTACGGCATCTTGGGTGTTGCACTTTGGGTAACCGTGTTGTTTAGCGGAATTCACGCAACCATCGCTGGTGTTGTACTTGCTATGTGTATCCCAGCCGATTCACGGATTGATCGGATCTCGTTCTTCACGAAGTCTCGCGATCTATTAGGCAAGATTTCTAAACGAGCAATTTCGGATGAGGAGGAAGGGGCTCAGCTCGACGCAATCCATTGGCTCGAAAAAATGTGTGAGTATGTACAATCACCGCTGCATAGAATAGAAAGTGGACTTGGCAAGACGGTCTCTTTCGGCATCATGCCGCTCTTTGCTCTAGTTAATGCTGGTGTGGTGATTGACCCAGCGTTAATCTCTTCTCTGGCAAGCCCCGTATCACTTGGCATTATTTTGGGACTCTTCATCGGCAAACAGCTTGGAATTACGGCCGCCGTGTGGGCAACCGTCAAGTTAGGTATCACGCGTTTGCCAAACGGCGTGAGCATGGTTCAGATGTACGGTGTTTCGCTTCTATGTGGCATCGGATTTACGATGGCGTTGTTTGTTGCACATCTTGCCTTTATTGACCCTCGTCATCTTGATATCGCAAAGCTGAGCATTATCGTAGGATCCATCATTAGTGCCGTTGTTGGCTCTCTAGTACTTCGTTCAACACTAGCTCGCGAGCAGCGCACATAATAACCTAGCTACAAGAAGTAACGGTTCAACTATTAAGAATCGTGAAGGTTCTTCTCGCCGTCTCTTCGTGAGCTTATTCACCACGAGCTCATACGATGCATCAATTTATGCACGGATAATCTTATCAGGAACAGTGCCATCACTTACGATAGTTGTACAGTGTTTTGGGTGAGATACGGTTATTCTGGGCCCGAACACCATCTAGCGGTATGAAGGCAAATATTTTGCCCACCACCTCTATCGTAAGCACCTCCATTGTAAACGACGTGTCCTCGTGCTCGGAGATCATCTGCATACATCATATCGTAATGCGGTATTCCTCAACCGGCTCCCCACCAATGAGGTGTTCCTGAATGATTCGTTCAAGTACTTTGGGTGTGCATGAATGATACCAGACATTTTCTGGATGGACAACGGCAATGGGGCCCATTGTGCAAATTCTGAGACAGTTGGCTTTTGTCCTGAAGACTTTTCCAGGAACATCGAGTTCTAATTCCTTGAGTCTACTCTTAAGATAGTCCCACGCTTCGATGCCCTTTTCTTCACTGCAACATTTGGGCTTCGTCTGGTCTGCGCAGAGAAATATGTGCCTTGAGTGAGTAGTAATACCAAGATTCTCAGACTTCTCAGTCAACTTTTCGAGTGGTTTCATTATTTCTTCTTCGGCTTCGTAGCACTTGGCTGTGAGGCAACAACAAGTCCGGCAGCATATGATTCAAGCGCTGGACGGAGTTCGGTAAAGAGATCGCGATGGCATAATGCCAGGGTAAGGCAGACACCCTTGGCGCCCGAATAGACATATCCAAAATAACGGATAGGTGCTTGTGGCGTAACCATGTCTATGGTAACCTCTTCCATATTTATACCATTTACGGTTACTGTCCTGCGGTCAACAAGTTTCGTTTCGGGGGCATCGGCCTTCATTCCCTCAACAAAGTTTGTAATGAACTCATCAATAGGTACAAACTCACGAAACGAGAGTGCCATTCCACGAGCATTCCCATCTACGTGTTCGAATTGTTTATCGATAGCTTCATTCGAATTTGAGTCTAATGATACCTGCCACGTTGCAAGATCCACGAAAAGAGTGGCGTTCTTGAGTGGATATTGTGTGGTTGCTTGTTTCGATTTGGTTACGATCTCTGTTTTGTCGGCGGTTGCAATTACAGTAGGTGTAGTCAACCGCGCTTCAACAAGTGTAACCGAAAGAAGCGTAAGTACGAATACCAAAAAAAATTTCATAGGTATATCAAGATGTCAGACGTGAACGAAAGAGACGGCGAATTGATAGCGTTGAATGAACCAGCGATAGCAAGGCACACACACCGAGTACAAAAATATCTCCCGGACGCTCAACATTCGCACCCGAGAGCAAAAGGAATAAACGAGGAACTGCCGAGGCCGTAAAAACCATGGCTACCAGACCCACGGCAAGACCAGCCCCTTCTAGTGCAACAGAGCTGTTTGAACGGGCTTTGAGACCCACTGCCGCAAGGGTGAAACCAACAATAAGAGGAACAAACGAAAGTGGCGCTCGCGTGAGGGCAAAACCTCCGGCACCAGCAAGTATTTGCAGCAATCCAATCATGAGCGTACTCATGCGCGAACCACATCTCCTTGTTTCGCAAAATGGACAGCGTGCTTTTCTGCTGCATCTGCAATTCCAAGGTTGATCTCATTCTTGAAGCTAGGTTCATCGGTCATCGTGTGAGCATCGGTAAACACTGCTACGGTGATCACAAAACCGAGCGACGAAATCTCTGTCATGGCAATATTGATCCTGTCTAGACTCTTCACCGTAAGTGGATGTGCGAGAATTACATTCCGTATGGCGTCTTGAAATGCAATCACGTCATGAACTGACGTGCCATGATCAAGTACAATGGATGTGCGGTATCGCCTATATGATCGTAATCCAAGATTGTCTACCGTCATATCTGCAAGCCTGCCATTAGGCAGCGTTACTACACTATCGGCAAACGTTCGGATGCGTGTGCTGCGGAATCCAATTTCCTGAACAACACCTTCTACATCCTGAAGAACAACCCAGTCTCCCACAACAAATGGCTGATCGGCCAATATCATCACGGAGCCAAAGAGATTCTTTATGGTGTCCTGCGCTGCAAGTGCAAGGGCCACACCACCGATGGAAAGTCCAGTAATGATTGCAGCTACATTTACACCAAGAATGCCGAGAACAACTGTTAGCCCAACAATCATTACAACTACTTTGAGGGCCGAGGCTACAAGGGGCGCCAATGTTTGTGCTACATCGCGGCCGTTAGATCTGTGCCGAAGGAAATGGCCAACAGCGCTATGGCATACGAGGTCAACCACACGATATGCCGCAATCCCAATAAATACCACGGCAAGTGCGTCTATCCACACTTCGATTGTATGTGTTACTGCGGCGGCAAGCCCTATCCATGGCAGTAAGAACCTGACTACTTCACAGACGATGCCAAGAGCTAAACTACGGGAAACTGCACGAACAAGGCCCTTGCCAGATTCAACACCGGCACGTTTCAAACCCCATTGAATCAGTCGCCCAATTGTTTGGCGTACCAACCACACGGCAACTCCACTTCCAGCAACCAGAGCTGCCAGAAATAGCCATTGCCAAGTGTAAAGACCCAGGATCAATTTGCACCCGGCACATTGAGCTTCTTGAACAGCTCTTTAATCTCGATGATCTTCATCTGCCCCTTATCACCTTCTCCATGGATGCGCACAGCTGCAGAATTGTTCTCTATTTCCTTGCTACCAACAACTAACGCAAACGGGATTTTCTTCTGCTCGCTCTCGGCTACCTTACGATTGATTTTTTCATTGCGCACGTCGCAATGAACGCGCATTCCCATGTTCTCAAATTCTGCCGCTAGATCTTGAGCAAACGTATGATGTGCATCTGCAATTGGGAGGATGCTGATTTGCACTGGTGCTAGCCAAAATGGGAAGTTGCCGGCATAGTGCTCGATGAGGATGGAGATAAAACGTTCCATGGAGCCAAAGGGGGCTCTGTGGATGATTACTGGACGGTGTTTGGCGTTGTCTGCTCCGGCGTATTCAAGATCGAAACGTTCTGGCATCACGTAGTCTACCTGTACGGTGCCCAGTTGCCATTTGCGACCAATTGCGTCGCGCACAATGAAGTCGATCTTAGGACCGTAGAATGCCGCTTCTCCCGTGCCGATGAAATATTCCAACTGCATATCATCAGCCACGGCCTTGATCTCGGCTTGTGCACGTTCCCAATGTTCGATGTCTCCGCCATACTTAGCATCGTTATCGTCGCGGAAGGACAAACGTGTACTTACATCCATACCGAAAGTGCTGAACACAAACTGTGTGAGTTCAACAACGCTCTTAATCTCGTCTTTGAGCTGCTCGTGCGTGCAATAGATGTGGGCATCGTCCTGCGTAAATCCGCGCACACGGGAAAGCCCGTTGAGCTCGCCCGACTGTTCGTAACGGTATACCGTGCCGAACTCCGAAATACGAACGGGCAGATCGCGGTATGAACGTGGCTTAGACGAATATATCTGGTGGTGATGAGGACAGTTCATCGGCTTGAGCAAATACTGCTCATCTTCAACAGTTATTGGGTCAAACTGCGAGTCCGAATAATACGGGTAGTGTCCCGAAGTTTTATACAGCTCAAGGTTGCCGATATGGGGCGTAATAACTTCCTGATATCCGCGTTTGACTTGTTCGTCACGCAAGAATGCTTCAAGACGTCGGCGCAATACCGTACCGTTTGGTAGCCAGATTGGTAAGCCCCCTCCAACCATCGGCGTAATCATATAGATCTCGAGCTCTCGCCCAAGTTTGCGATGGTCTCTACGCTCAGCTTCCTCGCGTTGTGTAATGTACTCTTCTAGTTGCTGCTTTTTTGGAAATGCAATGCCGTAGATGCGCGTGAGTTGTTTGCGCTTTTCGTCGCCCCGCCAGTACGCGCCGGCTATCGACATGAGTTTGGGATATTTGATCAGACCTGTAGAAGGAACGTGGGTGCCTCGGCATAGGTCTGTGAATCCACCTTGACGATAGAATGTGATCTCGCTGTGCTTGAGACCTTCTAAAAGCTCAAGCTTATATTCATCGCCCTTTTCTGTGAAGTATGTTACTGCATCTTCCCACGTAATCTCAATGCGCTCAAACGGCACGTCCCGCTTGACGAGTTCCTGCATCTTAGCTTCAATTTTCGGCAGTTCTTCTACGCTAAGTTTTGCGCCGCCGGGCAAATCCACGTCGTAGTAGAATCCAGCTTCGATTGGTGGACCAATTCCGAATTTCACGCCAGGATACAAACTCTCTAGGGCCTCGGCCATAAGGTGTGCCGTAGAGTGCCAGAAGATCTCCTTGCCTTCATCATTATCGAACGTCACAATGCGGATGTTGGCATCCATTTCAATCGGACGTGATAGGTCATACGGCTTCTCGTTTACATAGATGCCTACGGCAACACGCGCCAGGCCATCCGAAATGCTCTTGGCGATATCCATGCCTGTAGCACCCTGGGGGTACTCGCGCACGTCGCCGTTGGGGAGTGTAATGTTAATCATCAACGAAATTACGGAGTTACGGAGTTACGGAGGTCATCCCCGCGCAGGCGGGGATCCATCCATATCCGTCATGGGCTCGCGCCTCCGCGGGAGAGACGTCATTTCGTCATCTCGTCATCTCGTCTCTCCGGATACTGAAGTCTCGAGCCCTCGTAGAGCTCAAACTCGAGTAGTCTACATTCAAGATCTGCGCTCCAGAATGGCATGCGACGTTTTGAGCGCAGCCCAATCTCTTTGGCCAGAGAGAAGTTGCCAGTAAAGGCATAACCAGTATATCCGCGGAAATGTTGTTTATAGAGGTCGCCAATAGACCTATACGTTGCCTTTAGGGCGCGTTCATCGCCTAGGCGTATTCCAAACTCTGGATTGGCGATCACGATTGGCGTGTGTTCAGAATCGGCAGTAACAGCTTCTGATTCGTCGATTTCTGGTGGGCGTACATCCTGAAAGTCGCACGTGTTAAAAGCAATGGCCACACCGGCACGTTTTGCGTTGTCGCGCGCATGAAGGATAACCCGTCCGTCAATATCCGAGCAATGTATGTGGAGCTTGATTGTATTGTCTACGCGCTCAATAGCGTCCCGACGCATCTTCTGCCACAACTGTAGGTCTGCAGGTAACAAATGCATAAATCCAAAACTCTCGCGCATGGATCCAGGCGGGATGTTACGTCCAATAAGTGCTGCCTCTATGCCAAGTGTTCCACTACCACACATGGGATTTACAAAGGGCAATTGTGGCGCCCACTTGGTGGAAAGGACTACAGCAGCAGCTAGTGATTCTCGCATTGGTGCCTTTGCGGGATGAACTCTATAACCTCTGTCGGAAAGGGGCTGCCCTGATGTATCAACGTATACCATGAGTGTTTCGGCATGCCAGTAAAGGAATACTACAGAGCCTTGATTGCCTGGACCACTATCTGGACGGATGCCCTTGGATTCTCTGATACGGTCTACCACAGCATCTTTACAACGCATGTTGGCATACATCACATTATCGATACTCGGCGTATCTACCGAGCTAATCACACTTACAAATCCACGTGCCGGAATCCACTGTTCCCACTCTACGTTATGGACGGCCTCGTACATTTCATCGGAGGTAGTGGCCTGCCAAGATCCTAGACGAAACAACACTCGGTGAGCTGTGCGCAGCCACAGATTTAGCTGCAAACAGTCTTCGATAGTACCTTCAATCTCTACTCCAGCAGGGTGTTCGGCTGTAACTGTATAACCAAGCGCCTCAATTTCTGCACGGAGGATAGGTGGGATGTCTCGTGCACATGTGCAGAGAATGGTAGACGTTGGTGTGTTAGCCATGAAGGTCCCGAATTTTTCCTAGTACAGAAGAAATGAACGGATCTTTAAGGCCCGTATATGCGTCGCGGTCGGCAGAATGGAATTCGGCTATCTGACGTTTCACAGTGTCGTACAGCAAGGCGTCTTGTCTGTTTGCCAACAGGTGATCACGAAAGGCTACATGTCTGGCTATCTCCCTGCAGTCTTGATCAAATATGTGTAGATGAACGAGGGACATCTCCGCATCAGCCGACGGGAATACCACAAATCGTCTGCCAGGAATGCCATACTCACCTCTCCACAAGCCTCCAAGAGTTTCGAGGGTTGGACGAAGTTGCTCTGCTTCATCAAGCGTCGTAACTATTCCGATAAAGTCAAGAATCGGTTTTGCTACTATTCCGGGGATAGCGGTACTCCCTATGTGTAAACATTTCAATGTACCATTGCTGGCGTTCGATAGAAATCGCACCACCGCATCTGCTGCTGGAATCCAGCGTTCATCATGCTCTTGCAACACAACGTGTGTACGTGGCATACCAATGCCATACTCACGTAGGTCATACATAGATGTGATGGTATACTCTTGGTTCACGTTGAGGAAAAAACGTTGTTGAGCGCTACGTGGAGTGTATCAACATCATCCTTCGAAATGATAAACGGAGGAAGAAATCGAATCACATTGCCAGCCGTAGCGTTTGCGATTATTCCTGCTTCGAGAAGTCGCGCTACGTACGGTGCGGATTCTGTTGAAAGCACAAGAGCTTGCATGCAGCCCCTTCCTCGGACCTTACGAACTACATCTGGACACGTTGTTTGTATGCTGAGCAACTGGTTGCGCAGGTAGCTTCCGATTTCCTGGACGTGTAACATAAGGCCATTCATTACTTCGTCCATAAAGGCACTGCCTGCAACACAGGCTACGGGATTGCCTCCGTACGTTGTGCCATGCATGCCGCGTTCGAACAACGATGCCACTTCATCAGTTGCAAGAATTGCACCAAGCGGAAGTCCGCCGCCAATGGCCTTTGCAATGGTCACAATATCAGGTCTAACGCCATATTTCTCGAACGCAAAGAAGTCTCCGGTTCGCCCCATTCCACATTGCACTTCATCTGCTATGATAAGGAATCCAAATTGCTCTTTGAGTAACCAGAGGGCGCGGACAAATTCTTCGGTAACCTCACATATACCACCTTCGCCTTGTATAAACTCGAGCATCACGGCGCATGTTGTTTCATCTACGCGCGATGTTAGTGCATCAATATCGTTGAATGGCAGAACGATGGTGTTGGGAAGGAAGGGGCCCATGCCTTCTTTGTAGAGGGCCTTGTCCATGATTGATAGGGGGCCATATGTGCGGCCATGAAAGCCACCCGAGAAACCGATGATATCGTACCGAGCACGTGAATGGCCAAAGCGACGTGCAAGCTTCATTGCACCTTCCGTTGCCTCTGCGCCAGAATTGCAAAAGAACACACGAGGATATCCAGTTGCACCAACGAGCTTTTCAGAGAGTTCAACCTGCGGCTCTTGGTAGAAGACATTTGATACGTGCATGTAGCGCCGAACTTGTTGCTCAACCGCTTCAACAATCTTGGGATGCGAGTGGCCTAGAGCATTAACAGCAAAACCACCAAGCATGTCTAAGTATTGTTTTCCATCAACGTCTACAATATGTACACCTTTTGCATGGTCTATTGCAACCGGAATTCTACGATAGGTTTGAAACACAACGGCATGCTCACGTTCGATAAGCATGCCGCTTGCTGTTTGAGTATGTTCGGCGTTCATCTATTTTGTAAGAATCATGATCTCTACACGGCGATTTTGTTGACGTCCTTCTTCGGTTTCATTTGTGGCGATTGGATTGCGCTTGCCGTAGCCCTTAGGTATCAAACGCAACTTGTCTATGTTCCCGCGTTCAATGAGATAAACAACAACAGTATTAGCGCGCTCTTCTGAGAGTACTTGATTGTATTGGTCACTAGCTTTTGTGTCGGTATGACCACCGATTTCAATGGTCATTGATGGCGTATCTATGAGGAGCTGGGCAATACGATTGAGCTCTGGGAACGACTCTGGGCGCAGTGTTGCCTTCTTGTAGTCGAAGAATATATTGTTCAGCGCGGCAACAGTCCCTTCTTCGATCGGAACCAGATACAGATCTCGTTTAATCTCTGTATACTCTTTCAATGTGGAAAGGTCGAGGTTGTCATTAACAGACAAATAGTTTGGTGCTGAAGCCCTGAATCCGAATTTTCCTCCAGCGGGAAGTACGATCTTGTAATTACCACTTGTGGGCGTGGAACGAGCTCGGCCCGCTTCAGTCCCAGACGGAAGCACTTCGTATATAATGTCGCCTTCTACCGGTTCATTGGTTGCCTTATTCAAAACCCTGCCCGTTACCAGAACCACGGGACGTGGTCGGACGTTTTCGGGAAGACGGATTCTTAGAATATCACCAGCTCCTAGCGTATTGGCATATGAAACGTAGTACGCAAAGTCTCCTGCAGCAGGAATCGTATAGTACAAATCCCATCCTGCAGTATTGATCGATGGACCAAGATTTTCAGGGGGCGACCAACTAGTCCACGTAGAGTCCATACGGCGTGTAACGAATACATCAAATGCACCATAGCCCCCTTGCCCATCAGAAGCAAAGTAGAGCGATGAGTTGTCTGATGCAATAAAGGGAGTAGCCTCGTGACCAAGAGAATTCACAGTTTGGCCAAGATTCACTGGTTCTGAGAACGAACTGTCTTCTTTACGAAACGAAACGTAAAGATCCTTGCCACCACGTGAATCTTTGCGTTCCACAGCCAAAATCATCGTTTTGTTATCGTTGGCAAGGGAATATTCTCCAAACCGATTGTCGTTATAGAAATTGTCGATTATCACTGGTTTAGGCACCGCCCAGCCGTCGGCTGTTCTGTGCGAGATAGCAACACTTCTCTGTCGATTGGTAGATGAGCTATATCCATCGCCAACGAGAATTGTATTCCCATCGGGAGTGATTGAACAGAGATAGTTGTTATCGCGATTATTCAGCGGTATGCCAATGTTTTTCGCAAGACTCCACGTTCCATCCTTACCAAATTCACTGAACCAAATATCCTGCCGTCCACCACCAATATTCTCAGGTGAGTGACTCCTGCAGAAGTACAACGTAAGCCCATCTGGCGCGATTACAGGGAGGATGTCGTCGTATTGCCCGTTGACATTTGCACCAAGATTCTGCGGCAAATAGGTAGAGTCAACTGCCTGCGCATTGGTGTTACATACAGCCAGTACGCTGCAGATGATTATCGTTAGTGTACGCTGTTTGCTGTTCAACTTATTTGTCTTTCTTAATCGAGAAGGTGATTTTCTCAAGAGGATTGTCTCCTGCATCACGAGGACTGTTTACAACTGCGTCAGCAACTTCCATTCCACTAAGTACTTCGCCAAAGGCAGTGTATTGGTTATCAAGAAACGATGCATCTGCTACACAGATGAAGAACTGCCCGCTAAAACTGTTCGGATCTGGCGTACGTGCAGCAGATATAACACCACGAGCATGCTTCTTTGTGGAGAATTCTGCAACAACCTTATTCTCATATCCACCAGAGCCCCATGTATTCTTTGGACCAGATTTAGAGTTTGGATCTCCACCCTGAATCATGAAATTCGGAATTACTCGGTGAAAGGCAGAGCCATCATACCAACCTTCGCTTACGCGAGCTTCAAAAAACTCGCAGTGCTTTGGTGCAACTTCTGGCCAAAGTTTGATCACAATCTTGCCAAGCTCCTTGTTTCCTTGCATTACTGTTAGAGTGTACTTCATCGCCTTCGTTTCCTTCTTTTCGTCGGCTTGTGCCGAGGTGATTGGTGTAACAAAAAGGCCCATAACGAGGACCATCAACATAATTCCAGTGAACGTTCGCATGAAAAACTCCAAATTCAGGTGGTTCTATCGCCGTTTAATCGTGTGAATTGTGATCGAATTCCTAGGTATTCCGTCGGTCTCCCCAAGCGGACCGGGCTCAACTTCGGAATTCCCAATCTTGTCAACCACATCCATCCCCTCTATGACGTTCCCAAAAATCGTGTATTGGTATGGAAGACTGGCTGCTTTATCGAGACAAATGAAAAATTGGCTTGTGGCAGAGTTCGATATGGGTTTGCGAGCCATGGCTACGATGCCCTTTCGATACCCATTTTTTGCCGACGGTAGGGAAATGTCAAGTTCTTCCTCAAGGGGCTTACCAGCCGATGTTTTGCCGCCCCTTCCCCACTCTGACCTGGCCTGGGCGTCTCGGGTCCTAGGGTCACCGGCCTGGATTACAAACCTTTTGGACACCCTATGAACGAGGATTCCATCATAATATTTCTGGTCAACCAAGCCAAGGAAATTGGCAACTGTTATGGGGGCATCCTTACCATACAGTTCAATGCTGATCGTACCCTTCGACGTTTTGATCATCACGGTATCGGTTGTGACAACGTGTGATGTTTCTTGGGTTGTAGTGTCGGCCTTCCGCATTGAATCCACCAAGGGCCCCTTCATCTGCTCCAGCACTGGTTGTTCTTTCTGCTCTTGTTGCAAACATCCTGTTAAGAGCAGGGCCGTACCTAGGCACAGTCGGTAGATGATGAAGGCCATCATGCTATGTGTTCGTAGATACTTCAAAAGGAAGGCAATAGACCAATAACCACTCGCCAACGCTGCAACCGTAGCGATGAGAAGTTGCAATCCTCCATCAGTCCAAGAAATGTGTCCTACTTCATGAGCAAATTCAAGAATGCCTGCGGCAAGTACCGCTGGAATCGAAAGTAAGAACGAGAAACGCGCTGCATGCTCACGCGTCATTCCCCTAAACAGCGCTGCCATTATTGTTGAACCGCTCCGCGAACTACCAGGCACCAAGGCCAAACATTGAGCTGCACCAATAACTATTGCATCCTTCGTTGTGAGGTCCGACGTAGTGCGCTTAAAAGATGCACGCTTTTCAGCAAGCCACAACAACAAAGCCACTCCAATAAGGGCAGCGCCAATTAAATGCAGGTCCTTGGTAATGGCTCCCTCGACGATGCTTTTAAAAGCTAGGCCTACGATAACAATCGGCATTGTACCGATAATCACGAACCAACCTAGTCGGGAATCTGCACTTTGTTCGCGTAAGGGGCGCCTTGAGCCCCCAAGGTTCTCTACAAACCAAGACATGACAGAGCGTTTGATATCCGACGCAAAGTAGAGTATCACAGCAGCCAGAGTTCCAATCTGTATCGTGGCCATAAAAGACGTCCACCGCTCTGGATGCATAGGGTCTATCACACCAAGCGCCGAGGCCGCCACCGTAAGGTGGGCCGTGCTCGAAACTGGAATAAACTCTGTAAGTCCTTGGATGAGCCCCAAGATGAAGGCTGTGAAAATTGACATATCCGCAAAACTACGAAGTCAATGGGCTTCAAACCATGAAACTCCTGTTCCCGTCTCTACGAGTATCTGGACGCCATCAAGTGGCAAGGCGAGCTCCATCTCTGTTTTTACCATAGATGCGAGCTGAACTGCTTCATCTGCTGGGGCTTCAAAGAGGAGTTCGTCGTGCACCTGCAGCATCATGAGCGACCGCATTTTTTCGCTTTTCATGCGTGAATGCACTCTGATCATGGCAAGCTTCATCATGTCTGCTGCAGTTCCCTGAATTGGCATGTTGATAGCCGCACGCTCTGCTGCGGAGCGAAGATTGCGGTTGCTGCTTGCGATAGCAGGGAAGTATCTGCGCCTTCCTAGCAACGTGCTGGCATAGCCCCGTTCACGTGTAATGGCCACTGTCTCGTCGATATAGTTCTTGATACCAGAATATTTACTGAAATAGTTGTCGATAATCTGTTGAGCTTCAGTGCGTCCGATACCTAACCCTTGAGCAAGCCCAAATGCCCCCTGACCGTACATGATACCGAAGTTTACGGTTTTGGCAACTCGGCGTTTATCCGGCGATACTGCTGCAATTGGAACATCAAATAAAATCGCAGCCGTGGCCGCGTGGATGTCAGCTCCAGATGAAAACGCCTCGATGAGGTTGGGATCTTTCGAAAATGCAGCCATAATCCGAAGTTCTATCTGCGAATAGTCTGCAGAAACGATAACATAATCCTTCTTTTGAGGCACAAAGGCTTTGCGTATTTGCTGACCAAGCACCGTTCGAATGGGGATGTTCTGGAGATTTGGGTCGGTTGATGAAAGCCGGCCTGTAGCTGCAACCGTTTGATTGAACGTTGTGTGCACCCTTCCTGTGGTAGGGTGTATTAACCGCGGGAGAGACTCCACGTAGGTACTCCTGAGCTTTTCAACTTGACGGTAATCAAGAACCATACGTGCTATGGGATACATTTCTGCTAAGTCTGTGAGAACACTAGAATCTGTGCTGTATCCTGTTTTGGTTTTTTTTGATGCTGGGAGCATCATCTTTTCAAACAAGATCTCGGCAAGTTGTTTGGGTGATGAGATCACAAATTCCTGACCGGCCTCTTTCCATATTTCGCCTTCAAGACGGTGGGCCTCGGCGCGAGTGAACTCCGAGAGTACAGATAGTGCACTGGTGTTAATGCTAACGCCGTTATACTCCATCGTTACCAGCACTGGAACACTCTCGAACTCCACTGTTTGTGCAAAGTGCAGGAGGTTTTCCTTTTGGAGCGCGTCGTGCATCAGATGGGCAAGTTTGAGAGCGAGGTCTGCATCCTCCGCGGCATACTCTGCAACGCGGCCGGCATCTATATCCCGCATCGACTTTTGTTGACCGCGTTTATCACCGATCAACGTTGTAATGGAAATGGGTGCATACTGCATCCACCGTTCCGATAGCGCATCTAGATTATGGTGCTTGTCTGGGTCGAGAACATAACTCGCCAACATCGAATCAAACGCCACTGGAGACACTTCAACATCATATCGCTTGAATATCAGCATGTCGTATTTGAGATTCTGACCACACTTACCAATTGCTTGATTTTCTAGAAGTGGTCTAACCACTTCTAGGACGTCGGCAAGGGGCAGTCCATGCCGCTCCGTATGGTCGGCAAAGAGTGAACCAGTATCGTTAATCGCAGGATCGTCTACGTCTACGTAATACGCAATGCCCTCTTCTGCGCACAAGGCAATTCCTACAATCGAGCAACGCATAGCGTCCAGCCCCGTGGTCTCTAAGTCTACAGATAGCAGCAGAGCCCCCTTCAGCGAATCAATCATGTCTGAGAGTCCACCGGGGGTGTCTACAAGAGTGTATGTGTGGGGAACATCAGGCAGTGCCTTGAGGTGCGACTTCTCTCCAATTGTTGTCACTTCGCTTGGAACAGCATCTCCATCTTTATCCCGAATAGAAGCAAACTTTCTCCGCAACGTGTAAAAGCCAAGTTCTTCGCACCATGTATCCAAAGCGGCATAATCGATCTGCTTACGAATGAGGGCGGCTCTTTTTGCGTCCACAGGAACATCGGTATGGATGGTAACAAGGGTCTTTGAAAGAAAGGCCATTTCTCGATGTTCTTCAAGCTTCTTGCGAACCGAAAGCCGTTCAACTGATTCGAGATTGTTGTAGAGATTTTCAAGTGATCCAAACTGTTCGATGAGAGGTATGGCGGTTTTTTCTCCGATTCCTTTTACACCCGGAACGTTATCTGAACTGTCGCCAATGAGTGCAAGCACATCGATTACATGTTCCGGACCAACGCCAAACTTTGCCCTTACTTTTTCTGGATCGAGTACATCATATTCACCAACATCTTTTCCTGGACGGAGGATCTTTACGTTATCTGTGACGAGCTGGAAATAGTCCTTGTCCGACGTAACGCACAGAACCTCGTGACCATCAACATTGCCTTCGCGCCTGCAGATTGTCCCAACAATGTCATCAGCTTCAAAGCCCGGCATTTCCACCATCTCCAGACCCAAGAGCTTGATCATCTCCTTGATGCGTTTGAGTTGGGGCACAAGATCCTCTGGGAACGCATCTCTGTGGGCCTTGTACTGGTCATACAAGATGTGCCGAAACGTTGGCTCTGGCGTATCGAAGACCACCGCTATGGCCTCCGGACTGTGCTTATCGAGAAGCGACATGAGAATATTAGCAAAGGCAAACACGGCAAACGTCGGTTCGCCAGAAGGGGCCTGCATGCCCGTACGGAGCAGGGCATGATATGCGCGGAAGACCAACGACATACCATCGATAAGGATAATTGGACGCATGGTACAATCTACGGTCGTAGTTTCGTAAATGCTTCTTCAGATGCCAGAACCTCTTCTTTACGTTGGCTTCATAGTCTTGGTGCTGTTACTATTGGCACTAGACTTGGGGATATTCAACCGGACGCCACATGTTGTTAAGGTAAGTGAGGCCGTGGGGTGGACCGTTTTCTGGATAAGTCTTGCTATGGCATTTAATGTTTTTGTCTATTTCGAGCGTGGCCCAATTGCGGCAACTGAGTTTTTCGCAGGGTACTTGTTAGAACAGTCGTTGTCCGTAGACAACATCTTCGTCATCATCCTCATCCTCAGATATTTCAAAGTAGCACCCCAGTATCACCACAAGGTGTTGTTTTGGGGCATCGTGGGTGCGCTGGTAATGCGCGGAACAATGATAGGGCTTGGAGCAGCGCTCATACACGCCTTTGACTGGATTTTCTATGTTTTTGGCGCCTTTCTGCTCTTCACTGGTATTCGCATGGGATTTGCAAGCGAAAACGCAGAAGACCTAAAAGATAATCTCGTTGTGAAGTATGGCAGAAGGTTCCTAAGAATCACGGAAGAATATCACCAAGAACGATTCAGCATTAAGCGCGATGGGGTTCGATTTTTTACTCCGTTGTTTCTTGTTGTGCTAGTTGTGGAGGTTACCGACCTCGTTTTTGCCGTTGATTCTATTCCTGCAATTTTCGCAGTTACAAACGACACGTTCATTGTATTTACTTCCAACGTCTTTGCCGTGATGGGCCTTCGATCTCTCTTCTTTGCCGTGGCTGGTATGATGGGGATTTTCCACTTTCTAAAATATGGACTTAGCGCAATCCTTTCTCTCATCGGCATTAAGATGATCCTTCAAGCATGGGTTGATGTGCCTACCTCTATTGCACTTGGTGCAATCGCATCCATCCTCGCTGTTTCTATCATTGCCTCCATTCTTTTTCCAGAGGCCAGTAACGATGACGATTCTGACAACTCTGCTGAGACCAAGTAGGGGGCTGTTTGGCACGGGTGTTTTTGTAGTGTCATGTTTTATTGTGTGTAGCTCCTGCGCTAGTATCTCGTCCAAATCTCCACCCCTTGAAACAGCCCAGACTTTGCTTGGAGCGCCGTATTGTTCGTCTGGTGGCACTCCAGCGTGTTTTGATTGTTCTGGCTTTGTAAGCTATTGTTATGCTCAGGCCGGCATCATACTACCAAGAAGAGCAGAAGACATCTTCAAACTTGGTGGGCCTGTGCCTATAGATTCGTGTAAACCTGGCGATCTGGTTTTTTTTAGAACAGCCGGCAAGAATGTCAGCCATATTGGCATCATGACTGACTCTAAAAACTTTATCCACGCCTCCACATCCAAGGGAGTTGTGATTACGCCCCTTACTGATGGATACTGGGCGCCGCGGTTTATAGGAATGAAGAGACTTGTAGAGAAAAAATAAAGTAGGCCTGGCCCTCTCTGCCAACGACCGTTTGGACACAGTTTGTGGTCATATGTACGGCGCCCTTTCGCCCTTTCGCCCTTTCGCCGTCTCTCGGGATGGCTTAAAGCGTCTTTAACACACTTTGGATCTCATCAATTATTGGTTGTTCCTCTATCCGCGTAGCATGAGTTAATGCCTCATTGAACAGTGTGCGTGCTGCTGCCACGTCCCCAGATTCTGTCTCAATCAAACCTTTGGTATAGAGGGCTATGGCAAGTCCATACCCATCATTCAGTAGACTTTTCTGTGCAATACTTGTATTCACGAGCTCACGAGCAGAGTCTAGTTCGCCCCTTCTCATATGAAGCTGCGCAAGATTGGTGCGCAATGAGGAACTGCCTACAAGGTCGCCAACGCGCTCATGCAACTCAAGGGCCTGCCCATACCGCACCGTTAAGCGCACGTGCCATCCCATCCCACTTTGCCAAGGAGCGATAGATTTCTGCAGCTTCAAGTAGGCGTGGAAGTCCTTCCGCATAGTCTTCATGATACAGTCGCAATCGAGCAATATTTGATAGTGCGTTTGCACGCCTCATCTGCTCACCGCAGTTGTCACTGAGGTCAAGTGATCGTACGAAACATGCCTCGGCTTCCTTGAGATCTCCTACGGACTCATTCCACATACCCAACATTGATACTGCTGCAAGTTCGCCTTCGCTGAAGGCAATTTCCTTTGAGATGCGTAATGCCTCTGTAGCATAGGAATACACCGGCCCCCCGATCACCACCAAGACTTGAAGCTGCCGAGGCTCTGCACAATGCAATTACGTGTTGGGATGCATCGCCTGTTTCACGAGCTAATTCCATTGCCTGCTTATACGATGCTAATGCACCGCTAACGTTACCAACGAATTGTTCGATTACTCCACGAAGGCACAACACCTTGCCGTGCAACACTTGCACGGAGCGGGTAGCTCTAACCGGCGTACACACACGTAGTGCCTGTGCAATTGCATTATGTGCCTCTTGTTCCGCATACAACTTCCAAGCATGATCAGCTACTGCAAGCCAGGACGAAACGGCTTCCAGTGCATCTCCGGCACGCTCCGCATGAACAGCGAGTTTGGCCATTATGTTCTGGTGGTCCACGGCAAGCTCTATCGTTTGTGTCTCAGAAACATACCACTCCTTTTTACCCAGCGAACGAATGATCATATGATCTTGCTCGGCCTTCCTCAACACCTGCGCTATTCGCAACGGAGGTAGGGGGCTTACATCACGCAACACGAGCGAGGTAAACGTCTCACCCTCTACAGCAGCCATTAATAACAAATCTCGCTGATCGGCATCAAGCCGCCTGAGCTTCTCTGCTATTACTGCGTTGAAACTTGTTTTTGAATGTGGCCCATTCTCAACGTGTACATAACCTTGGGCAAGAAAGGGATTACCTCCAGAGAATCTATGTACGTTGGGTATCGACACAGAAACATCGCCGAGTACCGCTTGTAGTTCAGCCGCATTCATTGGAGGAAAAATGATTTCTTGGCAGAGATCGTAACGCTCCAGCTCCCTGCGGATATGAAGAATCGTGTGTTCTCCCCCTTGGTTGGACGTTCGTACATCGTCTGGACGATATGCAACTACACACGTGATGTTCCCTTCTGAAGCTCGTGCCAATGCAAAGAGAAGATTGAGCGACGAGTCGTCTGCCCAATGTGCATCATCAATCATGATCACAACTCGCCCCTTCTCAGCAAGTGCACAGAAAAATCCCACACACTGATGAAATATATGCTCACGGCTTACAGGGGGCTCGGCGGCTGCGTTCGCCAACCGATGCTCACGAACGATTGAAATGATTTCCACTGTCGATTCAATTACATCGCCAACAATCGGAACAAACTTGATCCAAGCACGCGCCAAATCCGTTACAAGTTGCTTTGTCTTCTTTGTGGGTGCTTCAGACGCTAGTTCACGCATGAGTTGTATCCACGGATACAAGGCCTCAACAGCGCCAACATTACCAGCCTCGCCGGTTACGAACACAACTGGAATGGTGCCCGTTCGGAAATGTTCTATGAGTGCATCTTGTATTTCAGTCCGATTCATTCCCTAACAAGTTACGCCCCCTACAATTTCAGTTAGACTGCCGGTTTGGCAGCTCCTAAACGTAATTCTGTCAAACGGTTACCTCTCCATACTGCCGTATTGGCAGATAATTGACTTTGGCACAGTTTTCCATGGTGAGCAATCGTACCCAACTGAAAAACTCAAACTATATCTCTTTTCGTATTAAAAAGGAACCCTAATGGGAAAGATCATCGGAATCGACCTCGGAACCACAAACTCGTGTGTTTCGGTAATGGAGGGCACAACGCCAATTGTGATTGCCAATGTTGAAGGAATGCGAACAACACCTTCTATCGTTGCATTTACAAAGAGTGGCGAGCGCCTTGTTGGTCAGTCTGCTAAACGGCAGTCCGTTACAAATCCTAAGAATACCGTCTTCTCCATCAAGCGCTTCATGGGAAGACAAATGTCTGAAGTGTCGGACGAAGCCAAGAGCGTTCCGTATTCTGTTGTTGCTGGAGAAAATGATGCAGCCCGTATCGACATTGACGGACGCCTCTACTCGCCCCCTGAAATCTCGGCCATGACGCTCCAGAAGATGAAGCAAACGGCAGAAGATTACCTCGGTGAAAAAATCACTGAAGCTGTTATCACGGTGCCCGCATATTTCAACGATGCTCAACGTCAGGCAACGAAGGACGCAGGCGAGATTGCCGGCCTTACCGTTCGCCGTATCATCAATGAACCAACGGCTGCAGCTCTGGCGTATGGTCTCGACAAAAAGGGCCAGAACATGGTAGTTGCTGTCTACGACTTAGGTGGTGGTACGTTTGACGTATCCGTGCTTGAGATCGGCGATGGTGTCTTTGAAGTAAAGTCTACCAATGGCGATACACACCTAGGTGGCGATAATTTTGACCAACGTTTGATTGACTTCCTTGCTGATGAATTCAACAAGCAAGAAAACATTGACCTCCGCAAGGATCCAATGGCACTTCAGCGCCTTCGTGAAGCTGCAGAGAAGGCAAAGATTGAACTGTCGCAATTGCTTCAAACAGATGTTAACCTACCGTTCATCACTGCAACGGCAGACGGTCCTAAGCACCTTAACATCAACATTACGCGCGCTCGTTTTGAACAACTGTGCGTTGATCTGTTCGATCGTTCACTCAAGCCATGCGAAGCCGCTCTTCGTGATGCAAAGCTCACACCTTCGCAGATAGACGAAGTGATTCTTGTAGGGGGCTCTACACGCATCCCGAAAATCCAGGAACTCGTTAAGAACTTCTTTGGTAAGGAGCCATCAAAAGGCGTCAACCCAGACGAAGTAGTTGCCATCGGTGCAGCTATTCAGGGTGGCGTTCTATCGGGTGATGTAAAGGACGTTCTACTCTTGGATGTTACTCCACTTACGCTTGGTATCGAAACTATGGGCGGCGTGATGACTGCGATGATTCAGTCCAACACAACCATCCCACACCGTAAAACAGAGACGTATTCAACTGCTTCTGACAGTCAGCCTTCCGTGGAGATTAACATTCTTCAAGGCGAACGTGCAATGGCAGCAGACAACAAAACACTTGGGAAGTTCCACCTCGACGGAATTCCGCCAGCACCTCGTGGTGTGCCACAAATTGAAGTAACGTTTGATATCGACGCTAACGGCATTCTCAGCGTGGCAGCAAAGGACAAGGCAACAGGCAAGGAGCAGAATATTCGTATCACTGGTTCTAGCGGACTCGACAAAAACGAAGTCGAGAAAATGAAGCGAGACGCTCAAGACCATGCTGCTGAAGACAAGAAACGCAAGGAAGAGATCGACGACCGGAATCAAGCAGATCAGCTCGTGTATAGCACCGACAAGCAACTCAAAGAATACGGCGAGAAGCTTGATGCAGAAACGATCGAACAGCTGACCAAAGCTAAGGACCGACTCGCAGATGCAGCAAAGAACAACGCGTCTGACATCCGCCCTGCAATGGATTCCCTCAACCAGCTCTGGAGCGCAGCTTCTACAAAGATGTATGAGCAAGCAGCTCAAGCAGAACCTGCCGACGGCAGCCAGCCAACTGGTGATGCACCTGCAGGCGAAGCCGATGGCAACAAAGTTGAAGACGCGGATTATACAATTGTAGACGAGAAGTGATCGTCGAATAGCGAATTCAAAAGGCCCGTGCTGGAGTAATTCGGCATGGGCCTCTTTTTGCTCTATAGCCTCGTCATCTCGTCATCCCGTCTGCCCTCGCACCGAGTAAAGGTTTTGTAAAGGTGCATTTGAGTTCCCAAACTCCGATGTTCATGTAACAACATCTGTTCATCTTTTTCAGGAAGTGGTATGAAGCAGTCTATAACTGTGATTTTATTCGCAATTGTGTTCTTGATTGGTATCAATTCGGCAGTTGGCCAGAAATTTTACGGTTCACTCGAGATGGAGCGTGTTTTTTCGTATAACCAGGCTCGTGAAAAGGTTGACCTTGTATGGGCTTACGTGGACAGCACGTTTATCTTTGGTAGGTACGAGGATGGGACAATTCTTGCCGGGCCAGCAGATGCTCGCGTATTGCGTACACTTCTCAATCCCAACGCAGATATATTGGTTCCAGATACGGATACGTTGCTGCTTCTAGATTGTGGTAGTCTGTGGCTGTTGCCCATTGATTCTGATGCGCCGAGGGTCCGCCTTATGGATTTGAGCGCTGATAGCAGGTTCGTTAGGGCAATCGATCATGGTTTTGCCCGTAGAGTTGGCCCAAAGATCTACATTCACAGCAACTACTCTTCAATACCTACTGATTCGGTGGAACAGCCAGCGGACAATGACTATTGGTCTATAAGTGCCAACGGCACCCGGACGGCTTCTTGGGGCTGGGGGCCAAGCAACGGCTCTGTACATTGGCGCGAAAACGACGTTACCACATTCGCCTTTCCTACGTGGGGGCCTACCTCATGTAGTGTACTCGCCGATTCCGTTGTTGCCGTGTGGAGTTCGAATCTACTTATAAGCCGAGATCGTGGGTTAACATGGCACCACTATAAAACAAAGGATATCGACGAATCGCTTCCAGAAGAGGATGTCACCTACCAATCGTTTACTAACATTCAGGCCCGAGGAACGGATATCTATGTAAGCTTCGTACCTCAATCGAGATCTGAAATCTACTTCTATTTCTCCTCCGATCTAGGCCTCACCTGGCAGAGATATAGCCCTGCCAGATCACCAGAACAAACTGGGCCTGCTGTTCCATACAGGTCTGGGATTGGCTCGCAACAGACTGCTGCGGGCGTTCGTTTTGTTGCCGATAGTAACGGTACACGTATTGTTGAGACAAGTCATCCTATTGAGTACTACGATGATTTCCTTTACAAAGCTTATAGAATGCTGGGACCAAACTTTTCTGTTGTGGATACGCTCTACACGTGGAAACACTCTCTTGATGATTGTATTTCCTTTGACCCAGCAGGAGTTGGCACGAGCTCATGGCTGTGGTTCAGCAACGGTACAGCCCTAGTGAAGCCGCAGACGGCAACTACCTACACAGAGCGCACACTCCCAACAAGCCCACTCCTTTCATGTTGGGTAGTGGATTCAGCAACAGCCATCATCATGGGTGAGCAAGGGGCGTATGTTTCAACAGATGGGGGAGCTACGTGGACTTCGGAGACCGAATACAACAATCTATTGGCCTTTACACCAATCCATGATGGCCAACGGCTCAGTCTGTGGAGAGCACCCGGCGCAGGGCTGGAGATTCGTTCATCTGCCACCGTCTCTACTACCGGAACACTACTTGCCATAGTACCCAATACCGAAGCGTCGCAGTACCTGATCTCGCGATACGGGGCTTCTGGCTGCGTACTCCATGCTGTTGCTGGGTCGTTCTGGACGTCGCACACAATCGAGAACTTTGCAGACACCTCCACATATGAACACATTCCAAACGGTTGGATCCGCTATGCAGACAGCCTGACCTCGGAAGTTGTGTTAGGGCCAGATCTCCAATCATCCTCCATCATCCCGCGAATACATGAGGCCAATGGATGGGTCTTTGGTATCTCCGTGGATGCCAACATTGGCCTTCGGTTCAACGTAGCCCCTCTTAGTGTTGCTGGAGAACGTCCAAATCCAGCTCGTCTCTTGGTCTTCCCTAATCCAGCTAATGACCAGTGTTATGTAAAGTCAACGGACGGACAAGAGCTCACAACCGTAAACGTATACAACACCTTGGGCAGCCTCGTTCTGTCCCAGACCGTCCATGGCCCTGAAACACTGCTTTCTACCTCCGGCCTCCCCTCTGGAGTTTACTACCTCTGCATTGGGGGAACCTGTGCTAGATATCAATCATTAGTCGTCAGTCATTAGTCATTAGGTCATTATCTTCCCGCATGGCAGTAACCACCCGCAACCGCGTTCTCGAGCTTTCAGAGCATACACCCGCTCAAATGATGGTATTTGGCCTCATGGCAATATCATGTTGGGCTGTACTTTTCTTGTTTGTAGCAGCCCCGTTGATGGACGCTTTTTTTAGCGGCTTTCTTCGAAGCGAGGTAGTACGGGATGGGTCGCAGGTTACGTATAGAATTGCTGAAAATCGAGACGATGAAGTAGTAACAACAGGTACGTTTTCTACGTGGGCACTTGTAGACCCACGAGAGCGCAAGCTGATAGATGCAGCAAGGGCAGCAGCTCTCCATCCCGATGAGCCCCGTCCCTATCCGGCCGAATACATCTTTACGCCTGCCATTGCCTTGGCACCGTTGGTAATTGTAGGGGGCTTTGTGCTTGCCGCCATACTTACAACGCTTCTACCAGGGATATTTGGATACGTTCGGCAAAAATTTGAACGCGAAGTGTTGAATGCGATGGACCGGATTGCCGTTGCCCAATATGGCGATCACACTCCTGAAGAGATCAAGGCTATAACAGGTGATTTGCTTGCTGCGGACCTGAGGAGACTTCATGACCTTGCCGACATCTATGCCATGCCATATTCAGATCTTGAACTCCTACAGGCTGCACTCCGCTGGAGAGAAGCTGCAGGATTGGCGAAAATATGGAGAACGCATGATGCGATTAGGTTCTACATGCGCGAATATTTTACAGACAGATACAGCAACGCCGTGCTTGGTTTGGTCTACATCGGTGCTGCCATCCTCATCATTGTTATTGGCATTCGTGGCCTGAAGTTTCTTCCTGCTACAGACCCTTCTGTTGTTCTAGGTGCGCTTGGCCTTGAGTTCATGTTGCTCATCACCTATGCAATGGTGTTGATGTATGGTAGAACAGACGAAGATGGTGTTGATGCTTCACGCGAGCCGCGGCATGTTGGGGCGGCATCGGATGCAGACGCGGAACACCTCTTGCGCGCCTTCCTCGCCGTCCCCAGGAATCCTTCATCACAAGGGGATAACTCGTGAATCACGAAATCGTTGGACGTGATGCCGTTTGCTCAGCGCTTACTGGTTACATCTCTGCATGGTCCAAGGGTACGGGCAATGTTGTGATTCTTTCAGCCGAAAGCGGAATGGGCAAAACAGCCGTTCTTGATTGGGTAGAAGCTCAGCTTGCAACAGCACATGCCGGCGCTACAGTTCGTGTTGATTGCAGGCCGCCAATTGGCGCGATTAACACAAGTGCTATTCAGCCGCTTCAGCCATTTGGCGCTGCAATAGACAAGTTATTTCTTCAATCAGGTCAAGCAGCTCGTAAGCGGCTTGCACTGAACATTGGTATGAGTGTTCTTGCATCAATACCAATTGCTGGAGATCTTTTCTACGCTGTAAAAGCAATCTCGCAGGACGTTAACGAATACAAACGGGATACTGCGGCAACACAAGAGAAGAAGCGTTCTGCTGTTGCAGAATGTGTTGCTACACTTCAGTCTATCGCAGAAAAGACTCCCTTCGTACTCTTGGTGGACGAGGCACATTGGTCCGATGCACAAAGCGTAGAAGTAGTTCGGCAGCTCCTAGCTTCCATCTCAGATATTCCTTTGTTGATTATTTGGGCTGTTTCTCCGTCCGTTGTTCAACATTCAAATCTGCCACTTGCAACTCTGTTGAGGGTAGATTCTCTCCGTTCTAACACACTTCATCTAGAGCCAATCGGTCGCGCCGATGTTGCTAACGTTGTCCATAGCGTAGTACCCGATGTGTCCGTGCCTGAGAACATCGTCTCCATACTTTTTGAACGCTCGGCGGGCAACCCAGGCATTATCGTTGAATACATACGATACATGCAAGGGGCTGGCCATTTCCGGTCCGACGGTACGATTGACGAGAGAGCTTTCGACGCTGTAAAACTGGTAACTGGGGATCATCCTGGCACAGAGATGCATCTGCGTGATGTCTCTGAAGATGATGCTGTTCTGCTCTCGCTTTGTGCTGCAGAGGGACAGGAATTCACGGCTTTCATGCAGGCAGCACTTACAAATACCGACATCCTAACAACGATTAGAACATTACGTAGGCTCCAGAATCAAACAGGACTCATTCGCAGTATTGGTATGCGAACTCGTTACGGCGTTAAGACCACTGCATATGAATTCAGTGAGTTGTTCTCATACACATTCTTTATGCACAGGCCGGAGTATGAAGAACGTAAGAACATACACCAACGCATCGCCGAGATATTGTCTCGAGAATTTGCTACAACCCAGATCGACGAACTCAGGCGCGTGTTAGTAGTAGACATTGCAGCACATGGCGCGGAAGCGGAGGATAACTCTACGGTTGAACGCATGCTTCTACATTCGGCAAATGATGCAGACATCGCTGGGTCCACTGACATAGCTGCATACATCCGCTCTGAGATTTTACCTCAGTATAGTACAGACCTCACGGCAATACTTGGACCGACGGAACCAACCACGGAGGAAAGTGGATTTGGAGGATCTTCTCACGTACCGATGACCATTGTTGGTCCGGCCATAATCCGAAGTCTCGCAGATGCCATTGTCTCTGGCAGGTCTTCCGAAGCACGAACAACTTCTTTGCGAATTCTCGAGACACACGGGAACATCTCTCGTCACGAACGTGTAACGGTTACATGCCTTGCCGCACGGGCATGCGTCGATCTTGGAATGATCGATGAAGCGGAGTTACTGATGCGAACGATTGTTTCTCTTGCCGACATTACACCGTCTGATCAGTGTTTGATGAAAAATGTTGAAGGCATTATAGCCATGGCTCGCGGAAATAGTACTGATGCGTCCGTTGCCCTACACGAGGCCGCTCAACTTGCAGAACATCTGCCTGTTCATATCCGCGTTCTAACGCTCGGCAATATCATGATCCACCTCCGAGCTAGTGAAGACAATTCATCTAGCAGGTACGAGCAAACATTACGCCGTCTTGCCTCTGTACATGGATGGCCCGGCGTTCGGCAGGATCTTGGGTTATAGTCTATCACAAGGATTGGTTATGAACGTTTTTACCGCACTCGTCATTTGTCTTATCACAGCAGCTGCTGTTGGTGCACAGATAGAGAATCCGCATGCACGCAACATGGAACGCGCTCATCCAACACCAGTGATAAGCCCCGTGTACCAGGCCATGCCGGTGATGATTCCACTCGTTACCGAGACTACACTTCCGAGTTTGTTTCTCAATTCTATAATGATTGAAGCAGAGAACGATCCGTTGCCAGCCCAAAACGAATCGTCCATTGCTGTGAACCCGCTCAACCCTTCCAATCTCATTGGATCTGCTGTAGACTATAGAGCAAGCTCATCAACGTGGGTTTATTATTCAACCGATGAAGGCAGGAGTTGGAAGAACATCAATCTTGGAACTGCGAGAGCTGGTTGGACGTCGAGCAACGACCCATCAGTCTGCTTTGACCATCGGGGTAAAGGATATTTAACGTACGGCGGATTTAAGAGAGAAGGCAACGTCCAATTTGGTGAGAACGGAATCTTCGTTAGCTCAACAACGGATGGTGGTAAAACATGGGCGATGAAACACACTGCCGTGATCATACACACGGGCAAACAAACGGCTGATTCTGCGTTCGAAGACAAATATTACATTCACGCAGACACAGCGGCAACGTCTCCCCATCGTGGCGACCTTTATATCCCGTGGAAACGCGTGATTAATCGCGACTCATCAACGCAGATTGTAATTGTAAAAAGTACAGATCAAGGGGCAACATGGTCTGCACCAGTTAATGTTAGTAGTCGTTTTGTTGGCACGTCCGAGGACACCACCTTCGGTCAGAGCTTCCCTCTCGCACGCACAGGTCCCGATGGTTTTGTTCATCTTGTATGGAACAGCGGCACAGAGGATGCACTGCGTTATGCCCAGTCCACCGATGGTGGTGCAACGTGGACAAATCCGCGTATCATACACACCTATAGACCTTTTGGAATCAAGAGTACTATAAACGGTCAGACAAATTCTCGTGTAAAAACGGTAGTTCGTGCAGAGTGTTATCCAACACTTGCGATTGACAATACAAGGGGCACGCGTAACGGGTGGCTCTATCTTACATGGGCTGCTGATAATTATCCAAACGTGTATTTCTCCCGATCAACCGATAATGGTGGCACGTGGGCGGCAGCGCGTATCGTCCATAGCGATACAACAAATGACCAGTTTTGGTCTTGGATAGCGCTCGACCCCCGTTCGGGTGAGCTCGCCATCATGTACAGTGATAGCCGCGATGATACTGCCAACATTCTCGTGAATACATACGTGAGTTGGTCCTCAGATGGCGGAACAACATGGGCAGATCAACGTGTTGGTGATGGACTCAATGACCTGCGCCGTAATCCTTTTCAAGGCAACACCTTTGCCGGCGACTATTCGGGGTGTGATTTTTATAATGGCAAAATATATCCGTCGTGGGTAGACATGCGAAACACATATATCAATCCCGCGGACAACGACGTCTACACTGCCGTGGTTAACTCACGAGCACCAAGAGCCCCTTCCTTTTTTACCGCAACAACAATTGCGACTCGGAAAACAGAGATTGATCTTTCTTGGTCGGCCATTTCATCATTGTCATTCGGTCAGCCCCTTCCCTCTTCTGGCGTACGATGGATTGTTTCTCGTGATGGAGTACCAATCGATACACTTGCGATTGCAATCACCTCGATGACTGATAGGGGGCTAATAACGTACCGGCGCTATGCGTATACGATTGTTGCAACTACGCCTACGGACACGAGTGCATCGCGTGAGGCATCGGCATATGCTGGTGGGGCGAGCGAGCTCCAACCGCCTGTCCTCTATAGTGTTAAAGGGGCTCCAACAAATGAATTAGTGATGGACGTTCTGTTACCTAGACTACGGCTAGACAGTGTTACGCCAATCGTAAATCTCGCTGGTGTTAGGACGTTTGCATCAGAGCAGCAGTTTTCTCATCCAGTGTTGACTTCTGATACTGGAAAACGTGTTTCGTTTTCGGAGACGGTATCATCGAATGGCTGGTACCATGTGCACACTTCTGCGCTTGATAGCGAGGGGAACTCTAGTCCGCCGAGCGACACTATAATTGCATACACTGGCACTGTTGGGCATACAACGATTCCATTTGGTTCTGATCCGCATTTCTGGGTAATCAATGGTGCTTGGGGTGCTACAACAAACTTCTATCGGTCGGCTCCTGCCTCGTATGCCCACAGTCCAGTTGGGCCGTATCAACCAACTCGGCGGGACACAGTAAACCTATATCCATATCGCACAGTTGTTCCTGGAGGGGGCGGAAACGTGCTTCGTATGTCGTACTTCGTAGCGGCATTCGTTGACCCTTCAGACACGATGTTCCTCGAGACGTCATACAAGAGTATCGCTGGGCCGTGGACCACCCGCTCGTGGTGGAACTCATCAAAAGATTCTCGGTGGGCAGACACAACAAAGGGAGACGACGCCTGGCGTGCTGAGTACGTTGATCTTACAGACTACAACTCAGATTCAATGTTCATCCGTCTGAGATTCCGAAGCAATGCATCGCAGCAGTCTGATGGTTTCTACATCGATGATATTGCATTTAGCACCGTTACAAGCGTTGATTTAGATCCTTCATCAATCATCGAAGTGCTCTATCCAAATCCCGTTACATCGCATGCTAACATTTCTTTGCGCAGTGATGATCTGCTCTCTTCATGTGTTGCCATAGACGGGTCTGGGATATCTCATTCCGTAAGCTGGACGCAACACGGCAGGACCCTTATTGCGGACCTACGTTACCTTCCGCAAGGCGTCTATACGCTTGTTGTAGCACGTTCAACGAGTGTTGAGCATGTTCGCCTGGTGGTTATCCGTTAACGAGTGTTACTAACTCGTTTTTAGCATGAAGGCGATCTCGGTTCCATGGCCTACCTTGCTTTGAACCACGATTGGCGCGTGGTGGGCCTCTAGAATATGCTTCACAATGGCTAGTCCAAGCCCCGTGCCACCAACTGTGCGTGATCGATCTTTATCAACTCGATAGAAACGTTCAAATATCCGCGAGATATGTTCATCGGGAATACCGATACCTGTATCACGAACGCTAACGCGAACAGCATCATCAACCAACTCCGTTCGAACGTAGACATGGCCACCATCTACGTTGTATTTTACTGCATTCTCTAGAAGGTTTGTTACTACTTGCGACAAACGTTCTTTATCACCATACACAGTAGAATCGTACGAGCTCTCGCAGTGAACAGTAACATTGCGTTGTTCAGCACGGATCTCCATGGAATGAACCAACTCCTTAAGGAGCTCGTCAATATCGAAAAATCGAAACGAGAACTTCAGTTCTCCGCTTTCTATTCGCGAGATGTCGATTAAGTCACTCAGGAGTGAATTCAACCGTAGTGCATTGTTATACGCCTTCTCTAAGAATTGCTTGGAGACGTTTGGATCGTCCATAGCCCCATCCAAAAGCGTCTCCAGATAACCTTGTACGCTAAAGATTGGCGTTCGAAGTTCGTGCGAAACATTTGCTACAAATTCCGATCGTACGCGTTCCAAACGTTTCATTTCGTCGATATCTTTTGCTGCTCTATGAGCCAGCCGATTGATAGCTTCTGCAATGCGGACTACGTCTTGCACTGCCGGTGGGCCGAGACTTATACGGCCACTCACAGCTCCGTCAGCAATGGCATTGGTAGTAGAAATGATATGATCCATTGGTTCTACCAGTTTCTTCTTCAGCATGTCTGCATACAGGCGGATACTGAGCATTCCAGCAGCAAAACCAACCACAACAAAAAGAAGAGCAGAAAAAGGAGTAAGCACATAGTCTTTAGAGGCAGCCCACCAAAGTGCGGATACTGCAAGACTGAGCACTCCAACCAACAAAAGTGTTAGCCAGCGCCAAGAAGCTGTAGCAATGGAGTGCCGGCGAGACGTGGGCGTCATGGCCGCAAATTAGACCTGTTCCGAGAAACGATAACCAACACCTTTTACCGTTTCGATTCTGGATCCGTGTGTGCCCAGTTTTTCGCGAACCTTGCTAACGTGTACATCAACCGTTCTGTCGATAACAAACACGCTCTCTCCCCATATTCTCCGCAACAGTGCTTCACGTGAGAACACCTTACCCCGATTTGACGCTAAGAATGCCAATAGCTCAAATTCCTTCTTTGGGAAGAAGACTTCTTTCCCATCGATTCGGACGGTATAGTTTTGACGATTTACTTCAATGGCTCCTATGCGGAGAAGCTCAGGAGCCGCAATAGTTTCCGTGCGGACCTTTTCTGAACCTCGACGAATGATCGTTTTTACCCGAGCTAACAACACCCGCGGGGATATCGGCTTTTGGATGTAATCGTCGGCGCCGAGTTCGAGACCAAGAATTTGGTCGATTTCGCCTGACTTAGCGGTCAGGAACATAATAGCGCAGCCAGCAAGCTTAATATCTTGGCGAAGCGTCTTACATACCTCAAAGCCGTCCATTCCAGGCATCATGACGTCTAAGATGACAAGATCTGGGATAAGTGCCGTAGCTGTCTCAACGGCTTTGGTCCCATTTGATGCCGTGAAAACCTTGTACCCCTCTTTGCCGAGGTTGTACGAAATCAGGTCCACGATATCCTGCTCGTCGTCTACTACCAGGATCTTTTTTTCCATGTCACAAAACTAGCCTTCAATCGTCAAGTCTGGGGTTAAAATCAGGTAACAAAGGAAACGCCAACGTGGCTCATACTTAGCTAAATTCCGTTGGACCAGTATGTCCCATATACCACTATATCACTCCAGGGGGAGCAAGAGAGCTGAGCGCATGGTTTTGCGGCTCATAGGGGTAGTGATGTGTGTTGTTGGCCTGGGAGCCCCTTCCATTGCTCAGCCCAACTCTTCTTCTAATTGGTACTTTGGACAGCGTGCTGGATTAATGTTTCGAAATGTTTCGGTTGAGAGTCTCGCCGACGGCCAGATCAACACAAGTGAAGGGTGCGCATCAATAAGTGACCCACTTTCAGGTGACCTTCTTTTCTACACGGACGGCACAACGGTTTGGAATCGGCTGCATGAAGTAATGCCTAATGGAAGTGGTCTTTTTGGAGATGTATCCACAAGTCAAAGCGCACTCATTGTTCCCGCTCCAGGTAAACCAAACGTCTATTATGTTTTCAATCCTGCCGCCGTTACGTCCATCAATCTTGGCATTCGTTGTTTGTGCCTTTACTACAGCATTGTGGACCTACGTGCAGATGCAGGGTTTGGCGACGTTGTTAAGAAGAACGCGCTTGTACTCAATGATATAACGGAGCATCTTACTGCCACAGCCGATTGTAATGGTGATGGTTGGTGGATTGTTGTTCGAAGCAGATCCACTAGACACTTCTATAGTCTTCACCTTACACGGGATGAGCTCACGCCTATACCTGTGGTATCTGACGCAGGAAATCCAACACTGATTGTTCGTGACGCTGGCCAAATGCATATCTCGCCCGACAGCAGGAAGCTGGTGATTACGTCCGCATCTGGCAACTCACAACTGTACGACTTCAATGCTCAGACAGGCAAGGTGAGCAACGGAATCAATTTGTTCAAGGTAGACGTGCTGGGTTCGCACTATGGGGCAGCATTCTCGATTGATTCGCGAAAACTCTATATCGCTGTAGCCAATGAGGAGAATCTCTCTCCAACGTTTATTTATCAGTTTTCCGTTGATCGCCAGAATGCGTTGGATGTTGCGGATTCTAAGTTCAGACTTGGGCCGTTACCGGGAAATTTTACCTGGGTGCCGATGCAACTCGCCTCAGATGGCCGGATCTATATCGGCCTCGCAGGGAAACCATCGCTAGCTCGAATTGATTCTCCAGAGAAGGACACCTCAGAGGCAATCCTTAGAGACACCGCAGTGGCGCTTACAGGAGCTTGCCGGAGCGGCCTTCCAAACTTTATTGGTTCGATGCTTCTACCGATTGGTTCGAGTCAGACGGCCTGCAGTTTACCTCGTGCAAACTTCAGTACCGTAGAAGAACTGTGTGCTTCTGCGTGCATTCAGATGAATGACAAGAGCGTGGGCAACATTGACCAATGGCACTGGCTATTTGAAGGGGGCGTGCCCTCCATTTCTTCAGAACGAAGTCCACGAAGAGTCTGCTTCCCTGTCCCTGGTGTTTTTACAATTCGATTGATTGTTTCAAACTCGTATGGTGCTGATACAGCATTTTCAACCGTTCGGGTTTTTCCAGGCCCGAATGTATCTATCGACTCTGTAGATGAGATTTGTTCACGTGAAAGCATCCAACTTCAGGCGCGTGGTGCTTTAACATATGAGTGGAGTCCTGCATCTCTCGTTAGTGAGCCTTTCCTAGCCAATCCGGTTGTTAGCCCCTCGTCCACAACGCGATTTACTGTGATCGGCACAAACAAATTTGGCTGCAAGGATACCTCCACGATGCTTGTGCGTGTAGTCTCCATGGAGGCCTCGGACAGCGTTACGATTTGTGCTGGTGCTTCAACACAGCTTGTTGCAGTTGGTGCAACAACATATCGGTGGCTTCCTGTTGATGGACTTGATGATCCAACTTCATCTACACCCATTGCAACGCCCCGAGTTACAACACGATATGTGGTCCAAATGGAACGTGGCTCATGCGTAGCACTCGATACCGTACTTGTTCAGGTTGTGGACTCTTTTGATGTGAAGATCATTGGTGCAGACAGAACATGCGTAGGCGACACTCTTGTTCTCTATGCTAGCGCGGGAACATCACACGAATGGTCTGGTATTGGGGTAGTTGATCGTTTCGCATCCATAGCCCGTGTTGTGATGGGAAACAATTCAACGATGATTCACCTAGTGTCTCGTAGTGGAGGTTGTGAGAGTTCTGACTCACTGTTTGTGCAACCAGTAATAGGCCCATCCATTAGTATAGGTGTTGACGTACGCGTGTGCCAAGGCGAATCCACAATCCTTACAGCAACAACAACGGCTTCTGATGTAGTTTGGACCCCTTCTGTGGGCCTTGATGGTGCTGCGGGTTCAGTGGTTCGGTGCACACCGTTGAGCACCCAGATGTATGTGGCGTCTGCTCGTGGAGATTCTGGTTGCGTTGGTTCAGACACAGTACTCGTAGAAGTGATATCTCGCCCCTTGGTTGAGGCTGGCAATGATCTGTCTATCTGCACTGGCGGAGCGGTTGAAATCCCTGCATTTGGAAATGCAGATCGATATGAATGGAGCCCATCTGTTGGCCTGAGCGACGTGGCAGTTCTCCGCCCTACAGTTAGGACAGACAAGACAACAACGTACGTTGTGCGCGCATTACGAGGCCAGTGCGAAACTCTAGACACGGTTACGGTCTACGTTTCAAATCTTGAACTACGTGTAACAGCAGATACATTAATTTGTGCAGGCGATTCTATTCAACTTCGGGCATCGGGAGCATCTTCGTATCTATGGTCTCCACAAGCCGGCCTAAGTGATCCCACGATTGCGGCTCCTATTGCACATCCTACCGTTACCACCACGTACCAGATATTGGGAACCGATTTGGTTGGCTGCACTCAAATGAAATCAGTAACGGTTTCTGTGGAAGACCGCGTACTCATCCGGCTTATCGCTGGCAGCGTAACAGCCCGTGCCGGCACCGATGGGCTTGGAGTTCCAATCTTGCTTGATGTACCTCAGGCGCTCTTGCCACTAACGATCAAAGAGATTAGAGCTACGCTTGTGCATGATGCATCGGTATTTCTTCCTGACTCCACTGATCGTGGTGCCCTACGAACAAGTCTGCGCGGTAGCAACAGACTCTCCTATCTTCTCGTTGAGAATATTCAAGTAATATCGTCTCGTCAGAAGATCACCGAAGTACGTGGCACTGTTCTAGCGGGCAGGATTGAAACCGCTCCAATGACGTGGGAAGACGTTACGTGGAGTGGTACAAGTTGTCCCACGATTTCGAATACAGGTGGATTATTATACATCTCTGGTTGCAATATCGCGGGCAGGACTCTTCGTTCGCTAGTTGTTTCATCTGTTACTGCACGCCCGTCACCATCACATGAAGGTATAGAAGCCATCGTTAGAACACAGATGCCTGGCGAATATTCGTTCAGACTCATAGACATTGAAGGCAGAGTGATATGGTCTACAGTACTCACTCAATCTATTGATCAAATTGGATCTTCCACATCAGTTTCAATTGAGATGTCTAGATTTAGTTCTGGGGTCTACGCTCTAACAGCAGTGATGCCTGATGTGGTAGAAACAATACCATTGGTTTGGGTCAAATGAGTTCTAGTATCGCCCACCATTCGTGGGCAATAATTTGCGTCCTGGCCTTTACGACATTTCTGCCGGAACTATACGCTCAGCAATCAGTTACAGACAGCTTGCGAACGTATATGAAGTCGCAGATCGTTGTTACTGGAACGCGAAACGAAGTGCGTCTCAAAGATTCTCCAGTACGGGTTGAAGTAATAGGTCAGGACAGAATAAGAACAACTGCTATTAGTGATATGGGAGATCTTCTAAAGGAGCAGACAGGCTTAGTAGCCACGGGCTCGATCCGAACAGGCATCCAGATGAACGGACTAGGCCCAGATCATACTCTCATCCTCATAGATGGACAACCGGTAATCGGTAGAGTTGCTGGCGTAATCGATCTATCCCGCATTTCCGTAGGAAACGTAGAACGCGTTGAGATTGTAAAGGGGCCTATGAGCAGCATGTACGGCAGTGACGCACTTGCTGGTGTTGTTAACATCATCACAAAACGTCCAGCTAATGGACTTCATGGCTCAGCGATGTTACAGGGTCTTACGCATGGTCCACGAGAGGCACGTGTTGACGGTGGATGGGCAACCGACTCTCTTGAAATTTCTGCCTTCATCAACTATAAAAGTCAACCTGCGTTTACGCTTGTACTCGACACAAATCAAGCCCCCTACGCTGCTTTTAATGACGCAACTTTTCATGGTAAACTCCAATGGAGATTTATGAAGGGGTGGACAGCTAGAGCATGGCTCAGATTTTTTGGCGCCGAAACCAGTGGAACGTTTATTGAGAGTATGGGTGGGGCTGTTGCTGAGAGCGACGGTGCCGTTCAACAATGGGATGCTTCAAGCACCGTTGGTTTGGAGTATCAATCTGGCCGCGCACGGCTTACCATCAATGCCTATGGGTCTTCCTACAACGAACGGTATAACTACTCAAGTCCTGACTCCACTGCCTCAACCACCGATGATCTAGTGAGGCGCATTGGTAGACTGTATTCGCAATACGACCTCCAACTTGGAAACGCTAACAGACTGACCATGGGTGGAGAGGTGTTGTTGGATGACATTGCGGGAAGCCGGTATACGGACTCTGCAGGCTCAAATCCATTCTATCGAACGCTCGTTGGATTTGCGCAATGGGAAGGTAGGCCAACAGATTGGATCTCTTACGTAGTAAGTGGACGCTTTGACGCCAACAGCGTGTATGGCTCTGCTGTTAATCCACGATTCTCTGTGTTATGGAAACCAGGAGAGAACTTCAGAGTATCGGGTTCAATTGGAACAGGGTTTAAGGCACCAGACTTTAGGCAGCTTTACGTATCGTTTAGCAATCCACTTGTTGGTTATACACTTATCGGCGCTGAACGTCTTGGTAATACTCTGTCTCCCGAGCGTAGTGTATCCTACGATCTTGGCCTACGTTACGAGGACGGACAGAGGCAGTTATCAGACGGCCTTTCTCTCCTCTACAGCGCCGAGATACGCGCATTCAAGAACGATCTACGAGATCTCATCGAAGTCTATTTTGTTAGGAGCGTAGAGGGTCGAGACGTCTACTCGTATCGCAACATCGCAAGCTCCTATACACGAGGCATTGAACTCAACCTTCGAACCGCATTTGCGGCGGATGGTACAGGACTATTCACATTGCAAGGGGGCTATCAGTTCCTTGAGGCGATGGATGTGCAGGTGTTGCAAGCCATTGAGGCTGGTAAGGCAGGAACGATCAACGGATTGTTGACGCGCAAAAACTACCATGGGCTATGGGGCCGCTCACGCAACAGCGGAACGCTTCGTTTACAATACGATACACCAGATCAACTTTGGAGCACCAACGTTCGCTTCCAGTTTATCGGTCGTTATGGCAATGAGTCTCTCGATAAAAATGGCCCTGTTATTAGTAACCCACCACGTAAAGTACTTGATCGTGATGATGAGTTTGTATCGGGCTATACGGTAATGAACGTGGCACTCACGCGTACATTCATTTTTGCATCACAACGCTTTATGATAGGAACTGGAGTGAATAATGTCTTTGATACATATCACCCAACGCTTATCCCGGGCCTTGTAGGCAGACAGTTCTACCTTCAAGCTTCTGCAAGTTTCTAACCGAGCACATCGTTACACCGGCTTAAATCCCTCAAAGGCCTGAGAGCAGCTATTGCAGTAGTGAAGCGATCTGCAGAGAGTAGGTCCAAACGGACTCTTGAGCGTTGTTTCTCGTGATCCACAATATGGACACGCCACGTTATTCAACACGTCAAGCTTCAGCGTTAGCGTATCAAAAGGTTCTGGTGGCGCAAGCCCATGTTTGAGAAGGGCGGCCTTCCCAGCTTCTGATAGGCGGTTTGTTGTCCACGGAACGTCAAAGGTTACCTTAACCGTTACGTTGGCAACGCCTAGGGCCCGCACGGCTGCTTCAACATCTCGGCGCATCACGTCGATGGCCGGACATCCAACAAACGTTGGAGTCATTGTAATGCATACGTCATCGTCGCTGGTGATATCAACGCCAGTGATGATTCCCATGTCTACAACAGAAAGGGTAGGGATCTCTGGATCTTTAACCAACTGAAGTGCTTCGTAAATGGTGGCGGACGTCACATCACCACTCTGCAGAAGGATCTACGCGATACACTTCTGTCATTTCGTTGAGCAACGGTAATAAATACTCCGAATGAAATCCCTTTCTACCACCATTCACAGGGCTGCCACCCGATGGGATTTGTAGAGTTGAGCGCTCGAGTAATTCAACAACGAGAGCTTCCCATCGTACACGTGCTTCATCTTCGCCGATGAAGATTCCCTCAGCCATGAGCTCAGATTCATATTCACCAGGTTCGAAGAGTCCTAGTGCAAATGGCCACACTTCGTTCAGAGCCGACTGCATACGTGCGTGAGATTCTTCATTTCCATTGGCACCAAGCTGAATCATCCACGTTTGCGCGTGATACAAATGGTACTTCAACTCGCCTTGAATCTTACGTGCAAGATTGGCAAGGGGCTCTACGGAACTTTGTATCAGTGCAGACCACCGAATAAACTCTGCCGTATCAAACAAGAAGTGCCTAACAAGAGAAAAATCATATTCTCCGTTTGGCTGTTCAACCAGATGTGAACAGCGCATCTTTTCTTCCGTTCGTGCAAAGGCCAACGTATCGGGATCTGCCTTACCGCATAGTTCGTGCGCAATGGTATACAAAGCTTGTGCATGGCCAAGCTTGTCTTGGGCGATGGAAGAGAAAGCAATGTCTTCTTCAAGAAGTGGACCCAGGCCCGTCCACTCTGAATGCCGATGCGCAAGAATGAGCTCATCGTCTGCCATGCGCATACACAGGTCATTCAGTGCTGCAGTATTCATTCTGTTGATCCTTCCTTATTCTGATTTCGGTAGGCTTCCACTTTATTGCGAACCATGTATGCACCAACGTCTCGGTATTTTTTTTCCGGCGTTGTTGCAAACACGTCTGCATCTTGGGCTGACATCGTGAACACATCCCGCGTATTGACCACCCACAGATTCACCGTTTGACCACGACGCCCGTATTGCTCTTTTGCCAGGAGCAAAGCCAACTCGCGGTTAGGCGCATGAACGGAGCCAACGTGTGCGTGATGAGCGCCACTTTTGCCCTGATGGAAGACCTCGAAGGTCTGAAACTGATCGAGCTCCGGTTTTGGTTCCAGCGGGTCTGTCCGCTCCGGGTCGAGTTGCATCCGCGTAACACGCGGGTCGAGAGATTGAATCGTCACCATAGCCGCAAAATTACGAACCTTTCAGTCCTTACCTCACAACTGGCACTAAGCGCACAAACACCGTTTCGCCATCAATCAGCACCATCATCATGTACTGGCCTGCTACAAGTTGGCTTACGTCAAACGTAATATCGGTGGTTAAGGCCATATCCGAAACCTCAAATGAACCAACCACCCTGCCCGTAACATCCCTTAATAGCGCAGAGAGGGCTCCCGAAGCCCCTTGAGGGCGTTTAACGATGGTGCTCACTGCATCTCTAGCCGGAACGGGGAATGGGGCTGTAAGACGCCATGCGGCGCCAGCACGGTATACTAGCGCATCAACGTTAACAGAACAACGAGACGTGCCATTATAGAAAAGTGGAAGCCCCTTGCTTCGAATTGGAATTTTTGACGTAGAGCAGGTATCTGGAATCGCAAGAGTATCCTCAACTAGCCCCGTATCAACCGCTGACGCACAAAGAAGAACTTGAGCGGTGGCACCCGGGGCAATCACGACTGGTAATTGTGCCTGAGGGACAGAGAAGAATACGTTTCCAATGAGGTATGGCTTTGAGATTACAAGGGGCTCATCTATCGAAGAGTTGCGGATAGTAACACTCCTACATTCGAGTGTGCCAATATCATGGTCGTTAACAATGACAACGTTTCCATCGCCTGCGTTGAACTGAACGGCGGCCTTATTTCGTGTTTTCAAAACAATTACATGCGCCGTGTCGGAACTTCCTATACATCCAAACTCATCAACTACCGTAACCACGTACGCTCCGCTATCACCTGTGGTAATAGAACGAGCAACGCTCCCATCATTCCAAGTGTAGGACCGATATCCATCCGGTGCTGTTAGCGTAACAACATCATCCAAGCATAACGTGAGAGACCGATTTGCGGTAATGTTGGGACGAGGTTTAGGATGAACAATGATGTTGATGAACGCAGTCCGAACGCATCCAACCGTATCCACCGTTGTGCACGTGTATGTGCCACCAGTGCGTACTTGTATCGAGCGCGATGTTTCACCAGAAGACCATTCATATTTTGTTGCAGGCCCATCCACATCAAGAAGTATTGAATCTCCTTCACAGATTTCGCGCGCCGATGAAGTAATTCGTGGTTCAAATGCATTCTTTTCTACAACACGGACCGTGTCATATGCTGTTAGGCATGTTTGCGGGTCAAACGCAGATACGATATATCTGCCAGCTTTAGTAACGATGCGCCCCTTTGCTACAGTGCCATCGTCCCACCGGAATGATTCGTATGGTCCGCTCGCTTCGAGGTATACGCTATCATCCTTGCAGATCAACAACAGTTCTTCTGGAGGATTGATTGTGATATTGGGACGGGGCGCATTAAGATTGCTTCGGTAGATGCCCTCACCAACGGCCCAACCGAGCGTGTCGTTCACAAACCAAATGTCGTCAATGTTCCCACGAATCCCACAGTTACGGTTTTCCCATGTCCTACCTTGATCCGTTGTGTAGAGGACCGTTCTGTTTTCTCCTGCTCCCCAGCCCCTGTTTTCATCGAGCAGAAAGGTGCCAAACATATTTTGGCCTGTCTGCGTCTCGGACCAAGACTGTCCGCCATCGGCGCTAAATCGCATCGAGCCCACGCCGGGCGTTTCTCCATCACAATTGGTACCTGATGTAGGTAGTAGGATGGAATTTCCTGAAACCGCAATTTCTTCCGTCCAGACCTTCGTGCCAGTACTTGAGAATTTCCGCCATGTACGTCCAAAGTCTTCAGTGCGCCACAATACGCCGCTGCTTACGGCAAAACCAGAGCCATCCCTAAAGATCAACCCATCGCTCAATCCGCTCAATGGTTCTGATTGATAAAAGACAGACCACGAGTCTCCGCCATCTTCAGTTCTAAAAAATGCTTGAACTCCGGAAGCACAACCACCAACGAAAAAGATGCCAACATTCTGATTGATCCAATAGGAGCCCCATCCCTTTTCACCATTGGGATCATAAGGAGAAATATCTCGCCAGCTTCTTCCTCCATCAACACTTTTGAAGCAACCAGCAACACCAGAAACAAATCCTATTGTTGGAGTCACGAACTGCACGTATTCTAGAAATGCACCTGGTATCGAAGAGCCAGCCCACGTTTTACCACCATCCACAGTACGAACGATGAATCCTTGAATACTGCAGGCCCACCCTAGATTTTCATTTCCTGGCATGAAAAACACATCGAGGTAATACCCTTGATTGAAAGGGGCGGGCAGAGCAACTTCTTTCCACTGTGCAGATGCGGTTCCAGCCAGCAGAACTACGAAGAGTGTTAGAGGTAGTAGATATCGTCGCAAAAGAATCATCGTATAAAGATCGCTTTGCCAATGTAACGTTTCTGGTTGGACGTAATAGATAGCATGTAATTTCCTTGAGGAACGGGAATATCGGCAGTATTCTCGCCATTCCAAACATAACGGAAACTGGCTCCTGATGCTATCACGTGTTCATGACGAATCGTAGAGCCAACAGCGTTTAGAATTAACACCTCAAACGCATCACCATCGGAACACGGAATTGAAATTGCAACCTGATCATGTGCAGGAACGGGCGATACCGTTACATCACGCATAGAATATTCGGTAACGGAATTGGGCTCTTGCACTACGAGCTTAACTGCCGTCATCCAATTCCACTGATCACCTGCGTTGGCACTTCCATCTCGGTTGACTGCATTTGCAATTGCTTGAAGGAAATATGTTCCAGTCTGGGCAGGAGCCACCCAGGTGAACGTAAACTGGGTCTCACCTGCCGTAAGCGATTTGGGCTCTATATGTGTAAGCTCACCCATTGAGATTCTAAGCCCCTCGCCTTGGATAGTTTCCAGAGAACCAGCGTTGGCAGAGCCCGCCTCTGACGACTTAGCAGATACATTAATGCCCGTTGCGGGGCGAGTTGCGTGGGCCACAATGAGGGTTAGAGTAGTCCTAGACCCTGGATTGACGGTAACCGTGTTGTTTACTGCCTCACGAATGGAAACACGTGTAGCCGTGTTCTGAGTGGAGCTATGGCAGCCACCCGGACCACATCCCGTGGAAGTAGGCGAAGTCCTGCCAACTTGACCCGTGCTACTTGAAAGGAGGGGAAGTGTAGTAAGGAAGAAGACAATCGAAGACGAGATGATATTCATGTTGCAAAGATTCGTAGTTGAATGATTCAGTTACGGCTATGGTGATAAAAAAAGCGGGGACGCACATTGAAGTGCGTCCCCGCTTAACATTTGATGCCGATTCGTCGGTTTATTGACGGACCAGACGGACCACCCAACGTTCGCTACCCGCGGTTAGAACCACGTTGTAGACTCCGTTAGCGAGAATACCCATATTCACAGACGTACGGAATGTACCGCCGTTTGCTGTTTCATTGAGTGTCATCACGAGTTCGCCCACCACATTCACAAGTTCGATGCGGACAGGGCCAGACTCGCTGATCGTTGTTTCAATAGAGAACTGACCATTCGATGGGTTCGGGAAGACGTGGAGTTCAGCTTGATGGCCGGCAACCACATCACCTTCAACATCCGTAAGGATTACGTCAAATGCATCAGAAACCGCAGGACAAGTGTTGTTATCTGCAATCTCAACACGGTATGATCCTGGAAGACCTACCGTATAAGCCCTTGCCGTAGCACCGACGATGATCGTACCGTTACGGAACCACTGCCATGATTGAGCAGTTGCTGAGTTTGCACTAAGAACATCACCCAGACGAGTGATCGTTGGAGCAACTGGTAGGTTGTATACATCAACCACTGTCTTAGCCGAATTGCTCGGGCAAGATGTGTTGTCAGTAACTGTTACCCAGTATTCGCCAGCGCGCTTAACCGTGATCGAGCGACCCGTAGCACCGTTCGACCAGATGTATGAACCAAAACCAGCCGGTGCCGTCAGAGTTACTTCGTTACCATCGCAGAACGCTGTAGGGCCATTAACCGCGATGACTGGAGAAACGATTGAGCTTGTCTTGACACGCGCGGTGTCGGAAGTGCCTATGCAACCATTTACGTCAACAACTTGGCTGTAGACCGTATCCGTTGAGCGAAGAACGATAGTGCGTGAAGTGCCGTAGTTGGTGCCAGAAGTTGCAACCCATGTGTATGAGACAAAACCCGCTGGAGCACGCACCGTAACACTATCACCGGAGCAGAGTGTTGGCGAACCAATAATAGTGAGGACAGGTGTTGGCTTAGGATTAACGGTAACATCTGTTTCCGTTGATGTTCCTGTGCAGCCATTGTTGTCAGCGATTGTTACTGTGTAGGTACCAGCCATCGTTACCAAGATCGACTGCGTTGTTGCGCCGTTCGACCAACGATATGCGGTAAAGCCACTAGGTGCAGTAAGTGTTACGCTTCCACCTTCGCAGAACGTTGTTGGACCACTGATAGCTACGATTGGAAGAGCACTTGGGAATACATTGATCTGTATTGTATCCGAGCTGTTCGAACAACCATTACCGTCAGTTACTACAGCCCAGTACTTGCCTGTTGTGCGGGCAATGATACTACGTGCTGTTTCACCCGTGTTCCACACATACGATGTAAAGCCGATTGGAGCGCTCAGAGTTACGTCTCCACCTTGGCAGAACGTTGTTGGACCAGAGGCCGTAAGGACTGCGTTTGGAAGACTGTTGACCGTTACGTTGATCGTGCTAAGCGCAGTACATGCAAAACTGTTGATCTCGCTTAATGTAAGTGTAGCTGCGCCTGGAATTGTCCACTGCACCGTTACGTTTGGAGTACCTTGTCCAGCACGGATGATGTTGCCACTAGAAACAGCCCAGCTATATGCGTTACCTGGGATACCAGGTGTGCTATAGTTCTGAAGTGAATTCTGGCAAGCAGAAGTTGGACCAGTGATAATTGGATTCGGAAGTGGGTTGATCGTTACATTCAACGAACCTGTTGAAGCACAACCGAAACTCGATGTGTGCATAACCATTATCGAACCAACAATCTGCGTCAAGCCGGCATTTGCCCACTGAACACCAACCACTAGTGTACCTTGTCCAGAAATGATAACACCATTCGTTACAGTCCAACTTGGCGTTAGCGTACCTGAACCAGCAGAAGTTCCAGGGTTGCTAGACGTGTAGGTAGCTGTGTTGATCGTTTGCGGCAAATCTGTAAGATCCGTAGCGCATACTGGCGAAGGACCGGTGACTGTTGGCACAGGTGGTACCGGACGGATGGTGGTGTTAAGCGTATTCGTGCCAAAGCACGATCCCCCAAGAAGAGCGTCGGCAACGTCGTCGCGTACAGTAACTGAACCAGCAAGGGTGTTTGGCCATACTGGGGCGATCCATGTTACGCGGATCGTATTTGGTGCAATCGCTACGAACGATCCACCTACTACGGTCCATGTATATGTATTGCCAGCTACCAACGCTGTTGTGTAGTCTTGAACGCTGTTACCACAAGGATTGATTTGACCAGTTACAACCGGAGTTGGTGTTGGACGAATCAGGACCGTGTCTCTATCCGTTGTGATACAGTCAGACCCAGGAACAGTCTCAGTAGCAGCGATTGTACCAGTACCGGTAGCACCCCAAAGAACCGTAATTGAGTTGGTGTTGTTACCAGCCGTAATCGTACCACCTGTTACTACCCACTGGAATACGTTGCCAGGAGTTGGAGTTAGAGTGTATACGTGAGTGCTGTTGTTGCAAACGATACCTGGGCGGCGTGTGATCGGATTACCGTAACCCGTGGCAGACTGTACGTCTGGTGTTGGGATAGGGTTAACACGAATGTTCACCGTTGAAGTAGCAAAGCAGAATCCACCAAGCGCTGTTTCTGTAACACTCATCGTGTGAAGACCTGACTGGATCCAACGTACTGTGATTGCATTGCTTGCAGGGTAACCTACAATAGTTGCAAATGCTGTTGCTGGAGTAATCAGCCAGTTATATGTGCTTCCCGGAACAGCCGGTGTAGAATATGTATGCTCCTTGTTGATACATACAACCACAGGACCACTAATAACAGGCGTTGGTGTGTAGCTAACGGCCACGTTCTGTGTTACAGTTCTGAAACACGGCGTACCCGTTGTTGTTTCCGTAACTGTAACGGTGTTGTTGCCGATTGTTTGCCACGTTACCACAGCTTGATTAGTTGTTGCCGAACCAACGATTACACCACCACTTGCAATCCAGAGGTATGAACTAGCAGCGTTTAACGGTGTTGAATACGTGATTGACTGACCTTGACAAGCTTGGTTAACAGCACCACCTGGTGATACGCGGGAGATAGCTGTTGCCGTTGGCGTTTGTTGAACAGTTACGTTCTGTGTTGCAGAGCGGAAACAGTTACCAGATACGTTGGTTTGTGTAACAGCAACAGCATATGTACCAGCGTTATTCCATGTAACCATTACGCTTGAACCAGTGATGGAAGAAACGATCGTGCGATCGGCTGCTGTTCCACCAATTGTCCAGTTGTACGAGTTCCCAGCAACTGCTGTTACTGAATATGTCTGCGTTGTGCCAGAACAAACCGGTGTGCCACCAACGATTACTGGATTTGGCTGGTCTTCAACCGAAACGCTAGTCGATGTGGTAGTAAAGCAACCCAAATTAAGTGTTGCCGTTTCCACTACCGTTAACGTCTGATTTCCAATTGCCGTCCAGTTAACCGAAACTGCATTAGTATTGTTTACACCAGTAATCGTTCCACCAGTTACCGTCCAGAGGTACGTTGTACCGCCGAGGTTTGGAGTAGAATATGTGATCGTCTCGTCCAAGCAAGCCTGGTTAAGTAGACCAACTGGTAAAGAACGTGTGATTACTGGAGCTGGCTTAGTAGTTACAGTAACATTTGTAGTAGCTGTAACAACACAGAGGCCAGCTGTTTCAGTTACTGTTAGAGTGCGACTGCCCGCTGTGAGCCAAAGTACTGTGATTGAGTTGTTGGTTGTACCAGATGTGATCGTGCGGTCTGCTACTGTACCCGTAACCGTCCAAGCAAACGTGCTACCAGCTTGAGCTGGCGTGCTATACGCTTCTGTTGTGTTTGAGCAAGCATTCAGATTGCCAGTGATCGTTGGTGTAGGCATACGTGTAACGGACACATTCTGTGTTACCGTCCTGAAACACGGTGTACCTGTTGTTGTCTCAGTTACCGTGATCGTGTTGTTGCCAACTGTCTGCCACGTTATGGATACAACGTTTGATGTAGCTGCACCGTTGATCGAACCACCAACCACCGTCCAGAGGTACGAGCTTGCGCCGTTCGCTGGTGTAGTGTAGGAGATCGTTTCACCGTTACATGCTTGATTGAGTGGAGTACCAGCAACACGCGTGATTGCTGTAGCTGTTGGTGTCTGTTGAACGTTCACAACAAGATTTGCTGTGCGTGAGCAGTTTCCAGAGTTGTTTGTTTGAATTACCGATACAGTATATGCACCAGCATTAATCCAAGTAACAGACATGCTGCTACCAGTTACACTTGAGGTAATCGTGCGGTCTGTTGCAAGACCTGTGATCGACCAGTTATATGTGTGACCAGCTACTGCTGTTACCGAATATGCCTGCGTTGTGCCAGAACAAACCGGTGTGCCACCAACGATTACTGGATTTGGCTGGTCTTCAACCGAAACGCTAGTCGATGTGGTAGTAAAGCAACCCAAATTAAGTGTTGCCGTTTCCATTACCGTTAACGTCTGATTTCCAATTGCCGTCCAGTTAATCGAAACTGCATCAGCATTGTTTACACCAGTAATCGTTCCACCAGTTACCGTCCAGAGGTACGTTGTACCGCCGAGGTTTGGAGTAGAATACGTGATCGTCTCGTCCAAGCAAGCCTGGTTAAGTAGACCAACTGGTAAAGTCCGAGTGATCGATGGTGTTGGTTTTGCCGTAACAGTTACTGTAGCGTTAGCAGTAGCTGAGCAAAGTCCAGCAGTTTCCGTTACCGAAAGGGTACGTGAACCTGCTGTAAGCCACATGATTGTGATCGCATTGTTCGTTATACCTGTTGTTGTGCGATCTGTAACTGTACCCGAAACGGTCCAAGCATACGTGCTACCTGCAACTGAAGGAGTGCTATATGTCTCATTACCATTCGAGCAAGCATTTAGGTTGCCCGTGATTGTTGGTGTTGGCATGTACGTAACAGCAACGTTAAGAATAGATGTTGCAGCGCAAAGGCTGGTAGCATCCTTCTCAACTACTGTGATTGTTTGTGTGCCAACTGATGTCCAACGTACAGACGCCGAGTTCAGGTTTGTAGCTGTAGTAAACGTAGCGCCAGTTGCTGTCCACTGATAGATAGCACTTGGATTGTTTGTTACAGAGTACGTAAGAGAAGCTGGGTTTGTAACTGAATTGTATGCACAAGCCTGGTTTGGCCCAGATACAACCTGAACAATTGGCTGGTAGCGGATAGTCACCAACACCGTAGCGCTGCCCGTGCAACCACTAAGTGTGTTTGTTTCTGTTACCGTGATGTTAGACGTGAGCGTAGAACCAGCAGCTGGGTTGTTGAACTGCAATGTGATTGCGTTTGTACCACCGCCACCAAGAACTGCTACATTAGAAAGACTCCATGAGTATGTATTGCCTACAATGTTTGGAGTGCTGTATGTGGCAATCTGCTGACCGCAAACGTTTGTTGGACCCGTGATGGCCGGAGCCGGCGGATTTGTAATCGTTACGTTCAGTGTTACAGTTGTTGTACACTGCGAAGCGGTGTGCCACTTAGCAAGTGTAAGTGTACCTGTACCAACTGTAGTCCACCTCACAAATACGGTTGATCCATTATCTGGACCAGGGTTTGTACCTGTGTTGTCAGAGATCAGACCGCTAGATGCCGTCCACTTTTGCGAGTACGAACCAACGGCAGCGATTGGATCTGAATTTCCGTATTGGATTACTTGATTCAAACATGCGCCACCTGTTGCACCACCAGCCGTAATACGTGTAATCGTAGGAGCTGGTGTTGGCACGAGGGTGATTGAGCGAGATACCGTCTTCGAACAACCAGTAGCATTTGTTGTTTCTACAAGCTGAAGCGTGAACGAGTTGCCACCGCCAATTGCACCGGTAAGAACCGTTGCCGTTGCTTGGTTTGACCCTGACGTGATTGTTGCATTACCAGCAGATACTGTCCATGCATAGTTGTTAGCAGGAGCATTGTTAGCCGTGCTGTAAGATACAACAGCGTTGTCACAAACCGTTGCAGGTCCGTTGATTACCGGGTTAGGTGTTGCGTTAACGTTTACGTTGAATGTTGCGCGGTTAATACAACCAACAACACTTGTCTGCGTAAGCACTATGGTAGCGTTTGGATTAGAAACGTTACCCCATGTTACTGTTATGCTATTGCCGTTTAGTACTGTTACGGTAGAAGGATTGCCAACAAGACCTGTGCCAGTGGCACCACCTGGTGTTGTAATTGTTCCACCTACAACATCCCACTTATAGGTGTCACCCATAAAGAGTGTTGCACTGTAGACGGATGTTGATGTTGGCGAACCAACTGAATTCTGACAAACCTGCGCCGGACCAGCGATGATTGGCTGTGGTTGTGGATATACCGTCACGTTGTAGGTGAGGTTGGTTACGCATCCACCAAATGCTGGTGGAAGTGTAATAGCAAGGTTGATGGTACCAATGTTTGTCCCACCCGTGGTGTTCCACTCGGCTACGATCGCTGAAGTGCCTTGGCCACTACGAATCACACCTGCTACTGTACCCGTAGGCATTGCCCATAGGTACGTTGTTCCCACGGGTAATACGCAAGCTGCCAGACGCGTTACGGTGTAGGTAGTAAGGTGCTCTTCAAAGCCACCATAGATACATGCAATAGTAGGACCGTTGATTACTGCGTCAGATACCGTAGGGTTAATCGTTACCTCGTAGACCGCTGTGTCTGCACATCCAAAAACATTCGTTTCAATCATGCGGATCTTCACAGGCAATGGATTGTATACACCATTGCATGCAAGAAGATGTGATCCCCATGTTGTGTTAAACGGATTAACAGTACCGATGCCCACGTTGTTTACAATTAGTGGCGTTGTACCTGTTGGAGGATTTGTTGCAACCGGAATCTCAACTGTGTTGTCGGCTACTCCAAGAATTCTCCAGTCATACCTTGCATTCCATAAACCCGGCAAAGCTGTATACGATGCCGGTGATGGACCGCATGAAACAAGTGGTCCAGTAACTACTGGAATTGGCTTAGGATCAACAGTAACGGTAATGAAAGGCGAAACAATTGGGCAAGCCGTTGCTGGAATTGGACGATTGTATGGGAAAGCACCAGTACGCAGCTGAGCGGTGACTTCGAAGTCAACACCAAACGGAGCAGCAGGGTTTCCAGCAAGGACGCTCAATGCAGGAATCGTGATTGGACCAATTGGGCCACCCGTGCCATTAAACGTAACGGCTGGTGTCATTGATACACCAAAACGAAGGATTTCGTACGTTACGCCGTCTTGTGAGCCAGCGTAGGTGAAGTTCACCGGCTGTTCCCAACAGACAGGGTTTGGTGTATACGTATCAGCAAACACAATAGGTATATCAAACACCGTTGCCGTTGGCTGAGCCGTAAGAATAACCTGGCAGTCTGGTGGGCTGGTGAGGGAGGTAGCTACTACACGATATTGGTAGTTTGGATTGGACAGAAGCGGGAAGCCTCCAAGTGGCAACGTGTTGTCAACAAGGACAAGATTTCCACCATTACCATTAGCAGGGGCACCTACTGGAACAAATACAGGGGGAATTAGAGCACCCGTACTGTTATCGCGGATCTGCGCACACTCCAGTTGGTAATTCACCCAAACTTCTGAATTGGCAACATTAGCGTTTACATCGTCACCAAAACATACAACCGGAACGGCGATGGTAACGGCAAGAGCCGCATTTGGGATCTGGTGAACATTAACAGTTGCATTTGCAAGCGAGGAAACGTACGGTCCGCAGATAGGAGCAAGGTTAGATGCCACTACGCGGAATAAGTACACCGTTGCTGCAGGAGCAATTGTTGTAAATGCAAGGTTTGCAGTTGGAACCGTGAAGTTTAACGGGAAACCTGTGTTACCATTTTGTGGGGCAACCGTGGCATTTGCCCACGTTGTACCACCGTTTGTTGAACGCTGAACCTGATACGAATATCCGGTTTGCGAGTTAGCAAGCGTAAGTGGGGCTGTTTGTGTTCCAATATTACAGATGTCCTGTGGTGTTACACCAAGAGCATATTGTGTTGGGACCACATTCAACGTCACATTGTAGTCAGGTGTTGTAGCACCGCAACCACCAGGGTGAATTTCCGATACCTTGATTTTTGCCGGTGAAGCTCCGTAAAACACTACGCGGATTTGCGAAGCATTTAGAGTACTCGGTAGTACCTGGCTTACACCAGCTGTCACAAGTGCTGGAAGAGCCGCATTTATGAATGTTGTACCATTATCTACTGAGTAGGAAACGATGTAGGCATTCGATACCGTCCACGAGTAATTGTTGCCAAGGAACTGATTTGTTGAATACTGATTTGTGTACGTCCATGCAGATGCGGTAGGCTGACCAACTGGGTTAGTGAGCTCCTGACAAGCCACATTTGGATTACGGCCACTAACTGGCATATTCAATCCAATCGCTGGAGTAGGTATCGGGTCTACAACAAAGTTGGTAATTGTTGAAGTAGCGCAAGCAGAGATAGGATCTGTTCCTGTAACCGTGATAGTCTTTGCACCAGCACCACCAAGGGCGGTGATTTGGCGGGCAAGGCCGGGAGGTGCACCTGCTGCGTTGAGAGTTACACCCGCTGCTGCCCATGTGTAGTTAACACCCGGCTGGCCGGCTCCGCCGTTCGTTGCAACTGAAACGTTGATCGGAACTAGCGTGTTCACACAGAATGGAAGTACCGGCGCAAACGTAATTGGCGCTGGTGAAGGACGTGCATACAGTGTGGTGTTGGTTGTGCCAATCGGGCTTGGACAACCTGCAGCACTCGTTAGCTGTGCATTGATTGTAACAACAACATTCTGTGGTGCGAGAGTGGCATTTTGAGCTATCTGACCCCAATTTACTGTACGGCCAGCTGGACCCGCAGGCTGCGCAAATGGTTGTAAACCGGCAACTGAACTTCCCGCTGGGGCACCTACCAAGTTTACGGTCAACTGTCCAGCCTGAGTTGTAGTAATATTATACAACTGTGTAGAAATTAGGTTCTGCGGCGAAGCTGCACATGATGTTGCCACCGGCGTAATTACAGGTACTGCAGGAACTTGATTGATCGTGAATGGCGTAGTTACAGTAGCAGCACAACCAGTGGTTGTGTTAGTAACCGTAAGTGAAAGCGAATACGACGAAGTAGGACCCAGCGGGTTCAAGAACGTAACGCTCATGTTAGGATTACCGTTGGCACCTAGCGCACCAATATTGTCCGGGTCTGCAGACTCTGCCCATAAGTACGTTGGTACACCACCACCATTAACTAATGCAACAGTTGAGAACGTGTGAGCTTGATTGCCACACAACGTTGGAGAAGGTGCACCAATACTAAAGGTTGGGTTCGGGTTGATTGTGATTGTGTAGGTTTCTACAGCGGCGCAACCCACTTCTGTGTATTCGTCAGAAATTGTTCCTGTTCCTGCACCGAGCCACGTTACCGTGAATGCAGTTGCAACCGCTCCAACACCATTTGCCTGGAGTCCCACTATCACAAACGGTAGCGATACAGCCGTTATAGTTCCGCCTGAAACTGCGATCGTGTGAGTACCACCACCACCAATGGTGCTATACGGCACAACGTTTCCTGGACCAGGAGCGGCACAAGGCGTGAATGATCCCGTAATACCGAAGCTAGCAGCAAGTGGCGTAGCTGTTACTGTTACGTTAAGTGTAGAAAGCGCCTCGCAACCATTAACCGTTCTCTCTACAACTGTTGCACTACCAGCACCAACGTTTGGCCATTGAACTGTGATAACAGTAATGCCAGTATTAAAAGTACCACCAAGAGCAGGACCACCTGGGGCAGTAGCTGTATTCGGAAGTACATTCGTTGGAGTACCACCAGTTACGGAAACGATATTTCCGTTTACTACAACCCAACGGTATCCATTAAGAGCATTTGGGCTGTTAAGTGTGTACGAGAATTGTTGTGGTGTTGGAGCAGATTGATATGATGGGTTTCCAGCTGCTGAAGGAACAAATTGGCAAGGCGTATTTGCACCTACAATTGCCGGAGTTGGCAATGGATGGACCGTTGTTGTTGTGCTATACGTGCGAGTACAACCATTTGTTGTTGTCTCAATCACCGTCATGGTGCCAGTACCAGCTGCAGTCCAATTCAGTTGACGCGTTGTAATATTAGCGATAGGTGTTCCGTTTAGATACCCAGCAGAAGCACCGGTATATGTAAATGGAAGTCCCGATGCTGTATACGTGTAGGTATTGCCAGGAATGATCGTACCTGTTACAGTATACGTGATGTTTGTCATCGCACAGACCGAAGGCAAACTACCAACAACTGTATTAGCTGGCGGCAGTGGGTTAACAGTAAAGGAGGTCTGAAGTGTTGGTCCAGTACAAAGGTTAAAGCCTGGGTTAGGTCCGTTCGAAGGAATCAGTTGAACTGTTACTGTTGCTGGACCGAGTGGCTGAACAGGCATGTTCGTTACAGATACGACTTTCGTGTTCGTATTGTCAACTGGGAACGAAGCTCCAATGGTGTTCGTTACGAACGACCATGTGTAAAGTCCGTATCCAGCAGGAGAGGTAAACGTAACGTTGTTAAAGCCAGCGACCAAGGCGCAGATTGCACCTGGTGCTACCGTGAGCGGGCCAACCGGTGTCGCGAAGATCGTTACACGGTTCGTAAACGTGCTTATAAAGGAACAGTTTGTTGGTGCCGGACCAGTCTCTGTTAGTTGAATGTCATAGTTTGTACCCGTGTTGGAGCCACCGGCCGAAAACGTAATATCAGCAATCTGGTTTTGAGCGCCCGAGGTTATAATAACAACACCCGGAGGAGCCGTTGTGCCCCAGGTAAGCAACGAAGCAGTTGTTGATGGAACGGCTACATATTGAACCGTTGCACCTTGGCAGATGTTCTGCGTGCCAGTGATTGTTGCAATTGCTACCGGCTGTGCATTAGCAACAACTGCATAGTCGGCCGTTTGTACTGTTGCACAGTTGTTCAGCGAGGTGATACCATAATAGTACCACGTTTGATTCACAGTTGACGCAGGCAGGGCTGTGATGAGATCCCATGTTGGACCAACACCAACAGGTGTTCCAATGGGCGTTCCACCAGTTCCTATACACGGAACGTTTGGCGTTGGGCAACGGAAGAACGCAGTTTGTGTACCGTCGAGTGCAGGTGCATCAGGTTCCCACGAATATACCTCAAGTGCGAAAGGACCACCAATACGCTGGTTCACACCAACTGTACCGACGGCCGGTTGACAATTAGACACAAGACCGATAGAATGTTGGTCTTGCGCTGGTTGAATGTTCAAGAGGTTATCTTCAATCAGCTCAACAAAGATGTCAATCTGTCCAGCATTGGCGTCACCTTCTAGGTGGAGCACAAGCTGCACCGAGACATCAGCTGGGTTCTGATTCGGTGGGACTGGTCCCGGTGGGAGCGGACTGTAAAACGGAACATTATCGAATGTAACGATGAGCGTAGTTCCTACAAGTTCATACCAAATTTCTCCGCCACCCTGTGGCGAAAGGTCAGTGTTTGCAAGATAGATGGCATCGTACGTTTGGCCGAATCCCGGAGCAGCAATATCGCGAGGAGCAATCTGTACGGCTAGTGGATCGTTGCGGAACGTAATAAAACCGTTTGAACCAACATAGAACCCGTCCACGTTTAGGTCGATTAAGCGACCGTGATAACGGAACTGGCCAACGATGTTTTGCTCGGCCGACACTTCGTCGTCATCCAAGTTAAGGTCGACATCGTTGCCACCTCGCCCAGCAAAGGCATATGCTGGTAAAGGAAGGTTGGGGGCATAACCGGAAAAGATACCGGGTGCCACGACGAGTGTTGTCTGAAGTGTTGTGGGCTGTCCAGCACAGATCGGGTTAGGACCCGGATTTGCTAACAGATTAACTGTTTGCGCCTTCACTGAAATGCCTGTTAGCACAGCAGCGGTCGTGATGACCGTCAACAACAAAGTCTGAAGCCAGCGGCCCACACTCCGTTGTTGAGAAGAGTACGCGGAATCGAATCGATTCATACGATCCTCCAAATGAGACGTTGAAATATTGTTATTCTTACTATTTAAATTTTTCATTGACACTGATGATTTCTCATCTGATTGGTCATCGGCTACAAACGCCGAAAGGCGCCCAAGGCACCGTTGATTTTCAGTTTGTACGTTGTTGCGTTGGGTCATAGTGTTTCCCCGGATCTGTTAGTAGATACGGAATTGCGCACAACGCCCCCGTTACCAGAGGTGTGTACACCGCCGCGAAAATAGGCCCACAGCGCCATACTACCAAACGGGAGTTTGCCACATAGCGTGTTCTTTTTCATGTTTATCACTTTCATTTTCAGATCCGCCAACAAATGTACGTAAAACTACGTGCGAATACGCATACAAACATGTGGAAGGGATTCCACACCACCAAACGTATAGGCAAGAGAACGGTGGAATTGCCCCCGAAAACCAGCCCACCTTGATGGCAGAGGCTAATCCACAAGCCCCGTGCCAAATTCCTCAGAATCGCGATTGAGCTTAACGTAACCCCATAGATCTTCGATTAATTCGGTTATTCCCTCGTGTGCCACGGAAGACATCAACTGTGCCTTGTGCTTCTTCACAAACTTGCTCTTCGCTAGGGCTACTCGCTCGTCTGGGGTTAATGTGTCAGACTTTGTAATCCTAACTAGCCAGGGTTTGCGTAAGAGCGAGGCAGAATAGAGGCCAAGCTCGTTCCTGAGAGTCTTGAGATCCTTTTCTAGATCGGCAGACTGGGCGTCAATCATAAAAAGCAACACTGCCGTACGCTCGATGTGCCTTAGAAACTGAACCCCAAGCCCCTTACCAAGATGGGCACCTTCTATAAGACCGGGGATATCGGCAACGGTAAAGCTGCGGAACTCACCTGCCCGCACAAGGCCAAGATTTGGCACAAGTGTGGTAAATGGATAGTCGGCAATCTTTGGTCGGGCAGCAGAGATTGTGGCAATAAGGGTGCTCTTACGAGCGTTAGGGAAGCCCACAAGCCCTACATCTGCTAGAATCTTGAGCTCAAACTCGAGGTCAAGTTCTTCGCCTGGGGTGCCCGGGTCGGACATACGGGGCGCCTGGTTGATGGAGGTTACAAACTCGGAGTTGCCCCGCCCGCCTCGGCCACCAGTTGCTACAACTACTTGCTCGCCGTGTTTTGCAAGGTCGGCGATTTGGTCTTTTGTTTCTTTGTTTCGGACAATTGTTCCAGCAGGAACGCGAATTATAACGTTATCCCCACTCTTGCCAGTGCAATTGCTCTGACCACCCCGTGCGCCGTCCTTGGCCTTGTAATGCCTGCGGTAGGTAAAGTCGAGCAATGTGCCCAGCTGCCGGTCGGCCTCGATAATTACCGAACCACCGTTGCCACCATTGCCACCGTCTGGACCACCCTTAGGGACGTATTTTTCGCGACGGAATGAGATGTGCCCACCTCCGCCGTCTCCGGCAATAACGTTAATCCAAGCGGTATCGATGAAATTCATACAAAGCTCCTGTGGAGAGCCTGAGCAAACTCCATGGCCGCGGCACTGTCCGGGGCTACACCCTCTCGGGCAAAATATCTGTCAAGTACGCCGGCTGCTTCTTTCCATTGCTGACGCCTAAGTACATCATCTACAACGCTTTGGAAGGCATCTACGTCGCGGTTAAACACTTTACGGATCACTCGTTCCCTCGCCACGCTGTCAAGCATTGTTTCAAATCGTGCCACTACGCCACTCTTAACACCTTCGTTTAGGGACGCAACAACTTCTATGTCGGCCTCGGGTTGGATGAGAGACTCAATCACGTGTTCAATAACAGGATCGGCAATGATCTCTGTTGCAACCTCAGGTATAACTTCTACCTCCGTACCTGCTTCGGCGATTGCTGCTATTACGTTATCAATCACATCAATAAACGCACTACGTGTTAATGTCCGCAGCTCTTCTCTGTAAAGCAGACGCTCAAGTGCTTGCGAGATGGGCACAGCCCCCTTATCATCAAGGAAGATGATTACGGCCTCGGTAGGCACAGATTCTGGGGGTAGGTCTGGGTTGGCTTCAGCAAAAAACGAATAAATGCCGTTGAGGAGCTGAACGAACTCTTCCTGAGAGAGGTCGAGGATGGCGTCGTTGTCAATTTTTTCGATTATTCGTTCAAACTCTACAACACTGAGGATTTCATAGGCAGAAGCGTCTGGATTACGGGCCTTTGCCCACTGACGGATGCCATTGAGCAGATAGGTGTTGTCTTGCAGGTAGTTTAGGCGCAATAACACTTCGTAAAGGGGCTTTGTGGGCTCCCCACGATAAATGAACCACTTAAGTGTGGTTCGAGGTCTACACAAGAAGTTAAGTCGAGTCTTTACGGCCGCATCTATCGTTGCAACCAACTCCTCATGATCAAAACGTGCAGAATCTAGATACAAGTAGTCCAACTTGGGGAACAAAGCCCGCATCGCGTCATTCGCCGTATCAAACCGTGTGTTTGAGGTGCGTATTGCGCGCTCTTCGTGTATCCACCAATCTACCTCGGCTCTGAAGAACGCTCGGTAGGCGGGATGGATGTTCTCGTTTGCCACGATAGTGGCAAGGGGTACGGTTGGATTTCGCGTGTCGAGCTGCTGCTTGAGCTGCTTCCTTACACGGTCGAGTTCCTTTTCAAACATGGAATCTGCATCTCATTACTGCGGCGCAAGATACGAATCAATAGCCCGCAACGCCCCCTAATCTGTTGGAAACACGCCTCTTTCCTTTAGGAATATGGGTTGCAATAATGCTCTCGCGTAGCATCGGCAACTGTATCGCCTTAAAGGTTGGCGTAATTACAACAGGAGAATCCAATAAACTGAGGTTTGATACTGGATCCATCAATTTTAATGAGGGTCTAACAACATAAAAGTTCGGAACTGTTTCCACAGGGGTATGCACTACACTAACGTTATGGAAGCTTACCCAGTATATAAGCCCACCAATCAGACCCATTCCCACAAGAACGATTATCCAATTCCTAAGTGTAAAAGACCGCCGACATACCGCACGATGGACGGCATCTTCGAATGTATCAGGAGGCTTAACCTCAGGTAGACCTGTTAGAAAGCTGCGCACGAACACGCCGAGTTCAAAGTCTTCCGGTGGTAGAATTGGTGGAATTCCAGGCATTATGCCTCCACCGATGGAAAAACTTCAATATAAAGATCTCGGAGAAGATCTTGAAGCTGAATACGTCCGCGGCTGATCCTGCTCTTTACAGTTCCCATTTCTGTGCCTGTGATCGCTGCTATCTCTTCGTATGAAAGTTGATTCACATCCCTCAAAATTACCATCTCTCGGTATGTTGGAGAAACGCGCATCAATGCACGTTGTACATCCTGAACAATGGTTTTTCGATCAACATTTTCGTCAGGCATATATGATTCGTCTGGTATGTCCCAAGCGGTATCTACTTCCTTAACGTTAAACATTTCAGTAAATGTAATTCCAAACCTACGCCTGTAGCGCTTGAGTTCTGTACGAGCAAGATTGGATGCAATGGTGTACAACCACGTTGAAAATTTTACTTCACCAATAAACGTGTGGCCAAAACGGTGGAGACGTACAAATGTCTCTTGGGCTACATCTACAGCATCGTCATAATTACCGAGAAAACGATAGCTGTACGTTGTTATAGGTTCCTTGTAGCGCCTCATTAAAGACACAAACGCTGCTTCGTCTCCAGCAAGGTATTGTTTTAAAAGGACGTTGTCCGAGAGGTTTCTTGGCGATTTCATGATTGTTCCATGTGTGTTATACCCGCAGAACTCAGAAAAGTTCCCTACCTAAAAAGTGCCGTGAGCACGTGCGAGAGCCGTTCTACAGTAATAATATGCTTTGAAGGGGCTTCTGCCCCACGAGGAGCATATATCTGATCGAGACCAAGGCGGACGGCTTCACCAACACGTTGGTCGAGATACGCAACACGCCTAACCTCTCCTGTTAAACCAAGCTCGCCAACAAAGGCAATACCCGAAGGTATCGCAGTGTCCGTAACACTACTCGCAATCGCAACTGCAACACCAAGGTCTATTGCAGGATCCTGAACGGCTATACCACCTGCAACGTTCACAAACACATCACTTTGCCGTACCTGCACGCCCCCTCTTTTCTCTAGCACTGCAAGTATCATTTGGAGTCGCTTTGTATCGTATCCTGTACTAACACGTTGTGGAACGGCGTATCCCGTAGGAGAAACCAATGCCTGCACTTCAATAAGTAGTGGACGTGTTCCTTCCATCACCGCTACAACAGCAGTTCCTGGCTCGCCCATACTTCGGTTTGAAAGAAGCACTTCGCTTGGGTTGGTTACTTCTCTGAGTCCGGTGGACGTCATGTCAAACACACCAATCTCGTTGGTAGAACCGTAGCGGTTTTTTAATGCACGCAATACTCTATACGAATACGTTCCTTCACCTTCAAACTGAAGAACTGCATCCACCATGTGTTCCAGTACTTTGGGTCCGGCTATTAGACCGTCCTTTGTAACGTGACCAATGATGATAATGGGAATCCCACTTCGTTTGGCAATACGTGTGAGCAGCGATGTACACTCGCGCACTTGCGCCACGCTTCCGGCTGAAGATTCAAGGAGATCGGTGGTCATCGTTTGCACGGAGTCAACAACAACAAGCGATGGCGATGTGTGTTCGATCAGTGCAACGATGCGTTCAACATTTGTTTCAGACGCAACAACAATCCCCTCGCTTCTTACTCCTAAGCGTTCTGCGCGTTGTTTAATCTGATGTAAACTTTCTTCTCCCGTTACATATAAGCAGGCATGCTCTGTGTTTGTTAACCCAGCATACGAGGCAAGCTGTAACATGAGGGTGCTTTTCCCCATTCCTGGGTCGCCCCCTACAAGCACCATACTACCAGGCATGAGCCCACCACCTAACACTCTATCGAGTTCAGTCATGCCCGTGTGAATGCGTGATGCACTGTCTCCCTTAACATCGGTTAACCGAGTTGCAGCTCCTGCAACAATATTCACGCCTAATGTGCGGCGCTTTTGCGAAGCTTTGGTTTCTTGTGGAGCAACTTCTTCAATCATTGATTCCCATGTTCCACACGCTGGACAACGTCCAAGCCATTTTGGAGCCGTGTGCCCACACGAGGAACAGCGATATACGGTGCGTATCTTCATAATATGTACTGTAGTGAATGTGGAATCTATGGAATGTTCTGCGCGTGAGTTCAAGCACCAACATTAACGAAGCGTATACGGCATGCAAATCGGTAACGTACCGCTTTGCTAAGACGTTCTATTTTGCCTCGCGGTTTATCCCGCAGTCAAAGAGGAATGCTTGTTATGCCGTATATGCGTTTTGTAGGTATGTAGACGATATCATAGATGTGGCCATGGAGACGGGGAATGTGACGCGTGAAGATGCCGTAGTGCTGGTGGCTCAGTGGCGTGGGGATCTAGACGACTTGTACTCTGGAAACGTACGTTCTCATAGCAATGAGCTACAAGGGCAAATTCTCCTGGCTTGGGAGGATACGCTATCTCGGTATCATATTCCTCGCTCACTTCCAGACGAGCTGATTGAAGGCGTGTTGATGGATACTACCATTACACGTTTTGATACGTTTGACCATCTCTATCACTACTGCTACAAGGTGGCATCTGTTGTTGGCCTGATGACTTCTGAGATATTTGGCTACTCTTCCCCTACTGCGCTAAAGCATGCAGTGGACCTTGGAATTGCAATGCAACTCACAAATATCCTCCGAGACGTTGGTGAAGATGCTGATAGGGGCCGAATCTACCTCGCCCAAGAGGACATGAAGGAATACGGTGTTTCCGAAGAAGATATTCTTGCACATAAATTCACCCCACAGGTTAAGGCCTTACTTCAAGAATATGCGCGGCGTGCTATACGCTATTACCAATCGGCCGAGCCCGGTATTGCCATGCTTGATGCAGACAGCCGTATCACAGTAATTCTGATGAGTAGGAACTACCGGCGCATTCTCAACGTGATTCGGACAATGGACTACAACGTTTTTCAGCAACGTGCACGCTTGTCGCTTGTTAAAAAGTTGACTGCGGTTCCCACCGCATATATCGAGGCCTTGCGTATGCGCAAATATCACTCGTAGTAATACACCGCATCGGTGATACGGAACTGACCATACTCAAAGTCTCCATTTTCGAGATTCCAAACGAAATTAACTTCCATCGGAATCATCACACCTTCTACCTCTTGATAGTTCTTGCAATGCAACGTGAATGTTGATTGTTCGAACCCACTCTTGTGGTCGCGGTACTTATCACCGGTCACAATTCTATCAATCTCGCCCAGCTCATTCACGTGAAACGTTGCCTGTACTTGCGTATCACCATCTGTGATAATTGCACGTGCCGTTGAGGCATCTACATGAACCCAACGTAATGTACGCGTAGGCAATAATCCTGTTGGTAGCCACACAAGCTCACTCAAAAATCTAAAAAGCATAGAGGTATCTGTTTCTGGGCCTTCATACTCTTGAAGCGTTAGTGCGCCAAACAACTTGATATGTCCATGCCCGTTACCACCAATGTAACTAAGCTTTGCTGTGCGCCACCATGCTGCGTGATGACGAAGACGTGCATCCCATACAAAGCCCGGCTCCATGCCAGAGATAACTTCGGTTGAAGAAACCGTAAACCACATGCTGCCTGGGCGATGGCGGAACCGCGCTTGTTGTTTCAAAACCGCGTAGCGAATGTTTGGCTGACCTTCTTTAAGCGCAAAATGTAAATACCGCCTAACAGGTTCGGGTAGAGTTGATGCAAGCTTTCCTGTAAAGTGTGGAAGGGGCTCCTTCCCAACCGACCGTATCAATCGGCGAATACTTCTAGCAACAAAGATTCGTGATATCGTTGCACTTACTGCAACAAGAAACAAGATTGTTCCTAGCGATGCAATAAGAATATAGATGAGTTTTGGCATAGTTACTCCCGGACTACCGTCCAAGCTCCCACTGCGTAAGTCTGTTGGACGCACGTTGTGCGAGCTCCGTGCCAGCCATATAGATAAACAGAAACGGCACAACCTTAAACAAACCACGTCGCAGTGTTTGCTCAACAATGGCTGCACTAAATATTGTACCAACAATCCACAAGCCAACCATAATGCATACAATCCATATCAACGGGATTATCGGCTGTAGCTTACGTGTAGAAACAGCATTAACAACAAATAGCGTCACAAAGATCAAAAAGGTGCCGGCCCACAATCCCGTGTCTGCAACAACCTTTGTGATCGTAGTAGTAACAACGTCAAAAAAACGGGAGATGTCAAACCCTATCAGTTGCTCGCCCGAATACGGATGCACAGGTAGATAAAGGTTGAAGAACACAACGTGCCATGCCATAAACACGAGCAGACAAACCCCTGCTGCAACTCCAGCATAGATCATGGTTGTACGCCACGTAAACGCCCGAGCTATAAACGGCAGAGAAGCCGCTACTGCAATTGCAACGAGTAAAATACTTTCTGATCTCGACCAACAAGCCCCTGCAAGAAATAGTGTTGATGCCCACAACAAGCTAGGTTGTTTCTTTTCCGCCCCTTGCCATACAAGAATACCGGCAGTTACAACGAAGGCTGCATTAAGAAAGTCTGTCTGCAATAAATACGAATAGCCCAGCATCTCAGGCGTCAACAGATACAGAACAAAGAGGATGTTGGCGATAAAGGCATGCACGTGTTGCCGAAGTGTTGACCAAACAAACGTCGCAAAACCAAATGCAACGATACTAACCCATACCTGTCCGTATTCAAATCCAAGAAGCCGGTACATCACCTGCATCAACATTGCAAATGGCGCATAAAACGGTTGGTTGGAGAGCTGGCCTGCCAGTGATGGATCAGTAAACACTCGGTTTACGATGGTGCCTTCTTCAACTGTCTGCTTCGCAACCAAATCAATTCCAGCCATGGCATCAAAGGGTGTTACTGGCCAATACCAACTGGCCCAGGTCGCAATAAAAGCGATGTACCCAACCACACCCAGTACAACAACGTCATACATGGACAACGTCCAGCGTGGAGTTTGCACCAAACGTTTGTAGTTCTCTTGTACATTCTTCCACCATACATGCGGCGCCGCAGCCGTAACTGCCGCGCTAAGCATGAGAGTGGTTAGCGTAAGTGGAACATTACAAAGCGCACAAACAAAGAAGCTCACGGTATGCAAGAAAAAACCAGCAAGCAAGGCCAGTGGAATAGTAGCAGTACGTGGCATAGAAACGCGCAAGGCGCCAAGAGCTGCATATCCAGCAATGAACTCTAGAGAAAGAGATGCAATAAGGGGTATTGTTGCAGACACTACAGCCCCCTTTCATATTCATTGAGTAGCGAATCGATATTAGTTGCACCATTGCGGCGCGCTATCCAGACCTGGTTTGCTGTTAACACTACAAAGGCATTTGCTAGTTTTCTTCGTGAAGTGTCTGACCATGCAACCACAGGATGGAAACCAACCATCCAGGCAAAAATCCTTGGATCTGTCCAGATCGCATTGGTTTTCATATACCGGTTGCCGTATGCCATGGGTGGCAACAACAAGACATCAGTTGGCCGCATGTGGTTGGCAATGTATGTGGGTATCTCCACATTGGCAACGTGACGCATAAACAGCCGTTGTTTCCATGAACGGATTTTGTTTAGCGAATCCAGTTTGTCGCCGTACAGTCCAATCCTTGCATCATACGCTGTTGCATAGGTATTAGCGCCACCAAAGTCGGCAGATATCAACAACGTTAACACAACCACCATGATGATGGTGAGGATGAGACCACGCAGGGAAAAGATCGCCGGGTGCTCGTTCATAGGTTGGTAAGCCTATTAGTTGCCGGACAGTGCTTCAGCACCACCAACGATCTCCAGCATTTCTTTGGTGATGGAGGCCTGACGTTCACGGTTGTAGATCAACTGAAGGGTTTTGATCAGATCACGTGCGTTAGTGGTGGCATTCTCCATCGCCATGCGCCGCGCTGCATGTTCGGCAGCATTTGAATCTAGCAACGAGCGCCACACCTGAAGCTTGATGTACATTGGCAACAACGTTTCAAGGATTTCCGCACGTGTTGGTTCAAAGAGGTACTCGGCTGCTCTTTCTGAGTTGGCCTTTTTTGCTTCCGGGAGGATTGGTAATAACTGCATGTGGCGCACTTCTTGGCGCATCACGGTAACAAAGGTATTTGAAATCAGTTCCACACGGTCAAAACGGTGCGCCATAAACGAGTCTGAAGCAAGTTCCGCGATATCAACAGCCGTGCTGTAATCAAGTTTCATGAATACATCGTTGAACTCGCGGGCCACGGATTGACGTCCCTTTCGTGCAGCATTCACAGCACGCTTTCCAACGGGAATGATTGTTACAATTGCATTTGGAAGTTCGGCTCGGATCTCAGCAATTCGGATGGTAAGTGCACGCAACAGATTGGTGTTGAACGCGCCGCATAGTCCACGGTCCGAAGAAATAACGATAATGCAAACGTTTGCCGTAATCTTTTTTGTCTCAAAAAACGGATGTACAAATTCCGAATCAGCCGCGGCAAGATTAGCCAAGATCTTTTGTACTTGCTTTGAAAAGGGGCGTGCGCCGATAATGGCATCTTGAGCTCTACGCAACTTTGCCGTTGCTACCATGCTCATTGCCTGTGTAATCTTTGACGTGTTCTTAACCGAGGTTATTCGGTCTCGTGTTTCGCGTAGTGTTGCCATCCAAGCTTTCCGATCTAGATCAATTCACATTTCACAAAAACGACCAGTCTTTTAGGAGATACACTTGTACATAGTCTGCAACGGCAGACTCAAGGTTTCTAAACTCAACGTCTGGGAACTTCTTCTTCATCAACGACATTTCCGCCTGGGTATAATTCTGATACTGTTGCTCGAGTTCGGCGGGCATATCTGCATAGACGATGTTTGGTTCTAGCCCCATTGATGCAAACACCGCATTGATGAGATCATTCCAAGACCGCGCCACGCCTGTACCAAGATTCATGATGCCATTCACTTGGGGCTGACTCAATAGTTTCATCATCACGGTACACACGTCTTTCACGTACACAAAATCTCTCATCTGCCCACCATCCGGATACGCTGGATCTGTGCTCTTGAACAATCGTACGCTTCCTGTTTCCTGAATCTGTGGGATGGCCTTTGATACCAGACTCGCCATTGAACCTTTGTGGTATTCATTAGGACCAAAGACGTTAAAAAACTTCAAGCCTACACAAGACTGTTCAAGACCTTCCTTCCAAATCCACTGATCAAACAGATGTTTTGAATATCCATACATGTTCAATGGTCGTAGTTCCATGGATGCATCACTGTATCCCTGATCACCATCGCCGTACGTAGCCGCGCTACTAGCATAGATGAATCGTGCATCTCGTTCAAGAGCAAATTCTGCTACGTCAACACTGTAACGATAGTTGTTGTCGTACAAATAGTCCGCATCGGTCTCGGTTGTCACCGAACAGGCGCCCATATGTATTACGGCTTCAACGTCTTCTACGTCGCCCACCGTCATCATATCCCTAAACTCTTCCTTGCCAACAATGCCAATGAACTGTTTACCAACAAGATTCTTCCATTTCTCGCCCTTACCGAGCGAGTCCACCACGAGTACATCGTTGCGCCCTGCTGCGTTCAATGAAGCCAGGAAACAGCTGCCAATGAACCCTGCGCCGCCCGTAAGAACTATCATGAGGAATATTTCAATCTAGAGTGAAGCCGCAAAACGCTCAGTAAAGCTCTTGAGTACATCATTGAGTTGCGCTACGATCTCATCCGTGAGTGCTTTCTTAACAAGGAGCCCCTTGATGATCTCCGAGTGTCCGGCATGAACAAACTCAATGAGTTCTGTTTCGTACCGCTTGATGCTATCTACAGGGAGTTCATCCATGAATCCATTAGAAGCTGCATAGATGGCCACCACTTGGTCTTCAACAGGAACTGGCGAATACTGCGATTGCTTCATTACTTCGAGAAGGCGTGCACCTCTACGAAGTTGCTGCAGCGTTGTCTTGTCGAGGTCAGAGCCAAAACGCGCAAACGCCTCAAGAGCGCGGTACTGTGCAAGGTCTAGCTTGAGCGGGCCAGCAACTTTCTTCATGGCTTTGATCTGTGCGTTACCACCCACGCGTGAAACGGAGATACCAACGTTGAGAGCAGGACGGACACCGGCGTTAAAGAGGTTGGGTTCGAGGTAGATCTGACCATCCGTAATAGAGATCACGTTTGTTGGGATGTACGCCGAAACGTCGCCCGCTTGAGTTTCGATTACAGGAAGAGCAGTCAAAGATCCGCCACCCTTGGCATCACTCAGCTTAGCGGCACGTTCAAGAAGACGTGAGTGGAGATAGAATACATCGCCAGGATATGCTTCACGTCCTGGTGGGCGACGAAGAAGGAGCGACACTTGGCGGTACGATGCTGCTTGTTTTGAGAGATCGTCATACACCACCAAAGCGTGTCTACCAGAATCACGGTAATATTCGCCCATCGAACAACCACTATACGGTGCGATAAACTGAAGTGGAGCAGGGTCAGAAGCAGTAGACGCTACAACCGTTGTATAGGCCATCGCACCATACTTCTCAAGTGTAGCAACAACGTTGGCAATCGTAGAGCCCTTTTGTCCAATAGCTACGTAGATGCAGAACACCGGATTGATCCCTTGTTCTTGAGCTTCTTTCGTGTGCGTATAACGCTGATTGATGATTGCATCCAACGCAACAACCGTCTTGCCTGTCTGACGGTCTCCAATGATAAGTTCGCGTTGTCCGCGACCAATCGGAATGAGTGCGTCGATAGCTTTGATACCAGTTTGAAGGGGCTCTGTAACCGGCTGACGGTCTATAACACCAAGCGCAGGGCGCTCGATTGGGTAAATCGCCGACTCTTTGATTGGCCCCTTACCATCCATCGGACGTCCAAGCGGATCTACAACGCGGCCGATAAGGCCCTCTCCCACTGGCACCGATGCAATACGACCAGTGCGCCGTGCTTGATCACCTTCCTTAACAAGTGAATCTTCGCCGAACAACACAACACCAACGTTGTCTTCTTCGAGGTTAAGAACCATACCCATCACACCATTCGGAAACTCCACGAGCTCCGATGCCATCACCTTGGAAAGACCATACACACGCGCTACACCGTCGCCCACTTGAAGCACTGTTCCTACTTCGTAAATATCAGTCTCTTTTTCGAACCCCGTAAGTTGTCTACGAAGTATTGCGGAGATCTCGTCGGGTCTTACATCAGACATCGTATTGTATCCTTGAGAGTTTGTTCATTCGTTGTACGATCATCAACCGATGGCTAGTCTTTCCCTAAGCACACCAAGCTGGTGCCGAAGAGAGCCATCTAGCACATCATCACCTACGCATACGATGGCCCCGCCAAGAATGGCCGGGTCTACTTGATACGTGGCTACTATCGTCCTATTCATTCTTTTTGCCAGTGAAGTTTCGATGTTCAACCGCTGCGCATCATCAAGCTCCACGGCCGATGTCACACGAACACGTTCAACATTCTGAACCTTATCTAACATCACGCCATACTCCATCACGATCTCGCGTAAGAGATGCCCCCTACGCTTTTCGAGAAGGAGATCCAAAAAATCCATGGTTAAAGAGTTGACTTTGCCGCCCAGTACATCTGTGAGTACGGTCTTTTTAACGGACACATCGATGATGGGGCTACGGAGCATAGAACGCAGATCTTTGGAAACGTCGCCAATATGGCCAACAAGCGCAATGTCCTTGGATACTTCATCCACGATGTTCTTTTCCGTTGCTGTGGCCAGCAAAGACTTTGCATATCTACGTGAGATCTTGAGTGTTGACATCGTTTGGCTCAGTTCTTCGAGAGTTCGTTCATGTATGAATCAACAATGCGCTTGTGATCTTCACCTTGAAGATTGCGTCCAAGAAGTTTCTCCGTAGCATCAACAACAAGGGTTGACACTTCTGCACGAAGTGCTCTGATAGCCTCGTCCTTCTGACGGTCTATCTCGCGCTCTGCTTCTGAGAGTTTTTGCTGTTTCACAGCTTCTGCTTCATCAGCGGCCTTCACAATCATAGCCTCTGCCTGCACCTTTCCTTCGCGAACAATGGCCATCATCTCTTGCTGAGCACCTGCGATCTTTTCTTTACTCTCTCGTAGAATCGATGAAGCATCTGCGTTTGCCTGTGTTGCGCTGCGGATGTCTTCGGCAATAGCACTTTCTCGGGCAGCGATACCATCGCGCATTGGCTTCCAGCCAAACTTGGCAATGATGAATACGAAGATTGAGAAGTTGACAAGAGTCCAGATTACTAGACCCGGTTCGAATTGTAAGAATGCTGGCATTACCGTGCTTTCTTCGTTCTGCAGTGAAGGCGATGTTAAGATCCGATGTTCGGTCTTCGTGCGTCGCTCTGTAGATACGACGTCCGAAGACCGTCCCTAGAAACATCTAGGGACGGACAATTTAGATTGATGTCAATTACGGATTCTTGACAGCAAGGAGGATACAGACAACACCGGCAAGAAGCGCAACACCTTCGATAAGGGCTGCACCAATGATCATCGTTGTACGAATGTCACCGGCGTTCTCTGGCTGGCGGCTGCTAGCTTCAAGAGCCGCTGCTGCAAGACGGCCGATACCCGTACCAACACCAAAAACTGTGATGCCAAGACCGAGGCCGGCTGCCAACCACGCAAATGCTACTGGGTTCATGATACTTCCTTCCGACGATGTGAATGAGATAATTTGATTTCGTTCAACTGAGATGAGATCGTTGTTAATGCGCTTCTGCATGATGATGATCGTCCTTGGCATGATCGCCAAGAGCTAAACCAACAAACACCGCCGAGAGCATGGTAAAGATGTAGGCCTGAAGAAACGCAACGAGAAGTTCTAGGAGGTAGATGAAGACGGAGAATGCAACACTTATCGGTGCAACGCTCCATCCAACAATTACTCCCATTTCCTGGGCAAAGAAGAAAATCAGTCCAACCAGCGACATAATAACAATGTGCCCGGCTGTCATATTCGCAAAAAGACGAATCATCAATGCAAACGGCTTTGTAATAAGTCCAACAATCTCAATTGGAACCATGATCGGGGCGATATACACCGGCGCTCCACCCAGCAAGTGCTTGAACCACGAACGCCAACCAGCATCTTTAAAGGCAATGAAGTTCACAACGATAGCTGTGCACGTTGCAAGGGCCATTGTTACCGGTAAGGCACCAGTAGCAGCGTGCGCACCTGGCAACAGTGAAACAAGGTTTAGCGTTAGTATAAAAAAGAAGAGACCAAGCATAAACGGCATGAGGCGATCCGTACGCTTGTCTGTGCCAACATTTGGACGAACAATCTGGTCACGTACATACAACACCGTGGATTCCATAACATTCTGAATTCCACGTGGTGCCGCAACAGCTGCTTTGATATAGCGGCTACGTGCAATTCCAAAGATGATGCCAATGATGAGGATTGCGATCCACTCATAGGCAACAAAGTTTGTGATTGAAAGGTCCAATGATGGGCCAAAGGGCTTACCCGCAGCGTCAACTTTTGTTGTATGTACGATATGATGTGGTGCAGCGTGGTTGTGCATTGTATACACGCCAGCTTCTTCCATTGCATGAGTATTGCTATACACGTGTGGCATGAACTTCTCATCAAGAAGAATGATTGGCAAGACGTCATAATGTCCGAAGAAGATGTTTAACTCGTGATGATCCCCGAGTTCATTAATCATCTTGTCAAACGTGAACTTCTCTTGACCCTGCTCGGCCGTAACCGAGGCAACTGCCGATGAATCGTGATTTTCAGTGTGTTCTGTATTCATGTATGCTGAGTCTGGTTATTTACTGCTTCTGAAAAGGACGATTCACATCACCGCGAGTCTCTTGTTTCTGCTTTTCCATCGTATAATGGAAATAGAACACTTCAACCATGAGAGAGGCAAAACTAGAGATCGAGAAGGTGAGAGCAAAGGCCACCTGATGCATTTCTAGAACTCCCAGCGCCACATAGGCCAGCGCAACTACTATGAGTCCACGAACCGCCAAACTGCCAAACACCAACGCCATGAATACGTTCAAGTCCTTCGTTGATGCCTTTTTTGCAACCCAATAGCCAAATAGTGAATTGACCACGCCGATGCAAAGGGCACTAAGAACGGCCATCCAAGGGCTCTGCACATCCACGCTTTGATCTACCTTTCTTGCTTCATTTTTGATGCTTCCTTATCCCGACGGGTTAGCCGTAGGACGGTTCGGATAAACTGAACCAGCCCAACAACAGAACCAAGAGCAACGCCACTGACCAATCCGATCGGTTCGGATACCGCCATGGTATCAATCCACCAACCCAGTGCTCCGCATGCCACAACCGTTGCCGCAAGTTGGACTCCCAACGTGAGGTACGGTGCAACCTGCTGCATCGCAGATTGTGAAGATTGCATTGTTTAGCCGAGAATAAAAACGCGTTCAAAAATAGGTCGATTTGTGGCTAAAAACCCAATTCTCTAAGTGCATTTAGCACTGCATTGGCATAGATATTTGTGGTTTCGCCGTACCACATGCCTTCGGGGACAAATCTGATGGCCCCATATGTAGAGGGATTCAATGGCTGAATGGGGCTTGTAGCAACCATCGTAGTCTCATCTGGGCGGAATTCGTTGTCTACATCGTACAACGCAATCGAACAACCTAGCTCTGTAAGAGTTTTTTCTTCCACAGGGGCTTTTTCGTAGCCCAGAAGTACAAATGGGATGCGGACTTTCACGAGATAGCCGTTGCTCCTAGGTGATGTGATCACCCTCACGAGTTGAACGGCTTCGTCCTGAGAGGGGTCGAGTTCGTCGGTAGTTTTAACCTTGATAGACGGCCTTTTGTCTACAAAATCTCCCAAACGCACGGAAAAGGCAAACAAACCGGAGTCGCTGGACGTTCTAACGTTCAAACGGTTCTTGGCTACACTTCGTATGTATCGCGAGCCCCCAGACTCCTCAGCGGGTGTTACGTCCAGCCAAATCTCGAGTCTATCGGCTGCACAACTATCACACCACCCTGTAACAACGTTGGAATCTCGCACGGCAATACTGAAATACAGGAAATCGTCGTCAAAAACCACGCGGGCACTGAACGAGGCATCATCTTCCCCGCTCCACCAGAATGCTCCATCCGTTACGTTCTTTACGCTGGTGACGTTTACTTCGGGCACGTAGCCGGCAAACACTTGCCTGCTTCTGCCATAACACGGAATCGTACGGTATTCCATGGCAAAGGCCAGGTTGTCTTCTGGCGTTAAAAAACGCTCGCGCGTTTCAAGTGTTTGGTAGGATCGGAATGTCTCGTGAGAAAACGACTCGATGGTGTTGCTAACAAATTCGTCTACAAGGGCTACACTGCCCTCAGTAAATCGGTAGCCCCGTATCGACCAGTCTTCTGCTTTGCGCTTCTGTGTTACATAGCAGGTGGTGTCTTTTATCACAACACCAATCTCCAACGGAAGATCAATGTATTGAAGGGGCATTTTTGAAATGTTAACGAGGAATCCCTCGTTGTCTACAAAGAGGTAAACAAAACACTCGCGCTTACGAGTTCCAATAATATTTACTGAGATGGCAAGGTCATAAAATCCGTCGCCACTAAAATCTCCAACATCCCAACCCCATATCCGATACTTAGAGCCCTGCGGCATCGCGGCCTTAATGTCTGCTATCAGTTCTTCTGCAAAGTAGGGTTCGATCTTCGGTTTGAATTCATCGAATTCCATACCCGACTGTGCAGATACTATAAAGGGGCTCATCAATATCATGATGAGTCCACAAAGAACTGCGGAACATGCAGAATGCGTTCGCATGGGTGTAACTAAAAACTTTACCACTTAAAGCTTTGCAGAAGACGTAAGCATTGAATCACGAACATCGATATGGTTTGCCTTTAGGCGGGCACCATATTGGGCCACAACCTGAGCAGATGCATACGATGCTAAGCGACCTGAGTGCTCAAGATGATGGCGATGTAGAACACCGTATAGGAAAGCGCCAGCATACATATCGCCAGCACCTGTAGTGTCAACCGGCACCACACTATAGGCTGGTATCACTGCATCGGCGCCATTCCACCTGATGTTTGAACCAGCAGGGCCCTTGGTTACAACAACGTTTGGATATTTGTCCGTCAAGAAACGATACGCGTCGGCTACGGTATCCGTACCGGCCAATGCCATTGCTTCGTTCTCATTACAAAAGACAAGGTCCGATGCTTTTAATACATTGCGAAGTCGGTCTCCAAACACGTCTACAATAAAACCATCAGAGCATGTCACAGCCACATGTGTATCATGTTTACGTGCATGAAACAATGCAAGGTCTACCGCTTCTGCCCCATTATCATCCGTGAGTTTATATCCTTCGATATATATCCACTCGCTTGCTTGAATAAGCCCTTCGTTGATATTCTGGCGAGTGAATTCCGTATTTACAGCAAGCGTTGTATTGAGCGTTCGTTCACTGTCTGGCGTAATCATTACGAGGCACGTTCCTGTTGAAGCCCCTTTCACTTGGTCGGCATCTAGCGTGAGTCCAAGATCCTTGAACTCAGTGGCATAATAATTACCAAAGTGGTCGTCTCCAAGCAGCGAACAATACGCACCAGTTCCGCCGAACTGAGCAAAGGCAATCATCGTGTTTGCCGCCGAGCCACCGCTGCACCTATGGTACTCGTGGTGCGCCAAGGCGGCAATCATCCGCCGCTGTGTTTCTGCATCGGTTAACGTCATTCCGCCTTTGGTTACGCCAAACGACTGTAACTCCTCATCGGTGACGCGGAATTCGAGATCAACCAGGGCATTTCCAACCCCAGTTAGAAGGATGTTTTTCACGGTACAAATATAGCACGTGCGCCACGAAGAGAACGCCCGGGGCCTCCTCCGTCATTCCGCCGAGAGGCGGATAATCTCTTCGCAGAGATCCCCAAACTCGATGCCTGCAGCGCGGGCTGCCATTGGGACCAGACTTGTCTCGGTAAAGCCAGGTATGGTGTTAACCTCGAGGCAATACGGCATGTTGTCTTCTGTCAGACGGAAATCTATTCTACTATATGCTCTACAACCAAGAATATGGTGCGCCGCAACAGCAAGATTATGCACATGGTTTTGAACTTCTTCTGATAAGTCTGCTGGACAATGATATTCCGTCTTGCCTTTTGTGTATTTGTTAGCGTAATCGTAATAACCACTCTTGGGCTCTATCTCAATTATCGGTAGTGCGTTGGCACCAAGTATGGCAACGGTAAGCTCCCTACCTGCTATGTAACGCTCCACAAGAACTGTTTTAGTGAACGCTCCTGCTAGGCGGATCGCATCGGCCAGCGAATCGTCTGTTGGAGACATGAGGATGGTCATACCAACAGTCGACCCTTGATCGTTTGGCTTCACAACAAGTGGTCCGTTGATCTCCGTCAGCACTTCTGCAATCAAAGCTGGGTCTTCTGCTTGTTCCGGCTGAACGCTCACCCAATACGGAGTTGGTATGCCCCCTACCTGAAAGAGCATTTTAGAAAGCCCCTTATCCATTGCGGCTGCGCTGGCTAACATCGTGCTACCGGTATAGGGAATGCATCGCAAGTCGAGCAACCCTTGTATGTATCCGTCTTCGCCGTACCTTCCATGGAGTAGGATAAACGCTAGGTCAATCCCGTCGAACTGTGCCGACGAAACAAACTCCATAAGTTTTGAAGGGTCAAAAGCTGCTAACTCCTCCGATGTTACCTCTTTTGGCGTAGCCGCCATCAGCTCTTCATCACTAACAGTTGCTTGAGATCCACGTGCAGGATCAAGAGCAACTACGGTGTGACCGTTCTGGCGCAGAGCAGCTACAGCGGCTCTTCCGCTAAGGAATGAAATGTTGCGTTCTGGGCTAAGCCCGCCAAGAAGTACTGCTATGTTCATAATGCGTCTAAAAGGTTGCGAAGAAACTTCATGTCTTCCCATGCAAGTTTCTTCCATTCTGGGTTTCGTAAAAGTGCGGCTGGATGATACGTCACCAGCGTTTGGATTCCCTGATAGTAGTGGGTGGTTCCGCGCAGGTTGGTCATCGACTCCTTATTTTTGAGAAGTGTGTTGGCCGCAGTAAGGCCAAGAGCGAGTATGAACTTGGGCTTCACAAGATCAATCTGTTTCCATAGGTATGGTTCACACTGATCCGTCTCTGAGATAAGGGGCTTACGATTATTTGGAGGCCGGCACTTGAGGATGTTGCAGATGTATACCTCGTCTCGTGAGAGACTAATCGACTCAAGTATCTTGGTTAGGAGCTGGCCTGCACGGCCCACAAAGGGCAGACCCTGCTCATCCTCATCTGCGCCAGGGGCCTCACCAATAACCATCAGCTTGGCATGTGCAGAGCCACTGCCAAAAACAAAATTGGTACGCGTGCTTCCAAGTGCACAGTTCGTGCACGTATGGATAGCCCCTTGCAATAGCTCGAGTGTTGAAGAGGCATTCCAATTTGGGTCAACGGATGTTGTTTGCATGGTACTCGGTTCAGCCAGATACGGCATTGATTCACTACTGACAACTGTTGGCGCTTGTTCACAATGAACGGCATACGTTTGGGTGCCGTACATCTGAATCTGTTGTTTGAGATAGCGGAAAAGATCGTCTGATGGGTTTGTCACAGCAACGAAGATACCTGATGGAGTAGAGGACTACCAAAAAAGCCTCTCTCGATATACTCGGGAGAGGCTTATGGTTAGCAAGCTCATTGCATCATACCTATCTTTTTTCAACAGGCTTTGGTTTTGCTGGCTCTGGCGCGTGCCCCTGCCTAATCAAACGGCTGGGTGGAGGAGGAATACCTGCATTTGTTTACGAAAGAAGCATGGACATCCTCTTAATCTTCGTGTGCTTCGGCCTCTTCGTGTTCTTCTTGCGTATCACTGCCCTTGGCCTTTGCCAAGGTGAAGACAATGGTGCCGGTCTTCTTATCCAGCTTGCCCTTGATTGAACTTCCTTCTGGGAACACACCCCTGATCATGTCCTCGGATACGGCGTCTTCTACAAAACGCTGCACAGTTCTGCGAAGGGGGCGAGCCCCATACTTCTCGTCGAAACCTTTTTCGGCCAAGAACTCTTTGGCAGACTTGGCAAGCTCGATGGTTATTCCACGAGTTTCCAAACGTTTTGCAAGGCGCTTGAGTTGAAGATCGATGATTCTGATCATGTGTTCCTTCTTGAGCGAACGGAAGATCACGTATTCATCAATGCGATTGAGGAACTCAGGGTTGAAGAGACGTTTCATCGTTTCTTCAACGGTTGACTTCATGTTTTCGTAGTCATCGGCAACCTCATCTGTTGAGAATCCGATACGGCCACCTGCCTTGACGTCTCTCATTCCAACGTTGGATGTCATGATAATGATGGTGTTCTTGAAGTCTACTCTGCGTCCAAGACCGTCTGTTAGTTGACCGTCGTCAAATACTTGCAACAGAATGTTGAAAACATCAGGGTGCGCCTTCTCAATCTCATCGAGAAGTATAATAGAGTAGGGTTTACGCCGAACCTTCTCGGTTAATTGCCCGCCCTCTTCGTATCCCACGTATCCAGGAGGAGCGCCAACTAGGCGTGACACACTGAACTTCTCCATGTATTCGGACATGTCAACTCGGATGAGGGCATCCTCATTGTCAAACATATACCGTGCTAGTGCCTTTGCCAGTTCTGTCTTGCCCACACCAGTAGGACCAAGGAACATGAACGACCCGATAGGACGCACTGGATCTTTTAGTCCGGCACGAGCTCTACGAATTGCACGCGCTAGGTGCTCAACGGCTTCATCTTGACCAATAACAACGTTCTTGAGTTCTTCGGCCATCTTCAAAAGTTTGGCCGTTTCACCTTCAGCAATGCGGTTAACGGGAATACCAGTCATCATCGCAACCACGTCCGCAACGTCATCTTCACTTACGTCAAAAATCATCTCTCCGGCTTTGCCTTCCCATTCATCCTTTGCCGTCTCAAGATCTGCCTGATGTTTCTTTTCGAGGTCTCGTAGGCGGGCAGCTTCTTCAAAGTTCTGCGATTTCACAACAGAGTTTTTGAGGATTCGTACTTCTTCAATCTTTTCTTCGAGCTCGAGAACTTCCTTCGGTACATGGATGTGCGCAAGGTGCACGCGTGCTCCTGCCTCATCCATTACGTCGAGAGCTTTATCTGGAAGGAACCTATCCGTGATGTACCTATCAGCCATCACTACGCATGCCTTTACTGCCTCAGGAGAATATTTCACACCGTGGTGCGCCTCGTAGCGATCTGCAACATTGGTCAAGATCTGTATTGCCTCATCTGCTGAAGGGGGCTCTACAAGAATCTTTTGGAATCTTCGGTCTAGCGCGCCGTCTTTTTCGATGTACTGACGGTATTCATCAAGCGTTGTGGCACCAATACATTGGATGTCTCCGCGCGCAAGTGCAGGCTTAAACATGTTGGACGCATCGAGAGAACCACTTGCTCCCCCAGCACCAACGATAGTATGAAGCTCGTCGATGAATAGAATTACGTCCTTTGCTTTCTCAAGCTCATTCATCACGGCCTTCATACGCTCTTCGAACTGACCACGATACTTAGTTCCCGCAACAAGAGCTGCGAGATCAAGAGTAACAATGCGCTTGTCAAAAAGAATACGAGAAACTTTTCGGTCGATAATGCGAATTGCCAAGCCTTCAACAATTGCGGTCTTACCCACACCCGGTTCTCCTATGAGCGCTGGGTTGTTCTTCTTCCTTCTGGAGAGCACCTGTGCAACACGTTGGATTTCTTTGTCGCGGCCGATTACCGGGTCGAGCTTTCCTTCTACGGCAAGTTTGGTAAGGTCGCGTCCAAAATTATCAAGCACAGGGGTCTTTGCACGTTCGGGGACTGCCTTAGACCGTCCTCCAGTGCTTTTTTCTTGACGTTGCCCTCCGGAGCTTGGTTTGCCACTCAAATAGGCGTCTAGTTCTTTGCGCACCGAGTCATAATTAACCGTGAACTGACCAAGAATCTGGGCAGCAATATTGTCTTCGTCACGTAGCAACGAGAGCAATAGATGCTCAGTTCCGATTACATCGGACTTATAGAGCTTGGCTTCGAGATACGTGATTTTTAAGACTTTCTCTGCCTGCTTCGTGAGCGGGATATTGCCGATTGTTAACGGGCCACTCATGGCCCGAACGGTGTCCTCAACAGCTCGTTTTAACTTGCTTAGATCCACTCCGAGATTCCGGAGGATCTTTACACCAATACCTTCGCCCTCGCGAATGATACCAAGCAAAAGGTGTTCTGTACCAATGTAGTCGTGTCCAAGCCGCAATGCTTCTTCGCGGCTAAGTCTAATCACATCTTGTACTCTGTTCGAAAAATTGCCTTCCATGGCTGTTTTCCTTAAGGGGCGTGGTCAGTAGTTCTTCTAAAGACATCCACCGCGATATTCTGTTACTTGTTGTGTTTAAAGATACTACTCGTCAATCGTATAGTTTCTTAACCTTACCCACAGCAAGGGTCAGAGTTGGATGAGCTGCTACACTTGACGGCGGCGTAGACGTAGCAGAAGCAGAAGAAGTGGGTTTCGCCTTCTTGCCCTTCTTTGGAGCTTGCTGTGTTGCAGCCTTGGGCGCTGCGGCAGCCGCAGGAGCCGGCAGCGGGACATAGACGTACGAAACACGTACATCGCCGGCCTTAACTTCTTGTAGCTGACGCTTTACACTTGCAATTCGTTCCTGAACGAGCTGAACGTTTGGATCTGCTGGGACGTCTGCTTTTATCGGCTCGGGAGGTGGAATCTGACCTTTCTTCGTCTTTTTTACGGCCTTCGTCCAGGCATCAATCTGCGCTTTATATTCTGCATCGGCTTTAGCTCTATAGGCCGCTAGTTGGTCCTCATCGGGCGCCATTCTTACTACGACGTTCATTTCTTGATTGGCTCGCAAGATCTCGGCCATTTCGGCGAGCTTCTTCTTTGACTCATCAGTCAGCGTAGCAACATTCTTTTCAAAACCGCGCTGCACAGAAACAATCGGAGCCCCCTCAACAAGCGTCTTAACCGTTAGATCCTGTTTGATGATCCTAAACCTTGAGGCCTGTGGCATGTCAACGCTAATTTCTTTTCTATAAACGTTGTAACCAGCCAGTACGAGACGGTGTGCGCCGGCCTCAGAAAGTGTTTGGAGGAAGGTGCCGTCGCTTGAATTTGAAGAAATTGAGATTTTCTTCCCCGAAGGTGTAAAGATGTAGATCTTACAGCCAACTGATTCACCGGTAACTTCATCACGCACAACGCCCTCAAGATTTAGCGATGCCTGCTGGGCAAGAACACTAACTGTGGAAAGTGCTAGGAAGATAACTGCGGATACATTCCGCCTCAGCGTACTACCAATAATCATCACAACATCAGCCCTTCGGTGTATTTAGAAATGATGCGATACCTTTTTTGCAATCTTCAGTTTGACGTGCCAAGGCGTTCATAACAGTTGCGTAGTGTAAACCAGCATCGAGCGACATTCCATGAACTGCATTCAGCATCATCTTACTCATGGCCATTGCTGATGCACTATTCTCAGCCATAGAGTTGGCAATCCTCATGGTTTCTTGCTCGAGTGCTGCGTCTTCTACTACTGTGGAAATAAGCCCAATCTTGAGCGCTTGATCTGCAGTTATGTTTTCCGCGGTTAGGACTAAGCGCCGTGCCTGTGTGTCTCCAATCTTCCGGACGAGATATACCATCACAATGGCAGGGATAAAACCAATTCTAACCTCGGAATATCCAAATCGAGCTTTGTCCCTGGCAGCAACCACAACATCACACACAGTTGCCAAACCACAACCACCTGCTATGGCAGCCCCCTGCACCATAGCAATCACGGGCTTTGGGCATTCTACAATGGCCTGGAACATATCCTTCAATGCCGTAGAGTCGGCCAAATTCTCAAGAGGTGAATTCTCGGAAATCGTCTGTAGATAGGCAAGGTCGGCGCCCGCACAAAACGCAGTGCCGCTTCCTTTGAGTACCACAACACGAACATCGGCATGCATGGCCATCGCGGTAAATGCCGCAAACAATTCAGCAATAAGCTCGGCACTCAATGCATTGCGCTTTTCGGCGCGATCCATTGTGATCGTTCCGATTGCACCATCGATTGTTACGCGTAAGAGATTCATTGTTCCCAAAGATACAGATCGGAAATGAGTAGGGGGCTTATCGGAGAACAACGAATGATGAAGTAAATGGTCCAGCGGATGCTTCTACTATCAAGCGATATGTCCCGATTGCCATTTCGCGGACGTCAATGGTGAGAATAACAGGTATCGGAGCAGTATTCGAAAATTGCCACTGACGGACTCTTCTTCCCTGAACGTCGTAGATATTGGCCGTAAGCGTGCTGCCATTACCGGAACTCTCTCGCGTAATCAGAGGCATTGGCACATAGACGTAACTCTCCGAAGGATTCGGAAATGCCGAACCGTCCGCTATGGTAAGAGCCGAGTCTTTCCATGGCGCTTGCTTCATTGCTCGGTCTGCTAGTTCATTGGCATACTTCACGGAAGTATCCAATGCGATAACCAGCCGGAAGGTTCTGCGATGAAGCGGAGGAACAGGTTGAGTGAATTGCATGCCCACAATTGTGGACACATCATTCACACCTTCATATTGCGCAGATTCAGGCGAGCTGAAAATGGCGGCCTTCATATCTACTGAGAACCCACCATAGGTGGTGGTGTTATCAAGTCCACAGCTCATAGCTCTTGCATCCTCATATGCAGATGACGCCACCATTACCACACTAGGTTGAAGTGGTTGGCCGGGGGTAATCCATCGTCGGCCCTGGTGCGCCCCTTGTGTTGCCTTGTTCATCGTAGAGTTATTGGCCGGCTGAGTTCCCAAATCCCAGTCGTGAAACCAAGCCACGGCAAGATCATGAAGTGTGCTATCGGAAACGTTTGTAACGGAAATGTCAAGGGTCAGAACTGCATATACGGAATCAAGACGAACAACTTGTTCTATCTCTACACCTAGCCGCAATGAATCAGGCGCGTCTGTGTCTCGAATGATTCCCTTGTTTGGTTCTGGTCTAACAAATCTTTTGATCGGTGCAAAGTGGTCGTTTACCCCACGGCGAGAGCGAATTGCATCAACAACTCTGCCGTTTGCGTGAACCATTAAGCCCCCTTCATAGAGCTGACCACAGAAAGATTGATAGCGCAGACCATCGCCTTGTCCGCGCTGGATGTCTGTGTTGCCCATTCTACCGCGATCACCGATACTTACAAGCATCGCCTGATTTTCGAGCGTTGTGAATGCCGGCGATGGAGTAATCGAGAACGAAAATCGCCGAGACTCTTTGCTGCCATTGATCCCATCACCAGATAGCTCTACTACTGCATACACTGATGTGTCTGTTTGTTGTTCAACAACAAAGAGCATGGGTGGCAGAGTGATGAATTCGCCTGACTTGGCTGCGATATCAAGTTCTTCGCTACCGCTCGATATTGTTCTCACCCCTGATATGGCACGTCCAGCCAATGTAATTGGACTCCGCTCATCTATATGCCAGGATGTGAGCGTATTGGTCAATCGTACTTCAGCTTGTATAGTGTCGCCAACAGTCCATCGCCTGTTTCCACTCAAAGCACTGATGGCAACCGTGTCTAGCACAAAGGAAACAACACTATCTGGTAGGGCTGAAACAGCCAGGCGAGCATTTAGCCGACCGCGCGGGAGGAGCAAAGTGTCGATCTCCGCAGGTACAGTTTTCCATGGACGTTCGTCAACCGATTCTCGAACAAGTGCACAGGCCTGTGTTGGACTAAGCAAAGGGAACTTTGATCGCACCAAGGCAACAACCCCAGAAGCGATTGGTGATGATCCACTGGTGCAGCAGAAGCCAACATAGCCGCCGTCATTACCCGTCGACCAAGAGTCATGTCCGGGAGCCATCACGTCAACTGTTGGTCCGTGACCGGTCATCCAAATAACGTTGTCGGCGGCATCCGTAACGCCCACACCCAAAACACCGCGGTAGCTGGCTGGATAGAAAGGGGTTGGAGCGCCGTGATTTCCTGCAGCGGCAACAACTGAAGTGCCTCGAGCAATTGTATAGGCGATTACATCTTCATCAATACACGAACGAGACATCCCACCCCAAGAACAATTCACAACGCTGATGTTGTTCAATGCGCAATACATGATAGACTCGTAGCCATAGACGATTCCCGTGCTGTTGTCTGGCATTGTACGTAGCGGAAAAATCTTGCACGCTCCTGCTATACCAGCAATTCCAATTGCGTTATTGGCTGTTGCCGCACATGTGCCTCCAACGGAAGTTCCATGACCGCTTTTTGGATTAAATGTGTCGCCAGGTTTACTGCCTTCCGGTGCTGAGCAGAAATTGTACCCGCGTGCATCATCTATGTAGCCATTTGCATCATCATCAATTCCGTTGTCTGCAATTTCACTTTTGCGAACAAACAATGCATCCCTAAGGTCTTCATGTTCTTGCATCAAGCCACTATCGCTTATCCCAATTACTATTGTGGCGGATCCGGGCTCAATATCCCATGCCGCATATGCCTCTATAGTGCGCAGCAAATCCTGTTTGTCTATTTGAGGATCATTGGGTTCGCTTGTTGGTTGCATTACGCACCAAGGAGCAGCACATTCTATAGGCCCACACCCAACGTGGAGCATGGCAATCATACGTTCGGGTGGGATTAACGGATTGGAATATTCAACAACAAAACTTCTTAGGAGTCTACTCTCAATCTCTAAAGCCCGATCAACACTATTAACACTCATAGCCAACGTGGTATCACGCTGCATGCGATAGTGCAAGGATTGTTGGAAAGGCAACAACGGACGCACAATGCTAAGCCCCATTCCAGCAAGTACAGAGGGTGCGTTAAGGGCTGCATCAGCAGTGAGCCTAATCTTTAGCATACCAGCAACAACTGGATCTGGTCTCAACGGTGGTTCTGCAGCCAGATAGTTGAGTTGCGCTCTGCATACCCCTGCAGATGCAAGTAGCCAGATCAAAAGAATTGTGGTACGGTTCACTAACGCATCACAAGAACTGTTTGAAGGATTCGGCTTTCACCTTTCTGCATTCTCACACCGTATGCACCGCTTGGAAGGGCTGAAGTATTCATTACTACCTGATCGCCCGCGTTGAACGTGCTACTGAGAACAACTCTGCCTGTAATATCCAGAACTTCTACGAAGGTTACGTCCGCGGTGTTGAGGATAGTTAGCCAATCGGAAACCGGCTGCGGTGCAATGAGTATACGTACTGGGTATGCGCCATCCAACACAGTTGTTGCTGCTGTTAGCGTTTGTCTAACCACGAGTGTTGCTTCGGCTTCCGTTGATCCTACACCTATGACTACTACATACGAGTGGGAGCTGCCGCTAGCCAACTGCCCAGGATACCTTACGCCTAGTACACTACAAAGATCGGCTTTGACTGTTGTTTGAATTGTTGTGCCACTAGAGAGCAATGCAACAATATCTGCAGTTGAAAGACCATCGCCATCATCTACTCGTTCTGAGAATGGTTCAACAGCAGACTGAGCAACGCCACTTGGTGATGGAGAATAGACAGCCTGACATATGGCAACGTTATAGTTGGCGCGCGTGAAGACCTGAGCTGCAGCATTTGGACCGCGGATATTATCGGGAATGGCTTCAGGGGCAAGACGCGAGGCATTGCCGGCACCACCAGTACCAATATCCCAGTCGAGGAAGTAACCCGACGACACGTCCGAAAGATCCTGCCCAGCGGTGTTTTGTACCCGCACGTGAAAGACTGTTGCATCAACATCCATAGTTGTAAACGAGCAACTCTGTGTTACTCGTACACCAATTTTATTATCAGCTGCTTTCATGTCGTCAGTCATGATGTTCGAATTTTCTTGAGGTGCACTAAACGGCTTAACCGTTGAGAAGTCTGAAATATATGGGGCATTGCTTGCATACGCAGACAATGATCGGCTTCCGCTTTCCGTTAACACAAAGCCACTCGGTGAGATTAGTGAGAACCCCTGTTTCCAACTAAATCCAAGTCCTTGGCGTGAGGTGAGGATGGAATTGAACCCAACAGTGCCATCGTCGCCCATTGAATAAATCAGGCGGTTGTTTTCAAATGTTGTCATAAATGATGGGCGGTTCAAGTACCACAGCGCACGGTTGGCATAGGTGCCGGATGTCATCTCCAACGATAGGATAAGGGGCCGATCGGCGCTGATGGTTTCTACAACAATCAGGTAGGCCGTTGTGGTCTTCATCTCTCCAGTACCGATCGAGCGAATAGTTGCCGTATCGCGAATAATCTGCACCGTCCAGCCATTCTCTTCAGCCACTACAAGACGGGTTGCAAGATCAGAGACAGGGCCTAGGTCGTTTACAAGGTCCATCGTTACATAGAGCGTATCGCCAGGAAAAAAACGGTCGGCTATTCTTCCATTGTAAGATTGTTTATGAACCAACTCAATTCTCACAGCCGGAGCTGACAGTGGCTCTGTCTCTAGTGCACGGAGCATATTGATGCGTCCGGGCACGATTTGGGCATAGTCTACATTCTTAAAGGTGATATCGTCAGCGGTGCGCCGGATATGAGCAGCCGTTTGAAGCGCGGTGAGTTGCGGATATTTTCCGCGAACGAGGGCCGCAAGGCCGGCCACCATGGGAGAAGCAAAAGAAGTACCCCTAACGTTGAACCCCGTGTATCCGCCACTCACATCGGTTGTATAGGCATCCCTGCCCGGTGCCATCACTCCTGCGTTGAGTCCAAGACCCGACGTGTATTGTACCTGGTCCGACTCATCAGTTTCACCCACGCCGAGCACACCGTTGTAGGCAGACGGATAGTTTAAGGTCAGCCAGCCAGCTCCTCCGGTTCCGCTACCGTGGTTACCCGCTGAGGCCACCACGAGGACATCGTTGGCTACACAGTAGTCGATCACGGATTGGTCTATTGGAGAAGCCGGCTTAACGATGCCCCAGCTTGCATTTACAACTTTAAAGCCACGCTGAGCGGAATATATCAGCGACTGATAGCCGAAGATGATACCGTCACTACCTACTGCGGCAGTTTTCATTGGGAAGAAACGCGACTTGAATCCCAGGCCAAGTATGCCGATTCCATTGTTGGCACCAGCTCCGGCTAGACCTGCAACCATGGTACCGTGTCCTGCATTTGAGCTGTTAAAGGTGTTGCCGGGAGGAGTATTATCCAGAGCGCTTGCAAAGTTGCACCCGATATAATCGTCTACATATCCGTTTTGGTCATCGTCTATCCCGTTTGAAGGTATTTCTGCGCGGTTTGGAGCAATGTTTGGGCCAAGGTCCTCGTGTGTCTGAGATACCCCATTGTCACTTACGCCGATAACTACGGACGAATCGCCAGTATAAAGCTCCCAGGCCTTGTCTGCCTTTATAAGCAGCAGATAGCCCTGACTAGCTATTTCTGGGTCGTTTGCAGCCCCTTGAGTGGAAGCAACGTACCAGGGTTCTGCATATTCAACAACGTTTCCGTACTTGGACATTAGGAGACTGGCGGCAGCTAAAGGGTCTACGGGACCTTCCACGCTAATCGTAAACGTGCGAAAGAGCCGGTCTTCGGCAGAAGCCCTTGCTGCGCTCATCCGATTCTGAGATGTGTTTGCGCTAGTGGAAGGGGCTAAGAGCTTACTTTCTACATGAAAACCGGGAGGAAGCTGTGCGTTAGCGGCTTCTACCGTACGGGCATTGCGGAGGCGCACAACCAGGTGGTGGGGTCGGTATGGGGAAATCTGAGCCGCAAGGGGCTGAGCCAACACGGTACACATACCGATGAGTACGTGGACAAGTAGGTATCTCTGTAGTTTGCCCATGGCGGTTTGATTTCGCAGTTTGGATGGTTGCATTTAAAGAAGACTATGTCAGAAGAACAACGTTACATCGTTACAGCTCGAAAATGGCGCCCACTTCGGTTTTCCGATGTGGTTGGCCAAGAGCATATTACCACGACGCTCAAAAATGCCATTGAAAGAGGTCGCATACACCATGCCTATCTTTTTACTGGTCCACGCGGAGTTGGTAAAACCACATGTGCCCGGATTCTCGCGAGAGCTCTGAACTGCACAAACAGTTCAGACTTTGAGCCGTGTAACACGTGCGCCTCGTGTACTGATATGCTCGATGGCAGAAGCGTAGACATAATTGAGATTGATGGTGCATCGAATAACTCGGTTGACGATGTACGCAAACTACGAGACAACGCTAAATACGCTCCGATGTCTGGTAGATATAAGATGTACATCATCGACGAAGTACACATGCTTTCTACGGCAGCATTCAACGCGTTGTTAAAGACGTTAGAAGAGCCCCCTGAGCATCTCATCTTTGTGTTCGCTACAACGGAAATCCACAAGGTGCCTGCTACGATTCTGAGTAGATGTCAGCGTTTTGATTTTAGGCGCATGGAGATAGAAACGATCACATCTCACTTGCGGCACATCGCTGGTAAAGAAAAGATCACGATAGACGAAGCATCTTTGGTTTCTATCGCAAAAAAGGCCGATGGATCAATGCGCGACTCGCAATCCATTTTTGATCAAGTGGTGTCTTTCTGCGGCACGTCCATTACCATCGGTGATGTAAGCGCGTCTCTCCATCTTATAGATTTGGATTTCTTTTTTGCGCTCAGCGAGGCAATCCGGCTTCACAACATCCCAACGATGTTTGAACGTGCACGTCAGGTTGTTCAGCGTGGCTATGATCTTCAAGAATGCTTGCTTGGCCTACTAGAACATTTCCGCAATATTCTTACAGTAATCGCCACTGGTGATACGGGGCTTATCGAGGCTTCATCCGCAGACTTGATAAGGTACACCGCAGAGGCCGCGTTATTTGCAAAGGCTGATGTATTAAGAATTATGACGTTGATCGCACAGGGGGAGGCCGTTCTCAGACAAAATCCTCCACAACCACGCATTCGTTTTGAATTCACTCTCGTACAGATTGCCTCTCTTGATTCTGCGGTAGATATCGGACGTGTGCTTGCAATGGCTGGCAATAACAATCAGGTATCAGCCACGGTATCAGCCACCGTTCGGCCGGCCCCACAGAACATTGTTGGTGGAGTTGCAGCCGCACAGCCAATGCCAATCCGTATCGGAACGCCTGTAGTAGTAAGGGCGCAACAACAACCTGTGAGCTCCCTAAGCTCGGGGAACATTGCCAACCGATGGAATGAACTTCTTGAGTCTCTACCAGAGCAACTGGCCTTTGTCAGGACTGTTGTTAAACAGGGCATGCTCACGGTAGACTTCACCGAAGTTGGGATAATCCTCAAACCAGCCGCTGATGTTATCCATCACAATCTTGAAG